>VOFH01000394.1_pt1 | contig 194000 bp, 227 predicted proteins | sample 5384091 | NCBI WGS metagenome assembly VOFH01 (sample SAMN12384727, study PRJNA508395) | human gut metagenome | isolation source: healthy gut G | host: Homo sapiens | reverse complement strand
GTATCTGGAAGTCGGCGCCTTCCTCTACTTCAAAGCTGGTATCCCGTTTGGGACCGGCGGCAATAGTAAGGTTTACTTTCTTATCAATGATGGGTATGAAATACTTGGCTCCCCTTCTGACCGTGTAGGTTTGGCCGTTCTTGGTCGGCTTCAAATCCTTGACGGTCGCTTCGGGGTCCGTTTCCACCATGTTGAGGCTTTCATTCTTGAATTCCTTGTTGGCCACGCTGACAAGCTCGAACCTGGGCTTTTCATTCGTGTTCTTCCTGGCCCCGAACTGGCCGTTGAGCTGGACGGTGCTTCTCCACAGGTCCTGTCTGGCGCGATTTTGCCCCTTGAAGGTGAAATCGTTGCCGTCCGCCTGTGAGAAGACCAGGTAAAAGCCGAACTGCTTGATTTCGTCCACATACAGTTTGTTGATGAGAGGCGGGTGGCTGTTGGGATCGTTGGGATGCGTTTTGGCCTCGTATTCCTCCTGGACGGTAAAGCCGTCGTTGTCCGGGTCACGGGTCAAGACATCCGAATAAATGAAAATGTCTTCCAGCCCGTTGTCCAGGAACCATTTATTGGGGATATTCCCGTGAATGGGCGGTCCGGACACGATATCGAAGGGTTCCGTCCCCCCCGTCTTGATCCAGAGGTTGGGGGCAACGAACCCCACATATTCCTGGGTTTCCTGGACGATGGGTTTGAGTTCGTGGGAAGCGGAGATTTCCTGGTTGACTGTTTCCGCCTTCTTGATGCCGGAGGGCGGTTCCACGGGTTTTTCCGAAACACGGGTGGTAAATTTGTACTGGTCGTCCAGCTTCATGAAGGTCCAGGCGCCGTAAGCGGCCACCCCCAGGCCCAGAACGATGCCGGAGACCATCAGGATCTTGTCGTAGTTTTGTTTTTCAGACATGGTGAAATTGTTTTCTGCGAATTGATTGCCGTAATTAGTCTTCAGACGGTTCCTGCGCCTTTGGGCTGTGCGAAGTGAACCAGGTTCAGAGAAACCTGGACCATCACTTGTTCCTTGCCCATGTAGGGCTTGATTATTTGCTGGATGGGGGGCTCGGCCGGAGCCGCCGCTTCCCCCGCCGGAGTCAGGCTCGCCGCTCCCGTCTGGGGCTGTGCGGAGGCAGGCTGTGCGGCTGCCGGATTGGTGATGGGCGGCGGCATCATCCGTTCGTTGCGTATTCTGATGGAATTGACCGTGAACAGGTATTCCTGGGAATCCGTAATGGCGTTCATGGCTTTCAGAACGCTTCCCCGGTCGCCCTGGAAGGCGATTTCCAGCGGCATGCCCGTCCAGGGAGCCTTCTGGTCTGAATCTTCCTCATCTTCCGTGTTCCGCGCCGGATTTTCAATGGGAAGCTGGGAACGGTAAACCTTGATGAATTTGGTCAGCCCGCAGTCTGTGAGTTTGTTGACCAGGCTGTTGATGGCCTTCATTTCAAAGGTCAGCGTGGGCGTAGCCTGCACGGAGGGAGCCTGGGTGCTGTAAAGCTGGAATCCAAGCCAGGAAGAAGTATCCGTAATCTGGATGTTTTTTTCCTTGCAGGAGGCTATCAGGGATTCCCGGAAGGCCTTCAGCTCATTCTGGAACGCCGTGGGGGTGGTGGGAGCCAGCACGGAGGAAGCCATGAAGGGCTTGTATGCCGTTTCCAGATTGCCGATGGCCTTGGCATAGCGGTTCAATTCCTTTTCCAGCTCCTTGTTGGACGTATGGCTCGGCGTAATTGCCGCGGCGTTGGCCGACTTGATTTCCTGGGAAGCGGACTTGATTTTCTTATCCAGGTCACTGCGTTCGGAATTAGCCATGTACCCAGCCACGGACAGCCCAAGGAATAAGAGGAGCCCCACGCCCGCTACCATAGCGGCAGGCTTGTTGTCTGTAATCCAATTGCTCATAAAATATATCTTGTTGGGGTTGGGTAGTCTTACTTGTTAAAATGTACGGGAATGGGCGTTTTCAGCGGAAGCACCAGCTTGAAGGGAACGAAGGCCCCTGCCGCGGCGTCTATCTTGGCGTCCTTGGCGCCCAGTTCCATGATCTGGCGGACTTCGAGTTTCCTGTCTCCATTCTTGAATGTGAATAGGGAATCCTTGTTCGCATCCATTTTGGCCTGGAGGTCCTGAATGAGCTTCTGGCCGCCGTCGGATCGTTTGGCGAGGCCGGTCAGACGGATGGCATTGACGCTGTAAACGGCATTTTCCTCTTCATCACTGGCGGAGTTTGCGGCCGTCTCCGTCCTGATGTTTTCCACCAGGGAGGTGTTTTTGTCGGAAAGGAAGGAGTCCTTGATGACGGGTAGCCCGTGATCTGGGTGGCGTCCTCCGGATTGAAGTGCGCCACAGGTTCAAAATCCGTGAACCAATAGGGGTAATTCTTGTGTTCCGACTGTTCCAGAAGATGTTTGATAATGTCCGCATAGCCGTACCGCTGGAGAGTCAGCTGCTGGTAGGAGGCGAGGGTGGCGTCCATTTTCTTCAATTCCTGCTCCTTGAGGCGCAGGGCGGATTGTTCGGACTTGATGGAACTGACGGTGGGGGATACGCCGGAAAGGGTCTGCTTGGCCTTTTCCACACCCATGTAGCCCGTGACCGCATAGGCAGCCGCGCCGAGTACGGCGATGACGGCCCCGGTGATGATGGCGGGCATTTTCTTCTGGTTGGCCCGTTTTTTAGCCACTGCGGTGGGCTCCAGGTCAATGTTGAGGGACGCTCGGTCAACGGCGTTGATGGCCGTTCCGATCATGCCGCCCAGGGTGAAGGCTTCACGGGAAATGGTGTTCACGTCCACGCCGGAACCTACGCCCACGTTGTGCATGGGGTTGAAGAAGAAAATCGGTATGCCCAGCTTGTCTTCCAGGAATTCCTTGGTGTACGGAAGGGAGGAGCCCCCGCCGCACAAGTAGGCCTTCACGGGCGCGCTCCCCTTCATCTGGGCGCGGTAGTGGTTGGTCGTGCGCTGGATTTCGGAAGCCAGCCTGGTCATGGCCGTGCGGATGATGGTAGCCAGGTTGGCCGTGGCCGGGTCCAGCCCTTCCGTCTGTCCGTTGCTCATGGAAACGAGTCCGCTGGTGATCTTCAGACGTTCGGCTTCCACAAAGGACAGGTTGAATTCACGAGCGATGGCGGAAGTGACGAAAATACCGCCCGCGGAAATGCTGCGGGTGAAAAAGCGGCCCTGTTCGCTGTAGATCAGGTCGGTCGATTTGGCGCCAATGTCGATGAGCATGACGGGCTCCTTCTCTTCCGGGTAGCTGTCCACGTACGCGTTGTACAGGGAGGTCTGCGTGCAGTCCACCTTGCCGGTGGAAAGTCCATGGGAGGTGATTTCATCGTTCAGGGAATCCAGGTCTTCCGCCTTGATGGCGACCAGGACGGCCTCGCGTTCCAGCCCTTGGGCCGGCAGGAGGTGGTAGTCCCAGACGACTTCATCCAGCGGGAAGGGGACATGCTGCTGGGCTTCAAACCGATGAGCTGTTCAACGTCCGTGTCGTCCAGGGCGGGAAGCTTGACAAAGCGGATGAAAACGGACTGTCCGGATACGGAATAATTGGCAACGCCGCCTTTGACGCGGAGCTCCTGGACGAGGTCGGCGACGGCCTCCCCCACTTTTGCCAGGCGCATGCCTTCTGCGGACGGATCCAGTACGATGAGACGCGTAGCGTAGCGGTCCAGGATGAGGTCGTTTTTATTCGTCTTGGAAAAGACGCCCATTGATACTCGCTGGGAACCTACGTTTAATGCGACGATTTGTCGTGAATTAGCCATGGGTGATTTCTGTTAAATAAAAAAGTGAAATGTGTACGGTCTTGGAAAAGCCGGAACGGAACGATACAAAAGATCAAAGATCGTCGGTTTCCGGCGGCGTCGGCGTTCCGAAGCCGGAAGGTTCCGGAGCGGAGCCTCCCTGGTGGAGGTTGGGCTTCATGATTTCCGGATAACGGTCATACCAATATACGGAGAAGGGTGTTTCATCCTTGTTCAGCAGGGGATAATAGGTGGTTTCCACAATGCTGGGGGACTGGATGGTCCACCATTTTTCCATCTTGCCGCGTTCAGAGGAATAGGTAGCCACTACCTTGCCGTTATATTCCACGACAACGCCTTCATACTTGACCCACTTGCCGCGGCCGCCTTCCGAGCCGGTGATGCGCTTGACGGAGGAGGGGGAAAGGTAAACGGAAGCGTAGGTGGATTCACCCACCGGAACATTGACGTACTTGATTTCCTTGTACAGTTTCAGGTACTGGCGCGCGCGGTCCGGATTGACCACGGCAATATAGAATTTGAACGTCAGGGAATCAATGTAGCCGGATTTGGGCATTGGAGAAGCTTCCACCTTGAAAGGCACTTCAAAATCCGCCCACCTCTTCGGCTTGGGCAGGGACCGCGGATCGTCCTGCGTGGGCACGTTCGGAGACTGGCGCATGTACAGGGACAGCTTGTCCAGGGTAACGCGCACCTGCGTTTTTGGGTTGCTCGTGCTTTGTGCGGATGCCGCAGGAATAAGAAGCACGGCAGCCAGCATAGCCGTGATGAAAGTAAGGATGGATTTCATAGCACAATTCGATTCCCTGATTAGTTACACCAAAAACCGGATTGTGGCTAGCAAAAATCTCTTGTTTCTTTCATGAAAACGGCAGGGAAAATTTGCTTGCGGTATTTGAGGGCCGCAAGCATCCGGTCAAGAAAAAATCATGCGGCACGGCTGCGGGCTTGACCTGGGAAGGGCGTTTTCACATGCTCGGCCCATGGCGATTGATTCGGATCTGCTGAAAAAATTTTCGGAAGCCCACGGTATCTCAGGACATGAGGATGAAGTGAGGGCGCTTGTGGCGCAGGAACTTTCCGGATATGGGGAATTTTCCGCGGACGGTTCCGGCTGCCTGTTCTGCACCAGCAGGGGATTCCGGTCCCCGCGTGATGCTGGCGGCCCATATGGATGAAATAGGCTTTCTCGTTCAGAATATTACAGCCGGCGGCTTTCTACAGTTGGTGGGCATCGGCGGCTGGTGGCCGCATACCCTGCTGAGCCAGCGCGTTCTGGTGAGAACCCGCTCCGGACGCCGCATTCAGGGAGTGATCGGTTCCCGGCCCCCCCATTTTTTGCCGGAAGGCCAGCGCAACACCGTCATGGCCATGGATGCCCTGTTTGTGGATGTGGGGGCTGAAAGCGCAGAGCAGGTGAAGAACGAATTCGGCATCCGCCTGGGAGACCCCGTGGTGCCTGACGCAGCCTTTTCCCATCTGGAAAATCCGTTCCGCGTCATGGGCAAGGCATTTGACAACCGTGCCGGTTTATCCGTCATGGTAGAGGCTTTCAAGACACTGTGCCGGGAAGGGCACCCCAACACGCTTATTGCCGCCGCAACGGTGCAGGAGGAAGTGGGAACCCGTGGAGCCAGAACGGCGGGCGCCGCCATGAAGCCGGATTGCGTGATTGTCCTGGAGGCTCCCCCCGCGGACGATACCCCGGGATTTTCCTCCGGCGACTCCCAGGGAGCTCTGGGGGGCGGCGTGCAGATCAGATTGTTTGACCCTACGGCCATCACCAATCCCCGCCTGGCCGCATTGGCGGAGGAAGTGGCCGTGAAGGCGTCCATCCCCTTCCAGCTCACCGTGCGGCGTTCCGGCGGCACGGATGCCGGAGCGCTTCATCTCTCCGGAAAGGGAGTGCCCTGCATCGTGCTGGGAATCCCCACCCGGTACATTCATGCCCATAACGGGGTGCTGGACCTGCGCGATTACCGAGCCGCAACGGAGCTGACGGTAGCCCTGGCAAGAGGCCTGAACCGCGAAGCTGTGGAAAGCCTTACCCAATACCTGCCCGGAAAGGAACATTCATGAGTGCGTCTCCCTATGTACACGACCTGAACCCCGTTATCTGGCAGTTTACGGATTCCATCGCCCTGCGCTGGTATGGCGTTGCCTACCTGCTGGGATTTATCGCCGGGTATTTCCTGCTTTCCTGGCTCTCCCGCAGGAAGCTGTACCCCGTTCCGCAGGAAAGGCTGGCCGACTTTGTGACTTATGTGGCGATCTTCGGCGTGCTCTTCGGAGGCCGGCTGGGCTATGTATTTTTTTACCATATACCCAATCACGGCTGGGCCCAATTCCTGGCGGATCCCTTCGTGATCCTGCGCGTGTGGGAGGGCGGCATGGCCAGTCACGGCGGCATGATCGGCGTGGGGCTTTACACCTTCTATTATGCCTGGAAGCACCGTGTCAAATGGGTGGCCCTGCTGGATGGCCTGGCCATTGTCGCTCCCGTCGGCCTGTTCTTCGGGCGCATGGCCAACTTCATCAACGGAGAATTGTACGGGCGCATTGTTCCTCCCGGCTCCTCCCAGGGCATGATCTTTCCGGGGAACTCGCACAGGACCCGGACTTGTTCATGCAGGTGGCCTCCCGCATTTATGGAGAGCCGGGACTGCTGGATAAAATGTATCTTTCCGGCATCTCCGTGCCGGAGCAAATGAATGCCGCCTGGGTGGCGGACAGGGTCAGGGATACCCCTGCCGTCAAGGAAATCGTGGCCCAGGTGATGGAGGGCCATGCGCGTTACCCCTCCCAGCTATATGAGGCCTTTGCGGAAGGCGTGGTGCTCTTTGCCATCCTGTGGTTCATCCGGGTGAAATTCCCCGCGTGCCTGGAACGGCGTGTTTTGCGGCGTATTCGCCATTGTCTATGCCATCGGCAGAATCGTCTGCGAGGAATTCCGGGAACCTGACTCCCCGTTCTCCATGGGAATGACGCGCGGCCAGTTCCTTTCCGTATTCCTTATTTTCGTGGGTCTTGCCTTTCTGGTGTATGCTTTCAAGACCCGAAGACGGTGCAGGACTGCGTTTTCTATGATCCCGCGGAAAAATCTGCCGCGGACGAGGAGAAGAAATCCGCTTAAAACGGGTTCAGATCAATCTGACCCGTCTTGGGAATGTAGCTTGAAGGGCCATCCTTGAAAAATAGAGGAAATCCGCTGGCGAAAAGCCGGAGGTTCCGCTTGTCAAAGGCAAAGCGTTCAAACTCCTTGACGGAAAACAGGGGTGATGGGGTCCGTATTATAGGCTTTGAACTCCATGATGCCGGCATCCGTGCGCGTGTCCACAAGACGCCCTTCAATACCCACGTCCCCGCTCATGCAGCTGCCCAGCAGCAGGGATGTTCCCGGCAGAGGGGAGACCAGGAAACCAGGTCCGACATGATGTTGCCGTCCACGTCCGTGGCTTTCAGCTTCACCATGGCCACGTCCAGAATGATGCAGCCCCCTTCGTGGGACGGGAAACCAGTTTCAGTTGATTTTGCCGCCGGTCTGTCTGTTCTTTTCTTCCAGGACTCTGGCGATGTCCTTCTGAGTTCCGTTCTGAACTGTTCCGCCAGCGCCGGGGCTTCCTTCGGGAACTGTGTCTTGATGTAATTGATATTGACGGGCGCTACGTACACGTTCAATTTTGGGGTGCTCCAAATGGCCTGTTCCGTGGGATTGTACCATACCCTTCAAAGCAGCTTTGCCTGGAATCCGGGTGCAGGGGATGGGTGATCAGGGGTGAGGAAGGCAGTTTCTGGGAATTGGAGCAGGAAAGCGCCAGTCCGGCGCCCAGCAGCAGAAAAAATCGTGAAACCGTTCCGGACATGCAGGGTGTGACGGAATTCGAAAGACTCCTGTTAGGGGGTATGACCCGATTCCTTCCGAACGCTCTTCTTTTCTTGCGGAAGGCCGTTGAATCCATGCAATGCACCTGTCCCGATGCATGATTGACAAGCCGGAAAAGCGGAGCATGCTGTCGGTATGAGATACGAGCCGCTTCCCTCCTCCTTTTATTCCGGCAACCGTAAGGAACTGGCCTCCCGGCTGCCTGTCGGCAGCATGCTGATCCTGCACGCCAACGACGTATTCCCTACCAATGCCGACGGCACCTTCGCCCTGCATCAGAATGCCAACCTTTTTTATCTCACCGGCATCGACCAGGAGGAATCCGTGCTGATCATGACCATCCGGGCAGACGGGTGGGATGAAATCCTGCTGCTGAGGGAGACGAACGAACAGATCGCCATCTGGGAAGGCGCGCGGCTCTCCCAGCAACAGGCCCGGGAACTGAGCGGCATTCAGGACGTGCGCTGGACGAAGGAATACGACTCCCCTGCTGGACCGCCTGGTGCCGACCGCCGGAATGGTTTTTGTGGAGGCCAACCAGCATCCCCGCTGCACCTGCCCGGTGGAAACGCGCAATGCCCGCATGACCAAGGAGCTGAAGGAAAAATTCCCGGACGTGGTTTTGAAAAACGTCTATGAAATCCTCTCCCTGATGCGCCAGATCAAAAAGCCGGAGGAAATTGAAGCGCTCAAAAAAGCCTGTGAAATCACCAATGAAGGATTCCGTGCGCTGCTCGGCTTCATCAGGCCGGGACTGGGGGAATGGCAGATAGAAGGCTTCCTCTCCAACGAATTCATCGGCAGGGGCGCCCGCAAATTCTCCTTCCTGCCCATCATCGCCTCCGGAAAGGATACCTGCGTGCTGCACTACATCCAGAACAGCAAGCGGTGCGAAGACGGCGCCCTGGTGCTCATGGACATAGGCACGGAATACGGCAACTACAATTCCGACATGACCCGTACCGTTCCCGTGAACGGGAAGTTCACGCCCCGCCAGCGCGCCGTGTATGAAAGCGTGCTGAACATGATGACCTATGCCAAAAGCATCCTGAGGCCCGGAATCCTCAAATCCGAATACGAACGCCTGGTACGCGTCTTCGCTGCGGGGGAACTCGTCAAGCTCGGCCTCATCACTCCGGCCCAGGTGGCGGAAAACCCGGCTGATCCCCCCATTGTCCGCAAATATTACATGCACGGATGTTCCCACTTCCTGGGGCTGGACGTGCACGACGTCGGGGAAAAGCAACCCCGTCGTGCTGCCGGGCATGGTTTTCACCGTGGAGCCGGGCATTTACATCGCGGAGGAATCCATCGGCATCCGCCTGGAAAACGACATCCTGATCGGCGAGACGGAAAACACGGACCTGCTGGGGACGCCGCTGCTGCCGGATGACATAGAACGGCTCATGGCCCGTTAAATTAACCGGCATGAGGTTCTGAACTTGACAATGAGGCTCGCGTGGGGTTTCATTTTCGTCCCATCATGTCGAAGAAACTCAAAATAGCACTTCCCAAAGGCAGTTTGCAGGACTCCACCGTGGAATTGTTCCGCAAGGCCGGCTACAACATCTATGTATCCAGCCGCGGCTACCGCCCGACTTCCGATGACGACGATCTGGAGCTCTTCCTGATCCGCGCCCAGGAAATCGGCCGTTACGTCAACGACGGTTTCATCGACTGCGGCATCACCGGACGCGACTGGATCTATGAAAACCGCGCGGATGTGGAAGTGCTGACGGACCTCCAATACTCCAAGGCCACCTCCAGACCCACCCGCTGGGTGCTGGTGGTTCCGGAAGACTCTCCCATCACTTGTGCTGAAGACCTGCAGGGCAAGCGCATCGCCACGGAAGGCGTGGGCATTACGGAACGCTGGCTTCAGGAAAAAGGCATCAAGGCCCATGTGGAATTCTCCTGGGGCGCCACGGAAGTGAAGGTGCCGGAACTGGTGGACGCCATCGTGGACATCACGGAAACGGGCAGCTCCATCAAGGCCAACAAGCTCCGCATCGTGGACACCCTGATGACCTCCTATCCCCAGTTCATCGCCAACAAGGAAACGATGGAGGACGAATGGAAGAGGCAGAAGCTGGAAGCCATGGTGCTCATGCTCAAGGGCGCTCTGGAAGCACGCCGAAAGGTGGGCTTGAAGATGAACCTTCCCGCCGCCGCCCTGGACGGCCTGGTGGAGGCCCTGCCGTCCCTGCGCCGCCCCACCATCTCCCATCTGGCGGAAGAAGGCTGGCTGGCCGTGGAAACAGTCATTGACGAATCCGCCGTACGGGATATCATTCCCCGGCTCAAGTCCCTGGGAGCGGAAGGCATCATTGAATACCCGCTCAACAAACTGGTTTATTAACCTTTTCTCACCATAGTAAAACAACAAACGAACCACAATCATGGGATCGCTCAAAAAACGCCGTAAAGCAAAAATCAACAAGCATAAGCGCAGCAAGCGCATGCGTCAGAACCGTCACAAGAAGCGTTTGCGTTACAAGTCCTAAGGTTTGTGCGCTTCGCTGCTCAAACTGGCAGTCAATCCGATTTCCGCAACATCCCGGCGTCCTCCGCATCACGGAAGGGCGCCGTTTTTCTTTTGGACGGCTTCACGGCAACAATTTGATTTTATTTTGCTAATTTAAAGCATATGTATTGACATTTAGGATTTATTTGTAATAAATAGAATGTGTATTTAATAAGTAAAAAAATAACAACATCTGTCTTTGCCGGAGCCTTGTGTTTTTGTTACTTGCTAGCGGTTGCTTTAGGGAGGGATATTCCGCCGTGTCCCAATGCTTTTGTTATGGCCGCGCTGTACAGCAGGTCAGGAGATCTGTGGGTGGCGACGGAGGGGGAGGGACTGTTGAAACTTTCTCATGATTCGGATCATTGGGAAAAACAAAAGGGAAATGGTCTGCCGCGGACGGTCAATTTTCTTTCTTTGGTGGAAGACCGGCAGGGGCGTATTTGGGCCGGTACGGGTAATCAGGGCGTGGCCGTCTGGAATGGAGAAAGCTGGATGCAGTATAATCAGAACAATGCCTTGCTGGGTGAGCGTGTTCCGGCTCTGGCGGTATCTCCCTTGAATGGTGATGTAGCCATAGCTACGTCCGAGGATTGACCATTTATTCCGCTGAAACGGAAGAATGGAAGGACTTCACACGTGCCAACGGCTTGCCGGAGGATCAGATCGTATCATTGTCCTTCAATGAGCAGGGTGGGCTGTGGGCTGCTTTTTTTGACAAACGGCATAGGGTATGCATCCCCTGCTTCCCGATATTCGGATTGGAAAATGGTACAGACAAAGTTTTATTGGGATAAGGAGCAGCGTATTCGCCAACCTGTGGAAGCGCGTGGAAAAGGACTGCCTTCCAACTTTAGTAATGCCGTTTGCGCAGCAGGTGGATCTGTGTGGGTGGGAACGATTGCCGGTCTTGGCTATGGAAGGAGCCTGCATGACTGAATTTTTTAAGAGGCCGTGACTATAAAAGAAAAATGCTGGCCTCTGGCTGTACACAGGGACAAGCGCAAAAACAGGAGAGCGGGTTCTTTATCTGATTCCTCGTTGCTACCGGAAGACTACGTCACTTGTTTTTATCCGGTTCCCGGAGGAATGTGGGTTGGATTCCGTGAATCGGGGGCCTGTTTTGTTCGGACACCGTCCCTGACGATTCGTGAAGTGGATTTAAAGAAAGAAGTAGAAGAAAAGGCCCCTATTTATACGACCTGCTTCGTAGTGCTGCCGGGTGGAGAATTGTATGCGGGAACACACGGACACGGTTTGGTCAAGGCAGGGAAAACGGCCGTGAGACCTTCACCGGCATCTGGGAGGATAACCTCCGCGGATCATCCGCGCCCACCGCTTCTCCCGGCAATGCGGCAGATGGCAAGTCTGCCTGCCGGTCGCACGAGTCTGTCTCCAGAAGAAAAATTCGATACCTGCTACTGGTATGAGGATTGGGCCACGCAGGGAGATTGGTGCGGGCGTTACGGACAGGGGTACGCCCTGTTGTGTGCGGCTAATTCTCCTATAGGTGATATAGAGTATTCTTTTGATCCATCCTATGGATGCTTGCCAGTCCGGGGGCCGCATGCAAACGCAACATGGTTGAAAGGCGCTGTTACTTATATAAATGAACCCGGAATGCGTAGCATCCTGTATTGTCCGGAGAGTACTACAAGAACGCTGGCTTCATGGGGAGATGGTGGGGAAGATTATCCTTCCACTTTGATGGTCCCGATTTGGGCGCCATTGTTACTGTTCCCGAAGGGAGACACCTTTTATCTCTTTATTTTTATGATCCCACTCGCTTGCGGAGTACGATCTCCGCAATGGGATGCGGGATTATCTCATTGAAGTACGCAAAATGACTTCGGATTTCAACCTGGATATGGCTACAGGAAACGCGAAGTTGGAGAAAGGCCGGAATCCTCTTCAGTATTTGATGGAGGCTTTGACTACAACCAGCAGTATGCCCGTCCAGGCCAGGGGCCGTGTTAAGTCCTTTTCAGGAGGCGGAGTTTACAAGAATTTTATTCTGGATGGAAAAGGATGTTATTACATCCGACTGGTTAGGAATTATTCCGTCAATACAACGATCAACGGTATTTTCTTTCTTCTCTGGATGAAACAAAAAAAGCTTGGATACGTTATAATAGCATTGGGAAGATGTCTGTCCCCTACGGTTTAAAGGCTCCTTATCCACCTTCTTTGAAAGAACAAGATTTGCACAAGTTGCCTGAAACTCTATTAGCAAGCTGGGCGGCAAGCCAGGATGTGGCCAGGAAAAACCTTCTTGAAATTTGGGAGAGCCGGAGGCAAGGAATTTATATTTATCGCCATTTGTTGACTTTAGGTGGTTTGGATCATGTTAAAATGAACTGGCGCTGGCATTTGAAGATATGGAATGACAGGGATAAAAATTATTTTAAAAAGGCAGATGGAGAACGCGTGGGAGAGCCTGCAGGATTGTTTCGTCTTCTATCGTTCAAATGAATGGTCCCATTACGCACCTGAGACTACGATTCCTTTTTCCATTGAAGAAGTGGAAAAAATGCAAAGAAATAACATTGATTGGAAGCAGTACCGTGCCGATTCTGCACTTAAGCCGGAAGTGAGCGTTGAAGAAATGAAAAAATGGTTAAAAAGAACATTAAAATGACTTTGAGACAATTATTGCCGCTGACATGCTGTTTATTTTCTGCACAAGTTTTTGGTGCAGATGGAATATATGAATTTAAGGTAAAGATAGTTCCTGAAGAACTTGGTGAGTCTCAAATGACGCCGGATGGGGAAACCTTAATTGTGGGACGATGCGAAAATGATTCATCAACAGAAAATTTTTTCATTGAAGGCGATAACACAATTCAAACCCAACAATTCCGGATATGAAGAAATGATCAGGCCTCCACAGAGAACGTATGAATGGAAATCTGGAGGAGATGTTGATATTCGGGATGAAAATAAGAAGATTGCAAAATTTGAGACAACTGAGAAAACATGGGGAAATGAATTTGAAGTTGAGGTTAAAGTTCAAACAATTATTGTGGGAGGGAAGAAAATACGTATTCCTGGGCAAGCCAAACAGAAAGCCATTGCTCCCAAGATAACATTGAAATCAGCCGTATTTAGTGAAACGGGAGGGGAAGCGGCTTCAAAATATTGGATACATTCCGAGGGAAGCCAGTATCAACCCCTGAATTTATTAAAGATGACGAAAATGAGGAAAAAGAACAACCTCCAATAGGTTTTTATGCAGGTAGAAAAAATCTCTTACATTCCTGATTTGAAGTTTTGCCGCAAACCATAGAAACCTTGGTGGCGTGGTGTGAAGGGAACATATTGGAAACAGAAAAAAGAATTTTCCGTCAAAGGAGGGAAGGCTAGGAATAAGGTAGAAGGAAAAAAAGTTCCTCCACAAAAAATGCCATCGTGGGCCTGAAGACCCATTTGACCAGAATGTATGGAAATTTAAAATATATGATGTGGAATTATCACTGGAAGAAAAAATGGATATTTCCTATTATGTATTATTGAATGAAGGAAATAGTCAGGACAAACCGTGGAAAAATTACTGAAAGCGGCATTTGACAAATGGGAAATTGGGGGCGCTGAAAACAATAACGAATTGATGGATAAATTGAGTGGAGGAATCTCTCAGAGTTCAACATATCATGATGGCTGGAATCCCAAGGAAAATAAACGGACTTCTCTTTATATAGATCAGCAGCAATCTCCCATGCCGTTGTCCATAAGCAAGATGGTAGATGCTTTTTGCAATAGTAATGCAGAGTTATTTGTATAGAGGCCGCAGGATTGATGGAATATGCAGCCGGTGTATTGGGAAATGGAGGCGTTATCACCAAAGGTGTAAATTGGAAGGAGACAGGCCAGGTTCGTAACCCTGTAACGGGTCAATTGGAGGACAAGACTTGGTGGGATGGACATGCTTATTGTATTTTTTGAAAGTCATGTTCATGATCCTGTTCCGAGGGGAGGCGGTCCAACAAATATGAATGAAAATAACTATATTGATCAAAAACTAAAGGATGGAAAACGAAGTGATTTCACTGATCCAGATCTCCGAAGCTTTGAATTTAAATAGATGTAATAATGATGATGAATTCCATGTGTCCGGCTAGTCGTTTCGGCCTATGTGTGATAGCATTTCTATGTATATTCTGTCAGGGTGCATATGGGCAATCAACGTTAAAGCCAGAGCCTCCTTTTGCCTTGGAGGATTACTATCTGAACAAGATAGCCTGGAGAATTGAACCTGGCATGAAATGGGAAAAGGTTTCGCTGGATATCTCTCCTGAAGAAAGAAAAATCAGCCTTGGGGGAATTTATATGAGGAGATTGATATAGATGAAAAAAGAATCTGTAGAAAAACCGCCGCATACGGGGAATATTTTCGGATTACGCTCCTCTCTTAACTATTATATCGTGGGGAACAAAGGAGATAAAATGTGGAGCGTCGTAGATTCATTCGGTGAAGTATATATGAAATTCACTATTTTTTATTCTCCTGACAGAATATACAGCCGACAGGTAACGATGAAAATTTCATGGAGATGGCGAGTCGTATGCCGCATGTACACCATGGACTGTTCATCTATCAGATACATGAAAACGGCTCAACGATGCTTGTCAGGAAGGATATGGTTCCCAGAAGTCTTTACTCTGTGGAGAGATGGCTACTCGTTATGGATAGATCCTTTTCCTCTCTAAAATTGACGAATGAGGAAGCTATTCAGTTGACAGGAGAAATATTGGATGCCCTGGCTGGAAAGAGGAATTTGGATTTTCCCGACTCGAGCGCGTCATCTTGAAGCGATAAGCAAACTCGGTCCCCGGAAAAGGTCCATCCGGATGAGTCTTTTTGAAAAGAGAAGCCAAATCGAAAATGGCTCCCGGGATTTGTGATGGCATAAACGGGAGAGGTTCAAAATTGATCAGAAAATTAAATACTATGGAAATCATCCGTCAAGCCGGTGCAAAAGGAAAAAAAGAGATCTTTCCAAACATCAGCAACGGCATAGGAACACTGGGCTGGATTCGGAAAATATGGATGTTCCTTTTTGAACCAAATGCCCGGAACGATGAGACGCATACTAACGGAATCAGTGGAAAGTTTACGATAAAACAGGAAGATCAGGAATACATTGTACATTACATGATAGCCCATTTGGGATCTCGAGCAGAAGCTTTGTGCTCCCTTTTTGCGATGCAGTGTAATCAATACGGACAGCGTGTTGATGTGGACCGGATCGCCGGCATGACCCGCGTGCATCCGGGACTGGTGGGGGATTATGATCTTTGTGTAAAGCCGATTTTGAATGAATTGGGGATGCCGGTGGCCGATTCGGAGAATGCGTGGATTTGTTTTGTGCGTGGCAATACAGCAGTGATGTTGAAGAGTGAGAACATGAAAATGTCCGTGTTGCCTTTGGCTAAAATCATCGACAAAGCGTTGAAAAAAAATATTGAATTATACGAAACCCCGGAAGTAGTCCGGTAATATTCTTGTAAAAAATATTGGGAATGTTATTGTCACATAAAGATTAAATATGTTTAATTTTTTATTATTATTCCTGATTTTTTCATGGACATTGCAGGCCGGCAGCTTACCTCTTCAGCGTCTGGCATGGCAGATGGAGGGTGGAGATGTGCGGGTATTGCCGGGCTGTGCCGGGAATATGTTCAAAAAGAAACTGGAGGCGGAAAAAACGTTTTCCTTGGAATCCCTGTTGAAGGACCCGGAACTGGCGCAGGCTTGCCATATGGCCCATTTCTTTGCGTTGGTCGGGAAGGAGAGGACTTATATCCTTCATGAATTGAAGGACAGGGAATTCGTGAAATGGCTGCTGGATCATCCGGAGGCGTTTGAAAAATTGGCGTTTGCCAGGGCATCGGGAAAAGGATACGCTGGCTGTATTGAGAAGTATCTGGGTGAAGGAAGGGAAAGAACTTGCCGGGGTCGGTTTCAACATGGCATTGGGCGCGGCGCTGGCCTCCTCGTCCCGGGAACCGGAGGAGTGCGAAGCGCGGTATGATTTTTACAAAAAGTCTTTTGCGGAAAAGAAATTGTTTCCGCAGTTCATTACACTGGAGCCGTGGGAATTTGGTATTCTTTTCCAGGGCAGGGAAAGTATTGAAGAACTTGCCTGGGCTCAGGAATATTCGTCCCGGAAAAAAAAAACTTTTAAAGCTCAGAATGCCGGGTATGCGGCTTGTTCTTTTATTCCTTACCGGATGAAGAACAAACAGGGGGTCAGCGTACATGCCGGTGGAGCGTTTTACGATCATAAACCTGTTTCTTTGCAGATTTACGTGGAATATGGAGGAGTATGCGGTGCCGTTTCCAAAGGGGCTGCCGGGTTTGTGAAGGCAAAGGGAATTCCTTCCTACACGATCGGCCAGCCGGGGCATTGCGCTTTTGTGTGGAAGGGAATGGATGGAGAATGGAAAATAGGGAATAATATTTATGGATGGATATGGTCGGAGGGCGGTTCCGGGGACCGTGGAAGGGTGCCGTTTCCACGATTACGGAATTGCCTCGTTTTTGGAAGGGGGAGAATGCCTCCTCCTCCAATTTATGTTACTATTTGTCTCTTCTGGCTGCCGATTCTCGGAAGTCCGAAGTATTGTTGGAAGAGGCGTTGAAGCGAAATCCTTCCAATTATTCCGCATGGCAGGCTTTAATGAGGAAGAAAGGACGTCTGGGAGAGAAAGACAAGCTGGCTTTGTTGGAACAGTTTAAGAAAGCTTTTCCCGGTAATCCCACCCTGTGGGAGTATTTTGTGAAGAGGGAACTGGGGATTGATTGGAAAAAGGCGAATGGTTATGCCGTCTATCCCCGATTGCTGGCGGAAAATGAATCATGGGATTCCGTAGATGCCTATATGCGCAATTTCTGTGCCTTGGCCCGGCAGGATATTCCGGACATGGCGGGAAAAAGCTGTCCTATGAAGTGAAGACCAAGAGAAGCTTTTTCAAAAACTGGCTGAAATTTTATCAACAGAACAAAGTGGACCGGAAGGTAAGAGTGCAGACATGCGCCGTGTTGGAAAAAGCGCTTCCCCACTTGCTGAGTCGTGAGAAAACGGCATTGCAGTTTCTTGGGTTTTATGGACAAGTGATTGACTTGTGGAAGGACAAGCAATTGTCGGCCCGGGCCGATGCATGTCTGACTGCATGGCTGAAGGAGGCCGACAAGCCCTCTCTTCGTAAGAAGATGGCGGAAATAGGGCTGAAAGCAGCTGACCATCTGGGCGATAAAAAAGCGCTGGTTCGTTATGCAGAGGCTCAGAATGGATATTGAATAGCGATGCTACTTTCCATTTGCACGGAAGAATCGTTTCTTCCGGACTAGTTCATCGTCGACGCGGTTTGAGATTGTCCAAACTTATATGGCCAATAGACTAGTGTATTAAAAAAAGACTGCAACCTGTGGAGAAGTACAGAAACAGCAGGATTTGGAAAAACAGTATCCGGATTATAAAATGATCCGAAGGGAAATCCGGATGTTCCATAAGGAATTTTTAGAGAGGGTGAATTTGAAAAAAGATGGGATAAATTGATCGCCAACTTTGATGTTCCTACTACATGAATGGATATAGAAAGTGCCATCAATGGAAAACCATCCAATTGTTTCCTGGCGTAGAAGAGTAGAACTTGAACATGGGCCGCTTCCGTGAACCTTGAAGCCATTCCGCCGGGTTGGAGAGTATGTTTCTTCTCCCGGATTCAACAGTAACCATGTCTGGTTGCTCCACATCGGAATCTTATGCCTCTTTTCCTTTTTCGGAACCGTTTCAGCGGAATGGTGATGGTGAAGGTGGTTTTCTGGTGGGGAACGCTGGTGACGGTGATGGTTCCGTCATGGGCTTCCACGGCTCGTTTGACGATGGAGAGGCCCAGTCCCGTTCCCTTGATTTCCGAGGAGCGATGGGTTTCCACCCGGTAGAAACGGTTGAAGAGGAAGGGAGGCTTTCCGCGGGAATGCCCACGCCCGTGTCCGTCACGGTGATGACGCAGGCGTCCGGCGCGAGGGAGGCGGCCACGGTGACGGAAAGGTCCGGCTCCGTGTTCTGCTTGAGGGCGTTTTCCACCAGGTTGAACAGGATTTGCGTCCAGTAGAAGGGGTCTCCGTACAGTTCCCATTTCGCGGGGATGTCCATGTGCAGGGCGGCCTGCTTTTTCTCCCGGATGGAGTCCAGCCGGGAGAAGACGTCGTCCGCGCAGGAGGTGAGGCGGAACCACTGCTCTTTCAGGATGGCCTTGTGGCCGGATTCCAGCTTGGAGATCATGAGCATGTCTTCAATGATGTTCATGAGCCGCTGGCTGTTCTGGTGCATGATGCCGATGAATTTGCGGGCCAGGGCCGGTCTTTCCTCCATGAGCTCGTCTTCCATCAGGTTTTCCAGGTATCCCACAATGATGGTGAGAGGCGTGCGCAGTTCGTGGGAGGCGTTGGCCACGAAGTCCCTCCTCATCTGGTTGGTGAGGTAGTTCTGCGTGACGTTGCGCAGCAGGATGCGCTTTTCCCTGATGGGGGTATCCGTGATGGCGCTGTCCAGATGCCATGCCGTGATGCCGTTCTGCACTCCGCCGGGGGAGTTGATGGCGCTGAGGGTGAATTCCTTGGTGACGGGACCGTCCGTGTCAAAGGCTTCCTGCACGTGGAGCAGAAGTTCCTGATTGCACACCAGGGAACCGACTTTGCGGCCTTCCAAGCGTTCTTCCTGAAAGAGTTCGCGCGCCAGCGTATTGGCCAGCACGATGTGTCCGGAAGGGCCGATGAGCAGGAAGGCCTCCCCCAGCGCTTCCAGAAAGCGCCGTTTGTCCGCAATGGCCTGTTCCTGGGCCTCTTCCCGCGTTTCAACAGGCGCTGGGCGTCCCGCAGAGCCTTTTTTCCTGGCTTTCATGGCTGACCGGCATATCTGTACCAGGTGCCAGTTCAGGTACAGGAGGCCAGCAGCAGGAGGATGAGGATGTAGTCAACGGCCGACATGGCGTGAAGACGTTAGGCAGGCTCCTGCCGAGGACGGCGTCCGGGCAGGAGGAAGCGGTAGCCGATGCTGCGGACGGTTTCAATGCAGTCCGCATACGGGGCCAGCTTCTGGCGCAGCCGCTTCATGTGCGTGTCCAATGTGCGGCTCTGGGCCTGGTGGCTGTACCCCCACACGCAGCTGAGCAGGTCGTTGCGGTTCAGGGTCTGCCCCTCGCGCTCGATCATGTACACCATGAGCTTGAATTCCGTGGCCGTCAGATCCACTTCTTCCTTGTCGATGTAGAATTTCAGGGCGTTTTTGTCAAAAGTGAAGGGGCCGTACTCCGCGATGACGCTGCCCGGCGTGTGTTCGCACCGCTTCAGCACGCTGGCCACGCGCAGAACAAGCTCCTTGGGGCTGAATGGTTTGGTCACATAGTCGTCCGCTCCCAGTTCCAGCCCCTGAATGCGGTCTTCCGCCTGTGCCTTGGCAGTCAGGAAGATGACGGGAATGCCCTGGGTGCGGCTGTCGCGGCGCAGTTCCCGGAGCACGCCGTGCCCGTCCATGCCCGGCATCATCTGGTCCAGCAGGATGAGGTCCGGCTTGTCCCTGCGGGCCACTTCCAGGGCCGTCAGGCCGTCGTAGGCCGCCAGAGGGACGTGTCCGGCACGTTCCAGGTTGTAGGCGACGAGGTCCGAAATGGCGTGATCGTCTTCAGCGATAAGGATGGTTGCCATGACTGTTTTTTAGGATGAAGGCGCTGCCGTGTCTTGAGAATAGGTGTGACGATTTGTTCACATTTCCCTGCCGAGGACGGTGATCGGGGCGCGGCTCCCGCCCCTTCCGTGAAGGGATTGTAACGGAAGCGCTTCCGTTTTGCAAGACTGGCCTAGATTCAACTTCTCTTCCCGCCTTCATATGGTACACTTGCCCCGCACCATAGTATATTGCCATGCGAAGCGATAAAGTTAAAGCAGGTTTCGAGCGTGCGCCGCACCGCAGTCTGATGCGCGCCACAGGGATGACGGATGAGGATTTGAGCCGTCCGTTCATCGCCATTTGCAATTCTTTCAATGAAGTGATTCCGGGCCATGTCCATCTGAACAAGGTAGCCGCGCTGATTAAGGAGGAAGTGCGCAAGGCGGGGGGCACCCCCGTGGAATTCAACCTGCCCGGCGTCTGTGACGGCATCGCCATGGGGCACGGCGGCATGAAGTTTTCCCTGGCCAGCCGCGAACTGATTGCGGACAGCGTGGAGACGATGCTCAGCGCCCATGCGTTTGATGCCATGATCTGCATCCCGAATTGCGACAAAATCGTTCCCGGCATGATCATGGGCGCCCTGCGCTGCAATATCCCCACCATTTTCTGCAGCGGCGGCCCGATGGCAGCGGGCATGGCGGAAGACGGCGCCGTGCTGGACCTGAACAGCGTGTTTGAAGCCGTGGCCCGTTTCAAGGCGGGCAAGATCAATGAGGCGGAACTTCATTCCCTGGAATGCCGCGCGTGTCCTGGCGCAGGTTCCTGTTCCGGCATGTTCACGGCCAATTCCATGAATTGCCTGAGCGAGGTGATCGGGCTGGCCCTCCCCGGCAACGGCTCCCTGCTGGCGACGTCCGAGGAGCGCAAGGAGTTCTGGAAGCAGACCGCGCGCCGCGCCGTGGAAATGGCGAAGGCGGACGGCCCCCTGCCGAGGGACATCGTGACCCGTGACGCCATTGACAACGCCTTTGCGATCGACATGGCCATGGGCGGCAGTTCCAACACCGTGCTTCATACGCTGGCCATCGCCCGGGAAGCGGGCGTGGAGTATGACCTCCAGCGCATCAACGACATTTCCCGCCGCACTCCGAACATCTGCAAGGTGGCGCCTTCCTCCCGCTTCCATATGCAGGACGTGCTGCGCGCCGGCGGCGTGAGCGCCATCATCCATGAGATCGCCAGGATTCCCGGCTCCCTCCATCTGGATGCCATGACCGTCAGCGGCAAGACGCTGGGAGAAACCGTGGAAGGATGCGGAATCACGGATGAAACCGTGATTCACCCGCTGGAAAACGCCTATTCCAAAGACGGCGGCCTGGCCATCCTGTTCGGCAATCTGGCGGAAGAAGGCGCGGTTGTGAAAAAGGCCGGGGTGCACCCGGACATGATGAGCTTCCGCGGGCCTGCCGTGATTTTCGAGTCCCAGGAAGACGCCTGTGAAGGCATCCTTGCCGGGAAGGTGAAGTCCGGCGACGTGGTTGTCATCCGCAATGAAGGGCCCAAGGGCGGCCCCGGCATGCAGGAGATGCTGGCGCCCACTTCCTACATCATGGGGCAGGGCCTGGGCGCGGAAGTGGCGCTCATCACGGACGGCCGTTTTTCCGGAGCCACGCACGGCGCCTGCATCGGCCATATCTCCCCGGAAGCTGCGGAAGGCGGCCTCATCGGCCTGCTGAAGGACGGGGATATCATTGAGTATTCCATTCCGGACCGCACGCTGAACGCCTGTCTCACGGAGGATGAGATCGCACGCCGCCGTGCGGAGTGGAAGCCCACGTACAACAAAGTTTCCTCCTCCTGGCTCAGCCGTTACCGCAAGCTGGCCACCAACGCCAGCCGCGGCGCCGTTCTCCAGAGCGGTGAATAAATGCCATCCGTTTTATTTTCGGCCGCTTTCCTCCTCCGGGGAAAGCGGCTTTTCATTTCCGCCCGGCTTTGTTTTTTCACGGAGTTTCCTTCAAAAAGAGAGCCGCTCCCTTCCAGGGGGAGCGGCTCCGCTATCAACATAATACCGAAAAAGCATGCATTACCTGGTGATTCTGAAGGGGCCGCTCAGACCTACCGGGGACATGGCGGAGGAATCATAGTCTGTTACCCTGTAGGTTCCTTCCGTGGCGGAGGTAAAGGTCATTTCTCCGGAACTTTTAACGGTCCGGGGATGTTCGCGGTCTTTCTCGGTCAGTGTCATGGAAAACCGGGCGGAAGCGGCGCCGGGCGCATACGTGTATGTTCCGGAGAAGATGCCGTCACCCGTTTCCAGGGTGCTGGACGAGGTGATTTTGTAGGATACGCCGTGGCCGTCCGTCATCACGATGGTGCTGTCTGTTTCCAGCGCCTGAGGAGGGGCCACGGCGGATGAGTCCGATTTGCCGGCACCGCCGCCGCAGGAAGCCAGCAGACATGCGCAGCCCAGAAGAATGGCGGGGCGGATTGAGGTTGATGAGTTCATGGAAAAGAATATGTCCAAGTAAAAAATTGCCTCCCGGCCGGGTAGCAGACCGGGAAGGCGGGAACGGCTTTCCGTTAGAACGAGTAGCTGACGGAACCGTTGATACCCTGGGCTGTCAGGCCGGCGCGGCTTTCCAGGGAGTACCCGATGCGGGCGCCCCAGCGGCTGCCGAAGGTGGCGCTGACTCCTGCGCTGACGCGCAGGGCCGTGCGTCCCTTGTTGACGCCGCGTGCCGTCCAGGACCCCAGATCGCTGCCGACCGTGCCCTTGGGATTGATGCGGCTGAGGTCCTGTGCCACGGCCACCGTGATTCCGGGTGTTAGCGTGGTTTTGGTGCCTGCGGTAAAGGTGCGGGACACGGTAATGCCTGCGGGCAGAGTCCAGTTCTGGGCGCGGGCTCCGCTGAAGGTGCGTGCCAGGTCGCCGCTTTCAGTGAAGCTGTCCGTCTTCCCGGTCATGAATTCCAGCCCGGCAAAGGGTGCGATGACCAGCTTGTTCGCCAGCTCTTCCGTCCAGGTGGCGTAAACGGCCGCTCCGAAGGAGCCCGCGTCAAACTCCCCATGGGCGGAGGTATCCGCTACGCGGGCGTTTCCGTCAAAGGAGGTGGTGCCGAAGGCGGCGTATCCGTCCAGGGTCAGTTTCTTGTTCCGGGAGGGAGTATAGCGGCCGTAGGCCATGACCATGAAGGAATCCGCATCATAGCTGGAGAAGCCTCCCTTGTCCTGGAAAGTGCCGAAGGATTGGCCGACGGCCATCCCCACCAGGGCGGAAGAGGAGAACTTGAAGTCCGCGCCGACGGCATAGCCGCCCGCATCGTACTTGTACCCGTCAATACCGTGGCGGGCGTTCTGGTCCGTCCAGGAGCCCAGTCCGCCAACCCATACGGAGCCGCGGCCGGAGGCTACGGGAGCCATGGCGATGGGGGAACCCTTGGCATCCACGGCCTGCACGGGCCTGGCAGCCGGGCTGTTCAGACCCTGGGCTGCGGAAAGTGCCCCCTGCGTCCGGACGAGGGACGCAAAGCCCTTGAGGGCGTCATTGGAGGCCCAGGCCGCATTGACCACGGTTTCTCCGCTGACAGACTGGATCATGGCTGCCGCGGCATCCGCGCTGGAGGTTCCCAGCAGGTTTTCAAAGAACCTGTGGGCGGCGGAGCCGTCCCGCACGTTCATCCGGGCCTGCTCCATGCCTGCCGCCACTCCGGAAACGTTGCCGGAATATCCCTGCATGGGAGAAGCCACGCCCTTCATGTTCTGGGACAGCCGGATGGTGCCGTCCTCATTGGCGGCGGCCGTTGTGGAAACGAAGGCGGAGTTGAACAGGGGCAGCCCGGCCGCATCCGCCCCGGTAATGGTAACGTTGTCCACGGATGAGATGCCGGAGGCCGTGTGGGTAAGATCCCGTCCATTGCCCGCTTCGTCAATGTGCCAGAGCTTGACGGAGGAATTGCCGTTGAACGTGATGTCGTTGAGCAGCAGGGAGGAGCCTTCCCCCACTTCCACCACGGCATTCCCGTTGAGTTTCAGAGTATCGCCGGCCAGGGTGGAGTTGTCCGTCAGGATGATGCCCTTGCCGTTGATTTCATAGTCCGTCAGGTCTTCAACGCCCAGTTGGGCACCTTCCACGACAAGTTCGTTGTCAATTTCGGCCACATGGCCCACGATCAGGGAACCGGCTCCGGAATACTGGAGGAAGTCGCCGCCGAATCCGTTGTCTTCCTGGTCCCTGCCGCCATAGAGCAGGTTGCCGCCTCCCAGCTGGACCAGGCTGGCGGAGCCGCGGATCCATTCCGGATCGTCATCCAGGGTGAAATAGTCGGCGTCGGAAATGCCGCTATTGATGAGGGTGGTTGCGTCCGCGTCGGTATTGACTACGATGGTAGCTCCGTCTTCGGCAAAAATGTCATTGGCTTCACCTCCCGCCATGTTGCCGTCGAAAAAGGAACCGGAGCCGATGACCAGAAGGCGGTCTTCCATCAGGTGAATGGCGCCGCCAAGGCTGCCAGCGGTATTATCCGTGAAAACCGTGTTTTTACCGAGCCAGATATTGGCCCCTTCGTTTTCGAAAAGGTCGTCCACATTGTCGCCTTCCTGCCAGGCAAGGTTGGTCGTCAGTTCGGAGGCGATGGCGCCTCCGTTGGCTCCGGCCCGGTTACCGGAGAAGACGGAACCGTTGCCTACGACGATGTCCAGAACTTCCGTGGTCAGTTTGGAGGTCCGTTCCCCGTCAACGTAGGCCATTGTCTCGGCAATGTTGTTCTGGGCGAAAACGGCTCCCCCGGACCCGGAGGCCGAGTTGTCAATGAAACGGTTGTTTTCTCCGATCACGATGTCTCCATGCGCATACAGGGCTCCCCCTCTGGAAATATCCATGGCGGCGGACCTGCCCGGAGCCGTGCTGTTCATGAACGTATTGTTGCGGCCCGTGGTGATTTTGTTCTCACGCTCCGTAATGGTGACGGTCCCGTTGAGGATGTTTCCGTTTTCATCCGTGTCCCTGATGCTGGCCTGGATGAGGCTGTTGTCCGAGTCGCTGAAGGCGCTCATGTGGTAAACGGAGGCATCTTCCGTTCCCTGGTAGGTGACGTTGTCACCCAGCGTGATGGTATTTTCCGCCGCGACGGTGGTCATGGTCAGGGTGACGTTGTTGCCGATGACGATGCTGCCCCCGTAGGTGCCTTCGCTGTATTCTCCGGAGGCCAGAACGTAGTCGCCGTCCGCATTCTGCTTGAGCGTTCCTTCAAAGGAAATGGTCCCGCGGGTGGAAACGCCTTCATCGTCGATGTCTCCCACCGTATCCGCTGCCCAGATGTCGGCCATCTGGCTGCCGGAAAGGTCGTTGTCCCCGGTGATGGTGGTGTTGCTGCCAATGTAGATGTCTCCGCCCTCTGCGTAAATGTCCACGTCATTCAGGGTGGAATGGTCGCCGATGGAGACAGTGGCCTGGTCGCCCACGGCAGTGGTCATGTATACGGTCCGGGTGCCGTCTTCCTTTTCAAAGATGGAGACGGAATCCAGTTCCACGGAAATGGCGTCCAGCGTGACAGAGGTCAGTTCCGCGCCATTTCCTATGAAGATGGAGCCTTCGGCATCCAGATCATAATTTTCGATGGAGCTGTTGCTGCCGATGAATATGTCGCCGTACAAACCCATGGATTCCTGAATGCTGGTTCCGGGCTGGTAGCGGCCCTGGTTGTCCTGGATGGAAATGCCGGACGTGAGCACCAGGGCTCCGTGGTGATTTCCGCCCGGTCCGTGGCGGAAATGTCGCTGCCGTCTCCCAGGAGAATGTCGCCGCCGGTATAGAGGTCGCCGTCTCCTGCCGTACTCAGGTCGGTATCAGTCATCGTAACGGCGCCGGCACTGAAATCGATGCCCCCCGTGGCTCCCACGGATTCCGACTTGCCGATCAGGGTTTTGGAATCTTCGTCTTCATAAACGGATGTCGTGTTGACGGCCCCAGTGGAGATGAGAGTGGAATCGGACAGGGAAATATCTCCATGGGAGATAATTTTACCGCGGACGCCGTCGTTCATGGACAAGTCCATTTCGTCGATCTGGACATCCTTTCCCAGTTCCATGGCAATTTCTCCTGGAGTATTGGTGACAACCGTGGAGATGAAGGCTCCCGTTTCGGGGTCGATTCTTGTCTCTATGGAGGTGGAATGTCCGGTGGTGACATTGTTTCCGTCAAGAAAGACGCCGTCTCCCGCTACCAGCTTGTTGTTTTCCAGTAACAACCATGTGCCGTCCAGGGTGGAGCCGCTTTCTATGGAAAGGATGATTCCACTTTCATCCGTTCCGCTGAGCATGCCGTCCGTCATGCTGCCGACCCGGACGGTTCCCTCTCCTCTTACATTCACATTCTGCATGGAGACTGCGGACATGTCCCCGTAGTTGAAATTGGAGACGGTGCCATGGCCGTCCGAGGCAAGGGTGATGCGGGCGTCTGCGGGCAATGCCGTCAGGTCCGTTCCCTGAAAGTCAATGGTTCCGGTGATCCTGAGCGTATCTCCATCAGCAAGCTGGTTCCAGGCTTCCTGAAATTCTTCCAGATTGGAAGCGGTATATTCTTCGGCTGCGAAAGCTTGGCAGCCGAGGGCGCACATGGCTGTCAGTAAAGCCCGGCGCAGAGGTAGTGGTAAACGAGGATTCATGATTTGGTATGTTTGTGTTCATCGGGAAGAAAAGGGATAGAAATGCCTTTTTCTTTCCACCACCTACATACAGGATTGACAATCCTGTGTTCGTGAATGCATTTGCCTCGTTTACATATTGTTAGAAAATCCTCTTTCCTTTTTCCCGGATAGGAGCGTCGATGTTTTTAATCTAACAAATAGATTGAAATTTGTACATGATGAATTAATTCTAAAACCGCCATAAAATATGAAATATTGTAGTTTTTTTACTTGCTATCAGGATTGTCAATCCTGTGACGCATAAAACATTATTTTACAATTACATTGCTCGAATGAGGGAACATGTCGAAAATCGCGCCGAATATTTGGCGGCGGAAATGTTGTTGAAAGGGAGCGGGCTGAATATGGTGGAGGCGGCTACCCTGGCTCTGGAGCTGGTGCAGCGCTGCGGCGGTTCCCGATGCAGCATGCGCCGCGCCAGAAAGGCCATTGAGCTGGGAGCGGAGGAACTGAAAAACGGAGAACAGACGGTATCCTTTGCGGCCGCGGTGGATGAAACGCTGAAAGTGAAGTGCGGCCGGCGCCCCACAACCTTGCGGGATATCAGGTACTTTACCGGCGCGCTGATGCGCAGATGCCCGGAATTAAAGAACTTCCCGGTCAGGAAACTGACCCCGCAACATTGTTCGCGTTTTCTTGAATCCGCCTTTTCTTCCGGCAGGCAGCGCTACAAGGCGCGGGCAGTGATGAGCGGAATTCTGAGTCTTTCCCTGCGGCGCGGGTGGTGCAGGCAAAATCCTCTGCTGCGCGTGGATGCCCCTTCCTTCCGTGAGCAGGTCATTGCCGTACTGAATCCTGAGGAGATAAAATGCCTGAGGAACGCAGCGGAATCTCCCGAATTCCGTGATTGCGCTCCTGCTGTCTGGATCATGATGTATGCCGGAATCCGTCCGGGGGAGGTGGCCCGCCTCCGGTGGTGCGATGTGGATATGGAAGAAAGGGTGATTTCCGTAAGACCGTTGGCGAGCAAGACGGGCGGCGCGCGCCATGTTACCGTTCAGCCCGTTCTGGAACGGCTTTTGACAGGGTATGGCATTCCGGAGGGGAACAGGCCTTTATGCCCGCCGAACTGGCCTTTGCGCTGGCGGCGATTCAGGAAGGAAGCAGGGTGGGGGAGCGGCGGCAGGTTCCGGGCATGGAGGCCGGACGTTCTGAGGCATACTTACGCTTCCTACCATGCCAAATGGTTCAGGGATTTTCCCCTTCTTCAGATGGAAATGGGGCACCGTTCCTCCACCCTGCTGCGCGCACGGTACTTGAATATGGAGGGAGTAAGCCGTGAGGGGGCGGCCCTGTTCTGGGAAGTGCCGGAAAAGGAGGAACTCCATGGATAGGGAAGCCTGACTGTTCCGGGCGCTTTTGCCGTTTCTTCATGGTACCCAGCTCGGACACGGCGCGGGAGGGAATATGAAAGCCGGGGCGCATGGCGTCTTGCGGCGGAATTCCCACGGTTTCTGTAAATGGCGCTCGGCACGCTGAGGCGCATCAGGGACAGGACGCCGGGTTCTTCCGGTTTGGCTGCGGCATGGTAAAAGGGAGCAGGGAGTTCATTCCCTGGGCAGGAAATAGCCGCGCTGCTTTTCGGAGACAGGCATGCCCATCCGTTCCATCACGGCCAGCATGTCTTCCCATACCTTGCGCTTTTCCCGCGGATTGTCGGACCTCAGCAGGTAGCTGGGGTGGTAGGTGACGCGCACGGGAATGCCGTTGAGGTCGTGGAACCTGCCGCGCATGGAACTGACGGAGCCCTGTTCCCCAGCAGGCCGACTGCGGCGGTGCCTCCCAGGGCAATGATCATCTTCGGCTGGATGACCTGGATTTCATGCATGATGATGGGCAGGCAGGCTTCTATTTCCTCCGGCGTAGGGGCGCGGTTGTTGGTTCTCTGGTTCGGCAGGGCAGGACGGAATTTGACGATGTTGGAAATGTAAACCATGTCTCTGGAAAGCCCCATGGCTTTCAGAATCTGGTTGAGCTTTTCTCCGGCCCGGCCCACGAAGGGTTCCCGCTGTACTTCTTCATAGTATCCCGGCGCTTCGCCTATCAGCATGAGCTGCGTATGGGGATTGCCCGTGGCGAAGACCATCGTGTCCCGCAGGGAGTTGAGGTCCCGTGCAGGTTTCCAGTTTTGTGCCAGATCCCTGAGGTATTGCAGCTTGTCTTCCATCGTTCCTTCCGGGAGCGTGATGGAGGAAGACGGTTTCCGCTCTTCCGGGAAAAGCTCCGGAGCTGTGCCCGGGGGCGGTGTTTTTACGGGTTCCGGTTCTGGTCGCGGAGACGGGGAAGACGGGGAAGACGGGGAAGACGGGGAAGACGGGGAAGACGGGGAAGACGGGGAAGACGGGGAAGACGGGGAAGACGGGGAAGACGGGGAAGACGGGGAAGACGGGGAAGACAAGACGGGGAAGACGGGGAAGACGGGGAAGACGGGGAAGACGGGGAATGTGCGCGGCCTCCCTTTTTGGCGGTCAGGTACCACGTTCTCAGGACGTCCCGGGCCTCCTCCGTCAGGCTGGCGCGTGTGGTTCCCCTTTGGATCAGGGAATCGAGGTAATGGCGGAAAAGGCTGTTCGGCGTGGAGGTCATGGGAGGATAAGGCCAGATTAGTCCACGGAAGGCCGTCTGTCACGACGATTTGCAGCCTCTCCTTTTCTCCCGGAATCCCGCCGCACCGGGAAATGACACGGTAAAGGATGGAATCCCCGGCGCAGAAGGGAGCAAATTGGGCTTTTCCGGCCCTTGTGCGGAGATTCCGCACCGGGACCGCCCGTCTCTCATTCCTGATTAGTTATCTTATGTCCTTCTCTGAAGAATTAAGCGCCCTGACGGCCCATCCCTCTCCCCTCGTGCGCCGTTTCATGTCCCTGCTGGAACCTGTGGGCGACGCCCGGCTGGAGGCGATGGCGCAGGAGAGCCGGCGGCTGACCCGGTTGCATTTCGGCAGGACGATCCGGCTGTTCGCCCCCATCTACTTGTCCAACGAGTGCATCAATAATTGCAAGTATTGCGGCTTTTCCCGGGACAATCCCATCATCCGCACCACCCTGACGGTGGATGAAGTGGTTCAGGAGGCGCGCTACCTGCACGGCCTGGGGCTGCGCAGCATCCTGCTGGTGGCCGGGGAGCATCCCAAGTTCGTTTCGGACGGGTACATTCAGAAATGCCTGGACGCCCTGCATCCGTTCATCCCCTCCCTGGGGCTGGAAATCGGCCCCCTGCCGGATGACCGTTACGCGGAAATCGTGCATCACGGGGCGGAACAATTGGCCGTCTATCAGGAGACCTATGACCGGGAAGTTTACGAAACGCTGCATACGGCGGGGATGAAGAAGAATTTCAACTGGCGGCTGGACTGTCCGGAACGGGCGTACCAGGGCGGGTTCCGGCGCATCCAGATCGGCGCGCTGTTCGGGCTGGCCCCGTGGAGGCGGGAGGCGGTGGCCCTGGCCGCGCATCTGGATTATTTGCAGAAGCACTGCTGGAAAGCCGCCCTTTCCGTGGCTTTTCCGCGCATGCGGCCCTATGCCGGGAATTATGAATATGAGCCTGACCCGGAACTGATGCTGGATGACCGCCATTTTGTCCAGCTTATGACCGCCCTGCGCATCTGCTTCCCGAAGATAGGCATGTCCGTGAGCACCCGTGAGCCGGAGCCCATGAGAAACGCGCTGATGCATCTGGGCATGACCCATATGTCCGCCATTGCCCGGACGGAACCGGGCGGTTATACGGGGGTGGGAACGGCCACGGCCCACCTGACGGTGCGGGGGAACGTGGTGGATTTGCCGGAGGAAAAGAAGGGGCAATGCAAGGCGACGGAGCAATTTGAGATTTCAGACCAGCGTTCTCCGGAACAGGTGGTCTGCGCCATCCGGGGGAGCCGGACTGGAACCCGTCTGGAAGGATTGGGATTCAGGGTTGGACGTGGTCTAATTCCAGAATTTTCAAGGCAGTCTGCCGGGCGTTCCTGCCTTCCGGCAGGGGAGGAATGCTGTGCCCGAGACCGGGATGACAGCCTTGCCGTCCTGATGTTGTAATGTGGCATTGACGGCTTGTTTTCTCCACCATATTTCTGGAGGCCATGATTCGTTATTATTGGGGCAGGTTTTGGCCGTTTCTCCTGTTTGCGTTCGGGATTGAAGTGGTGGAAAACCTGTTTACGGTGTTCTTTGAATACCGCAACATGGATTTTGGTTTTCTGCCTTTGCTGAAAACGGGGTATGTTTTTGTAACGGAGTTCCTGATCACGATGTGCTACTGGCTTCTGCCCTATGCCATTTATCTGTGGCTTCTGCCCCGCAGCAAGGCCGGGGGCAGGGCGGACCGCTGGATCACCCTGGCGTGGTTTTTCCTGTTTGCGCTGGCCAGCCTGTTTGAAGACGTGGCGGAAGCTTTTTTCTGGAACGAGTTTGAGGCCAGCTTCAACTTCATTGCGGTTGATTATCTGATTTACACCAAGGAAGTGATCGGGAACATTTACGAATCCTACCCCATTATTCCCATTCTGCTGGGCATTCTGGCCGTCTCCGTACTCGCGGCGTGGGGCATGCGCCGCTTCCTGATTCCCGGGAATGCTGAAGCTCCCCGCGGATGGAAGCGCGGCTGCGTGGTGGCCGCCCTGCTGCTGTGTGTTACAGGCGGTTATTGGCTGGTGGATATTAAGGACGCGGATGCCGTAGGCAACCGCTATAATTCGGAAATGGCCAAGGACGGCCTTTACAGCCTGTTCAGCGCTTTCATCAAGAATGAACTGGATTACCGGACCTATTACAAGACCCTGCCGGACCAGGATGCCGCGGCTTTTCTGGCCGGGGAGTTCACGGCGGACGATACTTCCGTACCGGATGCCGCCTCCGGAAGCGTGAAGAGGCAGGTGCGCCCCGCCGCGGAGGCCATCCGCCCCAATGTGGTGGTGGTCATTATGGAGAGCATGGGCGCGGAATTCCTGAATGAATGCCGGAAGGACGGGGAGGACATCACCCCATGCTTGAGCCGTCTGGGCCGGGAGGGAATCTTTTTCCCGAACACGTATGCCACGGGCACCCGCTCCGTGCGGGGGCTGGAGGCGGTGAGCACCTCCATTCCGCCGCTGCCAGGCATGTCCATCGTGCGGCGGGAGGGCAATGAAAACCTCCGGACAATCGGTTCCATTTTCAAGGAAAAGGGATATGACCTCAAATGGATTTACGGGGGGTACGGCTATTTTGACAACATGAATTATTTCTTCGGCAACAACGGGTTCCAGGTAATGGACCGCAACTCCATGGATGATTCCGAGGTGACCCATTCCACCATCTGGGGCGTCTGTGATGAAGACTTGTTCCGCCGCGCCGTCCGTGAGGCGGATGAGTCCTGCGGACGCGGAGTGCCGTTCCTGCAGGTGGTATTCACGACGTCCAACCACCGGCCCTATACGTATCCGGAGGGCCGCATTGACATTCCCTCCCACACCGGACGCCTGGGAGCCGTGAAATACGCGGATTATTCCGTGGGGGCCTTTGTGGAGGAAGCCAGAAGCAAGCCCTGGTTTGACAATACACTGTTCGTTTTTGTGGCCGACCACGGCGCCGGGAGCGCCGGAAAAAAATCGCTCAATCCGGAAACGCACCGCATTTTCTCCATTTTTTACGCTCCGGCCCTGCTGAAGCCGGAACGGCGGGAGACGGCGATCAGCCAGATAGACGTGCTTCCCACGCTTCTGGGCCTATTGAAATGGCCTTATGACGCCTCCTTCTATGGCAAGGATGCCTTGAAACCCTCGTACCGTTCCCGTTACTTCGTGAGCAATTACCAGTACATCGGCTACTTGCGGGGGGACGACATGGTGGTGCTCAAGCCCCAGCGCGGCGCGGAATTCTACCGGGACGGGAATGAAGTGGCCCCGGACGACCGCATGAAGGAGCTTGAAAAGGAAGCGATTTATTACTATCAGAACGCTTCCGACTGGCGAAAGCACCTGAAGGAATAATCACTGGTTCCCCTGATGTGCGCCAGGATGAATGCACGGTTTTCCGGAGACGGAAGATTCCGGGAGCCGTCCTGCGCCGCCGGGTGCATGCGCCTGCCTGGTGAAGGCCTGGGTCGGGTGTTCGGCCTCTGGCGGGGAGAATGAATGCCCGTAGAAGGAATCTTTTTCTTTGATTCAGCTTGCTGTCCGCCCATACGGAGGGCGCAGGAACCAGGATTTAATCAGGATTTGTCCGTGTCCTTGTAGTCCTGGAGGGCGTCCCGCAGGAACTTGAAGTGCTTCTGTATCTGCTGGCCGTTGGCAAGCACGAACATGAGGGAAATGCGGAATTCGTTGTCTTTCAGTCCATCCAGTTCCTTTCTGTCGATCTTCATGGAGAACTTTCCGCTCTTTTTCCCGAGGCGTTCGGAGAAGGAGACGGCATCGTAATCCTGGTTGACGGCGTAGGGAGGGTCCTGGACGTAAACGTTCAGGGCCTTGACGGTCTGCGGGCTCTTGTAGTTTCCGGAAATCAGGATCTGGTCCCCCTTGAAGGAGATGGAAATGTTCTTGGCTTCCACTTCCGGTTTGCCTTGGTAGTATTGCTGGCCGGGTGTGACGGAAAACACCTCGCAGGCGTCCAGCAGGGCGCAGCTGGCGGGGGTCAGGAACGTGGGGCTGGTGCCGAACGTGTAGTTGCCCGCTCCCATCAGGGCGGTGCCGTACTTCTTGCCGTCGGACGTGGTCTGGTGGTTGTGGGGCAGGTTGAGGCCGTGGCCCAGTTCATGAGCCAGGCCGCCGTACCATTTGGTCAGCAGCCTCCCTTCCTTGGTCGGCTGTCCCAGGTGCTTGATGTCGAAGGCCGGGTAGTCCAGGGCGAAGCAATAGCGGCCCATGCCGTAAAAGGGAACGCCTCCGGGATTGTCCGGGCCGTTCTTGTCGTCGTTCCATGTGGGCATGATGATCAGGGTGTGCTGGCTTTTCTTTTTGTCCGGATTGGCCTTGAAAAACTTTTCAATTTCCTGGGCCGCTTTCCATCCGCCGCCGTTTTCGTAGGGGTAATGGCTGGCCGGATTCTCGGCCTTGTATTCAATGATGTTGACGCGGCCGGGCGACTTGATGTCCATCCCGAAGGCCCTGGCTCCGTAGCCGTGCCTCTGCATCTCCTTTCCGTAAAACTGCTGGAGGTAAAGCATCAGTTCGCTGATGCGGCGTTCGTAATCCGGCACGGGGGCCGTATCGCTGCCCAGGAAATAAACGATGTTGAGCTGGTGCTCCGTTTTTTTCAGCGGAATGCGGTTTTTCAAAATATCCGGGACTGGAACTTTGCCATCGGCCAGTCCGGAAGAAGCTCCGAGAAAGAGAAGGGAGAGAAGAATGGAGGCAAACCGTTTCAACATGATGGTAACGGTATGAAGCCTCCGGGGAAAGGCAAGGAAATTCCCTGCCCTCTTTTTTGCAGGAAAGGCGCGTACGGAAAGGGACTAAAGACTGGATATTTCTCCTCGGAACAGTTCTGGTCTTTTTTTGACGCATCATGAAGAAAGCTGAAAGATAGAGATTGCAGGAAGGGTACTTTTATGACAGTCTAATTAAAGCAATGCATCTTCAATCCCTTCTTTTCTCCGCTTTGTCCGTAAGTGCGGTATCGCTAGGCTGGAGCGCCTTGGACAAACCTTCCGCCTCCAACCTGATCTGGGACGACAAGCCTGCCGTGGTCGTCTATCCTCAGGCGGACAAGAACCCCGACGGCAGCTTTGGCAAGTACAAGAAGCCCTCAGCCGTATGGGAAGCGGAAGGCTATCCCATCGGCAACGGCCGCGTGGGCGCGATGATTTTCAGCGCCCCCAACCGTGAACGTTTTGCCCTCAACGAGATCAGCCTCTGGTCCGGCGGCCCCAATCCGGGGGGCGGCTACGGCTACGGTCCAGATGCAGGAACCAACCAGTTCGGCAACTACATGCCTTTCGGCGACCTGTTCGTGGACTTCAAGAAAGGGGACCAGCCCGCCTCCGTGTCCGTGGAGGACTTCACCCGCGCCCTGGATCTGCGCGACGGCATCTACAAGGTGAATTACAAATCCGACGGCGTGACCTATGACCGTGAGGCTTTCGCCAGCACTCCCGCCAATGTTCTGGTGATCAACTACCGCGCCAGCAAGCCCGGCAGTTTCAATGCGGACTTTTCCGTGAATTGCCAGGTGGATGCGGACATCTCCGCCAAAGGCCCCATACTCACGTGGAAGGGAACCCTGAAGAACGGCATGAATTTTGAAGGCCGTGTTCTGATACGCACGAAGGGCGGCACCGTTTCCGCCTCCGGGGACAGGATTTCCGTAAAAGACGCGGATTCCTGCACGGTCGTCATCGCCATGGAAACGGACTATCTGATGGATTACAAGAAAGACTGGAAGGGGGAAGCACCCTCCAGGAAGCTGGACCGTTACGCGGCTAAATCCGCCTCCACGGATTATGCCGCGCTGAAACAGGCGCATATCGCCCAGTACAAGTCCATGTTCGACCGCGTGAAAGTGGACTTCGGCAAGACTGAGCCGGAGGTGGCCAAACTTCCCATTCCGGAACGCCTGAAAGCCTACAAGAATAAGCCGTCCGATCCCGACCTGGAGGAAACCATGTTCCAGTTCGGCCGTTATCTGCTGCTTTCCAGCTCCCGGCCCGGAACCCTTCCCGCCAACCTCCAGGGTCTTTGGAACGAGTATGTGAAGCCGCCGTGGGCCTGCGACTATCACAACAACATCAATGTCCAGATGGCCTACTGGGGCGCGGAACCCGCCAACCTTTCTGAATGCCACCAGGCGCTGGTTGATTACGTGGAAGCCATGGCTCCCGGCTGCCGGGACGCCTCCCAGGCCAATAAAAAGTTCAATACCAAGGACGGAAAGCCGGTGCGCGGCTGGACGGTGCGCACCTCCCAGAACATCTTCGGCGGCAACGGATGGGCCTGGAACATTCCGGGCAATGCCTGGTATGCCCTGCACATATGGGAACATTATGCCTTCACCGGGGACAGGAAGTATCTGGAAAAACAGGCCTATCCCCTGATGAAGGAGATCTGCCATTTCTGGGAAGACCATTTGAAGGAATTGGGCGCGAAAGGCGAAGGCTTCCTGTCCGGCGGCAAGCCCCTGAATGAAGAGCAGCAGAAGGAACTGGCCGATATCAAGGCCGGCACCCTGGTGGCTCCGGATGGATGGTCTCCCGAACACGGCCCCCGTGAAGACGGCGTGATGCACGACCAGCAGCTGATTGCGGAGCTTTTCACCAACACGATCAAGGCCGCCCGCATTCTGGGCAAGGACGCCTCCTGGGCCAAGAGCCTGGAAGGCAAGCTGAAGAGGCTGGCCGGCAACAAGATCGGCAAGGAAGGCAACCTTCAGGAATGGATGATCGACCGCATTCCCAAGACGGACCACCGGCATACGTCCCACCTCTTTGCCGTTTTCCCCGGCAACCAGATTACCAAGCTCAAGACGCCCAAGCTGGCGGAGGCCGCCCGCCTTTCCCTGGAATGGCGCGGCACGACCGGCGACAGCCGCCGTTCCTGGACGTGGCCCTGGCGCACGGCCCTCTGGGCGCGCTTCGGGGACGGAAACAAGGCTCATGAAATGTTTGAGGGCCTGCTCAAGTACAATACTCTTCCGAACATGCTGACGACGCACCCGCCCATGCAGATGGACGGCAACTTCGGCATCGTGGGCGGCGTGTGTGAAATCCTGCTGCAATCCCACGCAGGCGGCATTGAAATCATGCCTTCCCCTGTGGATGCGTGGCCGTCCGGTTCCGTGAAGGGGTTGAAGGCCCGCGGCAACATTACCGTGGATTTCTCCTGGAAAAACGGCAAGGTGGGCAACGTGAAGCTTTATTCCGAGCAGCCCAGGGTGGTGCCCGTGCGCGTCAACGGAAGCGTAACCCGCGTGAAGACCCTGCCGCTGCAACCCAAGGCGGCGGTAGTGCCCGCCGCAGACAGGAAGGGCTAAAAGCTGGGATTTCAGCAAAGGCGGAAGCGGCGCGTGGAGAATTGACGGCGCGGTGTGCCGGGGATTTCCCTGTCCGGTTTCCGGTTTTCATCATTACCCTGCGGGTTGGCCCGCAGGGTATTTCTTTCCGGGTCATTCATTAAGGGCATCAAGAAGACGCGGCCTCAAACCGGGATGATGGGAAGCGCTCCATCCGGAAGCAGGAGGATGGATGGATTCTGCGGTGCGGCCGGATCAGGGACGGGTCAATTTTCCGCACCTGCGGATAGGGGCAATGGGCGCGCCTTCAGGATTTTTTCCCCGGGATTCGCTGGGGACTCATCCTGCCGGTTTGCGGCAGAGCACGGAAACTCAACTGATGCAACGGTGGTAGTAGTCCACGCGGGAGATGAACCAGGACCATTTGAAGCCGGGCTTGCCGTTGTCCAGCAGCAGATGGGGGCAGCGCTTGCCCGTCCAGTAGTAGTGCGGCACCACGTTGCGCAGCGGGATGTTCTGGGAGTACATCGTGTAGGCGGCCAGCTTGGCGGCGCGGTCGAAGGTTTTGACGATGCTTTGTCCGCGCTTTTCACACATTTCAATGCCGATGGAGTACATGTCTCCGGGGCCGCCGCGGTCCGCATGGCGGCCGGTTTCGTTCAAAGGGAGGTGCTGCATGGTCACGTACGGGTCCACCGTGTAGTGCCAGTTGCACCGCAGGGCTCCGTTGTTCAGGGCGCGGGCGTGCTGCATGGCGTCTGCGGACGGGTTTTCCGTGTTGTGCATGGTGATGAAGCGGGGCTTCATGCGGGAGGAACGCCGGCGCAGGGGGGGAGGTTTTGGGCATGAGCATCGGCTGCACGTTGCATTCCGCCAGGAGCTGGCGCGGGGAACGCTTCACCAGCGGAACGCTGGAGGGGGTGAAGGAGATCATGGGCGCCGGGCCGGCCTTGCCGGAGGTTTCCGCGCAGCTTGTCAGGGCGAGCAGGGCGGCGGCTTCCAGCAGGAATGTCCTGCGGTCCATGCCCTGGACTTTTTCCAGCATGGGCTGGAGCTGGCCGGAAACACGGGAAAGATACGTGGCGATGGTGGAAAGGTTGTTCATACGACCTTCGGAGGGCAAGGAATGGTAGACTGGTGCAGGAAAAGTTTAGTCCAAACTAAGAGCCGCCCTCTTTCTTTGCAACGAAAAAGTGTGAAAGCCCCGGCTTTGTGCGGAATTCTTCACCCTTTTTGTCATATTGGACTGTTCAAACCGTCGTTGAGAGGAGAACCGTGTCCCGTTCGGCGGCCGTTACGGCGGCGGACCGGACGGGGGAGAGGATGAATTCCCCCTGCCTGGCCTCCCTGCCGTCCCAGGCCACGCCGCCCCGGAGCACCGTCAGCACGGCAAAGCGGGAGGGGTCCTGCGGGATGAACCGTTCCCCCCTGTCCAGGCGGTATTCCCGGGAGGTGAAGTGGGGCGTGTCGGACAGGTAGCGTGGATCGCGGCTGAGTTCCCTGAATTCACGGATGGAGTCCAGGGCCTGTTCCAGGTGTAGTTCCCTCCCCCGGCCGGAGGCGTCCGTCCGGTTCCAGTCGTAGAGACGGTAGGTGGTATCGCTGTTTTGCTGGATTTCCGCGATGAGATGGCCCGCGCCGATGGCGTGAACCAGTCCGGCGGGAATGTACAGGTGTTCCCCGGCATTCAGATGGGCGGAGCGGATGAGCTGATCCATCCGGCCCGCGTCCGCCGCACGGTATATGTCCTGCTCCGTGGCGGATTTCTCCATGCCTCCGTAGATCAGGGCGTCCGGTTCCGCGTGGAGGACGTACCAGACTTCATTTTTACTTCTCCTCCCATGCCTCCGCCGTGCGTTCCGGAGGATGCACCTGGACGGAAAGGTTTTCGCGCGCGTCCAGTATTTTGCACAGCAGCGGAAAACGCGGGAAGCGTTCATAGCCGGGGCCGAAGATTTCCTCCCGGTGTTCCTCCCACAGCCGGTGCAGGGGCAGGCCCTCCCATTCGCCTTCCTTCACGATGCTCATGGCTTCCGGCCTGTCGCTGATTTCCCAGGCTTCCCCGTAGGCCGTTTCCCGGTCGGGAAGGTCCCGTCCCAGCAGGGTTCTCATGTGCTGTCCGCCCCAGATGCGGGGCTGGTAGATCGAATGGAAGCGGAAGGGCTGCATCATGTCCGGAGGCTAGGGCATCCCCGGCCTCCAGACAAGCAAAATGCCCGCAGGAGGCCTGCGAGCATGAATGTGGGGGAACGAAAGGTTTTCCGTGCGTTATTTCACGGATTCCCAGACGATGCCGATTTCGTCGAAAGGCACGTGTTCCTTGTTCTTGTCCGGCTTGGGCACGCCGTAATTGGTCCGGAACAGCGGCAGGATGGGGGCGCCCGTCTTGGGGTCCTTGCTCATGGGTTCCATGCCCACTTCCTCCAGCAGCAGGGTCATGCCGAATTCCCCGCCGGGGATTTCACTGATCAGGATTTCAATGGGATAGACATCTCCCTGCTTGACGGTGAACGTCTTCCCGGCGACCACGCCGCCCATGGTGTCATTCCAGTGCTTGGTGGTGGAGTATTTGTAGAAGGTGGAGGGCGGCACGTTGATTCCGGCGTCCCTGAGTTCCTTTTTCAGGGCGTCGTTGCCGGGCTTGTTCTGCATGGCGTTGATCCATTTCATGTCCTGCGCCGCCGTCATTTTGCCCAGGGAGGCCTGGAACCAGCCGTAGTCGAATACGTTCTGGTTGTTGAAGCGGACGGCGATTACGTCGTCCCCCGCGCCCACAAAGCGGAACGTTCCGGATTTGGGCGCGCGCACTTTCCCCCGGTAGATGGCGATCCACCGGCTGGGCTTCACCTTGTCCGCGCAGCCGTAGGCCTTGGGGGCCTCACTGGCGGAGGTCCGGGGAACGTAGAACTGCGCGGCGTAAAGCTGCTGGGGGGATTTGTAAAACCGGTTCAGGTCGGCTTCATTCCAACCCCGGTTCACGAAGCGGGAAAGAATGGAGCAGAATTGTTCCTGGGACAGGTCGGTGGGGCGTCCGCCCTGCGTCTGCTTGGTATCGTAAAAGGTGCCTACCAGCGTGCTGCCCGCGGGTTCCTTGGAACCGAAGGCGGAGGTGGAGTCTCCCAAATCCGGGCCGAATCCGTTCCCCATGCCGAGCATGTTCCCTTCTTCCAGCATGACGGGTTCGTCGGGAGGGTCAATGTCGATCTTGGGCAGGTTCACCGGGGCGGCCGCAGCGGCCACCACTACCTTGACGGGAGTTTCCGCATGGGATGCGGAGGAAGTTTCCCTCTGCACTTCCGGCGGGGGCGGCGTATCTGAAGGCGGCGCGTCGTCAGGCGTGATGTAGCCTACGACCTTGGGTTCCTCGGGCGCGGCGATGATGATGGTCAGGGAGTAGAGGATGGCCCCGGCAAGGACTACGGAGAGAATGGATGTTGCCAGTGCGGCAATGTAATTTTTTCGCCTTTCCTTGCGCAGGGTTTCTACTGCTTCTTCTGTGGGTTCTATATGAAGGCTCATGAATGTATGATAACATGTTTGCCCCATATGTTGAGTAACATGCGGATAACAAGAGTAACATGTCGGTAACAGGAACCCTTTTCCCCCGCGTTCCGGGAGAGGGATTTTTCCCGAATGCCTAGGCCGGATTTTCCGGGCCGGCGGCATGTTTCCGGTCCGCCCTCCCGCCGAGAATGATGGCCGTCACGGAGCAGGCCCCCAGAATCAGGGGGTAGTACAAGTATTTCATGATCAGCAGGGGGGAGACCTGCGCAATGCCCGCGGCCATGAGCATCTGGGCACCGTAGGGAATGACTCCCTGGACCAGGCAGGAGAAGGTGTCCAGAATGCTGGCGCTGCGCCTGGGCGGGATGTTGAAGCGGTCGCTGATGTCCTTGGCGATGGGGCCCGCCGTGATGATGGCGATGGTGTTGTTCGCCGTGCAGAGGTTGGCGAGGGAGACCAGCGCGGCAATGCTGAATTCCGCTCCGCGCCTTCCCCGGATATGGCGCGTGATTTTTTCAATGATGTAGGCGATGCCGCCGTTGAAGCGTATCATGGCAAGCACGCCGCCCGCCAGCAGCGTGACGATGATGAGTTCCCCCATTCCGGTCATGCCGTCGCCCATGGAGCGGAACCAGTCCATGCAGGAGAAGTAGCCCATGCCTACGCCGACCGCTCCCGTGGCCAGCAGCCCCAGGGTCAGTACGGCCATCACGTGGACACCCGCCAGAGCCGTGGCCAGCACCAGCAGGTAGGGGAGCACCTTGAGCCATTCTATCTGCACGTCCGCGCCTGCCGCCGGCGCCTGGACATTCCAGCCCGCCAGCATGTAGCAGGCCAGGGCGAGCAGCGCGGCGGGCAGGACCACCTTGACGTTGGCCCGGAATTTGTCCCGCATGGCGCAGCCCTGCGTGCGGGTGGAGGCGATGGTAGTGTCTGAAATGAAGGAGAGGTTGTCGCCGAAGAAGGCGCCTCCCCACCACGATGGCCGTCATCATGCCCGTGTTGACGTTTGTGGCTTCCGCCAGTCCCACGGCTACCGGGGCCAGGGCCACGATGGTTCCCACGGACGTTCCCACGGAGAGTGAAATGAAGCAGGAGGCGATGAAGACGCTGGCCAGGAGAAGGTTGTCCGGCAGGAGGTGCAGGGTGAGTCGGACCGTGGCGTCTATGGCCCCCATGTCCCGCGCGGACTGGGCGAAGGCCCCCGCGAGCACGAAGATCCAGATCATCATCAGGATGTTCCGGTTGGCCACTCCGGCGGAGAACAGGTCCACCCGTTCCGTGATGCTTTTCCCTTTCGTGATGGCTATGGACCAGATGGCCGCCGCCGTAAACGCCACGGTGACCGGCACGGCGTAAAAGTCCTGCACCGCCACGGAGATGGCCAGGTAGAGCAGGAAGAACACCAGCAGGGGGCTCAGCGCCCACAGGCTGGGGGCCGGGTTTCCGGAATCGTTGTGAAAGGCGTGGTGCATGTGGCGGAAAGGGAGGCGGCGGGGCAGGGATGTCTGTTCCCCGGTCGGCGGCTCAGGAACTCCGGCGGTCCAGGTACCACCGGTATATGGAGGCAATGCCCTGTTCCAGTTCCACGCGGTGTTTCCAGCCCAGGGAATGGAGTTTGGAAACGTCCGTCAGTTTGCGCATGGTGCCATCCGGTTTGGATGTATTGAAAGTGATTTTGCCCCGGTAGCCTGCCGTTCCGGCAATGAGTTCCGCCAGTCCGCGGATGGAGATTTCCTTCCCTGTACCTATGTTGATGTGGCAGTTGCGGATTTCCGGACCTTCACCGCGCAGTTGGGGGAAGTCCACGTTTTCCATCACGAAGACGCAGGCGTCCGCCATGTCCTCGCTCCACAGGAATTCGCGCAGGGGCGTTCCCGTCCCCACAGTTCCACGGCTCCCGGCGTGACGCCGTATTTTCCCAGTACGGCCAGAATGGCTTCTTCAGAGGCGTTTCCGTCCACCTGTTCCACAGGGAGCATGTCCAGGTCCCGGCGCACGGCGTCCCAGGCCCCTTCCTCCAGGCATTTCGCCAGATGGATTTTGCGGACCATGGCCGGCAGCACGTGGCTTTTTTCCAGGTCAAAGTTGTCGTTGGGACCGTACAGGTTGGTGGGCATCACGGCAATGTAGTTGGCGCCGTACTGGAGGTTGAAGCTTTCGCACATTTTCAGCCCGGCGATTTTCGCGATGGCGTACGGTTCGTTGGTGTATTCCAGCGGGGAGGTGAGCAGGGCGTCCTCCTTCATGGGCTGGGGAGCCTCCCGAGGATAAATGCAGGTGCTCCCCAGAAAGAGGAGCTTGGAAACGCCGTGGCGGAAGCTTTCCCCGATGACGTTCTGCTGGATTTGCAGATTCCGGAAGATGAAGTCCGCCCGGTAGCGGGAGTTGGCGACGATGCCGCCTACGAACGCCGCCGCCAGAAAGACGTATTCCGGCTTTTCCCGGTCAAAGAATTCCCGGACGGCCGCCGGGTCTTCCAGGTCCAGTTCCCGGTGGGTGCGGCCGATGAGATGCGTGTAGCCCCGGCTTTCCAGCGCTTTCCAGATGGCGGACCCCACCAGCCCGCGGTGCCCGGCCACGAATATCCTGCTATTTTTGTCCATGCTTAGCGGAAATCGACGTGTTTGACGTATTCCATATCATGGCGGACCATGATGCGCACCAGTTCCTCAAACGGCGTGGAGGTGGGGTTCCAGCCGAGCAGGGTTCTGGCCTTGGTGGGATCGCCCAGGAGCTGTTCCACTTCCGCGGGCCGGAAATATTTGGGGTCCACTTCCACCAGGATGTTGCCCGTTTTTTTGTCCCGGCCGCGTTCTTCCGCGCCTTTCCCCTCCCATTCCAGTTCGATTCCCGCCTCCCGGAAGGCCAGCGTGCAGAATTCCCGCACGGTGTGCATTTCCCCCGTGGCGATGACGAAGTCTTCCGGAACGTCATGCTGGAGAATCAGCCACATGCATTCCACATAGTCCCTGGCGTAGCCCCAGTCGCGCAGGGCGTTCAGGTTGCCCAGGTAGAGCTTGTCCTGCATCCCCTGGGCAATGCGGGCGGCCGCCAGAGTGATTTTCCGCGTGACGAAGTTTTCCCCGCGGCGTTCGCTTTCATGGTTGAACAGGATGCCGTTGACGGCGAACATGCCGTAGGATTCCCGGTAGTTTTTCGTGATCCAGAAGCCGTATTGCTTGGCGACGCCATACGGGGAGCGCGGATAGAACGGGGTGGTTTCCTTCTGCGGGACTTCCTGCACCAGCCCGAAGAGTTCGGACGTGGACGCCTGGTAGATCCGGCATTTCTTTTCCATGCCCAGGATGCGCACCGCTTCCAGCATCCGCAGGGTACCTACGGCGTCCGTTTCCGCCGTGTATTCCGGCACGTCAAAGCTGACTTTCACGTGGCTTTGCGCGGCCAGGTTGTAGATTTCGTCCGGCTGGACGGTCTGGATGATGCGGATCAGGGAGCTTGAGTCCGTCATGTCTCCGTAGTGCAGGTTGACCAGGCGGCTTTTTTTCATGTCCCTTTACCCATTCGTCCAGGTACAGGTGTTCAATGCGGCCCGTGTTGAAGGAAGAGGAGCGGCGCAGGATGCCGTGCACCTCATAGCCCTTTTCAATCAGGAATTCAGCCAGAAAGGAGCCGTCCTGCCCCGTGATGCCGGAGATCAATGCAATTTTACTCATGGATGGAATGTCTGTTCAGGGTTCGTCCGCCGGAACGTTTGTGAACCGGAAAACCGGCTCCGTTCATTCAGAGCCGCGGGTAAGAGATAACGCATTTTTCCGGAAGTGACGAGGAAAAATGCGCCGGCATGAAGAGTGACCGTTTTTTGTGCTCCGCCTACAGCCCGCGTGAGGCAATCATCTGTTTGAAGTCCCGGAACAGGTACTGGGGATCCCTGGGGCCGGGGGCGGCCTCCGGATGGTACTGCACGCTGAAGACGGGCAGCGTCTTGTGGGCGATGCCCTCCACCGTGTTGTCGTTGAGGTTCAGCAGGGTGATTTCCACGTCGTCCGGCACGGTGGCCGGGTCCACGGCGAATCCGTGGTTCTGGGAGGTGATGCTGATTTTGCCCGTTTTAAGGTCCTTGACCGGGTGGTTGGCGCCGCGGTGGCCGAATTTGAGCTTGAAGGTTTTCGCCCCCAGCGCGTGGGAGATGATCTGGTGCCCCAGGCAGATGCCGAACATGGGGATTTTCCCGATCAGGGCGGCCACTTCCCGGTGGATGTCCGTCAGCGTGGCGGGGTCCCCCGGACCGTTGGAGAGAAAGACGCCGTCCGGCTTCATGGCAAGCACCTCCTCCGCCGTCGTGTGCGCGGGCACCACGGTTACGCGGAAGCCGTTTTCCCTCAATTGGCGCAGGATGTTGTACTTGATGCCGAAGTCGAAGGCCACGATGTCGTGTTCCACGGGGGGCAGTTCCGTATCCGTCACCAGCGCGTCCACTTCCTCCGGCGTCATGGGGTGGGAACCGATTTTGTCCACGATGTTGCAGCCTTCCATGGAAGGGGCCTTTCTGGCGGCTTCCACGGCTTCCTCCGGGGCCAGTTCCGTGGTGAGGCAGGCGCGCATGGCTCCGGCGGAGCGCAGGTGCTTAGCTATTTTGCGGGTGTCCACCCCTTCAATGCCGATGACCCCCTGCCTTTCCAGCCACGGGCCCAGCGCTTCCGTGGCGCGCCAGTTGGAATGGAGCTTCGCCAGTTCCGCCACCACAAAGCCGCTGACCTGCGCCCCGGCGGATTCGTTGTCTTCCGGGTTGATGCCGTAGTTGCCGATGAGCGGGTAGGTCATGGTGACGATCTGCCCGCTGTAGGACGGGTCCGTCAGGACTTCCTGGTAGCCGGTCATGGAGGTGTTGAAGCAGGCTTCCCCTACTTCCGTGCCCGTGGTTCCGAAGTGCGAACCGATGAAGACGCTCCCGTCTTCCAGTGCGAGAATGGCTCTCATGATGATATAAAAATGCTGTGTGGTATGGGGTTAAAGGGTCTGGGCGTGGTATTCCTGGATGGTGCACACCTGGAGGTTCCTGTTCTTCAGCGCCTCAATGGCGTTCACGCAGGCCTGGGCGGAGGCCAGGTTCGTGCAGTAGGAGGTCTTGGCGGCGATGGCGGAGGAACGGATGATGATGTCGTCCGCCCGCGCGTCATGGGAGCCGGGCGTGTTGATGATGAAGTCGATGTCTCCGTTCTTGATGTGGTCCACGATGTTCGGGCGGCGCGCCTCGTTCACCTTGTAGGCGCGTTCGCATTCGATGTCGTGCTGGAGCAGGTGGATCATCGTGCCGCGCGTGGCGCACAGGGTGAAGCCCATGTCCGCCAGCTGGCGGGCCATGTGGAGCACCCGCTCCTTGTCCCGGTCATTTACGGAGATGAAGACCTTTCCTTCCGTGGGCAGGGGGTTGAAGGCGCTGACCTGTGATTTGGCGAAGGCGATGTCCGGGTCCGGGTCAATGCCCATGACTTCCCCGGTGGATTTCATTTCCGGCCCCAGCACCACGTCGATGCCCGGGAAGCGGCCCCACGGGAAGACGGCTTCCTTCACGCAGTGGTATTCCGGCGTGATTTCCTGGGTGAAGCCCAGTTCCGCCAGCGTTTTGCCGGCCATGATCTGGGCGGCCATCTTGGCGAGGGGCTTGCCGATGGCCTTGGAGACGAAGGGCACGGTGCGGGAAGCCCGCGGATTCACTTCAATGACGTAGAGCTGTTCGTCCTTCACGGCGAACTGGATGTTCATCAGGCCGCAGACGTTCAGGCGCCGGGCCAGTTCCTTGGAGGCGCGCGTGATTTCCTTGTGCATTTTCATGGAGATGCCCATGGCCGGGATCATGCTGGCGGAGTCCCCGGAGTGGATGCCCGCGGGTTCCACGTGCTGCATGATGGCGCCGATGACGGCACGCTCCCGGTCCGCGATGACGTCCACGTCTATTTCCACGGCGTTTTCCAGGAAGCGGTCGATCAGTACGGGGCGTTCCTCGGAGGCTTCCACGGCTTCGCTCATGTACTGGCGCAGTTCCTTTTCCTCATACACGATGATCATGCCGCGGCCGCCCAGCACGAAGGAGGGGCGTAGCAGCACCGGATAGCCGATGCGTCCGGCGATGGCGCGGCATCTTCCACGTTGGTGGCCGTGCCCGCTTCCGCCTGTTTCAGCCCCAGTTCCCTGAGCAGAGCGGAGAAGTGTTCTCGGTCTTCGGCCAGGTCGATGGCGTCCGGGCTGGTGCCGAGGATGGGCACGCCATGGGCTTCCAGCGGCACGGCCAGGTTCAGCGGCGTCTGGCCGCCGAACTGGACGATGACGCCGTCGGGCCGTTCCTTTTCCACAGATGTGCAGCACGTCTTCAAGCGTCAGCGGCTCGAAGATAGAGGCGGTCGGACGTGTCGTAGTCGGTGGAAACGGTCTCGGGGTTGGAGTTGACCATGATGGCCTGAACCCCGGCGTCCTTGAGGGCGAAGGACGCGTGGCAGCAGCAGTAGTCGAACTCGATGCCCTGCCCGATGCGGTTGGGGCCGCCGCCGAGGATGATGACCTTTTTGCGGTCGGCGGGAACCACTTCCTGACCCGTTTCATAGGTCGAATAGAAATAGGGAGTGTAGGCTTCGAATTCCGCGGCGCAGGTATCCACCAGATAGTAGGTGGGCACGGTGCCGGTTTCGCGGCGCAGGGCACGGATGTCGCCTTCGGGCTTCTTCCACATTTCCGCAAGCTGACGGTCGGAGAAACCGAATTCCTTGGCCTTGCGGAGCACGGCGACCATTTCCGGATTGTCGGGCGTCATGGAGTTGGCCAGCGCAAAGTCGCGGATCTGCCCTTCCATATCCACGATTTCCTTGATCTGGCGCAGGAACCACGGATCGATCAACGTGATTTCATGGAGTTCTTCCAGCGTGAACCCGACAAGCATAGCCTGACGGATGGCGAACATACGGCGCGAGTTGGGTGTACGGAGCTTACCCATGAGTTCTTCGCGCGAGGGCAACGCGGCGCGGAAGTTGCTGCCGAGGCCGATAGCCCCGATTTCCAGCGAACGCAACCCTTTCTGGAGCGATTCCTTGAAAGTCCGGCCAATGGCCATGGTCTCACCCACGCTCTTCATGGAGGTGGTCAGTTCGTCCTTGGCTCCGGGGAACTTCTCAAAGGTGAAGCGGGGAATCTTGACCACGCAGTAGTCGATGGTGGGTTCGAAGGACGCGGAGGTTTCGCGGGTAATGTCGTTGCGGAGCTCGTCCAGCGTATAGCCCACGGCCAGCTTGGCCGCGATCTTGGCGATGGGGAAGCCGGTCGCCTTGGAAGCCAGCGCGGAGGAACGGGACACGCGGGGGTTCATCTCGATGATCACGAGTTCGCCGTTAGCGGGATTGACGCCGAACTGTACGTTCGATCCGCCCGTTTCCACGCCGATTTCCCGGATGACGGCGAGGGAGGCGTCGCGCATCTTCTGATATTCGCGGTCCGTGAGGGTCTGCGCCGGGGGCCACGGTGATGGAGTCGCCGGTGTGCACGCCCATGGCGTCCACGTTTTCGATGGAGCACACGATCACGCAGTTGTCCGCGGTATCACGCATGACTTCCATCTCAAATTCTTTCCAGCCGATGAGGGATTCTTCAATCAGGATTTCCGAGACGGGGGAGAGGTCCAGCCCGCGGGCGCAGATTTCTTCAAATTCCGTCTTGTTGTACGCCACGCCGCCGCCCATGCCGCCCAGCGTGAAGGCGGGCCGGATGATGAGGGGGAAGGTTCCTATGTCCCGCGCCACCTGGCGGGCCTCCTCCATCGTGTGGGCGATGCCGGAGCGAGGCACGTCCAGGCCGATGCGGATCATGGCCTCCTTGAACAGGTTGCGGTCCTCCCCGCGGTCAATGGCGTCCGCGTTGGCGCCGATCATGCGCACGTTTTCCCGTTCCAGCACGCCGCTGCGGTGCAGTTCCATGGCGCAGTTCAGGGCGGTCTGGCCGCCCAGGGTGGGGAGTAGGGCGTCCGGTTTTTCCCGGATGATGATTTTCTCCACGAATTCCGGGGTAATCGGTTCAATATAGGTGCGCGGGGCGGTCTCCGGGTCCGTCATGATGGTGGCGGGGTTGGAGTTGACCAGCACCACTTCATAACCTTCTTCCCGGAGGGCCTTGCAGGCCTGGGTGCCGGAGTAGTCGAATTCGCAACCCTGGCCGATGACGATCGGGCCGGACCCGATCACGAGAATCTTTTTGATGGAGGTGTCTTTAGGCATAATGGCGATGGAAGAATCTTGCAGTCCTGGACCGTGGATTTCCGCCGGGGGAATTAAGTGCCCGCGGGCTCTAGGAGGAAAGTTTTTTTACGGCAAATGACGCGGATTTTTGAGGGAAAAGCACCGGAGGGGCCGGCGGAAGAGATGCGGGGCGCATCCGGGTGCGCCAAGGCTCCGGAGCCGGGCCGTTCCCCCTGCGGGCTGAGGCTTGTCCCGCAAAGGGGCGGCATGACTCCGGAGCTCCGTCGTTGCACCCTAATAGATGAACAGCATTTCCCGGTACTTGGGGAGAGGCCAGGACCGGTCGTTCACCAGGGTTTCTGCGGCATCGACGCTGGTTCTCAATCGGGACATCGCTTCCAGGATGTCCTCATGGCAGCTTGTGAGCGCCGTTTCCAGCGTGTCCAGGTCGGTCACGATGGAATCCAGGGCGTCGCCGAGCTTGTCCGCCAGTTTCCGGAGGGAGGCGGTACCGATGGTCTGCTTGGCGTCCAGCGCCCTGGAGAGCGCGGAAACGGTTTGCTTGTATTCATTGCGCAGGGCGGGGAGGATGATGGTGGCCGCCATTTCCCAGGAAAGGCGCCCTTCAATGCGGATGCGCCTGTGGTATTCTTCCAGGAAAATTTCAAACCGGGATTCCAGTTCCCGCCGGGAGAACACGCCGTATTTCTCAAACAGGTCCAGGTTTTTTTCATTCACCAGGGTGTGGAGCGCCGTCATCGTGTTCTTCAGGTTGGGCAGGCCGCGGTGTTCCGCCTCCTTCACCCATTCCTCGGAATAGTTGTCTCCGTTGAAGATGATTCTCTTGTGTTCGGAGATTCTCCGCTTGAGCGTTTCCTGGAGCTGGGACAGGAAGGTTTCCGGCGCGAAGGAGGAGAGCTCCTCCGCCAGGGAGTCGAAGGCTTCCGCCACGATGGTGTTCAGCGTCATCATCGGTCCGGCGCAGGACTGGGCCGAGCCGGGGGCGCGGAATTCGAATTTGTTGCCGGTGAAGGCGAACGGGCTGGTGCGGTTGCGGTCCGTGGCGTCGCGGGGAAGGATGGGCAGCGTGTCCACGCCGATCTTGAGCGTGTCGTCGCGCCTGCCGCAGCCGGAGGAGCCGTTGATGATGTTTTCGATCACCTCGTTGAGCTGGTCGCCCAGGCAGATGGAGATGATGGCGGGAGGGGCCTCGTGGCCGCCCAGGCGGTGCTCGTTGCCCGCGCTGGCCACGGAGTTGCGGAGCAGGTCGCTGTGTTTGTCCACGGCTTCAATGATGGCAGTCAGCACGGTCAGGAAGATGGCGTTCTGCTGCGGGTCGTTGCCGGGGTCCAGCAGGTTCTTTTCCCCGTAGGAGATGGACCAGTTGTTGTGCTTGCCGGAGCCGTTGACGCCCGCGAAGGGCTTTTCATGAAGCAGGCACACCAGCCCGTGGCGGTTAGCCTGCTGGCGCAGGATTTCCATCACCAGCATGTTGTGGTCCACGGCCAGGTTCACGTCTTCAAAGAGGGGGGCCAGCTCGAACTGTGCCGGGGCCACCTCGTTGTGGCGCGTCTTGGCCGGAATGCCCAGCCTCCAGAGTTCCTTTTCCACGTCGCTCATGAAATTGAGGATGCGGGGCTTGATGGAGCCGAAGTAGTGGTCCTCCAATTGCTGGTGCTTGGCGGGCGGCGCGCCGAAGAGGGTGCGGCCCGTTTGGACGAGGTCCGGCCGGTTCAGGTAGAAGTTTTTGTCAATGAGGAAGTATTCCTGCTCCGGGCCCAGCGTGATGGTGACATGGGCGTCCGGCAGGTTGAAGCACTTCATGAGCCTTTTGGTGGCGTTGCCCAGAGCTTGCCGGGACCGGAGCAAGGGAGTCTTTTTGTCCAGTGCGTCTCCCGTGTAGGAACAGTAGGCGGTGGGGATGCACAGGGTGGCGCCGTTTCCGTGCCTCTTGATGAAGGCGGGGCTGGTGGGGTCCCACGCGGTGTAGCCGCGCGCCTCAAACGTGCAGCGCAGGCCGCCGGAGGGGAAGCTGGAGGCGTCCGGTTCGCTCACGATCAGGTTCTTGCCGGAGAAGCTCATGACCGGTTCCATGCCTTTGGGGTCCAGGAAGGAGTCGTGCTTTTCCGCCGTGGAGCCCGTCATGGGCTGGAACCAGTGGGTATAGTGAGTGGCTCCCCGTTCGATGGCCCATTGCTTCATGGCGTGCGCCACGTCCGCGGCAATGTCCGCGTCCAGCGGCAGGCCGTCCTGGATGGTGGACAGGAGGGTTTTTGCCGTGTCCTTGGGAAGATATTTTTTTCATCACTTCCGTGCTGAAGACGTCGGCGCCGTAATAATCAATGTTGACAGGCGCGCTCTCGCCCGGGGTGCCGGCGGGCACGGAGGCGATGGCGCTGATGGCTTGTGTTCTTGTCGAGTCACTCATAATGGTTAACTGCTGCATCTTTTATACAGCAAGAAGCGTGCCAACTTTTTTCATCCTTGTCCCCGGCAGGGCCGGGTGTCTATGCAAGGCATCCGCCGTCAATGTGTTACGGTACGATTTTCCCGGCGATTCGTGGAGGCGGCTCATGGAAGGTAAGCAGGGAGGTATTTACAAAAATGTAAAATAGCCGGGAAACGGTATTTACAAAATTGTAAAAAAGGATGGTGTTTTTTTCATGAGGCTTCCCGTCCTTGCCGCTTCCCGGAAAAGGCGGGGAAGCCGGGAATGCCTAGAAAACAGGACGGTTATGGCCGGAAGAAGGGGACGATGGAATCAGAGAGGATAAAGTTGGCACGGTTTTTGCTGTAATGAAGGAAGCTTAACCCAAACAAAACAGCAAACTGATGAATAGTGATCAATTCGAGACAGGCATTCCTGCGCCGCAGGGATTGTATGACTTTGAACAGGAGAGGGACGCCTGCGGCGTGGGCCTAGTGGCGGACCTGAAGAACGAACCCAGCCACAGGATTATTGAGATGGGAGTCACCGTTCTCAAGAGGCTGATGCACCGCGGCGCGGTGGGGAGCGATCCGGAAACTGGCGACGGCGCGGGTATTATGCTGGCCCTGCCGGATGAGTTTTTCCGTCTCGCCCTTCCCAACCAGCTTCCCGCGCGCGGCAGGTACGGCGTGGCGATGATGTTCGGCGGCTGCGGCCATGAAGAGGAGTTGGAAGCCGCCGTGACGGAAAACGGCGGCAGGGTGACTGCCTGGAGGCAGGTGCCTGTCAACCGGGACAGCATCGGGAAGAACGCCCAGCGCACCTGTCCCCTGATCCGCCAGCTGTTCATCGACGGCAGCGGTTTTGCGGACCAGGCGGAGTTTGAACGCAAGCTGTTCGTGATGCGCCGGGAGATGGAGCGGCGCGTGGAAGGCTGCTACGTGTGCAGCTGCTCCAGCCGGAGCATCGTGTACAAGGGGCTGTTCCTCGGCACGCAGATTGACGGTTTTTACGAGGATCTGGCGGATGAGCATTTCAAGTCTCCGCTGGCTCTCGTCCACCAGCGCTACAGCACGAATACCTTCCCCACCTGGAGCCTGGCCCATCCCTTCCGCTACCTGGCCCACAACGGTGAGATCAACACCCTGCGGGGGAATCTGAACCACCTGAAGGTGCGGGAGCCGCATTTATCCTCCTCCCTGCTGGGGGAGGACCTCCGGAAGCTCCTGCCCCTTATTCCCCCCGGCCAGAGTGATTCCGCCTGCCTGGACAACATGGTGGAGCTGCTGGTGGCCGCCGGGCGCGACCTGCGCCACGTGATGCTGATGCTCATGCCGCAGGCCTGGGGCGCCAACTATCATCTGGGGCCGGACGTGCGCGGCTTTTTTGAATACCATTCCGCGATGATGGAGCCGTGGGACGGCCCGACCGCCGTCGTTTTTTCCGACGGCGTCAACGCGGGGGCCATGCTGGATCGCAACGGGCTGCGTCCCGCCCGGTACACGCTGACCACGGACGATATTTTCATTCTGGCCTCGGAAACGGGCGTGGCGGACATTCCCGCGGAGAAAGTGGGCCGCCGGGGGCGTCTGCGCCCCGGTGAGATGATTTACTGCGACCTGGTGAACCACCGGCTGGTGTCCGACGCGGAGACCAAGAACGAGATGGCCCGGCGGATGCCCTACCGCCGCTGGGTGGAAAAGAACAAGATTTCCGTCCGTTCCCTGTTCGATTCCATTTCCGCTTCCGCGGAAATGCCGGACCTGACGGCGCACCAGCGCCGGTTCGGATTCACGCAGGAGGACGTGGAACTGATCATACGCCCCATGATGATGAAGGGGGCGGAACCTCTCGGCTCCATGGGGAACGACGCCCCGCTGGCCGTCCTTTCCGGGAAGGCCCCCCTTCTGTTCAATTATTTCAAGCAGTTGTTCGCGCAGGTGACCAACCCTCCCATCGACCCCATCCGGGAGGAACTGGTCATGAGCCTGACCACGTACATCGGCAACCATCCCAATATTCTGGAAGAAACGCCGGAACACGCCCGGCTGATCAAGATGGAGCGCCCCGTCATCACGGATGAGGAGCTCAACAGTCTCTGCAATATCCGGGAGGCCGGATTCCCTTCCGCCAGGCTTTCCATCCAGTTTCCGGAAGGCGGGGACGGGAAGGTACTGCGGGCCGCCCTGGACAACCTGGCGGAGTCCGCCGTAGGGCTGGTCAGGTCCGGCGTGCGCATCCTGGCGCTGACGGACCGCAACATTGGCCGCGGCTACCTTCCCGTTCCCAGCCTGCTGGCCTGTTCCGTGGTGCACCGCGCCTTGGCAGCGGAAGGGCTGCGTTCCGACGCGGGCCTGATCGTGGAGACCGGGGAGGCGCGGGAAACGATGCATTTTGCTCTGCTGCTGGGCTTCGGGGCTACGGCGGTCAACCCGTACCTGGCCCTGGCGACGGTCACTTCCCTGGCCGCGCCGCAGGATTGCCCGCTGGACGTGGTGAAGGCCTCCGGCAATTACATCAGGGCCATAGACAAGGGCCTGCTCAAGATCATGTCCAAGATGGGCATTTCCACCCTGCGCAGCTACCGTTCCTCCCAGTTGTTCGAGGCCGTGGGGCTGAACCGTGATCTCATTGACGAGTTTTTCCCCGGCACCGTGAGCCGCGTGGGCGGCATCGGGCTGGAGGAGATAGCCGCGGAGTGCAACCAGCGGACCGCGCAGGCCGCCGGGGAGGAAGGCAGGCTGGACGCCGGGGGCCAGTACAAGTACCGGAAGGGCGGCGAGAACCACCTCTGGAACCCGCAGACGCTCCAGGCTTTCCGAGCCGCCGTGCGCGACAACGACGAACGGAAGTACCGCGAATTCGCGGATTACAGCAACCATCAGGCGCAACACCTGTGTACGCTGCGCGGCCTGTTTGAGTTCGTTCCCGCGGAAGCCGTCCCCGTGGAGGAAGTGGAGAGCGTGGATTCCATCCTGCGCCGCTTTGTTTCCGGGGCCATGTCCCTGGGCTCCCTGAGTCCGGAGGCCCATGAGACCATCGCCATCGCGATGAACAAGATCGGGGCCAAAAGCAATTCCGGGGAAGGGGGCGAGGACGAGGCCCGGTACGAGCCCAATGCCAGGGGCGAGGTGCGCTACAGCGCGATCAAGCAGATAGCCAGCGGACGCTTCGGCGTCACCATCAATTACCTGCGGCACGCGTCCGAACTCCAGATCAAGATGGCCCAGGGAGCCAAGCCCGGGGAGGGCGGCCAGCTTCCGGCCCACAAGGTGGATCCGTACATCGCCCGGCTGCGCCATTCCATGCCGAACGTCAGCCTTATTTCCCCGCCGCCGCACCATGATATTTATTCCATTGAGGATTTGGCCCAATTGATTTACGACCTCCGGAATTCCAACCCGGAAGCCCGCGTCTCCGTCAAGCTCGTTTCCGAGGTGGGCATAGGCGCGGTGGCCGCCGGGGTGGTGAAGGCCCACGCGGACATGGTCGTGGTCAGCGGGCATGACGGCGGAACGGGAGCCTCCCCGCTCACCAGCGTGAAACACGCCGGGCTGCCGTGGGAACTGGGGCTGGCGGAACGCAGCAGACGCTTGTGCTCAACAAGCTGCGTTCCCGTGTGCGGCTCCAGGTGGACGGCCAGCTGCGCACCGGGCGCGACGTGGTGATGGCGGCCCTGCTGGGAGCGGAGGAATTCGGCTTCGGCACCGCCATCCTGATTTCCATCGGCTGCGCGATGCTCCGCAGGTGCCATGAAAATACCTGCCCGGTGGGCGTGGCCACCCAGGACCCGGCCCTGAGGGCCAAGTTCAGCGGCAAGCCGGAATACGTCATCAATTATCTCCGCTTTGTGGCGCAGGAAACGCGGGAAATCCTGGCTTCCCTGGGGCTCCGTTCCCTGGATGAGGCCGTGGGCAGGACGGACCTGCTTTCCGTGAACCGCGCCATTGATTTCTACAAGGCGCAGCACCTGGACTTTTCCTCCATCCTTCATGCGGCGGAGGGTGACGGACGCAGGTTCGACCCCTCCTTTGAAAGGGAACCGCTGGACAATTACGACCGCCGCCACCTGCTCCCGGACCTGCGGCCCCTGCTGGAGAAAGGGGAAAAGAGCGAGCTTTTCCGCGAGATCCGCAACGTGGACCGGACGGTGGGCACGGAGCTTTCCGGAGAGCTGGTAATGAAGTTCGGGCCGCGCGGTCTGGCGGAAGACACGCTTACGGTACATTTTACCGGGTGCGCGGGGCAGAGCTTCGGGGCCTTTCTGGCGCCGGGCATTACCTTTGAACTCGTCGGGGAAGCGAACGACTTCGTAGGCAAGGGGCTTTCCGGCGGCAAGATTGTCGTGCGGCCTCCGGAGAATATTTCCTATGTTCCGTCGGACAATGTCATTGCCGGGAATGTTATCGGCTACGGCGCCACGTCCGGGAAAATTTTTCTGCACGGGCAGGCCGGGGAACGCTTTGCCATCCGCAACAGCGGCGCCACGATGGTGGTGGAGGGCGTCGGCGACCACGGGTGCGAGTACATGACCGGGGGCCGCGTGGCGGTGCTCGGCAAGGTGGGCGTCAATTTCGCTGCTGGGATGACCGGCGGCCTGGCCTACGTGTACGATGCGGACAACAACTTCGATCAGAAATGCAACCTGGGCAGCGTGGACCTGGAAACGGTCATGCCGCACTCCGCCGACGAGGCGGAACTGCTCCAGCTTATTTATGAGCATTACATGGCTACCGGAAGCCGCCGCGCCTGCGGCCTGTTGAGCAACTGGCTGGAGGAACGCGGCAAGTTCATCAAGGTCTTCCCGGTGGAATACCGCCACGCCCTGGCCATGCATTCCTGAAAGAAGCATTCAGCAGGTTTCTGTTGTTTGGGTAACGCTAGGGGCCCCGCGGAGCGAGGGCCCCGAATTATGTTGATACCCCTTCCCGGAATTGTTGCGGCGGCCGTCTTCTGGAAGGGAAGGGTTCAGGGCGGGATAAGCCGGGATGGGGCTTCTGTTCCGGCTGTGTGGGAAAAGTGAGCAAAACGTACGGTTTTGCATGGAATCGGTACGCCAAAGGGTTCGGCGGAATTTATTTTGTGCAGGAAATGGAGGCCTTTTTCCGTTGGAATATCAGTTTTTGAGTATGCGGCAAGAGGAATAATGATTGTTTGATAAGTTTATTAAATTATTGATGCTCAATATTATGGAATATTTTAAAAATGTTGCTTCCGGGTAGTGGGATGAATAATGAAAAATAAGGGTTTATGTATTTTTTCTAAAATAATGTGAACGAGTCAAAAAATAGTGGCGAAGTGGAGGAAGTGATCCCGGCGTTGTTGGCGGTATTGATGGGGGTCCTGCACTTCGATCTGGACATGAAGGATTTTTCGTATAGCTTATCGGAACTGACAGACAGTAAATTTATTATATTTTTAGATAGGGATAAATTGCTGTATTTGTTTGGAAATAAGTTGAATATTATTCGTCTTAATGAAAAATACCTTATATTATTAGAAATCATAATAAATTTAATGTATGTTATTGAGCATCATTCGTTTTACCGGAATAGCGGCAGTTGTTTTTTCTTTTTTTGGAATGCGGGTGCAGGCCGTTCCTGTCAATGTACCGGAAAAATTACCCGAGTGCCCGGTCAAGTTCATCCGGGGGATATTGGCTGACAGCCAGGGAGCCATCTGGGCGGTGGGGGAGCGCGAGAGCATCTACCGTCTGGATGTTAAAAACGGGGCTTATGAGAAGTCATGGGTGAACGTGAATTATTCTTCCAGCTTTCCGCGGAAAGCCAATTTCACCTGCATTGCGGAAGACCGGCAGGGCCGGGTCTGGGTGGGGACGGACGATTGCGGCGTGGCCGTTTTCAACGGGCAGGGATGGAAAATGTATGACCGCAGCAACGCCCTGAATGGAGAGCATGTGTATGCCATTGCCGTCTCCCCTGTTTCCGGGGAAGTGGCCGTGGCCACTTCCGGAGGCGTGGCCTTGTACGATCCCGCCGGCGATTCATGGCAAATGCTGGACCGCTCCACCGGAATGACGGAAGACCAGGCGGCTTCCGCCGGTTTTGATTCCAGGGGGAACCTGTGGCTGGCGTATGGGTTTGGCGGTGTAGCCTGCGCTTCCCGCAAGTCCGGATATTCCCAATGGAAGGCGGTGCAGGCTCCATGGTTCTGGGACAAGAACCAGTTTGTCAGCCAGCCGTATCAGCCGCTTGGCGACGGGCTGCCTTCCAATGCCTGCAATGTTCTGGTTTGCATGGATAAGGACCGGATACTGACGGGAACCTGCTCCGGGCTGGCTTTCAGCAACGGCATCAGTTCCTGGAATTTTGTGCGCGGCAGGGATTACGCCCGCAAGAACAACAGCCTGTATGGAGCCGCCGCAAGAAAGACCGCCATTCCTCCCCAGGGAGATGCGCGCCTGCTGTCGGAGGATTTTGTGTCTGCCCTTGCCGGAAACGGGAAGGATATTTTCGTCGGTTTCCGGACACAGGGGGTGGATGTGCTGGATGCCGACACGATGAAGGTTAAAAAGAGACTGCGGAAAGGACTGGAAGGGACCCATATTTCCGATTTGCTGGTCCTGGGGGACGGCAGCGTGCTGGCGGGGACCTATGGGGGCGGTCTGGTTATGGTGCAGGCGGGCGTCTCATCCTACAACCTGGATGCGCCGGAGCGGGAAAAGGAGCCCGGCTTTCCCGCGGAGGCGCGGATGGAAGAGTCCGCAAAGGTGTTGAAAAGCCTGGAGGATCTAGGACGCCGCGGCGACAAGGGGAAAAGTATTGTTTTCAAGGGAGAGGACTGGTCCACCAAGGGTGACTGGGGCGGCAAGTACGGAATGACGCGCGCCACGCTGTGCGCCACGAATGCCCCCATGAGCAATTCCGAGTTCATGGCCAAGACGGTTCCCTTCCGCACGCTGACGTCGGTTCCGGGATTTCCGGGCGTTACCGGAGCGGTGTCTACCTATTGGATTCAGGGAATCATGGGCCTGAACCGCAACAAGAACGATGCGCTGCGGTGGTGGGTGGAGAAGGTGAAGGACGACGGGAACCGGAATGTTCTTTTTGATCCGACCGATTCCGTCCGGACTGAAGCGGAATGGGACGACCACGGAGAAGTGTATCCGCATTATGTAGACGGGCCGGATATCTGGGTGGCTGTGGAAGTGCCGGAAGGGGTTCATGAAATAGCCCTGTATTTTTATAATCCCAACGGCTACCTTCGGAACGAGTCCAGGCGGGATTACCTGATTGAAGCCAGACGGCACCCAACCACCTCCTTCATCCAGTTTCAGTTCAACAATATAGGAGATATTGAAATAGGGAGGAAGAGCAAAATGGGCTGGCTCTTGCCAAGTCCATGGAGCAGTGGCAGTCCTTTCCTGTGGAGGCGCGCGCGCGCGTTTCACGCTTTGCCGGGTCCGGCGTTTACGAGCGGTTCATGTGCAGGCGGGGCGGCCTGTATCTGTTCCATGTCCGCAGGAACGGATCGTTCAATACTATCTTGAACGGAGTGTTTGTGAGTGAAAAAATTCCGTGGGAAACGCGGCAACCGGAAGAACTGCCCTATTATGTGCCCGGAGAATTTGCCGGCATCATTCCTACTCCGGGGAAAGTCAACTCATCCATTCCGGGGGAAAAGCACAAGGCCCTGTTCAAGCCGCTGTATGAGTTGCAGTATGATCGCAAGTACCTGACTCCGGAAGGGTGCAGTCTGCAGAACAGGTATCTTCTTGCCCTGTGGCGGGAGGCTTCCCGGCAGGAGGAACAGGATAAATACACGGTGGACGGCCTGCAGTGGGAGGCCAGGATCAGCGACGAACAGGTGCGGAAGTCATTTGACGAGACGATGAAGCGCTCATGGCACCAGAGCCAGATTTACTATCCGTGCAACCGGTCCAGGGAATTTATGCCGAATGCACCGGGAACTATTCCCTTCTCGCTCCAGGAGGTCATGCTCATGGCGAGACTGCGCATCGACTGGAGGCAATACCGGGACGATGCCAAAACCCTTCCTGAAAAATCCGTCCAGGAGATGAAGGAATACCTGAAACAGGAATTGTTGAAACAACAAAAATCAAGAAGAGAACGATGAATAAAATTGCATGTATACTAATGCTGATCTTGTCGGGGACATGCCTGCTGAACGCGGAGCTGGCTCCGCCAAAAACTTCGTGGTATGGCAAATACCTTGATTACACGGGCGTTTCCATCGTGAATAAAGTCCCTCTTCCGCAAGCGGGTATCAGGCGCCATGACGTGGATAGTACGGCATACGACATCACCCCCGTGAAGTTCAAGATGAGCACCACCCTTTCCAAGAAGCCCAAGACGAAGGAGGAGTGGTATTACAAGGGTATCTATTACATCATCGTCAAGTATTGCGGTCCGATTTCCGATCCCGATGACGGAGGAACCATCTATTTTGAGCAGAATTACGAGCACCGTGTCGTATTCGATCCCAAACATTACGGAGAATGGGGCATCATTTATACCTGGGTACACGTGATAGCGCGCTTTACCAATACGGACATTGATGCGGAAGGGGACCGCGGCATCAGCGGAGAGGATGGAAGCATCTTCTTCCAGTATCTTGAAAAATTGCTGGTGGAGTTTTAATTTTCCGCCTTTTTTCCGTCCGGCTGCGGGGCATGGCATGTTTATGCTCCCTGCCGGACGCGTTTATTTCTTGGGTGCATGGCGTGGGTCCGCGGAGGGGGCGGGAGGATAGGGGATGCGTTTTTTGATGCGGGGAAGACCTGCAAGAAGAGGCATTCCCCGGCGTGCGGGGAATGCCTCTTGAATAGAACAAGGTAAAGGTCAGGCGCGGCGTTTGCGGCGCATCAGCAGGGACGCCAGCCCCAGAAGGCCCAGCGTGGCTGTACCGGGTTCCGGCACGGCAAGTCCGGTGAAGGTCAGGCTGCCGTCGTTGAAGGTGACGCCGTCCCAGACAAGCCGATGTCCGTCCTGGGTGAGGGTCAGCAGGGAGTCCCAGTCGGCGGGTTCCGTGAAGGAGGTTCCCGTTCCCAGCGTGAAGAGGTCAATGGTCTGGGAGAGGGAATCGAAAACCAGGTCGCTGCCCAGGTTGAGCGTCAGGCCTCCGGTCAGGGTGAGGGATGACGTGCCCTGCAGGTCGACCAGCGCCGTATTGAAGCTGGTGAGATTCAGGGAAGCGTTGTTCAGCGTGGCCGTAGTGGCCCCTGTCATGGTCAGAACCTGGCCGGTGGAGATCATCGGCGTGTTGGCGGCGTTGTTCAGGACAACCGTAGAGTCGGTGATGGTTGCGTTCCCCGTCAGGCTGACGGTGAGGTCCTTGGGAGCGGCCGCATTCCCGAAGTTCTGAACGGCGCCCCGCTGCAGGGTGATGGCGTTCTCCAAGGCCTGGCTGTTGGCGTTCAGCGCGCCGCCGCTGATGATGACGGAGCCCTGGCCCAGCGCCGTGGCGGAGTTGGTCCGAACCGTGCCGCCCGTGATGGTGGTGCCCCCGCTGTAGGTGTTGTTGCCTGCCAGAGTGAGGTTGCCGCTTTTGTTGACCCGCACGCTCAATTTGTGAGAGGCGTCCTTGTCGGAAATGGCGGAGGAGACGGTATAGCCGTTGGTGCCTCCCGTGCTATCGGTGAACAGGATTTCGCCTTCCCCGGTAATGGTGCCCGTAATGTTGGTGCCGTTTCCGTAGAGGGAGCCGGCGATGGTGATGCCGGAGCCCGCGGCGTCAACGGTGATGTTGGCGTTGACCGGAGTATCGACATCGTAGGAACGGCTGTTGAGCAGTTCCAGGGTGGAGCCCCTCTTCATCATGATGTCCGGCGTCCCTCCCAGAGTGGTGGCCAGGCTGCTGAGGCTTAACGTCGCATTTTGGCCGATGCTGATGGAAGTGAAATTGTAGGAAGTATCCCCGGCGGTAAGTTTGACCGTTCCGGCGTCAATGATCAGGTGAGCGATGTCTGAGGCGTGGTCGGCGCCGATGGTGCCCGTGCCGTCCGTCACCTTGCGGACCGTCAGCGTGCTGTCTGCATGCGTGATGGGAATGAGCGTACCGCCTTCAAACGTGTATTCCACGTCCCCGGCGCCGGTAAGGGTAAGGGAGGCGGCGTTGTGGGCCCAGGAGTCATTGGCATTGTAGTTGGCGGCGGCCATGGTCAGGGCGCCTCCGAAGGTCCAGTTGGGGTTGGATGCCGTGATCGCAGCGTTTTCTCCCAGAGTCAGGGACCCCGTATAGCGGGAGACCGCATCTCCCGTGATGGAAAGGGAGGCATTGTCGCCCAGCATCAGGTTGCCGCCTCCCGACAGGCTTGTCAGGGAATTGGTCCCGTTCATGATGACGGTGCCTGCTCCGTCCAGGGCGGCGTTCCCCGTCAGAGCGGTGGACAGGGTAAGCGTTGTTCCCTCCGCCACGCGGAGAATGCCCGGGCCGGTCAGATTCAGGCTGCCGCCGGAGATGGTCAAGTTGCCGCCGGAAACGACAAGTGCGTCCGTACTGCGGGTTTCCCCGCCGGCGATGGTGAGGGTGGCGGGGCCGTTGGTGACGTCTATGGAGGCATAAGTGCCGTCAGAGGCCGTGGAGTCCGTCCAGGCGGCCGTTCCGAGCAGGGAATCCGTCCAGGCGGAAGTTCCTCCGTCAAGCGTGGCGGCAATTTTGGCGCCGTCATAGGTATTGACGATTTGGATGCCGGAAATGCATCCGCGCGTTCCGGTGCCGGAACTGTTGCCCGTGCTGCCGATCGTGAGACTGGATGCAGTTTGTCCATCAACGTAGAGGACGTTTGTCCCTTCGATTAGCTGGTCCGTGGTGCCGGTGGCGCCCCAGCCCGAGGAGCCGGTTACTGTGGAAGAGCCGTTCCATGTGTAGGAGATGCCGTTGACGGTTTTGGCGGAAAAGTCCGTGCCGTTGTCGGTGTTGCAGTAAATGTAGACACCGTAGGTAAGAAAATCGAGGCCGCTGACCGTGATATTGATTCCGTTGCCGTCGTCCAGATAGCCTTTAAGAAGCTGGCCGTCCCCGGTGGTGGGAGTGGCATCTGTCTGCCAGATGTTTTTGCTGGACCAGGTGACGTCGGCTCCCGTAGAGGCTCCGTTGTTGTCTTTCAGGGCCTGTCCGGTTGACTGGGAAGCGTCGCCGAACTGATTCCAGTTGGAACCTGTAACGGAGGAAAGTCCGGCGGTTGAAGAATCCGGGATGGTTCCTTCATTGGAGCCGAAGTTGACACTGATGCTTTCTCCGGCGGCCTGAGACTGGGAGGCCATGGCCCCGAAGACGGAGGCTGCAAGGACCCATGCGGCGAGTTTATGCGGTAAATGAGGTTGCATAAATTGTTTTGTTAATTTGGATGGATGAAATTGAACCGACTTCAGAATACGGAATGAATCGTTCGTAGCGGATTATGAATTCGGAGTCAATCCGAAAGTCTAAATTACTAAAAAACAGGTTAAGAGAACTTTAATTAAATGAAATTTAATAAATAAAAAATAAAAGTGAAAGTGATTATAACTATAATCAATTCATTTTCTTAGTATTCTCCATTTTTCCATACAATCCGAATTCATAATCCGCTGAATTTTGCCTTTTCAGTCGGGCTTTCCGGAGTGACAGAGGAAGGGCGGAAGACAACGCCATGACGGCGGGCGCTGTTGACAGGGGAAGGATAATTCCGATAGATACCGCCGAAGGTATGAAGATTGTTGTTTGCTGAATGCGGTATTTTTCAGGGGAAGGCCCCTGAAGATACCCGTGCCGTGATTTTCCGGCGTTTTCTGTTCTCTTCAGGAACGTTCCAGGTACGACTTGCTCCATTTGCTCAAGCCGGATTTTCCCTGCCGCCCCGTCCGGGCAGCATTTGATTGAATGAAAAGGGCCTTTTGCGCCCTCTAATATAAATACATTACATATCTTGAAAGGAAATAAGACATTGAAAACATATCTTGAACAGCAATATTTGAATGAGAACATGATGGGTCCCAACGCCATTACTCTTCTCAAGGAGCTGAGCTGCCAAATCCCCTTGAGCCTTCCATGCGCGTGCTTGACCTGGGATGCGGCCGCGGGCTGACGTCCGCATATTTGGCCGATACGTTCGGAGTCCAGGTTTTTGCCCTGGATTTGTGGATTCCGGCCACGGAGAATTATCTCCGTTTCCGGGAGCTTGGACTGGATTCCCGCATTATTCCCCTGCACGGAGATGCCGGGAACATGCCTTTCGCGGAGGAGTATTTTGATGCCGTAGTGAGCGTTGATTCCTACCACTATTTCGGCCGTGACGAAAAGTACATGGATTCCTGCCTGGCTCCGCTGGTAAAACACGGCGGCCTGATTGCCCTGGCTTTGCCCGGTTTGAAGAAGGAACTGACGGACGGGCTTCCTCCGGAAATGGCCCTTTCCTGGACGGAGGAGGATATAGAGACCATCCACAGCGCCGGCTGGTGGGCGGAGCTTCTTTCCAAATCCCGCGAGGTGGAACTCCTGTCCGTGCGGGAAATGGATTCCTTTGACGAGTGCTGGGCGGACTGGCTTGCCTGCGACAATCCCTATGCCGTCGGCGACCGCCGGGCCATGGAGGCCGGAGCAGGGAAGTACATGAATTTCATCTCCGCCGTCTGCCGCCGCAAGTAGAGCGCCGTATTCATCCGGAAATAGGGAAGCCTGCGGAACGTTTAGTTCCGCAGGCTTTTGTTCCGGAATGATAACGGGATTTCAGGGCGTCTCAAGGTAAACTGTGCCGTGGGAGTCATTGCCTCCGGCGCCTTTAATTTGGCCCTGACCGTATAGGCGGCGCCGGATTTGACTTCCGGCACGTTCAGGATGTACTGGATGTTTTCCTTGCGGGTTCCGCTTTTCCCCGGATGGGCGTCCCGGGCGATTTCCCTGTCCCCCTCATACAGGGCGACGGACTCTATTTCAATGGCATGGGCTCCCTTGTCGTAAAGAAGGGTGACGGTGTAGTTGCCGGGGGATTTGATCAATTGCGTGGCGTCAAAGGAGTGTTCCTCCCTTGCAAGATCGCCGGGAGTCCAGGTTCCCAGCTTTGGCGTGTTGAAAAGTCGGCCTTGTCCAGTTGACCTACGATGTCCCCGGCATAGCTGATGCCCATCAGGTCCATGCGTTTCCCGTAGTCCTTCAAGCGCTTTTTGAAGTCCGGGAAGTCCTTTTGTCCCTGGCTGTCCAGCCCACCTCGGCAAAGGCGCAGGCACGGGGAAAAACCTGGTAGTGGAGGCGTTTCACATCCGGCACCCATTCCGTCCACATCTGGGCTCCCAGCCCCTTGACCTTGGAGTGGTATTGTTCCTCAAGCCCGTCGAAGACAGGTTCAAAGCCGTAGGCTTTTTGCAGCGGGATGCTGCCATAGCTGTAGTCGAGGTACGTGAATCCGTTGGTAGAGTTGATGACGTCGTGGCCTTCCCGGATGGCGTCCTTCGCCAGACTGGCGCTGCCTTTCCAGAAGTGGATGACGGCGTTCGTGTCCAGTTTGCCTCCCGCCTTGCCTCCGCCGTCCCCATTGACGTCATGGCCGTAGATTTCATTCCAGCCCATCATGCGGCGGCCTTTTTTGGCAATGATGCCGGACATGCGGTTGGTGAAGTGCATCTGGACGTCGGAAAGGCTTTTCAATTTGTTTTTCTTCATGAACGCCTCAATTTCCGGCACGCCTTTCCATTGCTTGTCGTAACGCACTTCATCCCCGCCGATGTGGATGATTTTGCCGGGGAACAGGGAGACGACTTCGTCCAGCACGTCGGACAGGAAGGCATAAGTTTTTTCCGAGGTGGGGTCAAAAGCCGTGTTGACGATGAAGGTGGTGGGCACCTCCGCGGGAGTTTTCAGGCTCAGGAAGGGATAGGCGACGGCGGCCGCACTGGCATGCCCCGGCATTTCGATTTCCGGGACGATGGTGATGTTGCGCCGGGCCGCGTACTGCACGATGTCCCTGATCTGCTTCTGGGTGTAAAATCCTTCATGCGGCGTACCGTCCGATTTGCCGCTGTTCCACGTTCCTGTTTCCGTTTCCCGGCGTTTGGAGCCGATGGAGGTAAGGCGCGGGTATTTTTTGATTTCCATGCGCCATCCAACATCGTCCGTCAGGTGCCAGTGCAGAATGTTCATTTTCAGCAGGGCCATCTGGTCGATGATTTGCTTGATGGCTTTTTCACCGAAGAAGTGGCGGGCTTCGTCGATCATCAGCGCGCGCCAGGAAAACCGGGGATAGTCCACGATCTTGAACGGCGTCCGGGAAATGTTCCATTGCACGGAGGATTTGTCCGCATTCCGGTCATGGAAGATGACGGGCATCATCTGGACCAGGCTCTGGGCAGCGTAGAAAATACCTTTCGGGTCTGCGGCGGCAAGGATGATTCCGCGGGGAGAGGATTGGATGGAGTAGGCTTCCTCTCCTCTGGATGCCAGGGAGGAGTCTTTTTTGATGATGATATTGGCGGCGTTTTTGGGCGCGTCCTGCGGGGTTTTTTCAGAGGAAGGGGAAGCCCCGTTCCTTCGCTCAATATCTGCTGCAACTGCGTGGCCCTGTTCAGGAAGGCCTTGTCCCGGACGTCGGGCACGATTGCGGAATCCCGGGTGAGTGTGGCCGGGGCGCCCTTTTGAAGCGTGATTTCCGCCGGTTTGGGGATGATCTGCTCCTGCGCGAAGACGGAGGGAAGACAGAGGAAGAGAACGCAGGCCGGCAGGGTTAATTTCATTTGTTTTTGCATGGAAATCTACGGAAGAATACCGGAATGGGGTCCGCAATCTTTCATGGGTTCCCTTTTGGCATTTCTCCGCATGAAGGATTCTTTTTTCCTCCGGTGGCCGTGTTTTCGGGAGGGGCGTTCTGATTATCGACTTGCAGGGAAAAAGAAGATGGACGTATAGTGCAACGGAGTGCGGTTCCCGTCCGGGCCTGCCGCCCTGGAAACGCTTTTTCAACACCGGAATGACATGAAGACGAGAATTGGAACGGGAGTGCTGCTGGCGGTCTGCGCCGCTTTTTCATGGAGCGGCGCCCTGGCGTCCACCACGAATTGCCTGAATCCGGCGCATTATCTGAAGACGGGAGGTTCCCACCCCCTTTCCCTGGCGGAGCCCGCTGAAGACAGGGTGTACCTGCGCTTCCAGACGGGATGGGCCAGCAAGTACGAGTGCGAGGGCCTGGACCTGTGGGACGGCAGTCTGTGCGCGTTCGTGCCGGAAATTCAGTACAGGGAGTGGGTGGGCAAGATATGGTACGGCGTTTCCACGGACCATCAGAATCATGCGGAGTTGAAGTACCGGCTGGATTACGTGAAGGAACTGGGGAACTGGACGGTCATGCCGTGGTACGAGCACAGCTTTGTTTTTCCCGGAGACAAGGGGATTCCGCGTCCGGGGCTGAAAACGACGTATCGCTTTTCCGACCGCTGGTTTGCGGGAACGGATCTGTACTGGCAGTACAACAATCATACGTTCCGCGGCTATTATGCGGCGTTTGCCGGCCTGCATGAAGAGATAGCGGATTGCGTCCGGGTGGACGCCACGATCCGCTACGGCTACAACGGCGGGTATGTGGGACCGGTGGTTCATCACGGTTCCAACGCGCTGGACTATAATTTGAGTTTTACGTTCCGGGCCACTTCCCGCCTGACCGTGGAGCTGTTTACCAATTTCAGCCAGGCGCTGACCGTCCTCAGCCGGAAAGGCCTGGGGAACGATTTTTATTACGGCATCAACCTGAAATATACGTTCTGACGCCTTTTCCGGGTTTTCAACGCATGGTGCCTTACGGGCGGACGAACTGGATGTGCATCCAGTCATATCCCAGCTCGCGCCCCAGGGAGAACGCCCCCTCTCCTTCCACGATGGACCAGAACGCATCGTATTCCGGACCGGAAAAGGCAGCTTCCGGCGCGCGCATGTACATGGCGTTGCGCAAAGGGTCCAGGTCCACGGCAATTCCCCATGCGTGCAGGGACGGCCTGCCGGCGCCCCTGACGGGCCGGTTGTTGAAGCAGCCGCCGTAAACGTCCAGATGCAGTTCCCGGATGCGTTCCAGGCCATAGTGGTCCAGCGTCTTTTGAAAGATGTTGATGAGGGAGCCGGCGACCAGCCCGTGACAGGTGATGGAGGTGATTTCCGTATCGGGAGCCCAGGAGGGCCTCAAGGGGTAGGGAAGGGTCACGGTGACCAGGGAGCGCGTGTCTCCCGGCTTTCCGAAGATGGATCTGCCGGAGAGCACTTCCCGTTCCGAGGGCCATGCGGATGCGGGATATTTCAGTTCATGCGCCAGTACGGTGAATACGGTGCAGGCAATGAGCAGGAATGCCAGTCTCCGGAGGCGGCCGGAGACCTGTTTTTGCGGCTGGGGGGAAGGCATGGCCGTTTATGGGTAGCGGGAGATAATACCGGTTTATCAGGTTTCCCTGCCAGTGCAAGGTATTTGAGTGGGAGGCCCTTTCAAGCCTTGTTTTTCTGAGCTTATTTTGTCGGTAGAGCGCGGAAGCCGCCAGACGGGGGGAGGAGACCGTGGCGGTATCTGCGCCTGATTCGAACGTCCGGACGGAATTTCATGTCTTAACGGAACAGTCCTGTTTTTTGCCCATGAATCCGTCTCCCCCCGATCCTCAGACTCCTCCCGGGACAGTCTGGTATGGATGGGTTTTAAACCTGTTCCACCATTTGAAGGTGGGGGAGAGCCAGGTGACTTTCATGTGGGCGGTGCTGGTAGGGATTGTCGGGGCCAGCATGTCCATGTGCTTTGAATGGCTGGTGGAGTTTATTCAATGGCTGTTGACGGGCATTTGGTCGGATTCCAGGGTGGGCGTTTTTTCCCTGCTGGAACCGGAATGGCGGATAGCCGTACCGGCCATCGGCGGCCTGGTGGCCGGGTTTATTCTTTTATTCGTGAAGAGAAGGATGCCGGGGCAGGCCATGGAGTACATGGAGGCCCTGGCCATAGGCAACGGACTGATCAAGGTCAGGGCTTCTTCCCTGAAAGTCCTTTCCGCCGCATGGAGCATTGCTTCCGGAGCGGCTATCGGCAAGGAAGGCCCCATTATCCAGTCTTCCGCCCTGATCGCCTCCGCCGTTGGGCAGAAGCTCCATGTTTCCATTCCCCGTCTGCGCCTGCTGGTGGGGTGCGGCGCGGCGGCAGGTTTCACCACGGCGTTCCACGCTCCTTTTTCCGGCTGCCTGTTCGTGAGTGAGATCATCATCGGCACGGTGAGCATGGATATTCTGGCTCCTCTTTTGATTGCTTCCTGCACCGGGTTTCTGATGCTGCACCTGCTGGGGGACCCCTCGCCTCTTTACAGTTCCCCGTTTGAGAGTTTCACGATGTTTTCCCAGTCCCTGTGGTGCGTGGCGCTGGGGGTGCTGGCCGCCGTGGCGGCCAAGGGCTGGGTGGCCCTGCTGGATGTGTCCAACAAGTATTTGAACGGGCGCCAGTCCCTGCTGCCCGTGCGCCTGATGGCGGCCGGGCTGCTGGTAGGCGTTCTGGCCTGCTTTTACCCGGAGGTGGTGGGCAACGGACAGGCTCTGATCACCGGGCTGGTGCATGAGGATTACGGGACGCAGCAGGCGCTGATTCTGCTGGCGGTGAAGGTGAGCGCCGTGGCGGTGGTGTTCGGCTGCGGCACCGTGGGCGGGGCGATGACACCCACCCTGTTTGTCGGGAGCATGGTGGGTTTTATTTTCAGCACCCTGCTGAATCTCATGGGCATGGAGGGCAATCACGCCGTGGCGTATGCCATGGTGGGCATGGCGGCCTTTTTTGCCACGGCGGCCCAGGCTCCGCTGACGGCGCTGGTGATGGTGGTGGAGTTTTCCATGAGCGGGCAGATGATTTACCCGCTGCTGATCGGCGTGGTGAGTGCCTACGGAACCAGCAAATTGATCCGGGCGCGTTCCATGTACGCCGCCAGCCTGTCCGGAAGCACCGCTTCCGTGGTGAGCCTGCCCATGGCGCAGGTTCATGTGCATGATCTGGCGCGGCACGTGGTGCCGCAGGTGCTTCCGGATGCTTCTCTGGAAGAGGTTTCCTCCCTGATGCTGAAGAATCCGGGGGATTTGATTTTCGTGGTGAAGCAGGACGGTTCTTACCTGGGGACCATTTATCCGGGCGATGTGCCGGGTATCCGGAAGAAGTGGAATCCCGGCCCCGGCGGGCAGCCTCCGTCGGCAGGGGACCTGATCCGTCCGGGCGCTCCCGTGCTGGACGGGGATACGCACCTGACGGATGCCCTCAAGCTGTTTGAGCAGGACCACCTGTCCGCCGCCGCCGTCGTGCGCCAGGCGGACGGCCGTCTGGACGGCGTGCTGTACCGCACGGCGCTGTTCCAGGTGATTACGGAGATGATGAAACGGGAGTCTTCAGGAGCGGAACCTCTTTGACGCGGAGAGGCGCCGGAACGCGGTATTACAATTTTGTAATTGTGTTGTCATGTTCGTGAATGTTTTATTTCATGTTGATGTTCAATGATGAAGATGGCGGATGATTTTGTCCTTTCTTTCCGCGGGAAACGCAGTGCACGAAAAAAGGGTTGGTTGGACGCATGAGCCCGGTTAGTATTCAGGCAGCTACGGGCTGCATGAATGGCATGAACAAGTCTCCCGATTTGGAAATGATCGTGTTGCAGGAGATTAGTTCTGCAATCGTCAACGAGCGCAACGGCACGGTCCTGTTGCAGCATATCCTTGATATTTTGTACCGCCGCATGAAGATGCTGCGCGGCACTTTCACCATCCGCCACGGGAACGACCTGATGATCGAAGCCTCCCACGGGCTGGACGAACAGGAAATGAAGCGCGGCCACTACCATGTGGGCGAAGGCATTACGGGCCATGTGGCGGAAACGGGCCGTCCCCACGTGATCGAGGATATTTCCCGGGACCGCAGGTTCCTGAACCGTACCCGCACCCGCAAGAGCGGGGAAAAGGTGGCGTTCATCTGCGTGCCCATCATTCATTTGCAGCAGGTGATCGGCACCTTGAGCATCGACCGCCCCGTGGATGCGGAGACGGATCTGGAGCGGGATTTGAAGCTGATGCAGATTGTGGGGAACATCGCGGGGGATGCCCTGGCGGCATGTCTCCAGGCCCACGAGGAAAGAGAGGCCCTGGTGGCGGAAAATGAGAAGCTGCGCGAATTGCTGACGAGCAATCCCGGCGAGTTGATAGGGAATTGCCGCCCCATGCTTCAGGTGTATGAGCAGATACGGCAGGTGGCCCCCAGCGACGCCACGGTATTGATCCGCGGCAGTTCCGGAACGGGGAAGGAACTGGTGGCGCGCGCCGTGGTGAATCTGAGCGCCAGGAAGGACAAGCCTCTGATTACGATGAATTGCGCGGCCATGCCGGAAAACCTGCTGGAAAGCGAATTGTTCGGCCATGAAAAGGGATCTTTCACCGGGGCTACCAGCCGCCGCATTGGCCGCGCGGAAGCCGCGGACGGCGGAACCCTGTTTCTGGATGAAATCGGGGATTTGAGCCTGCAAATGCAGGTGAAGCTGCTGCGTTTTTTGCAGGAGAAGACTTTTTCCCGCGTGGGAAGCAACCGGGAATTGCATTCCGACGTGCGCTTCATCGCCGCGACCAGCCGAAACCTGGAGGAACTAATGGCGGAAAACAAATTCCGTGAAGACCTGTATTACCGTCTGAATATTTTTCCCATCGTGATGCCGGACCTTATTCAGCGCAAGGGGGACATCATGCTGCTGGCGGAGCATTTCCTTTCCAAGTTCAATCTCAAGTACGGGAAGCATATCACGCGCCTTTCCACCCCGGCCATCAACATGCTGATGGCCTACCACTGGCCGGGCAACGTCCGGGAACTGGAGAATTGTGTGGAGCGCGCCGTCATTACGGCGCAGGACGATTGCATTTACGGGTACAACCTGCCCGCCTCCCTCCAGATGCCCAGCAGCGACGCCCCGAATTCCCGCGGAGGGGAGGAACAGGCGGATTTGCCCACGATGGTGGATTCCTTTGAACGGGAATTGATTGTGGCCGCACTGAAGCGCTCTCCGGGCAACATGTCCGCGGCGGCCCGGGGATTGGGCATTTCTCCGCGGGTGCTCCATTACAAGATGCACAGGCTGGGCCTGCAAAAGTTATGAAGGGCCTCCATCAGCTTTTATCCGCCGTTTCCCGGTCCTTTTACCTGAGCATGCGCTTTCTGCCCCGTGAGATGCGGCCCGGCGTGGCCGTGGGCTATTTGCTGGCGCGCGCCACGGATACGGTGGCGGATACGGTGGACATGGATTTGAAGGAACGGCTGGCTCTGCTGAAGATGATGGGCGCGGCTGTGGCGGGGGATGCCTCTCACGAGGCGGCCGCAACCTGTTTCGGCCGGCTGGGCGTGCTGTCTTCCGTGCAGAAGCACCGGGGGGAGGGGGAACTTTTGGCGCGCTTTCCCGAATGTCTGGCCCTGCTGGAAGCCCTGCCGCCGCGGGAGCAGATGCTGGTGCGGAACGTTCTGTCCACGATTGTGGAGGGACAGGCGTGGGACCTGGAATATTTTGCGGAGCATTCCTCCGTCACTTGTCCGGAACAATTGGAACATTACGCCTACATGGTGGCCGGATGCGTGGGCGAGTTCTGGACCAGGCTGGGCCTCCTTGTCCTTGGCGGCGCGTTCAGCACCCAGCCGGAAGAGGTGCTTTTGCGGTGGGGAGTCCATTACGGAATGGGGCTGCAGCTGGTGAACATTCTCCGCGACCGGGAGGAGGATTTCTCCCGCGGGAGAAGCTATCTGCCCGGAGACGATGCGGAACCGTGGCTGGAAAAGGCGGAGCTGTGGCTGAAGGAAGGCGTGTTTTATGCGGAGTCCCTGCATAACGGACGATTGCGTTTTTCCACGGTGCTTCCGGCGTGGCTGGGGCTGGATACGCTGGATTTGTTGAAACAGCGGGAAATTCCCTCTTCCAGAAAGGTGAAGGTTACGCGCGGCAGGGTGTATTCCCGGATGTGGAAGGCGTTTCTGTTTTCCTGGAAGGAAGCCCTGTAGTCCGGGAGGACTGCACGTCAGGGGGCCGCAGGCGAGGATGTGGCGGAAGGCGTGGGGGAAGACGGGGAAGAAGGAGTTTCCGACGGTTTGTCCGCAGCCGTTTTTCCGTCTTTTGCCGTGGTTTCCGGTTCCTTGCCGGAAGCGGAGGGAGAGGGAGAAGGCGCCGGGACGGGAGGCGGCTTGGGAGCAAGCAGGTCTTCCCACTGGTGGAGTTTGAAGGCGTCTCCCATGCCGCCTATGTCGTTGAGCAGTTCCCGGCATTTCGCCGTGAATTTTTCATAATCGGGCGGTCCGGCTTCCGGTTCCGCGGTGCCGGGGAAAATGAGGTAGCTCACCACCAGGTCGGAAACGGGGCGGCTGTAGGGGCCGGATTTGGGGTTGATTTCCCGGCTCAGGCGCAGGGAGCCTTCCCCCGTTTTGTACCTGGGGCCCGCGTCTCCCACCAGGGCCGGGTATAATTTGCCGTCCACGATGACGACGGCGTAGTCGCCGAATTGCGGGGAGAACGGGGAGGACTGGTTGACGACGCCCAGAGGGACCACAATGAAGGGATCGTATTCCGAGATTAGGAAGCTATACCTCTTCAGTTCCGCAATGACTCGTTCCGCATGGTCTATTTTGCTGCGCAGGGCGGCTTTTTCCGCGGTGGGGGCCTTGGCCAGGCTTGCCTTGTAGGCAGCCAGCCTCTGCTGCCAGGGCTTGAGCAGGGGATTGGGCTTGTCCGTGCGCTTTTTCCAGCGGTAGGAGGTGCTGGGCTGGTAGAAGGAACTTTTCAGGATTTTGTCCGGCATGGTGGACAGCCGGTCACCGTCCGACCCGTCGGAAACGACGTCCATTTCACTTTGAAGCCACAGCAGTTTTCTGCGGGTTTCCGGGTGGGTTATTTCCAGGATGGTTTCCGTATCGTAGAAGTTGTGGCGGTCCAGCAGCTTGGTCAGGGAGGCCAGGTTTTTGCGGATTTCCGTTTGTTTGCGGGCGTAGATCTGCCCGTAGTAGGGAGAGACGCGCGCGTGGCTGAACAGGGTGGACAGGTCCGGGAGGATGGCCTCCAGTTTGGGGTTGAGCTTCAGGATGTCTTCCTTTTTCGTCAGGGCTTGGGGCTGTTTGACGTTCAGGGTGAGCGTCATCTGGTAATTGCTTTTGGTTTTCTTGTCGCTGGAGGCCAGCGTGCCGGGCAGGAAGTTGGCCTGGGTTTTCAAGTTCAGGCCGCGGGCCAGCTCGTAAATGTTCGTGAGCGCTCCTGTGGACGGCCTGGTGGGCAGAACGGGCGGAAACGGCGGATACTGCACGGGGGGCAGGGCGATGGTGCGCTCCGGCGTCCAGGGAGACAGCAGGCGCACATCTTCCGTGGCCGTGCCGGGGCGTCCGGCAGTATCCGGGGCGGCCGTCTGCGTCTGGTCCGGCTGTTCCGGGGGCAGGGAAGTGTGGGGCGGGTAGGCGTCTGGGACATCTGTCGCCGGTTCCGGCTCTCCTTTCAGGGCGCGGATGATCTGGGCCGGATACGGCGTGAAGAGGGAAGCCGCCATGGCTGCCAGGCAGGCGCAGACCGTAAGCTTGAACCAGGTGATGCGGGTGATTCCGCGGCGGTGGGGTTTCATGGCGCGGGAGGGAGGGTTTCGGGTGGAGAAGGCTGGACTTTCCGGGGGCGTCTGCCCATGAAGAAGCGGATCAGCCCCAGGGGAGCCGCATTCAGCAGCAGGGCCGCCAAACGTATTTTCATGCCGGGGAAGACTCTGGCGCGTCCGCGGGACAGGGCGCGCAGGCTGTCGTTCACGACGGTTTCCGTGGGGGTGTCAAAGGCGTTTCTGCCCGGCATCATGTTGCCGGTGAAGCCGGGGCGGCGCGCCGCTTTCCCGAATCCCGTGGAGACGGGGCCGGGGCAAACGGCCAGGACTCGTATGCCGTGTTCCTTCAGTTCCAGCCGCAGGGCTTCCGACAGGCTGGAAACGTATGCCTTGGTGGCCGCATAAACGGCAAAGTCCGGGATGGGGAGCAGAGCCGCCAGGGAGCTGATGTTGATGATGTCCCCGCCGTTTCTTTTCAAGCCCGGTATCATGGCGTGGCACAGGCGCGTGAGGCTTTCCACGTTCAGGCGCAGCAGGGTGCGTATTCTGTCCCAGGAGCCTTCCGAGAATTCCCCGTAGTCTCCCGCTCCGGCGTTGTTGATCAGGAGGGTTTTTGCCGCAGGCAGTTCCAGAAGGCGCCCGGCCAGATTGTCCAGGGCGGATTCGTCCGCCAGGTCGCAGGGAAGGGCGGCGGCGCGCAGTCCGGGATGTTTTTCTTCCAGTTCGGCGGCAAGCTGTTGCAGCGCCTCTTTATTCCGGGCGACGAGAACCAGTTCCCCGGTGCAGGAAGCCAGCGTCCGGGCAAAGGCCTTCCCGAATCCGGACGATGCGCCCGTGATGATGATTCGTTCGTACTGTAGGCGTTGGTTCTGCATGATGGAGCCGGGTACCCCGTATCATGGTCAATCCGCTGCGGGACCGCAATGAAAAAGGGGACCGCTGGACGCAAAAAAACTTGAAGGAGTTGTTTTTCCGCCTTTCCGTGAACGCAGCGGAGCATCGTGAATTCCCGGCTTTGTTTCATCGCTTCGCGCTGTTGGTGGGATTGAATCGCCTTTTCCTGTGTGCAAGGGCGTGTCCGGGACGGTGTGCATGAAAAGAGGGGCGCTATTGCCGCTGCACGGCGTTTCCGACGGATCGCACCGATTTTTTCTGCGGGGATTTTCTAGAGGAATTGCCGTATCATTCCCTGTCTTGAATAGAAAACTCCGTACCCCGGATAAGGAGGTACGGAGTTTTTATCTCTCGGAAAAGATGAGTCCGGGTCAGTTTCTGCGGCGGCGCAGAAGCAGGGCGGAGAGCCCCAGAAGGCCCAGAGACGCCGTGGCCGGTTCCGGAACGGAGGTCAGCGCCAGAGTATTGATGCTGCCGCTGCCACCCTGGGACAGGATGTCAAGCCGGGTATTGTCGGCCGTCACGTCAAATGTATAAGTCATCAGCACCCAGTCCCCGGTGTGCGTATTGGCCGTAACGGTGGAACCGTTCAGCGTGGCGCCGGAACCAGTGGAGTAATCGTCAAGAATGGCGGAAATGTTGGCTATGCCGTCGCCGCTGAGGCTGAAGGAAGAAGTATTGCCTGTACCGTAATCGTTCCCGCGGCCTACCAGCATCGTCAGCGTGTAGGTGCCTGCGGACAGATTGTTCAGGGACATGGTGAAGTTGCCATTGGCGGAGCCGGCAGTGTTGACAACGCCCCCCATGGGGTTGCCCAGGGACATGTCCTGGCCGAAGACGTCATAGAACTTGTTGCCATGGCCCGCCAGCGCGGATCCGTTTGCGGTAGCGTCAGTCAGAACGCCGCCTGGACCGCAGCAAACGCCGCCGGTCGTGACGGTGATGGCGGTAGTTTCCCGTCAGTAGTTGCCAGTGCTCCGGAAGTGTAGGAATTTGAACTCCCTGTGGAAACCTTGTTTACTTTTTGTCCGGCTTCCCCGCGGTAGGTTCCTTCCACAATGGCAGTGCCATTGCCGGAATTGATGCCGAACGATATCAGGACTGTAGAGGCTTCCGCAGCGACGGTTGCCGCAGTCATGGCGGTCAGAATAAATAATGTCTTCTTCATAATATGCAGGGGATAGTCAATGGAATACAACGAACGGGCTACTTGCTGTACCTGCCTATAACGAATTTGGAATCCGGCAGGTTTACTTTGGGGGAACAATCCGGTTCTTTTCGGCTGGTTCAGTATTCCATATCCTGGTGAAGTAACGAATTCATTCCATCTTTTTTGATAAATGCAATCTGCTGGAAATAAGTTCTTCACACCTCCTCCAAGGACCGTAACGGCAGAAAAACAGAAGCGAAATTATCCCTTCGTCATGCTTCGGGAACAACTTTATCCGTGGAAAAAGGAAGACTTGTCCTCCCTCCCTGTGATGTTTGTACAAGCGGTGGAAATCTGTTCAAAACCCTTCCCTTAAAATTGTAGATTGACTTCGGATTCCAAATTGACCCAATTTTTTTTCTTCAGTACAACTTTTTATATTCAATATATATGACAAAATATCGCAAAAAAAATCCTCCATGAAACATGGAGGATTGAAAAGAGAACATCTGCGAATAACCGTTCTTAAAAAGCGGCTTCAATGGCGGTGATTGTGAACACCTTCTTTTTGTCGCCGTCCATGGGGACGATTTTTACCTGGTCGCCCACTTTCTTGCCGGTCAGTTCCTTGCCGACCTGGGAGAGATAGGAGACGATGTGTTTTTCCGGGTTTGTGTCCCACGCTCCCAGAATGGTGTACACCACGGGGTTTCCGCCGCCGAGGGGCTGTAGCGTCACTTTCGTTCCCATGGCCGCTCTGGAGGTGTCCGTTACGGTGAAGTCCGTGCCGCGGGCCAGGGACAGCGCGTGCTCCAGTTCCGCGCGGCGGCGGTTGAGCACTTTTTCCACTTCCTTGGCGTCCTGGTAGCCGCCGTTTTCACGAAGGTCGCCTTCCGCACGGGAAATTTTCTTGTTGTGCAGGTTTTCCGGAATTTTCACGTTCACCAGTTCTTCCAGTTCCTTCTTGCGCGCTTCCAGGCTTTCCCAGGAGACGAAGACCGGTTCCGGCTTGTCGGAGGTGTCCACCATAGCGTCCAGCACGATGGAATGAAGGTCCGGGAAGACGCTGATCACGCGGGCCATCAGCGCGCCGCGGTCCTGCTCGGAGAAGGCGGACGTGTTGTACAGCATTTTGGCGAACTGGCGCACTTCCGCCACGTCCTGCTTCCTGATCATTTCCTGAATCATGTTTTGTCTTCCATGAACAGGTTTTCAGGCGCAGCATGCGGTTGGGGCCGCCGTCCATGTGGTCCTGTTCAATCAGGGAGAGCATGGCGATGCCTACCGGAATGCCGAAGAGAGGCTTGGCGGCGTCATTGCGCTGGCGGCATATCCAGATGAGGGATTCCGCGGGAAGGGTCTGGCGAAGCAGGGAATGCTTCAAGTGCTTGATGAAGGTTTTTTCCTGTCCCTGTTCAATGAGGAATTTGGCGATTTCCCCCACGGCGCGGGCGCCGCTGGCGTCAAACAGTTCCAGGGTTTTTTCCGTCCATGAGTCGCCGAAGATTTCCGGAAGTACGGCGTACACGCACTTTTGGCGCACGGCGGGCATGGAATTGAGGATTTCCGCGAAGCGTTCCACGTCCTCAATGCCGTTTTCCACCAGGGAACGCAGGGAGCAGGAGGTTTCCGCCGCTTCCGTGTTCTTGACGGCGGCAATCAGGTCGTCCCGCAGAATGGCCAGTTCCAGCACCTGCTGGAGGGCCAGGCTGCCGCCGTTGCAAACGTCGGCGTTTACGGCCTGGATCAGGGTATTTACCGCCTCCGGTTCGGAGACCACGTTTTCCATCTTGACGCTATCCAGCACGCGCACTTTCGCTTTCAGGTCGGCGGCCTTGCCGTAGTCTTCCAGGGCGGCCTGTGCGCGGGAAAGCATGTTGGTGCGCAGGGTGATGCGTTCCCCCTTGCGGGTCGGCATCATGAACTGCACGTTGGTGCGCAGCATGGCGCGCACCTTGTCCCACCAGTTTTTCCATTTGTCTTCCGCAATAACGGTGCCTTTCAGGGCGGCTTCCAGTTTTTCCGGGGTGAGGGAATTGCCGTAGCCCTTCAGCGTCAGGCGCACCAGTTCCACGGGATCGTCCGCGGCCAGGGAGATCAGGAATTCCGGGTCTTCATAGCGCTTGGCCAGGAAGTGGTCGTCACCGATGAATTCCAGAATGCGGGGAGCAAACTCCAGCGCGATTTCATGTTCCGGATTTTCTTCAAAATCAATGACCAGCTTTTTGGCCGGCAGGTTCCAGGAAATGACTTTTCCGGCTCCCCAGGTAGAGTGGAAGCAGTAATGGCCAGGTGAGATACAATCAAGTTTTTCAGCGAGAGCGGGGGTAATTCTCCCCAGAGACAACAATTTCTCCAAGTCGGCGTGCATACTAAAGCACATGATACGCCGGCCCCTACGGGTATCAAGACTAATATTCCCGGTGTACGCACAGAGAAGAGCGATCCGGCAGGATAGGCGCACCGGCGCAGAATCAATTCCACAGATACCGATTTCCCAAACTGTTCCAGATGCCGCTTGCCCCGGGGCATTCAGCCGCTCCGTCCCGGGCCGTTTTTCCCTGCAGGACGGCGCGTTTTTTTAAAATGTACTGCAGATAGTCTTCGTCGTCGATGAACAGGATATCTACCGTGTACCACAGTTCCATCAATTCGACCACGGTTTTTAAGTCCGCATCGGCAGAGGACATGATTCTTTCCGTTCCGTCAGCCCCGCGCACGATGCAGAAGGGAACGAAGTACATCCCGTTCGTTTCCTCCACTTCGTTGTTGTTCCCTTTTCCGCCGGCCATTTTCCCTTTGGCAATGTCCGTAAGCGTTTCTTCCAGCAAACGGCTCAAGTCCCTTCCCACGGAGATCCATTCCCGCCTTACTCTGGGTTCGCCATATCCTACAGGCTCCCGAATGCCGTCGTAGGGGAACAATGCCCTTTCCGGGACTTGGTTGTAAAACCACTCGTCATAAATGTCCAGGGGAGTATTGATCAGGGTTTCCGCACGTCCCATGAGTGTTCCGTCCAGGTAAAAACCGCTGATTCCCCTGCTTCCCACCCAGCATGCTCCCGGTTTTCCCTGAGTTCCGTTCGGGAATAAATCCCTCCAAAGCGGATTCCAGTCCAGAGGTTTCAAAAAACGCTCCCGGAATCCCCGTACATATTCTTCTTTCGTACGATGGGCAGGAGAATCGGCCTCCGGTTCTTTTTCCTTTTCCTCTTTCGCCTGCTCTTTCAAAGAGGCCTCTTTCACCCAGGATTCGGAAACCATGGGGGCGGGGCTTCTCCCAAATCTGCAGGCATGGCGCCGGATTTTGGCGCATTGATCCATAAGCCATTGTTCCCTTTCCGGATTGAAATCCTCCATCATGGCCATGTCCACGATTCCGAAAGCCAGCTCCCTCATGGCGGGCCTCAGCATTCCTTCACCTTCACACAGGTCTTCCCCTACCGGGCCGGAAGCTCCGCGGAAATAGATATGATCCCCGTCACTCCCGCTTATAAGCTGCCTGTACATGTCCATGACGAAAGTTTTCCGCTCAACTGCCTCATCCCAGGTTTTTCGCAAAGCGTCGGCCAAGGCCGGCTTCAATGTTATTTTTCCTCTTTTGACGTACAGATGCTTGTAAATAAAAGGGTTGATTATGGATTCCATCCATCCGGTCGCCCGCATGCGCCATTCCCCGAATTGGGGCAATTTGGGAAGCAGTCCTTTTCTGTCGGAAGGGGTGCTGAATATATCCTCTTCCTCCCCTCCGCTGGCCATGCAGTCCCATCCTTCCAGCATGTTCCCCAGAACGGGAAATTGCAGGCACATGAGCAGAACGGCGCAACGGTCCGCTCCCTGGCTCTGCAAGTCCACAATCGGTGCTTGGGAAAGTATTTGCATGCTGGAGGGTCCGATGGTCTGGGCCCAGATCAAATTGTTTCCCTCCAGATAAAAGCCAAATTCGCGATTAAACGAGGGGAGATAAAGGCACGCATAGGAAAATGGAGGATCGTCTGGAAACAGGACCGTCCAATAATGGGAATCATGAGATTCCGCCGCAAAGTACTGGGCGGGACTTCGCAGAGCGAGATAGGTTTCCTCTTCAGGTTCCTCCCCCAGCCCAAAAAACGGAATCGCCAGAGTCAGCCAGACACATGCAAATATCCTGAACATCAATGATCTTTCTAACAAGACGAAAGGATTGCGTCAAGATGATTAAGATCAATCAAACCATGCTGAGGCGTTCCGGTGATTCACGGGTTCATGGGCTGTCCTCAAACCGCATCGGGAAAGGTTCCTCGCCCGCGCCTGTTTTCCGTTTCCGGGTGTTCCGTGTTTTCCGGATTTTTCTCTGCAATTGTCTCGCGGCAGGTTATTTTCCAATGAACTTTCCGCCGCGCCCGGCCGCATTTCCGCGCGGCCTTCCGCCGCCCTGGCCGCAGGGTGTTCTTCGTCCAGTTGCGGCTTGACCCTGCGTACCGTCTGGCGTAACATCCCCGCACGCATTCAACCCTGCGTAAAACGTATCATGGAACCTATCTACGAAGGCAAGGCCAAAAGACTTTATACGACCGATACTCCCAACGTCCTCCGCATGGAGTACAAGGACGACGCCACTGCCGGAAACGGCGCCAAAAAGCCCAGTTCGAGAACAAGGGCAAGCTGAACAAGGCCATCACCCTGCTCATTTACAGGATGCTTGAGGAGAAGGGAGTGAAGACCCACCTGGTGGCCGACGTGGACGACATCAACATCGACGTCAAGAAGGTTTCCATTCTTCCCCTGGAAGTGATCGTGCGCAATATTGCCGCCGGTTCCTTCAGCCGCCGCATGGGCGTGAAGGAAGGCACCCCCTTCAAGAAGCCCATCGTGGAGTTTTCCTATAAGGACGACGATCTGGGCGACCCCTTTATCAATGATGATTATGCCCGGGAACTGGGCGCCGCCACGGAAGAGGAGTGCGCCTTCCTCAAGAAGCAGGCGCTGATCGTGAACGACGTGCTGATCGACTTTTTCAAGCAGGTAGGCCTGACGCTGGTGGATTACAAGATCGAGTTCGGCCGCCTGGCGGAAGATCCCTCCCAGATCGTGCTGGCGGACGAGATTTCCCCGGACACCTGCCGCCTGTGGGACATCAAGACCGGCGAGAAGATGGACAAGGACCGCTTCCGCCAGGACCTGGGCAATGTGATGGAAGCGTATGAGGAAGTCCTTTCCCGCCTCCAGCACAAGGCCTGATCCGCAAGCTTTTCCCCATGGGAGCCGGCCGGCCAGCCGGCCCCCATTTTTCATTTTACCACATTCCTGAGCCATATGACCCTCCATTTTGAAGTTATCAGCCGATTCCAGGCCGCAGCCAATGCAGACGCCCTGCTTTACACCCCTCTGAATGCCGGCCTCACTTTCCGCCGCAGCCGCGTGTACACGGTGGAAATCACCGGAGACGAGCAGAAAGCCCGCGACTACCTCCTGAGCGTGCTGGTTGACCCCATTGCCCAGGAATGCAGCGAGCAGGATGCCCCCATTCTGACGGGAGCCCTTTTCACCATCGACTACGGCATGAAGGCCGGAGCCCTGGACCTGGAGAAGGAGGCCATCCTGCAGAATTACCGCGGCCGCAAGAACATGGGCTTCACCCTGGACGGGCTGAAGATCACGCAGCGCGTGTACGTTTTCGGCCAGGGGGACCGGGAGAGCCTTTCCAAACGCTTCGCCAAGGACGTTTGCAATCCCGCCATCCACAACTGGACCATCGCCTGATTTTTCCCCTCACGCCTACTTTTTCCCAGCAATATGTCCGCCAAAACCTACCGCACCGTTCCCGTGAGAGACCTGAGCAGCGACGAGCTGCTCGAGCTCAGCAAGCAGCAGAAGCTTTCCCTGTCCCGCGAGGACATGGAAGTCGTCCAGCAGATTTTCCGCGAAGTGGACCGCGACCCCACCGATGTGGAACTGGAAGTGATCGCCCAGACCTGGTCGGAACACTGCAAGCACCGCATTTTCTCCGCCTCCATCAGCCACAGCGTGAACGGAGGCGCGCCGGAGACCGTGAACAGCCTGTTCAAGACCTACATCAAGAAGCCTTCCGAGAAGATCATGGAACGCAAGCCGGGCTTCGTGCTCAGCGCGTTTGACGACAACGCCGGCTTCATCGCTCTGGACGACAAGCTGGCCGTCTGCCTGAAGGCGGAGACGCACAACCACCCCTCCGCCATTGAACCCTACGCAGGGGCGAATACCGGCCTGGGAGGCGTCATCCGCGATATTCTGGGCGCAGGGAAGGGGGCCAAGCCCATCGCCTCCCTGGATGTGTTCTGCTTCGGCGCTCCGGATACGGACCCCGCCTCCATCACCGCCCCGGACGTCATTCATCCGCTGGGCATCATGCGCGGCGTGGTGCGCGGCGTGCGCGATTACGGCAACCGCATGGGCATTCCGACGGTGAACGGGGCTATCCAGTTCGACCCCACTTACATTTACAATCCGCTCGTGTTCTGCGGCACCGCCGGCGTCATTCCCCGCGGGGACATCCTCAAGGAAATGCGCCCCGGCCTGAAGGTGATCGTCATCGGCGGCCGGACCGGGCGCGACGGCCTGAAGGGCGCCACCTTTTCTTCCGCCGCGCTGGATGAGGCCTCCCATGAGGAGGATTTCACCGCCGTTCAGATCGGCAACCCGATTGAAGAGAAGAAGACGCTGGATTTCATTCTGGAAGCGCGCGAACGCGGCCTGATCGTGTTCATCACGGACTGCGGCGCGGGCGGTTTTTCCTCCGCCGCCGGGGAAATGCTTTCCGTCACGGGCGGGGAGATTTTCCTGGACAACGCCCCCCTGAAGGAGCCGGGTCTGATTTCCTGGGAAATTTTCCTTTCCGAGTCCCAGGAACGCATGGTGATGGCCGTGGAGGAAAAAGACCTGCCGGAACTCCAGAAGCTGGCGGATACTTTCCAGACGGAACTGACCGTGCTGGGCCATTCCGACAATACGGGCATCCTCAAGGTCTGGCACAAGGGGGAACTGGTGTGCTGCCTGGATAATTCCAAGCTGCATGAAGCCCCCGTCAAGAAGCTTTCTTCCGTATTCATCAGCGGCCAGGGGCTCACCGGGCAGCCGATGCCGGACAAGGACCTCGGCAAGTCCCTGGAAACCGTCATGAGCGATTTCGCCATCGTTTCCCGCGAACCCATCATCCGGGAGTACGACCATGAAGTGCAGGGCAACACGATTCTGAAGCCCCTCGCGGGCGCCACGGCGGACGCTCCGCAGGACGGTTCCGTGGTGGACATCGACGGCTCGGACAAGTGCATGGCCATGGCCTGCGCCATTCTTCCGGAATGGGGCAAGACGGATCCTTACGCCATGGGTACCGGCACCGTGGACGAGTGCGTGCGCCAGCTTATCCTGGTGGGCTCCAACCCGGACAAGATCGGCCTGCTGGACAATTTCTGCATGGGCAATCCGGAAGATCCGGCGGAGCTCGGCCGCCTGGTGGAGTGCGTGAAAGCCATCGCCAAAGCCGCGGACGCCTACAACGCCCCGTTCATTTCCGGCAAGGATTCCTTCTATAATTATTTTGAGACGGAAGACGGCCCCATCAACGTGCCCGTCACCTTCCTCTGCTCCGGCTTCGGCGTGGTGGAAAGCCCGGACCACGCCACCGGCTCCTCCCTGCGCCGGGACGACAGCCTGCTGTACCTCATCGGCAATACGGAAGATGAAATGGGCGGCTCCGTCTTCGCACGCACGCACGGCGTGAACGACTGCAAGGTGCCGCAGACGGATTGCGCGAAGAATATGGAGCTGTACAAGGCCTATTACAATGCCCTGACTTCCGGCCTGGTTCTTTCCGCCCACGACGTTTCCGAAGGCGGCCTGGCCGTCACGGCGGCGGAAATGGCCTTTTCCGGCAAGGGAGGCGTCCAGCTTGACCTGACGAAGGTTCCCACTGTGAACGGCTGGAAATCCCCGGCCATTCCCCTGTTCAGTGAAAGCACGGGCCGCATCCTGGTGGAGGTGGACCCCGAATTCGCCGCGGATTTTGAGGCGGCCATGGAGGGCTTCCCCTGTGCCTGCATCGGGCGCGCAACTCCGGAAAAACGCCTTGCAGCCACCTGCTGCGGCGGGGAAAAGGTGCTGGACTGCGAACTTGCAAGACTCAAGAAACTCTGGAAGGACGGACTCACTCCCTACTATTGATTTCAACAGTCCCGGATTCAACTTATAACGATTTGACACATAATCACATGCCTCACGCACTTTTACTCAAATACCCCGGCACCAACTGCGATGTGGAAACGGAACGCGCCCTGCGCACGGTCGGCTTTTCCACCCAGGTCCAGCCCATCGCCACCGCCGCGCCGGAACACGTGGCCAAGTCCCAGCTCGTCGTCATCAGCGGCGGCTTCAGCTACGGGGACTACGTTACCAGCGGACGCCTGGCGCAGCTGGAAACGGAACGTTTCCTGGGAGACGCCCTGCACAGGCACCACGCCGGCGGGGGCCTTATCCTGGGCATCTGCAACGGGTTCCAGATTCTGACCAAGCTCGGCATCCTTCCTTCCTCCAGCTTGATTGACAACAAGAGCGAACGCTTTGAATGCCTGTGGGCCAGGCTGGTGAAGGTGGCCAAGGATTCCCCGTTCCTGCAGGGGCTTCCGGACGAGTTTGAATTGCCCTCTGCCCACGCGGAAGGCCGCCTGGTCACCAGGCCCGGAGATGCGGAAAAGTATCTGTCCGCCGGGTATGTGGCCCTGCAGTATGCGGACAACCGCGACGGCTGCGCCTGCAGCATTGCCGGGCTCCAAGACGCCACTGGCCGCGCCATGGGCCTGATGCCCCACCCGGAACGCTTCCTGCTTCCCCGCCACCATTACGACAAGGACTGGGCGGCCCATGAAGACTGGGGCTGGGGTTATTTCCTTTTCAAATCCGCCTTTGACGCCCTGAAATAAGTTCCGGGAGTCTGCCACAACCTAGCACCCTTCCTCCGCAACATGACAGATACGGTATTCATCAGTTCCTCGAACGCCCTGGGTTCTTTCTGGACCTCAAAACGGTATTTCGACTACCTGATTGACGAAACGAGTCTGCCGCTCCTGCGCGGCAGGGAGTTCGGCCAGGCTGTTCTCATTTGTCCGTCCCTGTGGGAAGGCCGCCGTGCCATCCGAAGGAACGAGGAGGCATTCATTTCCCATGTCCGGCAGTTGATAGACATTCTGCACGAGGTGAAAATCGAACGCCTGACTTACGTCACCAGCATCGATACCCAGCCGGAGACGGGGAATGAAGATTCCCCGCTGGTTCATGAGTTTGAAGACGCCTTCCTCTCCGCCCTGGCGGAATTGAGGGATTACGTCAACCTCAAATTCGGCCGCGTGCTCAGCGTGTACCTGCCGGAAGTCACCGGAACGGGTGCGGATATGAGCGTGGCGGATTTGCTGGCAAATGCGCCGGAAGGAAAGGGCGAACTGGACGTGGCCCTGCTGGAACGCCACCAGCTTTATCCCATGCGCCGCATCGTCAATGATGTGGAGAAAGCATGGGAATGCGGCCTTTTTGCCGTCAATCTGGTTCCGGAACCCGTCACTGCCTTTGAACTGGCGGAAGCATGCTTTCCCTCCCTCGCGGGGCGCCTTCCGGTAGCGAAGGAGGCGGATCCTTACGGAAGCGGCAGAACTTCCGTGCATTCCACGCAGTACCATGATCCGGACACCGGATACATCATGGGGAAGGGTGATGTTCTGGAGGGTATTTCCAGGGGGCTTCAGGCCTGATTTTTTCCCATTTATGGAGAGCCGCGTGCCTTGCCCGGCATGCGGGCTTTTCCGTGTGTACACCCCTCTTCTGAAGATGCGGCATCCGCCCTTCTTTCCGGTTGAGCGGCATCCGGAACGGTGCTATAAAGGGGTATATGAAGATCAGCGACGACAGCCTTGAGTTTTTAACGGAACTTCTGGAGACTCCCAGTCCTTCCGGTTTTGAGATAGACGCCCAGCGCATTTGGGCGGATGAGATGCGGAAGTACACGGAGGATGTTCAGTGCGACACCTACGGGAATACGTGGGCCACCTTCCATGCGGACAAGGAGAACGCCCCCACCCTGATGATCGAGGCCCATGCCGATGAGATCGGCTTCATGATCCGCCACATTACGCCGGAGGGCTTCCTGTATGTGGAACGCGTGGGCGGAACGGATACGGCCATCGCGCGCGGGCGCCGCGTGCGCTTCCTGGGCAGCCAGGGGGAAGTGATGGGCATTACGGGGAATACGGCCATCCACCTGCGCGAAGGTGGGGAGAAGGAGCCCAAGATCTGGGAAATTTACATTGATGTGGGCGCTTCCTCCGACAAGGAGGTGGCCGACCTGGGGCTGCGTGTGGGGCATGTAGGCGTTTATTGTGACGGTCCCATGCTGATGAATGAGAACAAGCTGGTCTGCCGCGCGCTGGACAACCGCCTCAGCGGCTTCGTTCTTTCGGAGATAGCCAAACGCCTGTGCAAGCAGAAGAAGCCCCTGGCCTGGAACGTGGCGCTGGTCAATGCCGTCCAGGAGGAAGTGGGCTGCATCGGCGCCGGGATGATCACTTACCGCATTCAGCCGGATGCCGCCATCTGCATAGATGTGACGCACGCTACGGATTCTCCCGGCCTGGACAAGGGGAAGTTCGGGGATATCAAGCTGGGGAAGGGCCCCGCCGTCATTCACGGAACCGCCAACCATCCCAACCTGGTGGCCCGCCTGGAAATTGTGGCGGACAAGAACAAGATCAATCTCCAGCATGAAGCCGCGGGCCGCCGCACCGGCACGGATACGGACAGCATTTACGTTTCCCGCAACGGGGTGGCTTCCGCGCTGGTTTCCCTGCCGCTGCGCTACATGCATTCTCCGGTGGAAACCGCCGCCCTCAGCGATGTGGAAGATACCATCAAGCTGCTGGTGGAGCTGATCAAGTCCCTGAAGCCCGGCGATTCCTTCGGGCACAAGCTGTAAGCGGCACAAGACTTTTCATGCGGCGCATTTCCGCCTTCCGTGAAAGCGTTCCCTTGCTGCGGTTCCGGCCGCGGAAGGCTGGAGCTTTTCAGCCCGGGGCGGCGAGACGGAACCGTTGAGGATGGCGCGCGAGGCTGCCTTGTTTGCTCGCATGGGCCGGATGGATAAAGAGAAGGCTACCCCGCATCGGCAGGGCAGCCTTTGACAAATTGCATTCGGAAGCAATTCCGGGCCGTTTTATCTGGCAAGCACGTTTTGAACGGCGTTGACGACGTTGTCCACGTTCATGCCGAGTTCGTCCAGGACCTGATTGCCCGGGGCGGAGAAGCCGAAGCGGTTGATGCCCACGGCTTCACCCTGGCAGCCCACGTATTTCCACCACAGTCCCGTTACGCCGGCTTCCACGGAGACCCTCTTCATGCAGGAGGGGGGCAGCACGCTTTCCCGGTATTCGGCAGGCTGGGCGTCAAAGCGGAAGAAGCTGGGCATGGAGACCACGCGGATTCCGCTTCCGAGGCGTTCCGCGGCCTTCAGGGCCAGTTCCAGTTCGGAACCGGACGCAAGGATGATGGCTTCCAGCTTGTCCTGTTCCCGGCGGGCTACGTAGCCGCCTTTCAGCACGCCCTGGCGGCGCGTTTCCACGGGGATATCATTTAACGTGGCCACTTTCTGGCGGGTAAGGATCAGGGCGGTGGGGCCGTCGGCCCTTTGCAGGGCGGCCATCCAGGCTCCGGCCGTTTCTTCCGGGTCCGCCGGACGAATGACGTCCAGATTGGGGATTACGCGCAGGCCGGAGACGGTTTCCACCGGCTGGTGGGTGGGGCCGTCTTCACCCACGGCCACGGAGTCGTGCGTCAGGATGTAGGTGACGGGCAGCCCGCTCAGGGCGGCCACGCGGATGGCGGCGCGCATGTAGTCCACGAATACGCAGAACGTGGCGGCGCTTACGCGGAACAGGCCGTCGTACGCGATGCCATTGCAGATGGAGGCCATGGCGTGTTCCCGGATGCCGAACCAGAAGTTGCGGCCTTCCGGATTTTCCGCGGAGAAGTCTCCGCCGCCGTTGAGGTAGTTTTTATTGGAGCTGTACAGGTCCGCGCTGGTGGTCAGGAACCAGGGGTCGGCCTTCGCGATGGCGTTGATGGCCACGGAACCGGAGGAACGGGTGGCGTCGCTGTAGTGCGGGGAGAAGGCGGGGATGTCCTTGTCGGAAACGGAGGGGTCCACGCCCCTGGCGCAGGCGTCCATTCCGGCGTCCAGTTCCGCGGCAAGTTCCGGGAAGGATTGGCGCCATTCCCGGTACATGGCGTTCCAGGCGGAGAAGGCGGCTTCCCGCCGGGCCTTGAGGTCGTTGAAGTAGGCGCGGACGTCTTCGGAAACGTAGTAGCGTTCCCCGGAGGGGATGCCCCAGTTGGCATGCGCTTCTTCCAGGAGTTTGGCCCCGCCTTCGCCGTGGCCCTTGGTGGTGCCTTCAATGCCGGGGATGCCCTTACCGATGACGGTTTTGGCGATGATGAGCTGGGGCTTGCCGTTTTTGGCCGCCTTGGCGGCTTCCACCGCTTCCGCGACGGCTTTCAAGTCGTGTCCATCGATCTGGCGCACGTCCCAGCCCAGGGCTTCATACACGGCGCGGGGGTCGGCAAGCTGGGTGCGTTCTGCGGGGGCGTCCAGCGTGATGTCGTTGGAGTCGTAAATGAGGATGAGGTTGTCCAGTTTCAGCACGGCGGCCAGGGCGAGCGCTTCGCGGGCCACCCCTTCCTGCAAACAGCCGTCCCCCGTGAGACAGAAGATGTTCTGGGTGAAGATGTCCATGCCGGGCTTGTTGAACCGCGCGGCGGCGCGCCTGGCGGAGAGGGCGAAGCCGACGGCGTTCGCAATGCCCTGGCCGAGCGGCCCCCGTGGTGCATTCCACGCCGTCCGTATCCCGGAATTCCGGGTGGCCGGGCGTGATGGAGCCCTTGTGGCGGAAGTTTTTGAGGTCCTCAATGCCGACGTTGAATCCTGACAGGTGCAGCCAGCCGTAAAGGAACATGGAGCCGTGGCCCGCGGAGAGAATGAAGCGGTCGCGGTTGAGCCAGCGGGGCTGGGCCGGGCAGACGTTGAGCAGATCACCGAACAGGACGGCCCCGATTTCGGCGCACCCCAGGGGAAGGCCCAGGTGGCCGGATGCGCAGTCGTGAACGGCATCCATGGCAAGGCCCCGCGCCTGGTTGGCGGCTTTTTTGGAGAAGGTCAAGATTCATGCCAGGGCAATATGACGAGAACCGCCCTGCATGGAAAGTCTAAAATGCGTCTCCGGCAAGGGTTTCCGGATGGTCCGGGTGCCGTGGAAAAAGGGAAATTAGGGACGGTGATTTTTTCTTTCCGGTTTTCCGGGGATTCGGTCATTGACATGGTTGGGAAATTTGTTTTAATTATTCTAAATAAAAAATATTGCATGAGTGATTCGAAGAATTTAACTACCGAAGCCGGAGCCCCTGTTCCGGATAACCAGAACGTTTTAACGGCCGGGCCGCGCGGCCCCATGCTGCTGCAGGACGTCTGGTTTCTGGAGAAGCTGGCCCATTTCGACCGCGAGGTGATTCCGGAGAGGCGCATGCACGCCAAAGGTTCCGGAGCTTTCGGCACCTTTACCGTGACGCATGATATCACCCGGTACACGAAGGCGGCCCTGTTTTCAGAGGTGGGCAAGAAGACCGATCTCCTGGTCCGCTTTTCCACGGTAGCGGGGGAACGGGGCGCGGCGGATGCGGAACGGGATATCCGCGGTTTTGCCATCAAATTTTACACGGAGGAGGGCAACTGGGACCTGGTAGGAAACAATACGCCCGTGTTTTTCCTGAGGGACCCGCTCAAGTTTCCGGACTTGAACCACGCCATCAAGCGCGATCCGCGCACCAATATGCGGAGCGCCCGGAATAACTGGGATTTCTGGTCCTCCCTTCCGGAGGCTTTCCACCAGGTGACCGTGGTTATGAGCGACCGCGGCATTCCGGCTTCCTACCGGCACATGCACGGCTTCGGCAGCCACGCGTTCAGCATGTTGAACGCGGATAACGAGAGGGTCTGGGTGAAGTTCCACCTGAAGACGCAGCAGGGCATCAGGAACCTCACGGACGAGGAGGCGGAGGCCATTGTCGCGAAGGACCGTGAAAGCCACCAGCGCGATTTGTATGAAAGCATTGAAAAGGGGGATTTCCCGCGCTGGACGATGTACATCCAGGTCATGGCCCAGGAGCAGGCGAAGGCGTGCCCTTTCAATCCGTTTGACCTGACCAAGGTATGGCCGCACGGGGATTATCCGCTCATGGAAGTGGGCGTGCTGGAGCTCAACAGGAATCCGGATAATTATTTCGCCCAGATCGAGCAGGCGGCGTTCAATCCGGCCAATATCGTGCCCGGCATCGGCTTTTCTCCGGACAAGATGCTTCAGGGGCGCCTGTTTTCCTATGGGGACGCGCAGCGTTACAGGCTGGGCGTGAATCACAACCAGATTCCCGTGAACGCACCCAGGTGCCCGTTCCACAGTTACCACCGCGACGGCATGATGCGGGTGGACGACAACGCGGGAGGCACGCTGGGTTATGAACCGAACAGCTACGGAGAGTGGAAGCAGCAGCCGGAGTTCCGGGAGCCGCCGCTTGAGTTGGACGGGGCGGCCTGGCACTGGGATTTCCATGAAGACGACCACGATTATTATTCCCAGCCGCGCGCCCTGTTCCGCCTGATGACGCCGGAACAGAGGGAAGCCCTGTACGGCAATACCGCGCGGGCCATGGGTGATGCGCCGGATTTCATCAAGCAGCGCCATATTGACCACTGCATGGAGTGCGATCCCGAGTACGGGGAGGGCGTCGCCAGGGCCCTGGGCATGTTCAAGGGGTAGCCGGTTGGCCTTTTCCGGGCGGAAGTTCCTCAGATGCGGAGCTTCCGCCCGGTTTTTGGTGTTGGGGCGCCGGATCCGGCAATGCCGGGAGGATGTTGACGGGATGTTCCGGACGCTGGATGTGCATTTACTTCCGCGGTTCCGGTTGATAGGAGGCCAGGGTGCCCGTTCTTTCCTGTTTGTCGTAGTCTGACGGGGCGGCTCCCTCCTCCGTGAAGACGTGGGAGAGTCCGGCCGTGCCCAGGCACAGGAGAAGGAGGACGAACCTGATCATGTGGCCACTATGGCGCGGCAGACGTCGCGGGTCAATGAAAGTCCGTTTTCAAAAGGCGTTGTTACTCACAAGTTATTTTAGATTGTTTCTGCGTGTCCCGGTGAAAGGATGCTGCCGCTTCCCTGGAGCTCGGATGCGGAGGAGGGGCGCGGTTTTCCTCTTTTGCCGCAGCGTATTATTTGGAGGGAGAGACGATCCGGGGGAGTTTTTTTCTTCCTTTCTCGGGAAGACCGTCTGGTGTACAGTGGCGGCAGACGCATGAAGATCGTAGTGAAGGTAGGAACGGGCGTGCTGACCCGTGAGAACGGAACGCTGGACGGCTCTTCCATCGTGCATTTGGTGAGCGCCCTGGCGGATTTGATGCAGCAGGGCCACCAGGTGGTGCTGGTGAGTTCCGGCGCGGTCGGGGCGGGGGTTTCCGTACTGGGGCTTCCGTCCTATCCGCAGGAGCTGTCCCTCAAGCAGGCCTGCGCCGCGGTGGGGCAGACGCGGCTGATGCAGACGTATGAGAATCTTTTCAACCATTTTGACGTGGATGTGGCCCAGCTTTTGCTGACGGCGGACGATTTAAAGCGCCGCCGGCACCATGTGCAGGCTACGGTGATGCGCCTGTTCGAGCACGGAAGGATCATTCCCATCGTGAACGAGAATGACACCGTGTCCGTGGAGGAATTGAAGTTCGGGGACAACGATATTCTTTCCGTGCATATTGCCCGCATGCTGGAAGCGGACGCCCTGTTTATCCTGACGAGCGTGGACGGCCTGTATCCGCCGGGGGGAAGCCGGAAGGCCATCATCCCCAGGGTGGAGGATGTGGACGCCGTGCTGGCGTTCGCGGAGGAGGACCGGGGCCGTTTTTCCATGGGCGGCATGAGCGCCAAGCTCCAGGCCATCCGGGAAGCCGTGAATGCGGGGATAGGCGCCTACATGATGCATGGCCGCCATCCGGAACGCATCGGGGTACTGCTGGAAGGCGGCAGGGAGGAGGCGGGAACGTTTTTTGTACCGAAGAAGGGATGAAGCGATGAATATGGAGAATCCTCTTGAACCTGTTGGACGCGCGGCTGTGGCCGCTTCCCGTGAGCTGGCCGCCCTGAGTCCGGAGGAGAAGGCGGACGCCCTGCGCCTGATGGCCGCAGGCGTCCGGGGAGCCGCGGGGAGAATTATCCGGGAGAATTCCCTGGATATGGAGGAGGCGGAAAAAAACGGGCGGAATGCCGCGTTTCTGGACAGGCTGCTGCTGACTCCGGAGCGCGTGGAACACATGGCGTGCGGCATGGAGCAGGTAGCGGCCCTTCCCGATCCGGTGGGCGAGTGCATCCGTGAATGGACGCGGCCCAACGGGCTGCATATCCGCCAGGTGCGCGTGCCCCTGGGGGTCATCGGTTTTATTTATGAGAGCCGCGGCACCGTCACCTGCGATGCCGCCTCCCTGTGCCTGAAGTCCGGGAATGCGGTCATTCTGCGCGGCGGCCGCGAGTCCCTGCGGACCAACAGGGTTCTTGCGGCCGTGCTGCGGGAGGCCCTGGCGGAGTCTGCCGTTCCGGCGGACGCCCTCCAGCTTCTTGATTCGGGAAGCCGGGAGGAGGTGAAGCAGTTGTGCGAGCTGGATTCCTGTCTGAACGTGATCATTCCCAGGGGAGGGAAGGGGCTGATCCGGACCGTGATGGATTATTCCAGGGTTCCGGTGCTGAAGCATCTGGACGGCGTTTGCCATGTATATGTGGACGCCGCCGCGGATTTGAAGATGGCCCTCAATATTTTGGACGACGCCAAGACCCAGCGGCCGGGAGTCTGCAACGCGGCGGAGACCCTGCTGGTGGACGCCGCCGTGGCGGAACGGTTTCTTCCGATGGCGGCGGAGCGCATGCGCCAGCGCGGGGTGGAGTGCCGCGTATGCGGGCGCAGCATGCCGTTTTTCGGGCCGGAAGCCGTTCCCGCGTCAGAGGAGGACTGGTCCACGGAGTATGAAGACCTTATTCTGTCCGTGAAGGTGGCAGACGGTGTCCGGGACGCCGTGGAGCATATCAACCGCTACGGTTCCCACCACAGCGATTCCATTGTGACGGAGGACGGAAAGGCCCGCGATTATTTCATGGGCCGCGTGGATAGCGCGTGCGTGTACCACAATTGCTCCACAAGGTTCAGCGACGGGGAAGAGTTCGGATTCGGCGCGGAAATAGGAATCGGCACGGACAAGTTCCATGCCCGGGGGCCGATGGCCTTGCGGGAGCTGACTTCCTACAAGTACGTGATTGAAGGCTCCGGGCAGGTAAAGGACCCTTCCCGAATGCCGGATGCAGTCCGTTCCCGGCCGGAGGAGATTTCCTGATGCGGAGGGGGGCACCGCAGCGAGACTGCGATGCCCCCGGTTGCAATTACACCCAGAAGAAGTTTTTGTCAGAAGGCCAGCCTGTAGCCGATGCTTCCGTTGACGCTGCCGGCACGGCTGCGGAAGTCCGCGTTGACGTCCGCAAAGACGGAGCCGGTGTAACCCACCGGAATGGTGAGGCCCGCGCCTATCTGTACGCCGGTGGCGCCTTCCCGGGCCCCGTTCACGCGGAAGCCGGCTCCCGGCGCGCCGACGGGCGCCAGCGCGGCCGTGGTTTTCCGGTCGCCCAGGTTCTGGACAACCTGCACCCGCAGTTCACCCAGGCAGGCTCTTCCCATCAGGTTGTCGGAGAGTTCCCCGCGGAGCCTGGCGCCCAGTCCCACCGTGCCGTAGGTGGAGTCCATGTCGTCCACGCTCATGCCCAGGCCTCCGGTTTCCGTAAAGCCGTCCATCCGGCTCTTGTAAATGGAGCCATTCACCAGGGGCTGGAAGACGGAGGTCCTGTTTTCGTTCAGGTACAGGTCATAGGTGCCTTCATAGAACGCGCCGCAGCTGCTGCCGCTGGTACTGCCGTGCATGGAGTACATGCCGGTTCCCGCTACGCCCGCCGTGCGGTTCAGGGAGGCGTCATTCCATCCACAGGTGAGAATGAGGTTGTGAGCCCAGCGGCCGGATTGGAGGCGGAAGAACAGGTTGCCGTAGTAGGAGTCCAGGTCTCCGTTCGCCCTGTAGGCGTCCAGGTCCCCGTAGCTGGCGGAGAAGGCCGCGCCCCAGACGAAACTGTCGCTGCACGTGACGTCAAACCCGAAGGTGCCGCCCCAGGTGTTGAGCTTGTAGCCTGATTCGTCCCTCCGGTCATCCAGCTTGCGGTAGCCGCCTTCCCCTTCAATCCAGGCATTGAAGCGGGGCAGGTCGTCGTTGACGTATTGCAGGGAGGCTCCCATTTGCGCGACCCTGTTTCTCAGGTGCAGCACCTGGTCTTTCAGGGCCCCCTTCTGGGCGGAGTGCAGGGCGGTAATCCCGCTGCCCGCATAGAAGGAGAGGGCGGATTGAATGGTTCCCGCGTCACCGGCGGCCTGGGCGTTCCCCACGGCATTGAGGAATTCCATCATGGCTGGGCTGATGTTCTGCGGGGCGGAGGTGACGGTCCACAGGCTGTCCACGGCGGCTTTCTGGTTGTCTGTGGAGGCGTAGTCCTTCAGAGGGCTGTCTCCCAGCTTGGTGAAGCGGACCTGGAAGAGTCTGCCGTCGTCGGAAAGCATTTTACCGATGTCATAGACGAGGTTGGCGAAGCCGGCATAAGTCAGGTTCACCATGTCCGCCGTCCAGCTTGTCCCGTCCGCCGTGACCAGTCCGTTTTCCGCATAGAGGGCGTTGATGGTGAATTCCGGCAGGATGGCCCAGTCTCCCGCGGCGCCGAGGCCGTAAATGTTGACGTTGATGGACGGTTCCGTCCCGCTGATGCGGATGGAGCCGTTTTCCGCCTGGATGGCCGCCCAGCCGGAATCGGCGCTGCGGGAAACGGTTTCCGTGCTGACGGTGAGGTCCAGGGATGCGCCGGAGGCCAGGTCCGCCGCCACGCCTGTGTTGTTGCCCGTCAATACCAGCTGGACCGCCCTCTGATTGGGATTGCCGCCCAGGTACAGCTTGCCGTTGGAGGCGATGGAGAGCGTGCCGGCCGTGGTGTTGTTCATCAGGGAAAGGTCCGCCGTGGCGTCCAGGTCGGAGGCTTCCCGGGTGTTGTCCCCTATGGAGATGTTCCTGTAGGCCATGGAACCGTCCGCGGCCAGGTTCTTGTCCCCCAGGACGAGGTGGCCCCCGGTCCTGGTATGGCTGACGTCCACATTGCCGTTCCCGGAGGAAAGGATGATCTGCGTGCCTTCCCCCCGGTGGGTGATGACGCCCGTACCGGTGATTTCCCCCTTGAAGGAGTAGGTTTTGCCGTTGCTGGAGGCCAGTTCCAGATGGCCGTCCGCCCCCAGGTGGAGCGTGCCGTTTTCCTGTTCCTGGTGCAGGCCTTCCAGGGCGATCGTGGAGCCGTCCTGCAGGCGCAGGCCGCCGCCGTCCAGATGGAGCAGCACGTTTTCTCCCAGATTGCTGCCCGTTGTGAGAACCAGGTTGCAGTTGCCCAGTTTCAGAGTTCCCGCGCCGGTGATGGAGGCGTTGAGCGTCAGGTCTGAAAGCGTTTCCCTGGAGATGGTGAGCAGGGCTCCCCCGGCCAGGGTGATGGAGCCGGAGCCCGTCAGGTCCGCGGCGGCCAGGGAGGCGGAGTTGAGCGTCAGCGCCGCGTCCCGTTCCACGTTCAGGGTTCCGGAGATGATGGAGCTTTCCGCCCTGTTCTGCAGGACCAGTTCCCCCTGGTGAACGTCCAGCGCGGAGGCGGTGATTCTACCGTCAATGGTCAGTTTCCTTTCTCCGTCCTTGACCAGCCGGGCGCTTCCCAGAATGGACCCGGCGTAAGCGGTGTTGCCCGGTTTGCCCGGTTCTGCGGAGGTTTCATTGAGCAGCGTGATGATTACATCCTTGTCCGTTCCCGTGTTCACGACGGCATCGGATTCCGTCCCGGCCAGGTAGCGGATGGCGGTTGCCTTGTCCTCGGGAGCCGTCCCCTGGGGCAGGTCGATGTTCAGCGTTCCGTTGTTGGTGACGCTGGGCGTTGCTCCCAGAGTGGCGGCGGAGGTGACGTTTTTGACGGCGCCACTGTCAATGATCATGGCGTCCAGATGGCCGAAGGAGATGATTACCCGGCCGTTTTCCGTCCGGGTGATGTCCCAGGCCATGCCGTTGTATTCGCTCAGCGTGATGTTGTTGGGGTCTGCATGAAGAGCGGCGTTGGTGATGTGGAAGGCATAGTCTCCGGGAGCGTTCAGCAGGGCCACGGCATCAGCCGTCAGCGTCAGGGTGAGTTCTCCCAGCGTAAGGCTGGAACCGGCCGCGTCATTGAACCGGATGATGCCCGTGCCTTCCGCGCCCATGTTGGCGGCGGAGAGACGAAGCTGGGTTAATGAGCCGGAGAGGTCCGCATTTCCCGTCAGTCCGGAGATGGTTCCCGTTCCGGTTCCCATGCTGATGGAGTCCAGCTTGCCTCCGTCCAGGCCGCCCATGTTGATGTCGCCGGTGATGCCGGAAACGGAAACGCTTTTGGCTCCCAGTCCTTCGGTGTTGGCCAGTGTTCCCGCGGAGATGGATATTTTCCCGGAGACGGTCTGCCCGGCCAGGTCCAGCGTGCCTCCTTCCACCTGGTAGGTTCCGGTTCCGGTGTCTGCGGATTTGAGGGTGAGGTTGCGGGAAATGCGGATGGTGCCGTTGTTGGTGATGTCCAGGGAGGCTCCCTGGTCTTCGTTAAACCGGAGGGTGGAGCCCTGGTCCACGGCCAGGGAGGAGACCGTGTTGCCCAGGGCCTTGTCCAGCGTCAGGTCCGAGTTTCCGGTGACCTGCACCTTGTCAAAGTTCTGGAGTGTTCCCAGGAAGCTGGCGGTATAGTGGTCGAAGACGAGCTTCTTTTCCCCGTTGACAGTGCCGCCCCCCTTGCCGTCAATGGTTCCGGCGTATTTGTCGAATTTGTGCTCGGTTCCGTTTCCGGTGGTGGCGGCAATGTCCTTCAGGGTGATGGTGGTGCCTCCGTTGATGGTGCCGCTGGTTTTGTTGCCTCCGCACAGGAGCGTCCATGCCCAGTTGTCTCCATCGGCCTTGCCCAGAATGGCGTTCGTGCCCGTGATGGTCAGGCTGGTTCCCTGGGAGATGGTTCCGTCCGTCTTGTTTCCGGCGTAGATTTCATTCATGAACGTTCCGCCGTTGATGTAAAGGGAGGTAGAGCCGGAGATGGTTTTGGCGCCCGTGTAAACACCGCCGAAAATGCGGTGGGAGAAAACGCCGTCATTGAACGCCATGGTAATGTCTCCGTTCACGGCGGTGGCGTAGGCTCCCGCCACGGAGGTGCGGTCCGCCTCTCCGGCAGTGAAGGAGGTGTCAAAGTTTCCTGTGGAGGAGGAGAATTCCCAAGTAAATGTCCCCGTGGACGGTTCCGGCGTTAACCGCGCCGAAGACGGTCGATTTGCCGATGGAACCTTCCGCAAAGCGCAAGTTGATATTCCCGTACAGGTCCCCGGAAGTATGGCCGCCTATCCATCCGTTGTTGGAGACCACTCCCTCTCCAAGCGTTACCCATAGGTCCTGCCGGTTTTCCGCGGTGCCGTACGCGCCGCTGTTGGCGTGAATGAGTTTGGTGCTTCCCGTTCCGGTTATGTTGGAGATGTTGGAGTTGGTGCTGTTGCGGACATTGTACGTGTTGTTGGCTCCCGCCGGCGCTACGGCCGTGGCGCCGGTGTCCGTGGTCCATTCAATCATGCCCGGTTTCAGGGCGGAGGCCCTCCCATGGGCCAGGTAGATGGCTTCCGGTCCGGTAATGCCGCTGGAGGAGGGGGCGTAGGAGAGGGTGCCGTCCAGCGCCAGATTGGACAGGATGGCGTCCAGCGTGCCGGAATAGCTGAAGGTGAGGCCGGAGGAATTGGCCCCGCCGCCGTTTGCGCCTCCCCGATGAGGACATCCCCCAGCCAGATGTAGTAGCCTGCGCTGAGGCCGTTGGCGTTGTCCCCCGCTACGTAGGCCACGCGGATGGTGTCCGTGTTGGCGGACATGTCCCTGGAGTACAGGATGGCGCTTCCCCACTGGATGTACGCTTCATTGATGTTCAGCGTGCCGTTGCCCAGGTTCAGGGAGAAGTTGTTGGTGGTGTCCCAGCCTCCCGTACTGCCGTTGCCCAGGCGCAGGGTGAAGTCCACCGTGTATCCCGCGGAGCCGCCCTGGGATTCCCCCCATGAGTAGGTCAGGGTGCTCGTTCCCGCGTTGTTGAAGTTGATCGTGTTGTTGGAGATGGTGACGTTGCTGGCCGTGAATCCCCTGGCCGTGAGCTCCTCCCGGGTGATGGAGGGCGTCTGCCCGAAGTTGACGCCCAGTTCGTGGGAGGCTTTTCTTTCCTGCCCGGCCGACCGTCCTGCGTAGCCCATGCCCCTGGCCAGGTTCCCCGCCATGAGCAGGTCGCCCTGGGCGTTGGGGTGCAGGCCGTCCGCCGTGGGGTTGTTGAACATGGTTCTGACTCCGTAGAAGGGGGTGGAGGAGGCCACGTCGATGATGCCCTGGTTGACGTCGATGACCGTAACGCCGTCCTTGTCCCGGCCCCAGTTTTTGAGGGATTCGTTGTAGTCGGCCACGGCCTGGTGGGTCGCGCTGGAATTGCCGTTGGCGTGCTGGGTCCAGCACGGGATGGAAAGAACGATGATTTCCGCGCCGCTATTGGCGGTTTTCATGGCTTCCACCATGGTATCCATGTCTCCAAGCAGGTTTTGCGTGACGGCGGAGAGGCGGTCGTTGAGCGTGCCGTTGTTGCCGTCGGAGAGAAGGTCGTTGGTACCGACCAGGATGAAGAAGGTGTCGGGGGCGGCGGTTCCGGTGAACGTTTGTCCGGTGTAAGTGCCTCCTTTTGTTTTTTCCGTGCTCAGGCCCAGCCAGTTGCTGATGTTGGAACCGTTGAAGCGTCCGTAGTTGGCGCCGTCTGCGCGCCCTGCGATTTCATAGGCGCGGGCGCTTGCCTGGGAGGAATGGGCGTTGTTGAATACGCGGCCGCCGTAAGAGATTCCCGCCGCCACCCCGCCGGAGTAGTTGCCGGTGTTGATCCCCGCCGTGCTGTAGGAAATGCCGTTGTCCGCGAAGATTTTGTGCAGTGCCCAGCGGTAGGAGCCGCTGTTGACGCCGTGGGTGATGGAGTCCCCCACGTACATGACGTTGCCGAGGCTGCCGTCAGATACGGAAGCGGAGGTGGCGAAGGGGCAGAAAACGCAGGAAGCCAGAAGCGCGGCTTTCAGAGAAAAGGGTAACCTTGGACGCATATTTTATGAATATGCGAATTACGAATCCGGCCTCAATCCAAAATTGCCTTACGTTCAAAGTATTACGAATTTCAATATGTTGAAATGCAGGATATTGCGGCACGGCTGGTCTTTTTTTGTGTCATATCTCTTCCTCCTCCATGATCAAGGAACAGAGGCGTTTCCGCTCCGGCCCAGAGGGATGCTGCGGATTCGTAATCCGTTAGTCGTCAGTTACAAAGGCACTGGTTCATTTCCAGCGCGGGATTGTCCGGAACGGAGTCGTTGACGATGACGGCCGGAACGCCTGCCACGGTGGTGTGCGGAGGGACGTCTTCCAGCACGACGGAGCAGGCCGCGATTTTCGCGCATTGGCCGATGGTGACACGGCCCAGAATTTTTGCCCCGGCGCCGATCAGAACGCCGGATTCCACGATGGGGTGGCGGTCCCCTTCCTCTTTCCCGGTGCCTCCCAGCGTGACTTCATGCAGGATGGAGACGTTGTCGCGGATGATGGCGGTTTCCCCTACCACAAAGCTGGTGGCGTGGTCCAGCAGGATGCCACACCCGATGACGGCGGCGGGGTGGATGTCCACGGCAAATACTTCGCTGGCAAGGCTCTGGAATTGCAGGGCCATGATCGTGCGACCGTGTTTCCACAGCCAGTGGGAAATACGGTAGGTGGTGATGGCGTGGAACCCCTTGTAGAACAGCAGGGGTTCCAGAGGGGTGCGGCAGGCTGGATCACGGTCCACGATGGCGATGAGGTCGTGGGCGATCTGGCTCAGAATGCTTTCTTCATCCGCCAGGGCTTCCCTGATGAGGGGCTCGATCAGTTCCGCGGCATGTCCCGGCGGGAGAGCTTGCGGGCCAGCCGTGCGGAGATGGAGGTGGCCAGGGAGTTGCGGGAGAGGCAGACGTCGTCCAGAATACCGCGCATGGCGGGTTCCTCGTCCGCCGCCTCACGGGCGCATTCCTCCACCCATTCCCAGACGCCGTTGATAACGCATAGGCAGTTGGTGCATTGCCGGAGTTTGGTTCGTTTCAAGCTGGTCATGAGTGGACGGAGATGGTAGACAAAAAGGAAGGGCCTCCCGCAAATGGGCGGCCTCTCCCTTATGAGTACCAGAGTGCGGCGGCGTTGAGAACAGGAAAGTATGTCCTATGCCTCCCGGAGGGGACATGCCCGTCAGCCGAAGATGGCGTGGACGATGTTCATGAACCATGCGTCTATGGACCAGGGGCCGGGACCAGTCAGCAGAAGGGCCAGCGCCGCTCCGGCGTAAAGCACATGGAATTCAATTCCTTCCCCCGCCTTTTTGCCGGACCAGTTGGCAAAGTAGCCGTTTTTGAGGTGCTTGGTCATGGCGACGATCATCATGATCATGACTCCCAGCGCAGCCACCCGCGTGAATAGCCCCAGGGCCAGGCAGATGGGGGCGCAGAATTCCGTGAGCATGGCCACCTTGGTGAGGAACGGCGGAATGCCCATTTTTTCCGTAAATGTCCGGTAGGTTCCGTCCCATCCCGCGCCGCCGAACCAGCCCAGCACTTTCTGGGCGCCGTGGGGCCACAGGATCAGGGCCAGAGTGAGGCGGAGGACCAGCAGGCCCCAGCCTGCCGCGGCGATGGTGATGGAATCAATGCTGTTCATGAAAGGGAATGATTCAGTAAAGACCCTTTTGTCGTTTTAGGCGTTCATTTCCAGAAATGAAAAAGGCCGGAAGGAATGGAATTCCTCCCGGCTCTTGAAACCGTCAATGGCCGCCTATTTGGGTATGGAGTGGTAGAGCTGCTCCAGGGAAAGGACGCAGTATGCCGTGACCAGGACAGGATCCGCCTCCCACCAGCGGTTGTTGGTGTTCACCCAGGAGCCGTCGCTTTTCTGGATGGAGATGAGCTTGTTGGCCAGTTCGTCACGCCAGTCCACCTTGCGGCCGTCTTCCAGGGTCAGGTAGTCGATGCCCAGAGCGCTGAGGGCCTTGGACATGGCCTGGTAGTAGTAGTAAAGGCCCTGGACGCCCATGCCGGGGTTTTCATCCAGGTTATAGCTGTTTTCCAGCCATTTGAGGGCCAGCTTGACGCGGGGGTCGTTTTTGTCCACGTTGGCGTAAATGAGGGACTGCATGCCCGCATAGGTCATGCTGCCGTAGGCCTTGGGCGGTTCCGCCTTGTCAAAGGCGGCGCTTTTCGCATCCTTGGCGCTTGCTACGCCGGGGCGGTACACGAAGCCGCCGAGCTGGGATTTGTCATCCGATACCCAGGGTTCCTTGTTGACGGCGGGATTTTGCTGGCAGCGGTTGATGAATTCCGTGGCCGCGTTCCAGTCCAGGTCGGGCTGTTCGCCGTATTTGCCGTCCTTGGCGAGTTTCTGGGAGTAGTAGATGGCTTCCAGAGCCAGGGAGGTGTTGGAGAGGTCCGCAATGGGGGAGCCTTTTTGTCCCCGTAGCCGATGCCGCCGTTGTAGGGGTTGTCCGGAGCGAAGTGGTTCTGCTGCTTGATGAGGTAGGCGCGCGCCTTGAGGATGGCGGGGGCGTATTCCTCCTTGTTGGCGGCCAGCAGGGCCATCATGCACACGGCCGTGTTGTAGGAGGACATGCCGCGGTTGAAGATGGAGCCGTCTTCTTTCTGGGATTTCAGGATGAAGTCGTATCCCTTCCGGATGTATTCCGGGAGGGGCTTGCCCTGGTTTTCCGGATCGCGCATGTAGGCGGTGACCGCCAGGGCCGTCAGGGCCGGGTAGGAGGGCTGGGCCCAGTAGCCTTCCGGGTTCTGCTTGCTTTTCAGGTATTCGTTCCCCTTTTCAATGGCGCGCAGGATTTCCTGCTTGATGGAGGCGTATTTGGCGGAGGCCGCTTCTCCCGGAACTGCCGTGAGGGTGGTTTGCCCCAATGCCGCCGTGCCCAGCGCGGCGGCCAGAGTTAATGAAAGTGCGGATTTAAACATGATGGTTATTGTTTGGGTTGGACCGTTTTTTGAGAGATGGTGACGGTGACGTTGGTGCCGACGGGCAGGTTTTTCCGGGGACTGACGATCCAGCCCGTGTCATTGACGCCGTCGTGAAAGTCTCCGATGTAGTTGATGGGGGAGGTGCGGCTGGCAAAGATGGAGATGATTTCCCCGCTCAGGCTGGCCTGGTAGGCCCCTTCGTAAAAGAAGGAGTTGGTGTAGAGCCAGTCCTTGGGATCAATCCCCTTGTGGGTCTGCGAGTTGACGATGAGGTCGGAAAAGTCGCTTTTCTGTTCCTTGCCGTCCTGCGTGTAGGTCATGACGATCTGGACGTAGGCGTCCGCATAGTCGGCCGGTTTGGGTTCCGTGAAGGGGAGCCATTCAAAGTTTTCATCCCGAACGGGGAAGAATTTTTCAAAACGGCGGAATTTGAGCAGGGTCATCCCCAGGCTGATGTGAAGCGGGTCCGCCTCGGACACCAGCAGGGATTCGTGAAGCTTGCCGTTAGGCATGCAGCAGACGTATTCCAGAATGCCCTCTTTCATGTTGACCTGGGCATTGAAGCTGACGGTGCGCTCCTTGTGGTTGACGATGACGTTGCCTATCTTGATGCGGTGGTCGTCCAGCGGTTCGAATTTGGGTACCGTCTTGCCGTCCGGCAGGGGAACTTCCGGGGAGGTTTCCTCCTGTTCCTGCTGTGCCGGGGTTTCCTGGGCAACGGAGACGTCCTGGGCATGGGAGAAGCCCCAGGCGCAGGTGATGAGGGGTATAAGGAATTTGAGAGACATGCCGATTTTTTTTAGATTGGAGAAGGAACGGGTTCCGTTCAATGAAAAAGGCATCCGTGATGGATTTGTTACTTTTCTACCACGGATGCCGGAGAGTGTCGGACGGATGCGGAGGTTAGACCAGCTTCATCCGTGCCAGGTCCTGGAGGTCGATGATGCCGACGGGCGCCATGTCCTTGTTGAGTACCACCAGGTCGTCAATGTGGCGGTTGCTGACGGCTTTCACGGCTTCCGCCGCCAGGTCATCTTCCATCACGTAGATGGGGTTGCGGGTCATGAGGCCGCCGACGGGCTGCTGGCCGATGAGAGGGTTGGCGCCGTACGCCCTGACGAAGTCGCCGTGGGTGAAGATGCCGGCCAGTTTGCCGTCCGCCGTGAGCAGGATGCAAGCTCCCGTGTGGGCGGTGGTCATTGCTTTCAGGCAGTCGTTGACGGTGGCCGTTTCCGGCAGAATGGCCATTTCATCCCCCTGGCGCATGATGTCGCTCACCCTGGTAAGGAGGGCGCGGCCCAGGGAGCCGCCCGGGTGGCGTTTGGCAAAGTCTTTTGCGGTGAAGTGGCGCGCTTCCACCAGGGCCATGGCGAGGGCGTCCCCCATGACGAGCATGGCCGTGGTGCTGGACGTGGGGGCCAGGTTCAGCGGGCAGGCCTCGCGGGAAACTCCCGTGTCCAGGACGACGTCCGAGTATTTGGCCAGAGAAGAATGGATGTTCCCCGTCATGGAGATGACGGGAAGTTCAAAGCGCTTGATGAAGGGAAGGAGGGTCAGGAGTTCCGTGGTTTCCCCGGAGAAGGACATGGCGATGCAGACGTCTCCGTCCTGGACGATGCCCAGGTCCCCGTGCAGGGCGTTCAGGGAGTCCAGCATGACGGTGGGCGTGCCCGTGGAGTTCAGGGTGGCTACGATTTTGGCCCCGACGTTGCCGGATTTTCCGACGCCGGCGATGACGATCTTGTTGCCGCGGTCCAGGGCCCGGGACATGAGGTCCACGGCCTTGTTGAAGTTTTCATCCAGCCGGGACAGGACGCCACGCAGTTCTTCAATCTCCATTTCAAAAACGGATCTGGCGCGTGTTAAATGGTTCATATCTGGCGGGAATGATGCCAGAGGCCCCTTCTTCCGTCAATTTTTCATTGCGGCTCCTCCTCCCCCTCCGTTCCTGCATTTGCAGGTGGGGCTGGGATGCAGGGGAATGACCGTGAAGCGCATGCGCAGGGTGTCCGCGGAGAGCAGCCCTCCCCTGAGCGGAGAGGGGATGCCGGCAAGGGCTTTCAGGGCTTCCAGCGCCTGGATGCACCCGATGATTCCCGCATGCGCGCCCAGGATGCCCGCCGCGGAGGCGGTGTCTTCCTCCTGCATGGGCGTTTCCTCCGGAAAGAGGCAGCGGTAGCAAGCCGTGCCTTCGTGGGGGGCGAACACGGTCGCCTGGCCGATGAAGCCTTTCACGGCGCCGTGCACCAGCGGGATGCGGAGGGCGGCACAGGCGTCCGCCAGGGCAAAGCGTGCCGCGTAGTTATCTGAAGCGTCCACGGCCAGGTCGCATTTTTCCAGCAGGGCCAGGGCATTGTCCGGCGTGAGGCGTTCCGTGGCCGTGGTGATTTCCACGGCGGGGTTCAGGGCTTTCAGGCGGCAGGACGCGCTGTCCGTCTTGGCGGTTCCGGCGGAGTCCGTGGCGTGCAGGATCTGGCGCTGGAGATTGGAGAGGGTGACCGCGTCCGGATCAATGAGGGTGAGCCTGCCCACTCCGGCGGCGGCAAGATAAAGGGCCGCGGGGGAACCAAGCCCCCCGAGGCCCACCAGGGCGATGTGCGCCCGTTTGAGTTTTTGCTGCCCTTCCTCGCCCAGTTCCGGCAGGGAAAGATGCCTTGCGTAGCGTTCCGTTTCTTCCTGGGTGAGGGGCATGAATGATTAAAGTGATTCGCGGAGACGGCCGGAGCGGCCGCTGAAGGCGTACAGGAGCAGCGTCCATCCGGAGAAGATGAGTTCCACTGCAACCAGCGTGCCGATGAACCAGGCGGAGGATTCCGGCCAGCCGAAGATGACCATGAGGCCAAGAATCAGCGTAATGATTACATTGAACAGGCGCCATCCGCTGGCGGGAAGGGAGCGGGTCTGGAGCCATAAGGCGCCCTGGAAGACGGCCGCGATGACCAGGCCCCATCCGATGATGAGCGTGGTGATGGCCAGGGAGATGTTCGGGTCACGGAACAGGAACCAGCCGACGATGGCGTACAGGATGGCCATCACCAGGTTCCACCCTCTGGAGGCCGGAACGGTAAATACCTGCACCAGCCGGATGACGGCCAGTACCATCAGCATGATGCCGATGACCCAGATGAAGCTGGCTCCTACGAGCCAAGGGGACGCCAGAGCAATAAATCCAAGAAATAGCTCAATGACGCCAAGGATGCCCATCCACCATGAACCGCCGGACACCGAGGTGCTGTTGACTTGAGGTTGAGTTGTCATATGGCGGTATGACCGGGCCCGCGCAGGAAACGTTGAAGAATGACGATTTTATTTAGCGGCGCCCGGTACGGCGGGTGCGCTTTTAGGGGCCATGGTCTTTAATAATTCCGGGGTGACGTTGATCAGCGAAGGCCCGTTTCTTGGGAGTTCCTTGGGCGGAACGAAGTAGGAGAAGGCGCGTGCGGGGAGGTGGCCCGGAATTTCCGGCATGATGTACACTTCCACTAGGACGGCCCCTTTTTCGCCGCTGGGGCTGTCTGCAAAGTTCAGCGTGATGGAGTTGCCTCCGTCCCTGAGGCCGCCGGAGATGACTTCCGCCTGCCTGGTGTTGTCGAATTCATGATGGGAGATGTTGTTGATATTGGCTTTTACGGTGCGGCCGGGGCAGTCCACCAGGATTTTGGCGATGTATTTGGCCGGAGGGCAGAGAGGAGGCACGGGCGGGATTTTTCCAAGAGGCTGGAATCCGTCCTGCTCCATCAGCACGGTGGCGTCTCCGCGTTTCAGGCGGTCCCTGACGGCGGGGAGGCGGGAGAGGTTGAAGAAGCGGGCCTGGTCGTATTTCCATTTGCCGCGTTCATTGGTGAACAGCAGGACCAGAGCATTGGCGTCTGTGGGCTCCTCGCCCAGTCCCAGGTCCACTTTTCCGTAATAGGTGGCCGCCGCCGTAGGGCCGTCCACCACGGAACCCACGTACATGAGCGGAGACAGGGCCGGAGGCGCCATGGGCTGCCTGAACAGGGAGGCGGGGAAAGGGCGCTTTTCGGAAACGGCCAGATTGCGGACTTTTACCTGGCGGTAGGCGGAGGTGGTGGCCCTCCATCCGTCATAGTTGCCGCGGAGCATGTGCAGGCGCCAGGTGTTGTAGGCCACGTCCAGATCGTCCCTCAATTGGGAGTCTCCGGGGCGCGGCGCTGCGAGAGCGGAATTCATGAAGGCTGCGGCGCAACAGGCAAGGGCAAGAAAGGAGCGGAAGGTCATTACACGATTATTTAGACATCAAACTTGCGCGGAGTGCAACACAATTGCATCATGAAGCCGTTCTCATGGAATTGTTCACGGAAGCCGATCATCTGGCGGAAGCCCGCTACAGGAAACTGTTGCGGGAGCAGCCCGGCTTTGCATGGAGGCGCTTTTCCGACGGAGAGGAACTGATGGCCTACGTGTTTTTTCCTCCGGGCCATGAGGCGTCTTCTTCCGTTCCCTCCGTCCTGTTTTTTCATGGCGGCATGTGGGTGGGCAAGAGCCTGGGGGATTTTGTGCCGTGGGCTCTTCATCTGGCGCAGCAGGGCATTGCGGGCATTATTCCGATGTTTCGCACACGCGGCGCATATGAAGTGGAGCCGCTGGATATTCTGGAAGAAGCGCGCGAGGCCTGGGCCTGGGTGTATGAGAATGCCTCCCTGCTGGGGCTGGACCCGGCCCGCATTACCGTAGCGGGCAGCGACGCCGGTGGGCTGATGGCCCTGCATGCGGCGCTGCCGGACCAGCCCGCCCGCTGGTCCCTTTTCCGTAAAAAAGCTCCTTTGCCACCCGGACCTGCGGCGGTGGCCCTGTTCCGCGGCGTATGCGACCTTTCCGCGGATTCCGTGTTCAAGCTGACGGACACGATGACTCCGGAACAAAGGGATTCCCTGAATCCGCTGAAGCGTCTGCAAAAGGGGCTTCCCCCCTTGTTCGCCAGTCATGGGGGACGGGACAGGTTGCTGCCGTGGCGGACTAGCGAACGCCTGGCGGAATTGTGGATGAAGAAGAGGAATAAGGCCAGGTTCGAGCTGCTGGATGTGGCCGACCACACGTTTTACCATTTTAATGTGAATGCCGCGTATTTTGAGCAGCTTCTCAACAGTTGGAGCTCTTTCATGGTGGAGCAGGGCCTGTGGGAGTATAACGAGGGGATGGATGCGGGCCTGCTGGGCTGAGGTGCCCGGCGTGTGGAAGGACCGTTTGTGCGGGTACGGAGGGCTTTATTTCCTTCCGCCCAGCATGTTTTCCCTGATTTCCTGCATGTCGCGGCGGAATTCGGCCTGCGTCCGGGGCGTGGGAGGTTTGACATCCCATTCCGCCAGTTTTTTACGTACGTGGAGGAGCAGTTCCTGTTCGTCCACGCCGTATTTTTTACACAGGGGGGACAGGGCCAGTTCGCTACCCGTGAAGCGGCCTTTCAGAAAGAATGGCAGGTCATGCCGCCATGCGCGGCGGAAGTCTTCTGGGCATTGTTCCGTATTGATGGGGGAAAAGAGCTCCCGGACCTGGCTTTCCCTGATGCCTCCGGCGTTCATGCAGATGGAGGTTTCCACGTAGGCGAGCGTGAATTCCAACATGACCCGTTCAATGGATCGGGCGGCTTTTTCCAACTGGGCCGGCGTGAGGCCCATGACCTGGGCCCGCAGAGCCGCCAGCGCCTTCAGGATGTCTTTGGGATTTCCGCAGGTGCGGGGGTCCATGCGGGGGATTTTTTCCTCTTCGTCGTAAAGCGGGATGGGGGGACGGACGCCGGGATTTATTCTAAAAAGGCTCCCCTGGAGCCGTTCCCGCAGGTCTTTTAGGCTGATGCCGTATTTGCGCAGAACCGGGGCGGCGTAGTTGCGGCCCGGTTTGGCCGCCTGCTTGAGCCAAGCCTCCTGGAAGTCCGCAGGGCAGTCTTGCAAGCCCGCGGCCAGCATGGCCTTACGGAAGTCTTCCGCCTTGGGCGTCTTGTTGACATAGGCGTGAGTCCATTCCAGTTCCAGCATCCAGATGGCGGTCAGGCTCAGGAATTGTTCAATGGCTTTTTTCGGTTCCTGGGCATTTGGCGCCGCCGCGGGCTGCGCCGCCGTGTTTCCGGATGCCGCAGGGGGCAGCGAGCACGTCAGCAGGACCACGGAAACCAGCGTGATACGGAGAATGCACATGGGTTTATCATGACAGGCCCGTTTTCCGGTGGCGAGCAAATTCATTCCGCCGTTACCGTGACGTCCAAGGGCCGGGAGGAGACGGGGAATTGAAGTTCATAGAATCCGTTCCCCAGATTTTTAACGGGCGTGCCGCCTGCCTTGACCGGGCCTTTTCCATGCCAGATGACGACCGGTCCCGATTCCCTGATGCGGAAGCGAAGAGAGGTTTCCGCATATTCCGGGCTGCCTTCGACGGCACAGGGGGAGAGGAATTTGTCCCCTCTGCCGATGACGGCCCAGCCGCCGACAATGGGAGCCAGGATGAACAGGCGGTCCTGGAAGCCCGTGATCTCCACGTCCAGCTCCGGCCGGGATGCCGTGAGGGCGCGTCCCCCTTCCGCCGAATAGGCGGCGATGCCTTCCACGGGTGTCCCGTAGTAGTTTAGCGCCTGCTTTCCTTTCAGCAGGGCGGCGGCGTAACGGTAGTCGTTCAGGGAGATTTTTCCGCGAACGGCCGTTTCCGGGGAGGGGTGTTTCAGATTGTACAGGACCACTGCGGCGCTTTGGCCGGGCAACGGGGCGATAACCCGGTAAAGGCGGTTTTCATTCAGGGCGTCCAGAAAGACGGAGTCCGGCAGGGGCACGGCGGGAGCCAGGGGACGGAGCAGCAGTCCGTCCGACCAGACGAGGGGCATGATATGTTCCGGGTTGAGTTTGTCCGCCGGGTCCGAGAGATAGACGGGGCCGCCGGATACGGCTTTGGAGATGGCCATCAGGCGGGCGCTGGAGGGGTCCGTGGAGTGGAACATGTCGTGGTCCGGCCATGCGGTCTGCCCCAGCCACAGCGTGTTGGCGTAGGACTGGAGAAGGTGGGATTTGCCCATGGCCTCGTCTCCCATTTTGTAGTCGATGCTGCACCGGGTGACGGCGCTGTGCCGCGTGTTCTGAATGTTGACGGTTCCCTGGGCCATGCAGTTGATCAGCTCCAGGCCTGTCTGGCGGCATGCCTTTTCCAGCGCCTCGGAGCATTTGGTGTTGTGGTGGACCGGATTATCCAGGCCGTCCGCCTGTTTCAGATATTCCGCCTGGACGTCGATTTTCACGAAGTCGAACCCGGCGTCCCTGACTGACTGGAGGAAGGGCTTGTAAAACGCCCCGGCTCCGCCGGGACCGTCGCCGGGCAGGATGTTGCCCTTGGGGGTGGAGACCAGCCCGCGCGCGACTTGGGGGCCGAGGCGGTGTTCGGGGTGGATGCCCTTCCAAAGGCCGTAATAGCAGTGCCACAGGCCCATCCATTTCAGTTTGGCGCTTTTGTGCTTCATGAGGGGCTTCCAGCCCTCCGGGAATTTGTCCTGCCTGGGCTGGAAGCTGATCAGTTTGAGCCCTTCCTGGACCTGGAAGCCGTCGTCCACCAGCAGCCACCGGACGGGCACGGGGGATTCTTCCAGATGGCGCGCCGTTTTTTCAAGAAGGGCGGAGGTGATGTTTTTCTTGTATTGTTCCCAACTGCACCAGCCAAGATATTTGAAGGGTTCCGGATAGGCCTTTTTTTCACGGGGAAGGGTTCTGCCTTTCACGAAGGGGAGGGACAGGGCTTTTTCCCACACGGCGGAGCAGGTGCTGTAAATATTGTCGTCCACGGCTATCACGGCAAGGACGGACTGGGGCTTGGCAAGGTTCTTCCCCAGGGTGCCGTATTCCACCATGAAGTTTCCCTTTCCGTCAATGTTCAGCCAGGCCAGGGAATCCGGTTCGGCGACGGGGAGAACGGCCATGTACCGGCCGTTCTTGAGATGGAACAAGGCAAACATGGCGTGCACGCCCGGCTTCGCGACGGTGGGATTCGGCTTGCTGTTCACCAGTTTTCCGGGGTCCGTTTTGCCAAACCAGGGCAGCACGCGGTTGCCGTCGCCGGGCCATCGGCCCCGGTCCGCCGCAAACCAGCAGAAGGATTGGTAGGGCGGTACGGAAAGGGGGAGTGCGGTTTTTCCCGGTACGGGACGCAGCAGGGAGGTTTGCGGCTGGGCAACGGCCGTCCAGGCAGTGAGTGCCATCAGCAATGGCATGATCAGGCGTGCGGTTGTCATCATGTTCAGTAGGCTACAGTCTGATAAAAATACTGCGTTTGTAAAAGAAAAAAAGAATCAGCCATTGCAGCAGGAGCAGGGTGACGGCCAGAAAAACGGGCTGGAAGGGCGGAAACAGGTCTGCCGCCCCGCTGAAGATGCGCTGATTGAGGGAGTGGATGTTGAGAAGCTGGTAAATCAGGTAGGCCGCCAGCGCGTTCAGGCCGATGATACGGAGGGGGAACGTCCATAGGCGGAACTTCCAGACGTCTATGAGCAGATGGAACAATGCCAGCAACATCAGGGAGACGCCTGCCGCGGCCAGCACGAATGTGCCGGTCCACATTTTCTTGATGATGGGGTAGATGCCGTCCAGCCCCCACGCCGTTCCGAACAGGCATGCTCCCGCGGCCAGCATCAGCAGGACGCGGCGGACTGGCGGCACGCGCCCGTCCTGCAGGAAGCTTCCGGCCAGCCAGCCTCCCAGGCACAGGGCGGCTGCGGAGATAATGCAGAGGGGGCCTTCCGGATCAAATGTCCCGCCGTGCAGGCTCCCCGGGAGCATGTGCGCGTCCAGCCATGAATTGACGGAGCCGGAAGGAGTGAAGTCCCCTCCGGAGAATTGGAGCAGGGCGACCAGGGCCAGAATGCCGCCTGCCGCGGCGGTTATGGCTTTCCGGCGCCTGAGCAGGAGCACGCAAGTGCCCCCCATGGCGCAGGAAAGGCCGATGAGCCCCAGCACGGACGCATACCTCATGTCTTCCGTCCAGGTAAGGGGGCCGTTGACAAGCATTCCCAGGAGGACCAGGAGAGATGCCCTCTTCCAGATTTTGAGCAGGCCCGGCCCCGGTCCGGTTTTTTCATCCGCATGCCGTGACAGTGAGAAAGACATGGAAACGCCCGCAATGAAGACGAAGACGGGGAAGACGAGGTCATACAGACGCAGTCCCTGCCAGCCGGCATGAGTCATCTGGATGGCGGCGGTGTTGAGCGGTCCGTTTCCCGGCGCCCTGGAAGCCAGCAGCAGGATAAGCGCGTCCAGTCCCAGGATGACGAGCATGTCCAATCCCCGCAGGGCATCCAGGGATGCCAGTCTTGGGAGGCGTTCGGAGGTGGAAGAGATGATTCAAAGCAGGCCGCAAAAGAGGTGGAACGGAGATATATACGCAAGAAAGGGCTTTTCTTTATCATTCCGTGAAAACATGCCGGGTCGGGAGGGAATCGTGCTTGATTTCCGCAGTTGGAGAGGGTAAGCAAGCCGCATGCCGCGCGCGCCCATTACCCTCCTCCTTTTCCTGTGTGTGTCCGTGCTGCTGGCGGGGTGCTCCTCCTTCACGAAGGCTCCCAACGGCAGGCCGCTGATGAAGGACGGCAGGTATGCCTCTTCCTACAATGCCTTTGTGGCGGACCCGAATTACCGCCATACGCGGGACGTCTGGTATCACGACGCCCGCATCAGCCAGGCCGGGACGAAGAACAGCAAAATTGTCATTCATCTGAAGAACCAGCGCGGCGTGCTGTGGGTCGACGACCAGGTGGCCATGGATTTCCCCGTCTGTACCGGAAGGTCCACCCATGAAACGCCGCGGGGCAGGTTCACCATCATCCAGAAGGATGAGGACTACCGTTCCCGGTCCTACGGCAGCGTGTTTGACGTGAGCGGCAAGTGCGTGAATTCGGACGCGACTTCCTCATCTCCCGTTCCGCGCGGCGGCAAGTTCATCGGAGCCAAAATGCCGCTGTGGATGCGCATTCACGGAGGAATCGGGCTGCATGTGGGGACCGTGTACCGGGATGCCAATTCCCACGGATGCATTCGGGTGCCTGTGGAGGCATGCCGCATTTTGTTTGACAAATGCGGCCTGGGAACGGCCGTAGTAGTTCAGGAGTAAGTGCAAGCGCGAATAATCGTTGATTCCTGCCCGTACATTTGGCACACTTCCGCAAGTTCATGAAAATGATGGCTTTGATACGTTCCCTGGTGTTGCTGGCAAGTTTGGGCGCCTTTGTTGCGGACACGGCCTGCGGGCAGGCCGCCCGCAGGGGAAGTTCTTCACGCCGGGCCGCTCCCGCGGCAACTCCTGCTCAGGCGCCGACAGAGGATGACGCCGTAAAAACCGTTGACCTGGGCGACAGGAAAACGTCTGACGGTACCGCTTCCGGAGAGAGGGAGGGGCTGGGCGATGTTCCGGAAATGCCCAGGGAAACGGACAAGGAGCAGAGCGGGCTGGATTCCCTTTCCCTGATTCCTTCCTTGAACGGAGGGCGCCTGGATGCCGCGCGCGAGGCCCACACCAGCACGCGGCCTTCCGCCAGGACGATGGCCCTCCTGATTCCCGCCCCCCGCGGCCCCATTTTGGACCGCCACGGGGAGCCGCTGGCCGTAACGCAGGTGGCCTACCAGTTGGCCTTGAGGTTTGAGATTTTTGAGAATCCGGACAGGTCCCGCGTGGTGGAGTTTGCCCGCAACTGCCTGGAGCAGGCGGAGAAAATAGCCGGAAAGGCATGGACTTTTTCCGACGACCAGTTCTGGAAGCATTATGAACACCGCCGCTGGCTGCCCCTGCCGCTGACCAATGTCATCCGCGCGGAAGATGCGGAGAAGCTGAAGGACAAGGTGAAGAATGTCCGCGGCCTTCAGCTGATGCCCATTTACATCCGGTATTATCCAGAGAAGTCCGTTGCAGGCCATATTGGCGGTTATGTGGGCTCCCGCGGCAAGCTGCCTACGGGGCCTATCAACCACATGGACCCCCTGTTTGAGCAGGTGGAGGGGCGTGCCGGGCTGGAGAAGGAATTCAACAAGGCCCTGACCGGAACGCCGGGCGTATGGCGCCTGATGTTTGACGAGGACGGCAACAAGATTCTGGACGAACTGCAAATACGTCCCAAACCGGGCGGCGCCGTGGTGACCACCCTGAACCTGAAATGGCAGCGGGATGCGGAACGCATTCTTTCCCGCGGCAAGAGGCGCGGCGCCATGGTGGTGCTGGACTGCGTGACGGGGGAAATACTGGTGATGGCCTCCACGCCTTCCTACGACCCGAACCTGTTTATCCCGAACATTTCCCAAAAGGATTACGATGCCCTGCGCAATGACCCCGCCGGTCCGCTGGGCGCCCGTGCGTTCCAGGGGCGCTATCCCCCTGCTTCCACGTTCAAGGTGATGACCGTTGCCAGCGCGCTCAAAAACAGGAAAATTACGGAGGATTCCGTGATTGACTGCCCCGCTTCCATCCCGATCGGCAACCACGTGTTCAAGAACTGGAGCAAGGTGCCTCTGGGGCCCGCCAATTGTGTCCGCGCCCTGGCGATGTCCAACAATCCGTTCATGTACCAGATGGGACTGAGGCTGGGAGCGGAAGCGCTGATGGATACCGCACGGGCTTTCGGTCTGGGCGAGCGCACGGGGCTTCCTCTTCCGGATGATCCCGGCCTTGTTCCTACCAGCGAGTACATGATCCGCAATTACAAGCGCGATTTCATGCCGGGGGATGCCGCCAACCTGTCCATAGGCCAGGGTCCCCTGCTGGCGACGCCTCTCCAGGTGGCCCACATGATGGCGGGCGTGGCCAACGGCTATCTCCCCAGGCTTCAATTGATCAAGCAGATCCAGGACGGCAATTCCAATGTGGTTTACGCCCCCAGGCCCCAGGAGGTGCAGCGGCCGCTGCCCGACTATGAAAAAGCCCTGGCCAGCGTGCGCAAGGGGATGAAGGCCGTCATTGAAGGCGGTACGGGCGGTCGAGCCCGCCTCTCCTATTCCAGCATTGCGGGCAAGTCCGGAACGGCCCAGTGGGGGCCGGAGCGGGAAGACAAGCGCCTGGCTTGGTTTGCCGGGTTCATGCCCTATGAAAATCCCCGTTTTGCGTATGTGGTGCTGCACGAAGGGCGGCCGCATGAAACCCTGGGCGGAGGCGCTGTTGCCGCGCCCATCGTGAAAGAGTTTTTTGAACTGGAGAAGAAGGATATCAAGGCCATCATCGACCCGCCCAAGGATGACATTCCCGTAGCGGAACCGGTAGAGGAAACTTCCGCTACGGAAGCGGCCGCCATCCGTGAGCAGGGCCGCGTTCCCGCCGTAGTCCCGGACAACCTGCCTCCCGGCCTGTATGATCCGGAAGGAATGGAGCCTATCAAGGTTCATGAAATTCCCGCTGATCTGGACGATTCTTCCGATGCCGAAATCAAGGCGACTCCCGTGGGCGGCGTTCAGCGGAGTGCCCGGCGGACGGCTCCTCCGCTTTCGGAGGATCCTTCTGCGGCTCCGCTGGCTCCGCGGCGCGGGGATTCCGACTACATACCGGGTTTGCCCCGCCAGATTCCGCGTCATCTTAATCATACCGTTCCCGTGACGTCTCCCGCTCCGCGAGCGCCTATGCCGGCGGATGATATACCGATGGCGGAACCTCTTTAGGAATAACTGGCTGTGGCTGGAGTGCATCGGATTTCCCTGTCCGGAAGGGAAGAATATGCCGTTTGCCGCGGCTGTGGATGGGAGGAAGAGGGGAGAGGCTTATCCCGTGGCGGCAGGGGTGACGCGGCCCGTTGATGCCGCTGCTATTCCTCATTATGCTTGCGTCACACGGCGGGAATGCCTATATACTGTCAGTGTTGCATGTCGATAAGGCTGTTGTGTCCGGATCTCCGGACGCCCTGAGAGGTGCATTAAGACCCCATGTTTCAAGACAATGAAAACCCATTATCTTTACTCCATACCCTGTGTGGCGCTGACTTGCGCCCTTGCCGGATGTTCCGACGACAATAAGAATTCTTCCGGCAAGCCGGACCAGGATGCCGCGGCGTCCACTCCGGCCGCCGCGATTGACCAGAGCAAGCCGGTCACTGCCGATCTGGTGGCGAAACGCGCCGAACGCCTGGGCATAGCCGCGCTGTTCCCCAGGGAAATGAGCATGGTGGCAGGCGTCTATGATATTCCCGGCATGATCAAGGGCTTCCAGAGCTTGAACATGTTCAAGACATGGGGGGCGTGCGAAGTGGATGTGGAAGAGGAGGATGAAAGCATCGCCATTCCCGGAGAGGATGGCGGCGAGGTTGTCGTGAATGAGGATCTTTCCGAAATTACCGTCAAGAAGGTGGACAGTCCGGTTATTGACGCCATGGTCGGCTTCGGACCCGGATGGGCGGCCTGGCTGGACAGCGCTCAGGGAGCCTTTTGCAGTATGGGGCAGAACCAGATGGAGTCGATGCTGGACATGTACACCCTCTTTTCCTCCGCCAGTTCCGGAGCGCAAGGAACTCCTGAGGCTCTGTCCGCCAGAACTTCGGTAATGATGAACAGGACTTTCAAAACGCTCGCTCAATGGGCTGCTCTGGTCGATCTGCGGCCTTCACAGGACAAGACGGCTCCGGTGATGGTCGCCGCCAAGCTGACTCCCGATGCCCTGGCCCAGGTCCAGTCTGTCCTGAAGGATGCCAATCTGCCGGAAGACATGGAGCTACACGGCATTGTGTCTCTGTATGACAAGACATACAACGGCCTTGCGTGCAAGGTGGCGGAAGTGGACTGCAAGAAATTGCGCGCCAAGATAGAAGAACACCTGAAGGATGTTTACTCAGAGAATTCCATTACTCCCGAAACCAGGGAGCAGATCAACGAGGCATTGAAGCGCCTTGATGATTCCAAGCTGTACGCGGTCGTCGGTTTCGTCAATGACACGCTTGTAGGCTTTGTGACCACGAATCCTGAGTTGCAGGTGCATGTGGCCGCGTCCCCGAAGGATTCCGTCGTTGCCCGTCCGGATTTCAACATGGCGGACGGCCAGCTTCAGTATCCCGCCTACGGATTGTGCTTTGCGGACAAGGCTTTGATGCAGGCCGCGCTGAAGTCCGATATAGCCATGTACAAGGGCTATCTGACCGGCTTGAAGCAGGTGATGGAATTCCTCGGCAAGGAATGGAAGGTGGCGGATATGGCTCCGGCCCTGTCCTCTCTGGATTCCATTCAGGGAAATGTTCTCGGCTTCTATGATAAGATGGCGCGCAACGCCACGCCCGTTTCCTGGTATTCCTGGCAGAACCAGGGGGTTCATCTGGAAATAGCCATGTACCCGATGGACTGCTACAAGCTGGATGCCCCCACGGCCATGAATTCCGTGCGTCCCGGCGCGGACACCGTTCTTTACTGGTCCGGCGCCGTCAACCATGAGACGGTGGACATGTATTATTCCCTGATTGGGGATGTTTCCCAGATTGTGTGGGACTACGGCAACGCCTACATTGCCGATCCCAAGAACAAGGTGAGCGACCAGGTGAGCATGGCGGCTCCCATGATCCAGATGGCCCGGCCCACCATTGAAGAACTCTGGAAGGCTCAGAAACTGGCCTGGAACGGCATGACCGGCGCAGGCGCTTATGTGGTGGACATGAAGGGAGCCCCCAATCCCATGCTCCAGAATGTTCCGTCTCCGCGCTTCTCCCTGGTTTATGAGATCAAGGACCGCGCCGCCCTGGGCCAGGCCTGGCAAAAGGTGATCGACGCTTCCAAGACGATTGTTCCGCTGGTCAGCCAGGGCAAGATGAAGGAACTGCCCGCTCCCAAGGCCACTACGGAAGGGGATGTTACCACTTACGATTATCAATGCCCGCTGGGCCCGGATCTGAATCCCGTGGTGAGCGTGTCCGATTCCCGCTGGGCCCTCAGCATGCCCAAGGCGTTCGGTGACGAAGTCCTCAAGGAGTCCATGAAGGCTCCCGGCCAGGTGGCCCCGATGGAGTTCCAGCTGAACCTGGTTCCGGTCCGGGACGCCCTGAAGAGCGCCGCTGACGGAAACAAGGATATCCGGAAAGCCGCCAAGGCCCTGGACGTGATCACCTCCGACGTTACGGGCATTCATGCCACGGGCCGCAAGGCTGGTGACGGCAGGGACGTGTACCACATCCATATTCTTTCCGCCGGCAAGTAAACCTGCCAGGACGTTTTGACGGAGGCCGCTTCACCATGCGTGGAGCGGCCTTCCTTTTTATCCGAAGCGGGAGAAAGATCCACTTGTGCGGGAAGTCCCGGGGTACTCCGGACTTTCCTTTCTTTATTTATGGCGGATGGATTGCAGGAACAGGGCGGCTTTCCTGCGGAGCGTGAGATTATGAACAAATGTATACATTTTATCCGCGTGCCGAGTTTTGGACTTGCCAAGGGTAGGGCGAAAGTCCACAATTACCATTGTCAAATAAAGGAGATGCCTTTTATTTGCCGGAATGGACACAAGCAATGGCTAGAGAGAAACGATGAGCAGATTTTTCCAGTTCCTGTGGTTGGCGGCGGCAATGGTGTCCGGCATGCTGGGCGGCACTGCCCAGGCGGCGGAGGAAAGCGGAGGCCATGGGCTGGACCAGGCGGCCCCCCAACTGTTTTCCCTCCCTCTTCCCGGAGGAATCGAACTGCCGGTTTCCAATTCCATGCTGATGCTTTTCCTGGCCGTTCTCTTCATCAGCTTGGTGGTATGGCTGGCTACGCGCGCCATGAAGATTCTTCCCTCCAGGTTCCAGAACATGGTGGAGTATTTTTTTGAGACCCTGTACAATTTTGTGAGTCCCTTCTGGGGCCGCGGCTCACCCGCAAGTATTTCTGGTACTTCGGCACCATTTTCACCATCATCCTGGTCAGCAATTACATGGGGCTTTTGCCCGGCGTCGGCACCATTACCTATCATGGGGTTCCCCTTTTCCGCGGGGCGAACGCCGACCTGAACGTGACCATGTTCCTGGGACTGTTTTATGCCGTGATGTGGCTGTACTGGAGCATTCGGGAGCAGGGGCTGAAGCATTTCTTCCTCCATCTGTTCGGTCCCAAGGGGGGGATGAAGGGGTTCATGGGGGCGGTGCTGGTGCCCATTTTCATTTTCGTGGGGATTGTGGAGTGCCTCAGCATTGCCATCCGGCCCATTGCGCTGGCCGCCCGTTTGTTCGGAAACATTTACGCCGGTGAGACGATCATTGAAACGATGTCCCACATGTTCGGCCCCCTGGGAAGCGCCTTGTGCGTACTTCCGTTCCTGGCCATTGAACTGCTGGTCGGCTTTATCCAGGCACTCGTATTCCTTCTCCTTACCGCCATTTTCCTGAAGCTCCAGATAGGCGATGAAGATTCCCAGAGGCACGACACTCCTCCGGAATCCCTGCCGGAACCCGGAGCCGGGAACAAGCCCTGAACCGGGTGCAGAATTTCCGTTTCCGACCATGGGCAAACCGTGGGGGAACGTTCCAACAACAAAAAACATAACCAACAGACAATATGATTGATCCTACCGCAATGGCTTCCCTTGCCGAACTGTCCGGCAATGTGGGGTTCGGCCTCGTTACCATCGGCGCCGGCCTGGGCATTGGCATGATTGGCGCGAAGGCCGCCGAATCCACCGGGCGCAATCCCGGCGCTTCCTCCTCCATCATGGTGATTGCCATCACGCTGGCGGCCCTGATTGAAGGGGTGGCCCTGATTTCCATTTTCATGTAGTCATGAATTTGCTCCGTTCCCGGGCGGCGTGGCCCGGCCGGGAACGGCCTTCCCCTTTTCCGGAGTATTTTCTCCGGCATGTTCCAACAATTCATTTTTATGCTGCAAATCATAGCCGACCAGTCCTGGAACCCTTTCGCGCCCTTTGGCGTGACAAGCTGGGAGCCGTTTCTAGCCAACCTGATCGCCTTCATCCTGATGGTGGTGATTCTGCGTTACGTGGCATTCAAGCCCATCCAGAATATTCTGGAAAAAAGGCGCCAGCGCATTGAGGAAGGCGAGGAAATGCGGGAGGAAAGCGAACGCCAATTGGCGACTGTGAAGGAACAGACGCGGGAGATGCTGGTGGAAGCGGGTGAAAAGGGGCAGGAGAAGATAGACGCCGCCAAGGCCGCGGCCGCCCGCCTGCTGGAAGAGCAGGAAGCCGCCGCTTCCGAGAAGGCGGCGGAAATCATCAAGAAGGCGCATGAGCTTTCCGCCCTGGAACAGCAGAAGGAGCGCGACGCCCTGAAGGAGCAGTTCGGCCAGCTGGTGGCGCTTGCTACGGCCCAGGTCACCGGCAAGGTGCTGACGGAGGAAGACCAGCGCCGCATCAACCGGGAGGCCATTGACAGCCTGGATTCCTGAATGTTTTTATGAAGATCGGCAAGGACACGCAAAACGCCGCGCGCAGGCTTTTCCGGCTCTGCATGGACGGCAATTCCGTGGTGGAAGACCGGGTGCGCCTGGTTGCCCGGAAAATCGTGGAACGCGAGCCCCGCAATTATGAGGCCCTGCTGACCGCTTTTTCCCGCATGGTGGAATACGCCGTGAAGAGCCGGACCGCCATCATCCGGAGCGCCGTGCCCCTGACGGACGAGGAACGCTCCCAAATCCAGCAGAAGCTGGCCGCGAAATACGGCGAGGGCCTTTATTACCACTGGGAGGTTGCCCCGGAATTGCTGGGCGGCATCCGCATCCAGGTGGGCGACGATGTGCGCGACGGTTCCGTTCGCTCCAAAATAGACCGGCTGGCCGATCTGGCCCGCTCCCTTTCCAATTAACCAATGAACCATTTTTCCCATGAGCAACATACTTCAAGAACTCGAAGCAGAAATTAAGAAAGCCACGGCTGCCGTCAGCCAGGAAAACGTGGGCGTCATTCGTTCCGTGGGGGACGGCGTCGCCAAGATCGAAGGGCTGAGCGGCGTGATGCTCAATGAAATGCTTGAATTCCCCGGCGGCGTAATGGGCCTGGCGATGAACCTGGAAGAGCACGAAGTGGGCGCCGTCATCCTGGGTGACGATTCCGACCTGAAGGAAGGGGACATCGTCAAATGCACGGGCCGTCTTCTTTCCGTTCCCGTGGGCCGCGCCCTGCTTGGCCGCGTGGTGAATACGCTGGGCGAACCGATTGACGGCAAGGGGCCGATTGAAGCGGAAGCCTATTATCCCGTGGAGAAGATCGCCTCCGGCATCATTTCCCGCCAGTCCGTTTCCGTTCCGGTGCAGACGGGCATTCTCCCCATTGACGCGATGATTCCCATTGGCCGCGGCCAGCGCGAGCTGATCATCGGCGACCGCGCCACGGGCAAGACGGCCATTGCGGTGGACACGATGATCGCCCAGGCGGAACAGAACCGCCTGGCGGAGGAAGGCAAGCTGCCCGATCACCAGCCCCTGTACAATATTTATGTGGCCATCGGCCAGAAGCGTTCCAACATCAGCCGCCTGGTGGCCAAGCTGGAGGAAACCGGGACCATGAAATATTCCATCGTGGTGGCCGCTTCCGCGTCCGATCCCGCCGCCATGCTGTATCTGGCGCCGTACGCCGGGTGCGCGATGGGTGAATATTTCATGGACAAGGGCAGGGACGCCCTGATCGTGTACGACGACCTTTCCAAACACGCCGTGGCCTACCGCCAGATTTCCCTGATCCTGCGCCGCCCATCCGGGCGGGAAGCATATCCAGGCGACGTGTTTTACCTGCACAGCCGTCTGCTGGAGCGCGCCGCCCGCATCAACAAGGAGCACGGCGGCGGTTCCCTGACGGCTCTCCCCATCATCGAGACGCAGGCGGGCGACGTTTCCGCGTACATCCCCACGAACGTCATCTCCATTACGGACGGCCAGATATTCCTGGAGACGGATTTGTTCTACCAGGGGGTGCGGCCTGCCATCAACGTGGGTATTTCCGTATCCCGCGTGGGTTCCTCCGCCCAGACGAAGATCATCAAGAAGCTGGCCGGCTCCGTGAAGCTGGATCTGGCCCAGTTTACGGAATTGCAGGCCTTCGCCCAGTTCGGTTCCGATCTGGACGCGAACACCAAGGCCAAGCTGGCGCGCGGCCAGCGCATCGTGGAACTGTTCAAGCAGAACCAGTACGAACCCAAGTCCCTGGGGCTGGAGGCCGCCGACCTGTACGCGATGCAGAAGGGATATTTTGACGACGTGCCGGTGGACCGCATCAAGCAATGCCAGAACGCCTGGGAGGCCTACCTGCAGGACCAGCATCCGGATTTGCTGGAAAGCATTCTGCAGGTGAAGGACCTGACCCCTGAGATAGACGCCGGGCTCAAGGCCGCCATCGAATCCTTCAAGCTCAGCTGGAATTAACGATTACCGGAGCACTGAAACATGGGCAACCTGAGAGACATCAGACGCCGGATCAAGTCCGTCAAAAACACGTCCCAGATCACCAGGGCGATGCAGATGGTGGCTTCCGCCAAGATGCGCCGCGCCCAGGAGCAGGCCGTGAAGGGCCGCGCCTACATCCGCGCCCTGGCGGAAGTGCTCTACCATCTCCAGGATGAAATAGATACCAATTCCAGCCCCCTGATGCAGAGCCACGGAGGCGTGGACCTGGTGCTTCTGGTGAACACGGACCGCGGCCTGTGCGGCGGCCTGAACGCCAACCTCATCAAGATGACGCGGGAGGCCGCGCCGGAAGGCGCCCATTACGTCACCATCGGCCGCAAGCTGAATGCCACGCTGGCCAGGCTGGGGGATCAATTGGACGCCACCTGGAGTCTGACGGACCCTCTTTCCCTGTTGGAACTGAAGCCCATTTTCGATTTCCTGCTGAAGAAATTCAAGGAGGGGAATACAGCCGCGTATTTGTGGCCTTCTCCGGCTTTGTGAATACGATGGTGCAGAAGCCCCTTTTCCGCCAGTTGCTGCCTATTGAGCAGGACCCCCTGATGAAGATGGCCAAGGCCGGGGGCGCCTCCCTGGACGGGGCGGAGGCCCACAAGCAGTTCCTGCTGGAGCCGAGCCCCACGGACTTGCTGAATACAATTCTGCCGCTGTACGTCTTCCACGGGCTGGTGCAGATCGTGCTGGAGGCCCGCGCTTCCGAGCATTCCGCCCGCATGGTCGCCATGAAGGGCGCCACGGAAAACGCCAAAAACATCATCAACGGACTTACGCTGGATTACAACAAGGCGCGCCAGACGCAGATCACCAACGAATTGCTGGAAATCACCACCGCCATGCGCGCCATGGAATAAGGACACCGACGGCTTTCACCCATCCCGCAAGCAACTTTTCCCTTCATCATATTTCAATATTAACATTTTCTCATTATGAATAACACAGGCACTCTCGTTCAAATCATCGGCGCCGTGGTCGATGCCGATTTTTCCCGGTCCGAAACGCTTCCCGCCCTGCTCAATGCCCTGGAAGTGGATTATGAGATCAACGGGCAGCGCAAGACCCTGGTGCTGGAAGTCCAGCAGCACATCGGCGACGGCTGGGTGCGCGCCGTGGCCATGAGCTCCACGGACGGCCTGCGCCGCGGCATGCCCGTGCGCGATCTGGGACATCCCATCGAAGTGCCGGTGGGACCGTGCGTTCTGGGCCGCATCTTCAATGTTCTGGGTGAGTCCGTGGACGAGCGGGGGCAAGCCTGACTGCGCCGGGGTGAGAAGCATTCACCGCAGCGCTCCTCCCCTGGACGAACAGTCCACCAGTACGGAGGTACTGGAAACGGGCATCAAGGTGATCGACTTGATCTGCCCCTTCCTGAAAGGCGGCAAGGTCGGCGCGTTCGGCGGCGCCGGCGTGGGCAAGACCGTACTCATCATGGAGCTGATCAACAACATCGCCAAGGCGCGTAGCGGCCTTTCCGTTTTTGCCGGGGTGGGGGAACGTACCCGCGAAGGGAACGACCTGTACAATGAAATGATTGAATCCGGCGTGATCAATCTGGAAAAGCCGGAGGAGTCCAAGGTGGCCCTGGTGTACGGCCAGATGAACGAGCCGCCGGGAGCGCGTCTGCGCGTGGCCCTTTCCGCCCTGACCATGGCGGAATATTTCCGTGATGAAGAGCACAAGGACGTGCTCCTGTTCATCGACAACATTTTCCGTTTCTCCCAGGCGGGGTCGGAAGTGTCCGCCCTGCTGGGTCGCACCCCGTCCGCCGTGGGCTACCAGCCGAATCTGGCGGAGGAAATGGCGGACCTTCAGGAACGCATCACATCCACCCGGAATGGCTCCATCACATCCATGCAGGCTGTTTATGTCCCTGCGGACGACTTGACGGACCCCGCTCCCGCCACCACTTTCGCCCACCTGGATTCCACGGTGGTGCTGGAACGTGCGCTGGCCGCCCAGGGCCTGTTCCCCGCGGTGGATCCGCTGTCCTCCACCTCCAAGGCGCTGGCCCCGGAAACCGTGGGCGAGGAGCACTACCAGGTGGCGCGTGGCGTGCAGATGGTCCTGCAGCGCTACAAGGAGCTGCAGGACATCATCGCCATCATGGGCATGGACGAGCTGTCCGAGGAGGACAAGCTGACCGTCAGCCGCGCCCGCAAGATCCAGCGCTTCCTGACCCAGCCCTTCCATGTGGCGGAAGTCTTCTCCAGCATTCCCGGAGCCTATGTGCCCGTGTCCGAAACGGTCCGCGGGTTCAAGGAGATTCTGGAAGGCAAGCTGGACATGGTCTCGGAAGACGCCTTCTTCATGCGCGGCAGCATAGAAGACGTTCTCAAGGAGGCCAAATAACCCTTTTCCCGATCGTTCCGTACCATGAGCATGGAGTTCAAAGTCATTACCCCGGATGAAGTGGTGGTCTCCGCCAATGTGGAGTATGTGTACCTGCCCGGCAGCCTTGGTGAAATGGGGGTGCTGGACCACCACACGGCCATGATCACTTCCCTGGAACCGGGGGAACTCCGCTACAAGCCTGTGGACGGACCGGAGGAAAGCATGGTGGTGGGAACCGGATTTGTGCAGATCAACGACGACCATGTACTCATGGTGACGGACCTGGCTCTGGACTCCTCCCAGATTGATGAAAGCAGCGTGGAGCGCGCCATTGAGGAGAGGCGCAGGAAGTACTGAAGGCCCGTTCTGAAATGTCCCGCGAGGAACAGGCGCGGTTTGAGGCCAGCCTGACCAAGCAGATCATGATGCTGAATTTCAAACGCAAGCACAGAACCCCCGGACGGTGATGGAGGAAGATTGGAACGATACGTTTTACGACCTTTTCCGCGAAGCGGTGGGGCGCTACCATGAAGGCCACCGGAATGTGGACGGCTTCTTCACGGACCAGGAAATCATGTTTCTGTCTTCCATCGGCTGCCGCACGAGGGAATTGTTTGACTTTGTGGAATCCTATGCCCGCACGGGAGCTCCGTCTCCTACGACGGTACTGTTGATAGCCGCGGCGCGCCGGGATTTTTTCCTGATTATCCAGCATGGCCAGTTTTACCAGGGAAAACCCGTGATCGGGTATGATCTGCCCGGATTTGGAGATGAGCTCAGCGGCCTTCCCTACCTGCCGCGCCTGATTGCCAAGGCGAGAGCCAAGCTGGCCGGGTCCATGGGAGACGATATCATTTACTGCTGTGAAAACGACCGCCGTTTTTTCCGGGACCACGGCCACATTCATCCCGCCGATTTCCTGCGCGTAGTCTGGGCCGCGGGAGATAGCGACCCAAAAGATTTATGATTATGTCCGCCAGTGCGCCCTGAACTCTTCGGCAAAGCCCGTGGAGGAAGAGTAGCGGAGGCAGGTATTCCCTGATTTCTCTTTTTCAGGAATCGGATTTTTTAAATGGAAAAAATTCCTGTTCTGGTAATCGACTGTAATTAAGGCGGTGATTCCAACGTAATTTTTATTTTAATTTCGGTATTTCTAGAAAATTTATTGGAAGGAATAAGTTCTTTTTTCTGAGTATTGCCTTCCATTTCAAAAATGAAATGAGTTCTTAACGTATCAGGCGTCTTTCATTTGGGCGACCGGTAGTTCTACATTGTCTGCAAATCACTTAACAATCCTGATTTACAAGACAATGAATAATACCCAAATTACCCTGGAACCTCGTTATCCCTTCGTTCCCATGTTCGCCAACGGCCTCCCGCAGGCCGACTTCTACGTCAACGGCATCACCGCCCCGTTCTCATCTCCCCTCGCTCCGCTTCCGATGACACTCGCCATGAATGGACCGGGTACCTCAAGATCATGAAACGCGGTACCTATTTCCTCTCCCTGGACGCCGATTCCTCTCCATCTCCCTCTCCATTCCCTTCAAGAATGTGGAACTGACCAGCGAAGCAAAGGACCTTTCCGTGAACCCGGAGAGCGTCGTGCTCGAACAGGGGTATTACTGGTGCCAAATCGTCCATGAATACCACCCCGCCCTGGGCTCCGGACAGGAGTTCTGCATTGCCGTTATTTCCGACAAGGCGGAGGTGCCCGATATCAATTCCTACCTCAATCCCAATGTAACTCCTCCGGACAAGGAAGGGGAGGAAGTTATCACCCTGGTCAATCTTTATCGGGATGAAGAGGATGAGGGTACTTCAAGCAGTTCTTCGGAAGGAGGAGGGTTTGATTTTGAGTTTGATCCCAAGTCAAGCAGTTCCAGCTCCAGCTCCAGTTCCAGCTCCAGCTCCAGTTCCAGTTCCAGTTCCAGTTCCAGTTCCAGTTCCAGTTCCAGCTCCAGCAGCAATTCCTCTTCCTCCTTCCAGCGGACCGGAAGAAGAAGGCTGCCCGTGCCCCTGTTCCTGCAAATGCGAGGAAGAAAGCGCTCAATCCGAGTGTGACAAGAATGGAGGACCCAACTCTGCCGGAGGCCACCTTCGGCGGCAACCCGGATGATGCCGACGACTGTGAAGGCATGCTGGAAGGGCGATCGGCGGAGGAAACCCGGAGGTGGGGGAGAAGGAGGCGGTGCTGCTACCTTTGCCACCTTGGCAGTTTCCGGGCCAATCCTCAATGCCCATTGGACTGCGCTACAAGCATCCCTCGAATGGACCTGCTCCTGGGACTCCGCTTCCCGCCAGGCAACTGTCAAGCGCCCCACCGGCAGCTCCATCTCTTTCCATGCCGCCGCCGGAAGCGCCGACGCTCCCCGTTTCCGGAGGTTCTCGCAAGCTCAACTACAGGGTCCGGCTGCTCAACCAGGACAAGTCTCCCTGTACGGACGGAAATCCCATTTATCTGGACATGGTCCAGAGCAATGGAAGCACCCTGCGCTTCTCGGCTTCCACCGGAAAGGTTGTTTCCCTGATTTCTTCTTCCGGGGTGGAAACCACGGCGGAAGCCTATGCTGCCAAACTGAAGGTCAACCGCCATCCCTCCACCGGCGCCATCCAGAGCATCTGGTCCCAGTCGCAGGGTCTTCTCCAGGCAGTGCCTGAGGGCAACAAGCTCACCCTGGAATGGTACTCCCCTCCCAGGTGAACAAAACCGCCCGGAGCGTAACTGCTTCCGGGACTCCCTACAAGACGGTCAGCTATGAAAATACTCTCAAGGATGGAGCACCCGTGATGCTCATCACCGAGCAGAGGCAGGGGGCATGGCCGCCTTCCATACAGAACGGAAAGTGGAAGGCAACAATGTAACCATCACCCAGGGTGAAGGGGACGAGCGCATCGTACGGCGGATTGAGCGCAATTTCCTGCCCGGGGGCAAGTGGGAGATGATTGAGAGCTACCGCAAGATCAACGAGGAAACACCCGTATCCTGCGTCCGCACCGTCCAGAAGAGCACGGACGGCGGCTGGCTGACCATCAGCAGGACGGAAGGCTACAATACTCCCTGGCCCAAACGACACTCTACACGTATAACGACCAGTTCCGGGTATCTCTGGAAATCCAGCCCGACGGAGGCTACACGCGCTACGAGTACGACGACCAGGGACGCGTCATTCTGCAAGCAACGCCGTGGGCAGGCGGAGGGGAGAAAGGAACACGTACCACCTACGCCGACCTGCGCTTCAATGATTTCAGGCCGGCAACGGAAAAGAGAGGTAATCATTGCTGAGGATGGGACGGAAACCGTCCTGAGGACAAAAAGTCTACACGTATGAAGACACTCCTCAGGTGAACCAAACGACAATAACAGAAACGGCTTTGGGCTCCGACCAGGTTCACACAAGCGTCTCGGAAACTTATGGGGAAGCAGCTCAGTATCCCTATGCCCGGGGGGAGACAGAAGATGAGCCAGGGCATCAACGGCGTTCAGACCATTTATACCTATGAAGCCTCTTCAGAATACGGAGCCATCCACAAGGTAACGACAACCGTCCAGGCAAACGGGAGCATTGTTCCCGGTCAAAGTACCCGGGTGTTGAGTACATTGCTGAGAACGGTACAATTACCAGACAAGAACAGTATGTTCATACAGGTGAAAATTGGTCTCTGATTTCTTCCGAAGACTACCAATACGATGCCGAGCTCAAACTTGCCAAAACTACAAGAGGTAATGGCAGAACCAGCACGACGGAGTGGATGTGCTGTGGGCCTCTGAGGGAAACCGATGAAGACGGAGTGGTTACCAGCTACGGTTACAACTCGGCCAAACAACTGGTGGAAACTATTCGTTCCGCCACGGAAACCACTCCCGAAACTATCACCAGCTACATTTATGATGCCGCAGGAAGGATTATTTCCACACGAAAGGATGTCGGCGCTCTGACGACGGTTGAAAGTACCCAATACGATAACGTGGGAAGAACCATTTCTACCACGGATATTCTTGGACGTGTGACCAGGACCCAATACAGTGACAATCAGCTTACCACCACTGTAATCACTCCTTCAGGAGCTACCTTGATTACCAAAACTTATTATGATGGCACCATTCTCCTCCAGACGGGAACCGGACAGCGGGAAATGGAAACCCAGCTTGAGTTGACACAGGAGGGCATTCTTACCACCACCCTGTCCCAGGGAGTGGTTCTGTTACGCTACCTGGAAAACGGTTTCGGTCAAACTATCCGACAGGAACAACCCAATACTTTGGAAGGTTTCATTGCCACCCGAAACACCTACAACGATAAGGGACAGCTTGTCCGCTCTCAAGCAGAAGACATGGCTCCCACAGCAACCGACTACAGTGAATTGGGCAGCATCGTGAGGCAAACCGTCCTTCTGGACGAGCTTCATCCCGAAGATGCCGCTAAAAACAGGATATCGGAAAGCTCCACATGCTACCAGATACGGGAGGATGGCATTTATCAGGTACAAACCTCTACAACCTACAATACCGAAGGACTGCCTCTCACACAGACTACCGAAACCATGGTTTCTCAGCTGGACCCTGTACTGGAAAGCAAAACCATTGCCACTGACGTTTACAGCCAGCAAAGCATCCAGTGGACGGAATACACGGCTCCCTCCAAGCGTACCCAGCTCAGTCGCATTCCCACTTCGGATATCGTCGCCGAATCCCTTGTAGTGGATGGATTTACCATAAGCCAAACCAATTATGCAGGAATCCACTCTTCACAGGAACGGTCCTATGCCTCCACAGGAATAATCCTGAAGCGAACCGATGCTCGCAAAAATATCACTACCACCGAAAGCGACTTGGCCGGACGCTCCATCAAAGTCACCGATCCAGCGGGCAACACCACCACCACCGTCTATCTTCCTTGCTGTGATGCGCCAGCCTGTATCACGGATGCTTTGGGAGGCACCACCTGCTATTCCTACGATATCCGCGGCCGGAAAACAGCTGAATACGGCACTGCCATTCAGCCTGCTTGCTTCGCTTATGATGAGAGTAATCACATGATTGCTCTGACCACGTTCAGGGTGGATGAAAAGACATCACCACCGATCCTACAAGTCGTACCGATGGAGATACCACCGCGTGGCTTTTTACGATGATGCTACAGGACTGGAACTTAAAAAGACCTATTCCGACGGCTCCTGCATCTCCAGAACCTACGACAAGCTCAACCGTCTAAAGACTCTCACTAAGGCTCGCGGTATTACTACCAATTATACCTATGTCCCCCTTACCGGAGAGCTTGTTTCGGTCACTCATAGTGATAGTACTCCGGATTGGATTTACCTACAACCATTTGGGAGAAATGGTTGCTGTCTCGGATGCCTCCGGTCGTAGGGAGCTCATTTATGATATTTATGGTAAGATGATTCAGGATACATCTTTTGGGATCGTAGAAAGCTGTCTCCAGCCAGGGTACGACTCCTTCGGGCGTCCCTGCGGATACCGTCTTATGCTGGGCACGCGTACCGTGCAGCACTCTCATCTTGACTATGGCCATCAAGGTGCCATGATGGGGATGAATATGGAAGGCTTGGATACTCCTTTTACGTGGGAGTATGACGAAACCAACGGCTTCCTCAAGCAATTATCCTATCCCAACGGCATGGTCCGCAAGAATACTTACCATTCCAGGCTCAACCTCCTGGCCTCCATCAGCTATGAGGATGCCGGGACTGGCAACATGTTGGCCGGAGATGCCTATCAATACGATAACCTGATGCGCCCCACCCAGCGCCGGGATTCCTGGGATACCGCTACACCGACAATAACAAGGTACTTCACTTATAATAGTAGAAGTGAACTTATCAATGATGAGCTCCAGCAAAGAGGCAACTTTGCCTACCAGTACGACAACATCGGCAACCGCAAAATGCCCAGGAACTGGAAGAGGAAATATTTTACGGAACCAATCAGCTCAACCAGTATACGAACATCGTCAGAGCAGGAACTCGCTTCCAGCCTGTCTATGATGCAGACGGTAATCAGACCAGGATTAAAACCTCTACAGGAATCTGGAATGTTTGTTATGATGCCAATGACAGGCCTGTCTCTTTCTCCAGTGAAGACGGCTGTAGTGCTGTCGTTTGTGACTATGACTACATGGGACGACGCTTTCGAAAAGAAGGTGCTCGTCAATGGGAAGGCTGTCAGACACTCTTATTATCTCTACGACAGCTACTTGGAAGTGGCTGAACTGGACCTGATGCATCCCCGGCCTGTTCTGGTAAAGAGCTATCTTTGGGATCCAACGGAACCGGAGGCTACACGCATCTTGATGATGACATTCTGGAAGGAAAGCGCAACGGAAATGGGAGAACATTTCTACTTCACGCATGATGGGCTGAAAAACGTCACTTCCATTTTTGACGAACAGCAGACACAGAGGGCTCGCTATGAGTATGCCCCCCTTCGGAGAACTCTTGGCAATGGAAGGGGATATGGCCCAGAACAGTAAGTTCCGGTTTTCCTCCGAGTACATGGACGATGAGTTGGGGCTTATCTACTACACTTACCGGCATTTCAATCCCCATGACGGAAGATGGATCAATAGAGACCCGATTTCTGAATTAGAAGGATGGAATTTGTATAGCTTTGTGAAGAATAACTTAAATTTTTTCATTTGATCAATTGGGGCTTGCTGCGTCTAAATTTTCATATGAAGTCTTTATCAAAAAAGTGAAGCATATGGAACTTATTTGACAGTAAGTCGAGTGGATGATGCTGTAAAACAGCAAAAAAAATATACAAAGGGAAGTATTAGTAAAATATTAAGTTTATATGATTTTTTAAAGCATACGGCAAAACTTATGAGTACCATGGGACTTCCTGCCGGAGATCAAATTAGAATTTTTGTTTCATTATCATGTAAATGCGATGATGGTTTTTTGGGATTTTTTTGCAGTGAAAAAGAAATGCGGACCAGGAGTTTCATAATTCTTCCTAAACATGTTCCTGAGTATGATGGGAAACATTCTTTTGGATTTCTCGGACCTGCAAAAAATCCTGAAAAAATTTATTAAAGGTCTTGAAAAATATATTGATCAAGAAGTGGTTAAAATAGTAAATCCTAGAAAAAAAAAAAGAATGTGATGATTTCTGTAAAACTAAATAAATTTATGAGAGTAAATATTTTTAAAAAAATTATTATTATTTTGTTGATTCCAATAATCTTTTGTTTGATTTTTTGTATTGGATATATTTTTGGAGAAAAAATATAGAAAAAAAGTATGAATATCTGGATGTAATAGAAGATAATTCTAGTAGCCTATCTAATTTTAATGCAAGTCTATGGAGAGAAGCTGCATTAACTGCTTTAATACAAATGACGCCAGGCAGTAAAAATAGAGTGGAACCATATATATCAAAAAATATTTAGATGAGAATGTTTTGGACAAAAACATTTAATTGATACTTACAAAATGGCTTTATTTTCAGATGCCTTCTGTTATAAAATGGATCCTACTTTTCCAATTGATTATTCTCGCACAACAATTTTTTGGATGAAAAAAGTTAGGTTATTTTTTTTAGAACGCGAAGATTTTGACGTGTCCCAACATGTCGGAAATAGTTAAACTTCTGGAAAATGGAGATGTGAAACTTGAGCATGTAACTCCGTTTACAGCTAATCGATCTTGGTTCTATCCTGGGAATTATGAAAAAATACTAAAATTTGCAGAAAAAGAACTGTCCAAAAGATCTGATTTAGAAAATTTTATTGAACGAACTTGGGATGATGAATCGAAAAATTAATAAATTCTGCAAAGGGTTATTGCGATAATATTTTGATATTTAAAAATCTATCAATAAATTCAAATTTGTAACAATTTCTACTTCTTTACGTATTTTTTCTTTTCTATAAATATTCAAACTCCCTCCATTTATTATCTTTTTTATATTCAACAATTCTTTTGTTTGGAAAGAGTCTGTCATGATGTAATTGTGTTCTGCGCGGAATTTTCGGGAGGGTAACATAGTCAACCCTTTGCCGAACAATGAAAAGAAATTGGAATTTGTCTTTCTTGCCTCTGTATCCAGCTGTCTTTTTTTACAGGGGGAGATGGCTTCTCCATTGGAAAAAGAATAGTAAAGTTGATAAGGATTGGTGGGAACTTCTGAAAGCTCCCTCAGTTCTCAGGCCTGCCGGGCGAGAAGTGCAACGAATGACGGAAATGTTGTCTGAAATTACCGGGCTGGAAGAAGACGACTTTATCTGGCTGCAAGTGCCTGAGGATGTCTGCGACGGAGGAATAAGGATGTGGGCCATCAACAGGGAGAATGTCTTGAAGGCGGCCCAACCTGTTTACTTTCCTGAAGTTTACAGGTTTTTTTACCGGATATGGGGAAAGTCCGTCTTTCAAGAATCTTGATCTCAGGTTGTTGAATTCATGGAGGGGGATGGAATTCCGCCATGTTCCTTTGGAGAGGGAGTTGAGTGCGGTTGTTGAGTCGTTGTACAAGGCTCTCGGCCGGTTTTATGATCAACCCGGTCTTGACGCTTCATGGAGCATATGCGCCGCGTGCAATCCGCAATATGACAATGATATGATGGGGCAGGATGTCCTTGTGGCGGCCGGCAGGCTTGGAGGAAGAATTCCACGGATTCAATACCGGCATGTGCAGTATGACCGTTGTCCAGGCGTGGGAGTATTTATGCCTGCTGCTGCATGATTCAGCCCTTTTTGGAGTGCTTGGCCAGGATGAACAGTTATGGCTGGCAATGCAGGGGGAAAGGCTGCTGGAGCTGATTGAGCGGATTGAGAAGGGGCCGAAGCCAGAAAAATGGAAGGGTGTTGTGGAGAAGGAGTCTTTTGGAATGGAATATCTGACATTGCCGGGAACTCTGAAGAATGAGGATATCTGGCTCCTGCTGTTTCCGGAAGGCGGAAGCGGTCTGAGCAGGATGTGGGTGGAGGAGAGAAAGGCGGCCAAAGGAGGAAACGGCCGGATGACGGTGGATGCCCAGGGCCTCAACATGACGGAGTCAGAGTCGATTTTGCTTCCGTGAATGGAAGGTATCCGGAGGAGAGGAGAGTACGAGTGCGCCGCATTTTGCCTACGTTTGTTTGCATAATATGTTGCCGGAAAAAAGCTGGAAAGAGTCCGTGGCGGATTATAACAGGATGAGGAGAAAGAAGGGATGGAAGGATATGGACGCAGAGGCTGTAGCCGTCATGGTCTTCCGTCTGGGGTATATCAGCAGGGCCCGGGTCAAGTTGTCTGAAGAGGAATGGAAGAGCCTGGCAACGAAGAAGGATGCCTGGGCATTGCGCTGGCATGGGCCGGGTAACGGAAAGGAAGACAAAGCTTTTGCGGAGCAATGGAAGAACGGATGCGGGGATTTCATTCGTCTTTCAGCGTCCTCTTCCTGGCGGAATGCGAATCGGGTGGATTCCGATTTGGAAGAGGTCCTTTATTATTTTATGAAGCTGGGTAAAAACCGGGGGATGGAGAGCAGAGTAGGGAAGGATAAGAAGAAAAGGGTTATGGAGATTTTGAAAAAATGAAGTTGAAAGAAAATTGGATGAATAGCGGAAGTGGGCATGTGAATGAATGCCGCATCTGAAGAGCATGCAGCCTTTTAACATCAGGATGATTCTGCCATATATACCCCCTGTTTTATGCGCCGTTGCGACATGCCACGGAGAGGCTGTGGCCCGTGATCAAGAGGATGTGACAAGGAACGGTATTCTTGTATTGCAGGCATGCACGGATGAGAAGACTACGGCGGAGCATTCCAGGGAAATTTCCCTGATGTTCAAAGGCGTTCTGCTTAATGAAACGATTCAGGCATTGTTCAAGGCCGACAGGAACCATTTATACCATGCGGTTCTCTTGGCTGAAGTGGAAAGAATGAATCATCATGAATGGTTTGGTCTTCCTTGCATGCAGGATTATTCTAAAAAGATACGGAATGATCGTTTTCCGCTGACGGCAGCCATCAACCCCAATGCCGTCCTTGTTATCAGGGAGGTAATCATTAAAGAAGTGGGGAATCTGCAAAGCCGGAACCCCCAGGCGAATATACCCGGCTTGAGGCCTTTTATCCCCCTGGCTGGGCTTACTCGTTTTCATAAGGTTCCAAAGCCAGTTGCCCCAGCGTTTCCGGGCGGTTTTTCAGCGCCAGGCGCTTGAGGTGTTTGGCGAAGGCGGGGCGGCGATGGTATTTGGCCACGATTTCTCCCGTTGTTTTCAGACGAAGAATGTATTTGTACGTAGTGACGCGGATGGCGTCCTGTCTGGCCGCGGCGCGCGGAACGGCTCCTATTTCCCGGCAGATGCGTTTCCACAACGGGCCATGGGTCCGTTCCCCATGGCGGACCCACGCCAGGGCATGGGCTATTTCATGCAGGACGGTGTCCTGGATTTCATGAGGCGCCTCCAGGTTGGCACGGACGAAATGGATGGAAAGAGTAATGCTTTTTTCCTGAAGGCGGCATACGCCCAGCCTCCTCCGTGCTCGGTCCCACCCGAATTGCCAGTCATGCAGCCCGTATTCATCCAGTTTCAAACGGGCATAGGCTTCTATCTCCCGGAAACAGGATGGTCCGCCGGCTTGTTCATTCCCCATGGTCATGTGTGATTTATTGTACCACGTTTGTTTCCGGAAAGGATACGTGCAAGGAGATCATGACGGAGTTGGTCGGCTTCCGCGGAAAACGGGAAAAGAGAAAGCCGTTTTTCTTTCCGGAAGAGGGAAAGATTGGACGCCCGATTTCCGTATTGGGAATATTGCCATGGATTCAGCACCTGATACCCGGCCGCAGAGGATCGCCGCCATTGATGCACTGCGAGGTTTCGACATGTTTTTTTAACCGGGGGCTGGCTCTTGTCGTCGCCGGCATCAACCTGTTTTATGAGAAGAGCCCCGCATGGCTACTGAAACATGCCGCGCACGTCAGTGGGAGGGGTTTGCGGCCTGGGACCTGGTGATGCCGCTTTTCCTGTTCATTGTGGGTACGGCCATGCCGTTTTCCTTTGGCCGGCGCATCGGTTCGGAACCCGTATGGAAGATTTATTTCAAGGTAATTAAACGGGTGGTGGCGCTGTTTTTGCTGGGAATGGTGGTGCAGGGCAACCTGCTGAGTTTTGAGCCGGACAAGATGTCCCTGTACTGCAATACTCTTCAGGCCATTGGTTCAGGCTATCTGATTGCGGCCATCTGCCTGCTGAATTTGTCCATACGCTGGCAGGTGGCGGCCACGGCCATTCTGCTGGCCGCCTACTGGCTGGTGATGAAGTTTGTTCCTTTCTCCGATCCTGCCGTTGGGTCGTGCGCGGCGGGAGTTCTGGAACCCGACAGGAATGTAGCCCTGCTGGTGGACAAGTACCTGATGGGCTCCTGGCAGGACGGCACGAATTACGCGTGGATTCTGGGGCAGTTCGGTTTTGGGGCCATGACCATGCTCGGATTGCTGGGCGGCCAGATGTTAAAGACTCGTCCAGGGGCACGGAAAAAAGCTGCTCTGTCTGGCTGCCGCCGGGCTGGGTTGTCTGGCGCTGGGGTATTTCTGGAGCCTTGATTTCCCCATGATCAAGAAGTTGTTCACCAGTTCCATGGTTTTGTGGGCCGCCGGCTGGTGCTATCTGCTTCTGGCCCTGTTTTACGTGCTGACGGATGTTCTGAGGCTTAACTGGCTGACGTTCTTTTTTCTCCGTTATAGGGAGCAATGCCATTTTCGTGTACATGTGGACGGAGGTGTGCCCGCCCACGCGCAATTTTTCGCGTGTGCTTTTTACCGGATTCAGCGAGTGTTTCGGCGACGGGCGGCAGTTCGTTTTTATTTGTGCAATTACGGCCTGATCTGGAGCGTCCTGTATTATCTGTATAAAAACCGGACGTTCATCAAGGTATAGGCTTGTTTTCAGTCCTTCATCCATAGTAGGGTCTGCTTCATGCGGACGGAGCCGTCCGTCCTGGGGTTGAGATGCCCGCATGGGCGGCCTGCCCGCAGGTTTCTTTTTGGAGCCATGAATATTCCTTTCAACCAACCTCATGAGCACGGTCCCGAGCTGGATTATATTCGGGACGCCATTCATTGCGCCCATTTGTCCGGAGACGGCAAATACACCCGGAAGTGCCATGAGTTACTCGTAGAGCGCACAGGCGCCAAAAAAGCGCTTCTCGTCCATTCCGGAACCGCCGCCCTGGAAATGGCCGCCCTGTTGATTGACTGCAGACCCGGAGACGAGATCATCATGCCCTCCTATACATTTGTGTCCACCGCAAAACGCCTTCGTTCTGCGCGGCGCGGTGCCGGTGTTCGTGGATATCAGGCCGGATACCCAGAATATTGACGAGACGCTGATTGAAGCGGCCATTACGGAGCGGACGCGGGCCATTTGCGTGGTTCACTACGCGGGCGTGGCGTGCGAGATGGATACCATCATGAATATCGCTCGCAGGTATCATCTGTACGTGATTGAAGATGCGGCCCAGGGCGTGGGCTCCTCCTACAAGGGGCGCAAGCTGGGGTCTATCGGGCATTTGGGGTGCTACAGTTTCCACGAGACCAAAAACGTCATTTGCGGCGAGGGGGGAGCCCTGCTGGTGAATGATCCCGCATTCATGGAGCGTGCGGAGATTATCCGGGAGAAGGGAACGAACCGTTCCAAGTTTTTCCGGGGGCAGGTGGACAAGTACACCTGGGTGGACGTAGGGTCCTCCTATCTTCCCGGAGAGATGACGGCCGCCTATTTATATGCCCAGCTGGAACATGGGAAGGAGATCAACGGAGAGCGGCGGAAATGGTGGAACATGTACCATCAGGCCCTGGAGCCTCTGGAGAAGGCCGGTGTGCTGAAACGCCCCTGCGTTCCGGCGGATTGCGTGCATAACGCCCATATGTATTACGTTCTGCTCAATTCCCTGGAGGAGCGCACCAGTCTGATCGGCAAACTGGCGGAGGAGGGCATCAAGGCCGTGTTCCACTATATTCCGCTTCATTCCGCTCCGGCAGGCGTGAAATTCGGGGCGTACCGCCGGCAGCATGGCCTGCACGGACCGCACCAGCGATACCCTGCTCAGGCTGCCTTTGTATTATGATTTGGGCGCGGAGGGCTGCCGTCGCGTGCTGAAAGCCGGTTTTGGCGTGGAAGGAGCGGCGGAATCATGAGACTGCGTTTGGTTAACGTGTCCGATGTGGACGAAGCCATGCGCGCACAACTCCGCGTATGGCGCAATTCCGATATGGTCAGCCCCTTTTTTCTGCTGGACCAGGTAACGGAAGAACAGCACAGCGCATGGCTGGAGAAAAACGTCCGCGGCGAGAATGCCTGCGCCTGCGTGATTTATGCGCACCAGGTTCCGCTCGGCCTGGTGTATCTGCCGTGGTTTGACCGGGAGTCCCGCCAGGGCGAGATCGGTATTTATATTTACAACCGGGATTTTCAGGAATTGCGGCCCGCTTCCTTTGCCTATGAAGGGATGATGGATGTTGCCGCAAAAGATCTGGGTTTGAAACGCCTGTGCGCCAGGATTCTGGAGGATAACGCCAAGTCCGTCCATTTTCATGAACGCATGAGGTTTAAGTTCTCCCCGGAAGATACGGGGGAATGCGTCAAGAATGGGGAAAGAAAACGTGTTCTGATGTACGTGAAAGATTTATGACTGATCCGCAGATTCAATTGTCCATTGCGGCTACGGTGTATTGCACGGGGGGTACTTGGCGGAGTTCTGCTCCCGCTGTTTTCCGCTGCCTGTGTGGCTGGTTACGATCCGGACCGGACGGAAGTGGTGCTGGTGAACGACGGCTGCCCCAGGGACAGGGCTGGAACGGGCTCTGGCGGAGCGGGAGAAGGACCGGAGGGTGCGCGTGGTGGATTTGTCCCGCAACTTCGGGCATCATCTGGCCATGTACGTGGCCTGCGAGGAAGCGCGCGGGGAGAGGGTATTTCTGATTGACAGCGATCTGGAGGAGTCGCCCGAATGGCTGGAGGATTTTTCCAGGAAGATGGACGATACTGGGGCGGATGTGGTGTATGGCGTGCAGGAGAGAAGGAAAGGCGGCTTTTTTGAGGCCGTGTCCGGCGAGTTGTTTTATACCCTGTTCAACCTGCTTTCCGACCAGCAGATCACAAAGAATATGGTAACCGCGCGCCTGATGAGCGCGCAGTTTGTGCGTGAGATGCTGAAGTTCCAAGACAGGGAACCCTTCTTTTTCGGCCTGTGCGTTGCCACCGGATTCCGGCAGGTGCCGTGCACGGTGAAGAAGGCTTCCTCCTCCCCTACGACTTATACGTTTCGCAAGAAGATGGCGCTGGCAGTGAATTCCGTGGTTTCCTACAGTGCCAAGCCCCTGGTGTATATTTCCTATTTCGGGTTGGCGGTGACTTTGGTCGCCATGCTGTATGTGGCATGGATTCTGGGGCGGCAGCTCCTGTACAACGTGGCGCCGACGGGCTGGGCGTCTTCCGTGGCCTCTGTCTGGCTGGTCGGCGGCTTTATTCTGATGAGCCTGGGCGTCATCGGCATCTATATTTCCAAATTTACAAGGAGACCAAGCACAGGCCTTCCGTGATCGTGGCCCGGCGTTACGAGTAACTTCCCGGCCGTTTCCTTTTTCTCTCTTTCATGATTAATTATCTGGTTTTACATCTTCTTTTCATTGTCTATGCCTTCAACACGATGATGGGGCGTATGGCCGCTCCCTATGGCTGGATGGACTGGCACAGGTATGTCCTGCTGTGCGGCGTGCTGCTGCTGCTGGGCATTTACGCCATAGGATGGCAAGTCATGCTGAAGAGGTTTAATCTGGGCGTGGCGTACGCCAACCGCTCCTCAGTCGTGATCTGGGGCATTCTGCTGGCATGGCTGTGTCTGGGGAAGCCCTTTCCTGGACGCTGGCTCTGGGCGCGGCCATGATCATCGGTGGAATTATTCTGGTATCCACGGAGGAGGACGCATCATGAATGAGGGATTTTATATCGGCCTGACCCTGTTTTCCGTCTTTATGGCGTCCTGTTCCCAGGTGATTTTAAAAGAAGTCCGCCATGAATGACCGGTTGTCCGGCCTTTTTCTTATTTCGTAAACCGGGCTACCGTGTCTGCGTATGCCATTTTTTTTGTAGGTGCAGCCTGCTTACGTTTTACTGCCTTTCCCATTTGCCGATGGTGACGGTGAACGTGTTGGAGTGTTCCGCCTACGTGTATATTCTTTTTTGACCGCTTTTTTTCGGAAAGCCGGTGACGCTGCGCAAAGTGGCCGGAAACCTGCTGATCATTATCGGCATTATTGTGTGCTGAACCGTTGAAAGCGCCGGGGACATTTATGGCCGGAAGGCCGGGAATGAAATGGATACAGCTCTTGACTTTCGTTTTTCCCGTTTACTAGTATGCGTGCCCCGGCCGGGAACCATGGCCGGGCAGTCAGAATTTGCTTATGATGAAACAGGTCTGGAGATGGATATCGCTTTTGCCCCTGCTTCATCCGGTATGGTTCAATATTATCCTGCTGGTTCTTGCCTGGAGTATTGTCGGCGTTGCCTACCAGTCCAATGACGATTTGGTGATCGCCTCCGTACTGGATGGCTGGGGCGATCCTTCCTATGCCGATGCGCACGTCATTTTCGTCAATCCCCTGCTGACGAGGTTTCTTCTAATGATCGCCCCCGTTCTGGGCGGATTGTCCGTCTGGCCGGTGTTTCTGGCCGTTGCTACGCTGTCCAGCGGAGCCGCCATTTCACGATGCTTACGGCGCATGCCCGCAAGGCGCGCAGCTATGATTTCACGACGCTTGTGCTGCTGCTGGTATGGCTATTGATTATGCCTGGCCTTTATGCCGCCCTTCAGTTCAGCCATGCTGCGTTTCTCGTGGGTTTTACCGGGGTGCTTACCTGCCTGAAGCATGGTTCTTCATCCTGGTGGAAGCTGGTTGCGGGCGTCTTTTTATGTGTTTTGGGGGAGCATGATCCGGCTGGATGCCGCCCTGGTGTGCGATGCCTTTTTCGGGCGGTGTTGGCAGCGGGGAGCATGGACGGGTTCCGGCCCTCCTGGGAAAAGCTTCGTTCCCGGGGACGCCTCTGGGAGCCCTGGCATGCGTGTTTGCCTTTTCCTACGGCTTGAACGGATACAACAGGCATGCCCACCGCAGCGTGTTTGAGGGATGTGACGTGGCTGCCTGGAACGAGGCCCGCGCCTTGTTGTCCGATACGTCTCCCATCCGTTCGGAGGACGAGTACGAATGTGCTTCCTACGGGGTGTTTGCCAACGACATCAAGATGGTGCAGATGTTCACGAATTGCGATATGGAGGTGTTCAACACCGACTATTTGAGAAGACTCAGGCTGGCGCGGGACGGGAACGATTTCTGGCCCAGAATGTGGATTCGCGGAGAGAAGGCCCTGCATTTGTTTTCCTGGGATTCCATCGTGGACCTTCTGCCCTGCTGGATTTTGTTTGGACTGGCCTGCCGCGCCTCCTTTCGCCGCGGGGATTCTCCGGAGCTCCTGTGTTGTGTGGGCGGCCTTTTGGTGCTGGTTTTGTTGTACATGGCCAGCATAGACCGCCTGTATTTCCGGGTGGTGTATCCCACATTCCTGATTGCCGGGTTATGCCTGCTCAGGCCGGAGTATTTCCAGGCCGTCCACGTCAAATGGACGGGAAGGGGGCTTTGACGGGCAGCTTGCCCATGTTCTGCGCGTTTGCCGTCTCTCTTTCCCAGGCGTGCGCCGCCGTTTGGGAGGCCAATATGGAGTCGTTTTCCCCGGAGGCGGGGCGCCTGCTGTGCGAACGGGTGGACCGGGAGCCGGATTCCCTGTTTTGTGTGCAGATGTCCGGCGGCACTATTGATGACCTGGCTCCCGGGCAGTCCGTTTTCCGCAAGGCGTGGAGCTGTTCCCGGAAAAACGTGGTGACGCTGGGCGGATGGAATTTTCCGCTGAAGCCCGTGCAGAAGAAGTTGCAGGAAATGGGCTGGAATGGACAGACCGCCCTGAATCTTTGCCGGCACAACGTTTATATCGTCTGCCTGACGCCCCAGGAGACCTTTCCGATATGGACAGGAAGTTTTTACGATGCTTGCCGCCACATATGGGAACACCACGGCATCCGCACGGCGTGGCACCTGGATGAAAATATTGAAGGAGTGCGCATTTACCGCCTGCGCAAGACCTGGTTCCAGCCTGGCAGGGACGGCAGGAACGGCCTCGGTTTTATAGGGAGGAGCTCGGTCCGGATAACAAAAATCCCCCGGTTGACGGACCGGGGATGAAAAAAGGGTAACCTGCAAGGCTCCTTTAAAAGCGCGGCGGACCTCCCGGCTGCCGGCGGGCGGGTGCGGTCTTCACGGAGTTTTTCCTTCCGCCGGGCTCAGGAGCAGGTATTCCAGGTCCCGGATGGCCCGTTGCTTGTCGTTGGGGTCCTTGATGCCGGGAAGCAGGCTCTTCATCTTGTCCAGAGAAGCAACCTGGTCGCCGAGTTCAAAGCAGGCTTTTTCCCGTTCCCACTGCCTTTTAAGCAGGAAGTTGGCTTTTTTCCACTTCAGCCGTTTTCTTTGTCGCTGGCGGTGTTGTTCATCAGCAGAGCCAGTTCCAGGCCGATGCGCTTGTTCCAGAGCTTGCGGAAGTTTTCCACATCCTTGTTTTCCTTGTAGGGAACCAGAAGCACGCGGTCGAAGATGCCGTTGAGGTCCATCAGGTTGTCCGGCAGGGTTTCCGACCGGTAGTCGCTGATGTTCAGGTAGGTCCGGATGACGTCGCTGGCTCCGCCCACCATGGCGAGCTGTTCGCCCACATCCTTGGCGTTGGCGGCTACTTCATCCAGCATGGACAGCACGCTGGGGAAATGTTGATTTCGCGCTCGTTTTTTCCGCCTCCGCTTTTTCAGGCAGAGCAGCATCCATTTGCACTGGAGCTGCAGGGCCTTTTAAAGCCGGGAGCCACATTGTTGCCCGTGTTCTGCTTGCGCCAGTTGGAGAAGGCGGAGCTGGGGCTTTCATTCTGGCTGCTGCCGTTGCGGCCATTGCTGCCGCCTCTACCGCCGTTCATGGCGGGCATGCGCATCATCCGGTAACCGCCGCCGCCGCGTTCAGCATGCGGGACATCATGCTGGTGGGATTCAAGAATCGGTCTTTCATGGCGTCCACGTAGAGTTTCATGGCGGCGTTTTCCGTGGCGATGGCCGTCGTCAGGGCAGCCACGGCTTTTTGAAGACAGGCCGAACTGGTGTTCAGGTGCCCGGTTTTGACTTCCTTGAGCCATTCCGCCGCTTCTTTTCTGGCGGAATCGGAAAGCAGTTCCTGGGCCTGGCAAAAGCCGGAACCCATGACAAGGAGGATGAGCGCGGAAAGCGCCGGACGTTTATACAGGGGGGTGAAGTGTATCATGACGGTGTGGAGGGTTTACAGGTTATTTTAACAAACACCGTGCGTGAAAAAAAGTTTCATCTTTCCTTCAAAAAAATGACGGGTATATTGTTTTACTGCGGAAAATGTTTATCCCAGCACTTTCCGGATGCAGCCGACGCAGATGGAAACAGCCTCCTGCATCTCTTCCGGAGAGATAACGAGGGGCGGGTTGAAGTACAGCACGTCGCCCAGCGGGCGGAGCAGCAGTCCCTGTTTGAGGGCTTCCTTGTAATTGGTAGCCCAGGCGGCGTTCGGAGGAAGCTTTTCCTGCTTTCCCGGTCTTCCACCAGTTCAATGGCGTTGACGAGTCCCAGATGGCGGATTTCCCCCACATGGGGATGATCTCCCAAGGCATCCACGATCAATTGATGGAAGAAGGGGCCTTTTCCCGTGCACGGGGAATGATTTGTTCTTCATCCAGCACTTTCAGAACGGCCAGAGCGGCGGAACAGCCCAGAGGGTTGCCGGCATAAGTGTGGCTGTGCATGAAGGCTTTCCCTCCCGGTAGTCCGCATAAAAGGCATCGTAGATTTTTTGCGTAGTGATGGCGATGGACATGGGCATGTAACCGCCCGTCAGCCCCTTTGGAGATGCACATGATGTCCGGAGTGATTCCCGCCTGGTCGCACGCGAACATGCTGCCCGTACGGCCAAATCCCGTGGCGATTTCATCCGCAATGAGATGGACGTCGTAGGAATCACACAGGGTGCGGAGTTTGGCAAGATAGGAAGGCGGGTACATTCTCATGCCGGCCGATCCTGGAGCAGGGGTTCCACCAGCAGGGCGGCGCATTCCTCACCGTGGCGGGCGAATACTTCCCGCGCCGCATCAATGCATTCCGCCTGGCAGCATTCCCGTTTTTTTCCTTTGGGACAGCGGTAGCAGTCCGGGGCGGGAATGCGCACGATGTCCAGCAGAAGAGGCTTGTAGAGTTCCGAGTACAGGTCCAGGCCGCCGACAGACAGGGCGCCCAGAGTTTCCCCGTGGTAGCCGTCGCTCAGCGACATGAAGCGCACTTTCCGGCGGTTGCCCGTCTGATAATGGTATTGGAAGCTCATCTTCATGGCGGATTCGATGGAAGCCGAGCCGTTGTCGGAAAAATTGAATTTGCAGAGTCCCACCGGAATTTTTTTTCATTAATTCCTCGCACAGGGTGATGGCGGGCTTGTGCGAGAAGTTGGCGAAGATGACGTGCTCCAGGGAATCAAGCTGGTTCTTGACGGCCTGGCTGATTTTGGGATGGCAATGGCCCAGCAGGTTGCACCACCAGGAACTGACGACGTCCATGTAGCGCTTGCCGTCCACGTCGTACAGGCTGATCCCCCGGCCGTGGTCGATAACGATGGGGGCAGCGTTTCATAATCCTTCATCTGGGAACAGGGGTGCCAGATGTATTCCAGATCTTTTTGACCAGTCAGCGTGATTCATGATGAAGGGGAAGGGATGGCAAGCCGGGGAAAGCTTATTTCATGCGGACTTCATAGCCCAGTTCCGCGAGCATGGCCAGATCCTCCCTGATCGTTACTCCGGAGGTGGTGAGCATGTCTCCGGAGATGGCGGCGTTGGCCCCGGACATGAAGATTTTCCGGCCGTGGTCCCGCATGGTGTTCCGTCCCGCGGCAATGCGGACGAATCCGTCCGGCATGATGAAGCGCACCAGCGCCACGATGCGCAATTGCTCTTCTTCCCCCAGCGGTGTCATGTCCGCATAGGGGTGCCGGAATGGGGGTCAGGAAGTTGACGGAACGGATTTGATACCCAGGGAGGCAATGTCCATGTACATGTCAATCCTGTCTTCCCATGTTTCTCCCAGCCCCATGATGCCGCCGCTGCATACTTCCAGCCCGGCTTCCATGGCCCATTTGATCGTCTGGATCTTGTCGTCGTACGTGTGGGTGGTGCAGATGTTCGGGAAGTTGCGGCGGGAGGTTTCCAGATTGTTGTGGTAACGGGTGACGCCCGCCGCCTTCAACTGCTCGCAATGCTTTTGGAGAGAAGACCGTGAGAGGCGCACAGGAGATGCCGCATTGGGCGGAAATGTTTCTGTAGCTGGCGCAGAGCTGTTCCACGTCCGCATCCGTCAGCCTTTTGCCGGAAGTGACAATGGAGTAGCGCAGGATTCCCTTTGTTTTCATTGTATCTGGCTCCCGCCAGCAGCGCTTCGTCGCTCAGCAGGGGGATTCCTCCACAGCCGTGGAGTAGTGCGCGGACTGGGCGCAGTATTTGCAGTTCTCCGAGCATCTGCCGCTGCGTCCGTTGATGATGGTGCAAAGGTCGAAGACGTTTCCGCAGAAATGTTTGCGGATGGCATTGGCTGCCCGGCACAATTCTTCCAGCGGCTCCCGGCGCAGGGCCAGTAGTTCTTCTCTGGTGCATGTTCCGCCCTGGAGCACCCTGGAAAGAAGGGAAGAAGTAAGATTCATGCGGGAAAGATTACCTCCGGGGCGTGGTACGTCAAGGGTAGAGTTGAAGGGGCCGGGGATGGAAGCTCCGTTTTTGCCGCGTTATTTGTCCGTTTGTTCTGGAGTCCTGTAGCACAGAACCGGGAGAGGGTTTGTACTCCTTGCTCGGAACGGAGACGGCCACCTGGCCTCCGTAGCCGTCGCCGGTCCAGACCAGGGGGCTCCGGTCTTTCAGAACCGTTTTTTTGTCGAGCAGGACGGAGGAAAGGTCTATTCCGAGTGGGGAACCTGTATCCGCTCCCGCCAGGGCGCACAGCGTAGGCATCACATCGGCATGGAATGACGGCTAGGTGATGATTCTGTCGGGAGAGATTTTTCCGGGCCAGCGGATGGTGTCGGGGACCCTGATTCCCCCTTCGTAAAGCTGGCCTTTCAGTCCTTTCAGACTGTCCACGGAGTTGAAAGAATTCATGGTCCACGCCGCCTACATCATGCGTCGTGCCATTGTCACTGGTGAAGATGACGATGGCGTTTTCTCAAGGCCGCATGTTTCCAGCGTTTACAGCAGGCGGCCCACATTGTGGTCCATCTGGGAGATCATGCCGGCATAGGCCGCCCTGGGACGGGGATGGGGCAAATAGCCGTTTTCTCCCCCCGGTAGGGGCGCTGTCCCAGCCAGCGGGGTAACGGTCAATCCATTCCTGCAGGGGCTGCATGGTCACGTGGGGTTCCAGCGGGGCGTAATACAGGAAGAAGGGCGTTTTTCCGTGTGTCTGCCGTCTGATGAATTCAGTATTTTATCTGCAATCAGATTGGAACTGTGTTTTTCCGCGCGGTAGGCGTTCGTCAGCACTTTCCTCTGCGGCTGGGAGCCGTGCTTGATGGTGACAGCGGCAGGGAGGTGTTGGGTATTTTCTTTTTCCCGTCATTCCGAAGATAGGGAGGATAGTAGGTGTGGCAGGATTTCTGGTCCGTATAACCATAGAATCTGTCCACGCCGTGCTTGTCCGGGCGCTCGTGGTCCCAAAGTCGCCTATGCCCCATTTGCCGAATACTGCGGTGGTGTAGCCGGCTTTTTCAGGGCTTCCGGGGCGTATAGGTTTTCGTTCTGATGGGCCAGTCTCCCTTGAGGTCCCGCCAGTTTTCGCGGGCATCCACGCGTTTCAGGTCCTGAACGTCGCAGTTGTCCGTGTGTTTTCCGGTCAGCAGGACGTTGCGGGAGGGGGAGCAGACCGGAGCGCTGGAGTAGAAGTATACCCATCGCTGGCTTTCGGAAGCCAGTTTGTCGAGATTCAGGGTCTTGATTTTCTTCTGCACGTAGCACCCCTCACTTCCGCCCAGCCCAAATTGTCTGCGTTAATGAGCACGATATTGGGGCGTTCCCGCTCCGGCCGCATGGATGGAGAAAGGAATATGCCAGGTAACAGAAACGGAGAAAATACATGCTGCAGGATATACAGTCCCGGAAAGCATGAGATTTCATGCAACAGGAGCAGCCCGGAACGGAGGCCGCATTCCGGAATAAACGGCGGAGCCGTGTTTCTGCCGGCGGAAAAAACCGTTGATGGCCGCCGGAGGGCGGTCCGGGACGTATCTGGAGAAACGGAGATCAGGACAGGACAATGTTTTCCACCGCGGTGCGGATGGCTTCATCGCTGAATTGGTCCAGGGCATGCTTCAGGAAGCCCCGTGCAATCATGCTGCGGGCCGTTTGCTCCGGAATACCACGCGAAAGAAGGTAGAAGATTTCTTCCGGGGAGATGGACGATGTGGCGGAACCGTGGGAGCACTGCACCCGGTCCGCAAAGGATTTCCAGACCCGGAATGGAGTTGGTTTCCGCCTGCGGACTGAGGATCAGGTTGCGGTTGCTCTGGTAGGCGCTGGTGTCGTGCGCTCCTCCTCCACCAGGATCATGCCGCTGAAAACACTGGCGGAGTCGTCGTCCAGCACGCTGGCGTAAAACAGATTGCTGGAGGCTCCGCGGTAGCGGTGCCTCTGGTAGGTCCGCTGGTCCAGCTGCTTGCGTTCTTTCAGATGATTGGCGGAGAGCAGGCGTACATGGGCCTGTCTCCCGTCAGGACGCAGACCGTTTCCTGCCTGGACCATGCCGCGCCCGGATGGCTGGCCAGGTGTTCCATTTCCGCGGAATCGTCCGCCGTGATGTGGGTGAGCTCCACGGCACGGGACCGGATGTTGAGTTCCTGCACCAGGGCGTATTTGATGGAGGAAGCGGAAGAAAGATGGTGCTGTTGCATGGCTCCGCAGAATTGCATGCCATGGTCCGCACTGATGTGGCGCTCCAGGATACGGAGACGGCCTCTGTTTTCCGTGATGACCAACGTGTAAGGGAAGACGGCTACATTGTCTCCGGAGATGAAGTGGAAGATTTCCAGAGGCCGGGAGATTTCCCTGTCCGCCAGGATGACCAGTCCGTTCTGCTGAAGGGCCGCGTTCAGCGCGGCCAGACGTTCGAGCCCAGCATTTCAGGCATGTTTTCCAGATGTTTCCGCGCCAGGTCCGGGTATTGGAGAACAAGTCTTCCAAATCCATGACGGAGAGCCCTTCCGGGAGTTTCTCCGGCATGGAGACGGGCAGTCCGTTGGCATACACTACCCGGAGGGCGTCCGGCATGGAGGCATGGTCCCGGATGATGGCTGCCAGGGTTTCCGGGGCCAGGGGGATGCCGCTTCAAATCCTTCCAGGGATTCGTTGGCGGGAGCTCCGAACCGCCATGATTCCATGTGACGGGAAGGTTCGGGAAGCTGTACTGCCCGTTCCTTCATCTGCCTGTGCCGCGCTTCAAACCATTCGGGGAGGAAGCCTGCCGGAAACCGTTCGTCGTTGAGCAATTGATTCATCATTTCCTTCCCTTTATCCGATGCTGTCTTCCATTTCCAAGTCAATGAGCCTGCGCAGCTCCACGGAATATTCCATCGGGAATTCCTGTACGAGGATCGTTGATGAAGCCGTTGACCGCCAGGGACATGGCCGCCGCTTTCGGAATGCCGCGCTGCTGCATGTAAAAGCATTTCCTCCGAGACCTGAGAGACGGACGCTTCATGCTGCACCATGTTCGGTCTCCCTTCACCGTGATGGCGGGGTAGGTATCCGTGCGGCTGTTGGACGCCAGCAGCAGAGCGTCGCATTCCGTATTGTTCTTGCAGCCCTTGAACCCCTTGCCCATGACGACTTGGCCGCGGTAGCTGGCGCGGCCTTCTCCGATGCTGATGGATTTGGAGACAATGTTGGACGTAGTGTCGTCCGCCGCGTGGATCATTTTGGCGCCGGTGTCCTGGTGCTGGCCCGTATTGGCCAGTGCGATGGAGATGACTTCCCCCCTGGCCCTTTGCCCTTGAGGACCACGGCGGGGTATTTCATGGTAAGGCCGGAGCCGATGTTGCAGTCAATCAGCGGATTTCCGCGTCTTCCATGGCAAGGCCGCGCTTGGTGACCATGTTGAATACGTTGGAGGACCAGTTCTGCGCGGTGACGTACTGGATTTTCGCTCCTTTCAAGGCCACCAGTTCCACGACGGCGGAGTGGAGGGTGGACGTTTCAAACTGGGGCGCCGTGCAGCCTTCCATGTACATGAGTTCCGCGCCTTCGTCCGCGATGATGAGGGTACGCTCGAACTGGCCGAAGTTTTCCGAGTTGATGCGGAAGTATGCCTGAAGCGGGTGCTTGTTTAACCCCCTTGGGCACGTAGATGAAGGAGCCGCCGGAGAAACCGCACTGTTCAGGGCGGAGAATTTGTTGTCACCCGTAGGGGATGACTTTCCCGAACCACGGACGGAAGATTTCTTCATAGTTTTTGAGGCCTTCCGTCGAGTTGACGAAGATGACGCCCTGGCTCCGCAGTTCCTCCTTCATGTTGGAGTAGGCGGATTCGGAGTCGTACTGGGCTTCCACGCCTGCCAGGAATTGCCGCTCCTGTTCCGGCACGCCCAGGCGCTCAAAGGTGCGCTTGACATCTTCCGGCACGTCTTCCCAGCTTCTTTTGGGCCGCTCTCCGTCGGAAAGGTAGTAGCGTATCTGGGAGAAGTCTATTTTTTCAATTTCCGGGAGGCCCAATGCGTGGGCATGGGCTTGCTTTCAAAAAGACGGCCAGGGCGTTTTTGCGGAAACGGCGTATCCAGTCCGGCTCGTCCTTGACGTCGCAGATGTAGTCGATGGTGGCCTCCGTAAGGCCGTAGCCGGCGTCGAATTTGTGGCGTTCCGGGAAGGACAAGTTTCCCTTGCTCCGGTCGAAGTCAATCAGGTTTTTGCGCGCTGTCGTTCGCAGGCGTGTCAGGTGTTTCGCTCATGATGACTGCCGGATTGCCGGGTTATGCGTTGGTCGCTCCTTCGGTTTCCTTCAGGAATTCATATCCCCTGCTTTCCAGTTCGTCCACCAGTTCTCCGCCCCCGGTGCGGACAATTCGTCCGCCGGCCAGCACGTGGACCACGTCCGGCTTGATGTAGTCCAGCAGGCGTTTGTAGTGGGTGATCACAGGAAGCTGCGGAAGGGGGAGCGCATGGAGTTGACCCCTTCGGAGACGATGCGGAGGGCGTCGATGTCCAGGCCGGAGTCCGTTTCGTCCAGAATGGCGTAAAGGGGTCCAGTAGGAGCATCTGGAGGACTTCGTTGCGTTTTTCTCCCCGCCGGAAAAGCCTTCATTCACGGCGCGGGAGGTGAATTGGCGGGACATGCCGAGCTGGTCCATTTTCGCGTAAAGCATCTTGTAGAACGTGACGGCGTCAAGTTCCTCCCCTGGGGCATGCGCGCCTGCATGGCCGCACGCAGGAAGTTGGCGTTTGACACGCCGGGAACTTCCATGGGGTATTGGAAGGCCAGAAAAAGGCCGGCACGGCTGCGTTCGTCAATGCTCATGTCCAGCAGATTTTGTCCGTCCAGCCAGACTTCCCCGTCCGTCACCTCGTAGTCCGGATGGCCGCAGAGGACTTTGGGAGAGCGTGCTTTTCCCGGAGCCGTTCGGCCCCATGATGGCGTGCACTTCCCCTTGGGGATTTCAAGATTGATGCCTTTAAGAATTTCCGTGCCTTGCACGCTGGCGTGCAAATTTTTTTAATGACCAAGCTCATGATGTAAAAGAAGGAATTAACCCTGCGGTGTAATGATGGAACCCCTCAAGGTGATTTGGGCCTCTTCCACGCATACGTCGTCGGGCAGATTGATGAATTCCCTCAGGTCCACGCCTTCCTTGATGGTAATGTCGTAAATCCGGCCGGTCCGGGTGTCCTGGAAGTGGCCGTGATCGACGAGGTTGGGACAAAAGCGGGAGGAACTGCGTTCAAAGTTGACCTGATTGACAAGGCCATGGTTTACCAAAGCCTCCAAGCAGTTGTAAACCGTCGCCAGGGAGATGCTGGGGAGTTTTTGCGGACCCGGTGGTAGACTTCATTGGCTGTGGGGTGGTCGCGCTGTTCCAGAAGGACCTGGTATACTTCCTGCCGTTGCTTGGTGAGTCTCAAGCCGGAAATGACTGGAAGGGTAGAAGCCGTTTTTACGGCGTCTGAGGTATCTGTTTTGGAACTCGTTTTATATTTCATGCTCTGCGGGAATAGTGGAGAAGGCACTATCATTTTGCAAGAACAATTCCTGTTCTTTTGTTTTGAGTGGCCGGGGCGGGAAGGAAGGGGAAAAAGAAGGGCGGTCACCCTGTGGATGGCCGCCCTTGCAGGGAAATAGCTGTGAACCGCAACGGTTAGTTGGCGGACTCGGTTTCCGGAGCTACATTGACGCGGCGGCCTTCACGGTCGAAGAACACGCGGCCGTCCACCAGGGAGAAGATGGTGTAGTCACGGCCCATGCCCACCCTTGCCGGGGTGCCACTTGGTGCCGCGCTGGCGGATGATGATGTTGCCCGCGATTACTTCCTGGCCGCCGAATTTTTTCACGCCGAGGCGCTTGCTGCGGAGTCGCGACCGTTCTTGACAGAACCCTGACCTTTCTTTGTGAGCCATAAGATTAAGATGAAATTAGAGGTTGAAATTAGGCTTTGATGTCGGTGATTTCCAGCTTCGTCATGGCGCGGCGGGAACCTTTTTTCTTGTGGAAGCCCTTGCGGCGCTTGAATTTGAAGGCGATAATCTTTTTTGCCGCGGAATTGGCTGACTACCTTGGCGGAGACGGTGGCGCCTTCCACCGTCGGGGGAGCCGAGGATCACGTTTCCGTCATTTTCCACCATAAGCACCTGATCGAAGCTTGCTTCGGCACCCTCTTCAAGGGTATTGATGCATTCAACGTCGATCACGTCGCCCTTCTGGACGCGGTACTGCTTGCCACCTGTTTTGAAAATTGCGTATGCCATTACTATCACTGTTAAGGTTCGCCCGCGGTTGCGGGAGCCGCACTAAACCATATCACTTTTCTTTAGACAAGTAAAATTTCATAAAAAAATGAGCGAGTGGCATAAATTTTTTAAAAACGGGGGCTGTTTTAATGCGTTCTCCGGAAGAAATGCGGGCCTCGGGCGGGAAATAGGTAAAATTTTAATGCCTGGAGAGGTGCTGGGCGTGGTAGGAGAGCTGGGGGCGGGGAAAACGCATCTGACTCAGGGGATTATGGAGGGGCTGGGGGCACGGATGCCGCCGCCAGCCCCACGTTTTCCCTGGTGCATGAACACCGGGGCGGACGGCTGGGGCCTGCCATTTTTGATTTTTACCGGCTGCGGGACGAGTCCGAGCTTTTCGGGATAGGCTGGGACGAGTATCTGACGGAGACGCCGTACTGGTCGTGGAATGGGCCAACCTGTTTCCGGATGCGTTGCCGGAGGACGCCTCCCTGGCTGCTGCTGGAGCATGCGGGAGAATGTTTGCGCAGGGTTTCCTGGCTTCCCGTTCGTAATCCGGTTCAGTAACCGATGCTTTTGGCGAATGCCCTGTCAAATCCTGGGCTGTGCCAGATGGTGTTGTGCATAGCCCCAGGGAATTCCTGATAGTTGACGGGAGTGGAGAAGCAGTCGCGCAGCCGCTTGGCATGAGCCGGAGGAATGACTTCATCCGATCCCGCCGCCAGGATGCTGACGGGGCAGGAGACTTTGGGAGCCGCCAGGTCGGAACGGAAGTGGTCGGGCAGAATGAGCTTGACGGGCAGGTAGGGGGAAGAGGTCCCTGGCGGTCTCCAGCAGGCTGTCAAAGGAACCAGAAGTACCAGTTTTTTACATTCCGGACGGAGGCGATCTGGGTGGCTACCCCGGAGCCGAGGCTCTGGCCTACCAGAATGACGTCGTCCGGGGTTCTTCCTGTTTCCTTCAGCACGTCGTCCAGGATGGCCAGGGAATCTCCCATGATGGCCTGTTCCGTGGGACTGCCGGTACTGAGGCCGTAGCCGCGATAGTTGACAAGAAGCTTGGCGTGGGGAATTGATCCAGATAGGGCAGCATCATGGAGATGTCCATGGCGTTGCCTCCGTAGTAAACAAGAAGGGGCTGTCCTTTTTTTTCAATGAGCCATCCGCTGAGACTGGCTCCTTCCCGGTGGAAGGTGCGCCTGTGGGGTTCCCACTCGGCGCGTTTTTGCAGATAGGCGGTCTTGTCCTTGGGCTGGGGAGGCAGATAGACCAGGGAACGGACGGAACAATGGGTGCACGCCAGCACCATGCCAGCAATCAGCAGAACCGTTGTCCAGATTTTCCATCCTTTCCGTTTCATCAGGGGCATGTCTGGCTACCGGGGTGAGTTGTCCGTGATGGCAAGGGAGCCGGCCGCTCCGGTGCGGTATCTCGCACCGGGCTGTTCCTGATAAGTCCAGCCGGACAGCCGTGCCGCGTTTCCATCCGCGGATGAGAGGCGGACTTCATGGAGGCTGATTTCCCGCGAGGGTGTTTTAAAATGAAAGGTGGCGCTGACGTTCGCCTCCTGACGGCGGACAGTGGCTGTTTCCGGTGAATTTCCGTTGACACTGAGCACCCCCTGACCGTCCCCGTGGGACGTATAAAGCAGAGTGAGTGCGGCGGGGGCGTTCCGGGCCGCTTTATCGGTGCCCGGTTCTGTTTCATTCTCCAGAATAATGGCTGTTCTGCTGCCTTTGGGGAACCATTCCGCCTGTACATTGTCCGTCTCCAGGGTAGCTCCCCACGGCCGCAGGCTGAGAGAGTGAGAAGGACGCCCGGCAAGATGATGAATCCTAGTCTCATGAAGACAGTGTCCATCAATTCCGGCGGAAAGGCAATCTCCGTTTTCAGGAGGTTCATTCGTACCGGATTCGTTTTCCAAAAAAATGTTTGATAGGACAGGTGCGCTTCGGCAGTATGATAACCGTCATGTCTTACAGAATGTTCTCCTGGTGTTTTGCGGCGGCCTGCATGACCGGCATGTCTTTTGAGACGTGCCGGAGTGCTGAAGAAGTCCCCCTCCTGCTCGGATGGCCGTGGAAGTGCCTGCCGCCAGCCTGCTGATGGCGCGGCAAGAGACTGGGCAGACCAGGCTGGACAGGTCTTTTAAAGATGCCGAACTGAGCATAGGCGGCAAGAAGTATGCAAGGGGCATTGGCACGCATGCCACTTCCATGATTCCCCTTCCGGTGCCGAGTATTCAGGAGGAAGAGTGGTGAGCTTTGAAGGCGCGTGCGGCGTGTATGACGGTACTGACGGGGAGGGAAGCGTTGAGTTCCGCGTCATGAGCGGCTCGGGAGGTACTGTGGAGTTCCGAGTCATGAAACGGGGCATGCATGCCAAGAAGTTTTACGTGAAAGTGGCCGCCAACGGCCTGAAAAACCTGTATTTGATGGCGGACAGGGTGGAGAATAATTCTTATGATCACGCGGACTGGGTGGATCTGGCCTGGAGGATCGGAAAGGAAGGAGGAACCATGCAGGCGGCCGTAATGAACGTAGCCAAGTTCGGAATGATTCCCGGTGTCAGGAAGGACCAGGGACCGGCTTTGGCGCCGCCATTTCCGCCCTGAGAAGAAGGGGCGGAGGCGTTTTGAGCATTCCCAGAGGGGTGTATCATTTTATCCGGATGGAGCACTGGACATGAGTTTTTACATTTCCAATCACGACCAGCCCCTCGTTCATCCGGTGTGCGTGCCTTTGACGGACCTGAACGATGTCCGGGTTGAAGGGAATGGTTCCCTGTTCCTGTTTCACGGGAAGGTGATTCCGCTGCTGATCATGGATAGCGAGAACGTCACTGTGGAGCGCCTGGCAGTCGATTATGAACGCCCCTATTATTCCGAAGGAAGCGTGACCAGTGTGGATGACCAATTCACGGAAGTGGAGATAGACAAGAAAAACCTACCCGTACGAAATCAAGAACAACAAATTTGTCTTTATCGGGGAGGGCTGGAGGAAGGCATGGCCAGCTGCATGGCTTTTGAGAAGGAACGGGCATATCATCGCCAATACGGCGGACATCGGATGGAACGGCCATGTGGAGCCCGTGGGAGGAAACCGCCTCAAGCTGAAATGGGACCTCAAGAAAAGAGGGATCAAGCCCGGCGATACGCTGGTATTCCGGAATTACAACCGCCCCATCCGGGATGCGTGATTTACCGGGCGCGGAAGACGCGTCTGAATAACGTAGCCCCGCATCAAAGCACCGGCATGGCGCTGCTGGCGCAGCGATCGGAGGATATCAGCATCAAGGAGGGGGGAGTTTTCATCAGAAAGGGGACGAAGCGCGTACACACGTCCGGAGCGGACGCTACGCATTTTTCCAATACCCGTGGTGAAATTATTGTGGAAAAAGCTTTGTTTGAAGGAATGATGGATGACGCCATCAATGTCCATTCCACCTGCCTGGGGAATTCAGGAGGTGGTGGACAGCCACACTCTGAGATGCAGGTATATGCACCGCCAGGCCGTAGGCTTTGAAGTATTCCTTCCCGGTGAAAAAATCCGTTTTATCAACGGTCCCACCTTGGAACCGCGAGAAACGGGGACCGTAAAATCAGCCGTCAAAACGAATGAAAAGGAATTGCTGATCACACTGGAGGAACCTCTCCCCGGCGGGGTAAAGGCGGGCGATGCCGTTGAAAATGCTGATTTTTATCCGTCTGTCGTGTTCCGGAACAATATTGTCCGCAACAACCGGGCGCGGGGCACCCTGTTTGCCACTCCTGAAAAGGTGCTGGTGGAAGGCAATCTGTTTGACCATTCCTCCGGCGCTGCCATCCTGCTGGCCGGAGATGCCCAGGGCTGGTATGAAAGCGGCGCCTGCCACGAGGTGGTGATCCGCAGGAATACGTTCATCAACAACCTGACCTCCCGCTACCAGTTCACCAACGCGATCATTTCCATTTATCCGGAGGTCAAGCAGCTGAACAACCAGAAGGACTATTACCACCGCAACATTCTTATTGAGGACAATGTGTTTAAAACCTTCGATGTTCCCTTGCTGTTTGCCATTTCCGCGAAAATATCAAGTTCATCAACAACAGGATTATTTACAACAACGATTACAAGGGGTGGGGACAGAAGCCCTTCCAGTTCAGAAGATGCGCCAATATCCGGATCAAGGGCAACCGGGTGGAACCGCCGCGCACGTGGACCATAGCCGACTGCAAACTGGAGAATACGCCGGCAAGCCAGGTGCACATGGATGAGTGATATTCTTTTGCCTGTTTTTACAATACATATTGGTTTTTTCGGATGGCTGATTCCGGATGTCATGCGTGCGGGGGCTTGTCATGGAGAGGCACCGCAAATGGACGCAAGCAGGGAAGGATTGCGGAGCTGGTCGGAAAGGGACTGAAAAGATTTTCATTACTGTTGCCATTCCGGTTGTTGTTGGTTCTCTCTAAATTATTTTGTTTAGTTTGACACCCATTTGGCAATCTACTATGTTCCTTGTGCAATGCACAAGGAACATAGCGGCTGGTGGGCAAAGTACAATTGGCTGGTTTTGTCTTTTCTGTCGTGCTGTTTTTCATTTCATGACCAGAGTTTTGGATTGATGAATGCTGTACCGCATCGTGTGCTGTCCAGCCGAGCCTGGAAGAATGCTGGCGGCAAATTTGCCGGATTGGCGGGAGCGACGCCCAGATTGCTTTTTATTACTATCTTTTGTTTTTGTGGCATCAGGTGACGGGAGCCGAATCCGAGCTGGCTCTTCGTCTGTTCAATGGGGTCTGGGTTTTTCTGGCAGGCTGGTTTTTCAGAAAGGAGCCAAAAGCTCTGGTCATCCTGTTGCTTTCCCCGTTTTTTATCTATTATACCGAAGAACTGCGCCCTTATATTTTACAAATTGCGGCTTCCTGCGGGGTGACCATGCTGCTTTATCAAGCCAGCAGAGGGCATCCGCCAAGGTTTCATGCGCTTTTTGGTGCCTTGTTTTCCTGTGTCTGACAAGCCTGACAGGGGTTGTTTGGGGCTTCGGCTTTATAGTTGCTTTTTTCATCTTGTCATTCCGGCAGTTCAGAGGGCGGAGTCTTTGGAAGCCCGTGTTTTGCTGGATTTTCCCTTTTGCAGGACTGGCTGCGTATTATGCCTATACCCTTTCCCTCGGGGCTCGTTCCGTGGTGATATCTTCCAGCTGGGTTGTTAATGTGGCCGCGTCCTTGTATGAGTTAATGGGACTGGCCGGGCTGGGGCCTCCGCGTGCCGAGTTGAGGTTGTGTACGACCCTGGATTCCTTATGGAAGATGGAAGGGTTGGTTTTGGGGGGCGTTGTCGCCTTGGTCATGGGCGGTGCCCTGGTTTATGGAGTTGTGTTATGGAGCAGGCAATCCTCCAGATCATTGCCATGGGCGCTCCTCGCTCTTGTGTTGATTCCCGGCATGGTGTTTCTTTATGGAACGGAAGCCATGGATTTCCGGTTTTCCGGCAGGCATTGCGCTCCTCTGCTGCCTGTATTGTGCCTGATTTGGTCAAGGTATGGCCCCAGAACTGGAAGTCTTCCGACCGGTGCCGGGTTGTTCTGTTTATCCTGATGATGATTGTCTGGCTGGCAAGCGATTTCCGTCTTCGTTTTTGCAGTATTTATAGCCGGGAAAATTACCGGGAGGCTGTTTTCTATTGCAAATCATTGAGGAGAAAGGAATGAAGGTTCTTCTGCTTTGCAATGAGTTTGGCGGGAATTTTATGGATGGCATTTTCAGCCTCCGGCGAATTATTGGTCAGATTATGATGCCATTGTCGTTTCCCGCCCGGGCCGGTATGCTCCCGTATTAAAAGCGATGGAGGATTCGGGCTTGTATCAACGCTCCGCCCTGTGCCAGGGATTTACCGTTTATTTCAATGGAAAGGTTTTGCCGCCGGCAAGGAAGGATTGACGCTTTCCCCGATTGTTTCAACGTCTTGCGTCAGAGAGATGTCTTACAAGGATTATGGAAATTCCTTCCCATTTGATCAAACGCTGCAAGAAGTTCATTGAGCCTTACCGTGTGACGGACGGCAAAGGATTTAAATTGTCCCATCATGATCCGGGGGATCTGGGCAAGCTGGACAAGGACAGCAAGAAGGAAGCCGTTGAGAAGCTTGAAAAAGGCATCGAATTGCTGGGACAGTTGCAGGAGGTGCTTTACGCCAGCGAGTCCTATGCCCTGCTGGTAATTTTGCAGGCAATGGACAGTGCCGGCAAGGACGGGATTGTCAAGCATGTGATGGGAGGAATCAATCCCCAGGGATGTGTGGTGAGCAGTTTCAAGTATCCTTCCACTGTGGAACGGAGCCACGATTTTTTGTGGAGGTGCGTGATGCGCCTGCCGCAGAGAGGCATGATCGGCATTTTCAACCGTTCCTATTACGAGGAGGTGCTGAGCGTGCGCGTGCATCCGGAATACCTTGCGGGGAAGGATTTGATCCGGGCCAGGCAGGCAAGGCTTTCTGGAAGGAGAGATACAGGTCCATCAATAACCTGGAACGCCATTTGCATGCCAATAAAACGCGGTTTGTGAAAATCTTTCTCCATCTTTCCTATGAGGAGCAGAGGAAGCGCCTTCTGGCGCGCCTGGATACTCCCGACAAGAATTGGAAGTTTTCAGAAGGGGATATCCATGAGCGCGAATATTGGGACGGCTACCAGAAGGCTTTTGAAGAGATGATACGGAATACGGCCACTCCGGATGCTCCCTGGTATGTGGTTCCGGCGGACAACAAGTGGTATTCCCGGCTGGTCTGCCTGTGTGCGATTGCAGGCGCCCTGACGGATATGAAGCTGAAATATCCGCAAGTGTCCGGGGAGTTGAAGTCTTTCTTCCCCAGATTCCGGGAGGAACTGGAATATCCGCCGGACAGGGATAAGAAGTGAATGGCGCGTGCCCGGTCCTGTTCCGGAATAACCACCGTGCCCGGAGAGAGGATAACGGAGATGCGCCCGGAATGGGGGCATGTAAGCTCAGCTTCTGCGGAAGGGGGAACGCCTTGTAATCAGCGCCTGCGTTCCCAGGATTTCACCTTGCCGTTGATGAATAGAACGTATCCCGTATTTACCGGAACGTAGGTGACGTCGTTGTAATAGGGATAATACGGGCTATAGAAGCCCGGTCCCCCCCAATAAGGGCCGCCCCAGTACGGGCCGTACCAGAAGGAGGGCGGCGGCGTGTAAACGGGCTGCAGGGAAGAGTAGATCCAGCGGGTGGCCTGCTTTCCGTTGAGGTTGCCTTCCGCCACGGCGGAGGGGTCTCCCCATGCCAGGAATACGGCGGGCGGAGACATGCCTTCCGCAATTTGGCCGGTTTCCACCAGCGCCTTTTGAGCGGGGGGAAGCGAATTGAATAAAGCGGGGTTTTTCTGAATACGGGAGGCGGGGGAGGACACGCAGGAAGCAAGGCTCAAAGCGGCGGCCATGGTGGTGAAAAGTAACTTCCAGTTCATGATATGCATACGGATAACACTCACTTTGACTCTTGCCAAGGGTCTTTTGTTGAGTAAAATGAACCGACAAGTTATGAAAGCGTTCCGCAATCTGGCCTTATTACTGATGGTCCCGGCTCTGGTTTCCTCCCTGTCTGCAGCAGGAAAACCGGAAATTATCAATGATTATCTTCCGGTCGGGAAGATGGTGGAAGGCTCTGCCGTGAGCGTTTTGCTTGACGAAGGCCTTCAGCCATTCATGGAAAAGATTGACGGCGTTTTCAGCTCCCTGCCTGAAAAAGACAAGAAGGAGCTGGTTTCCCAGATTGTCCCCGGACAGCCTGTTCCGTATGACGAACGCCTGGGCTGGACCAAGGAAGATTATGCCAAATATCTGGAGTGCTGGAAAAAGAAGCAGATCCAGGAAGTGGCTCCCGTAGCGATGGGGATTTTCCCGAACGGCGAGCAGGGCATCTGGAATCTGGCAACAGTGGTTCAGCAGGGCCCCCTGCCGATGAGCACGCTCAAGTATGATTCCAATACCAATTCATGGATTTCCCCCAACGGCTCCCTGGCTTTGAAGGGCGACGTGTCCTATGACGATATGAATGTGTATGGGGCGTGGAGCGGCAAGGAATGGACGCTGGAGAAAAAGACGATCCTTTCCACGCTGACGGAAACTGTCATCCTCGGCAAGACGAAGGATGGAAAGTATGTTTATTTTGTGTACAACATGTCCGAGAAGAATCCGGACAATTTCGTTATTGCCAATCAGTCCATCGTGCTGCGCGTTCCATGACCAGCATTGTGGGAGATCCCTTCTGGAGAAGGCCAAGGCCCGCGCCCGCCAGTAACGGCTGATGTTTTTTCTTACTTCCGGTTATAAAAGATGCGTATTATCAGTGGATTAGCCGGTGGAATATCCTTGTCCGTTCCCAAGGGGGAGGTTCGCCCCACCACAGACCGGGTGAGGGAAGCCCTTTTTTCCATCCTGCATCCTCTGATCAAGCATGCCGACGTCCTGGACCTGTTCACCGGATCGGGGGCGTTCGGGCTGGAAGCCCTGAGCCGCGGGGCAAGAACCGCCCGCATGGTGGATGCTTCCCGGGCTTCCTGCACTACCGCCAAGGCCAATTTGTCCAAGACCGGGCTTGAGGGCGGCACGGTGATCCAGGGGGACGCCGTCCAGTTCGTGAAGAGGGAATTGACCGCAGGTAGAAAGTATGATGTGGTGTTTGCCGACCCTCCCTATTGCAAGGGGCCGCTGGACAGGGATTTTGTCGTGGAACTGGTGGAAGCCGGTGTGGCCGGGCTGCTGAAGGATGACGGCGTGTTCATTGCGGAGGTCCAGGAAGGCTGGGGGACCGGGAGTGAAGATTCCGCCGGTTTTGACGGACTGCGCCTGGTAGATACCCGCCGGTACGGGAAAAATATGCTGCTGTTCTATCGATTGCCTAAGGAGTAAGATGAAAGCCCTTTTATTGTCATGTTGTTATAATATCCTGTACACCATCGGCTGGCTGGTGACTCTGCCTTCCTATTTGCTCAAGCAGAAGCGCCGGGGGGGATTCGGCACGGGGCTGATGGAGCGTTTTGGCCTGTACCGCGTTTCCTACAACAGGGAACCGAAGGGCGTGCTGTATGTACATGCCGTGAGCGTGGGGGAAGTAGTGATAGCCCTCAAGTTCCTGCGTGCGTGGCTCTGGGAGCGCGGCGGTTCCGCCGTGCTAGCCACCAGTACGGCTACGGGGCATGCCACGGCCATGAATGCCCAGGTGCCCGGCGTGCGCGTAATTTACTCCCCTTTCGACTTGCTGGGGCTTCCCGGCAGGTGCTTTGACCGCTTTGAACCGGAAGCCATTGTGCTGGTGGAGGCGGAGCTGTGGCCCAATTTTGCGCGCGCGGCCAAGGTGCGCGGCATTCCCATGGCGATGATTAATGCCCGCATGTCCGCCAGATCGGAAAGCCGGTACCGCGCGTTCAAGTGGCTTTCCAAGTATTATTTTTCTTTTCTGGACACCATGGGCGTGCAGGACAAGGGGGATGTGCAGCGGTTTGAGTCCGTGGGGGTCTCTCCGGCCGTCATCCATGTGACCGGAAGCATCAAGTTTGACCAGCAGACGGCGGACCGCCGTGATGGGAATCCCGAGTTTTCCGCCATTCTGGAGAAGTTGAAGCGTGGCAAGCCCGTGGTGCTGGCCGCCAGCACGCATGACGGGGAGGAAGTCCTGATTGCGGAGGCTGCCAGGAAGGCCGGCGGTTTTCCCCTGATTGTTCCTCGGCATGCGGAACGCCGCCATACCGTGGTGAAGGATTTGTCCGCCCGCGGCTGGCAGTGCATTTTGCGGACTGAAGGAGAAATTCCTGAAACCCTCAAGGAGAACGTCTGCTATGTTGTGGATACGACCGGGGAGCTGAAGGATTGGACGGCCTTGGCCGACGTGGCCGTGATCGGCAAGAGTTTCCTGGCGGACGGCGGACAGAATCCGGCAGAAGCCGTTGCCTGCGGCGTGCCCGTGCTGACGGGGCCGCATATGGAGAATTTTGATGCTCTTGTCCAGCTTCTGGAAGGAGTGGACGGCATCACCAGATGCGGGGAGGAACAGTTGCCGGACGTTCTCAAGGAAATGCTGGACAACCCGTTGCTGGCGCATGCGCAGGCTTCGCGCGCCCAAGTGGCTCTGAAAGCCCATTATGGAGCTACGGCCCGCACCATCCGCATGATCTGCATCATGCTCAAGATTCCCGTTTGAGCGGAGGGGCATCCGTCGTTTTTTCGCTGTCCTCTGTAGTTGAATGGAGAGGCAGGGCATAGACTTCCCCCTGCGGCGCGTCCACAATGATGTCAAAGTGCCGGAGGGTATCCACGCCGATTTGGTGTCTGCCGCCGGTTCCCGTCACGACGAATGAAAGGCCTTCCATTTGGAAGTCCGGTCCCATGTGGAGCGTGGAAGGAACACCCAGCTTCATGACGGAATGGCTGCCGCTGCTTCCGTTGATGTCTGACGCCATGACTTTGACATGACTACCGTCCGGGTCCGCCGGCCATTGCTCCACAGGGGCCAGAGAGAGTGTGGAGCCGGAGTCGAGAGCCAGGAGAAACGGCGCGCCGTCCCTGACGCACCGGATGTAGAGGATGCCGGAGTCATGGCGTTCAACGTCCAGCGGTTTCATGTCTTTAAGGGGGAAACGGGAGCGTTCGAGGAATTGCAGGGTGGCGTCCCTGACGGAGAGCAGGAAGGGGCAGAAGCTCAGATAGTTGATGCCCAGGATGCCGTCCACGCGAATTCGGGTGCTTTTTTGAAGAGGGTCCAGGTCCATGGTGCACCCGTAGAAGTTTTTGATCAGAAGGCCGCCGATGGAGAAGGATTCCATGGAAAATACCCGGGGTGCGGTGTGGACATTGGAGCCGGGGGCAATCTGAACTTCCTGCAGAGCCAGATCCGGGAAGTGCTTTTTTGATGAATTGACGTCGAACGTGGTGTGGGAGGCGGCCGTATCCACGATGAGGTTGCACGGGATGCCGTTGATGCGGCATTCCGCAATAAGCAGTTTGCTGTTGGGGTCCCTTGCCAGTTTGACCGGCTCCATGTCAGTCAGGGATGCGGTGGCCCTGTCCGGAAGGGGAGCGGCTTCTTCCGCGAAGGAGAGAGGGAGCAGGGACAGCATCAGGAGGCCTGCGGCGGCAAGTGGCAAGCTGCGTACGGGGAGCATCCCTTACAGGTAAGCGAACACCCGCGGCCTGGCAAGTCAATTTGACGGAGAATCAGTCATGAGCCCGGTGGTTGGGTCTGTGGCGGCGTTCCAGCTCCACGCGGTCTTCGTAGTTGCGGGCCTGGACTTTCCTATCCCTTTTTCCGGCCCTTTCCACGTTCATCTGCCGTTTTTTCTGGCGCTTGGCAAGCTGGGAAATTTCGTTTTCCAGATTCAGGAAGTTCAGGTAGCGTTCCTTGTCCAGGCGCCCCTCTTCCACGGCTTTTCTGATGGCGCATCCGGCGTCCTTGCCGTGGCTACAGTCCGCAAACCTGCATTCATGGGCCAGTTCCGTGAGGTCCGCAAAACTTTCCCGGAGCGTGTGTTCGTCCGTCCACATCTGGATTTCCCTGATGCCCGGATTGTCGATCAGCAGGCCGCCATGCTTGAGAAGTACCAGTTCCCGCGCCACCGTGGTATGGCGTCCTTTGCCGGTGACTTCATTCACTTCCCCGTCCAGAGCCATTCGTCCCCCAGCAGGGTGTTGACCAGCGTGGATTTTCCCACGCCCGAGGAACCTACGATGGAGATTGTTTTTCCCCGTTCCAGACATTTGCGGAAGTCCTTGATGCCCTTGTTGCGGAGGGCGCTGATGCAGATAATGCCGCATTCCGGGCAGAGTTCCCGGAGGATGTGCGTGGCTTCCTCCACTTCTTTCCTGGAGAAGAGGTCCACTTTGTTGAGCAGGATGAGGGGCATGGCCCCGCTGCGCCGGATGAGCGTGAAGTAGCGCTCCATGCGTCTGGGGTTGAAGTCAGTTCCCGGTTCCGTGACGACGGCCACGATATCCACATTGGCGCCCAGCACCTGTTCCGCACTGCTTTTTCCCGGCGCCTTGCGGGAAAAACAGGTCCGGCGGGGAAGAATGACGCGTATGACGGCTTCATCCTCCGCTTCTCCGGGATCAATCGCCACCCAGTCTCCGACGGCGGGAAGTTCCGCATCCGTGGCGGCGTCATGCCAGAGTTTTCCGCTCACGACCACGTCCATGTCCTCTCCTCCGTCCAGCAGGGCGGTGAAGTTGATTTTCGTTTCCCGGATCAGGCGCCCCGGAATCCAGCCGGGTTTGGCAATGGCGTCAAAGGCGTCTTGAAAGTGGTCGTTCCAGCCTAGGTCCTGAAGAGTAACGGGCATGATGGAGCAGAGGGTTGTTTGAGAGAAGCGGTACGCTGCGGCTGATCGTTTATGATGGCTTAATTCCGGCCGGGTTCAAGCCCGGAAAAGGTATGCCGGTCAGGATGACAGGCCTTTCCCGCGTACAAGGCGGCACGCGCGTTCCACGATCTGGTGGGCGATGTGCGTTTGGCGGCTTTTTCCAGCAGGTCCGTCCGGTCCGGGTAGATGAGCAGCACTTCGTTTTCCGACGCGTCGAAGCCGATGTCCCGGCGGGAAACGTCATTGGCCACGATCATATCGCATTGCTTGCGCTCCAGCTTGCCGCGCGCATAGGATTCCACGTCGTGGGTTTCCGCCGCAAAGCCGACCAGAATGCCGCGGAAGCCGAATTCCATGCGCATGGAGCCCAGAATGTCTTTGGTGCGCTCCAGCTCCAGAATCATGCGCTCCCCTGTTTTTTTGATCTTGCGGTCCGGTACGGAAACCGGCCTGTAGTCCGCAACGGCGGCGCTGAGGATGGCTATGTCCGCATAGGGTGCTTGGTTCTGTACGGCGTCATACATTTCTTGGGCGGTTTCCACGGGAAGGAAGTCAACGCCGTGCGGAACGTCCAGGGAAGTGGGGCCGGAGATGAGCAGGACGCGGTGGCCGTCGTGGGCCGCCGCCTCCGCCAGACTGTATCCCATTTTGCCGGAAGAACGGTTGGTGATGTATCTTACGGGGTCAATGGCCTCTTTGGTAGGACCGGCCGTGATGAGGAAACGCATGGACGGCATTATGCGGAATCGTAGGGAAAAGTGAAGAGTGATCTTGTTCAGCCGGGCATTATGTTCCGGCTTGACTCCTGTCCGGGATTGGGCGAGTTATGAAGGCGTGATTTATTGGGACAATAACGCCACCACCCCCCTTCTTCCGGAAGTTTACGCCGCCATGGAACCGTTCCTGAAAGAACGGTTTTTCAACCCTTCCGCGGGGTATGCAGAAGCCAGGCGCGTACGGGAGGCGGTGGAGGAAGCCCGCGCCGGAGTGGCGGCCCTGCTGGGAGCGTCTCCGGAGGAAATCGTGTTTACTTCCGGAGGAACGGAGGCCACGAATGCCGCCTTCCGGCAGATGGCCCGTGAAGGAAAGGGCGTGACCGTACTGTCCACGGATCACGATGCTTCCCTGAAAACATCCGTTGCCCTGGGGAACGGGCGCATGTGTTCCGTGGACAGTGAAGGAAGGGCCGTACCGGAAGAATGGGAAGCCCTGTGTGCTGGGGAGGCGGGCGGCGTTTCCTTTGCCTGGGCTAATAACGAGACGGGCGTGCTTCAGGATGCGGCGGCTTTGTGCGCCGGCGCCCGGCGGCATGGTTTGCCCGTGCATCTGGATGCGGTGCAGTGTGCCGGAAAGATTCCCGTGTGCCTGCATGGGATGGATGTGGATTATGCGTCCGTTTCCGCCCATAAATTGCATGGTCCGAAGGGTATAGGATGTCTGTACAGGCGCTCCGGCGTTCCTCTGGAGCCTGCCTTGTTCGGTGGCGGCCAGGAGTACGGGCTGAGGTCCGGCACGGAGAATGTGCCGGGAATCATCGGTTTTGGGGCTGCGGCCCGCGTGGCCCTCCGGCATGTGGAGGAAGCGGGGCGCGTGAGGCGTCTGCGGGACAGTTTTGAGTTTTCCCTAGCGCAGGCCGTGGACGGAGTGACGGTGCATTCCGGTGCCGCGGAGAGGATTCCGAATACGTCCAATCTGGCTTTTCGGATGCACGGCCGAGGCCCTGATGCTTTTGCTGGAACCTGCCGGGCTGCTGTGTTCCGCCGGGTCCGCCTGCCATACCGTGCAGCCCATGCCGTCCCATGTGCTGGCGGCCATGGGGCTGTCCGACGGGGAGGTGCGTTCCTCCCTGCGTTTTTCCCTGTCTTTTACCACCACGGAGGAAGAGGTGCGGGAGGCCGTGCGGCTGGTGACGGAGGCTGTCAGGGAAGGTGCGCCGCGTCAGTCTTCCCGCACCGGTCCCGTGTTTGTTTACAGGCCGTGAGCGGGAGAGACAGCCTGATGGGCTTTTATGGCGGCGGATTGGCCGTAAAGGAACAGGGAGCGGCGCTTTGGGCGGATTGTGCGCTTTTCTTTCTTTCTTGCCGCCGTGCACGGTTCGTGCTAGGGTTTACAGACTATGGGAAACAGCAGTTTTCCAGTAGATGCCTATGAATATAGAACATTATCAGAGCAAGGATGAGGAGGCGGTCCTGAATATTTGGCTGAAGGCGTCCGAACAGGCCCATGCGTTTGCCGGGGTGGGTTTCTGGTGCGGTCTGGTGGAAGATATGAGGCAGGTGTATTTGCCGAAGGCGCGGACCTGGATATGCCGTGACGGTGACCGCGTGATGGGGTTTGCCTGCCTGGTGGGAGAGGGGGAGCTGGCCGCCCTGTTTGTGGATCCGGAACGCCAGTGCGAGGGTATAGGGACGGCATTGCTGAATTGGGTCAAGGATCACAGCAAGGGGGTGCTGACCGTAGGCGTTTATGAGGAGAATCCGCGTGCATGGCAGTTTTACAAGCGCAGCGGGTTTGAAGAGATCGGCTCCCGGGAGGATGAACTTACCGGCAGCCGGGAGTACCGTCTGGAGTGGAAGAGGCCCCGCCCGTCATAAGAAAGGGCGGAGGCTCTTGAAGAACCTCCGCCCGAGTTGATTTTTAGGATGCCGGCAGCCGTGTTAGGCGATTTCCACCTTGACGCCGCTCTTTTCAATTTCTTCCACCATTTCCGGAGCAATGGCTTCGTCCGTGATGAGCATGCTCACCAGGTTGGGAGCGACCGTGTAGAATGCCGGGCTGTTTGCGATGCTTGTGGAAGGCATGGCGATGATTACCTTGGCATCCTGGGGGATGACGCTTCTGATGAATTCGGATTGAAGCATGTTTTTGTACCCGGCGCCATGCTTGGGGGAGTAGCAGTCCGGGGTGAGTACCACGAGTTCAATGTTCAGGGATCCGGCCGCATGGGCCGCGTCCTGGCCCACGTAAACCTGGGCTTCACGGTCGAAACGGCCGCCCGTGCAGTAGAAGCTGAGGCTCGGGATGCCTTCCAGCCTGGTCAGAAGGGTGGGGTTGTTGGAGACAATATGCGTGTCTCTGGAGTTGACATGGTTGCAGATCTGGTAACCCATGGTGCTACTGTCAATGAACATGACGACGGAGGTCGGGATGTTCTGAACGGTTTTTTTGGCAATCTGGATGGAGACATGGTCCTGAGTGACAATGTCTTCATGAAGGGATTTGTGAGTGAGCGCCAGTGCGCCGCCGTGAACGCGCTTGAGGAATCCCCTTTTTTCAAGGTTAATTAAATCGTTACGGACCGTTTCATCCGTGACCTTCATCTGCTTGGCCAGGGCAATTGTCCTTGCGGCTCCATGCTCGGCCAGGGTTTTCAGAATAAACTCTTTACGTTGGGATGCTAAGTACATTGGGTTCTGTTTTTCTATATAGAATGTTTACACGTTCTACGTGTTAAGTTGTTTTCTAACAATTTTTCACGGTCTCAGTCAAGCGTTAGAAACATTAACTTTTGACTGTTACTGTGAATAATGCCGATTTTGTAATACTGAGACAGCGTGATAACGATAAATGTACAAAAATATTTACTCAATGCACAAATTAGTTATTATTATGACAGAGATTTGTTAATCGGGTATGGAAATGGAGGCCGGATCGAAGTTGGGGGTGGGAAAGGCAAGCTGGAGATGCCGGAGCTTTTCCACGATCAGGCGTGCAACGACAAGGTTTCTGTACCATTTCCGGTCCCCGGGGATAATGTACCAGGGGCTTCCGGGTGGATGTTTTTCAATGAGGTCCTGGTAGGCGGTTTGGAATTCATCCCAGCGGTTGCGGTCATCAAGGTCATCCATGCAGAATTTCCAAAGCTTGTCCGGATCCTGAAGCCGTGATTCCAGACGCTTTTTCTGTTCCTCTTTGGAGATATTCAGGAAGAGTTTGATAATGGTAGTGCCTTCTTCCGCGAGCATGGACTCAAAGTCCAGCACGTGCTTGTAGCGGCGCTTCCAGACGGGGTCCGGGAAGATTTTTTTTACACGCACGGCGATGATGTCTTCATAATGGGAGCGGTTGAAGATGGCAATCTGGCTTTGGTCGGAACTTCCTTGTGCACGCGCCAGAGGAAGTCATGGTCCAGTTCCTCCGGAGTGGGTTTTTTAAAGGGCACGACATGGAGCCCCTGCGGGTCCACGCGGGAGAAGACGTGCTTGACGCAGCCGTCCTTGCCGCCGGCGTCCATGGCCTGGAGAATGACGAGTATTTTGTGCTTGTGCTGGGCAAAGAGTTTTTTCTGCAGTTCCTGCAGTTCTTCCCTCAGCTTGTCGAATTCGACCAGGGATTCTTCCTTGGTTCCGGAGAAGAGGGATTTGTCATCCGTGGGGTAGTCCTTTAAACGCAGTTTTTTGCCCGGAGGCACCAGGTAACGGTTCATCGTATAAGAAGTTAGTGTTGAAGAGTGAGCGGCCCGTACGACGCGCTTTTCCGCAGAGGGGCGGTTGGCGGCTGGGGGCTTTCCGAAGAATTGAGTGAGGGCGTCCTTAATGACTTTTCTTTTGAATTTGGGGAACATTTCCAGCTTGATGTCCTGGAGAAGCACCCATTTTGTTTTTGCGAATTCCGGGCTGCGGTGCAGGTCCGTTTTGGGGCGGCTCGTTTTGCAGCGCACCAGAAGTAGGTTTGTTCCTGCCCAACCCAGCGGGTGATTTTACGGTGGTTGGCAGGGTATTTGTACCGCAGCCCGGGGAGGCGCGCCACAATGTTGTAGTCCGAGGGGCGCAGCCCCACTTCCTCCCAGACTTCCCGCGCCAGGGCACGTTCAATGCTTTCATTTTTGATGACGCCCCCCTGGGGAAAATGCCAGTAGGGATTGCGGCCGTGGTCTTTGCCCAGCAGGATGTATCCGTCGGCATCCATGATGATGGCTGCCGCGTTGATTCTCCATGCTCTGGCTGGTGAAGGAGTGTCCATGACCGGGCAAAACTGCTTACTGGGGGGCTTGTTCCGGGGCGGCCTGCATTTCCGGCGGCTGTTCCGTTTCAGCCGGGTCTTCCTGCCAGATGAAGTGCTCCAGCTGGATGCGGCGCGCATAGGCTGCCGCTTCCCTGGCTCTGGGGCCGGAGGTTTGCGCCAGCTTTCTGGCCAGGGCCAGGGCGCCGTCCCAGTTTTGTGCCTGTCCCATGAGGCGGATGGAGGCAAATCCCGCGTTGTAGAACCAGTGCCAGTCCCGGCGCTTGTTGGCGGAACTGCCGCTGGGCGTATGGACCAGAACGGAAGCATAGTCATCCAGGGCTTTTTCCTGGTCGTTCAGCCTTTCGTAGAATTGGGCCCGCTGGGTAAGGGTTTTGAATTTCCATGCCAGTCCCAGATTGGGAGTGTTCAGGATTTCCGTGCATAGGTTGATGGCTTTGCGGAGGGTGTCTGAGTGGGTGTCTTCCTTGGTTACCCACGCATCCGCCTGGATGGAGAGGGCCAGCAGCCGCATGTAGCGCGGCAGTGGCTTGGAAAGCAGTTCGTCAAGTACGGCGATGCACTGGTCCGCTTTTCCCATGCGCAGCAGGACGGAGGCTTCTTCTATTTTGGCGGCTTGGGCAAATTGCGTTGTTCCCGCCCCCAGAGTCTGGAAGATGGTGAGGGCCGCTTCCAGCGTGTTGACGGTGTTGCTTTGCTGTGCCGCCTTTCCTGCCAGGAAGAGGGCCGCCGCTTTCAGGGGGCTGTCCGGGTATTTGGAGGGGAAGGGCTGGAGCACCAGCTGGGCTTCATGGAAGTCGCCGTTTTTGTACAGGAGTTCTCCAAGTTTGAGGTACAGGGCATCGGCTTGCTTTCCATCCTTGTCCAGAACAATGGTTTGCCGGCATGCCTGGATGGCCTCCGTCCATTCCTGGAGGTTTTCCGCCAGCAGGATTTTCAAGCGGCCGAGCTGCATGGCCTGGTCCGGGGTGAGCTGTTCTTTTTCCAGCAGCGGGAGGGTGGATTGCACAGTCTGGATGTCCGGAGGATTGAGATTCAGAGCCACTTCCGCCTGGTCCAGGCGCGCCTGGGTTTTCAGAGCGGGGTCTTCCGCCACGGCCACGAAGCCAGCCAGAAGTTCCGTGGCTTCCGGGTTCATTCTTTTGGCCGCATAGTGAGCCTGTTCAAAGAGGATGTGTTCCCGCAGCTTTGCAGAGCCTGCGGCTTCCCGGACCAAGGCGGCCGCGCCTTTCGCGTCGTTGGCATGCAGGGCAGACAGGTTTTCATTGAAGAGCGCGGTTTCCGCCGTTTTTTCCGTGCCGCGCCGGGACGCTTCACGGAATAGTTTTTGAGCCAGGGGGTAATCCCCTTTTGGAAGGCCAGGGCGCCCTGCTGGAAGATGATGCCGGCAGATGTGCCCGGGTATTTGGATATGAGGCGTTCCGCATCTTCCGTGCGTCCTTTTTCAAGGAGGGCCGTGATGATGTTCAGACAGAGAGTCTGGACGGGAACGTTCTGCGGATATTTGGCAAGGCCGTCTCCGGCAAGCTTGATGGCTCCCGCCAGTCTCCCTTTTCCAGAAGAAGGCTGCCCATGGCGTACATGGCCGCAGGCTGCCGTGTGGCGTCTTTGGAGTTCACCCAGCCTGTGAGTTTTTCCAGTGCCTGAGGGTCGGTACGGAAGGTGTTTTCTCTCAGAAGGATGTTGAAGGCGTCCATCAGCAGAGGGGAGTCCGCCTTTCCGCCGATGAAGGTGATGAGCCGGTCTTCTCCCGTTCCGGCGGTGTGGATGTTTTCCTCTTCCGGCTGCTGCGCGCGCGCTTCTTCCTCCGCCTGCCCCGGATTGCGTTTTTCCCGGAGAATTTCCCCTTCCGCCAGTGCCACCCGTGCCAGATCACGGATTTTTTGCAGGGTAGGAGGTGTTGTCCGCAATGGAAGCAAATGTTTTAATGGCCTGATCTACATTGCCCTGGATGACCGATATTTTTCCGTCCACCAGTTCTGCATAGGGAAGCAGGATGGGCGGCTTTTCCGTGCCGGACAGACTGTTTTTTACCTGTTCGAGGATGGCTTGCGCCTCCGTATAGTTCTGCATGCCGGCCAGGGTGTCCGCCAGCAGGATGTTGGCGGTGTGTGAAACGGAGGGAGAGTCCGTGCGGCCCAGCCTGATCAGGGATTCCACGAGAAGCTGCTGGTCTCCGAGCTGCCGGGCCAGCTGGGCTTTCAACTGGAAGGCGTAAACGGAGAGGGGATCGGAGTCCGGGATGGAGGAGAGTTTTTCCAGAGCCCTGGTGAAGTATCCCTTGTTGAACAGGCCCATGGCCGTCCAATAGGATTTCAGAACGGAGTCCGGCAGTTGTTCCCACAGGGAGAGGCCTTCATCCGTCTTGTGGGCGCGGATCAGGGCTTCCGCAAGGAACGGCCTGATGATGGCCTTTTGAGATTCCGAGAGGTTTTTCGTTTTCAGGCTTTCCTGAAAGTTTTTGCTGGCTTCCAGCGGGAGGTGTGCAGCCAGGTCCTTCAGGCCCTGCTGGTATTTTTTGTTTTTCAATAGCGCTTGTTCGTCCTGCGACAGGGCGGAAGCGGGGGGAGGAGTGTTGCCTGACGCCGCAGAGGAGACCCCCAGGGACAGCAGGAACGCGGCGCATGCCGCCATGGCGGCGGGGATGGTGTGGTGCCTGGTGGAGGGTATTTGCATGATCAATAAAGGGCTTATGGTTCCGTTCCCATGAAAATGAGCCGGATGTAGCGTTTTCCGGAAGCCGTCAGCCTGGGTTCCTTGCTGGAACCGGAAACGCGGTTGCAGGTTCTGTACAGTTGGGAGAAGGGATGGGGAACAGCCCGGATGACGGCAGGTTCACTGCAGGGTTCCGCAGAAGGAGTGACGGAGGTGGGAACTCCGGGTCCGGTGAAACTGATTTCCCAGGATTTGGGCTGTGACGGACCCGGTTTCAGCAGGAAGGGATAGTTTTGACCAGGCTGGGTATTTTTCCGGTGGAGGGAACGCGCACTACGTATTGCACCGGGAGGAAGAGATATGGCGGGACAGGGAGAATTCCTCCCCGTCCTTGCAGTGGATGAGGACAGGCGCCGCATCAAAGCCCGCCAGGTTCAGGCCGTTGTAATTGCCGTGGCGGTTGGGCGTGCCCATTTTCAGGCTGTCATACCAGGGTTGAAAGTTGTCCTGGAGCTTGAGACAGAGCTCCAGATGCAGGTGGGCCCGTGTTTTGTTCAGCCCTGCGCCGGAATAGCCCAGGCGTCCGATGACGTTTCCGGTGCCTACCTGGTCCCCCTCCCGGCAGTTGACGGAGGCGAGGTGGGCGTAAAGGCTATAGAGCGGTCCGTCTTTCAGCCAGTGTTCAATGACGACGTAGCGGCCGTAGTTGCTGTGCGCAGGGTTTGCGGAAGCATGGACCACGATGCCGCCAGCCACCGGGTGGACATCGTCCAGGGGGACGCCTGCGGCATCCCTTTTGAGGGGCTTGATGTCAATGCCTTCATGAAATTTGGTGGCTACCGGGCCTGCCTGGGTTCTGACCAGGGTGCGGGTAAAGCCGTAGGCACCGGCCTGCCAGGGCTGGGATTTCTGCCCCTCGAAGTTCCGGTCCACGTACATGTAAAAGTCCTGCGGACGGTCGTTCAGAAGGGCCGTGTTTGAGGTGGGGAAGCGCACGGCAATGTCCGCCGCCAGATAAGAGGCGCTCCACAGGAACAGGAAGCATCCGGACAGGAACAGGAGGAACTTGCTGTGCATGTTCATAAAACGTGCGGGATCAGATCCGTCCGCGGCGGGTGCTGATCACGGTGCGGTCTTTGTGGTCTTCAGGGTCCTTGGCTTCTTTCTTTTCCTTGGTGGGGTCTATTGCAGGAAGCAGAGGCTTGGTGACGGGAGCGAGAGCTTGTTAATGGCTTCTTCCCTTTTAGGGTCCGCCGGAGGGATGAATTCCGCCATGGCGGCAAGGTCCGCCGGGGAGAAGCCCCCCAGAACGGCCAGTTTGCCTCCCTTGATGGGGTTGTTGTAGAGACGCATGGGCTGCATGCGGTGGCCGTTGACGATGGGCAGTATCTGTTTGCCGAGATTTAATGCGGTTACCCCTTCCACCCTGCTGTGCAGGCCTTTTTTAATGTTGAATACGGCTCCGTAAGTATTGTCCGCCGCCCGGAAGGAGTAGTAGAGTCAATGTCATTCTGGGAGATGAAGGGTACTTTGGAGTAGTAGTAACCGTCATCTTCATTCCGGAAGGAGAATTTCTGACTGTCGGAGGCGCCTGTCTGCATATGGAAACTGACGGGATATTTGTCAGACCCGCAGGAACAAAGCAACAGGGTTCAAGGAAAAGCGTGAGCAGCTTCATAGTGGGGATGATAAAGATTTATCCCTCCGGGGCAAACCAATAAAAAGGCATGGGGTGATTTTTACACAGCCTTTACTGCAGAAGGGAAAGCGTTTTTCCACAATCAGTTCCACGGGCATCAGCTTGCCGGCTCCGGCCGCTCCGCACGCAAGGATGCCGGCCTCGGCAGGGCCGAAGATGTGGTGACGTTTCCGCTGTTTCAGGATTTCCGCGTTTTTCCGGGTGGCGGGATGCTCCCACATGTGGACGTTCATGGCGGGCAAATTAACACGGGGGCCTTGCAGGCCAGGTAGAGGGAACTGAGCATGTCCGGCGCCATGCCGTGGGCAAAGTTTGCCATGGTGTTTGCCGTGGCGGGCGCCACAACCAGGAGGTCGGCGTTTTGAGCCAGCTGGATATGGGGGGGAACCCATTCCCCTTTTTCATCGTCAAAGGAGGAGAAAACGGGGTTGCGGGAGATGGTGTGGAGAGTGAGGGGCGTGACGAATTCCCAAGGCCTTGGCCGTGCAGACGCAGTGCACGTCATGTCCGTGCTTGACGAGGGCGGAAGCGATGTCCGCCGCCTTGTACGCGGCAATGGAGCCGGTGACGCCTAGGATGATGCAGGCCATGGAAAGGGGAGTTCAGGCTTTGGAGGAGTTTTTGCCTTCGTCAATCAGCTTCCAGAAGTGCTTGGACTGGCTGAGGATTTCATCTTCCCCCGCCGTGGGAGAGATGTTCGTGCGGAATAAAAAGTCGTTCAGGCTGTTGGCATGCAGCACGCGGTGAACGACTACCTTGCCGTCAATGACTTCAAAGTAGATGCGGTAGTCCTTGGGCACGTAGCGGTAAAGAGTTTTGCCGTCTTTTTCCATTTGCCGAAGCGGGCGTCATCCAACGTTTGAAGCATGGATTCGAAACCTGGGAATTCTCCCAGCAGGTCCAGTTGTTCCAGCGTAGGAATGCGGGATATTTCCGCAGCACTGATTTTATTGAAGACGATTTGAAGCACGCCCCTTTTTAAGTGGGGCGGCAGTCAAGTTCAAGCCTGAAACAAGGCAAGGTCCCGATTTTGAGGAGGGAAGGGGCGCTTCTTTCATTCCTCCGAGTGCAGGGGTCCGCATCAGCGGGAATCCTGCGTGGGGATAATGCCTTTGCTTTCCACGATCTGGTTCCCGCGGATGACCTGGATGGTCAGGGGCTTTTCTCCTGTGAGGTAGTAGGTGGCATCCAGCATGTCCCCGTAGTTGCGAATGGGGACGTCGTTGATGCTCATGAGAATGTCTCCGGTCTGGATGCCGCTGCGCGCCAGCGGGCCGCCGTTGATGATTCCTTCCACGACGGGCGTGGATGAGTTGATGTCCAGCAGGCAGCCCAGCCTCACCCGTTTGGCTTTGGGGGTTTTCTGCCAGGAAAGAGATGGCCTGGGCCGGGAGAAGATGGCAGGTGCCCTTGCGGAAACGCCCAGAACGATGCCGACGAGACGGTTGTCCGCATCATAGCACGGCTGGCCGATCGGGGGTGCAGCCAGTTTGGGGAATTGAGCGCGGATGAGACGCAACGGAAAGCTGATGTCCCCTATGGAGTGTTCCATGCCCACGTAAATGCCCAGTGTGGGTTCATTTTCGCTGTTGGTGAAGGCAAGCCTGGCGCCCCGTCTGAGGGTAGTACTTGCGGCGATGGCAGGGGAGGTGCCGGAGAGAAGCGCGGGATTTACCTTGAACAGCGTCAGTCCCGTAAGCTTTTCCTGCGCCCATACCTGGAGGGGCGGTGTTTCCTTGCCGCCCAGGTGGTAGGTTACGGCTCCGTTTTTAAAAACCCTGTAAGGGATCAGGGCGGCAATAAAGTCTTTGCCCATCCGGGCGGCCAGGGTCGTGTATGATTCTCCGTTTGCCTGTTGAGGAACAGCCGTTACCTTAAAAGGAGCAGGCACGGCCGCCGCTTGCTGAATAATGCCTGCGACGGCTATGCCTGCCAATATGGGAACCACCAAGTTCATAATGAGCATTTACATCTCAATGAGAACTCGGATACCGGTTTGTCATCGGTATTGGAATCAGTCTGTAGCTGATTTTCTTTGATCGATGTTTCGTTAGACGGGGCATCCGTGGTGAGCGTAGTTGTCGCTCCGGCCGCGCCGTCAGTTGAGGTTATTTCTACTTCTTCGTCGCTAACGGGTTGAAGTTTCCCGTCAGGGATACGGGGGCAGATACGTAAGCGTCCGCCGGTTCCATGTCCCCAGACGCTATGATAACGCCTACGGCAGCCAATGTCACGATGGACATGGACGCGTATATCCACTGCCAACCTCTAAAGTTCTGCAGATAGTTGTCCAGGCGTTCGAGCAACAATTTCCAAGTAGATTGAGTAGCCTGATCGGTTTCCTTTCTCAGATGAAAATTGCGGAGGAAATCTTCTTCAAAATTGTCATGATAACAGGCTTCCTTACGGAAGGACGCCAGCATGGCAACCAGAGTTTCCTCTTTTTGTTCTGTGGATTGTTTATCCATCGTCGTTGATTTTGTGTATAATATGGGTTAGGGGTGTTTGGCCCTGATTCCAGGACTAAGCGTTTGACAGGCCAGCAGGATACAGTGTTCAATATTTTTAATGCATTAGCTAAGATATTCCGCCAGCAATCCCTGGAGTTCCTTGTGGGCATAATGCAATCGGGATCTGAGCGTTCCTTCCGAGATGCCGAGAAGGGCGGAAATCTCCGTATGATTAAGCCCTTTGACATCGTGCAGAACCACAACTTCACGGTGTTTTGTGGAGAGCTTTTTGAGCGCTTCGTTGATCTTGAGCTGAAGTTCGTTTAAATGAGTGCGGCGTTCGGGATCCGCCCCGTCCGTTTCATCCGCCATGTTCATGTCCTTTTCCGTATGGTCGCCGTATTCGTCGTCGTCCAGGCTGTAGGTCATTCTGCGGTTGCGCTTTTTCAGGAAGTTCCTGGCATGGTTGACGGCAATGGAGTGAAGCCATGTGTAAAATGCGCTTTGACCGTTGAAGTAGCGCAAGGCCCTGTAGGCTTTGGAAAACGCTTTTTGGGCGATGTCATAGGCATCGTCGTAGTTGTCCGTCATTTGGTACAGCGTGGCATGGAGCTTACGGCTGTGGCGGATCACCAGCTCGTCAAAAAGCACGGGAATCTCCTTCCCGAGCTCTGGCGACCAGTTCAGTGTCTTCCAGGGTCGTATAATCAATGGGGCCCGACATATTAGGCGTAGATTACCTAAAAATCGGGGGGCCTACAAGGGCAAATCGTATGCACGGCCCCCTTTACCCTCAAACCAGCGCATGTATGCCACATTAACTGTGGTGTAGCCGCCCGGCGTGGGATAGTCGCCCGTAAAATACCAGTCCCCGCAGGGTCCTTCAATGGAGGCGTGGAGGTTTTCGATGGTCTGGAAGATGACTTCCACCGGGCACGGTGCGTCGTGCGGAGTGACCAGGCGGGTGATTTCCCGTGAGATTTCCGCATCCGTCAGGCCGTTGTAAATGGCTTTGACGCAGTTGCGGCGTTCTTCCCTGGGTTTGGCCAGTTCCGCCTTGCACGCCTGGAAGACTTCTTCCAGCAGGCGGCCTTTCCCGTGCTGCTTGATCAGGAGACTGCGGCCTGGAAGGCGATGAAGTTGCCCAGTTCGGACATGTCGATTCCATAGCAGTCCGGATACCGGATTTGCGGAGCGGTGGAAGCGACGACGATTTTCCGGGGATTGGTGCGTCCCAGGATGCGCAGAATGGATTTTTTCAGCGTGGTGCCGCGGACGATGGAGTCGTCAATGGCGACGAGGACGTCTTCCGGCCCCACGGCTCCGTATGTAAGATCATATACGTGGGAGACGAGCTGGGCGCGGCTTTTTCCTGCGTGATGAAGGTGCGCATCTTGATGTCCTTGTGCGCGATTTTTTCACCGCGCGGCCAGCGTTTCAGAATGGCGCTGTCCAGCATTTTTTCATCCAGCGTTCCGTTCCGGAGGGCTTCCAGAAGCTGGGCATGGACGCGTTTGCGGCGGTATACCCTCAGTCCTTCCAGGAGTCCGTAATAGGCGGTTTCCGCCGTGTTGGGAATGTAGGTGATGGCGGATTTGTCAAAACGGTCTTCCAGGGAGTCCACGATTTGAGGCGTCAGGGCCGCGCCGAGAGCCTTGCGTTCCCGGTAGACGATGGGGTCGTTGCCGCGGGAGAAGTAGATTTTTTCAAAGGAGCAGGGAGTGGGTTTCAGCGGGGTGGTGAATTCCGTGATGGCGTGCGTGCCGTCCGCCTTGATGGAAAGCATGTTGGCGGGGGAAGCTCGTACACCTGTTCGCTTTCCACTTCAAATACGGTCATCAGGGGACGCGTTCGGAGGCCACCGCGATGAATCGTCCGTAATCAGGTAGTGGCAGGGGCGGATGCCGTGGGGGGTCGCGCAGGCAGAAGTAGTCTCCGTTGCCGATGGCCCCCATGATGGCGTAGCCGCCGTCCCAGCGCTGGGCGGAGTTGTGGATGATTTCCTGAATGTTGAGCTGGGAGGAGATGGCGTGGGGATTTCCGGACCGGGCATACCGCTGTCCCGCAGGGCACGGTAAAGGTCCGTATGGGCTTCGTCCAGATGGTAGCCGATTTCTTCCAGGACGGTCTGCGTGTCCGTGCCGAAGACGGGATGCTGGCCGCGTTCAATCATGCGCTGGTTGAGTTCCGGCGTGTTGGTCATGTTGAAGTTGCCCAGCACCATCAGCGTGCGCGTGGGCCAGTTGGTGCGGCGCAGGTAGGGATGGCAGGAGCCTTCGTCAAAGAGGCCGGAGGTGCCGTAGCGCAGATGCCCCATCAGGATTTCACCGCCGTAGTCGAAGTTGTTCTTGATGTCTTCCGCATCTTTCAGGTTGACCTGGCCGCGGCGGATTTTCTTGTTGAGCTTTTGATCTGGCCGTTGAAGATGGTGGTAAGGGCGTCCTTGCTGGCGTCCCTGGTGCGGAACAGGTAGGGTTGCCCCAAAGGCATATTGAGCTTCACACAGCCGATGCCCGCGCCGTCCTGGCCGCGGTTGTGCTGCTTTTCCATCAGGATGAGCAGCTTGTTGAATGCCCAGAGGGTACTGCCGTATTTGTCCTGAAAATAAGAGAGAGGCTTAAGCAGGCGAATGGCGGCTACGCCGCACTCGTGTTTAAGAAAATCGCTCATGGGATTGATATGAAAGGATTGTCCTGCAAGTGTGGTGTAACCGACGCGGTAAAATGATGTTCTTTATTCGCCCTCTACTTTTTACATGAATGCCGCGCCTTCTCTGAGTGTGCCGATCACTACGCCGCCCGGGCCTGCCTTGAGCGCGGCCTCCACGTCTTCCGGTTTGACGATAGCCACCCAGCCGATGCCCATGTTGAACGTGTTGAAGCGGTCTCCGGCGTCCACGTGCTTCAGTATTTTCTGGGCCGCTTCATTGTCCCAGTACGGAATGGTCAGGTCCGCGCCATAGTCTCCCAGGAAGCGTTCCAGGTTTTCCGGGAGGCCGCCTCCGGTGATGTGGGCGTATGCTTTGGGAATGACGTTGGAGCGGCGCATGTCTTCCACCACGTCGTGGTACAGGCGGGTGGGCTGCAGCAGGGAGCGGAGTTCCTCTTCGTTGACGACGTCCGGGTTTTCTTCCAGAACGCGGCGGATGAGGCTCCAGCCGTTGGCGTGGAAGCTGTCGGATTTGTAGCCTATGAAGATGTCTCCGGGGCGTACGGTCGCAGGATCGATCAGCTTGCTTTTTCACAACACCCGATGCAGAAGCCGGAAAGCTCCACGATGGATTCCGGAACGACCCCGGGCATTTCAGCCGTTTCTCCGCCGGCGAGGATGCAGTTGCAGGATTCCAGATAGTCGCACATGCCGGCCACCAGGCGCGTAATGCGCGTGCGTTCCGTTTCCAGATTGGAGATGCCCAGATAGTCCAGGAAGAGAAGGGGATCACCTCCGGTGGTAAGGATGTCGTTGACGTTCATGGCCACGAGGTCCTTGCCGGCGGTTTCCACCATGTCCAGTTCAAAGAGGATTTCCGTCTTGGTGCCTACGCCGTCGCATCCGGTGACGATGACGGGTTCCTGATAGGAACTCAGGTCATAAGCGGCGGCAAAGAGACCGAAAGCCTGGTGCAGAGAGCGCTTTTTCTGTGTTCTTTTAACGTGAGAACTGATGTCGGATACAAAGCTGCCGCTTCCTTGGTATCGACCCTCGATTGCTTATAGGTTAACTTGCCGGACATTGAACGGATGGACTGGGTGTGGCCACATCCTAAAGGGAAGGCCCCTGCCGCGGCGAGCGAAAAAGAAGTATTTTTGCCATGAGGCGTCGCGGGCCGGGGCCTTTACGAGGCGCTTATTCCACCTCTATTTTGCAGTCCCGCCGGAGCCACCATGCATCCACGGAGAATTTGCCGGGCCCCGTGTAAAAGAGGGTCAGGTAAATCAGGAGGTAGATGGCCGCCAGTTCCTGGGCACCCCAGCCGGACAGGCCAAGGTAAAGGAACAGGGCCACGCACATGTTGATGATGAGGATCAGGAGGCCAGGCGCGTCAGGAAACCGAAAAACAGAAGAACGGAACATCCCACTTCCGCTCCTACGCAGAGCAGCAGCGAAAGGAAGGAACCGATACCCAGCGGTCTTCAAACATGGCCCAGTTTCCGCTGAGGAGCATGTTCAGCTTCGGGATGCCGTGCACCAGCATCATCGCGCCCACGCCCAGGCGCAACAGCAGAACGCCGAAGTCCATGCTGGTATTTGTGGCAAGTGATCCCAGCAGGCAGCATGCGGAAGATTTGCATTTATTCTGTTCCATGCACTGTATGACCTCGCCGGAAGCAAAAATGCTCAAATAAAACGCAATATAATTTCCATTGAGTCCTTTCCTTTGACGGCCAGTGCTGTCTGACAAATATCCCGTAAAGAAAAAGGGCCGTTCCCTCGTGAGAACGGCCCTGGAAAAAGAGGATGAAAGGCGTTATTTTCTTGGCGGCAGCAATTTGAACGCGAAGGGGATTTGGCGGATTTGATTGCCAGGGGCTTCGTCGGGTCCGTTTGCGTTTCCGTTCCGATGCTGATGATGATCCTGTCTCCGGGGTGAACAACCGTGGCGTTTTCAAAGACCAGCGTTCCGGTTCCGTCCGTGAGCCTCCAGCCGTCCAGCAGGATGCCGGAGTTTCCCTTGTTGTTGATAATAAGGCTATCCGTGCCTGTTTCCAGCTGGGGAGCCGGCTGTTTGATTTTCATGTTTTTCACCAGTTTGGCGAAGGTGATTTCCGCAATGCGCCTGGCGCCTTCCGCCGTAGGGTGCAGGCCGTCCACATACCATTCCGGATGGTCGGAAAGGGGGGTGAGGGCGTCAAAGAGTGCGGCTTTGTGCCTGCGTGCTACGGAGGCAATCAGTTTTTCCGCTTCCGGCCGATTGGCGGCGGAACCGTTGTCCGATAAGGCGTATTTGCGTACGTCCGGATAGCAGTTGCCGGGGAAGGCTTTTTTGCCGAGCGGTCCGCGGTAGTCCGGTCCCAGCATGCCCCAGGCAAAGAATCTGGCTTTCGGGCTGGCGGTTTTCCATGCCTTGAACAGGTCGTCGTAGCCCTTGACGAACAGGTCGGGATTCCACCAGCGCCCGTGTCGTTGATGCCCAGGTTGCTGATATAGATGTCCGCCTTGAAGTCCAGGGCCTGCTTGTGCTGGGGGTGCTTCCGAACCAGCGGCCTGCCTGTCCCGGATAGTTTCCCGCCGTTTTTCCAGGGTTGCCGAATCCCTTGACGTCATAGTCCGGCCCCATCAGGGTGGCGAGCACCTGGGGGTAGCGGGCATCTCCCGGCTTGAGCCCGGAGCCGAACGTGATGCTGTCTCCTACGCAGGCTACCTTGACGGGGGCCGCATGAAGACTACCGATGAAGAGAGCGGACAGGACGGATGCGATGATGGCCTTTTTCATTTGTTTGATTTTGTTAGCGTTGGGCAGGTTTCACGGAGGAATTCGTGCGGAATGCCCTGGCGGGCAGTCCTGCCCGTTGACCAGGTTGGGCGTGACGAAGGGGGCCCAGCAGTATCGCGCTTCCTTTGGGCTTTTCACGTCCGGGAGGTGAGCTGGATGACGGCGTTGTCCCGTGCGGAGATGATTTTTGCTTCCGCCGGTGGTAAACGCCGTCCGCCCCGGCAATTTCAAAATGGGCCGGAGGCTGCCCGTCCCTGGTCGTCAGTCCCGCAGCGTGGCCCATCTGGATCAGGAGTTTGTTGCCTTGAGCTTTGGCGGCCTTGAATGACGGACCTTCACAGGGAGTTTTCCTGCCGTATATTTTGTTCAGGGCCGTGTCCGCCAGACGTTCTCCCACAGGCTGCTTGTCAGGAGGATGCACGTCGGAGTTGACGGATCCCAGATCGATGGTGTTGACGCTGTATACCTTGGGAAGAGTGTTTGCGATTCGGTCCTGAACTTCCCGGAATTCCGGCCATCCGGCCCGCAGGGCGGATTTGTCGTTGATGCGGGGAGCTGAACCATCAGGAAGGGCAGGGACGGGTTGGAAAAGGCCTTCCGCCAGGAAGAGATAAGCGTACCGAGAAGCATGGCGTTTTGCTCGTTGTCAATGATTTCCGCATCGGATTCCCCTGGTACCAGATGATGCCGCTGATGGGGAACCCGGTTATCCAGGAGATTCCGGATTCATAGAGGAAGGCGGGTTTGAAGGGGTGGTTCGGGCTCCCCGTCCTTGAGTCTTGGCGCAATGTTCTGCCTGGCGCGGCCGCGCACCCAGGCGGAGACGAGAGGGGATTGCAGCCAGTCGTTGCCCCGCAGGCTGCGCAGACTGCCGTTGGAGTTAATGACGGATTGGGGAATCCAGGCGGCCATTTCGGAACCGCCCAGGGAGGAATGGATGATGCCTACCGATTCCCAGTTCCTGGCGGAGCTTTTTGGCAAAGTAGTAGGCTACGGCGGAGGTGGGGGCGGAGGATTGCGGGGAACTGACCGCCCATGACCCCTTGTAGAAGCTGTCCGTTGTGAGAGAGTCAAAGTCCTTGTCCGTGTATGCTTTTTCCCGCCGTGTGCGCCTGCGGAACGTTGTTGAAGATGCGCAATTCCGGATCGGCTGAAGCGGCGATATCCTGCTGCCTGCCCGTGGGGGTCTGGTCCAGGCGGAAGAGCATGTTGGACTGGCCGGAGGCCAGCCAGACTTCCCTACCAGTACGTCTTTCAGCGTGGCGGTCTTTCCGTTCTGGGAGGCTGTGAGCGTTTGTCCGGCAGCATTGGGCTGCATGGGTGGCAGGGTGACGGTCCAGTTGCCTTTGGAGTCCGCTTTCGTTTTCAGCGTGGCGCCGCCGAAGGTAACGGATATTTCCTTGTTGGGTTCCGCCGTTCCGGAGACCGGAACGTTTTTCCCGTGGGGCAGGACCATTTGGGAACCGAATACCCGGTTGAATTGCGGTGCGGCCGCCCATGCCGCATTGAGTGCGGCCGCCGCCAGGATGAATGCAATGTAGTGACGCATGATGAGGTTTATTTGAGAAGGATTTCATCCCGCGTGAGCCCGGTCAGTTTCCCAAGGCGCCTGATCAGGTTGATCATGATGAAGATGAGGGCCGCCAGGATGGGAACGCCGATGATGAGGAATCCCCACCAGGTGATGCTGCCGATGGCTACGTTGTAGGCTACCTGCTGTTCTTCCGCAGGCAGGCGCATGACGGAGGACATGAAGGAGAGGCTCAGGAAGAAGTTGCCTATGGAGGACGCCACGAGCGTTCCTGCCAGAATCCATGACGAGCTGGCCAGCAGGCGCTGGTAGTCCCGTTCCCTGCCGCCGGATGCCACCGCCTGCTCTATTCTGCGGACGTCGAATAGTTCCGGTGTATAAATGAACATGTTGAGCAGGGGAGCGCTTGTGGAGCGGGAGACGATGACGGCAGCAGCCAGAATGAGGGGAATCAGCGCTTCCTTGCCGGCAAAGAGCCAGGGAGTGGCGCCGTGGATGCGGCCGCCCGACCGATGACGAAGATGCTGATGATGCCGGTGAGCAGCACGCCGGCCATGCCCACGCCGGACATGAGGTCGAATTTTTTGGTGACGACGAGGGAACGGATTCCGTACACCAGCGGAAGGGACAGGGCGATTACCAGGGCCCAGACGGGGCCGATGTGCCAGAAGCTTTCTCCGGAAGGTCGTTCCAGCGGGTTGGCGGGACCTGCGCTGCAATAGTCCAGGATCAACACCGGCAGAAGGATGTTGATGAAGATGCCGAGGAGAGAGGAACGGGAGCCGGATTGCGTTTTATCCATGAATTGAATGATGTGAGTTCGTAACATACGTACAGGTTTCCCCGCAAGTTGCAAGCCCGTGTGCGAACGTAAAGACCAGAAGGGGCGGAAGCGGCCTTTTTCCGGGAGAATGGACGCCCTGCGGAAATCGTGGCATGTGGCTGCATGTTTCGTTCTTTTGGCTGGACACGGCGGGCAATAATGTTCAGCTTCTCCCGTGGCTCTGACCGAGCCTTTTTCCCCATGACTCAGACATCTTCATTTTCGACGCTTGGCATTTCACCGGAAGTTCTGGAGGCCATCGAGGTTCTCGGCTTCGACACCCCGTCCGCCATCCAGGAACAAGCCATTCCCGCGGCCATCGGAGGGTCTGATATTGTGGGGCTTTCCCATACCGGTTCCGGCAAAACGCTTGCGTTTGCCATTCCGGCCCTGGAGTGCATTGATCCGGATGAGCGCGCCGTCCAGGTGCTGGCCCTGTGTCCCACGCGGGAACTGGCCGTGCAGATTTGCCGGGAGGTGGACAAGCTGGCCCTGTTCATGGACGGCGTTTCCGCGGTGCCCATTTATGGCGGTTCCTCCTTCCGCCCCCAGTTGGATGCGCTGCGCCGCGGCGTGCAGTTCGTGGTAGGTACCCCGGGCCGCGTGATGGACCTGATGGAGTCCGGAGCCCTGCGCCTGGACCATCTCCGCATGCTGATTCTGGATGAAGCGGACGAGATGCTGGACATGGGATTCCTGGAAGATATCGAACGCATCGCGGAGGCCATGCCGGAAACGAAGCAGACCCTGTTTTTCTCCGCCACCATGTCTCCGGAGATCAACCGGCTGGTGAGCCGTTTTATGAAGGATCCCGTTCAGATTACGATTGAACGGCCTACGCTGACGGTACCCACGATTGAGCAGCTTTATTACGAGGTGGTGTTTTCTTCCAGGATTGAGGTACTCAGCCGCCTGCTGGATACGGGAAAGATCAAGATGGGGCTGGTGTTCGCCAATACCAAGAAAGTGGTGGATGACATCGTGGACGGCCTGACGGCCCGGGGGTATGCCGTTGACCGTCTTCACGGTGACATGCCCCAGATCATGCGGGAGCGTGTGATGGACTCTTTCCGCAAGGGGAGCCTCCGCCTGCTGGTAGCTACGGATATTGCCGCCCGGGGCCTGGACGTGGACGATGTGGATGCCGTGGTGAATTTTGAATTGCCGCGCGATCCTGAGGATTACGTGCACCGCATCGGCCGCACTGCGCGCGCCGGGCGCAAGGGAAAAGCCATTACGTTTGTAGGGCGCCGCGATTTTTCGCTGATGAGCCGGATTGAGCGCTTTATCGGCGTCAAGCTGACTCCAGAACCGGTGATGACCGCCGTCCAGGTGGACCAGCTGCGGACGGAATCCCTGGTGGATGATATTCTGGAACGCCTGAAACCGGATGCTATTCTCCCGGAAGAATTGAAGGATGTGGAAGCGGCCCCGGAATCCCTGGCGGCGGCCTTGTTTGATTTGCTCAGGGAGCGTACCCACCGGGAAGTGCAGCCTATTCCGGAAGATAAGCCCGCTCGCCGGCCGCGCCATACGCAGCAGTCCGGAGAGGATGGGGAAAGCCCACAGAAAGGGGATTCTTGGATGAACAAGGATGATACGGTTACGCTGTTCATGAATGGCGGCCGTATGATTGGCCTGCGGCCCAAGGATATTGCCGGGCTGTTTTACAATACGGTGGAGATGGAGAAAGGCGCCGTGGGCGATATACGAATTTTTGCCAAGCATTCCCTGATTGAAGTGGACGCCTCCGTGGCTCCCCAGCTTCTGAACACTCTGGCGAACGCTACGATTTGCGGCTATGAGGTCAATGTTCGCGAGGACAAGGGCACGCCGGGATATTCCGATGGTCCGCGTCCCCCGCGCAGAAACGGCGGGTTCCGCGGCGGCTACCGTGGTGACCGGGACCGCAATGACCGCGGGGGCTTCAGGGGAAACCGCGGCGGGTTCCGCAGTGACCGGGAAGAGCGCTGGGGCGACCGGCCCCGCAAGGATGACAGGAAGAAGAGGTTCTGACGCCTGTTCCCTTTCTGCAAGGAGGAGTGTTTTCTCCTTCACGGTCACCATGGGCTGTCTTTGCCTGGCGGTTAAATCCTCCGTTTTTCCGGCGCGGAAAATTTCGGTGTTTATACAACATGAGGCGGCCTTTCCTTTCAAGAGAAAACATCATCCCTCACGCCGTATCTGAAAAAAATCCGGGGTTGTCCCGCGCCTGGCGGGACCACCCCTTCAGTTCCCATTGAAGCCTGAAGAAAACAAAGGGCCGTCAATGGGAAATTTTTCTGCTCCTCCTCCACAGCAGGGCGGCCAGTCCCAGCAGGCTGAGGGTTGCGGTTCCCGGTTCCGGAACCTGGGCGAAGATCATGGCGGTGTTGGCCTGGGGGTCCGTCGTCATCTGCGCGTCATAGAGGACGCCGTTGCTCAGGAATTTGATATTGTCCAGATTGGCGGGAATTTCCGTCAGGGAAAGCGTGTAGTTGCTTGTTCCGGTGATGTCCACGATGACGGAACCCGCGGTAAGCGCCTGAAGCGTCAGGGCCGCGTTTTCCCCCAGCACCAGGGATGTCAGGTCCGAAGCTCCGGCCAGCGTCAGGGCGCTCCCGGATTCAATGGTCAGGGTGAGGGCGCCGCCCAGGGAATCCAGCGTGGTATTGGTGCGGTTGACCACGGAGACGTGGGTAAAATCGCTCAGGGAGGCCTGGAAGCTGTTCACGGTTACGTGGTCCAGAATCAGGGTCCGGTTGCCGCTGACATTCGTGCCGCCGCTGATGGCTCCCGCGTATTTGTCGAACCCGTAGGCCGCCGTGCCGGAAGCGAGGTCCTTGATGCGAACCTCGGAATTTCCGCTGACGGTGCCTCCGGAGCCTCCCCCTGAGATGCCGCCCCAGGAAGAACCGTTGTGAAGCACGGCGGAGTTACCCGTCACGGTGACGGACGTATTGCCCCGGACGGAGCCGCTGGTTCCTCCCGCGTAAACGTTCCCCTTGACGAGGCCGCCCGTCACGTTCACGGAACTTCCCTGCATGATGCTGTCCCCCTTTCCCGCCCCGTACACGGAGCCGGAGATGACGCCGCCCGTAACCGTGGCGTTCGTGCCGCCGTCAATGGTCCCGGTCAGGCCGCCGCCCATCACGTCCCCGTTCACGCTGCCGCCGTTGACGTAGACGTGCGTGCCCCCCGCCGATGGTTTTATCGTTTCCGGAGAAAATGCCGCCCATGACCTGGTTGGAAAACGTGCCTGAATTGATCACGATGTCCACATTTCCCCCAATGTTGGATTCGAAGGAACCTACCACGGAGGAAGCGTCGGTGTTTGTGAAGGTGCCGAAGGATGCTTTTTCCGCGGAGAATTCCAGATAAACGTTTCCGGTCACCTGGGTGGAGTTCACGGCGCCGAAGACAGTGCTTCCTCCCTCGGCGGAATCCGTGAAACGCAGATAGGCGCTGCCGTCGAGCGTGCCACCGTTTTGATAGGCTCCGGCTCCGTGGGCTCCGTACCAGTTAGAAGCACTCCCTTCCTTGGAGATGGTCAGCCAGACGTCGCCCGTGTAGTTCCCGCTATTGCCGTAAATATGGGTGGCGCTGCCGGAAGTGATGGTCGCGGAGACGGAGTTTCCCGTCTTCCCGGTGGAAGAATCCGCCATGGAGCGCGCGTTGAAGTCCCCGGAGCAGGCCAGGCCGTCCCTGACGTGCGTGAAGCCCTTTTCCGGCCAGACGATGTTTCCCTGCGGGGCGCCTCCCCCCGCGTTGCCGGAACCGGAGGAGATGAACGCGTTGTCCTTGTTGACCAGTCCGGAGGTGGTGGGGGCGTAGGAGCCGGTCCCGTCCAGGGCCAGGTCTTTGATGATGGCGTTCCCCTTGCCGTCATACTGGATGATGACGCCGTTGATGGCGGAACCGGAGGTGACGGAAAGGGCCTCCCCGATCAGCATGTCCCCAAGCCAGATGTAATAGCCTCCCTTCAGGCCTTCCTGTTCATTGCCGTTCACATAGGCCATGCGCAGGCTGTCCGTGTTGGCGGACATGTCCATGGAATACAGGATGGTGTCCCCCCATTTGATGTAGGCCTCGCAAATATTGAGCGTTCCGTAAAAGGAGCCGTTGCCCAGGCTGACGCTGAACTGGTCGGAGACGTTCCAGCCGCTGGCCGCTCCGTCTCCCAGGCTCAGCGTGAAGTCAAAGGTGAATCCGCCGGACAGGTCGGTCCCTTCCGTCCATGTATGGCTAATCATGCTGCTACCGGGCTGTCCCAGGCTGATGCCGGCGGAAGACACCGTGACGTTGGACACGGCAAAGCCGACATCCGTCAGATCCTGCACCCCGGTCCATGCGGGGGCCTGGCCTCCTGGTGGAAATTGACGGCCAGATCGGAGACGGCTTTTCTCTGTTGTCCCGCGGAACGCCCTGCGTAGCCCATGGCCTTGGCGATGTTGCCCGCCATGATGAGGTCTCCCTGCGCGTTGGGGTGCAGGCCGTCTTTTCCAGGGGCGTTGAACATGGAGCCGACGCCGTAGAACGGGGTTTTGGAAGCCACGTCGATCATCCCCTTGTTGACGTCGATGACGGAGACTCCCTGCTTTGTTCTGTCCCCAGGATTTCAGGGAATCATTATAGGTGTTTACGGCCGCGTGGGTGGCGTCGGAGTTGGCATTGCCGTGTGTCGTCCAGCAGGGAAGAGTCATCACGATGACGTTCGCACTGCTGTTGGCAGTGAGCATGCTGTTCACGATGGAATCCATGTTGCCCAGCAATGCGTTCGTGGCGTTCTCGATGCGGTCGCCCAGGGTTGCGTTGTTCCCGTCGGACAAAAGGTCATTGGTGCCGATCATCAGGAAAAAAGTGTCCGGCGTGTCGGCTCCGGTAAAAGTCGGCCCCGTATAGGCGGCTCCGTTTGTCTTGGTGCCGGAATGGCCCAGCCAGTTGTCGATGTTGGAGCCGTTAAAGCGGCCTCCGTATCTTTGTCCTGAAATTTCCCATGCCCTGGCGCTGGACTGGGAGGAGTGCTTGTTGTTGAAAACCTGACCCCCATAGGAAGTTCCAGCCGTGACGCCGCCGGAGTTGTTGCCGGTGTTCACGCCTTCCGCGTTGCAGGAAATGCCATTGTCCGCAAAGATCTTGTGCAAGGCCCAGCGGTAGGACCCGCTATTGACGCCGTGGTGATGGAATCCCCCACGAACATGACATTGCCCAAATCCGTTCCCGAGGCGATGGTGGTTGAGGGGACGGCGACCGCCAGCAGCGCGGCGAGCAGGGAAAGGGGAAGCCTGGTTTTCATGGAAATGGAGAAGAGAATGAAACGGGTATTTGAATTTCAGGTAAAGAACGGCCATCCGGGGCGGGCCGGATGGCCGTGAAAGGTTGTCAGGGATGAATTCCGGTCAGGATCTGCGGCGGCGCAGCATCAGCACGCTCAAGCCCAGCAGGCTAAGGGATGCCGTGGCCGGTTCGGGTACCAGCTGGTTATAGTAACTCTTGAAGGCATTCTCATCCATGACTCCTCCCCTGTTACAATTTGCATGCCTTCGAGAGTCAGGTCGCTGGAGGTAGTGAAGCTGTTGGTGATGCTTCCGCTGTCGGTTGTTCCTTTGCCTCCTACGAAAAGATGTTCCAATTGTTTGCTGAAGTTGATTCCTCCGCCATTGGATGTGATGCTTCCAATTTTACTACTGTCCAGATAGACATCCAGATTGACATTGTTATCAGAGGTTTTTGTCCATACAACAGACAGATTGCCTGTATTTCCTGTTACGGAGACGGTGGGATCTGTTGTCCCGTATTTCCGTTGGTTTGGCTGGTACCCCAATAGCCGAAATGAACTCCCCTTCCTTGTACTGGGCTCCGAAAAGGCCGGCGTAGGCCACCAGTTCCAAATGGGCGGAAAACAGCGTGGAGTCTGTTGCAGCGTTAGAGTGGAGAGATCGAAGGTCAGGGCTACGCTGAAAGACTGGTTTGCACTAATATTCGGGCGATTCGTTGCTCGGTCATGGTAAAGTCCAGGGAACCGTTGTTCAGGGAAAGGCCTCCGGTACCTGTTGCGGTGGCATTTATTCCGATCAGGGAAATGCCGTCCTGCGAGGTTCCGCCGAGAAGGCCGGAAAAATCCGTAATGGTGGTGGTTGCACCAAGGGAGACGGAACATCCCAGGGCGGCAAGCAGGGCGGATATAGATTTAATCTTCATGCAGTATAATATGTGAGGGTTGGAAAGGCTGTACGAACAGCGACGTAGGTTCTTTACCGGATTAGAAATCCGCGCTTACTCTCCTCTTTTTTATATGATCGGATAACTGATTCATAGTCAGCTGGAAAAACCTTCCAGCGAAAGACCAGAGCAAACATAGTTTTCTAAAAAGAATAACTTGAGGTCAATTAAGGATTTGCTCTCCAATATTCGGCATTGTTTGCGGATTTCTAATCCGCCGCAGGGCCGTGCACAAACATGATTTTTGCTTCTTTTTTCTACGCAATGTTCTCCAAATGAAGAAAATATCCATTTATTACTTCTGTCACGCCAATTTCTTTCCGATGGACCGGAAGAGAAGCCCTGACGGGGCGGAGGGTGGGCTGCGGCGCACCGGAACGATCGGTACGGGGTGATCTTTTGCGTACCGCAGCCGGTACTGGCCTTTCCGTCCGTCGGTTCTCCTCTTCCTCAAGGAGGTGAAAGAAAACAATTGTTTTTCCGAATATATCGGGGGCTGTCCTGAATCAGCAGGATAAAATGGTTCTTCAAGTGTTCTTTGACGCTTTCACATGCAAACATGTTTTCGGAGTACCGTATTGTCCAGGATTTTAGGGATTCCTCTTGTATGTGATAAAGAAGGGCTGAACGGAGGAGGAGAATGCAAATAAGAACAAGGATGAGGTTTTCATGACACTCTCCACAATAATTCGTGTGGCTCCATGGTCAATTCGGCGGCGCTGTTTAATTTGCTTGAGGGGAGTCAGGTTTTCTGTAAGATTGGTCGTCCCTGCAACGTTTACATGTTAATCACATTTCCATTTTCAAGATGAAATTGCTGCCCTTCCTGACCGTTTTGCTAACTGCCGCCATTCCCTGCATGGCCGTTCCGGGAAACGCCGTGAACCCTTCCGCCAAACCGGGAAAAACTGGCGGCCCAATATTTTTTCATCCTTGTGGATGATATGGGTTGGGGCGATCTGGATTCCAACTGGAGCCAGGAGAATTTGAATGGACGCACGGTGGGCAGGAAGAACGAGTTTAAAACTCCGGCCTTGTCAGCCATGGCCCGTGAAGGGATTCAACTGCGCCGCCATTATTCCGCCGCGCCCGTGTGTGCTCCGGCACGCGCTTCCCTGTTGCTGGGCGTACACCAGGGAACTTCCCCGCGTGGTGAGGAATAACCGCTTTGACCATCCCATTGAAGATTCCCATTACTCTGGGTTCCGTCTTGAAGGAAGCCGGGTATCGATACCGCCGCCATCGGCAATGGGGCGTAGGCGGGGGCGGCCAGAGCAATGGCCCGGTGACGGGCGGCCCCCATCAGCGCGGATTCAATTATTTTTACGGCATTCTGGACCATTTGGCCGGACATTTCCACTATCCTTCCGAGTCCCGAGATATTTTTGAATACAACGGTTATGCCCCGAATCCGGAGTGGAAGAATATCAAGGAGCAGGTTCCCCTGACCGCTTATTCCACGGATTTGTTTGGCGCCCGCGCCAAGCAGTGGATCATGGACCAGCGCAAGTCCGCCGCAAGACCGGCAAGCCGTTTTCCTGTATCTGGCTTTTCCGGCTCTCACGGGAGCCTGACGGTTCCCGGTACGCCCTATCCTTCCGGCGGCGGTGAAAGGAGGCCTGCAATGGGTAAAGAAGGAAGGCACGGAATCCGTGAATACGGCTTTTGACGCCAAGGCGGAAAAGAATAAGGATACCTATATTCATCCGGACAATTCCCGTTTCCCGAATGAGGTGGCCAAAGCGCCATTCCACCATGATCCGTCGTGGGATGATGGTGGCGGATTTGATTCACTTGCTGAAGGATTTGAAGATAGACAACAATACGATGATCGTCTTCACTGTCCGACAATGGCCCCCACAATGAAGGGGCGCCGATATGAAGCATCAGCACGGAGCGCAGAATCACGCAGTTTTTTCAAGAGTTACGGGATGATGGACGGCATCAAGCGGGATTGCTGGGAAGGCGGCATGCGCGTTCCCACGCTGGTGCGCTGCCGGCCCGCATTCCCAAGGACAGGTCAGCCTTCAGCCCGGACAATTCCATGACTGGCTGGCTACCCTGGCGGATGCCGCCGGCGTGCCCTGTTCCGGCCCGTAGCGACGGTGTTTCCTGATGCCGACGCTGACAGGGCACGCGGACAAGCAGAAGCCCGGCATTGTTTATACCGAGTACAACCACGGAGGCAAAACCCCGGGTTACAAGGATTTCCTGGGTGAGCACAAGGGAGCCCAGCGCGGCCAGCAGCAGATCGTTTTTGTGGACGGCTTGAAGGGGCTGCGCATGGGGTGAAGGATGCGGACAAGGATTTCATGATTTTCGATACCTTGAAGGACCCGCAGGAAAGCAGGACCTGGCCGCCTCCAAGCCGGAGCTGCAGGCCCGCATGAAGGCTGCCTCTCTGTCCAACCGCCGGGCGTCCCATCCTTCGAAGACGGTGTTTGATACGGCTCTGGTGCCTGCCGTGGAAGCGAAGGGAGTTCCCGGTCTGAAGTGGTCCCTGTATGAAGGGGAATTCCCTGGGTACCCGATTTCCGCCAGATGAAGACTCCGGCGGTTTCCCAAGGCGTGACGCAGGCCCCGTCCGTCAAGATGAACGGTCCCAGGAAGCGCGGCGTGGAGCTGACGGGTTACGTGAATGTTCCCGAAGACGGCGCCTACACTTTTTATCTGACTACGGACGCCAACAAGGGGAGCAAGGCTTTTGTCCGCCTGCACGGCATGGAATTGATTGATGCGGACAAGGTGTATCATCCCGGAACGGAAGTGTCCTCCGATTTGGGGAAAGAAAGCAATCCCGTGTATTTGAAGGCGGGCCTGCACCCCATCCGAATTGGTTATGTGGGAACGGCCGGTTCCGGTTCTACACTGACTCTGAAGTGGAAAGGCCCCAATCTGCCCAAGCAGGAAATTCCCGTTTCGGCGTTCAGCCATTCTCCGGATGGCAAGTAAAGCCAATCCATGAGCGATCTTTACGAGTACCAGGCAATTGACGGTTCTTCCAAAGGACCGATTGCCCTGGTGCTTTTGTTGCAGGCCCGGAACCAGGGGCGGTTGTCCAACCAGGCTCTGGTGAAAAAGTTGCCCGACGGGGCTTGGAGGCCTTTGTCTTCCTATATTCCGCCCATGACTGTTTTGGACGAGGATAGAGACAGGGCGGCGGAAGGAGAGGCGAATTGTAGCCGGAGAGTTCTTGTTCCCCATTGGTCACGGAAGAAGCATTGGCGCAGGGTGATCAGGGAGTGGTGCAGTTTCCGGGGGCGTGCAGGCAAGGGTGAGATGCGGAGGTATATGCCACTCTGGGGCCGGTGTGGCTGGCTGCGGCCTGTCTTCCGGCCCTGGAAAAGTACGATTTTTTCTCCTATCCGGCACCGTGGATGGAAAGCGTCTTTCTGGGGCTGTTTTATATGGTTCTGTCTGTTCTGACCATTCCTCTGGCGGCTACCATGGTACGCCGTCTGCATGATGTGGGGAGAAGCGGTATTTGGCTGGTGTGCCTGGGGCTGCCCGCGCTGGGATGGCTGCTGCTGTGGTATTTGTCTTACGGGGAGAGCCAGCTGGGGAGAACAGGTACGGGGATCCCCCGTGGAATTGATGTGTTCCAGGGTTATAGGCGCTTGCCCATGGGAGAAGCCTTCTGGTTCAGGAACGGATTCTCCGGAGAGGTGGATACAAGGTGCTGGCGGGAATGGTTCCGATTTGTTCCAGGTAAAGTTTATTTATGGAAAATCGGAGCATGGAAGGCCCTTCCCTTCGGAGACAACTTACTTTTGCAAGTACAGAGAAGAGGATTTTTTAAGGCCGGAGAGAGAGTTTTCTACTTTCCCCTTTTATTCCCGCGTCACTTTCAGACGCAGGAAACGACGTTCCGGCGCGTTGTGATTAATCGCTACCCGATCCTGGTACTCGCCGCGGGATGCCGTCGGAGTTACCGTACCCTCGTCATCCCATTTTTTCAGGTCTGCCGAGCTTTCCACAGTGAAGACGACATCCGTGGCATCCGGATTTACCGGCCATTCCAGCACCAGATGCGAGTGCCATCCACTTCCCTGACCGTCAGCGTGGTGACGCTGCCGCAGGGCTGAAGGGGCGGCAGCCCCGTGGCGTATTTCATCAGGTTGGTGATACCGTCCCCGGCAGGAATGGCGTCCGAGCGGTTTGGTCTTCCGGAGGTCGTCTGTAAAATGGTCATTCTTCCATTTTCATAGGGAGAAGGAATGGGAGTCCAGCTTTTAAGACCAGAGCGCTTTTTTATTGTTTCCTCCCGGTGCAGGGAGAAGCTGCCCGCCTGCTTGCCACGGGCGGCTGTTGCCGGATCATAGGAGACGGAGGCTGGCCCGTCATGGACAGGGCACTGCCTTCCACGAGTTTCCAGGTTTTGTTGTTTTGTGTCCGTCATTTCCGGCAGGGGGTCACGTGGAGTTCCGCAGCGCCATTCAGGTTAACCGGTCCTGAGCGCTCCATTTGGCATTTGCCGACGGTTCTGCGGGCAGCGTGAAGCCCGACGGGTTTCCTCCGGCTATGTCCAGTTCCGTCATCCCCTGCAGGGAAGCTGTCGCACCCAGATTCACCGTGCCGGCTTCCACGCTTACCGGAAAATGGCATCGGGAAATGCCTCCACCGAATCCGGAGAGGGTACCGGGCCCCGTTTTCCGCAGGCTTGAGGTGGCGGAGTATCCTGCAAAGGGTAGATGGGGTCCTCCATGCTGATCAGGCAGTTTTGTTCCGCCTGCATGACCATGCTGACGTTGCCCATGACCGTGATGGAGTTGGCGCCTCCGCCCGAAGAGGTTCCGACGGTCCTTCCGCGGTAGTTGCCGCTGAAGAGATGGGGCGGAGGAGTCTGCGGAGTGGAGCGTCGTTCCGTTTGGCAGGCGGCGTCTTTGCCGGCTGCATAGATGGCCTCCCAGCTTGCCCGCGCTGTTGTTCGTGAAGGTGCTGCCGCTTTCAATGTCTGCGGTGCGGGGGCTTCCCCGTCATTGGCATCCAGGCACAGGGCGCCTCGTTGTGGGATGCCATGTTGCCGGAAAAGAAGAGCCTGCCGCGACATTTTTACGTTTCCGCGGCAGTAGAGCGCGCCGCCGCTGCCGGATTCCGCCCGGTTGCCGGAGAAGGAGACAGCCCATTCTGGATGACGGAGCCGGCGTAAACCGCACCGCCCTGGGAAAATCCGCTGACCGTGTTGTTTTCATAGACGGCCGTTCCGGAAATGGTGACTTGCCGTAGTCCAGCGTGCCCCCCCGTTGCCCGTGCATTACTGACGCCTCCTCCGGCATTGATGACGGTGTCGCCCATGAGGAGAGCCCCTGAAAGGAACATTCAGTGCAGATGACCAGCCGCCGCCGCATGCGGGCAGGAACGGCGGAATAATGGCGTGGTTGCTTCATCGATTCTTGTCCTGTTGGTCGGAGTGTTTATTCCTGAAGGGGCACGACGGACGAAGGATCGTCCGGGTCCGTTTCCCGGGATCGATGAGGCCGTTTCCATTGGCGTCTTCAATCAGGTCCGGTACGCCGTCCCCGTCGGAGTCCACATCCGGCAGGTCCGGCATGCGGATATAGGCCGTGGCGATGATTTTTCCATCTTTTGAGGACGGGGGTATTGTGCGTCCACCTGGTTGAGTTCCCGGATGAGGGCGCGCGCCATGCGCATCAGGCGTACCTGGTGGGCGGGGTCCTGAGCCAGGTCGTTGCTTTCGCTGATGTCGTCCTTCAAGTTGAAGAGCTGCCACGGGAAGCGGC
>VOFH01000666.1_pt1 | contig 196001 bp, 284 predicted proteins | sample 5384091 | NCBI WGS metagenome assembly VOFH01 (sample SAMN12384727, study PRJNA508395) | human gut metagenome | isolation source: healthy gut G | host: Homo sapiens | reverse complement strand
AGGAAGCAATCTCTTCTTTTGTTTTTCCTCATCAAGCATCTGCATCGGAATCTTCGTCGGACGGATACCGGTCAGTGTACCCCATGGCAGCGGCTGTCCCGTCTCTTCCTCCAGCAGGCGGTACAGACGTTCCTTCAATGCATTCTTTGTCTCTGTACGATTGGAAAAATCCACCGCAAAGGTGCGCCGCGCCACCATCCGGCGCGTCATCCCAGGCGATGGAAATTCTGTCATCCGCATAATCAATCGAAAAATGGGAACTCCCCGCTTCTTCCTGCTCCGCAGAATGATTGGTACACGCCACATTTTTTTCGTCCGCATGCGCTTCCTTCGTATAGTAAAGCTCCACATCTTCCTTCGGGAAAAACGCTTTAATCAGCGAATGAATATCATATTCAAATTCTGTTCTGTTTAATGTTACGGTAATCATAAGTATGGATTGTACATCCTCTCGTTTTCAATGGTCGTTACATCGTTGTGTCCCGGATAAACGGTCGTGCGGTCCGGCAGTGTCATCAGCTTTTCCTTGATGGAACGAATGATATCAGACATGCTTCCGCCCGGAAAATCGGTACGTCCTACCGATGTGCAAAACAGTGTATCTCCGGAAAATACCACATTTTCGTATGGGAAATAGTAACAGCATCCCCCGGTGTATGTCCCGGTGTGTGCAGTACCCGGATATGAAATCCTGCCAGATCCAGTTCCTGCTCATCCTTTAAATATATGTCCGCATGGAACACGTGGTGTTCCCCTGTCATGTGGCATAAATTCATCTCTTCGTTTTCCAGCGTTTCTTTTTCCGTCTCATAGGCATAGACCGGAATCGAAAATTCTTTTGCCAGATCTGCTGCTCCGGTTGCATGATCAAAATGTCCATGTGTCAACAGAATTGCCACCGGTGTACATCTTCCTGACGCACACGCTCCGCCAGCTGCTTGGGACTGTAGCCCGGATCAATAATGATCAGTTCTTTTGTCTCATCATTGATTGCAAAATAGCAGTTGGTCTGTACCGGCTACCTACCACATAGTGATTTATTTTTAATTTTGCCATTCTCTTCCTCCTGTCAGCGCAACCTTAGCCGGTCGTCCGCTCCACATCCATCACGCTCTCAATCTGTCGGATCTTTTCCACAATTTTTGTGATCTGTCCCTTGCCTTTTGTCTGGAAGGCCACATCAATTGTTGCGATCCCCTGCTTGCTGGTCTTCGAGTGAATCCCGGAAATATTGATCTCCGCCTCTGTAAATACTTTGGTAATATCCACAAGAAGTCCGGAACGGTCGTGACAGAAAATCTTGATTTCCGCATGATACTCGCCAAACTGTTCTTTGTCTGCCCCCTCCTGCCACTCAGCTTCAATCAGGCTCACACGCTCCATATCGGACAAATGCAGAATATTGACACAGTCTGTACGATGTATCGACACAACACGTCCGCTGGTTACAAATCCCACAATCTCATCTCCCGGAACCGGGCTGCAGCACTTACTGAAATGCACAGCCACATCATAAAGTCCCTTGACCACAATTCCGCTCTTGGAATGCTTTGGCATATCCTCCTGCTTATTCTCCCCAACAGCCGCAAGCACTTCCTGATCTGTCAGCGTAATCGGATGATCCTTGCGGTATTCATCGTACATACGGTTTACAATCTGGCTTTCTTTCAATCCTCCGTGTCCTACGGTTGCCAGACAGGAATTCCAGTCATGGAACCCGTATTTGCGGATAATCTTTCCCTGATATTCCGGCTTATTGATTTCTCCGAAATTGATTCCCTTTGCCTTGGCATAATTGTTAATCAGTTCCTTGCCGTGCAGAATATTTTCTTCTTTTTTTTAATTCGCTGCGGAACCACTGATTGATCTTGTTCTTGGCCTGTGTGCTCTTGACAATGGAAAGCCAGTCACGGCTCGGTCCCTTGGAGGTCTGCGAAGTGATGACCTCAATCCGGTCTCCGTTCTGGATCACATAGTCAATCGGAACCAGCTTACCGTTAACTCTGGCACCTACCATCTTATTTCCCACAGCAGAGTGAATGCTGTACGCAAAATCAATCGGTGTGGAACCGTTTGGCAGGTTCTTTACATCTCCGGACGGGGTAAAACAGAATACCGTATCGGAAAACAGATCCAGATCACTCTTTAAAAGTGTCATAAACTCTTTATTATCCGACATGTCACGCTGCCACTCAAGGATCTGGCGCAGCCAGCTTAATTTTTCTTCTTCGGTTACGGTCGTGGAAGTGGTTACCCCATTGTTCACTTCCTTGTATTTCCAGTGCGCCGCAATACCGTATTCTGCGGTACGGTGCATCTCAAACGTACGGATCTGGATCTCAAACGGCTGTCCGCTCGGTCCGATCAGTGTCGTATGCAAAGACTGATACATATTCGGTTTTGGCATGGCAATATAGTCTTTGAAACGGCCCGAATCGGTTTATATTTTTCGTGCATGATTCCCAGAGCCGCATAGCAGTCTTTTACGGTATCCACAATGATACGGATGGCAAACAGATCATAAATCTGATCAATGGTCTTGTTCTGGTTCACCATCTTTTTATAAATGGAGAAGAAATGCTTGGCACGTCCGGAAATCTCCGCTTTGATGCCAGCCTCTTCAATTTCCCTGCGCACATCGGCAACCAGTCCCTGTACATAGGCATCCCGCACATTTTTTTGCGAAGAGCAACCTTTTCTACCAGATCATAGTAAACATCCGGCTTCAGATACTTAAGAGAAAGATCATCCAGTTCCACCTTGATCTTGCTGATACCAAGACGCTGCGCGATCGGGCAGTAAATCTCCTGTGTCTCACGGGCGATCCGCTGCTGTGCCTCCTTGGACTGGTATTTTAAGGTACGCATATTGTGCAGACGATCCGCAAGTTTGATCAAAATAACACGGATATCTTTCGACATAGCAAGAAACATCTTACGCAGATTTTCCGCCTGCATCTCCAACCGGTCTGCATGCTTGTCCTTCGGATTTTTAATATTATCCGTCAGATGCAGATGCTGCAGCTGAGTCACACCATCCACGAGAATAAGGACTTCATCCCCGAATTCCTCCCGCATCTGTTCTTCGGTCATCACGGTATCTTCCACCACATCATGCAACAGACCCGCAGCAATGGTTTCCTTGTCCAGTTCCAGCTCTGCCAGAATGATTGCCACACAGAGCGGATGGATAATATATGCCTCTCCGGATTTACGCACCTGTCCTTTGTGCGCCTCAAAAGCGACATGATATGCCTTTTCAATTAATGTGATATCCGTGGAGGGATGGTATTTCCGGATACTTGCAATCAGTTCGTCATACAAGTCCTCCGGCTTGGAAAATTCCTGAATTGGTTTAATGTTGTCGGAACCCGAATGATACTCGCGCTCAATTCGTTCCAGTTCTTCTGTAGAAATATCTGCCATGCGTTCACCTACTTTTTCCATATGCCATAATATAATAGATTATTATAATTTATAATTTTTCATATTGCAATGGTTTCCCTAAGAAAACTCGTAGATATAGCGTTGTGTTCGGCTCCCGGAAACATCTGTATCCTCCAGATAGTAAAATCCCAGTTTCTGAAGAAGTGCCACAGAAGCCACATTCTTTTGATCCGTCAGGGCATTGACTCTTGGAAAATCCAGTTCTTCCCGGGCAAATGCAAGAATTGCCTGACACACTTCCGTGGCCAGTCCCTGTCCCTGTCTGTCCGGATCGATCAGATATCCCAGTTCCAGTTCCACGGCATCCGGAAATTCCCGGTGCTCGAGTCCTGCCCTGCCGATCAGTTCCCCAGAAGCTTTATCAAAAACCAGCCACATCCCATATCCATAGTATCCGTACATATTGGTAATATATGCCTGCTGATATTTTTTTCTTTTTCCTTTGCAAACAATGGTTCAATAAATCCCGGAATCCTCTCTCCGTCTGCATCCAGGCGCCATGTTACCCCTTTTTTCTGATACAGTTTTTCCAGAGCGGGAAGATCTTCCAGCGACAATTCCCGGATCACGCACCGTTTCGTGCGCGCAATCTCCACGGCTGGCCATGGCATCTTTGAAAAATCCGCTCCAGAAATTCATCATCCACTTCCTCAAAACCTTCAATCACCATCCAGGCGCCCGCATAACTCTGTTCCGGAAATGCCGGATCTGCATAGGCAGCCACCGCCATATGCGCACGGACTGCCGCCTGAATCCCGGCATCTGTCGGCGTAATCAGGAGGACTTCCTCTGCATGAAGTTTCCACACAGCAAGCGCTTCTTCCGTTATGTTTTCCACCGGAAATACCGGAAAGTCTGTGGACAATTGCAGAGGATTCCATTCTTTCTGTTGATAGACCAGTGCCTTTAATTTCATCCTGTCAAAAAAGGCAGACTCTTTCGAATCTGCCTCTCCTTTCTAAATATTACACGGTTTCCGGTTCCGGATATTCTTCCCCGAAGGTATCCACAACAACTGTTTTCATCACCTGATCCTCCAGAGGACGATCACTGTAATCGGTAGCGGTCTCTGCAATGGCATCTACCACATCCTGTCCCTCGATAATCTTGCCGAACGCTGCATATGCGCCATCCAGATGCGGAGCGTCTTTGTGCATGATAAAGAACTGGCTTCCTGCGGAATCCGGCATCATGGAACGTGCCATGGAAAGCACGCCTGCGGTGTGGCGCAGATCATTTTGACACCCTTCTGTGCAAATTCTCCCTTGATTCCATATCCAGGCCGCCCATACCGGTTCCTTGCGGATCTCCTCCCTGAATCATGAATCCTTTGATGACACGGTGGAAAATCAGTCCGTCATAAAATCCCTTTTTACCAGACTGATAAAGTTATTTACAGTATTTGGTGCAACTTCCGGATACAGCTCTGCCTTCATCACTTTGCCGTCCGCCATTGTAAATGTAACTACTGGATTTGCCATAATATTTGTTCCTCTTCTTTCTTATATAAATTTATTTATTCTTTGGTCAGTGCCTCAACAACTTTTGGAAATTCCATAAAATGAGAAGCCTTAACCAGTACGGTATCTCCTTCTTTTACATATGCCAGAAGTTCTTCCGTCATCTCTTCACGGGTTTTCTTATAATGTACCTCACACTCTGGATTTGCTTTTGCCTCGCTGGCATATTCCTCCGCAAGTGTACCCGCACAGAACAATGCATCAATCCCGGAAGCGGCAACTGCCTTTCCGATACTTCTGTGAAGTTCCTTTTCCTCTGCTCCAAGTTCGCCCATATCGCCAAGCACCGCAATCCGTCTGCCCGACGTATGTGCCAGCACATCGATAGATGCTTTCATGGATACCGGATTTGCATTGTAACAGTCATCGATCACGGTCATTCCCTTTACATGCAGCAGATTGGTGCGCCCGGCAATGGTCTGCACAGATGCAATGCCCTGTGCAATCTCCCGGATGGAAAGTCCCAGCTGCAGTCCGACCGCAGTTCCTGCCAGCGCATTGTATACATTATGTTCACCCGGAATCGGAATCTTCGCATCGAAATCGCCCTGTGGCGTATGGATCTTTGCACACATTCCTTCGAGTCCATGATTTTCAATGTCTGTCGCATAAATATCTTTTTGATATCAAATGCGGAATCCGCCCCCACTCCATAAAAAATTACCGGTTTTCCGTTTACCTCTTTTTTCGTAGAAAGCTTATCATCATCTCCATTTAAAATTACGGTTCCATCGACCTGCAGATGGTCAAACATTTCTGTCTTTGCCTGCAGAATTCCGTCTCTTGTACCAAGATTTTCCAGATGGCACAAACCAATATTTGTGATCACTCCGATATCCGGCCGTGCCATCGCTGCCAGACGGTGCATCTCTCCAAAATCGGAAATTCCCATTTCCAGTACCGCGACTTCGTGTTTTGCGCGAATCTTAAAAATAGTGAGCGGAAGTCCGATCTCATTGTTAAAGTTTCCCTCTGTCTTAAGCACTTTATACCGCTGTTCCAAAACGGAAGCTATCATTTCCTTGGTGCTTGTTTTTCCGACACTTCCCGTAATTCCAACCACTTTACAGGATAACTGTGTCCGGTAAAAAGCTGCAATTTTTTCATCGCTTCTGTTGTGGAACTTACCAGAATATAGGGTCCCGTCTCTTCCGGCAGTGCATGATCCGAAAGCACTACCAGTGCTCCCTTTTCAAATACCTGCGGGATAAAATCATGACCATCCACACGTGCCCCTTTGATCGGAATAAACAGATAATCTTTTTTGTACCTGGCGACTGTCGGTCACTGCTCCGGCAATTTCCTTCGTAACCAGGTCCCGGTTCCCCGACAAACGTCCCCTCACATGCCGCTGCAATATTTTCAATTGTCATCCCCGGCATTTTATTTTCCAGTTCGTTTTATAAAAACATCCAAACATGATTATCCCTCATACTTTTTCATGGAAATGGCAATCAGCTTCTCGCACAGCTCATTGAAATTGATTCCAATGACAGCAGCTTCCTGTGGCAGCAGACTTGTCGGTGTCATACCCGGCAGAGTGTTTGCCTCCAGACAATACATATGATTATTTTCATCCAGCAGGAAATCTGAACGGGAATAGGTATCCAGTCCAATTACTTCGGCTACCTGCTCTGCATATTTACGCATCTGCGCAGAAACCTCCTCGGGCAGATCCGCCGGGCAGGTCTCTACCGTACTTCCCGCTTTGTATTTATTCTTGTAATCGTAGAAGCCCTGAATCGGCGCAATCTCAATGACCGGAAGTGCCTTTCCTTCAATCACACCAACTGAGAACTCACGTCCCTTGACATATTCCTCAATGACCAGCTCATCTTCCCAGTGAAACGCTTCATCGAGTGCTTTCTTAAACTCTGCTGCATCCCTGACAATCGTCACGCCGATACTGGACCCCCGCAGCATGGCTTTACAACACACGGAAGTGTCAGCGGAAGCTTTGTCACATCATCCTCACGATTCTCTTTTTTTCATGGCAATGCCTCTCGGTGCAGGAATTCCCGCACTTGCAAACAGCTGTTTTGCCATACCTTTATTCATGGCAATCGCGCTGCTCAAATAATCACTTCCGGTATATTTTACACCAAGCAGATCAAAAGCTGCCTGTAGCTTTCCGTTCTCTCCGTTTTCTCCGTGCAGTGCCATAAACACGATATCTGCCATCTGGCACATACGGATTACATTCGGTCCGAAAAAGCATGGGGACTGATCCTTTCTGGAAGCTTTTACGGCTGCCAGATCCGGTGCTACCTCCGGGATGTCATCTACTTTTACGCTGATTTCATCCGCACGGTCAAAAATTCCGTCCAGATTTTCCTCTTTATCACTGTAACCCATGAACACATCCAGCAAGATCACCCGGTGTCCATTTTCTTTTAATGCAGAAGCAACCATGCTTCCTGTCTTAAATGACACATCCCGCTCTGTGCTGAGCCCACCTGCTAATACTATGATATCCATGATCTGTTTTCCTCTTTTCCATTAATAATAATCCTTCGGATACCGGAACCTTTTTATTTTCCGGCATCAGACCTTTTGTATCATTATATACGTTTGCCCCTGACTAACACAAGATATTATTTTCTTTTAGACACTTTTTAACAATATCCAGCACTTCTTGTACAGAAAAAAAAGAGACTGCTCAGCACTACAGTCTCCTTTTGCACAAACTCCGGTAGGATTCCCCTTTATTCTATTGCTGCCGGCAAAGCCGCTGCCCTGCGATTCTGTTCCATTTTCCGCACCAGCTCTGCCATGTATTCGAAAAACTTTCTCTCCAGATAGTTTTTCTCTGTGAGATAACCCCATATTGATACAAAACATTTTTTAATTCTTCGGTTTCCGATAACTCCACTTCAAAAATAAACTGCCTTAACAGCTGCATGCGCTCGTCCTCTATGGAAAGAAGCCAGCTGGCAACCCGTTCTAAAAAATCTTCCCGCTCTATGAGGAACTGCACGTAGCGCCCAATTTTATTTTCTGTATAAATTTTCTTCTTCTCCTTTTTCTTTTGTTTTCCTACCCGAATTTGTATCAAAAACCAACCCCCAATGTCAGTTTCTATATGTAATCATATCTTATTACATATTTGATGTAAAGACGCGATTCGCGTATGCTTTTTACACAAATTATTACTGTATAAATAATGCATTTTACACAAAAAAAGGGCATCCAATGGATGCCCTCCGGTTTCTATGAACTAGCACTCCGGCTCGATCAGACCAAATGTATTTCCTTTTCTCTTGTATACAACATTGACTTCATCTGTCTCTGCATTGCGGAATACGAAGAAATCGTGTCCGGTCAGTTCCATCTGCACACATGCATCCTCCGGATACATTGGCTTCATACCAAATCTCTTGGTACGCACGATCTTGATCTCCTCATCCTCATCTGCATCACTGTCAATAAATGCCTCGCTGAAATTTTCTGCTTCATTCATCTTCTTGGACGCAAGTTTGGTACGATATTTTCTAAGCTGACGCTCGATAACCTCCTCAACCAAGTCGATAGATACATACATATCATTGCTGCTCTGCTCTGAACGAATCACATGTCCCTTAATCGGAATCGTTACCTCAATCTTCTGGCGCTCCTTCTCCACGCTTAATGTAACAAATACATTGGTATCCGGTGCGAAAAACTTCTCCAGTTTGGAAAGCTTCTCCTCTACCGCTGCCTTCAGTCCCTCTGTCAGTTCGATATTTCTTCCGGTAATTGTAATTCTCATGATGCCCAACCCCTTTGCTGTGTATTTGATACAAGAAGTATCATGGTTTCATTATATCATAAGTACCAAAAAAAAGCAACGAGTTTTATAAAATTTTATGCATATTTTATATTTTTATTGCAAATATCCATCCTTAACGATATCTGAAAGCTTCTCTGTCGGAACCGAAAATTCTACCAGACCCATATATCCCGGAGCCACCTCATACTTATCAAAGACAAACGTTAACTCTCCATTGTCGCTGATATAAAAATCCGCATCATCCTTAATCTGCTTAAAATCCCATTCCGGCTGATCATCATCCAGAAAATAGGTCTTACTGCTGTCCTTTTTCATCTGGGCACGCATCTGTTCTTTTATACTGTCAGAAATACGCTTTTTATAATCACTTCCCTCGTGGAATAAATCTTTCAGTGTAATCATCTTTCCGGTTTTCTTGTCAATATTATATATCTTTGTAAAACTGTCCGAACCACCCATGGCAATAACCGTATCCACACGCAGACTAAACAGTCTCCTATTGTCTGTGACAATCCGGTAATCCGAAGTAATTTCCTCATGGCCTTCCTCTCCGTCACTGACAGCTGCCACATCTTTCTTATACATCTGAAAGATTTTGTCCAGATATCCGGATACTGCTGCATTTAACTCCTTTGATTCTCTGGTCAGTGGTTTTCCATCTGTTCCGATGACTTTACTTCCGGCACCTTGACGGTTGCTTCCATCTGCTTTTTTTCCTGCTTATCCGAATACGTGGTAAAATTCACGATTTTAACAATCGCACCAAGTACCGGCACCTGTTCCATTGCATTAGCCACTGTTGGACTGACATTGACACTGATGACCAGCACTGCAACTGCTGCCGCCACTGCTTCTGCCACGCGGACAAACGGAAGCAGGTGACCTTTCTTTTGATTCCGTTCACTTTTTCCGGCAAACGCTTTGCCGGATTCTTTTTTCCCACACGCATCCTTTTTGCCGCGTTCCATACTTTGCAGCACACGTTCTTTTAATTCCGCCGGCACCTGAATGTTATCATATGCCTCTTTGATATCATCTAATCTGCTCATACCATCTCCGCCTCCACTTTTCCCCTTAATTTTTTCAGGCCGCGATAAAGCATTGATTTCACCGTATTCGGATTTTCATGCAGACAATCCGCAATTTCGCGGATTGTCCACTCTTCAAAAACTTTCAGCATGATCACCTTACGCTCTTTTTCCTCGAGCGTATCAAGCGCAACCATGATATCCGTGTCCTCATAGCGATCCTCCTGTCCTTCCTCCTGAACCTGATCATCGCTCACGAACCTTGACTGACGCCGGGTTGCATCTACCGCCGTGTTAATCACAATACGCCACAGCCATGTTTTGATATATTTTTCTCTTTGATCTGACTTGCATTTTTCATGGCTTTGTATACGCTCTCCTGCACAACGTCCATAGCGTCCTGCTCATTTTTCACGTATGAAAATGCAAGCCGGTAAAGCTTTTCATAAGAAGCCAGGATTTCCTGTTCGACAGCTTTACTTATATCCGGATATTTCATGCTCTCTTTTGCCCCTTTCTGTTTATTAGACGTTCGGATGTCCGGAAAAGTTTCAGATTATCTTCTTAAATTACAAATTAAAGTGCAAAAATGCTTTACCAATTTACACACATATGTTTTAATAAAATAAATCTATATGGAAGGGTGTTTTTATATCATTTTATGAAACTATGCTTTTGCAACAGAAACAGCTGCAGCAAAAGCTGACAGACATTCAAAAACAGTTACAACAGCTTCCCGAAGGGAAACTGATCTGCACCAGATGTGGTAATCGAACCAAATGGTATCGCAGTGATGGGCATACCAAAACCTATATTCCCAAAGACCAGAAACCTTATGCCTCTCAGCTTGCTATCCGACGTTATCTTCTGGAAAAGCAAAAGGAATATCAAACTAATTTAGATGCTTTAGCTTATTATTTCCGTCATGACAGTTATAACAGTGGCAAAGCAGAACAATTACTCACTTATGATAGTGCTTATCATTCACTGCTGGCAGAACATTTTCAGCCAGTATCCCAGGAACTTCAAACCTGGGAATCATCTCCATATAACAAAAACAAAAATTATCCGGAACAATTAAAACATAAAACATGCAAAAATGAATTTATGCGTTCCAAATCAGAAGCTATGATTGCCATGAGCCTTTATGTTCAAAAAATTCCTTATCGCTATGAGTGTGAATTAAAACTCGGCAGCATTACACTTTTCCCCGATTTTACGATTCGTCACCCTGAAACCGGAGAAATATTTTATTGGGAACACTTTGGAATGATGGATAAATCCGAGTATGTGAAAAATGCATCAGATAAAATTTCTTTGTATATGAAATATGGGATTTATCCAAATGATAAACTGCTTGTGTCCTATGAAACGCAAAAGCAGCCACTTTCCACTGAGCAGATCCAGCGACTATTACAATTTCATTTCGACTGCCAGTTTCAATAACAAATTATTTCTAAAGGTACTGTCGCATTGGGGCATATCAATAGCAACTGAAAATCGGTAATTCATTTCTATCTTTTGCAACATTATCTATATTTGAAGGCACGCTGGTATCTATAGTATTAAAATTACTTGCTCAGGTGACATTTTTGCCTTATTTCACGCTTCAAATCAGATATTTGTCACCTATAGTCTAATCACATCAAAAGATACCGCTTTTTGCCCAAAAGCGGTATCTTTTGATGAATTTTTCTAATATGGAGACTAAACGGTATCCTGCTCATCAATTTTTTTACTATAGAGACCACCGTGGTATCTTTTTCATGTTTTTACTTCTATAGAGACCGCCGTGGTATCTTTTTCATGTTTTTGCTTCTATAGAGACTACCGTGGTATCCTTTTCATGTTTTTACTTCTATAGAAACCACCATGGTATCCTTTTCCATGTTTTTGCTTCTATAAAGAGACCACGCAATATCTTACATCATATTTCTGCCTATAGAAACCATGTCTCTAGCTTTCCAGCTCCTCAAGCTGCTGGGAAAGTGCCTCCCAGTTTTCCATATCTGCCATGATTTCTTCCTCGAGCGCATCGATTTCGCCCTGAATCTCTGTCAGTTTGGAATAGCTGGACTGATATTCCGGCCGCAGCAGTTCCTGTTTTAAAGCGTCCAGCTTCTCCTCTTTGACTGCCAGCTCTTCCTCGGCCTTCTTCACTTTTTTTTTCAATTTTCGAGCGCTCCTTGCCCGGATTGTAATACGCTTTCTTACCACCGGTTTCCTGTGTGCCTTTGCTCTGCTGAATGCCACCGTTCTGGCTGATTGCACCGCCTAACGCTGCAGGATTTTTACGATAATCATCCCCGGATTCTGCCGCTTCACGATCCAGTTTTTCCTGATATTCCTCGTAACCAAACTGATACAGATGTGTCGTGCCGTCCTCAAAAACAAGCAGACGGTTTGCTACCTTTCGCACAAAATATCGGTCATGCGATACGAAAATGAGCGTGCCTGAAAAATCTTTTAACATACTCTCAAGCGTTTCTCTTCCCACAATATCCATATGGTTGGTTGGCTCATCCAGCACCAATACATTCGGTCGGCGTTTTAAAATCTTACACAATGCCAGACGCACCTTCTCCCCACCGGAAAGCATAACAATATTTTTAAATACATCCTCCCCGGTAAACATAAAGGCGCCGAGCGCATTCCGCGCTTCTGTCTCGGTCAGATTCGGGAACTCATCCCAGAAATCATCCAGCACCGTCTTCCGGCTCGAATACATCGCCATCTGCTGGTCAAAATAACCAATCTGCACATTTGTTCCAAAATTGTACTCTCCGGCCAGCGGGGCAAGCTGTCCCACCAGGGTTTTTAAAAGTGTCGATTTCCCCAGACCATTTCCACCGAGGATTCCCAGCTTTTCCCCTTTTTTCAGATCAAAACTGACCGTAGAAAGCGGATGGTCATATCCAATCGCAAGATTTGTTACCAAAAGCACATCATTTCCAGTCTCTTTGTCCGGCTGGAAATTTGCATGGAATGTCCGGGTATCGAAACGATCCGGAGCTTCGAGTTTTACCATATGTTCAATGGCTTTCTCCTTGGAATGCGCCATGGACACCTTGGTTGGTTTATTTTTAAACCGGTCAACAATGCGCTGCAATCGTGCAATTTCTTTCTGCTGCGCATTGTAATCTTTCATCATCTTATTGTAGTTTTCTTTTTTCCGCTCCATGAAATTGGAGTAATTGCCCGGATAACGGGTCGCTGTGCCGTACTCAATCTCGTACACCACGTCCACCACATTGTCCAGAAACATACGGTCATGTGATACCACGACCACAGCCTTCGGATAATTTTTCAGATACGTCTCCAGCCACTCGATCGTTGTGATATCCAGGTGGTTCGTCGGCTCATCCAGAAGCAGAATATCCGGCTTGCTCAAAAGCAGCTTGATAAAGGCAATCTTTGTCTGCTGTCCACCGGAAAACTCGGACAGCGGTTTCTTTCGCTCTTCCTCGGAAAAGCCGAACTTACGGATGATTACATCATACTCTTTTTCAAAATAGTATCCGCCGTCTTCCTTGAATTTTTCTTCCATTGCGGTATAACGTGTCACGGCCTCTTCGGAATAATCAGTCTCAAGTGCCTGTGCCGCAGCTTCCAGTTCTTTTTTCCGGCGCTCCATCGGAGCAAGACTTTGCGCACTTCCTGCTCCAGCGTAACGGAAGGATCTTCAAACGCAATCTGTTTTAAGTAACCGATCTGCGGATTGCCTGCTTTTGCAATAAAAATATCCTCATCACTGTCTCTTTTGTCCAGCTCCACATCCCCGTGGATCAGCTTTAAGAGCGTGGTTTTGCCGCAGCCGTTCCGCCCGACGACTGCAATTTTTTCCGTATTTCTTATTTCAAAATTGATGTCATGCAGAATCTCTTCATCGGCAAAAGAGACTGCTCCATGGCAGATCTGATATAACATGTTTTCTCCTTTTATTTAAATGCATCCGGCTGGGAAGCAAGATAGCTGACAAACTGCTCTGCCGTACGTCCGGAAATGCCTCCATGGCTCAATTCCCACTTGTTGGCCTCTGCACGGAGTTCCTCATCCGATAAAGTAACCCCTGCACGTCTTGCCAGATGCAAAACAATATCAAAGTATTCTTTCTGTGTCGGCTTCGAGTAGTTAATGGTCACACCAAAACGGTTCACCAGGGAAAGTTTCTCTTCAACCGTATCGGAATGGTGACGATCATTAGAATTATCCTGATCGTTTCGGTCATTCCAGCTCTCTTTGATCAGATGCCGCCGGTTGGAAGTTGCATAAATCAGAATATTTTCCGGTTTGGTTTCCACACCGCCCTCGATAACAGCTTTTAAGAACTTATACTCAATCTCAAATTCCTCGAAAGAAAGATCATCCATATAGATGATAAAACGATAGTTTCGGTTTTTGATCTCTGCAATGATTTCGGACAGATACTTAAACTGATGCTTGTAGATTTCAATCATACGCAGGCCGTCTTTGTAATACTGGTTGACAATGGCTTTGATACTGGTAGATTTACCGGTACCACTGTCACCAAACAGCAATACATTGTTTGCTTTCTTTCCCTGTACAAACGCTTCCGTATTGTCTACCAGCTTCTTTTTCTGAATCTCATATCCGACCAGATCGTCCAGCATAACGGTATCCTATTGTTGATTGCACGGAATGTAAAGCTTCCCTGCGGTGTATCATCAATCCGGAATGCTTTGTTGAGACCAAACATTCCAACACCGTAGTCTTTATAAAAACCAGTCACTGCATCAAAGAATTCTTTTTTCATCCTTTGCCGCCTCCAGTTTTTTGCTTAAAGAGCGGACTTTTTCGCTGACATTTTTGTTGTACATCAGATCCTTTTTATGGATGGCCTTATAATTGGAAATCTGGCTGAAACAGTTGATTCCCAGATCTTTTTCGATTGGTCCGAAATCATAGTCAAACAAATCTTTAAAAATACGGAAATCATTTTCCACCAGTTCATTGACACTTCCATCACTGGCTCCCACCTTTTCACAGGTCATGCTGAAAGGATTTTCACTCATCATAAGGAAAAATGTCAGATAATTATGCCACAGATTATCATCAAATCCATAATCTGTTGCCACTTTTAAAATCCGTTTTACCTGCGTATTGATATCGCGGACAAGTCCGGTTTTATTATATTCACCGGTCTCATATTTCCCGAATACTTCTCCCATCTGTGCAAGGATTGAATCCTCGTCCAAATCTCCATACATCAGTAACTGTGATATTTCCTGATACATTGTATCTCGCCTCTTTCTTTTCTCTTCCTATTTATTTTACCTATATTACACGAAAAAAGGGACTTTGTAAACCAAAGTCCCCTGTATGCAGCTAAAAAGCTACTGTGATCGTTGTTCCTTTTCCCGGCTCACTTTCCAAATGAAGTACCGCATCATGCAGTTCCACAATATGCTGGACGATAGCAAGTCCCAGTCCCGTACCACCGGTCTGTTTGGATCTGCTTTTATCAACACGGTAAAACCGCTCAAAAATACGTTCCTGCTGGTCTTTTGGAATCCCGATACCATTGTCTGCCACAGAAAGCATCGGCTGTCCTTTTTCATAGTACACACGCACGTGCACCTCACCACCTTCATTATTATAACGGATCGCATTCTGACACAGATTTTCCACAAGTTCCGAAATCATGCCCCTGTCTGCCCGCAACATACAGGACACGCCTTCATAATACAGCGTTACATTCCGTTTCTGTGCATTCATCTGCAGATTTTTCACACAGGTACCGGCTACCTCATCCAGATCTACCTGTTCAAAACACAGCAGATTATCTTCACCGCTGTCCAGCTCGGAAAGCCGGATGATATCATTGATAAGAGAAAGCAGCCGTGTCGCATTCTGCTGGATTTCCAGTGCAAAGCGGGTCTCCTGCTCCGGATCTACCATATGGTTTTCGATCAGCTCCGCATATCCGGAAATTGCAGTAAGCGGTGTCTTCAGTTCATGGGAAACATTTGCCGTGAAATCCTGCCGTACTTTTGCTGCCATCAGGATATTTTCATGCTGTTTACGAATCGTATTTACAAATGGCACAAGTTCTTTGTATACAGGTTCTTCTATGGTATCTTCCATGTTTTCAGCAAGCCGTTCAATCGGATGCAGCAATTGTTTGGTCAAAAAATGTGCCAGGACAATACAGATGGAAACAATCAGTATCAGTATCAGCATCACAAATGGGGATGCCGCAAAGGAACACACTGTAGACACTGCGTGCCTGTGTTGCCACACGGATAACCGTTCCATTTTCCAAACGGAGCGCATAATAGTAATTGTCCATCTGCATGGTATCCGACCGCCGGACACTTTCTCCCTCCCCTGAAACAACGCCTTCTTTACTTCCGGGCGGTTTTTGTGGTTTGGAAGCTGTGAAATATCCAGATCATTATCAAAAAGTACCGTACCATCCTTTGCAATCCAGGTAACACGCAGGTCTTCCCCGACTTCATAATATTCGGAAAGTGAAACATTTGTATTGTCCGGATCATCAAACAATCCCGTGCCGGAAAGCAGTCTTGCATTGATCTGCAGATCCTTGCGCACCTGTCCTTGAAACAGTTTATAATAAATACCGGTCATACAGACCATGGTTACAATCACTGCAATACCTGCAATCAGAATCAGCCGTAAATTGATTCGTTTCTTCATAACAGCTCCTTACTCTATCACATATCCCACATTTCGAACGGTACGGATTTTGCTTCCCGCTTCTCCAAGCTTCTGCCGCAGTGTCTTGATATGCATATCAACGGTACGGGATTCCCCTTCAAATTCCGTTCCCCACACATGACGCATAATCACCTCTCTGGACAATACAACACTCGGATTGGTCATCAGCAGACGAAGCAGTTCATATTCCTTAAACGTCAGTTCCACCGGCTTATCATCCACAAAACCCATGTGGCGCTCATGATCCAGTGTAATGTTTTCTACCTGCAGGATTTTAATATCCTCGGTTTCTGTCCTCCGTAACAGTGCCTTTACTCTTGTAATAAGTTCCATAATGGAAAAAGGCTTCTTAATATAATCATCTGCCCCTTCGTCCAGACCTTTGATCATATCCATTTCTGCGGTCTTTGCCGTCACCATAATGACCGGCAATTTCTTTGTCGCAGGATTTTTCCGCAGTTTACGCACGATATCATACCCGCTCTCATCCGGAAGCATAACATCCAAAAGCACCAGATCCGGCATAATATCCTCCAGTTTTTTATAAAATGTAGTTGCCTTTTCAAATGCGCAGACCATATAATTGCTGTTTTTCAATGCAATTGTCTCAATCTCCCTGATATTTTCATCATCTTCTACGATATAAATCAATGCCATAACTTTTCCCTCTGTCTATCTTTATATATACCTCTGCAACATCAAGCAGGACGGCCATGCCTGCACAAGACCGCCCTCTCACACGTATTCTATCTGTTTCTTATCATAGCATACGACATGTAAAATCCAAAGTATCGTTTATGTAAAATTTATGTAAAGTTCTATCCACTGTCAGGATTCTTTTATTTCTTTTTTATCATTCAATGCAAAGATAACCCATTCTGCAATATTGGTCGCGTGGTCTCCGATTCGTTCAAAATATTTTGCAACCATCAGCATATCCGCCGCCTGCTCGCCTTTTTTCCGGATCATGCCGGATCAGTTCAATGATATCTGCCTTATTTTTATCAAACAGGTCATCTACAATATCATCATGCCTGATGACTTCCTGTGCCTTATTCATATCCTTTTCCACATATGCTTCGATGCTGCGGATCAACATAATTACGGTTTCACTCGCCATCTTTTGATGTCATCCAGATTCAGCACATACGGTTCTTTTGAAAGCATGATTGTGATTTCCGAGATATCTGCTGCATGGTCTCCAATTCGTTCCATATCCGTTACCATCTTCATGGCTGCGGAAATCACACGCAGATCCCTTTGCAACCGGTTGTTGCTGCATCAGCAGATTAAAACAGATGTTTTCAATTTTCTTCTGTTCATGATCCACATCCGAATCTGAATTCATGATTTTTTCTGCAAGCTGCGCATTCTGATCTATCAATGCTTCTATTGCTTTCTGGATGGAATCCTCAATCATGGTTCCCATATACATCATTTCCTGATTGAGCAGTCTAAGCTGCTCGTCGAACTTTGAGCGCATTAACCAAACCTCCCTGTAATATAATCTTCTGTCCGTTTATCTTTCGGATAAGAGAAAATCGTTTTCGTATCGCCAAACTCAACCATTTCCCCTACAAGGAAAAATGCCGTATCATCCGATACACGCACTGCCTGCTGCATATTATGGGTAACAACAACTACCGTGTATTTCTTTTTCAGATCCTCCATCAGTTCTTCAATCTTTGATGTGGAAATCGGGTCCAGTGCAGATGTCGGCTCATCCATCAGCAGAACCTCAGGCTGTACGGCAAGTGCACGGGCAATACAGATACGCTGCTGCTGTCCACCGGAAAGACCCAGAGCGGATTTCTTTAAACGATCCTTGACCTCATCAAAAATAGCTGCTCCGCGCAGACTTTCTTCAACGATGGCATCCAGTTTTGACTTATCTTTCATTCCATGTACACGCGGACATATGCAATGTTGTCATAAATACTCATCGGAAACGGGTTCGGCTGCTGAAACACCATGCCAATTCTTTTCCGAAGAACGGTTGTATCTACGCCTTCCGCATAGATATCCTCATCATCCAGTTTCACTTCTCCTGTGATTCTCACGCCATCCACCAGATCATTCATCCGGTTTAATGTTTTTAAGAATGTTGATTTTCCACATCCGGACGGTCCGATAAAAGCGGTCACGCAATTCTCACGAATATTCATGTTTACATCCTTCAGTGCGTGGTTCTCACCGTAATACAGGTTCAGATCACGGACAGTAATTTTTGTTCGTTTTTCCATGTTTCTCTCCTCATCTGCAATGGTTTTCTCTCACTGCAATTATCCATTTCTTAGGATTTATGAATATTATAAAGAGAGATTGTAAAATGCACTGGACTGGGAATGTAAAATTTTGCAAAATCAATGTAATGGATGTAAAGTTTCTTGATACGCCAAATTTGCAGGTTGATGTTTTAAATATAAGATTTCTCTAAGTGACGTAAGAAGGGGGGACATTTCTTCCTGTTGGTTGGAGAAAATATAATTGAAAGACATCCCGATAAATTAATTGATGATAAGGCCCGGTATCTATAGATGAAAAATTAAAGCCTAAGGTGACGTTTTCCCGAAATTTTAATGCTAGAAATCTGGACATGTCACCTATATGGTAAAATTGCTTCTCCGGATACCGCTTTTTTTCATAAAAGTGGTACCTGAAGAAGCAATTTTTGATCTATAGAGACTTTCCGGTATCTAAATATTAAATTTTCGGTATATAGGTACCACAACGGTATCTTTTACATGAATTTTATCGGCATAGAAACCACGACGATATCTTTCCGATGAATTTACCGGTCCATCTTTTCCACAAACATGAGCAGAAAACTGATCAGAAGCAGTCCGCTCGATACCCAGATCATATGATATCCAAACCGGATAGAGAGATTTCCTCCAATACCAGCCCCGAGTCCGAAAAATAAAATAATGCCAAAATAATACAGTGCCTTTTTTAATTTTTCTGTGTCATGGGTCTGCAGATAACCGGTAAATGCTTCTGTTCCACTACGAAGATTTCCGATGCACATTGTGCTTGCATAAGAATATCCGCTTACTTTCCGGAACGTCTGTACCTGCATTGCACATGCAAACGATACCAGTACGGTAGCCAGCAGATCCAGGTGTTTTGGCATGAATCCAACAAAAACAGAATCACAATTTCCATCAAAAGCACACCCTGCCGCCAGTGCAGTTTCTTAGCATATTTAAAGATCACATGAATCTTCTCTGCAAAGAAAACGCCCGATGCAAATGCCAGAAGCGGTAATAAGTATCGTAACACATCCAGCCATTCTCCCATCATCAGGTGCGTACTCATCAAAACAATATTTCCCGTCTGTGCGTTGGAAAATACTTCCTCACGCGTAAAATATGTATACGCATCCTGAAAGCCTCCGGAAAGTGCCAAAAACACACTTGTGACAAATGCTTCCGACATTTGGACGTCCGCATTTGTCTTAGGATTTCCTAGTTTCATCACTTCACATCCTTCTTTTTAATATATAAACTCTATATATTATAGTGTGCTTTTATACAAAATTCAACCTAAATTATAAGAATGACCGCATATGAATGCTTAATTCTTCTTCCTGTTTTATCAATTTCTTTGCAATATCCTTTGTTTCCTCATCTGCAGCCTGATACTGGTTCAGATAACGGCTTAAAGATTTTACTCCCATGTTACAGCCGTCCGTTATCAGATCTGCGATCGTTGCATCCGATTCATCCATGGCAAGTTTTACATTTGTTTTCATCCAGGACATTCCCTGTGCCATCGGATTTGGATCTTTTCCCGTATCGTGACATTGTTCGAGTTTATTCTGAATTTCTTCTTTCAGTTTTTCATGCCCTTCTTTACATATTTCCAGCAGTTTTTTTAATTTTTCATTGGTGGTTTTTTTTCGAGGACCTCCCCGATGGATGCCGTTCCCATCTTGATTCCCGCATCACATTCTCTCAATAATTTTATAGTATCCGGTTCCGTCATTTCTTCCTCCTTTATGAAATTGGTTTATTACGGTTTCCGTAATGATTGTCATTCATAAGTATTCCCGGATTTTCTGTTAAATATTTTCAGGCACCTTTTCTTACTATAAATTTCTCATTATATGTTGTTACGGCTTTCAGCCATTCGTTTGCTGCTTTTTTGTCACCGCTTGACTGGGCGATGGCGTAACCGCTTACTAACAGGTCAAGGTAATGCGTGTTGTACTCATCATTCAGGACACGTTTTTTGACCTCGTCCATTTCCCTGGTGGCACCTGGGGCAAGTACCCTTTTAAAACGGGAATTGCCCTGGTAAATACTCCGGAGTACCTGGGACCGATCATGTTTTTGTTTGCGATATCCCTTTGCCCCTTCTGGGTACCGTAGTATCTTCGATCTCCAGCCATTACTGCCAGTTTTAACTGATCTCTTTCATGATCTCCTTTTGGTGGTCTTTGGTAAACTCGCTTAATTCGTAAGACCGGATTCTTTGATTTGCAAATACGGGAACTGCAAATCCGTTTTTAACCAGAACAGCCAGCCTGTTAATGACTGTCTTATTACTTACCGACAATTCTCTGCTGACCTCAATCGGAGTAAACTCTCCCCGATAGTTTCTAATCAGAAATTGCAACAGTTCTTTTTCTTTCCCCTTCAAGAACGATAAACTTCCGGCAATGTCTTCCTCTTCGGAAGCAAGCTGTAAATCGCAGACCTTTCCGGAATAGAGTTTTACCATCCGCAGGAAATAATTAATCCAGATCTCAGGATGTGGCGGGTTTTCTCTTCCAGAATAATACAATGCAGGAAGCCCCATCTGGATAGATTCGTAATATTCATCAATATCGTATGCAAAATACTCCTCCAGAGATCCAATTCCATTAAAACCGTAGCCGTTCAAGTCCATAATATAACCGGATAACAGTCTTGCAGTTCTTCCATTGCCATCTTCAAACGGATGAATTGTCACTAATTGGTAATGTACAACAGCTGCTACTATCAGAGGGTGGTCATCCGTTGTATTTACATATTCCACCAACTCATCCAGCAGCTCGGGTATGTCGCAATATTCCGGTGGAATATAATCAGGATTTCCTGTTTTAGAATCATATACAGCAAACAATACTCCCGGCGGCATAGGTCCCCTGAGTCCAATTTTCTCCTTAGAGGCACCCTTTTCCACCAATTTCTGCACATCCAAAATAAGCTTTTGGGAAAACTTTTCCTTTTTGCTCACCTTTTCCTCCAGAAAATTCAAAGCAAGGAAATAATTCCGTACTTCCTGCTCCGGTTTCAGATAATGCTTTCTTTCATCGCGCTCGATTACTTCATCCACCTGTTTTTCCGACAACGGATTGCCTTCAATTTTGTTTGAAGCGTAAGAACTTTTTTCTTTGAATTTTTACGCAGCCTGTTCATAACTGGTTTGGACAACTTCACGGATGATACCTTGTATCTGTTGTGCTCGATCTCTGTGATATAACTTAAAATCTCGTTTGTTAAAGTCACCTTCATCATATAGAAAAATCCTTCCTTTCAAATATTATTATACCCAAATGGAAGCCTTTTTTTCCATTAAAATTCCACTATTATTTCACTATTTTTCACTATTTTTACACTATTTTTCATTAACCACATGTGCATACCCACCCCAGCTTCCTGCCATCAGAACACGGGTAGCTGGCGGGGCGCGAACCTCGCTATTCTTGAATTGGATTCCGGGGAAAAGATCGCGGTGAAACCATCTGAGATTAAGATTTTGGAAGAATAGCATTTGAAGGGAATATGTCAAGGAATTTTGTTTCTTGTCTTCCCATTCAATTTTTGGTACAATAAGTATGTAATCGAACAGAAGTACGGATGCGATTTTCCGATTGTTGACTGCCCTCTAGTATTACGAAAGAGAGGGTGATGCCCTATGAGTACATCAGAAGTATTAACTTTGCTGCTTGTAGTCTTCGCGGCACTGTCTTACATAGACAACCATAACAATAAAAAAGAAATAGCATCCTCTACCCTCGCAAAGTTTAGGATGCTATTTCTTTATGAAATATAATTAACTGAGGGCAAATCGGAAATCTCTTCCGATCAGCTTCTAACTAGATTATAACGGAAGGCGCTTGAGAAATCAAGTGCCTTTCGTTTTATTGTGGGATAATCAGTTTTCTAAGAAACCCGTAAAACAGCCATTGACTGATTTCACAGAGAAATTTATAATCCAAGAAAAAAGCAATTACAAAAAGGAGAATGTGCATATGACATATACGGTTGGACAAATGGCAAAAATGCTTGGGCTTGCGGGTTCCACGCTGCGATATTACGATAAAGAAGGCCTTCTTCCCTTTGTGGAACGTTCTTCCGGCGGTATCCGGATGTTTCGGGAGAAAGACTACGAATGGCTGCAGATCATCGAATGTCTGAAAAAAGCAGGAATGTCAATCAAAGATATCAAAAAATACATTGTCCTTCTGCAACAGGGAGATTCCACAATTCAGGAACGTTTAGAGTTATTCCAGCACCAGCGCACCGTCCTGCTGGAGCAGATGGCTTCCCTGCAGCAGACACTTAATACCCTGGATTATAAATGCTGGTATTACGAAACCGCATTAAAAGCCGGCACCACCGATGTACTGCAAAACATGCCTATAGAAGATATTCCGGAACAATTTCAGGAGGTGCGGCAGAACCTGACGCATGTTCCCATGCCTACCAGCGCATAGCTTTTCAAAAATACGCAAAAATCCTTCGGAAGCGGTTTTCCGAAGGATTTCTTTATATATATATATTTATTTATCTGCGGTTGACATCAAATTTCTTTGCCAGTGCTTTGGTAAGCAGGTTAATGCCAAGAACAATCATCAGCAGAACCACTGCAATACCGAATGCCACTCCAAATTCACCCTTAGTCGCACTCAGGTAAAGCTGAATGGTAAGAGTTCCGGCCGGCATTTTCGCCTTTGCAAACAGATCGGCAAAGCTCTTCGGGAGGAGGCCCGAGCTTCCCGCTGTAAACAACAGTGCTGCTGACTCACCGACAATTCGTCCGATGGCAAGAATAACACCGGTGATGATTCCCGGCATCGCTGACGGCAGTAAAATAGTCCTTATCATATGCCACTTTCCGGCTCCCAGACCGATGGCACCGCTGCGGTAACTGTCCGAACTGTTTTTAATGCTTCCTGTGTATTACGTGTAATCAGTGGAAGCACCATCAGCGTCAGAGTAAAGGAACCTGTCAGGATGGAATATTTCAGATGAAGTGTCTGTCCGAAAACATCATACCAAACAGACCAAAAATAATGGACGGAATACCTGCCAGCGTCTCGGTTGCGAACTCAATCATGCTGACCAATTTTCCCGGTTTTGCGTATTCATTCAAATAAACCGCTGCACCAACACCGATGGGGGTAGCAATCAGCATGGTTACAATTATGATATAAAGCGTATTTACAATATTTCCCGCAATACCGGTTGTTCCTTTTAACACCGAAGTGACACTGGTAAGGAATTCCCAGTTAACGCTCCGGATACCTTTGACAAATACATACACAATGATTCCGAGAAGCAGCGCAACGGAAAGAATTGCACACACATAGATGGCAACATAAGTAAAGAAATCCGCCGGATGTCTGGTTTTCGTACGAATACTTGTATTACTTCCTGTCATTTTTCAACGGCTCCTTTCTTCTCGACCTGCGCAAGCACCAGATTGATGATCATAATAAAGATAAACAGTACCAGACCTACGGTAAAGAGTACTTCCCGGTGAAGCCCTTCCGCATAACTCATCTCGCTGACAATCTGTGTGGTCAGGAAACGTACCGAGTTGAATGGAAGCGGCAGATTTACCGAACCTCCGGCAACCAGATTGATTGCCATGGCTTCTCCGAGCGCGCGGCCGATACCAAGAACCACACCTGTCATAATACCGGATCTTGCTGCCGGAATCATAACTTTAAAATCGTCTGGATATGTGTTGCTCCGAGGGCAAGCGAAGCAGATTTTAAATGTCCGGGTACTGCTCGGATGGAGGAAACACTGATATTGATTACCGTAGGCAAAATCATGATTGCCAGTACAATAATCGCAGAAAGCAGATTGGAACCACCGGTAAACTGATGGGTTGTACTTCCCGCAAACACCCGTTTTTCCAGGCGGTACATCAATGGATTTAAAACCATAAGTCCAAGCAGTCCATATATTACAGACGGAATTGCTGCCAGCAGCTCTACCGCCGGCTGTACAATCGCTGCCAGCTTTTTATTGGAAACCTCTGTGATAAATACCGCTGTCAGAATTCCAATCGGTACACCGATCAGAATTGCCACTGCAGTACCTACAATAGAAGTCAGAATAATGTACAAAATACCATAAGATGGTGTTGCTGCTGTCGGCTGCCATACAGTTCCAAATAACAGGTCAATCACCCCGACTTTTGCCAGTGCCGGGGTGCCCTTTGCAAACATATAAACCGTTATGGAAAGAACTGCTACGATGGCAACGGCTGCGCATATAAGAAATATTACTTTTGCAATCGTTTCCACGATGTGCTTTGTTGCTTTGCCGCCTGTCATATCTTTATCCTCGTTTGCCTGTTTACGTGTTTCTTAATTTACATTATTTGCTGTTTGGGATGATCAGTCCTACAGACTTGATAACATTCTGTCCGTCTGCAGAGTTGATAAAGTCGAAATATGCCTGTACCTGCTTGCTCTGCTCAGAAATCTCACCCTTGGTAGCCATTACGAACGGTCTCTGTAATACATAGTCGCCTGCAAGAATATTGTCTTCTGTCGGCTCTACAGAGTTGATCTTTAATCCATTTACGGTGTCATCCAGCACATCCAGGGATACATATCCAACTGCTCCCGGAGTTGCTGCAACCTTTGCCAAAACAGCACCTGTAGAATCAAGTTCCTGCGCATATTTGCAGGAATCCTTTACATCCATCAGTTCCTCAAACGCATCTCTTGTACCAGATCCCGCCTCACGGCCGATGACTACGATCTGCTCATCCGGTCCGCCGAGATCTTTCCAGTTTGTAATCTCTCCGGTATATACTTTTGCAAGATCTTCAGACTTAATATCTGTGACTGTGTTTGCTGTATCTGTAATAACTGCGATACCGTCAATTGCCACAATATTCTCTACGACACCCTGGCTTTTCTCATCGTCAGAAAGGGCACGGGAAGCATCTCCGATATCAACGCTGCCGGCTGTAAGAGACTCGATTCCTGCACTGGACCCTGTAAACTCTGCGGTTGCGGAAACATTCGGATATTTCTCCATGAATGCTTCGTTCATGGCATTTGCAAGTTTCTCCATGGAAGTACTTCCTGCCAGTGTAACGGTTCCACTCAGATCCGCTCCATCTGTTGTATCTGCATTTGCAGTTGTATCAGATGCCGTTGCATCTGTATTTGCATCAGCACTTGCATCACTGCTGTCAGAACCACATCCCATCACACCTGCAGCGACCATTGTTGTTGCTGTCAGTAAAGCCATCATTTTTACAAGTTTGTTTTTCATGATTTTCTCCTCTTTCTTTCATGTTGTTCCTCATTACAGTTGCTATCTTATCGGGTCTGTGTAAAATGCATAACCAGACTAATGTAAATTCAATGTAAAAAGTATGTTGTCCTGTAAAACGACAAAACTTACGAATGTTTTAAGTTTATTTAAGGTTCCCGCCTTATCTTCTATGTATAAAGATGTTACAATATAACGGAATGAGGAGGAAATACGATGCGATTACTTCTTGCGGAAGACGAAAAAGACTTATCCGACGCACTTGTGACAGTGCTCAAACATAATAATTATTCGGTGGATGCCGTATACAATGGGCAGGACGCCCTCGACTATCTGACAGAAGGGGACAACTACGACGGTGCGATTCTTGATATCATGATGCCGAAACTCGATGGCATCAGTGTTTTAAAACAGGTACGTGCTCTGGGAAACCATCTGCCGATTCTGATGCTGACCGCCAAATCCGAAATTGACGACCGTGTCAACGGTCGCGACAGCGGTGCAGATGAGTATCTGACAAAACCATTTTCGATGAAAGAGCTGCTTGCACGCATCCGTGCCATGACAAGACGACAGGCCGAAACCACCGATGTCATCCTTTCCTTTGGCGATGTCCGGCTGGACCGAAGCGCCTACCAGCTGTCAACAGATACTGGTACACTGCGACTTGCGAACAAGGAATATCAGATGCTAGAGATGCTGATGACCAATCCAGGACAAGTGATCTCTGTAGAACAGTTTATGGACAAAATCTGGGGATACGACAGTGAAGCAGAATTTAATGTCGTATGGGTATATATCTCCTATCTGCGCAAAAAACTGACTTCCCTGCATGCCCATATACAGATTAAAGCCACCCGCGGTCTGGGATACTCTGTGTGCATGCTTCCATAAGGAAAGGATATTTTACGAATGATCAAGAAACTCCGAAAAATTTATCGCCATTGCCATGTGTTCCATGGCACTGGTGCTGTTTGTCATTATGGCCGGCATCAATACCGCCAACTACACCAACGTCTGCCGCAATGCTGACATGCGGATACATGTCATTGCGGAAAATAACGGAAAGTTTCCGGAAAGTCCGGCAGCGGACAGCCCTTTGGATGACAACCAGACACCTCCGGAACCAAAAAAGAAAAAGAACTGATCCGGCGGGATATGTCTCCGGAATCGGCTTTTTGATACCCGCTTTTTCACAGTGACCATCACAGATAAGGGAACCGTGGATCAGGTCGATACCGGAAAAATTGCGGCTGTTTCCACCAAAGAAGCAAAAAAATATGCGGCTTCTTTGTATAAAAAGCAGCATACCCTTGGATTTATCAGCTGTTACCGCTATCAGCTTGTCACTACAGGCGATAACACGCGTATGTATATTTTTGTCAACTGTGAACGGGAATTAAACACCTTCCACACGTTTCTGCTTGCCAGCATCGGAATCAGTCTTGCCGGACTGCTACTGGTATTTCTTCTGGTGGTTCTTTTTTCCGGCATGCTGGTAAAGCCTGTCGCAGAAAGCTACGAAAAACAAAAGCGTTTTATTACGGATGCCAGCCACGAAATCAAAACTCCACTGACGATCATTGATGCAAACACCGAAGTGCTGGAGATGACCGGTGGAGAAAACCAGTGGACGAAAAGCACACGCAAACAGATTGCCCGCCTGACCTCCCTGACGGAAAAACTGGTTTTCCTCTCCCGTATGGATGAAGAGTCCACGCAGCTGGAAATGACGGATTTTGCAATTTCTGATGCCGTAATTGATACTGCGGAACCTTTTGTTTCCTATGCAGCTTCCCGGGGCAAAACTTTAGAACTTGACATTGCCCCTGACCTGACTTATCACGGAAATGAAGGCTGCATCCGCCAGTGTGTTTCCCTTCTTCTGGACAATGCTGTTAAGTATTCCACGGAAAACGGAAAACTCCGGCTGACTTTCCACAAACAGGGACGCGCGCTCGCACTTACCGTGTGGAATACAACCGATCCGATTCCTGTCGGCCGGCACGACGAGTTATTTGAACGTTTTTACCGCCCGGATAGTTCACACAATACCAAAACCGGTGGACACGGTATCGGACTTTCCGTAGTCCATGCCATTGCAACCGCACATAAAGGGAAAATTTCTGCCAAAAGTGAAGATGGAAATTCCCTGACTTTTTCCATTCTTCTCAATTAAACATCCCATGTTTCCACAAAAAAGAGAAGAAGATTCTTACATAGCATGCAGAATCTTCTTCTCTTTTTCATTGATCTTTATAAGTTATTTCAAAAATCCGAAATTGCTGACTATAGCAGCTTCCTTTGCCTTTCCATTGCAGACGTTAACAAAACTGATGATACGGACAACCAGTAAAATGATAAAACATACGGCTGCTGCAATCGGAACGACAACGGTCCAGCAGAACACTACGGTAATCAGTCCCAGCAGAACTTCAGACACAAGGATCCTGATTCCCTCACGCACATGAAATCCGACATAAGGAGAATCCTTCGCCACAAGAAGTGCCACGATGGTTCCCAAAATTCCCAGAAGATATGGAAGCATTGCAAACAGTTTGTGATCTGCAATATCCTTTCCGTCAAATTCTGCGGAATGATCCTTTGGATCTACATAAGGCTGCCCGTACGGCATCCCATTATTCATCTGTGGATTGCCATAATACGCTCCGTTGTTTCCCTGTGGATTTCCGTAGCCGTATGGCGTCCCCTGCGGATTTCCCTGCTGTGGTCCTCCCTGCGAATTCTGATTTTCCTGTGTTCCTGTATGTAAGCTGGCTCCACATCTGGTGCAGAACGCACTGTCATCCGGCATTTCACTGCCGCACTTCGGACATATCATATAAAATTCCTCCTCTTCGTTTGAAATGAACTCTGCGAACATCTCCGCGCTTTTTATTTTATATAAATTTATGTTGCAAGTCAATTTAGATTCTCTTAAGTTTTCCTTTTCTTTCTTCATAAATTGTTTTCAGAATACCTGTGTGCCTTTTAAAGTTCATTTAAAGTTCCCCACTATACTAATCCTATCAAAGCAAAGGAGAACTACCATGAGTGATCAAATGATCTTTAAACGATACGAAATGAAATATCTGCTCAGCCGTGCCCAATACCTGCAGATAACAGAAGCCTTTGACGGGCGGATGAAACCGGATATCCACGGAAAAAGCACGATTTTAAGTCTTTATTTTGATACACCGGACGATCTGCTCATCCGCCGTTCTCTGGAGAAACCACTCTACAAAGAAAAACTCCGGGTACGCAGCTACGGCATTGCAGACACAGATACCACCGTGTTTGTAGAGTTAAAGAAAAATATCAATCCGTTGTATACAAAAGGCGGATTGCAATGTCCGAAGAAGAAGCCCGGCGCTATCTGCTTTCCCATGCTTCCGTTATGGACACACAGATCTCACGGGAAATTGACTACTGTCTCTCCCACTACCGCAATCTGATACCCCGGATGCTGCTTTCCTACGACCGCGCAGCTTTTTATGCAATGGATAATCCACAGTTCCGCATCACCTTTGATGAAAACATTCTCTGGCGGGATCATGATATAACCCTTACCACCGGCATCGGCGGCACGCCAGTGCTTCCGGCAGATACCATTCTGATGGAAGTCAAAACTGCCGATGCCATTCCTCTCTGGCTGGTTCAGCTGCTCAGCCGGGAAAAAATATATAAAACTTCATTTTCCAAATATGGAACTGCCTGGCTCCAGAAGCAGCGCAGATTCTGATTAAAAGAAAGGATTGATTTAATTATGCATACACTTTTTGAAGGAATTTTTACCACAAGTACCATTACCGTCACAAACTTTCTGCTTTGTCTGTTTGTGTCCCTTGCCATCGGCATGTTTCTTGCCCTGATTTATGACAGAAAACTCTGCTCACGCAGTTTTCTTGTTACGCTGGCACTGCTGCCCGCCGTAGTCTGTGTCGTAATCATGATGGTCAACGGAAATGTCGGTGCAGGTGTCGCTGTCGCAGGTGCCTTCTCCCTCGTCCGCTTCCGTTCTGTACCCGGCACGGCACGGGAAATCGCAACACTGTTTCTTGCCATGGCAGCAGGTCTGATCTGTGGCATGGGATACCTTGGTTTTGCTCTTCTCTTTTTCCCTGATACTCGGACTTGTAATGTATGGGCTGAACCATTTTGCCTTCCCACAGAAACACCCACAGAAAATTCTTCGTATCACTATTCCGGAAGATCTCAACTACAGTGACGTATTTGACGATATTTTTACCTCTTACACCAGTACATACAACCTGGTATCCGTAAAAACCAGCAACATGGGCAGTCTGTTCAAATTACAGTACCATGTAGCTTTAAAAGATGACACGACAGAAAAAGCATTTATTGACGCACTCCGCTGCCGTAACGGCAACCTGGAAATTGCGCTCTATCAACAGGAGGTGGATTCGTATGAGTTATAACAAATTACTTGCCGGAATCATCAGTTATTCCCTTTTGGCCTGTGCGGTCTGCGGATGTGCCGCAGCACCGGAAACAACCACGGAAAGTTCGAAGGTCTCTTCCGTCAGTGACTCCATTACTTATCTGGATGCAGCAGACATGTTTACCAAACGCGACAAGCAGAGTGACTATACCTCGGAGGATGCTACAGAGATCACCCTTTCCGATTCAAAGAGTACCTGTAACTCCCCGGCAGTCCGGATTTCTGATAATCAGATCACCATTACCAGAACCGGTACCTATGTTCTGAGTGGAAGCCTGACCAACGGACAGATCGTTGTGGATGCTTCCGGTGAAAAAGTACAGATTGTGTTAAAAGATGCCAGCATCAATTGCGACACCAGTGCCGCTATCTATGTAAAATCTGCTGACAAAGTATTTGTAACGCTTGCCGAAAATACTTCCAATACCTTAACAAACACGAAGGATTTCGTTGCTATTGATGACAATAACATTGATGCCGTGATTTTCTCCAAGTCCGATCTGAGCTTAAACGGTTCCGGAACCCTGACCATCCATGCTGCTTACGGACATGGCATCGTGTCCAAAGATGATCTTGTCATCACATCCGGCACTTACGACATCACCGCTGCCCGGCATGCGCTCTCCGGAAAAGACAGTGTGCGTATTGCCGACGGTGTCTTTACCTTAAATGCCAAAAAGACGGGATCCACAGTGAAAATACAGACAATGATGAAAAAGGATTTATCTACATTGCCGATGGAACATTCTCCATCACCTGTGATTCCGATGGTATGGATGCCGAAGAAACTTTGCAGGTAGACGGCGGCACCATAACCATCGCTGCCGGAGATGACGGATTGCATGCCGATGGCGACCTCGTCTTAAATGACGGAACCATCACAATCACAAAAAGTTATGAGGGCTTAGAAGGTAAAACGGTTACCATCACCGGAGGCAGCTACGCTGTAACCTCAAGTGACGATGGTGTAAATGCCGCCGGAGACGGCACTGCTGGGGATTCTTCGGATTCTGCATCATCCGATTCTTCCAAAGAGCAAAAAATGCCATCCGGCACTCCTCCTGAATGGCCACAGAATTCTTCAGACTCCACGAAAATGCCACAGTCTCCGTCAAACGGTGACTCTGCAAAAAGCCCCGCAGTCTCCGCAAAATTCTGATTCCACAGAAGCCCCACAGCCTCCACAAAATTCTGATTCTACAGAAATGCCGAATGCCCCAAAGGGGGCACCGAATGGTAATGGAAATCCCACCCGGAGGCATAAAAGATGCCACCGACTATAACCGGATCCAGATCAGCGGCGGAATGCTGACCGTCAACGCTGACGGAGACGGTCTTGACTCCAACGGTGACCTCACTGTCACCGGAGGTGAAATTTATATTGACGGACCGGTACAGGGTGGAAACGGTGCTCTGGATTGTTCCGGTACTGCAACAATCAGCGATGGAACTGTCATTGCTGTAGGTTCCAGTGGCATGGCAGAAAATTTTTCCAGTTCATCCACACAGGGAAGTATGCTCGTCACTGTATCCGCTTCCATGATCTCCGGGAAATTACACTACAGGATTCCAATGGAAACTCGCTGCTTTCCTATACCCCTGCCAAATCCTATAATTCCGTTGTAATCAGTTGTCCAAAGCTCACCAGCGGAGAAACGTACACGCTCCTTGCCGGTGATACCACCACAACTGTTACATTGGATTCCATTGTAAAATCGGTAAAAAAAAGTGTGCGTTTACCGCACACTTTCGCGCCCTTGCGGAGACACAGCATCATCTTTGACTCCGCAGGGCGCGCATCTTTGCAGGCTGACCTGCTTTAATTGCCAAGTTCCAGCATGGTATCAATACAGCGTTTTGCTTTTATACGCACTTCTTCGTCCAGCTTGATTTCCTCTCCGCCGGTGCCCTTTACACACTGGTATACATCTCCGAGTGTGGTCAGTTTCATATTGTGGCAGACACAGTCTCTTGATAATGGATAAAACTGCTTGTCCGGACATGCAAACTGCAGATGCTGCACGATACTGTTCTCGGTTCCGATAATGAATTCCTTTGCATCACTTTTCTTTGCATAATCCATGATTCCGGTTGTACTTCCCCGATAATCCGCCAGCCCGGAAACCTCCGGCAGACATTCCGGATGTACCAGAAGAAGTGCGTCCGGATGTGCCTTTCGTGCTTTTTCCACATCCCGTTTCGACATGCGGACATGCGTTGGACATCCCCCCTGCAGCCGTTTGATATTTTTCTCCGGCACCTGATCAGCCACCCACTTTCCCAGATTGCAGTCCGGGATAAACAAAATATTTTTATTCTCTATATTCTTTACAATCTGAACTGCCGATGAGGAAGTTACACAGACATCACAAATCGTTTTTAACTCGGAAGTCGTATTAATATACGCTACCACGGTATAATCCGGATACATCTTTTTCACCCCGGAAATCAGTTCCACATCCATCTGCTCTGCCATCGGACATCCCGCATTGCTGTTGGATAACAATACCCTTTTCTGTGGGGACAGAATCTTGACCGTCTCTGCCATAAAACGGACTCCGCACATCAGCACAGTGCTCTGTGCTGCCTTGGCAGCCTGCACGCTCAGCCCATAGGAATCCCCTACATAATCAGCCACCTCCCAGATATCATGACTCTGATATGCATGTGCCAGAATACAGATATCCTTTTCTTTCTTCAGGCGGATGATCTCGTCCTGCAGTTCTCTTGTCGTTAACATAAAATACTCCTTTTCACGAAATACCCTTCTATACAGACATTTCTTGTTACATTCAACATATTACATAGAGTATACTCACATGCCCGTCAGGTGTCAAGACACAAAAGGGTTAAAACCACGGAAGCATGTGAAACGGGATGATAAGGATTTCCTTCGACTTCATGTCATCCGTTGTAATGTAGGTATGTTTCCAATATCGCGCATCCAGGGAAATTTCCCGGTTATCCCCCAACATGAAATAAGCGCCCTCCGGAACGGTAAAGGTTTTATCTTCTTCTCCACAATCCGTTTCGACAGTGTCATCCAGATAAGCCGATTCATCCAGCGGTTCCCCATTGATGTATACTTTTCCTCCGACAAAAGAAACCGTCTCCCCGGAAGTCCGATCACACGTTTGACCATGGTTTCATTTTCATCTTTCTGATAAAACATGACAATATCGCCGCGTTGTGGTTTTTCTTCCTCATATGCATGACGGTCTCCGATGAGCCAGTCATGAACCATCAGTGTCGGTTCCATACTCTCAGATGGCACCCGCCCGATCATCAAAAACAACGGAATGTGATAATAATGGCAAGAAGAACTGCTATGTAAATCACCCACCCCACGATATCTTTTCGTTTTTGTTTTGTCTGTTCGTCCATAGATTCCTCCCTGTATGTTTTTCATTTGGAATTAATCATATCATACCAAAGGCAAAGATGTATAAATTTTTTTAAGATTGTAAGTAACGTGAAAAATTTATGCAATTACTGTAAATCTCTGTGGATATTTTCGGTTGTGAGAGCCCCGGTGTTTATGTTAAGATGGGGATGTCTGTTATAGAAAGGAGAAACAGATTTCGAAAAGTTAAAAACTTTAGCGCCATGTACCCTGTGATACAGCTTTCGCGTAAGCAATGTGCGAATGTGATACAGCTTTCGCTGCACCACAAGGGTTAACGAGGTTTCAGGTTATCGAAAATTCGGCGGATGCCTGGACGCAGGAATGGGGCTGCGCATACGAATCACAAACAGGATGGTAACATCCGAACAAAGGATTCGTACCCCGATGGAGCCAATTGCATGAGAATTTGCTTACGCGAAGCAATTGGCATAGGTGATAACACTTACGTGTTACCACATAATGCACAATGAAAAATATTCTGATGAACGAAAACAATATCGGGATCATAAAATTATATGAGAAAAAGGAGATTTCAATTATGTGTGGAATTATTGGATACAGGTAAATTAAAAGCCCAGGATGTCTTATTGACAGGACTTGCAAGCCTTGAGTACCGTGGATATGACAGTGCGGGAATTGCGTACTTTAAAGATACCCGAAAAATTTCACTTCGGAAAACTGTCGGAAAAGTAAAAGATCTTCGTGCAATCTGCGATGATGATAACAATTCTACGTGTGGAATCGGCCACACCCGCTGGGCAACCCATGGTGGCGTTACCAATGCCAATGCACACCCTCATAAGGTCGGACAGGTTGCATTGATCCACAATGGTATCATCGAGAACTATCATGATCTCGCCACCAAATATGATCTGACGGATGAACTGATTTCCGAGACGGATACCGAAGTTGCCGCCGCATTGATCAATAAACTCTACGAAGGAGATCCAAAAGAAGCTCTGCGCAAAGCAGTAGCCGAAATTGAAGGTTCCTTTGCCTTCTGCGTTCTGTTCAAGGATCATCCGGGTGAAATTTATGCGGTAAGAAATGTAAGCCCGATGGTTGCAACATATTGCGATGACGGAGCATTTATTGCATCAGATCTGACTGCTTTTATCGCATACAACAAGCGTTATTTCATCGTGCCGGAATATCATATTTTAACTATGACTGCGGACGGCATTACGTTAGAAGATTTAGACGGTCATTCCGTAGAACCGGAATATATGGAAGTAAACTGGGATGTAACGGCAGCTCAGAAAGGATGGATATCCGCATTTCATGATCAAGGAAATTCATGAACAGCCGGCTGCCATCACAAGAACCATTACCCCACGTATCAAAGATATGCTCCCGGATTTTTCGGAAGATGCCATTGCGGATTCCTTCTTTGAAAATGTAAGCGACATTACAATCGTTGCCTGTGGTACTGCAATGTACGCGGGAATGGTAGGAAAAACCATGATCCAGAACCGCCTGCATATTCCGGTTACCGTGGCAATCGCATCGGAGTTCCGCTATGAAGAACCGGTAATCAATGAAAAATCCATGGTGATCGTTGTATCCCAGTCCGGAGAAACCATTGATACTTTGGAAGCTCTTCGCCTTGCAAATAAATATACAAAGAAAACACTGTCTATTGTAAATGTAAAAGGCTCCAGCATTGCACGTGAAAGCAGCTATGTATTATATACACATGCCGGTTATCGGAAATCGCTGTTGCAAGTACAAAAGCATACACCGTTCAGGTTGCTTCTTTTTACCTGCTTGCATGCAAACTTGCCATGAAACAGCAAAAGATTTCTGTCGAAGAAGCACGTACATTTATTGGAACACTGCAGGAAATTCCAAATTACATCGAGGAAGTTCTTGCACAGGCTCCTGATATTGAACAGCTGACCAAACGCATGATCAATGCCAACAACGCGTTCTTTATCGGCCGTGGACTCGATTATACCCTTTGCATGGAAGGTGCTTTGAAATTAAAGGAAATTTCTTATATTCATGCCGAAGCCTATGCTGCCGGTGAATTAAAACACGGAACCATTGCTCTGGTCAGTGAAGGGGTTCCTGTCATTGCCGCTGCTACCCAGAAACATGTATACAGCAAAGTTATTTCCAATATCCGGGAAGTAAAAGCCCGTGGTGCTTATGTCATTCTTTTGTCCAAAGACAAAGAAATCACAGATCCTTCTATCTGTGATGTACACATCAATCTTCCGGATGTATCCGACGAATTTACGATTTTTGAATCTGTTGTAATTTTCCAGCTGATTGCATATTACACATCCGTTGGAAAAGGCTTAAATCCGGATCAGCCACGTAACCTGGCAAAATCTGTAACGGTAGAATAAGAAAAAACTGTCGCGCGAAAATTCGTGCGACAGTTTTTTGACATAGAGCCTTTCTAAAACTTTTGAAGGCAAAAAAAAGAACCCCAGAAGCTCTCTAAAAGCCTCTGAGGTTGCCCCTGCCAAGGATTCTCTCACCCATGTACCGGAATCCTTGTATCGTCGGCGCGACAGGATTTGAACCTGCGACCTCTGCGTCCCGAACGCAGCGCTCTACCAAGCTGAGCCACGCGCCGTTTCAACTGCCCAATTATAGTAACACATTCTCCGGTGTTTGTCTAGTGAATTTTTTTAATTTATGGTACAATACAAAAAAAGAATGGAGAAGAACAATGAAACATACTGCTTTGATTACAGGTGCATCCCGTGGAATCGGTGCAGCCCTGGCATGTCGATTTGCCGCTGAAGGCTATCATCTGGCTCTTTGCTGCCATAACTCTTATGAAACGCTGCAGGCACTTGCCACAAAACTTGAAACAACCTGCTCCATACAGGTGCTTTGCTTCCGTGGTGATGTAGGAGACTATACTTTTATCTGTGACATGGTGCAAAAAACACTGGATACCTTCGGCCAGATTGATGTGTTAATCAATAATGCCGGCATCTCTTATATCGGTCTGCTCACCGACATGGATATTACCGACTGGAACCGGATTATTGCGACAAACCTCACATCCGTCTTTTCCACATGCAGACAGGTCATCCCATGGTTCATGCCAAATCCGGACATATCATCAATATTTCTTCTGTATGGGGAAATGTCGGAGCTTCCTGCGAAGTTGCCTATTCTGCATGCAAAGGCGGGATCAATTCCCTTACACGCGCTTTGGGCAAAGAACTTGCCCCTAGCAATATCCAGGTAAATGCCATCGCCTGTGGGGTAATCGATACGGATATGAACCGTTGTTTCTCCGAGGAAGAACGCTCTGCACTCATCGAAGAAATTCCTGCCGGCCGTATGGGATCCCCGGAAGAAGTTGCTTCACTGGCATATTCTCTTGCCACAGCAAGCAGTTACCTGAATGGACAGATTCTCACCTTAGACGGTGGATGGATTTAATTTCTTATCTTTTTGGAAATCTTTTTCCATTTATTTAAGAATTAAAACGCAATACGCGTTTTCTCTGTTTTTTATATCAACTTTCTATAAAATCATTTGTATGAAAACGAATGATAAAAATAAATACAAAGATTTTGGTGACCGTCTGAGTCTGATTATGTATAAACAAAATATTTCCAATATCCAGCTGGCAAATGCAATGTTTGTTTCGCCGTCCACGATCAGCGGATACCGTACTGGTCGTCGTTCTCCGACCGTTGCGGATCTTGCAGCCATCGTGCAGATTCTGAATGTTTCTGCAGATTACCTCATCGGAACCAGTGAAATTACAACCAGACCCGATACCACCGAAAAAAAGAGTTGAGCACGCCCTGTTTCCAGAGCGGTGCTCAACTCTTTTTTATAAATCATGTTCTGCCAGTAAAATTACCGTAGAACGTTCCGGAACACGCACACGTGTCTGATCTCCCTGTGTCTGGGCTTCAAAATCTGCCCCATCCTGGTATTCACAGAAAGTATTTACTACAAGTTTCCAATGATAAGACTCCGGCAACGAAGGCAGGCGCATCTCCAAAGGCTCCCAATACGCATTCATTCCGTAAAAGATCATATCATCATCCGTATCATCGGCATTTCTTCCCGCATACATGATTCCAATTAAATGTGTATTATAGTCCGTATAATTCCGGTTCGGCTCTCCGTTATGGATACTTACGGAAGGTAACCCGCAGACTGCCGGCTTTGTATCCCTTCGCAGAATCGGATGCTTTGCACGGAAATGGATCATAAAACGGGCAAAATCATGAATCTCCTGAAATTCTTCCAGTCTGTTCCAGTCCAGCCAGGAAATAATATTATCCTGGCAGTATGCGTTGTTATTTCCATACTGCGTATTACAAAATTCATCCCCTGCAAAAAACATAGCCGGTCCCACGGCTGCATAACAACGCGGCAAATGCATTCTTCACAAGCCTGCGCCGCAGGCTCATAACCGCCGGATCATCCGTCTCACCCTCTGCCCCACAGTTCCAGCTCATGCCGTTGTTATCCCCGTCCGTATTGTTCCATCCGTTTTTCTCATTATGCTTTTCATTATATGAATACAGATCATACAACGTGAATCCATCATGACAGGTCAGAAAATTCACGGATGCACTATATCCGCGGCTTGCCGGATCATACATGTCGGAGGATCCGGTGATACGTGTAATTGCACGCCCTGCGACGCCACTGTCGCCCTTTAAAAAAGCTTCTCATATCATCACGGTATCTTCCGTTCCATTCGGACCCAGCGGTTCCAAGACGGGAAACTTCCAACCTGATACAGCCCGCCGGCATCCCAGGCTTCTGCGATCAGCTTCATATCCCCCAGAATAGAGTCAAATGCAAGGGCTTCCAGAATCGGCGGATTTTCCATCGGTGCACCATTCTGGTCTCTGCTTAAAATAGATGCAAGGTCAAACCGGAATCCATCCACCCGGTACTCTACTGCCCAGTGCCGCAGACAGTCTGTAATAAACCGCCGTACCACCGGATGATTGCAGTTTAAGACATTGCCACAGCCGCTGAAATTATAATAATATCCATCCGGTGTCAGCATATAGTAGATATTATTGTCAATTCCTTTAAAGGAAAAACATGGTCCCTTCTCATTTCCCTCTGCGGTATGGTTGAACACCACATCAAGAATGACTTCAATTCCATTTTCTTTCAGTTCGCGGATCAGACGCTTTAATTCATCACCCTCATGATTATGCTCCTGATGAAATGCATAACTTGTATTCGGGGCAAAAAAGGAAACCGTATTATAGCCCCAGTAATTGTAAAGCTGCACACCATCGACCACACGGGCACTTTCCATCTCATCAAATTCAAAAATCGGCATGAGTTCTACCGCATTGATTCCCAGATCTTTCAGATACGGAATTTTCTGTCGCAGACCTTCAAATGTTCCCCACCTTTTACACCGGAGGACGCATCTTTGGTAAATCCCCTGACATGCATCTCATAGATCACCAGATCTTCAAATTTGTAATTCAGATTCCGATACCGCCCCCAGTCAAAATCACTTTGCACCACACGGGCTTTATAGACAAAATCCTTTCCGCCTTCCGGTTTTTCTCCCCAGTTTCTCTGACCGGTAACAGCTTTCGCATATGGATCAAGAAGCGTATGTTTTCTGTTAAACAGTAACCCTCTCGCCTGATCGGCAGGGACCGTCCATCTGATAGGCATACTCAAAATCCTCTGCTTTTAAGCCAAAAACAAGGATAGAATACGTATTTCCAATTTTATAACTTTCCGGAATGCGGATTCTTGCATACGGTTCCTGTGCCGCCGGCCGGAATAACAGCAGGACACAGCTCGTAGCTCCATGGGAGCTTACCGTAAAGCTTACACCTTCCTCTGTCTGATATGCACCATTCATCTGATAAAATCCCGGGCGTACATCAAATCCACCGATATTATCGAGTGGATGAATGACTTCCCCGAGACTTTCCATTTCTTCGTCTATCGGCCAGCTTTTCTGTTTTGACGGATAATTCCAAAAACTTGCATTCATGTGCTGATTCCTCTTATCATTATTATTTACTTGCCACATAAAATTTTATATTATCTCCCTACTCTTCCCTGATGATTACCCTGCCATTTGCGTCAAATCCGATTTTACTGTACTTTTCCGAATACTCATTCATATGATCAATAATCGTCTGTTTTCTGTCGCCTTTTGCTATGGCAGGCTGAAAATTATTTCTTTCTGATGTGGAAGAAATGCTGCATGGTATCATATCGGCTGATATATCTGTCTGCAATACCCCATCCACAAAGGTAAAGGTCTGTTCATAGATCGCCGTATCTTTGTCTTTTGGATTCCTGTTCCCCCCAAAGCAGAAATTTCCAAGACTGTAGCATATCATTTTGCCGTTGTATAATTCCATTCCCTGCAATACATGAGGATGTGTACCGACCAGCAGATCTGCTCCCCAGTCAATCACCTGGTGTGCCAGCTTCTGCTGATAATCATTCGGATAATGATCCCCTCTATCCCCCAGTGGCAACAGGCAATTACCAGATCCGCTCCTTCTTCCCGAAGTTCTGCAATCCCATCCCGGATATAATTGGCATGTTTTTCATCTGCAGACAACTGGCTTGCGGAGACAATTCCGATTTTGATACCATCCTTCGTGGTATAGGTATCCACATGATCATTGAATCCGAAGATAATCCCTGCTTTATTTAACACTTCTCTGGTATCATCAAGTCCCTGCTGCCCATAATCAAACGTATGATTATTTCCCAGACTTGCCCCCTCCACAGAACTGTCTGTCATAATACCAACATACTCCGGTTTTCCTTTTTAAGTTCCACGTTTTTTCCACACGCTCGGTCGCATTTGACAACACACATTCCAGATTGATCAGTGTAAAATCATCCTGCTCAAAAATACTTCTGATATTTTTAAAAAATAATCCTGCCCGTATTTATCATAGTATTCATGAAAGGAACCTGCATACCCATGCGTCTGTGTTGCCCCAAGCGTACAGTCACCTGTCGCCGTAATTTTTACCGTCTGTATCACCGGTTCCTGCTGCGTTTCAGTTGCAGTCCCGGTTTCCGTTTCTTCCAGCGTACCCGGTTCTTCCGTCATCTGTGTCTCCGTGATTTTTTCCGTAGAAGAGGGCAAAGCCGATGACGTTGCTGCAGGAGAAGAACATCCCGTCAGCAAAAATCCTGCCATTAGGATTGGCAATATCCATTTTTTCATACGTTTTCAGACTCCTCTTTCACAAGAATATCCACCGTGTGACCGCTTGCACCCATAAGATCCATCCGTTCACAGGTTGCCAGATGATACTGCAGAAACGCATCAAACTCTTCTTCCGTCAGCGCATTTAAAAACGGACGCATATAATTTGCTGCACCGTCTGCCGCTATGATCTGCCGGCGCCTGACCTCTACCTGCCGGTCCAATGCTTCAATATCTTCCAGACGAACCATGGAATACAGAGGATTGGCTTTTTGAAGTACAGTGATAATCCTCTGTGAGCATTCCCTCCTGAAGCGCCTCCAGAATATGTTTTTCCTTAAACGCATACGTGATAACGGAAAATTCATTCATAATATACGCCACGAGAATCCTGCCTCGGGTCTGGTCACCCTCACCGCCTCCCGCAGCGCAGCAAGCTTGTCCTTTTCCTCATGCAGGTGATACATCGGCCCAAACAACAGGGTTACGTCAAAGGAATCATCGGAAAATTTTTTCAGATTCATTGCATTTCCCTGATATACATGCACTCCTGCACCCTTCTGTTTCAGGCGTCCCAGATTATGCTTTACCAGTTCCACGGCCGTCACATCGAACCCTTCCTGTGCCAGCGGTACGCTGTATCGTCCGGTTCCCGCCCCGATATCAAGGATATGGATTTCCTCTTTTGCACGTTCTTTCACAATTTCATCCAGACACTGATGGATATAATGCATGCTTGTCACAAATTCCACCCTGCCGTGTCGGCTGTCCAGACGCTTCTCTTCATTAAATTTATTATAATAGGCTTCTAAGTCTGTCATATTTTAATACTAACACATTTTCTTTAAAATTTCACTCACAATCGCTGATGCGACATCCGCTTTGCTCATTATTTCCAGTTCCCTGCAGTCATCTGCCGTAATCAGCGTCACCACATTGGTATCTGTACCAAATCCGGCTCCGGCTACCTTCAGGTTATTCGCCACAATCATATCTGCATTCTTTTTTGCAAGTTTTGCACGGGAATTCTCCAGCATATGTTCCGTCTCCATGGAAAATCCACACAGAAACTGTCCCGGTTTTTTGTGCGCGCCCAGATACGAAAGGATATCTTCCGTGCGTTCCATCGTAAGAGTGGCATCCCCGTCTTTTTTCTTGACTTTTTCATCGACCGGGTGATCCGGACGATAATCCGCCACAGCTGCCGCTTTGATAATAATATCCTGTTGCTCTGCTGTCTCCTTTACGGCTGCTGCCATATCCGCGGCAGATACAACCGGAACGACCTTTACAAACGGCGGCGGAGTGATTGCCACCGGTCCCGTGATCAGCGTCACTTCCGCGCCACGGCGCATACAGTTTTCCGCAATTGCATAGCCCATTTTTCCGGTAGAGTGATTCGTAATATAACGCACCGGATCAATCTTCTCCTGTGTCGGTCCTGCTGTGACCATCACTTTCTTTCCGACCATGTCCTTTTCGCAGGCAAGATCTTTCATAATATAAGAAAACAGTGTTTCCGGTTCCGGCATTTTCCCGGCTCCGGTATCCCCGCAGGCAAGATAACCACTCGCCGGATCAATGATATGAAACCCATAATGCTCCAGCTTTTTGATGTTATCCTGTACGATAGGATTCTCAAACATATTGGTATTCATGGCAGGGGAAACATACTTCGGGCATTTTGCCGCAAGAATCGTTGTTGTCAGCATATCATCTGCGATTCCGTTTGCCATCTTGCCGATCACATTGGCAGAAGCCGGTGCCACCAGAACCACATCCGCCCGCTTTGCCAGTGCCACATGTTCCACACTGTACTGGAAATTGCGGTCAAACGTATCGACCAGACACTTGTTGCTTGTGAGCGTCTCAAACGTGATAGGATTAATAAAATTTGTTGCATTTTCCGTCATGATCACATGCACATCCGCATGCAGCTTCACGAGCGCACTTGCCAGATAGGCGATTTTATAGGCAGCGATACTTCCGGTCACACCGAGTACCACACATTTTCCTTTTAACATTGTCTCTTACTCCTTTGCAGAAAAAATCATATCTTCTGCTATTTTATCACACTTGCGGCAGAATCGTAAAGAAACTGTCTTCAAAGTCAGCCAAAGTTAACAACGTTCAAAATTCAGATATCGGGTTCCCTGAAATGTCAGTTTTCCAACATCCCCTTCTGCAAGCATTCCATATTCAGATCCGCGCACATTCATTTCCATGCGATCTCCACTCTCCACCTCAAACGTAACATAATAAGTTGTGTTTGTATGTACCATAGTTGTATCTGTCCCATCATTGAAATGCGTTATATTCGTCCGTTTGGCTACAACCTTTGCCTCTACTGTCAGTCTCGGTGCATGATTATTGTCATTCCATTGTGAAATTCCCTTTATGATTGTAACCACAATAAAACCTGCTACAACAATAAACATAATCGGAAAAATTACATCCATCACATTAAAAACATACTTTTCCTCTCCTTTAATAAACTCATACCTTTTTTATTTTAGCATACCCCTGTTGAATGCACTATTGCTTTTTCCAAAGAATACAACAAAAAGGCAGCCCTCAGATGAATATCACGAAATTGATATTCGTCTTCCCGCTGCCTTTCAAAATCATTATTTCCGGATCGGTTTTAATTTATTTAGTACCATGCCAAGTGCTGCTACAATGATTGCAGCCACAATCGCTTCAATGACTCCGTTAAAACTGATGACACCACCGATGATTCCAAGCACGGCTCCTGCATCGACACTCAGGGCTTTTGCATATGCATCTTTGTATAACACAAAAATTCCGCCCATAACCAGTATCGTATTGACCATTGCGCCTGTTACACCCGCGTAGACAAATGCACAGACTGCGCCGGATTTCAGTACCGTATACACTTCCAGTGCTATAAAAACGAACCATCCAACCAGTGCACTAACTGCATACAATGCAATATCTGACAATGGCTTCTTGTCAAACACATGAAGCAGAAACGCACGCGCACCAAGAAACAGGAACACACCGATCAGAATATTAAACACACTTGCCCAGAGAATTTTATGCCGGGAAGAAAGTGCTTTCTTTACTCCGATATATACAAAATATGGCAGGATTCCTACAAGAATACGCGGTACAAAACAGATAAATGCACTCTTTACGATTCCGCTAGTGCCTACCATGCTGGCCGCCAGCACCGGGGAAAATACAAATGCCGAAAGGGATGTCGGCATAACCGTATTCTTGATAAAGCTGGTCAGACCAAAGATAAATCCCAAAAATCCGCCCTTCTTCTTTATCACGGTCCACAGAATAACGATCCTAAAATAACAGGGATGTGGATGATGGTCGCATTGATCACCACAAGTGGGATGTAGCCCAGCGGTGTAAACGCCATAATGATAATGATTGCTGCAAACAGAGCGGTCAGTACCAGCTCCGCGGTCTTATTGTTTCGCATTGGTTCCTCCTGTTCCAGATGAAAGCGGATGTTATGTTTTCCGTCTCTCTCTTTTTTTCTTTTGCGAATAAAGTAAACATCAACTTTATCAGTTTACACCCTGCTCCTCTTATGGTCAAGTCATACGCATCGTGAACTCCTAATCTCCAAAAACATAATTTTTTCATTGAAAAAATATCGCTAAGGCGATATAATATTTTATATTATCAGGAGGAAACTATGGGAACAATACTATATCACGGTTCTGAATATTTAATCGAAAATCCTCAATTCGGAAAAGGTTCGTTGCACAACGATTACGGCAGAGGGTTTTACTGCACTGAAAACATCGAATTAGCAAAAGAATGGGCCTGTGGAAAACAAACGAACGGCTATGCCAATATTTATGAATTGGACATGTCTGATCTTAAATGTTTAAATCTCAATAGTAAAGAATATAATATCCTCAACTGGCTTGCGATTCTCGCAGACAACCGAACCTATTGGCAAAACGGAAGCATTGCCGAGGAGGCCAAAAAATATATTAAGGATCATTTTCTACTTGATATTTCCGGATATGATGTAATTATTGGTTATCGCGCAGACGATTCCTATTTTTCTTTTGCACAGGATTTTGTTTCAGGTCTGATATCGTTTCAAAAATTATCGGAAGCCATGCGTCTTGGAAAATTAGGTGAGCAGATCGTCCTGAAAAGTGAAAAGGCTTTTCAGCAGCTTAAATTTATCGGATATGAAGTTGCTGACGCAGAAGAATATTACATCAAAAAACCGAGCGGGAACGCGAAGCCCGAAAAGAGTACCGTAGAAACAAAAAGGAAATGCCAATATAAATGATTTATTTATGCTTGATATCATGAGGGAGGGAATACAAAATGGAGATGCGCGCTTATCCATCTGATTATCTTACATCTGCCCAACGCATTTTAGGCGATATGCTTGATTTTGCCGTCAATACCTGTGACCTGGACATTGATTCATATTTTGGGCTTTTCACGGTATCTTCTGTATCCGTGCAATTTCAAAACGGAAATCCAACCTATATTGCTGGAAAAACAGGCTGTGAATTAGTTAAAGAAGTGATTGCAGATGCAGGAATGTCCCCACTCTCTTACGAAGATGAAATGTATCTTGATAAATCTCCGGAATATTGGGCAGGCTGGGCTTTAGCATATTATCAATGGTACACCTGTCGGACTTTTACCAAAATTCATAAAGCCGTTTCTTTAAAGCGAATCGTTTCCATGTACGACATTTATCACGAGATGGATATTACACATTTTATCGATACCATCAACGAATTATGGGATAATTATTACAAAGAAACCAACCTCAAACGACTCCGGAAATTAGCTGGTTTGTCCCAACGCGAATTATCCGAATTATCCGGGGTTCCGTTACGGCAAATCCAGCTTTTCGAACAACGGCAACGTAATATCAACCATACCAAAGCCATTGATGTCGTAAAATTTGCACGTGTCTTACGCTGCAAAACAGAAGACCTGTTACAAATATAGTAAAACCGCCGCGGAAATCCGCGGCGATCTCTTTTCACATCTTTATATAAGATGAAATTATTTGCCCATCTCAGCCTTTAAAATAACTCATGCATCAATCAAATAAAGAATATTCTTTTTCCGCCCCCGCATTTGATACTACACATAACAATGCCCCATAATTTGGAGTAACATTTTTGTTAATGGCAAGAAAACACGTTTCGCCTTCACCTATATAATACACATCGCTTACGCTGTAATATTCTGCGGTCTCCACCCCCATCGGTTCTGTTTTCGGATTCCAGCTTTCTTTTTTATCTAATTGATTCTTTTGTTGTTTTGTTTTCAAATCATACTGCAACTGTTTTTCATTATCACTTAGCTGGATATACCGTCCATCCTTCGATACATGAATAAATGTTGCATCATCTCCCTGTAATCCCTTAAAATGATTTTTTCAAAATCAACATAATCCGTCAGGTCTGAAGAGGAAAGATCATAAACATACACCCCCATATTGTCATAAACAACTAATTGTCCCTTTCCGACATAACCAATTTTAGGCATTGTATCATCAAAATTTAAAGTTGATTTATAACTTGCCAGCCTTGCAAGTTCTTTCGAATCAACATTATTCAAACCAATTTTTTTATAAAGAAAACTTCCAAATAATACTACTAATAACAATCCACTGGCAACAACTATATATATTGTTTTTGGCAGCTATATTCTTTCCCAATATTTTTAATCCGCATCTTCAATGTACTCCTTTCGCAAATAAAAGGTCGCATAGCTGATACATATTTTAATCTACCTTTATCACATAACCGAAGTAATGTTCTGGCATAAAATTTTCTTTCCTCCATTGATGTATTTTGTAATGTCTGTTCATCACAGGCCATTTCTATATCTTTATTTACTCCAAAATAAATTAACCAACATAAGGGATTATACCAATTTAAAGCAAGAGCTATATAATACAACATCATCAATAGATAATCTTTGCGTTTTATATGGGTCTTTTCATGCTGTAACACTATCTGCCGTTGCTCTGGACTCAAGTCAAATGGCAAAAATATTTTGGTTTAACTAAGCCGATAACACAAGCCATGCTTTCTTTCCACTCATAGATTTCATCCTGTGAAGATATCTTCTTTGCATTCTTTGTTCTTCTACAAACAGCAATCCTCTGTATAATATAATATACAGCAAAAACCAAAAGACCTATATACCACAATATCATAAGAATATTTATATTCTTCTTTTTTCCCATGTATGGTTTCGATGTATTTTCATCTTTTGGAAATATTTGCAAAGAATTATCACTTTTCATTTCCTGTGCAGAAAGATTTTCATTCTTTTCAACAAATGTTTCCGAATACAAAATGCCATATTCCGTATATATAGATACCGGAAACAATAAACGTATCAAAAGTATCACCCACAACGTCTGTCCTACCTGATAATCCTGTGCTAACCAGCCGTTCTCTACTGCTGCACGAGAGCATGATACCATACCACCCTTGAAGCATGAAGCAAGGTCACGAAGCATCTCAAAGTTCTCAGCGCTTCCAACTCCACGTCCGCCTGATACAAGTACCTTAGCGTCCATGATGTTCTCTACGTTGCCAACTGCCTTAACGATATCCATGATCTCAACATAACGATTGTTCTCCTCGAGTGCAGGATTGTACTCGATAACCTCTGCTGCTCTGCCAGCCTCTTTAGGAAGCTTCTGCATAACACCAGGACGAACTGTTGCCATCTGTGGACGGTTGTCAGGACAAGCGATTGTTGCGATTGTGTTTCCACCGAATGCAGGACGTGTCATGAGAAGCTGGTTGTGCTTCTGCTCCTGTCCAGGCATAGCGTTGATTGGGAAATCACCAATCTCAAGCTTTGTACAGTCAGCTGTAAGACCTGTCTTAACTCTTGCTGAAACTGTTGGTCCGAGGTCACGTCCGATAGCTGTTGCACCAACTAACATAATCTCCGGCTTGTACTCGTTGATTACTGATACAAGAGCCTGTGCGTATGGCTCTGTTCTGTATGTCTCAAGTTCAGGATTGTCTACAACGATTACCTTGTCTGCGCCGTACTCACCGAGCTCTGTTGCAAGAGCCTTTACGTTAGATCCAAGAAGTACTGCAGTAACCTCTGTATTTAAATCTGCTGCTAACTCTTTAGCTTTACCGACTAACTCAAAGGCGATGTCGCTAAGCTTATTGTCTACCTGCTGTGCGTAGATATATACGCCCTTATATTCTTCTAAACCCATTTTTGGTTCCTCCATACTAGATGATATGTTTCTCTTTGAATTTCTCCATGAGATAGTTTACTGACTCTGTTGGATCAAGGTTAACCTTTTCTCCAGCTCCCTTAGGTACCTTGTCAGATGCCTTAGCAATCTTTGTAGGTGATCCCTTAAGTCCAAGATCTGAATCGTCAACATCCTTAAGGTCAGCTCTGCCCCAGACAGTTACCTCTTTGTCAAATGCATCGAAGATTCCGCCCGGTGTCATATATCTAGGCTCATTTAACTCTGAAAGAGCTGTGATAAGACAAGGCATCTTAGCCTTAACTACGTGATATCTGTCCTCGTACTGACGCTTAACGACTACAGAATCTCCCTCAACCTTGATATCCTCTGCGTATGAGATTACAGGAAGTCCAAGATGAACTGCGATCTGTGGTCCAACCTGTGCTGTATCTCCATCGATAGCCTGACGGCCTGTGATGATTAAATCATAATCGAGATTTCTTAATGCACCTGCAATTGTAGTAGATGTAGCCCATGTATCAGCTCCACCAAGTACTCTGTCTGTTACTAAAACTGCATCATCAGCGCCCATAGCCATTGCCTCACGAAGGATTGCATCAGCCTTTGGAAGTCCCATTGTAAGAACTGTAACCTTTGCGCCTGTCTCGTCTTTGATTCTAAGTGCTGCCTCAAGACCAGCCTTGTCATCTGGATTCATGATTGCAAGCATTGAAGCTCTATCAAGTGTTCCGTCAGGATTGAATTTTACTCCACCCTTTGTATCAGGAACCTGTTTAATACATACTACGATATTCATGTATTTGTTCTCCTTTATTTATTCTAAGTAGCTCTACAGTTATGATAGCTCTCTTAACTATCTGAGTAATGAGCCTGAAATAACCATACGCTGAACCTCTGAAGTTCCCTCGTAGATCTCTGTAATCTTAGCATCACGCATCATACGCTCTACATCGTACTCACGGATATATCCGTATCCACCGAATAACTGAACGCACTCTGTTGTAACAGCCATAGCTGTCTCTGCTGCGAATAATTTAGCCTTTGCTGCATCTACTGAGTAAGAAACCTTAGGGTTCTTAGCAAACTCTGCCTTCTTCATAGCTGCTGCGTATACAAGATACTTAGCTGCATCGATACGTGTAGCCATATCTGCAAGCTTGAACTGTGTATTCTGCTGCTGTGCGATTGAACGGCCGAACTGCTTTCTTTCCTTTGTGTACTCGATAGTTCTCTCTAATGCGCCCTCTGCAATACCAAGTGCCTGAGCAGCGATTCCGATACGTCCACCATCAAGTGTATGCATAGCGATTGGGAAACCTCTTCCCTCTTTTCCAAGTAATGCATCCTTTGGAATACGTGCATCCTCGAAGATAAGCTCGTATGTAGATGATCCGCGGATACCCATCTTCTTCTCTTTTGTTCCGAATGAGAATCCAGGTGTTCCCTTGTCTACGATGAATGCAGAGAAGTTCTTCTTCTTGCGTCCACGCTTGTCCTCTGTGATGCTTGTAATAGCGATGATGATGTAAACATCAGCAACCTTACCGTTTGTGATGAAGCACTTAGATCCGTTAAGAACCCACTCGTCTCCGTCTAAAACGGCCTTTGTCTGACATCCCTGTGCATCTGTACCAGCGCCCGGCTCGGTAAGACCGAAAGCACCGATCTTCTTGCCTGAAGCAAGGTCAGGAACATATTTTTTCTTCTGCTCCTCTGTACCGAATGTCATAATAGGATCGATACAAAGTGATGTATGAGCAGATACAATAACGCCTGTTGTACCACAAACCTTTGATAATTCTTCTACACACATAACGTATGTAAGTGGATCACAGCCCTGTCCGCCGTACTCCTTTGGTACAGGAATGCCCATGAATCCATATTTTCCCATCTTAGCAACTGTCTCTGCTGGGAATACCTCTGTCTCGTCAGTCTCCTGTGCAAGAGGTTTAACTTCTGTCTCTGCGAACTGTTTGAAAAGGTCGCGAGCCATCTCATGTTTCTGATCTAAAGTGAAATCCATGATTTATTCTCCTTGAAATTTATAATTTGTTTTCAATTTATCCGAAATAAAGCCAACGAATGGCTTTATTGCTCCTACTGTGCGTCTACAGGTGTCTTTGTGCGGTCTGCATTGTAAACATAGAATCCCTTGCCGCTCTTGCATCCAAGGTTTCCGCCTCTTACCATCTTGCGAAGGAGTGGGCATGCACGATACTTGCTGTCACCTGTCTCATTGTAAAGAACGTCCATGATTGCAAGGCAGATATCAAGTCCGATGAAATCTCCAAGCTCTAATGGTCCCATTGGATGGTTAGCACCAAGCTTCATAGCTGCATCGATTCCGGCGATATCTGAAACGCCCTCCATCTTGATGAAAGCAGCCTCGTTGATCATTGGGATAAGGATACGGTTTACTACGAAACCAGCAGCCTCGTTAACCTGTACAGGTGTCTTGCCAATCTCCTCTGCAATCTTCTTGATTGCATCAACTGTCTCAACAGGTGTGTTAACACCTGCGATAACCTCTACTAACTTCATACGGTCAGCAGGGTTGAAGAAGTGCATACCGATTAATGGACGTGTAAGTCCGTTTCCAATCTCTGTGATTGAAAGTGATGATGTATTTGAAGCGAAAATACACTCTGGCTTAGCAATCTTGTCTAACTCAGCGAATGTAGTTTTCTTAACCTGCATATCCTCGAAAGCAGCCTCAACGATGAGGTCACAATCCTTGCAGAGATCTTCTTTTAAACCAGGAGTGATGCTTGCAAGAATGCCGTCAACCTTCTCCTGTGTCATTTTCTCTTTTGCTACAAGTCTTGCATATCCTTTTGCAATCTTGTCTTTTCCGCCTTCAGCCCACTCCTGCTTAATATCGCAGAGTGCTACCTCGTATCCATCTACCTGTGCGAATGCTTTTGCGATTCCCTGGCCCATTGTACCAGCACCGATAACTCCAACCTTCATTTTAATTCCTCCTAAAATATATTATGGTGCAAAAAGCTTTAAGTGCTAAGCCTCTGCAGCACAACTTAATCATATATATAAACTGATGTGAATAAACTAATTCACACTACAAGGGGATGCACCTGCATCCCCTCATATATCTATTGGCAAAGAAAATTAGTACTTCTCAACGATAGTAGAACATCCCATTCCACCACCGATACAAAGTGTTGCAAGACCTCTGTTAGATCCTCTCTTCTGCATCTCATGTAATAATGTAACAAGGATACGGCAGCCTGAAGCTCCTACAGGATGTCCGAGTGCGATAGCACCACCGTTTACATTTACCTTGCTCATATCGAAGCCAAGATCTCTTGCTACAGCGATTGACTGTGCAGCAAATGCCTCGTTTGCCTCGATAAGATCGAAATCATCAATTGTAAGACCTGTCTTTGCAAGAACCTTCTTTGTAGAAGCTACCGGTCCAACACCCATGATCTCAGGCTCAACTCCGCCAAGTGCTCCTGCTACCCATGTAGCTAATGGCTTAACACCGAGCTCCTTAGCTTTCTCTTCGCTCATTACAACTACTGCTGCAGCACCATCATTGATTCCTGATGCGTTACCAGCTGTAACAAGTCCGCCCTCTTTACCTGAGCAGCAACGAAGCTTAGAAAGAGTCTCTACTGTTGTTCCGGCACGAGGTCCCTCGTCCTTTTTGAACTCAACGATTTCTTTCTTAACCTTAACAGGTACAGGAACGATCTCATCATCGAACTTGCCTGCTGCGATAGCTGCCTCACACTTCTGCTGTGAGTTTGCTGAGAACTCATCAAGCTCTTCACGAGTGATGCCGTATTTATCACATACATTCTCAGCTGTGATCATCATATGATAGTGGTTGAATGCATCTGTAAGAGCATCGTTAACCATTGTATCGATGATTGTTGCATTGTTCATTCTGTATCCGAAACGTGCCTTTGTCATAGCGTAAGGAGCCATTGACATGTTCTCCATACCACCGGCAACAACGATATCAGCCTCACCGGCCTTGATCATTGTAGCAGCGTCGTTTACGCACTTAAGACCTGATCCACAAACAACATTGATTGTGATAGCTGGAACCTCGATTGGAAGTCCTGCCTTGATAGAAGCCTGACGAGCTACGTTCTGTCCCTGAGCTGCCTGGATAACACAACCCATCTTAACCTCGTCAACCATCTCATATTCTGGAAAAAGGAATGAACGACCTGTCCTCATCCGATCAGGATGTCATCCAGCTTTCTCTGGAAAAAGGACTCGTTCCGCTTTCCATGTACCGGAATGATTTTGACTTTTTTCCACGCGCACTGGCTCTGATGCAGACCTATGTATATGAAGACCACCTGGAAAAACTCGCAACCGCTCCGGATCAGGAATTACAGGAAATGGCATCCATTCTGCGCATCGCCGACTGGTTTGACCAGATGACTGCCATGAACAGCGGACATGAACCGATGTCAGAAATTGCCGCCATGCAGTATTTCAAAAAATACCCAAAGAAGTTTCTTCCGGTGCTTGTCACAGCACTTGCAGAGTGTATTCATATTGTTCCAAAGGCCGCCAGTGTTGATCTTTCCACAGGTGATAAAGGCATTGTTCTTATAGAAAACACCCGTGATTTTATGCGTCCGGTTGTCCTGCGCCTTTCTGACAATCAGATCTACGACCTGAGCGACAAAAACGTTTATCAGGAAATGCAGGTGACCGACATCATGAAAACCATGGATAACCGTGTTGCCATGGATGAAGAAACCCTAAAGCAATTTGTACCGGATGAAAAACTCCGACAATTAACGCAGGAATTCCGCAGAAAACTTGCTGCCGGGAAAAAATAGCATAACCGTAATCACCTTCCCCATGATTTATTCATGGGGTTTTTTTATTTTTCACTTGACGCGTTTCCTCTATTCTGTTATATTTACTTCATCAGACGTAGTACATCTATCGTAGCAACGACAGACGAAATACGACAGATACAGTAAGGAGGTATGCATATGGCAATCAGCAGTGATGTTATCCGTGGTTACAATGACACCATGATTCTTTATCTTGTGCTGGATCAGCCATCCTATGGTTATGAAATCTCCAGACAGATCAAAACGCTCTCCCATGAAAAATATATTATCAAGGAGACCACGCTCTATTCTGCGTTTACACGTATGGAGAAAAATGGCTATATCACATCTTTTCAGGATCAGAACACTGCAACCGGCAAACGCCGTACCTACTACCGGATCACCGGCAAAGGGCGTGCTTACTATCAGGAAAAATGTGAGGAATGGCTGCTTACGCAGGAAGTTGTAGAACAGTTTATCAGGAAAGGGGAAACGGAAAATGGAAGCTATTAGAAATTATCTCGAAACTATGTTTTTAAATCTTCCAAACACGCCAGAAGGATACAAAGCCAAAAACGAGCTCTGGCAGATGATGGAAGACAAATACACCGAGTTAAAAAATGAGGGAAAATCGGAAAATGAAGCGGTTGGCACCGTCATCGCGGAATTTGGAAATCTCGACGAACTTGCAGAAGATCTTGGGATCAAACAGTTTGTTCACCAGCCGCGGCAGGAGCAGACTCCCAATGCTGTATCGCTCTCTATGGAAGATGTCAGACAGTTTCTGCGGGAACATTCCCGTCATTCCTACTTTGTGGCACTAAGCGTATTTTTGTTTATCCTTTCTGCCTGCTGCCCGATCTTTTCGGGGCTGCTGCAGATACTTCGCTGCGCAGCAGTGATGTACTTGATGCATCCGGTGTTATTCTGATGTTTGTTTTCATAGCCATCGGTGTGGGCATGCTTGTCTATTCGAATGTATGCATGGGGCACTGGAAACACTTAGAGGAAGGAAATTTTGTTACTGATTTTGCCACCACAGACTACATCCATCACGAAATGGAACATTATAAAAGCACACATGCGCTCCTGCTGACCATAGGTATCATGCTGTGCATCTTAAGTGTTGTCCCACCGATCCTTTTAGATGCGGCATCCAGTTTTGCGGCAGATACACTTGAGGACTGTTCCGCCGGGTTTGTATTAATCTTTGTTGCCATCGGCGTTTTCCTGATTGTAATCAGTTCCATGCGCATGGGCGGATATCGCACACTGCTGCATCTGAACAACCAGAACACCATTGGCGGAAACTACGTTCCGGAGCAGCAGGACCGCCAGCAGTACCATAATTCCACACTGGCTGCAATCATGTCCGTCTACTGGCCAACCATCACCTGCCTTTACCTGATCTGGAGTTTTCTTTCGTTCGACTGGTGGATTACCTGGATTGTCTGGCCGATTGCTGCGATTGTAGAATCCCTGATCAAAAATATCAGTAAAAACTAATGGGAGGAGAACTGTCATGAAACGAAATGTTTATTTAATCCTTATTACCGTCATTACGATTCTCTGTATCATTGCAGGAACCGGCTACCATCTGGTGCGTTTTGTCTCTCCGTGGCAGAAGGACTGCCGTCCTTCAGCGAATTTATAGAGGCCATCTCTGACTGGGATGATGATGGTGACGATAGTGATGACAATGATGATAGCGATAATGGTATATCTACATCTGTAGATGCCAGCCAAAAAAATCTGGATGCCTTCTCATCCATCAATGCCGACTTAAATGTTGTCGATTTAACCATCCAGCGGGGGAACACTTTTTCCATCACCTGCAAAGCCAGCAAAAGCTTACCCCGGAATATAAAGTAGAAAACAACTGCCTGACAATCACACAGTATGCCAAAGCCCACAACGCTCTCGGCAGAAACAAAAAATGCTCCGTAACCATCACGGTCGCCGATACTTTAACCGATTTAAAACTCCATACAAACGTGGGCGATGTTGACCTGTCCGGTCTGAACGTTCTGGCACTTGACCTGCGTGCCGATGTCGGAGATATTGATCTGGAGAACTGCACTCTGGAGACTTCCACACTGGATGCAAATGTGGGCGATATTGATCTGGAAGATTGTACCTTTACTTCCATGGAAATTACCAGTAATGTGGGAGATGTCGATCTCGATTGCAAGGAAGACCTGTCTGATTACCATATAGAATTAGGAACCGGTGTCGGAGATGTAAATGTTAATGATACCTACTGTCACCGCAGTTACTCCAACCAAGGCGATTCCTCACACTCGCTGACCATTTCCAACGATACCGGGGATATCAGCTTAACCTACTGATTCCAAAAAGAGCGGAACACCTGACGGTGTCCGCTCTTTCTTTTTCATTATCTTTTATTTTAATGTAAGAAACAGATTTGCTTTCTTGAGTGCCGGACGAAGTGCCATGTAGATAATTACTGCAACAACGGCAGAAATAATGGCATTGACAGAAGTCGTTGTGATATTCCATACCAGTGCCACTTCTGCAGCCGGTTTTCCCATCAGCACACGCTTGTAAAAATATCCGAACAGTGGATCAAATACCACATTAAATCCAAGTCCGCAGACCGTGGCAATAATTGTCCACTTTAATACATGCTTATTGTCATTTGATGTAGAGATATGACCAATCTTGTGTGCAATCAGTCCTGTGATCAGACCGATACAAAATTTCAAAATAAATGTCTTTGGCGCATACACAACATAAACTGGATTAAACAGATCTCCGATTGTCATACCGATCGCTCCGCCGATTCCACCGTATACACCGCCAACAAGCAGTGCACCCAGCACACAGACAGCATTGCCAAGATGAAACGAAGTTGCATCTCCACCCGGCAGGGTAATCTGAATTTGAAGAAATGTAAAAATCACATAGGATAATGCTGCCATCAGCGCAGTCAATGTCAATTTGTAAATATTTTCGTGTTTCATAACCAATTCCTCTTTTCTGTAAAATCTAACGATATTTTACAGCAGAATGGTCGTATGTAAATATCCAGTTTTGTATATTTTTTATAGGGCCAGACAATGTCTGACCCTATTTTTAATTTCCGCACTCTATTGAAATTTCATTAAAGGTTCCTAGAATATCATCGACCTGCATCGCCTTCTTTTCGGCTCCCGCCTTGTCAATGATCGCATGTCCCTGATGCATCATCAGAAGACGGTCCCCGTATTCCACGGCATAACGAAGGTTATGAGTGACCATAATCGTCGTGACCTTTTTCTCTTTTACAATTTTTCCGGTGAGCTGCATCACAATCTCGGCGGTCTTTGGATCGAGTGCTGCGGTATGTTCGTCCAGAATGAGAAATTCAATCGGTTTCATCGTTGCCATAAGAAGTGCCAGCGTCTGTCTCTGTCCTCCGGAGAGTGCCCCGACCTTTGTATGCATTTTATCTTCCAGTCCCAGACCAACACTTGCAAGAAGCTCACGGTACGCATTGATTCTTGCATGATTCGTTCCGCGTCCCAAACCATACGTTTTTCCTTTATTGTCTGCTATAGCCAGATTCTCCAGAATCGTCATGGACGGGCAGGTGCCCTTCGATGGGTCCTGAAATACCCGTCCAATACTCTGGTGGCGGATAAAATCTTTTTCTTTGTAATATCCACGCCGTTTACCATAATCTTACCACCGTCCAACGGAATGCTTCCGCAGATGATATTTAACATGGAAGTCTTGCCGGAGCCGTTGCTTCCGACAACAGAAACAAACTGTCCGTCCTCGATGGTCAGGTTAAAATCATCAAACAGGCAGATCTCATTGATCGTGCCGGGATTATACATTTTGTGAATGTGCTGTAATTCCAGCATTTACGCCACCTTCTTTCTCTTTTTTTGCGATCCATGCCAAGTACAAGGATCACAAGGAATAACACTGCCGTAATCAGTTTCAAATCAGAGGACGGCATACCAAGCCGGATGGCAATTGCCACACAGGCTTTGTACACAATCGAGCCGATCACGACGCTCGTCGTCACACGGATAAATGTCACCTTTTTTAACAGACTGATACCGATGATAACGCTCGCAAGACCGATCACCATCGTTCCGGTTCCCATCGAAATATCAAAATACCGCTGCTGCTGTGCAAAAATACATCCGCTTAATGTCACCAGACCGTTTGCAATCGCAAGGCCAATGATTTTAATTACACCTTTGTCCACGCCCATAGATGTCACGATCGTTTCGTTATCACCAACCGCACGAAGCAGATAACCGGACTTGGTATTCATATACCAGTCCAGTAAAAATTTCATGATCAGTGTAATAATCAGGATAATAATGGTATTGGCAAATGGTGCCAGCGCACCGGAAAATACCTTCTTTACCAATGCATTGTCAAACAACGTTGTCATATTATAAATCGGAAGGTTTGCGCGTCCTTCAATCCGAAGATTTACCGTATAAAGAGCTGTCATCATAATAATACCGGACAGCAGATCCCGGACTTTTAATTTTACATGAATCAGTCCGGTTAAAGTACCTGCCACAGCACCTGCCGCAAATGCGATCACCAGTGTCAGAACCGGATTCATCCCTTTGGAGATCAGCACCGCAGAAAGTGCCGCCCCAAGAGGAAAACTCCCATCTACCGTAAGATCCGGGAAATCCAGAATCGTATACGTGATATAAATGCCGAGGCCATAATCGCATAGATCATACCCTGCTCCAAAACGCTTAATACTAATGTCATGTCATACCCCTTTATAACTTTATAACTTACTCTACTGTAATCTCATCAAATGTCTGTGCAGCATCTTTGATGTAGGATTCGTCCAGCTTCATGCCAGTTTTATCAGCGGCTGCTGTATTGACGTACAGCTCTGCTTTTGATGCTGTAATGTATGGAGTATCCGAAGCCTTTTCTTCTCCCTTTAAGATCTTTGCTGCCATCTTTCCGGTTTCAATTCCAAGCTGATAATAATCAATTCCCATGGATGCAACACATCCGGATTTTACCTGCTCGATCTCGCTTCCAAATACCGGGATCTTTGCACTGTTTGCCTTATCAAGAACCGTCTGTAACGCATTTACTACCGTATTATCGGTCAGGTTACACAGACAATCTACCTTGCCAACCAGATCCGTTGCTGCAATCTCAATATCTGCGGAGGTATTGATACCCGTGTCAACAATCTCAAAGTTATAATTGCCTGCCAGCTTTTGTATTCTTCGATGGTGCTGCAGGAATTTGCCTCACTTGTGGTATAAAGGATGCCGATCTTCTTTGCATCCGGAAGCATCGCACGGATCATTTTCAGCTGTTCCTCCACCGGAAGGATATCAGAAGATCCTGTGATATTTCCAATGCTGGAACCATCTTCGTTTGCCAGGCCGGCAGAAACCGGATCAGACACTGCAGTATAAACAACCGGAATGTCCGTATTCATGGTAGAGTTGTATGCGCTGGCTGCACAAGGTGTTGCAATTGCACAGATCAGATCATCCTTTGCAGATACAAAGCTGTCAGCAATCGTGCTTGCCGTACCGGTATCGGTCTGTGCATTCTGATAATCCACCGTCAGGTTTTTGCCTTCCTCAATGCCTTCTTCTTTTAATCCTTCCAGAAATCCTTCGCGGCAGTTATCCAAAGATCCATGCTCCGCAAACTGGGAAATTCCCACTTTATAACCACTCTCTGTCGCTGCATTCTGTGTTCCTGTAGCTGCATTTCCACTGTTTCCGCATCCTGCCATAAGTCCCATTGCACATACGGCTGTCAAAACCATTGCTAATACTTTCTTTTTCATAATCTTTTCCTCGCTTTCTTTTTCTGACTAACTAACTTCAGAAACAAACCTTTCCCGGCTTTTCTGACTCTGAAAATCAAAAAACCGTCTCAGGAAATAAATCCTGAGACGGTAATAAAGCCTTTTGCTTTCTTATCGCGGTACCACTCAAATTGACAGTCATCTGTCCGCTCTGTCACATACCTTCATATGCGCCGAATTGGTAACGGGTTCGGTTCCCGGCGACACCTACTCAATAAACCATATCAAAAATATGTTTCCTGCATTAATCGCCTCCGCATAACGGAATCCATGCGATCTGCTCCTTTTCAGGTCGCCCTCAAAAGTCCATTCAACAAATCCTTCCATACTGCATCGCACCACCTGCAGCTCTCTGGGATATCCAGATAAGTCTACTCCTCTTTCTCATCGGTTTGTTCTCTTATTGCTATACTTTAATCCTTTTATCTGTATTTGTCAACCGCTAAATCTGGAAGAATTTCAGATCTCCCGCCAGACTGTCTGCCATCTCATTTAACTCTTTTGCTTTTTTCAACCAGCTGCTCAATCGTCTGATTCAGTTCCGTCATGGAAGCGGTTGTTTCCTCTGTAGATGCCGCATTTTCCTCGGAAATGGAAGACAGACTGACAATTACTTCTTCTACCTTATTGCGGGCATCATCGCAGATACCTGTGCTGGACTTGATATGAGCAGTCTCTTCACTGGACTTTTTGGATTCCATCTCCGAGTGTACGGAAATGTTCCTGTGTACTTGCAAGTTTTTCCTGCTGGTTCTGCATGATCTCCGTCACTTCGTCTACAATGCTGACGGTCTGTTCTGCTTCATTTGCCAGTTCTTCAATAATTCCGTTGATAATATCTGCCGAAGAACTTGACTGCTCTGCAAGCTTCTGAATCTCACTTGCAACTACCGCAAATCCCTTTCCTGCCTCTCCGGCTCTTGCTGCCTCAATGCTTGCATTCAGGGAAAGCAGGTTGGTCTGGCTTGCAATGGAAGTAATCAGTTCCGTCGCTTCACGGATCTTCTGCACCGATTCATTTGTGGTATGTGTCTGCTGTGCCACCTGCGCAAAAGCTTCCGTTGTACGACTGTTGGCACTTCCGAGTTCCTCCATAAACTGTGTGGATTCCACACTTACCTGCTGCATCTGCTCAGCCATCTCTCAAGCTGGTCTACATCTGCTACGATCTCCGCAAAAACATCTCCCATTTTTGAAATCTGTGTCGATGCTACATCTACCTCACTGGCCTGATTGGTCGCTCCCTTTGAAATTTCCTCTACCGCGCTTCCGATTTCTCCGGATGTCATATTACTGTTCTTTGCCATTACATCCAGTTCGTTTCCGGATTTCTTTACGTGCTTGGAAATTTTCTGTGCGGATTTGATCACCTCAGAAAGTCTTTCCAGGAACTGATTGACATACGCACCAAACGCTGAGAACTCATCCTTGCCGTTTGCTGCGGCACGAACGGTCAGGTTTCCTTCTGTCATCTGCTGCAATGTATTTTTAAAGTTTTTGATACTCTCATTCATGGTTCGGCTGATCAGCAGTGTCAGCATAATCAGAATACCTGCACTTAAAAACAGCACAAAAATCATAATTGCTGTCAGTCTCGTTCTGGATGCACTGGTATCTTTTTCCACTTCTTTCTGTACCGTGGCTGTTGTCTTTGTCAAATTATCTGCCAGCGTAATATTTTCTTTTTTCAGCTTCAGAACCTGCTCGTCCACCTTGTTCATTGCTTCAAACTGAGACTGCTTGTCTGCCAGCTTGCTGCTCACATCACTCTGCTGTCCCTTATCAAAAATATACAGTGGAATATTATCTGTCATCTCTTTGAACTGGGCTTCCAGTGCTTTGGCTTCATCCGCCACATCATTTCCTTCCATAACATGTTTGCTGTATGTCGCAAAATTATCGTTGATGGAAGCAAATGTTCCGCTGAAATCATATTTGTCCGAAAACGCTGCAGCAAGAGACAATTCCGCATAGTTTCCCTTTTCGAGATAAGCTTCAAACGTAACGGTACTGTAATCCTGCATCGCGTAGGAAGTAATCGGAAGCTTAATCGATACTTCTTCCCACTTTGCATTGGATGCCGTAAACTTACTGTTGAAATAAATTGCTTTTCCTTTATTAAAATCAGTGATTTTCTGATCTTTTAATGCATCACCGTAAGAACCGGAAATATCCTCATCCGTTACTTTGGAAAGATCTATTTTTTCTTTTTTACTGCCTTTTGAAAACTGATGTTACTAAAATATACTTTTCCCCTGCATATCCTGCACCGTTACCACCGATTCTGGCAACGAGATAATCTCTCTTTCCGCCTTCCGGAATTTTTCCCTTATAAACAAACTTTGTATATGTTTTTCCGTCAATTTTGATTGTCTGTCCACCGCCGCTGATGGATGACCAGCTGCCATCCAGCCAGGACTGATCATCTTTGACAGCAGCAAATGTATTTGCAAGATCCTCATCATTGGCAATGAATTTCTGATATTCTCCCACATCCGAAGTGTAACCTCTCTGTGATGCCAGTTCACGGATCTGTGAATAATTATCCTTGCACTCTCCGATGGTTTCTGCCACCGTATCCAGTTTCTTCTTCTCCAGAATGGAGGCAGATTTTTTGGCCGCCTTGCTGTCATTTTCCATATCGGATAAATTCTTTACAATTTTTTCGAGGTAGGAATCATCCAGAAAGTAAAGATAAGAAGTTTCCAGACTCTGATTCTCACTCTGTGCCACATTAATGGCATTAATTTCTTTTTAATACCTCATTGTTCCGGCTGTTCTTATTTAACGCGGTAATTCCGCCACTTCCCAAAATCACAGATGCTGCAATTGCAACTCCGCCCATTAAAAGGATTTTTCCTTTAATGCTCTGTACGAGTCTCATCTTCATATTCTGTACTCCTCCTTCATTCTTCTCTGGTACTTTCCATTTATTTTCTAATAAATTTTATCATTAAAAATACTTAATTTCAATATTTTATCAGCTTAAATTTAGCTAATATTTCGCATTGTTTTTTGGCGATTTTTTCTTTTATTACTTTATATCCATACAAAAAAGACGTCTTTTGCAGACAAAGCCCACAAAAAACGTCTTTTTCCTTTTTATCGCCAGATTCCCCGGCGTCTGCGAATCGTATCATACATATCGTGTTCCATTGCCATAACTTTCTCGACCGGAACACTTTTAAATACCGGCATCTTCATTTTAAACCGAATCCAGAAGAAGGAATATACACCCAGTGCAAAAAATACTGCAGCAGATAAAAATAGAATCGCATTGCGTTCCACCGGGTCTGTTGAAATGTTACAAATCATAAAAATAGTACCCGCAATTCCGATAAGCTGAAGCACCGGTCCAAACGGAACCTTAAAACTTCTCGGAGCTTTCGGAAGACGGTGCCGCAGTACCAGCACATCAAGATGTGCAAAAATATAAGACACCATCCAGAATACTGATCCCACCAGAATAAAAAAGGAAATTGCATCTGAGGAGTCACTGCTGATAAATGCAAATACAAGAATCAGAATACTGATGAACCACACACCGACAAACGGCACATTGTTTTTGTTCAGTTTTTTAAAGCAGCGCGGCATCATATTCATTTTTGCCATTCCCTGACAGATACTTGCCAGCCCGTTGATCGCAGAGTTCTGGGAACTGATCAGTGCCAGCGCCGCCACAAAAGCCATCCATATTTTTCCGGCATTTCCCAGAAGATTTTCCCCGTACAGCAGATGCGGGGCTGCAGAATCTGCCAGCTTGTCCCATGGAGTATAATTGTGAAATCCGAACACCAAAATCGACTGCACAACACAGATCAGTCCCAGCCCAAGAAACATACCGAGCGGTACATTTCGCTTGGCATTTTTGACATCCTTCGAAATCGGAATCACATATTCTGCACCAATAAACAGCCAGAATGCAACCGCGGTCATGGAAACAATCGTTTTCCAGTCTGCGGAAAGAACCATCGGCTGGCTTATCTTTTTCCCAGTACCAAGCCCCAGCATACCGATGACACCCATAATCACCATTGATCCGACCATCAGATATGCCACTGCATCCTGAATCTTTGCAAACATATCCACACCCTTTAAATTGGCAATCAGAAGAATGACTGTCACCAGAACGGTATAGGAAAAGTTTGGAATCGGCAGATGAAAACTTTCTCCCATGGCATATGCAAAAATTGAGGCTTCCACACCGGAAGACAATACATTGCAGAACAGATACCCTCCCACCATGGAAATCATCGTTGGAAACGGTCCCAGGCAGGCAAGCGTATACTGTGCCAGTCCCCGGTCGTATTCGGCATCAGGGCATTGAGTTCCGACAGGGATGCAATGGTTGTCATGTTAAACAGACAGGCAATTACCATGGCAAAAATAAAGGTCACGCCTATCGTCCCTGCGCCCTGTCCGAGTGAAACCAGACAACTCGTTGCAATGACAAGTCCTACAGAAACAGAAATAACACTTTTGAGTCCTAACTTCTTTTCTTCCATAAACAGACCCCCATCCCCTACAACGCTTTTTCGCCCTCATCACCGGTGCGGACGCGGATGACATTATCCAGTTTATAGATAAAGATCTTTCCATCTCCGATGTGCCCGGTATACAGCTGTTCCTTGATGATCTCTACGATGGAATTCACACGCTCCGTTTCCACAACAATATTGATCTGCTGTTTTGGAAGCAGTTCCATCTCTTCAAGCTCATCCACTTCATACTCTCTGGTTCCTTTTTCCACACCGCATCCAAGTACCTGCATCACGGTCATTCCCCGCACACCGGCTTTGCTGAGTGCTGCTTTTAAGCTGGAAAATTTTGACATGCCTGTAATTACTTCAATTCTTGACAAACTCATGGTCTTTCCTCCTTGGTATAATGCTCTTTACAATTCCAGTTCCGGAATCTTTGTTCCTGTAATGAGCCGCTCATAACCCTGTGGGGTAATCCCGGCATACTGTTTAAAATCTTTGATCATATGTGCTTCGTCATAATATCCGCACTGCTGCGCCAGTGCATCCAGCCGGATCCTCTCCGGCATTTTATTTATGACATGCAGCAGCTTCTGAAACCGGACAAACCGTTCAAAATTCTTTGGCGAAATTCCATGTACCTGCTGAAAAACACGCCGGATATAACATTCCGAATATCCGGTTTCCTCTGCCAGCTGCCGGATAGAAATGCATCCATCGGTATCATAAATTCTCTCCCTGAGATAATTTTCGAGTTTTTTATGCCATCCGCCAGTTCTTTTCCCCGCAGTTTTACATATTCCGTGGTAAACACATTGACGCGCTCCGAAATATTTTTACTCCCGGCAAGTTTCTCAGTCAGGTGATCTCCAAACAGATTGCCATCGATCTCCAGGTCTTTGTTGACCAGATCCCGGATGGAAAATTCTTCCGGCAGAATACAGCTTCCCGGCTGAAAACGAACCCCAAAATACGAGCGTCCGTCCTCAAACTCCCAGCCTTTTGCTGCAAGAACCGTCCCGCCAATATATGTCTTGACATCCTGCTCTCCGATTCCAAACAACAGGTCTTCACACTGCCATCCGGCACCGCTTTCATCTCTACCTTTGAATTTTTCTTTTTGGAAAATTCATAAAAGTGGGAGATTCCGGATTTCATTTCTTTTTTACCTCATAATCATCTGTATCCAGCACCAGATACGGCTGCATTGGCATGACGTTTTTCATTTTCTTTCGCCCCTTGTACTTAAACCTCTGCCAGGACCGCCCGGCAAAAAGTACTTAAAAAGGCGTACCTTTTATGCCATATCCGGCTGATCCCATAAAGGCAGTTCCACGCCGATACCTTCTTTTAATGCATTGCGGTATACGGTACCGCCCCAGGCAATGTCCTCAACAGGCATACCGCCTACCGAGTATACAATGATCTCATCATCGCTCTCCCGTCCCGGATGCTTTTTATTAATGATATCGGCAATATCTACAATATCTTCCCGCTGAATCCGTCCTTCGTGCAGATAATCCGTAAACTTGGAACCTATGATCTGTACCATCTCATAACTCGGATACGGAAATTCCTCTGCCCAGGCTTCATACAGTTTATAGTTATCCACCACTTTCTTGCAGCGGTTGATCAGAAAATCATCATCAAACCGTGCAGCCGATGGCAGACAGATGAGTGCACCTTTTTTGACCCAGTCTTCTGCGATATATGGGAAATCGATTTCTTTTTACCGGTGCGGTGGAAGTAACACAGATGATGTCACTGTCTTTTACGGCCTCTTCCATCGAATCACATACGATGACCTGCTGAATCTGCGGACATTCCTTCTTTACAAACTCTTCAAATGCATGCAGGGAACGCTGTCCTCTTCCTTTCACTTTTACCGTAGTAATCTTCGGGCAGACGCTTAAAAAGCCAGCAGACAGGTTCTTCCCATAACACCCGGTCCGATAATGGTAACGGTTTCGGAGTCTTTTCTTGCCAGATATTTTGCCCCGACTCCCGGAATTGCTCCAGTACGGTAGCAGCTGACAAGATTTGCAGACATCAGTGCCAGTGGCGCCCCGGTATCTTTATCGTTCAACATCATCATCAGAATGGAACGCGGCAGACCGGAAGCTTTATTCTCACAGTTACTTCCATACCACTTCATTCCGGCCATCTGGTATTTTCCCCCAGATATTCCTGCATCCCCATAAACCGGCCGTCGTCTGCATTTTTCGGCATTCCCTCAAACTGCGGATCATCCGGAAAAATGACCTGTGCACCATGGGAATTATGGTTGACTCCGGCCATCACATAATCGCCTTTGTTCAATGTAACCAGCAGATCTTCCATTGCCTCCACACACTGATCCATGTTCTTTACTCCGGCCTTGATCATATCCGGTTCACTCAAATATAAAAATTTAATTCTGGTATCCATATGCATTTCCTCCTTATGTTTTCAGAGGTATGGAATATCAAAGCAAATAAACAAAAAAAGACGCCATAGTATCACCTACTATAGCGCCTTTGCTACTCATTCGTGCTTATAATATACCATACTATCTTTTTGATTGCTACTCTTGTATTCTTTTTTATACAACAATCCTACTATCTTAGATCACTGCCTGAAACCGGTCATACCGCAGTTCATGCAGATCCAGTGTAGTTTCTTTTCCCATGGCCAGTTCGGATAACAGTTTTCCGACAATCGGTGAAATTCCAAATCCGTGTCCGGTAAAAGCACAGGCTAACAGCAGTCCCGGCACTTCTTTAACCGGTCCGAGCACCGGTACTCCGTCTGCACACAGATCTTCATATCCGGCCCAGGTACGAACGATCTTTGCATCGGCAAGTTTTGGAATGTATTTCATAATTCCCCGGCAGATGCACGGAGCAGTGATACTTGAAGTAATCATATGTCCATTGTCACGGTTTTCTGCCTCAAATCCGGAAGCACCTCCGAATATAAAAGATCCATGATTCGTCTGATGGCCGTAGAAATCCGCATCTGCGGTACCAAGCATCTGTGGAAACATCTTTGGCTCAGCCTCCGTAACCAGTGCCTCGATCAGCTCTTTGCGCATCGGGATGTCAATGCCGACACTCGCTGCAATCGAACGGCTTTCGTATCCGGATGCCAGTACAATGGTTTCTCCTTCATACACATTTTCTGCGGTTACCACACGTCTGGCTTTTCCTTTGATCTTCTGGATCTCGAGCACATCCTCACCTGTGATAAACTCTGCGCCAAGCTCTCTGGCTCTCTTGTAAAAACCGAGGGTTGCAACGAGCGGATTGGCATGTCCGTCGGTCGGACACCAGCTGGCAACCGTAATCTCATCGCTTAAGTATGGGTTGATCTCACGCACTTCTTTTCCATCGATCATCCGCACATCCAGTCCCAGTGCAACGGCACGGTCCGTCAGTCCCTGTAAGATTTCTTTGTGCTTTGCTGTCTTTCCGAGACGAAGGTTTCCTTCTTTATGGTATTCCATATCCACACCGAGTTCTTCGGACAGTGTCGGCCACATGTGTTCCACGGCATACATGGCAAGCGGAAGTTCTCTTGGATCACGTCCGGACTGTCTTACACCGCCTCCGTTTCTTGAGGAACCGCCGTTTCCGATATGATCGCTTTTTTCGAGTACGATTACGGAAACCCCTTCTTTTGCCAGATAATAAGCTGTTGCGCATCCGATGATTCCACCACCGATAATTACTACTTCCGCATTATTCTTCATCTTCCTCGCCCTCCTTTGCCTCTGCCGCAAACACGCGCATCTCGATCGGACGCATCGGTGCCCGGGATGTTGCCGGTTCCAGTTCTGCCGGGGATACGTTCAGTTCTCTTGCCACGATTCCTTTGACCAGCTTTGCACAGGTCTGTCCCTGACAGAGTCCCATGCCGGTTCTTAAATACCGGCGGATCTCCGTCAGTGTGAACATTCCATCGTGCACCGCTTTGCGAATTTCCCCTTTGGTTACTTCCTCGCACCGGCAGATGATCATATCGTCATCCGGTCCCGGTACGAAAGGTCCGATATCTCTTGATCTATCATTAATCTCATGCATAATTTTTTCCTCCTCTGTGAATCAGGCTTCTGCCTTACGATAAAATCTGGCCTTCATTGCCATATCTGCCGGCACCTTAATCGTCAGCAGATTCGTATGGTCAAATGCCTTCGATGTCCTGACGGATACCACTTCCGCCTCACAGATTTTTTCACCGCTCCGGCTCATTCCGTATCCCTTTTCTCCCTTTTCCGGAAGTGGAAGGAATTCATATGGAAGCGTCACGGTTGCAAATCCCGGCTCATACGTTTCATCGACTAAGAAGATTGCCTGTCCGGAGCAGGATGCCACGCACATACCGCATCCGATGCAATCCACATCCGGATCTACCACCGGAAGGGAGGTAATATTTTCTCCAATCCTGATGCAATGCTTCGGGCATGCATCCTGACATGGGTTACACGGAATGTTCTGTGTACATTCCATCACCGGATGAACACCGACTTTGTGTGTCACGCCCGGGAAGCGTTCGATTTCATCATCTGCAACATATCCTTTTTTCAGAAGATTCATGGAAATATCGATTCCTTCTTCTGTCTTCTCGATAAGTTTTCCACGATTCTTTGGAGCAAACATGCCCTGACGCAGTCCGTCAAGTGCATCCTCCTGTTCTTTTACCTTTGTCTTTAATTCTTCCTCATCCATATATCCCAGGTAATGGGCAGCTGCGATTCCTGCGATACGTCCCTCGATCATGGCAGAGCTGGCTTCCTCGATCCCCGATACATCGCCTGCTACGAAAATGCCCTTAATTGAGGTTTCGCCATATTCATCACAGATCGGAACCTGTCCGCCACGCTTTGGATTGTCTTCCATCTCGCAGCCCACCATCTTCAACAGCTGCGACATAGGAGAAAGTCCGACTGCCAAGCAGATCGTATCCACATCGAAATGCTTTTCGGTTCCCGGAATGAACTGGAAGTGGTCATCCACTTCTGCAATCGTAACACCGGTCACATACTCCTCGCCCTCTGCTCTTACGATGGTATGGGAAAGATAAAACGGAACACCGGTTCGTGCAACCTTTGCTGCATGAACTCCGTACCCACCGACACGGGGTGCTGCATCAACCAGTGCAACCACATCACAGCCGCACTGCATCAGCTGGAAGGATACGACCAGACCGACATTTCCGGAACCAAGCATCAGAATTTTGTTTCCCGGTTTTACCCCGTGCAGATTCATCATCGTCTGTGCGGCTCCTGCGCCGATGACTCCCGGAAGATTCCAGCCCTCAAAGGTAACCATATTTTCGGCGGCTCCTGTAGCAATGATAATGGAATCTCCTTTGTAGTGATGAACCTCATCTTTGATCCTTACCACAATTTCTTTATCCAGATACATGCCGATAACGGTTGCATTCAGCACAACTTTCACACCGGCATCCGCTGCTTCCTGCAACAGCTGCTGCCCGATCACAAAACCTCTGACTTTTGCCTTATGTTCCTTTGATCCAAAGAATTTATGGATCTGCTTAAACAGCTGTCCACCCGGCTTCTCATTTTCATCAAATACTACAACTTTCAGTCCCCGCTTTGCTGCCTCAACTGCTGCAGACAATCCGGATGGACGGCTCCTACGACAATCAGATCATAACGCTTCATATTACTCACTCCCCTCTACTGTTCTTCAAACGGTTTATCCGATACGCCGTACTGTGTCTGGACTTTCATGCCCTCTGCAAGCGGTGTCATGCAGGTGCGGACATTTGGTTTTCCATCCACGACCATCACGCAGTCGGTGCATCTTCCGATCGCACAGAAGATTCCTCTCGGTTTGTGTTCCTTTTTGGTATAACGGTGAACCATCACGCCTGCGGCTTTTAATGCTGCGGCAATTGGCTCTCCTTCGTATCCCTGTAATTCTTTACCGTCATAGGTAAATGTAACCAGTTTCCCTTTCTGCTGTTCTCCAAGGATTGGATGTTCTGAAATTCTGCTGCTCATATAACTCCTTCCTTTCTATGTGTAATCATGTATGGTTTCCGTGAAAATCAAAAAGACACCTATGATTTCTCATAGACGCCTTTGTCTAATGTGGTGCCCCGTAAGGGGTATCGCCTTCGTACATCGCTTCCGCGTGAGCGGAACTCTCATGCGATGTGCTCCTTATTGCGGTGCCCCGTAAGGGGTATCGCCTGCGGTACATCTCTGATGTATCGCCCTCCATTATGTTTTTTCCAAGAACCAATTACTTTTCTTAACTTGTCCTTATCATACCCTCTCTCCCAACACATGTATTGTAAAAAACGATACAACAAAAAAGAAGCTGTGCATTCATGCAACAGCTTCCTTCTTTGTTTTCATCTCCGACAAATTATCCTTCAATCACTTTTTGGATTGCTGCAAACAGCTCATCGTACGTCTCGTATGCAGGAATCTCCGGATATTCAGCCTTGATAGCATCCGTGCTCTTGAACAGGAATCCTGCTTTACTTGCCTGGATCATGCCAAGGTCGTTGTGACTGTCTCCGCTAGCGATGGTATCATAACCGATGGACTGTAATGCCTTGACGGTTGTGTACTTGGACTTCTCACAGCGCATCTTAAAGCCCGTGATCTCTCCGTTATCGGCAACTTCAAGCGAGTTGCAGAAAATTGTCGGGTATCCGAGTTTTTTCATAAGCGGTATGCAAACTGTGTAAAAGTATCGCTGATAATGATGACCTGGGTTATGCAGCGCAATTCGTCTAGAAACTCTTTCGCACCGGGCATCGGATCGATCTTTGCGATCGTCTCCTGAATCTCCTTCAGTCCGAGTCCATGCTCTTTTAAAATTCCAATACGGTATTTCATCAGTTTATCATAATCCGGCTCATCTCTTGTTGTTTTCTTTAACTCCGGAATACCGGTCTCTTCTGCAAATGCGATCCAGATTTCCGGTACCAATACACCTTCTAAGTCCAAGCAAACAATTTCCATTTTTCTTCCTCCATGTTTAAAATAAATATACTACTATTCCGATTTAGTTCCATTGTAATGAATTCGGCAGTCCCTGTCTAGTACCAAAAGGAGATTCCTATTGATCCTATTGATTGATAAAAACAAGAGACCACAAATTATTTCTGTGATCCCTTGTCTGTCTATCTTTCCAACTGCTCATACCAGTCTTGTGGAAACCCTATATGTTTTAACGATATGTCATCCTCATATTCTTCTATTACAGCCCTTAATTCTGTCATAACCTTGCTATTCCATTCTTTCTTATCGGGATACAATCGTTTAAGAACTAATATCTGGGAAAATAATTTTCTATTTTGTGGTGCTACAGATTCCTTTGGCATTTTAGGTAATGCCGTAAATGACCAATAATATAACCTTGAATAATGGGCACATCGATTTCTTAAGTCAGTAATACAACGTAACCAGCTTTTTAAACACGCTACTGATGTATCATATATCTCTTTTGCTATATATTTCTGGTCGCCCGATTGTAAATCCGCATAAAAATAAGACAGCATCCCCATCGAAAAGAATTCGATAATTACCCATATCGGAAATTTTCCATCATATTTTTCCTTATGATGTTTAACAACTAAACTGTTTTTATTTTCCTCTATGCAAACATTCAGTAGTTTTCTAAATTTATCATGATTGTGTTTTTTATTATAAATACTCTTATCCATGTACCCCAAAGATCCATAGACATGTCCACAGTAATAAGCAAGTTGTGTTCTTAAATGTAATTCAATTCTCTCTATACAATTAAACAGTACTCCTCGTAATTTACTATCAAACTTATAAATTCGTTGAATTCTATTAAAACTTATATCTGCAAAATATGTTCCATTCTTTTTTCTAAACGGAAGAAAATAAGCAGATAAACGATAATAGTTTGCCTGCTTTAAAAAACTGATACATTCCGTATCATTATTCACTATAAAGCCTTTTTCTTTGATAAGTTCCACTTGCTGTTCATAGGTTTTCGGCTGTTTTATAATTTGATAATCATGCCCTGCTTTACTATGATTTTCCCGTACACCATCGCTTATATCCACTATTATTTCTCCCAAAATAAAAATGTCTCCCCATGGGACACATCACTTACGTGAGAGGTGTGGGGAGTCCTGTTGATATTATAATATGCTATTTCTATAAAAATCACAACCATTTTTTAATTTATTTTTTCTGTCTAAATACAATCGTTACTCTTCACTTCTGTTGTGCCATAAATCTTCGGTAAAAGAACACCCCCACCAGCGTGGTAAGAACTTCCGTCACCGGAAAAGTAAACCAGAAATAATTAAGTCCCAGACGGGAAAACAAATATCCAAGCGGTACAAACAGAATCATCGTGCGCACGACGGTAAGAAGCGAACTTTTGACTGCTGCACCAACCGCCTGAAAAAATACCGGAAAAATCAGGGAAGTAACCATCGGGATAAAACTGATTCCCACAAAATGAAACCCAACGGTTCCAATCGCAATCACCTGTGGATCACTCGTAAATACCCGAAGCATCTGTCCAGGAATCAGATTGAAAACTAACGTCCCGATAAACATCAGCCCCATGCCTCCCACAAGCGAAGTGGACAATGTTTTCTTACAGCGATCCATCTGCCCCGAAGCATAATTGTAGCTGATCACCGGTACAATACAGGTCTGCAGTGCGCCCAGCGGGATAAAGAAAAACGACTGCCATTTGTAATAAAGTCCCAGTGCCGTGACTGCCTGATCTGAAAATGTTGCAAGGATCAGATTAAGTCCGAGAATATAAAAAGTATATGCCGACTGCATTAAAATATTGGGGATTCCGAGCTTGTAAATAAAGCAGATACCTTTCGGATACACCGAAAGCTGGGGCGATTACGAAATCCTTTTCTCATTACGATAAGAGCCGCCACAATCTGTCCCACAACCGTTGCAATGGCCGCCCCGGCAATTCCAAGCTTTGGCAGACCAAACATACCAAAAATAAACAACGGGTCCAGTGCTATATTGACCAATGCTCCGACAATCTGCGCAATCATCGGTGTCCGCATATCTCCATTCGCCTGTAAAATCTTTGTCCAGATACTTTCTGTAAACAATCCGATACTAAATACACAAACGATCCGCCCATACACAATTACCTTCCTTATCACCTCCGGCGAATCGGTAGACATCCGCGCATATACCGGCATGCATACAAAACACACGACCGCAAACAGTGCCCATAGCACCAGAGTAAGCGGGGTTCCGATTCCTCCATATTCATTTGCTTTTTTCTCATCATGCACACCAAGATAATGTGCCATTGCCGTATTGATCCCGACTCCCGTTCCTACAGCAATGGCAATCATAAGAAGCTGCAATGGATAAATAATGGAAAGTGCCGTCAGTCCACTCTCCGAATATTTTCCGACAAACAGGCTGTCAACAATATTATAAAGAGCCTGTATCAGCTGGGCGAGCATGACCGGTGGCGCAATCTTGAGCAGAATCCTGCTGACTTTTTCTGTTCCAAAAAGTTGCTGTCTGATGTATTCATAAAACAAAATCCCTGTGAAAATTCGTATTTCCACAGGGGATTTTACGCCCGAAAATCATACAAGTCAATCTGTTTTTCCCATCCATTTACACCAGCCCGGGGTGCTTTTTCTTTTCTAAAATTTATAAATGATAAGCATACACCCGTGCTTCATATGCCTGCAGCATTTCTTCCTTCTGTTTGGAATAATTTCCGATCAAAAGTTTGGCATCTGCAGGAATCTGTTCCGTTACTTCTGCCGGAATGGAAACTTCTTTTCCGTAAAATTACAAAGCACCATCAGCCGCTGCGTCCCGAGCATTCTGGTATAGATAAATAATGCCTCATCCTCCGGTGCTAACAGTTCGTAATCGCCATAAACGATAATCTCGTTTTCATGACGAAGGCGAATCAGTTTTTTGTAGTACGAAAAGACAGAATCCGGATCGCTGATCTCCTGTTTTGCATTGACTTTAGGATAGTTACTGTTTACCTTAATCCACGGAGTTCCTGTGGTAAAACCAGCATTTGCACTGTCATCCCACTGCATCGGCGTGCGCGCATTGTCGCGGCTGATCCGCTTTAAATATCCCATCATTTCTTCATGAGATACCCCACAGGTTTCTGTCAGTTCTTTGTAAGCATTCAGGCTTTCAATATCCCGGTAATCCTCTAACTGATCAAAATAAGCATTACACATGCCAAGTTCTTCCCCCTGATAAACATATGGCGTTCCCTGCATCATACGCAGACAGGTTCCCAGCATTTTTGCTGAAATTTCCCGATACTGTTCACTGTCATTTCCAAACCAGGAAACCGAGCGCGGCTGATCATGATTGGATAAAAACAAACTGTTCCAGGCTTTCCCTTCCAGTCCGGTCTGCCATCTGGATAAAATCTTCTTCCATACCGGAAGCGGCATCTTATGGCTGTCCCATTTACCGTAATGGTTGTCTGCCTCCGGTCCTCCTCCGGTATGTTCGAACTGGAAAACCATGTTCAGTTCGCTGCCATCTGCATTTGCATATTTTTTGCCTCTTCCAGCGTCACTCCGGATGCCTCGCCCACTGTGATCAGATCATAGTGGGAAAGCACTTTACGGTTCATTTCTTTTAAATACTCATGCACATGCGGACGATTTCGCACAACCACTGTCTGCGTATCCGGTTTCTCCCGGAATTCCATCCGGCAGTCCTTCCGGTTTGGAGATCAGGCTGATCACGTCCATACGGAATCCATCAATGCCTTTTTCACACCACCAGTTCATCATCTCAAATACCCGGTCCCGCACTTTTGGATTGTCCCAGTTGAGATCCGGCTGTTTTTTCGAAAACAGATGCAGGAAATACATATCCGTCTGTGGATCATATTTCCATGCCGAACCACTGAAACAGGACCCCCAGTTATTCGGCTCTTTTCCGTCTTTTCCTTTTCTCCAGATATAAAAATCGCGGTATGGATTATCCACGCTCTTTCTGCTTTCCACAAACCATGCATGCTCATCGGATGTATAATTGACAACCAGATCCATCATGATCTTAATTCCCAGCTCATGTGCCCGTGCAAGCATTCTGTCATAATCTTCCATGGTTCCGAATTCTTCCATGATTGCCTGATAATCGCTGATGTCGTATCCATTGTCATCGTTCGGTGACTGATAAACCGGGGACAGCCAGATCACATCAATTCCAAGTTCTTTGAGGTACTCTAATTTTTCTGTAATACCATTGAGATCCCCGATGCCGTCTCCATTTGAATCCATAAAACTCCGCGGATAAATCTGATATACAACCGCTTCTTTCCACCATGCCATATTCAATACCGTATCCTCCTTGCCTCTCTCATATTTGAATACCTGCATTATACGGCATTTTTACGGAATTTTCTTTCACATTACTGCGCAAAAATAAAACAATTCTGCCCTCATTTCTACGCTTAGATTATTTTTGTTTCCTCCAGCTGTTCGGTAAACGCTTCGTTCATCCGGATAATCGGTTTGCGAAGTACAAGTCCCATAAAAGTGCAATCACCAGGAAGATGCCAAGTTTTGCCAGATCCATCCAGTAATCGTTCCCATAACAGCCTCCAACCGATTCCCGCAGGGCTGCCATACTGTGGGTAAACGGCAGAAGCGGATACACAGCCCGGAAAAATTTCGGAGCACATTCAATCGGGAAAGTTCCACCGGTTCCCGCAACCTGCATAACAAGTAAAACCACACTGCCTGCTTTTCCGATATCTCCAAATGAAACCGTCAGCGTATAACTGATCGTGACATAGACTATACTTGAAAACCAGCACCCAAATAAAAACAGAAACGTATGCGCACACTGAATCCCAAGATAATACAGATCTCCCAGTGCAATCAGCGTACTCTGCAACAGACCAAGAATCAGAAATATGATCCAGCGTCCAAGATAAATTTCATGAATTTTGACATTTTTCAGTCCCATCTTTTTTATGCTTTCCTCGGAAACGGTCACTTTTAACATCGCAACCAGCACGATTCCGCCGATCCAGATAGAAAGTGTCGAATAAAACGGTGCCATGGAAGAACCATAATTATCAATCGGATAAATTTTCTTTGTATTCAGTTCCACCGGAGCCGACAGGAAAGCACTGACTCCGGACTTATTATCATAGATCATATGTTCCAGATCCGCATAATCCCCGTTGTCTTTTGCTTTCGTGAGCTTATCCGTAATCTTTTTTTTTTATTTGCAGATTTACGTAAAAGTTTACCGGAATCATCCAGACAGGTCTGTATTTCTGACAGATCCGATCCTGCAGTGTCCGTTAACGTGTAAACACCCTTTGCACTTGCATTGATCTGTTTCGTCAGACCTGTAAGATCTGCAGAGGTATCTCCGACCGAATCTGCAAGTTTCTGCAAAGTTCCTTTTACATCATTTTCATATTCTTTGCTGATCTGCTGCAGACGTTTCTGATTTTCTTTTACAAGGGCATCCAAAGCTTTCTTGTCAGAGATCAGGCTGGTTGTGGACTTCTTCATGGAAGCCGCAGTATCGGTCAGATCATCCCGCAGTTCTTCCTGTTTTTCAATAGAACGGTTGATCTTTTCAATCATAGGCTATATTGAGGAATCGGTTTCCGGATGTTTTCCCGAAAGCTTGATCAGATGATCCCGGAGTGTTGTAAATGACTTGATGTTTTTATCCACCGTCTTTGCTGCTTTTACAAGGGTATCTGCTGTATCCTCACTGCCATTTATTCCATCTTCCACCGTCTGATCCAAAAGCAGGCTCATTTCAGAATATACCTTTTGGCCTGCTTTCAGTGCTTTGCCCACGCTCTCGGTCGCACTGCTTATTGTCGTTTTCATATCGGTAAACGTCTTTTTGGAATTTTCCAGAATCTGTTTTCCATCCGCAGACTCTGTTTTCAGTTCTTTTAAAAAATCAGAAGACGCATTCAGCAGGGACTGGGCAGAAGACGTAATCCCCGAAAAAGTTTCCAGCGTGGACGCAGTCATATCCATGTCATCCGATGCATCCCCAAGATTGTGGATCAGATTATCCACCAGCCGGTCTGCTCCGTTTGCCTCAGCCATATTAGAGACCGACTGAAACACCGTCATTGCCGTGTCGGATATTGTCTTTATAAATACCTGATTCACCTGTTTCTGGATCGCGGTTGCACCCTTGTCGGTCACTTTTTGGTGCAATCGCATTTTCCTTGGCATTGGAATAGTAAATAATTTCCGGCTTTTGAATCTGATCGGAAAACAGACTCATCATCTGGGTACTGAATTTCTCCGGAACAACAATCGCCGCATAATATTGTCCGGATTTTACCCCCTCCATTGCCTTTTCTTTGCTGGTAAATACCCAGTCCATCTGTGTATTTTCCCTTAGTGCGGAAATCACCTGTTCCCCTACATTAATCTCAAGGGGAATCAGACTTCCGGTATATCCCTCATCCACACTTGCCACCGCGACCTTTAAATTTCCCGTATTGTTATACGGGTCCCGCTTGCCGCAATATTAAACCATGCATACAGACACGGAACGACAAGGACACCGATGACAACAATCATTGCGATTACATTTTTGCGAATCCGTTTCACGTCGTCGATGAAAATTTTCAGAATGTTTTTCATTTGCTGTTCTCCTCCTTCAAAATTTTCATCAGTTCCTCAGAACTCATCTCTCCCAAAACAGATTTCTTTTTCATCTCTTCATGTAGATATTCCACAATCAGCAGATACAGTATCAGTGCAAGTAAAGAAACGATCCACAAAATCAGATAAACCAGTTTGGATTCCAAACTAAACATCAAAATCAGAAATACGAGTGGTATGACCATCATACAGATAAAACCGGAGCGTACCATGACCGGATAATATTTTTCAAATGCGAGTGTTTTCTCTGTTAATTTCTTTCTCCACGCATCATCTTTCATAATCACCTGCATAATCCGCTGCAGCTGTGGATTATCCCTGCCTTTGGAATCCGTCTCACAGATCATCAGATCGGTTTCTGCAAGTCTGACATCAAACAGATGATTCAGATTCATCAGAAGCGGACGGAGTACAAGCCCGATAAACAATGCGACCAGTAAAAATACCAGCAGTTTTCCAAGGCTGCTTCTATAAGTATGATGATAGTATCCGACAATACACTCCCGCATTGCGCTGATTGAATAAGAAAACGGAAGCAGCGGATGAAGTTTCTGGAAAAATTCCGGCATCATTTCAATCGGATACGTTCCGGAAGAACCCGGAATCTGTAAAATTACCAGAAGAACCGCCAGTGCTTTTCCCATGTGCTTAAACGTCGATGCAAGTGCAAAGATCAGATTCACATAAACAAAGGAAGTTAACATTCCAGCAAGAATAAATTTTACTGGATGCAGACACTGTACTTTCAGCAGAATGATATCTCCCGCACATACGATAGCTCCCTGAATCAGTCCTATGATAAGAAACAGCAGAATACGCCCGAAATACGCACTTGTCGGTGTAAAATCCGGCACTTCTTTGTCCCGGTCTACTTCCTGTTTTAAAATAGAAACCAGTATCAGTCCACCTACCCAGAGTGCCAGGTTTGTATAAAACGGGGTCATTCCTGTTCCGTAATTTTCCACCTCATACAGGACATCCGTCTTTATATTTACCGGAGAAGACATAAAATCGGAAATGTCTTTGGCATCAATCTTTTCCAGTGACAGGATATTCTGATACATATCCGAATTCTGCAGTGTCTGCAGATCCGTGACAATTTTCTGCAGTTTCTGATCCACCTGACCCATAACATTGCCCGTCTGCGTAAGTACTTTGGAGCTGCTGTGCAATGCAGATTTTAACTGATCCAGCAGATCTCTCATCTGTTTTGTCATGGATGTTATGCTATGTAAGGTTGTTGACAGATCCCCGCTTACATTCGCCAGACCTTCCAGTGACTGATCCAGCTGCGGGTAAATATTTTTGCTGAAATCGATCCTGCTGTCCTGAAAACTCTCACGGTTATCCTCTGCAAGCGTTTCCAGTGAACTTCTCGTATCTTTGGAATTCTTTAACACTTTCCGCATACTGGTATTTGCACTTTTCAATGAATTTACCAGTTTCTGCGCAGAAATGCTCTGCGTCTGCAGCTGTGAGATTTCCTGTCCGACAGATGCTGATAACTGTGTATCTTTTCCAAGATTCTGATTTAACTTTTCCAGATCTTTGAGAAGCTGGGCATTTTTCTCATTGATCCGGGTAATCGTATCGAGACTGTCCCCAACCGCAAGATTTGCCTTATCTGCCTTTATCTCAAACTTATTCAGACTCTTAGAAGCCGAGGACGAAACTTCATCCAGAAAAACTTCCCCGCCGGTCAGCCCATTGGAGAACTGTTTATAAAATTTTCCAAGTGCCGTCTGACTTTTTTCCAGCAATACAGAAGTTTCTTTTAAAGAAGAAGAGCTGTCCTTTGCTGCCTCATCCACCTGATCCAAAGACTCCTTGATTTCTTTGATCTGTGCATCGGATTTATCTACTTTTTTCTGAAATTCTTTTACCAGCTTCTGATAATCCGTTAAATTATTCTGAACTTCGGTAATGGCAGATGTCAGTTCCGACTGTGTATCGTCCAGTCCTCTGGTAATACTGTCTGCGGAAGACTTTACAATTTCTGATACTGCCGAAGATGCCGTGGCGGAAAATGTGTCGTTGATCTGCTGTTGCACCGTTGTCGCACCGGTATCCGTAATCTTCGGTGCAATTGCATTTTTCTTTTCATTGACATAATAGTCCAGCTTCGGGCGTTTCAGGTCTCCGGAGAGAATACTTACCAGGGAACTGCTGAAATTCTCCGGAATGACGATTGCCGCATAGTAATCTCCTGCCTGAACACCTTCTTTTGCTTTCTCTTCACTGACAAACTGCCAGCCCAGCGACTTGTTTTCTTTCAGTTTTTCAACAATCGAATCGCCTGCATTCATCGTGATTACATCGGTTTTGGCCCCTGTATCGCAATTGGCAATTGCCACCCTGATTCCCGAAGTATTTGCATACGGGTCCATGTTTGCGGCAATATTAAACCATGCATACAAAGACGGCAGGAGACATACGCCGATCATAACCAGTGTCGCGGCACGGTTTTTTAACAGACGTCGCACATCCCTGCGGAAAATCTGAAATGCTGTCTTCATTCATTACCTCTTTCTATTCTCAGTTTCTTAATGAAAAAAGGAAAATGGCTTTTTCAGCCATTCCCCTTTTTTATTATAAAGAGTTCTATATGAATGTTCAACCGAAACTTGAAAATTATTAGAACGCATTATTTGGACGCAGATATTAGAATTTTCTCTGTTCACAGAAAACCTATCTTCCTAAAATCATGTCCTTATTTTTTCATCATTGCATACCTTATCATGCCGGCAAACAACAACAAGAGTCCAACCATAATCACTACAGTTGCCGCAACACAAAACCATAACGCGCCCTGCACACCAGAGGCAAAGATCCTGTAATACAATGCAGACGCACAGCCTCCAATGACAAGCCCTATAGCAATGCCATTCCTTCCATATCCGAAAAACTCTTTTGCAAGCATCTGTTTCTCCTGCTTCGGTGTCATGCCGACCGAGCGCAGAATGACAAATTCCCGTCTCCGCTGCCACAGATCGGTCAGCACCGTATTACAGATGTTCATCACACCGATTAAAAGCACTGCAAGCAAAAATCCATAGAGTGCAATTCCATCTACAAACAACAGCATATTGTTTTCCCGGTTCTGCAGATCGCGGTTTCGGATTTCCTCCGGATAAAAATCATAGGTTTTTTCCAGTGCCTGTGTGAGCGTTCCCGGATCGGTACTGGCGTATTTTACGGTAATTTTTGCACCACCCTGCGGATCATGGGCATCGAGCCATGCATCACTGACAATGATGGTTCCGGAATCTGTATAGCCCTGCGACGTATCGACCCCAAACGGCCGCCTGGTTGTGACTGCTGCGATCTGCACCTGATCGGTCATGTCCGGCGTTTCCTCCCTCTGTTCTTCGTGGCAGAACTGTCCCCTGATCCAGTCGCCTGTTTTGTAATCTGTCACCTTCCATGTGGTTTCCTTTCCATCCCAGTACCCGGCATACGCATTGTAAAATATCGCACAATCTTTTGCCGTTTCATAGGAAAGTCCCAGTTCTTTCAGGTAATTGCGGTACGCTGTTTCTCCGACTGCCAGTACCTGGATCACTGCAGTTGTCTCATGTTTGAGATCCGGTGCTCCATTTCGTCGGATATGCGTCTGTGTATACGGCACATCTTTCGTATTTACCACATATGCCGCCGTCCGCAGAACTGCCGCTTCCGTGACGCTTTTTTCCTTTGTGCTCTGCAAAACCGCAGACCGGGTTACCTCCCAGCTTCCCTGCACATCCACCGAAACATTGGCATGATCGTCAAACATATGGTTGCTTTGTTCTACCGAAATCGTCTGTACTCCCATAAAATAGGATACCAGAATAAAAAGCGCCGTACATCCTGCGATTGCAGCCGTGATCGTCCGCTTTTTTGCCCGGCGGCTTTTCTTTGCCTGCCCGCGCATTGCCGCAACCGGAGAACTTTTTGCCGCCTGTTTTGCCGGACGGCGCGCGGAAAGAACAAGAGTGACAGTTGAGAGTAAAATACCGGCGATAAGCATCTGCCATGCCACATGAACATGCAGATACTGTACGGTATTCTGCCCGTACAACAACGCTTTGATAGCAAAAATTCCGCCTGTCGAAAGCAACAGTCCCAGCACACTTCCCAGGGGAATTGCGGTGCGCCCTGTCAGAAATGCCTCGTAATACACACTTTGCCGAATCTGCCGCGGTGTGGCACCGACCGAGGCAAGCATGCCGTAACTCTTTCGCTTTTCCTCCATGGAAATAGCAAAGCTACTACCGATGCAGCTTACCGCCGCTGCCAGAATGATAACATTTGTGACCGCAACTGCAAGATAGAGCATGTGATACGCCGACTGGCCGATATCCATACGCTCAAATCTTATCAGCCCCCAGTTTTCATAAAACCGGTACGGAGGCCGCTCCATCAGATCATTAATCTGGCGGTTTGTGATGCGTTCATCTTTGATAAACGGAAATTTCTGTACGCCGGGGGTAAGTGTAACACCCACAATATCCGCTGTCCTCTGTGCCCGGTCACGCAGCCCTGCTTTCGTGTACTTGCAATAAATATCCGTGCGCTGCATGTACTTTTCCGGGATATTATCTCCCTTTGGATTCAGATATGTAATTACACTGTAGCCCGGTGCTGTCCACTCCTCAAATCCAAAGTTCGGACGCTGCACAATGCCAACCACCTGAAAAGATGCCGTTAATTTCTTTTTCAGTTTTTCTCCCGTTCGGTAACCACTCGACTGTGTCAGTACATTCCCATTCTTATCCTCACGTTCGGAAATGTTCAGTGTGATCGTATCCCCCACACGATATTCCACACCACCGTTCGTCATCATATGCCGGGAAAGCAAAATCTCATGATCGTTTTTGGGCATACGTCCCTTGATCAGATGCAGGGCATTTTTCTGCATGGCCCGATTGTCCATTGCGGTCAGATACACATACGGTTTATCGGGATTTTTACTGCCGGAAAGCTTTGCATACCCCAGCCCGACACTCTGGTATGCGGTCGCAACCTTGCGGTTATTTACAATGTGATCCGCCTCCTCACGCGGCACATCGTAAAATACATAGTCATAATCTCCGCTTAAATCCTTTGCATATTCGATCAGTCCCGCCTGACAGGACGAAGCAAAGGAAAAAACTGCGGCAAACAACGCCGTGGCAATGCAGGTTGTGATCCACACGGCAATGGTCTGCCGTCTGTTTTTCTTTCGCTCACGGATTGTCCGTTTTTTCATAATGGAAGTAACCATGCCTATCCCTCCCTTATGATTTTTCCATCTTCAATGACAATCACACGGTCGGCGGTCTTTGCGATCTCGAGATTATGCGTGATCATAATGATGGTCTGTCTGTATTCCTGATTCGCTCTGCGCAGCAGCTCAACGATCTCGTCACTGTTCTTTTTATCCAGATTTCCGGTTGGTTCATCTGCCAGAACAATTGCCGGACGGTTGATCAGTGCCCGCCCGATGGATACGCGCTGCTGCTGTCCGCCGGAGAGTTCTTCCGGAAGATGCGTTTTTCTTCCGTTAAGTCCCAGCTCATCGATCAGTTTATCCAGACGCTTTTTATCCACCGTCTGTCCGTCAAGTTCACACGGCAGTGTAATGTTTTCCTCCACATTTAATGTCGGGATCAGGTTGAAAAACTGATAGATCAGACCGATCTGCCTGCGCCGGAAAATTGCCAGTTTTTCCGTGCTCAGCGTGTAGATGTCTTCTCCCTGTATCCAGACTTTCCCCTCCGTTGGCTGATCCACGCCGCCTAACATATGAAGCAGTGTCGATTTTCCGCTTCCGGAACTGCCGACAACTGCCACAAATTCGCCCTGTGCGACGGAAAGAGACAGATCATTGACTGCGGTCACACTTGTATTGCCTTTGCCATAGATCTTCGTAAGATGTTCTGCTCTTAAAATTTCCATTGTGTTTTTCCTCCTCTACAGGTTTCATCTTACGGATGGCAGGTGACATCTCCGTGACATTTTTCAAATTTGTCAGGTTATTTTAAGTATTTTATGATAAAAACGTTGTATCCATTTTCGGATTCAACACTCAGATAAGCATTTTGTTTTTCAAGAATGGCTTTTGCAAGGGGCAGTCCGATTCCGATATTGCTGCTTCCATCGTTTGCGGCACTGTAATAGCGTTCAAAAATTTTCTTTATCTTTTCTTTTGTGATCGGTGCCCCCGGATTTGCTATGGAGACAGACGTATAAACTGCATTATCCGAAAACGTTACCGTCACGGTTTCGCCCTTTTTGCTGTGCTCAATGGCATTTTTCAGAATGTTTTGTACCGCTTCGCGGTTCCAGTCCAAATCGCCCACCCGCAGCACCTGTGCTTCCATGCCGCAAACGCGGATTTTTACGCCTTTCAGTTCCGCAAAAATTTCCAGATGATCGATTGCCTCCGTAAGCATCCGGTTGACGGAAAACGGCTCTTTTTTCAGTGCAACCATTCCCGCATCCAGCCGGGACAGTTTTAACATAGCTACGATCATCCAGTTCATGGAATAAATCTGCCGGGAGACTTCGCGCAGAAAACGCCTGCGGGTTTCCGGCGGCATCTGCTCATTTTCATTGAGGTTATCCAGCAGAATGGATGCTGAAGTAAGCGGTGTTTTCAACTGGTGGGAAATGTCCGCAACCGATTCTGCAAGCGCGGTCTTTTTTTCTTTTGCGTGGTCGGATTCTTCTTTTAGAAACAGCGTGATCTTGTAAAGCTGGTTTTTCAGATGGCTTAGTTCATCCTCCGTGTTGTCCGCCAGTGCCAGATCATAATGACCACGGACGATTTCTTCCATGTAATCCGACAGTTCTGCAAGTTTACGACTCCGCCGTATCTGATAAATGAAAAACAGACCTCCGGCTGCAAGTTCCGCCAGCAGCACACCGCCAAGCGTCCTCAAAAGAATCCTGCGTTCCATGGTTTTTGTTCCGGCAATCACCGGTTCCGACTCTGATATGCCATAACTTTGCAGGATTTTTTCTGCTTCTTTTATTTCTTTCTGATGGGATTTCTGATATGCATGCGGGTGCTCTAAAATGTGCATGCACTCTGAGATTTTTTCCTGTCTGGATTCCTCTGTGTCAATGCCATCGTTTTTCAGTACGATGCCAAGCATTGCAGTTACTGCCTCATTTTCCCGCGCCCTGTAGTTGCGAACCACCAACGTGGTCACAGTTCCTGTAAGAAGTAAAATTATAACACTGCACAACAGAAACCATTGAACAAATTTCTTTGCTTCTTTATTTTCGTATTCCATTATTTATCACTGTAATGTCCTTTGCATTGTACCACTTCAATCATCCCATCCGTCACTTCATAAACCAGACGGTCTTTCTGATTAATTCTGCGGCTCCATTTACCACTCAAATCGCCCCGTAATCCTTCCGGTTCTCCCTTCCCATCGAAAGGCGTCCTTTGTATATCTTTGGGCAGTTCATTTATTTTTTCAATGTCTTCCTGTCCTGCATCTGCCAATACAAATAGTCCTTCCATGCCTCCTCCGAAAATGTAATTTTACTCACCCGCCATAGCCTCCAGTTCTTCCATCGTTTTTACCACAACCTTCCCCTCTTTGATCTGGCGATCGGATTCCCGAATGTGTTCCAGATTGGTTTTCGAATAGAATGGATCCTGTGGTGCTTCAATTTCAAACGGAATTTTCCGTTCTCTCAATGCCTTTTTCGTATACACCATATAAAATGTGGAAATATTCATTCCCATTGCTTCACACATTTCATCCAGTTCCTTTTTCATCTCATCATCCATACGCAAACTAATTGTTGTCATATTCTCACACCTTTCTGCAATATTTAATACATATGCTTTCATTTTACATATATTATATTCTTTTTTATGAAAATTATCAATATTTTGTCACAGATTCAGCCGATACCCGATCCCACGCACCGTGATAATCACATTCCCCTCTTTGTCGCATAGTTTTTCGCGCAGACGCTTCATTGTAACGGTCAACGTATTGTCATTGACAAAATTTCCTGCCATATCCCAGATTCCGTTTAAAATTTCCTCGCGCGTAAAAATTTTATGCGGATTGGAAAATAAAGTCATAAGAATTTTGTATTCGAGCTTTGTCACCGCGATCGGTTCCCCGTCCCGATAGACTTTGCCCGTGTCCGGTTCCACCGCAATATTTCCACAGGTCAGCCGCCGGATTTTTTCGGTTATCCTGCGCAGCACATTGCGGATGCGCGACACCAATTCCCGATTTCGAAACGGCTTGATCACATAATCATCCGCTCCGAGATCAAATCCGAGCACCACATCTTTTTCCTCATCCTTTGCCGTCAGAAAAATGACCGGTGCAATGTCATGTTCCTTAATTTTCCTGCACAGATCAAATCCGTTTCCATCCGGAAGGGAAACGTCAAGAAGCACAAGATCCACCTGCCTGCTGGCAAGAAGATCCTGTGCTTCTTTCTTTGTTTTTGCCGCTAAAAACGTATATTGTTCTTCTGTCAGAAGATATTCTAACCCCATGATGATTGACTCGTTATCCTCGATCAGTAAAATTGTCTCATTCATACTGCCTTTTCCTCTGTTTTTCAACATTCTGCTTATTATAATAAAAGAAACGAAAGGAAAAGTCCAGCCATCCATCAGACTTCCAGCCGGTGGTATCTTCGTTTTCCCACAGCCATCAAGCAGACCGCAGCCGTTCCACTGCAGAATAACACGGCAAATTCATTTCCTGCAAACGACAGGCACAGATCATTTTCCATAAACCAGCCTCCGCTGGTTACATACAGTACTGTGGGATTAAATAATTCCCGGATAAGATCCCACACATTTCCCATCTGCACATAGGCAAGCAGATATGCCCCCATAAAAAGAAGACCCAATACCGCAAACGAAAAATAACTGTTCTGTAAAACAACTGCACTGCGGCAGTAACAGCCGCAACGATCCCAAGCAGTCCCACAAGCACCACCAGCGCAAGCAAAAGATAACGCCACTGCTCCAGCCACCAGAACGTGACAAACGGATACATCATCTGCAGCCGCGGCTCTGCAACCATACATGCCGCCACCGGAACATGCCACAGGTTCTGAAACGGAACCGCTGCAAAAAAATACCAAGAGGGTAAACACTGTAAGCAGTCCTGCATAAAACAGCCCGCACAACGTTCCTGCAAGCATTTTCTTTTCCATCATTTTCTTTCCGGTGGTGGTCGCTAAAACCAGATCCTGCGTCTTATATATCCTCTCATAATCCATCAGATACAGCATCGAAAGAATCATCAGAACCGCGGTCTGCAAAATCAGCTTCTTCCACAGTTTTCCATACAAAGTGGAGTGCAGTTTATACCAACTTCCCGGATAAAAGGCATACGTGCCTTCCCCTGTTTTTCTGATCTGTTCCACCCGCTTCTGCAACCTGTCATAATTGCGCACAATCCACATTCCCCAGGCTCCTTGCGGTTCATATCCACTCTTTTTTTCTTTCTGTTCCAGAATCTTACGCATATCCAGTGTATCATACATTCCGCCATAGGTCTTTTTATAGTCCGCATAGGCACTTTCATACTCCGGGCTTGCCGTCTCCTCATCCGTCACAGCCACATGCATCTGCCGCAGTTCCTTTCTCATGCCGGCATTTCCCACATAGGTATAGATACTCAAAAACTGAAACAGCCCGAATGTGATACAGACAATCCACAGAAACGGATGCCGCAGACATTTTCCACACTCTTTTTGCAAAAGGCGCATTCTTTCTCTCCTTTACACTCATCTATCGTCAGAGATCTCTGTAATGATCCCTGTGCATTTTCCACCACAGCACGCACGCGCATGCCAAAATCCACCCCAGAATCCAAAGCTCTTCTGAATAAGGCAGGCTATTTTCATCCATCGGCTTCTGAAACAGATGTACAAAAATGTGTATTAGCAAAAAGCCAATCCCTGCGCATGCCGGAATGGCAAATGCAATTCCCGCAATGTAATTGCCTGCCGTTCTTCCGATCAGGTAAATCAAAACAACCGCAGCCAGCACAAACACAAACACCAGCAGCATGTAAAGCAGCATATAGAAACCAAATGGCAGATTTTTACACCACAACTGCAGTCCCGTATCGTCGATACAATCGCCTTTCCAGAATACCGCCAGTCCTTTTATGACGTAAACCAGTACATAAATATCAAATTGTACGATTCCCACAAAACCGCAGCAGGCCACAAGTGCCTGAAACTGCCTGTCAAAAAGTTTCCGCCCGGTAGCAGTCGTTGCATACAACGGCAGCACATGACATAACCGTTCCCGTATCAGATACGGCAGTGCAAGGATTGCAAAACAAATCAGAAGCAGAATTCCCATCATTCTCATATCTTTTTCTACAATATAAAAAATTCCACCCGGCATTAGAGAGATACTGTCTCCATTCTGTAAATTTTTGTATTCATCCAGCCGATCGAGCACCTGAAGTTCAAAAACAGTTTTGACCCTTTTGAATCCTCAAAGACCAGACGCGACAGTTCCTGATCGATTTTCTTTTCCTCATCGGTTAAAGTATCCTTATCAAAAAATGTTTCCTGTGTCTTCGAAAATTCCTGATAATTCGTAATTTTTGCATCTGCAAGAACCGGATCCGCCGCAATGATCCGGGTGTATGCCTCTTCCAGTTCTTTTCTTTTTTCATCCAGCTTCGACCAGTCCTCACGCGGCAGCGAAGTTCCCCAGCTTTCGATCAGTTCGGCGTAAAACGGCATATCATACTGGGAATCTGTTGTCTGCCCTCCCGCCGGATAAATCGTCACTTCCAAAAACAAATGATAAAACAGCACCGTAAATACTGCTATAACAAGCAATACCCGGATATCCATGATTTTTTACATTCTTTTATCAATATTTTCATGCCGGTTCCTCCTGATATGTAACCAGAAATACATCTTCCAGATTCGGCGTACAATTCCTGCTGCCTTCCTCCGGCTTGCTGCTGTAATAACGCACCTGCATATGTTCCTGCTCCTGCCGCACAGAAAGAATCAGATGCGTGTCTTGAAATGCATCAAACGCACGGTCTTCCATCACGCACTCATACACCTTTCCATCAAGCGTTTTACAAATATTGGAAACCGTGTCCATCCGGTATAGTTTACGTTCTTTTAACAGAATCACCTGATTGGCATTCGACTCAATATCCGACACAATATGCGTGGAAAGAATGACAATCCGGTCGGCTTTGACAACGTTGACAGGATATTGCGGAAGCGCGCCCGCTCCTTTGGATCAAGTCCCGCAGTCGGTTCATCCAGTATCAGAATTTTCGGATCATTTAACATTGCCTGTGCAATTCCCACCCGCTGGATCATTCCTCCGGAAAATTTTTTCATTTTTTGTCTGCCACATCAGAAAGTCCGACCAGTTCAAGCAGTTGTTCTATCTTTTCTTTTGCGGTCTGCTTTGGCATATTTTTAAGTGCTGCCAGATAATCCAGATACTGCACGGGTGTGTTGTTTTTGTAATATCCAAACTGCTGCGGCAGATACCCCAGCAGATCCCGGTATTTTTCCCCGAGTTTTGCAACAGGAATCCCATCCCATAAAATTTCTCCCTGTGTAGGAACCAGCAGGGTTGCAATCATTTTATGAGAGTTGTCTTTCCCGCACCGTTTGGGGCAAGCATTCCGTAAAGCCCATGCTCCATCTCAAGACTGATGTCTTCCACCGCCGGAAATTTTCCGTAACTTTTGCTAACATGCGAAAGAGTAAGCATCTTTTTTCTCCACCTTTCCTATTGATACGAACAAAAGACAAAAGCTTGCGGCAGTGACCGCGCCGTGCACCGCCAGCGGAACCGATGTAAAAAGAAACATCTGCACGCCAGTTCCCGCAAGCCTTGCAATCACGCACACACACGCCCAGACTGCGATCAGACCTGCATAAAACAGACCACCCGCGCCTTTGTGGCAGGCATATACACAGACCGAAGCAAACAAAAACACACTGCTGCTTCCCACCAGAACCATACTCACAAATGCTTTTCCCGAAACATCCGTAAATAAAGCTGCTCCGGTCACATTGACCAGTATCATGATCACGCCTGCATACAGCATGCGAAGTCCCGACAGATAACTCTGGGAATAATGAAGCGAGCCGATCAGCTCCTGCATGTGGTTCTGCGCATCCAGCCACCATGCCAGCACCGCAAACACCAGAAAACAGACCGGAAATCCTAAAAACACGATTATCATCTGCGTTTCGGGCTGCTTTGCATATGACTGTCCAAGCCATCCGATTCCCAGATACAGACAGGCAACTATAAGCCAGATACTTCCGCTCTGATAAAATATGGCACGAATGCCCGGTCCCCAGTAAATTTCTTTGCTTCTTTCCCACAGACTCTGCCGCTTTGGTATTGCTTTTTCCACAATCGCACGACATTCCTTCTGCATAACGCTATCCTCCGGGAATTCTACTGGAAGCAGTGGTATCTTCTGTTCTTTCTTCCATTCCTTTTCCTTCATCTTTGCACCTCCTGCCGAATCCTTTTTAACATCTGGTAAAACCGGGTCTTTACGGTACTCTCCGCAAGATCCATCTCCTCTGCAATCTGCGCAAATGTCTTCTCCTCAAAGCATTTTTTCTGAAAAATGCGAATCCATTCGCGCTCATAGGAAACGACAATATCCATAATCCGGCGAATCTCTTCTTTTTTGAACCATATGCTCCGCCAGATCACGCACAGTTTTTTCCTCCTCTGTTTCCCATTGCAGGGGCTGCTGCAGTTTTCCTTTTTATAACTTTTGCTGCGATAATAATCCGTGATCCTGTTGGCTGCCACACGGTATGCCCAGGTGCGGAAGCCCGCCTTTTTCATCAAACGCATAAATTCCCTGCAAAACCGTAATAAAAATTTCCTGTGTCAAATCAAGCGCAAGTTCCCTCTCTCCGGTTTGCCGGTAGGTAAACGCATAGATTTCCCGGTAGTATCGCTGGATCAGTTCATCCGCCGCTTTTTTATCCTGTTTTTCTTAATTCTGCGGATTAACTGGTTGTCTGTCTGCATGCATGTTCACCGCCTTTATCTCCGTTCAGTCAGATATACGAAATATGATACAAAATAGTTGGGATTCTGAAAAGATTTTTCAAAAACAAAAAAGAGCCGGTGCAAAATCAATTTGCACCGGTTTCCTTTTGTAACACTTTTTATGCTTCCTTCCGCAGTTCCTTTGCCGCCTCCACAAGATGTTTCAAGCTGGCAACGGTCTCCGGTACGCCGCGGGTTTTAATCCACAGTCCGGATTTACCCAGAGCTTCTCCGGAGCGATACGGGTGAGCATTTTTTCAAGTGCTGCCTTGATTTCCTCTACTGACGGTACACGTGGGGAATGGATATCGTACACGCCCGGTCCTATACCTCCGTCTTGAAATGGTTCTCCTTTAAAGAATCCAGAATCACCAGATCGGAACGGGATGCCTCAAACGTAATGACATCGGCATCCATGTCGTCGATTGCGCGGATGATATCGGTAAACTCGCTGTAGCACATATGGGTGTGGATCTGTGTCTGTGCGTCCACACCGCTGTGTACCAGCCGGAATGCCGGAATTGCCCAGTCAAGATATTCTTTGTACCAGTCACTCCTGCGCAGCGGAAGCTTCTCACGGAGCGCCGCCTCGTCAACCTGGATCACACGGATACCGTTTGCCTCAAGATCGAGCACCTCATCCCGAATGGCAAGTGCGATCTGATAGGTGCTTTCCTTTAAGGAAATGTCCTCACGCGGAAAAGACCAGTTTAAAATCGTAACCGGACCGGTCAGCATGCCCTTCATCGGCTTCTTTGTCAGGCTCTGTGCATAAACGGACCAGTCCACGGTCATCGGCTTTTCGCGGGATACATCCCCCAGATGACTGGCGGCTTCACGCAGCGGGTACCATAAGACTGTACCCACGCTTTCTCTGTAAACAGATAGCCGCTCAACTGCTCACCGAAATATTCCACCATATCATTTCGCTCAAACTCACCGTGTACCAGCACATCCAATCCGATTTCTTCCTGAATCTGCACCCAGTCTGCGATTTTCTTTTGATTAAATTCTACATAGGCGTCTTCACTGATCTCTCCCTTTGCGACGTGCTGTGCGGTTCTTCTTGACATCTGCAGTCTGTGGGAAAGAACCAATCGTTGTCGTTGGAAATAGTGGCAAAGCAAACGCTTTCTTTTGAATTGCTTCGCGCTCTTTAAACGCTGGAAGTCTGGTAAAATCTTCCTCCCTGATCGCTGCTACACGCTTCTGTACCGCAAGGTTTCTGCAATCCGGACGGGTAGCAAACAAAAAGGTATTTTCCAGAAATGCCGCATCCAGTTTGTAATCAACGTCTGCCAGTTTCTTTAACTCTGCCAGTTCCTGCAGCTTCTCCTCTGCAAACAAAGTGCTCGGTATATTTTTCCGGAAGCTTTGTCTCATTTTTCAATGTATATGGCACATGAAGCAGGGAGCAGGAAGTATTTAACACCACATTGATGTTCTTCGCCTTAAGCGCATTGATCACTTCCAAAGTCTTTCCGTAGTGGTTCTTCCAGATATTTTTTCCATTGACAAGTCCTGCAAACAATACCTTATCCTGTGGAAAACCATTTGCTTCTACCAGTTCTTTTGTTCTTCTGCCCTCTAGGAAATCCAGACCGATTCCGTCAAAAGCAAGCGCTGTGATATTGCCATAACAGTCACGCACATCCCCGAAATAGGTCTGTAACAGTACTTTGCCCTGTCCCTTTTTTGCAAGGATTCCCTGATATAAGGTTTCGAATAATGTAACGTCTTCACCAGTCAGATCATGCACCAGATATGGTTCGTCAAACTGTACCCATTCTGCGCCGGCTGCAACAAACTTCTCAAGCAACCCTGCGTATGCAGCGATCACGGCATCTGCATAATCTGTGGCCTGTTTCTTTCCCACAGACTGCAGGAGTTTTAACAGGGTAAATGCACCGATGATTACCGGTTTTGTGGTAATGCCAAGGGCTTTTGCCTCTGCAAACTCGTCAAAGGGCTTGGTTCCGGCAAGTTTGATCTCTGTATTATCATCGATTTCCGGTACCATGTAATGATAGTTGGTGTTGAACCATTTTTTCATGGCAAGTGCCTTGACATCTCCGGCTGCTCCCTGATACCCCCTTGCCATGGCAAAATAGGTATCCAGTGCAGAAAGTCCAAGCTTTGTGTAGCGCTCTGGAATAATATTGAATAATACTGCCGTATCCAATGTCATATCATAGAAAGAAAAATCATTTGACGGAATGAAATCCAGTCCGGTATTTTTTTGTAATGCCCACTGGGTTTTGCGGATTTCTTTTGCGATATTCTGTAATTCTTCCACAGAAATCTCACCGCGGAAATATTTTTCTGTTGTAAACTTCAGTTTCCGATAATTGATGTTTTCATTATGCTCTCCTGATGTACAATGTTATAAAGTTCATCCAGAGAAGCGGCCACTTCTTTTGTTGCGCTTTAGTATAGCACAAGTCAAATTTATTGCATAATACGATTTTCTACCGGTTTACCATAGTTTCAAACTATATCAGTTTTATTTGACAAACGCCCTCTGGTTTCATATGCTTATTAATAGATTTGTCCCTATTTACATTTGTGTGTCTGATAGCTGTTTTAGTCAATGGTTCTTTATGACATTTACATTGAATATAGAAACATACATTTCTATGGATGGGTTTAACAACATCAAATGTTGCAATGAAATCAACGCCACCATCAAAGCCTGCCTTATATCTTTCTGGGTCAGCTTCATTAAATTGTGGTTTTAAGGTAATGAGTACAAGCATTAACCAACGTCTATGAGGCTATTTTTCAAACACCAAGATATAGAAAATATAAAATATTTTTTAGAAAGGAAAATTTTATAGAAAATAAATTACAGACATTAGCTTGGCTGTAGTCTTTTAAACAGCATATGTTAGACTACTGTTATACAATTGGTATTTATAGAAAAAATCAAACAGCTAGGAGAGCATTTATTTATGAATAGTTTTACATATGCATTGGAACAAAGAAATTTGGAAGAATTAAGAAAGTATCCTAAGGCAGACTTGCACAATCATTTTGTGCTTGGTGGAAATAGAATGTTTATATATCAGAAAACTCGTAAAAAAATTGAGCCATTAGTTAATCCTTTGTCATCAATGGATGAGATGAATCAATGGAGTCAAAAATATATTGATCAAGATTTTAATAGCACTGCGATGAGAAAATTTTTAATCAGAGCAACCTTTGAACAAGCCAAGGAAGATGGAGTAACTGTGCTTGAAATTGGTGAAGATGTGTGGGGGTTAAATGAATTTTTTAATAATGATATTGATGAGTTGGTTAATGCTTTTACAAGTGCTCAAAAAGAAGTCGCTCCCGATATAGAATTAAGGCTCCAAATTGGATTATCAAGACATTGTCCTATCAGTTATTTAGAAGATTGTTTATCGCTTTTTTGGGGAAATAAGAATTTTTATTCTATTGATTTGTACGGTGATGAATTAGCACAACCTATCGAAAATTTTAAAGGAATTTATCGGCGTGCAAAAAAAGAAGGATTAAGGCTAAAAGCGCATGTTGGAGAATGGGGACTGCCAAAGACGTAAGAACAGCAGTAGAGGAATTAGAACTTGATGAGGTTCAACATGGGATAGCAGCAGTCAGCGATGAATCAGTAATCCGCTTTTTGGCAGATAATAAAATCAGATTAAATATTACGCCAACAAGTAATATTTTACTGGGAAGGGTTGCGGATATGGCGGAGCATCCGATTGGAAAACTGTATCGCAGTGGCATCGATGTTACGATAAATTCGGATGACGTATTGATTTTTGATTCCGACGTATCAAAAGAATATCTACGGCTTTATGAGTCTCAGTGCTTAACTGCAGAAGAATTAGAAAACATAAGAAAAAATGGACTGAAACCTATAATTGTATAGACAAATCCTTGTCAATTACAAGAGACATTGAAAGAGCCAGTCCATTCAAGGTGCTGGCTCTTTCAAAATTCAAATCTAATAAATTGCACGACAACTTAGTGAAAAAAATGAATACCCATTAGTGTAAAAATGAATAAAACATGTAGAAACGAATAAATATTCATGTTAGTTTAATCTAATAGGCAGAAGGAACACTTTTCCGAAAAGGGAGATAGATTTTTATCGCCCCAAAAGAGAAACTGATTATGCAGACAAATTTTCATTTATATCCACCGGAATACGATCGTACAACAAACAGCCAATGAAGGATTTCGGGTTCATCGAATCGTTAAAAATCGACTCCATGGTTGTTCTGATCAAAGAAAGCTAGCGCGGATTCGCTGATCTGTCACTGGAAAACTATTTTTCCACAGATGAACAGGTTCTTGATTACCGCCTCGGGGTTGTCGAAGATCTTGTTAACAATCCCAATCTGTACGAAACATTCGGTAAGGCTGTATCCATGATCTACAACATCAACGATATGCGCCGCGCGATGAGTTCCGAATTTACCATTGATTCTTCGCTCCGCTCTGTGCGGTACCTGGAATTATATGTGGAAATCGTCACACTGTTTGCCGATAATTTATCACAGGCTGCGCTGCAATCCGAAGGCATGAAAAATTTCCAGAAAGAAATCAATGGAATTGCACAGAGCAGCGAGTTTCAAACGCTAAGCTCTGAGCTTTCCAAGATGGAAACAAATTTCGGATACTTAAAAAGCGTAACGCTTGGCATCAATTTAGACGGAAATCTCTGCCCGATGGAAGCCGGATATATTGCAACCGAAGTGCTCACCGGCATCGGCATTATCGGCTGCTGTGGGCTTTATGTCACACACATCCACGATCTGACAACAACAACGATGTCTACAATTCCCATCCTGAAAACCGCGGAAAAATTGACAACCTTGTTGCCATGATGGAAAGTAAGGAAGAAGGCACCCGAAGCTACAAGGTGATCCGAACAACCCCGGATGGCTTAAGCTATGCGAAGGATATTGCCAGACGGTATAGGCTGGATCTGGAAGATATTTTAAAGAATTGTAAATAAATCTATGGTAAACCTTGTCCCCATCCCAAATTCACTGTCCACTTCGATGGTTCCGTCATGTGCTTCGATAATTACTTTTGCAATTCAACATAACTGCACCTCCTACCGACTGGCATACAGGATAAATCCAAGTAGTCCGATTACAGCGGTACTTAACTATGCCCGCCAAAATAGAAAACAGCCTGTTGGCTTAGAAAGCACGATAACACTGATACACACGCTCCATCAAAAAATCAGAGGTTCCGGAGGACTAAAATCTCCCACAAAAATACCCTCGAAACTGCTCTCTGGTTGTCCTATATTTAACCACTAAAAATTGGGGAAAACGACTCTCATTTAGCCAAATCTGGTCAAACCACATCATCCCGTTTATGTATAAGAAAACCCCGGAAAACCTTGATTTTCCGGGGTTTGTAAACCTTTGATATAGCCTGAACAGTCGATTAACGCTTGCTGAACTGAGAAATCCCACAGGACAAGGGTTTGCAGAGATAATGTTGCATACTTGTTGTATGCGTAGAACTGTCCACAGAGTTCCAAAACAGCTAATGGTTCTATTATTCTTGCAATCAATTGTCTGCTTAAATATGCTGCGTCATAAAACATACCAATGATATACCGATTTGTCACTAAACTATTTGTTCCTTGCAATAGGGAAGTTCATATAGCGTATCCGGATCAATATCAATGCATTTACAAGCATCTCTATTTCCGCCTATATCCCATGCTAATGTATCATTCATGATCGTACATGTATCAATAAATACCGAAATATCCCTCAATGGTTTGAAAACTTCTTTATCCAACATATTTTTCATATCATAACATACAATTTTTCCATCTTCAAAGTAGACATACACTGTGTAGTCTTTCCTTGGTATCACTTGAACTACCTCAGGAAACATAAACAGCACCTCCTATACAAGTGGATTAATTCTATTTAACGGCTTTCCATCTTTTGATAATTCCCAATTCTGCATCAACTCATCTTGATGTAAAACACACCACGCTAGAATTAACTTTAATTGTCTTGATGGCAAAGCTCCCTTGATGCATCTAGCTGTATCAATTTCAATAATTGCCTTATTCTCATTATACTCCGCATGAAAATGCGGCGGATTATGGTCATCATAATACATTGTAACCCGAATTCCATAAAATAAAGATATTTCCGGCATATATTCACCTCCAAATACTCATTTTGATCTGTTCAAATACAGTATATCATACTTATTCCTTTTTTTATACAAAAACTCCCCAGAACAAAGATCCTGAGGAGTTGTAAATCGTATATAATTGTCCCTAAATATGCTGAATCGTATGATTCCAATTATCTCTTTGTTAACGCTTGCTAAACTTTGGTGCTCTACGAGCTGCTTTGAGACCGTACTAAACATCTCTATGGTGCGTTTTTCCTTGATATTACGGGCTTTTTCGCATTTTCTGTTGTCGGTTGTCCTATTCCTTAACCATAGAAATCGGTGATTTTTCATCGAAATTCTCCTGGTTCAAAGCATCATTCACTACCTCGAAAAGTTCCTCTGGTTTATTATACTTGACCCTCGCGTAAATGTCCATAGTTGTCTTACTATTCTCATGCCCTGCCAAATACTGAACTGTCTTAGGGTCAACGCCCGCATAGAGCAGATTCGTGATGTAGGTATGCCGCAACAAGTGCGGTGTTACATCGAAATTCAGGGTATAGCGAATCTTGGGATTGTTCCTCTGCGTTGTTCCTAATGTCGGCTTGACGGTATATTTAATGCTCTGTCCATTCACATATTTATAGTAGGCTCTCTCTTTTGCAGAACGAACAACTACATACTGCCAAACTCTTGTAAACTGAGAATAGGAAAGCGGCTGTCCCTCGCTGTCGGCAATCACATACTCCGATATGGAATTTGCTTTTGCTTCCCGCAGACAGTCCACCAGACACTTCGGAATGGGAATATCCCTTTTTGCTGCTTTTGTCTTTAGGACGGTAGAAATCACCGGCCTGTTATGCTCTGCACGCCATGCACGTCTCACAGAAATATATGGGGTGGATTCATCTATGAATACACAGTCCCATTGCAATGCAAGAATTTCTTCCCGACGCAAGCCGGAATACAAACCAATCATAATAAAAAGATATGGCGGAAGCTCTTTCACCGTATCCAGCAGAATTGCAACCTGTTGATCTGTTAAGGCGTCTTTCTTTTTCGATGCTTTTCCGCCCTTTGCTGAAATTCCTACACACGGATTATCGGTTATCAGCTGACTGCGCTCTGCCGAATAAAACACACACTTAATCAGCATATTTACCGTATCATACAGTCCTTTCGATTTTTGAGACAGCGGAACAAGCGCCAGACGAATATCATCCGCAGTCACTTCCTCCATATACATATCTCCCAGAGAGTTAATGACATAATTCTTCATATTCTGTCTGTATCCTTTTATAGTAGCCGTAGACACTTTTGCTGACTGCATCAGCAGCCATTTCTCACAATACTCGGCAACCGTTGGATGCTTTCGGTGAAAGATGATCTCCTCCACCTGTCTCCGGGCCTCCAACTGCTTTTCATATAATTCTTCACAGGTGGTCGCATATAAGCTGACCTGCTTTCCATCGGCATCTGTAATTCTGGTTCTGTAATACAGTGTTCCTTTTCTTGTAACCGTTCCGTACTCTGGAACGCTTTGTTTTTTCTTAGCCATACAAATCTTCCTTTCCTGATAATGAGGGTTCTTAAATTCACACCTTCTTTTTATCAGAAAGCACCCACTTAATCAAAGATACGGATTATGTAAAACAAAGAGCGAGACATCCTTGCCTCGCTCCAGCTTTGTTTCCTGCTCTTTATAATTGTTATGCCTGTGCTGCATCCCACTGGGCAAATGCACCACCCATTGTTCTTACCAGCTCATCCGGTCTGTTGTATTTGACCTTTGCGTAAATATCCATCGTAATTTTACTGCTCTCATGTCCCGCCAGGTATTGAACCGTTTTCGGGTCTACGGACGAATGAATCAGATTCGTAATGTATGTATGCCGCAGCTGGTGCGGCGTCACTTCAAAATCTAAGCTGTAAATCACTTTTCCGTTATGTGCTGCCTTTTCACCGAGGACCGGCGTAACCGTGTGCTTTACACGCTTTCCATCCTCGTAGCGATAATAGAAACGCTCCTTGACAGTTCGGGTCACAATATACTGCCAGAGCCGCTTGAACTGCGTATAGGATAACGGATCACCGTCTCTGTTCGACACTACATATTCTGACTGTGAATTAGCCTTTGCCTCTTTCAGACACTCTGCAAGGCAAACCGGCAACGGAATATTTCGATGCGCGGCTTTCGTTTTCAGCTCATCCAGAATCACCGGTCTGTTATTTTCCGTGTGCCATGCCCTGCGCACCGTTAAATAAGGGCAATCCACATCCAGATATACAGAATCCCATTTTAGGGCAAGAATTTCTTCTCGCCGCAATCCTGCATACAGCCCTAACATGACAAATACATACGGAGGAAGTCCCTGAATGGCATCCAGCAGTCTGGCAGCCTGTTCATCCGTCAATGCCGCTTTGTCCTTCTGCGGAACACCTCCACCTTTGGCCGTAAGATAAATCGTTGGGTTGTTATCAATAATCTTACTTTCTTTTGCTGCACGGAAAATGGATTTATACAGGATAACCACTGACTTATATACTGAAGCGGATTTCTCGGAAACAGGAACAAGTGCAAGCTGAATGTCATCCAGTGTCACATCTGCCATCCGCATCTGTCCCAGTTCTTTTATGATGTGCCGTCTGATCTTTGATGTATAATCTATCAGCGTGGTTGCCCTCACATGAACCGACTGCATCAAAAGCCATTTTTCACAGTAGTCTGCAACCGTCGGGGATTTCCGGCAGAATGTATCGTTGTCGATCTGCTCTAATGCACCCAACTCTTTATCATATAATTCTTCCGGTGTTCTCGCATAAAGAGCCACCAGCTTTCCATCTGCGTTCTGAACCCGCGTTCTATAATAATCTATGCCGTTAAGCGTAACTGTACCGTATTGTGGAATTGCTCTTTTTCTTTTTGCCAATTCCGTCACCTCCTAAGAATAGACTCCAGCGCTGTATCTATGTTTTATCAGACCATTATGATTTCGACAAGGATACGGACCGGCTCACACTCCAGCTCTGCGAGGTTTACGATAAGTTGCGTTCTTTTCTGCCGGCTTTGCTCTGTGGGTGCATTTTGCGATATACTCCTGAAGGCCCGCTGAAGTAAAGTACACACAGCCATTCTGCACATATTGCACATAAGAAATAAGACCATTGTTACGGGCCGCGTCCAGCGTTGCAATGCTGATACCTAAAATTTCTGCTGCTTCTTTTCGTGTAATAAGTTTTTCCATAAAGCATATTTCCTCCAATCTGTCAAGTTTGTCATCGTGTTTGTTCAAAGCCACATGAATACGCTGGCAGCCGAAACTGCCAGCGCATGGTATCTGATTTTGAACAGGAAGCTGTAAACGCTCCCTATTTATAAACCTCAGCTTTCGTCACATTTGCCACGCCCCTGACGATGGGAACACAACAGGTCTCCGTTGGCGCGGCTGTCATAACTCCGCAGCACCGTTCGTATCGTGTGCCGCAGGGTTCCCCCAAGTCTTTGGCGGGCCGTGAGGAAGTATCTTTAAGCCCCCATGCAGTCATCGCGCCGAATCTGCCACAATCCGTTTTATGAAATCGTAGATCGCTCCGAAGCAGTTCTTTCATCACCTCCCTGACGGCTCCATCTTCGCGGCGTTTCACATTCGCTCGTACATGGGTTATGTACCTGTTGTGCTGTCTATTCGATTGTCAATGTACTGATGAAGGAGGAAAACTTGTCCTTCTTATTAACACTGACAAAAAGGCAAAAAACAGGCGCATCAAATGAAATTTTATCAAAAATATTTTACAAGCTGCTTTAATCCACGGCGGATACTGTCTCGGACACGGCTTGGGTCTACACCTTCTACTTCGGCAATTTCGTTTACCGTCATTCCCAGATAGTATCGGGCATAAATTCGCTTTGCCTGTTTCTCCGGCAGCTTCATCACAGCGGCATAGACCTGCTCCTGAAACTGTTTTTCCTCCAGAAGCATCTCCGGTGTCTGCGGCTTCAACAGCACCGCATTTTCAATGCCATTCTCGCAATCCAGAGAATACTGTGCTTTATAACGATACATCTTTCGCTCATACACAGCCTCCGCACGTTCAGCTGCCCGAATAGTCTCCATTACTTCCTCTGTCACATCTACAAAAAAGTCTGTTGTATAAACATCAGGATAAAGTTCCCGAAGGTTAATTTTCTTCATTATGTACCTCCATTTCGATTCACGGGTGATTGACGGGTGAATCGAATGGAGGCGGAGACCGACACCGGCAGACAACCGGGTCATCTCCGAAAAAATGGCAACAAAAAACGCCAACTTCCCATAACGGGAAATCGGCGCAACAAAAATACCTACTATTCTGCTGATTTAGATGGAACGATAATACTGATAGATAGTCATACTCCCCGGAGGAGGGGCAAGACTTTTTTTAGCTGGTGTAACTCATGGCTATTGTGAATGACAAAAATTGACACGGCGGCATCCTCCTATGTGCCGCCGTACCAGATTACAGGGTGTAGGGTCGTCGTTCATTTTAGATAGACGAAAGGAAACGGCGGCTCTGATTTTTTCAAAGCCACCGTTGCAAAGTGCATAACAATATAGTCGCTGTACGATGGCTTTTTTTTCTTTTGCCATCGTGCGGCAACTTTTTCACTTTTCTTTTATCTTAACAGGCAATCCTCACAGAAATGTCACGGACATACTCCATTTCGACAAAATAACAAGCTGAAATCTCACCAATCTGTGAGATTTCAAATTTTTGAGGAAAGCCGAGAGGAAATGCCTCCTCCCGGCTTTCAATAGGTTTATGATTATCTATTGTAGCAATCTCTGTCGTTACTCCGAAGTCCTCAGCCGCTCCACCACAGTTCCCTTGTTAAAGAAGTGGAGAACGATCAGCGGAATAACCGCAGCCAGCAGCAGATAAAGCACACCAATGACCAGAACCGGAACCAATGTAATATTCAGAGTAAAGAACCACATGGAAGGCCATTCAATGAGCTCTTTAGCACTGTGACTGCCAGGATCGCTGCGACTGCTCCGCCGATAATGTCCGCACCTACGGCATAGTAGATGCCCTCATAGACCGTCAAGCGGCGAAGCTGCTTGCCGGTCATACCGATGCTCTGCATGGTAGCAAACTCATGGCGGCGGGTGATGATGTTGGTAATAATCATGTTGGCAAAGTTAATCAGTCCTGCAAAGGCCATGATGCAACCAATCAGACCGCCGATAACCAGGATCATGCTGCGACCGAATCAAGCTGCTCTTTCAACAGCTTGGTGGAAGTATAGGCAACCGAAGTATTTTCACTCACATAGCTGCTCAAAAATTCTTCCATCTGCGGCTGCAAGGCTTCATCCACATTGAATCCATAGGTCAGCAGCGTGGGAGCGTCATAGATTTCCTTAAATACAGTGTCCGGCAGATACACAAAAGGAGCATCAGCGGCGATGTGCGCCTGGGCGGTGGTGCCTGTCGGCGTTTCGGTTTCCGTTCCCACGAGGATCGCTTTTGCAAGGATAGTGCTGGTTTTGACCAGTTCCCCATCCTTGTAGAAGGAAATGCTCTCTCCAACCTGTAACTGATCGGTCAGCGGAGTGTTCCTTGGTTCCTCTGTCAGTTTGTCCATGGGGCAGCCAATAATGACATATTCTCCGGTAGCCATTTTCTGCGTTAAGGTTTCGGCATCTTTTTCGCCTTCAAAAATACGCATATCAGCCCAGAAATTTTCGGAGGCCCCATCACATTACCAAAATAGCGCCTTTCGGTATCAGAACTTGTGTACAGGCTATATCCCTGATAGCTTTGATTTACGACGCCTTCTTCCTCATGGAATAGCTCTATGCCGCTTAAATCTTCAAACCCATAGTCAACCAATACATTTCTATCGTCTTTTGTATTTCGGTAGAGATAGCGTTCATCCTCAACTCCGGGCTGTCCGGCAATCAGATCCACCGCCTGTTGTGAGAGCGTATCTTTATGGTGCTGAACGCTTTCCATTACATTAAATGCGGCTGAGTTATAGACATTAAAATCTGTTCTGGTAACACGGTTTACCCACTTTTCTTCATCAAGGCTTTGCGTCACAATGATGATAGAGTTAAACAGGACGATGCACAGAAGCAGGGAAATAATGATGAACGCTGAACGCCGACGATTGCGGCCCCAGGTTGGAAAAGGCCATACGGGACAGCTTTACCCCATTGGTTCGCTTGGCACTTCTCTTTTTATAGGCGTTCTGCTCGGTGTAGCGGATTGCCACCAGAGGAGAAATCTTTGCCGCCTTTTTTGCAGGCTTCCGGGTGCTGATAAACACGGTCAGGATCGTAAAGAGGGCGGCAATAACAAAGATCAGAGGCGAGGTAGATACGGATGTACCCACCATAGAGTATTCAAGGTTAATGATCTCTGTCACGATAGGAAGCAGCACCCAACCGGCAAAGAAACCGGCGATCAGACCAATAGGCAGTCCGATCAGCGTGAGCCAGACCGCCTGACGGTTCACAATGCCCTTGATCTGCCGTGTGGAAGTGCCAATCGTCCGCAGCAGGCCGTATTGACGAACATCTGCATCACAGAAATATCAAAGATATTGTAGATCAGCAGGTATCCGCACACGACAAACATCAGGATAAATACAACAGCAAACACGATGGACTCTGATGAAGTCAATCCCTGGGACATTTGATTTTCAGAGGCGAGAATGAAATTGTCTGCGCCCATATCCTCTGGATTGCCGCCAATGGAGTAAACAAAATCATTTAACTGCTGCTGAACATTTGCTTTATTCTTCAGCACAACATCGGAAAAAGTAACGCCGGACATTTCATGGTCTACCGCATGAGTGTTCTGGACCACATCGGGGTTTTCCTTTATAAACTGCTCTGAAACAGTCGCAACGCTCACAGAGTCATTGCTCGCTTCCCACCAGCCGGAAAGCACCATATCATAATGATAAGTTTTCCCCGCAGTTCAAATTCCAGCGGAACCGCTGCACCAACCTTTGGTTCTACACCCAGCGCCTTCAGCGCCAAATCCGTGGTGGCAATCTCATTCGCTTTCTCCGGTGCAGCTCCGTGAGTAGGCACACAGAAGGTCAGCTCCTGCTGCACACTGTCCGCATAATTAATCTCAATGGAATGGCTGGAAGTATTGCTTGCATAGCCAATGATGCGCCGGTGGCCTGCCTGCTCCACAAAATCGCTGTTTACAAGCTGCTCATACTGTTCCTCCGTCATATACCCCAAAGTGCCATCCGCCTTGCTGCCTTTCTGCATTTGCAGAGAGAGCTGGATGGAGGACGCCATATTGAACGCCAGGGAAGTGATAGAGGTAAATAGGAAAGCAGTCAGGATAATTGCCAGCAGCGCAGCCAGATTGCGGACCTTATTCTTCTTGAAATAGCGTTTGGATAGCTTGGTAATCACTTTGGAATTATTGTTGCCAAATAGAATGTCATTCATAGTCCCGCCCCCTTTACTGCACGATCTTGCCATCCTCAATCCGAATAATACGGTCGGCAAGCTGGGCAATCTCATTGTTATGAGTAATCATCACAATGGTCTGATGAAATTTCTGGCTTGTGGTTTTCAGAAGCCCCAGCACATCGGCGCTGGTCTTGCTGTCCAGATTGCCAGTCGGTTCATCAGCCAGGACGATTGCAGGCTTTGACACCAAAGCGCGGGCAATGGCTACGCGCTGCTGCTGGCCGCCGGAAAGGTTATTGGGCATATTGTTCAGCTTATCCTCCAGCCCCAGCATCTGAACGACTTCTTTCATAAACTTCTTGTCTACCTTGTTTCCGTCCAGCTCCACAGGCAGCACGATATTTTCGTAGACATTCAGCACCGGCACCAGATTGTAATTCTGGAAGATGAAGCCAATCTTTCTCCTACGGAAGATGGTAAGCTGCTCATCTTTCAATGTTGAGAGTTCACGTCCATCCACAATAACCTTGCCAGAGGTCGGCACATCCAACCCACCAATCATATTCAGCAGCGTGGATTTACCGCTGCCGGAAGTTCCCACGATGGCTACAAATTCGCCCTTTTCTATGGAGAGGGTCACACCATCCAAGGCTCTGGTAATGTTCGGCTCTGCGCCATAATATTTTTTCAGTTCAGTCGTTTGCAAAATGCTCATAAAGAACACCATCCTTTCTTTTTGATAAACCCATTGTAACGACCAAACCTCACAGAAATGTCATGAGCCACAAAAAATTTCCGCTAAATTCGGCCCCAAATGTCACAAGTCTGTGACATTTCAATTTTGCGGGGCGTGTCGGCGCTACTTTCGGAGCAGGAAAACAGAAAAGGTTGAGCCTTTCCCAACTTCGGACGCCACCCTGATATAACCGCCCTGCAAGGTCACAATCTCACGAGCCAGATACAGGCCAATCCCGATACCGTCTACATCATGTACGGCGTCCTCCCGGTAAAACCGCTTGAAAATCGTTCCCTGGTGCTGCTCTGTAATGCCAATGCCGGTGTCTGCAATGTCGATCTTCACATACATTTCCCAGCCTTCCACCGACACACGGATCTGCCCGCCTGCCGGGGTGTACTTCACTGCGTTATCCAGAATGTTAAACAGGGCTTCGCTTGTCCATTTTCTATCATGGCGTGCATCCAAATGCTCCGGGCATTCCACCTGCACATCTATTTGTTTCTTTTCGGCATTGAGCAAAATCCCGCCCAGGGCAGCGGCAAGGGTATCATAAACCGGCTGCTGTTTTTGCTCTAGCGAAATGACTCCCGTTTCCAGGCGGGAAGTCTTAATCATAGCTTGCATGAGGAAGTCCAGCTTATCAAGTTGGCTGGCCTGGGCTGTCAGAAATTCCTTTTGCTTCTGCGGGGGAACCTCGTTTTCAAGCAGCGTGTTGTTGATCATCTTCAAGTTGGCAATCGGGGTCTTGACCTGATGGGAAATGTCGGAGATCAGCTCTTGCAGGTCAGCCCGTTCCTTTGCGATGCTGTTTTTATTTTCCTGCATGACCTCGTACAGTCGCCCCAGCCGGTAGTTGATTTTATAGAACAGGTTTTCTTCTTCAACCGTCTGCTTGGGCTGCATATTTTCGGAGAGCATATCATCCATCTGACCACAAAAGGCATCGGAGAACCGGACCAGCTTCCGGCGGATCAGAGCTACAAAGAAGATAACACAGAGCAGCACAAAGAGACTGAACAGGAATACACACCGGACAGCGGTTATATTCCGGGTCAGCAGATGAACAGCGGTGCAGACTGCGCCAACCGCCAGCAGCAAAAGCGTTCCCCAAAGGACGCAGGCTTTGTTGATGGAGAGTTTTCGCATATTCATTTCGGTGCCCCTCCGATCCACATATAGCCCATGCCGTACACCGTCTTGATGTACTGGCGGCCCTCCGTTTCAATTTTGTTCCGCACCCGGCTGATGGCCGCAGTCAGGGCGTGTTCATCCACAAAGTTCCCATCGGCATCCCACAGCTTTTCAAGCAGTACCTGCCTGGTCAAAACATTCTGCGGGTTTTTGGTCAGAATTTTCAACAGCCGGTATTCTAACGGAGTGAACACCAGCGCCTTACCGGACAGAGAAGCAGTCATCTCCGAGAAATTGATGGATAGTGCGCTATCCTCATAGCAATCCCCGCCGCCAGATTGTTTTGCCAGCCGCCCCAGCACCACGGACAGCTTTTTTTGAAAGACGCTCATAGGAAATGGCTTGGTCACATAGTCCTCTGCGCCCAACTCATATCCTTTGAGCATATCGCTCTCCATATCATTTGCGGTCAGGAAGATCACCGCCGTATCCGGCCGGCGCTCTTTTACCTCCCGGCAGAAATCAAAGCCATTCCCATCTGGCAGGTTTACATCCAGCACGATCAGGTCATAATCCTGCTTAGTCAGAAAGTTGCTAGCTGCTGATTTTGTCAATACAGAGTCCACGACATAGCCCGCAGTATCCAGGTTATAGCACAAAGTATTATTCAAAAGTCGGTCATCCTCGACTACTAAAATTCGCAATTGTATCACACTCCTTCATTCTTAGTGTAGCATCAAAATGTCACAGAAACCTCACGAGAGGATTATTTTTTGTATTTTTGAAACGGCGGTCTGCCGGTTTCTCCGCATCCTTGGGAATCAGCCAAATGGTAGCCATCTTCACAGCACCGGGGATACGCCCACCGGTACACAGATAATTGATCTGCCTTGGGGTAACACCCCATTTTTCACTTGCTTCTTTCAGCGTCATATAATCCATATAGTTTCCCTCCAATATGGTTTATTATATTTCCTTTGCTCGAAGAATACAAGCTTGCAAATAGGGCGCAAAGCCCTGTGCCAGAAGCACTATGTGGCCTTGCGCCCTTTGTTATTCTATCCTAAAAATACTTTGCCAGCTGCTTCAGACCGCGCCGAATGCTGTCACGGACACGGCTTGGGTCTACACCCTCCGCTGCGGCGATCTCACTCACACGCATACCCAGGTAATACCGGGCATAGATCCTCTTGGCCTGCTTCTCTGGCAGAGCCATCACAGCGGCATAGAGCTGCTCCCGCAGCTGCTTTTCCTCCAGAAGCATCTCCGGTCGGCGGCTCTGAAAATCAAAGCCGCCGTTTCAAATGGGCGTGTCAAATTGTCTGCTCTGCGACGGCTTTTTTCTTTTGCCGTCGCGCGGCAGAATGTTATTCAATATTTAATTCAATGTTTCCAGTGAAATTCTCACATTCAATGCCGATATAATTTCCACCATCAGGAAGTGTAATTGTGTCACTATAAGTTCCGGTTGCTTCAATCAACGTGACTGCTTCATCAGATCCAGAAATCCAAAATACTTTTGCAGTACCTTCCGTAATCTCCAAGGTGCAATCAATGGACAGCTCCTTACCGGCTTCTCTCTTTATGGAAGTTCCTCCGAACAAATACTCTGTACCTGAAAAGTTCGTATAATCAGCCGTATAAGTCCCTGTATAATCATCAATGCCTTTTTCTTTTTCCCCTTGCAGTGACGATTTCCCTGTCAGTTCTATGGAGCCCGCAGATTGAACAATGTTATTGTAATGATTGAGAATTTCATCTTTTGAACAGCCAGCAAGCATAAAACTTCCCACAAGGACGAATGTTAATGCTAAAACTATTTTCTTCATACAATCATCACCAGCCTTTCTTTGGAGCTACCTTTTTGGCCTTTTTCTTTGTTTGGGTTGCTTCTCGTTCTTTCATGCACAAAATCAAGATGGCAGAAATAACGACAGCAAGCACAAGACTGCAAGAACAGGTTCCGATATTCCAGTTGACTGCGGTATCATAGCTACGGTATCCTACCATTCCGAGACTTGCGGTAATCGGATAAAGGTTTGCTAATGTCATATTTCCTGCGGCAAACATCCCTCCATATCCATAGACAAAAGCAATGATTACACCGACTAAAAAGCTACCTGCCCTCCGACAAGTAAGAGCGATAATCGGCAGAACCGCAAGATATAAAAAGAAATTAACCGCAGTAATCTGCAAGGTTGCTTTTAGAGCTAAGGAAATCTCAAAGCCGGGAAATCCCACAATCATTTCTGCTATGATTGTAAACAAGCTGCATATCAGCCCGAAAATAATAGACAATACGCCGCACACAATCAATTTTCCGGTCAGCAGTTTCTTAAAAGAGATCGGCACAGTCAGAATATTTTTCAATGTGTCATCCGTCTGCTCACGAGAAATCATATATCCAGCAATTAGGCTGATACACATCGGAAAAATCATGGACATATTGTTCTTGATGACCTGTTCTGTAAGATAGGCGAAATCCCAAACGGAACCATCATTCGCCATAGAGGTAAACAAGGTCAGCAGGACGGATAGGAGCATAAGCGCAACGCCCGCCCAAAGAATATGATACCTTTTCAATTTATAAAATTCTGTTTTTACAATGCGAACCATGTTTATTCCCCCCTCTGCTTATATAATCTGTCAATCAGTAAGAACGAAACGAATGCCATAATCCCAAGAATGAATACAACTTGAAATGTTGAAGGAATTAGCCCTGTCATTTGCTCCAAGTCCATTTTTATTCCATGAGCCGCCATATCTCCCGCACTCCAAAATGTAGTCAGTGGCGTGGGCAGAAGCCATAACATGGTTTTAGGCAGTGTGTCAAACAATGCCGTAGCACTCATGTTCAGAACGCTGTAAAAGACACACAGCAAAATGGAAAAAACATAGGTCTTACTGAAAAAGACAACAAGGACAATCAACGGGAGTGTTCCTGCCGTAATGAAAATTCCTCGTTTCAACCGCTAAAAACAATTTATAGCCTATTCCATAAACTTCTAATGTTCCAAATCCGCAAAGAATTGTTGCAATGGTAGAAGCCACACAAAAAACAATTCCAAAAAGAAACAGGACAATAATCTTTGCAAGTACCATTTGCGTGCTGGTTACGGGAATTGTACGCAGATTTTTGAATGTATCGTTGTCGCGTTCCATAAAAAACAGGATGGCGGCAATCACACCGATAATGCAGGGCAGTAAAAACTGGATACCATACCCCAGCACCATATTAAAAAGTCCATCAAAAGCATCTGCCTGATCCGTATATCGCTCCATCATAGAGGGCGTTGTCATTAGATAGGTCAGAGGGATCGGAAACAGGAAAGCCGCCAGAATAATCAGCGGAATAAATTTCTTCCGTTTCAATTTCAAAAATTCGCATTTGATTAGTTTAAGCAATTCCTTCTCCCCCTGTCACATGCTTGAAGTAATCTTCAAGACTTTCCTCACAAGTATGCGCCTCCGATACCTCCAATCCGTTTTCTACAAAGGCAGTTACAATTTTCCCCACAGGCAGATCAAGGTTGTGCAGGCGCAGATTGTGGTCGTCCTGTATAGAAAAATGGTTTTCATGGAAATTGCGTTCCAAAATTCTTGCCGCCTGTGCAGTATCAGAGAGTGTAAACCGGATATGCTTACTGCTTTTTTGCTCCAGTTCAGCAAGGCTTTCTTCTTCCAGCAATGCGCCGTGGTCGATAATTCCAATATCGTCAGCCAGCAAGGAAATCTCCGAAAGAATGTGACTGGAAATCAAAATAGTTTTTCCTCTTGCGTCGCAAAGCTCCCGAATAAAGGAGCGTACTTCTGCAATACCGATAGGATCGAGACCGTTGATCGGCTCATCCAAAATTAAAAGTTCTGGATCGTGCATAACGGCAAGGGCGATGGCAAGCCGCTGCTTCATACCAAGAGAATACTGAGAAAAGAGCTTTTTATCTTTGTAAGGCAGTCCTACCAGATCCAGAGCATCTTTGATGGCATGATTGTTTGGTACGCCCCGTAGGGTAGCAAAGATACGCAGGTTCTCTGTGCCGGTCAGATTGGGATAAAAGCCAGGGGGACTCAATCAGGCTTCCGATACGGGGCAACAACTTCTTTTCATTCCCCTGCAAAGATTTTCCCCAGATTTTGACCTCCCCGGAAGTCGGCTTCGTTAAGCCCAACAGCATTTTCATGGTAGTGGTTTTTCCGGCTCCGTTTCTGCCCAGCAGACCGTAAATTCTCCCACGCTTCACATGGATATTTAAGTCAGCCACACTCTTTTGTGAGCCGTATTGCTTCGTCAGATTTTTTGTTTCAATGATGTAATTTGTATCCATATTCAAAACCTCCTGTTCTGTAAGGTATTCTATCACGCCAACCTTGCATTAACCTTGCCGCAACCTTGCATTAACCTTGCAATTTGAAATCCGGTAAAATGACAAAGGCTCCCGCCATAAAGACGGGAACCCGCTTAAATCTCCAAAGGAAAAAGCAACATAAATTCAGTTCCTTCTCCCGGCAAACTTTCAACTGTTATGCTCCCACCCATCTTTTCTACAAGCTGATGGACAATAGAAAGACCAAGACCGCTTCCTTTTTCAGACCGTCCTTTGTCACACTTATAGAGCCGTTCAAAAATGTGTTTCAAATCTTCTTTCTCAATTCCCACACCATTATCCGCCAGCAGCAACTCCATGTTATGTTCCTTCTTTGACAGGGCAATTTTGATTTTGTCCGCATGGCTGTGAGCAATTACATTTTGAATGAGATTATTGACAATCCTCATATAGCTGTCCATATCCAATCTTACCCGGACAGGCTGTTCAGGAATATCAATGTCATAATCAACCTGTTTATCCTCAAAAATCGGTATCCAGTCAATGAGGATATTTCTTGTCAGCTCTGCGGCCTCAACGCTCTGGATCTCCAAAGCAAACTCGTTGGAATTTAACTTGAACCAGTCAAAGAGTACATCAATATATTCTTTCAGATCATGGGCTTTCCGGCGGGCGGTTTCAATATAATCATCCCGGTCTTTTCCTGTGACCAGTCCTTTGTGTGCAGCGTCAAGATACCCAATCAGAGTAGTAAGGGGCGTTCGCACATCATGGGAAAGGCTCGTCATAAGTTGGCGGTTGGTTTCTTCTGTCTGCCGTACAGTTGAAAGTCTGCTTTCATAGGCCACAACGATCTCGTTGATTTCATAGGCAAGAGGTGCTGTCAGTTCATTTGTTGCAGACAGAATACGCCGGTTGCCATTTCCGTTTTTCACATCAACCAGCACATCGGTCATTTCTGCTATTTGCTTTCTTTTACACGCCGAACGAGAACGATGGAAGTCAATACAGCCACAACAGCAATCACAATGGACAAGAAAACAATGATTTCCATACTGGCTACACCTCCTTATTAAACCGGTAGCCAATCCCTTTGACCGTTTGTATATACTTTGGGCTTGAAGGATTGACTTCTAATTTTTTACGAAGCCGGCTGATAATCGCCATAATGTTACTGTCATCATAGAAATATTCTTCGCCCCATACTTCCTCATAAATCTGCTGTTTGGTCAAAATTTTCCCTTGATGTTTTGCACAGTACAGGAGCAAATCAAATTCCTTTGGGGGCAGTTCAAAAGTGCCGTTTGATGTAGTAACAGAACGATTTTCAAGGTCAATCTGCAATCCGTCAAAATTTAGCTTTTGTATGGCTCCAGCTTGCTGATTAAAGCGAGTGTAGCGGCGAATAAGAGACGCAATACGGGCAATCAGTTCATCCATATCAAACGGTTTTGTAAGATAATCGTCCGCTCCGGCCCGTAAGCCCCGTACTTTAGAAATGCTATCATTTTTAGATGTGAACATCAAAATCGGCAGACTGTTCTCTTTGCGGATTTCTTCCAGCGTTTCAAAGCCATCCATACCAGGCATCATCACATCCAGCACCACAAGCTGATACTCCTGCTCTCTTAATTTTTGTAAGCCCTCTTTTCCGGTATTACAAAAATCAGCTTCTATGTTTTCTGCTTGTACGCTACGTTTAATCAAAGCGCACAGTTCTCTGTCATCATCTATAATCAGGATTTTATTCATGGTGCAACCCCTTCCCTTGTTTTGTCCTTCCGTCAATCGGCTTTTCTGCGTTCTTTGGGATCAGCCAAACACCAGCCATCTTTCTTCAATTTTTTTTGTTAGCGTAGGCGTAGGCAAAGGTCGCATTGGCTCCGGTGAGCGTAAATCCGTTTTGCCTGTTTGTTCGGCAGACTGGCAATCGCCGCATGAAGCTCCTGCATGGTCACTTTCCGCTCATACAGTTCATGGGGAGATAAGGCGACAAAGACAGCTTCATGCTCCAGCCCGTCATCCCGATCAAGGAAATAGTAGGCTTTGTGGCGGTATGTACGCAGACGGTAGGCAGCCTCTTTACGATCAAACTCTTTGAACATTTCTGCAACTTCTTCAGATACTTCCATGAAGCAAACCGATGTATAGAATGGGTAATAGTCCCGCAAATTCATAATAGCCATATTGACCTCCGTTTCGGTTGTTGGTTGACGAGTGACCGAAACGAAGGCGGCGGGGAGCGGCACCGGGGAATGACTTCGCCAACATGACCCGAAGCAGCCCCGTAAGAACGCAAAAAAGCACCCGGGCGGCATGAAGCCACACGGACGCATGAAATGACATAACAGTTAAGGTTCCAACAAATTTCGCATTCTACCCATCCTCGCACATACTCTTGATACTTCTTTTCTCGCACTTCATTGCTTATCCCTTTGTTCCTGTCAGTACTACTGTTAATTCCGAGTAGTTATTGGACTTCAGTTTGTATGGCAACCTTATCCTTAACTGTAGCCTCATGTGATTTCTGTTCGTCAGACCGGAGATTTGCCTCCGCCTTCCTTCAGATTCCCCTTGCGTTAATCATAGCAACTCTATGAAAAGGACACCCTTGGTCTTGGCTGTATCCTTCCCACTACTAGGGCGGATTAGGGACTTTCACCCGTTAGAAACGTGCGCCGCAAGGCGCACACGCAAAAAACGGCGGCTCTGAAAATCAAAGCCGCCGTTTCATAGGCGCGTGAAAATGTGTCTGCTCTGCGACGGCTTTTTTTCTTTTGCCGTCGCGCGGCAGATTAACATATGAAACTATAATTCATTGATGGTTGCAGTAATCGACATATTGCGAATTCGTTTTGCCGGAACATATACAGCTGCGATTGCCGCAATCGAGACAAACAGGAGAATAACGCCCAAAGAGATAATTGGGAACTGCCACACAGCAGATGGAAAATGCCCTGCAATAAGGAAATCATACAGCGATTTGCTAAGCGGCAAGCCAATAGCACAACCAACAACGCACCCCAAAACAGCATAGGTGAATGCTTCACAAGCAATCATTTTCGTCATTTGCCGTTCATCCATTCCTACTGCCCGCATAGCTCCATATTGCTTCATTCTGGCAGACACACTCATGGAAATGCTATTGACAATGTTCATTACCGTTACCAGTGCAATAATTGTCAAAAACGCATAAACACAGAAAACAAAAGCCATATAAGTTCCCGTAGTGCGCTCGTCGCGTTTGTCTCGAAAGCTATATGTTTGATCTACGGAATTCTGGATTGCCTGAACATTTTCGTCCGTAACATCTCCCGTTGTTTGTATCAGCACAAGAGAATAACCTTCCTCTCCTGTCAAACGGACAAATGTTTCATCAGAGGTAATCAATGTGAGCTTTCCATTTGTCAATCCATTCTCACTAAATGGGTCGTTTTTAACAGTCCGGCTATGGTAAGGGTTTCATCCCCAATCTGAACAGTGTCACCGATTTTCCATGTGCTGTCCTGATCGGATGTTGCCAAAACAAAATTGCTGTCCCCAAAAACTTTGGACAGATCACTCCCCCTTTTCAAAGCACTGTCTTTTTTCAGACATTGTAAATCAAAATCGTCATAAGAAATCAAATCGACTGTGCCAGAAAAGTTGGTGTCGTCGTTTAGTTTTGCAGAAACATCAAATACACTACGACGCCCGTAAACTTCCTTCACTCCATCCATTTCGCGGATGGTTGTAAGCAGTTCCCAAGGAATCGTATTACCGTCAGCACTTGCAATATCTATATCTGATGTGGCAGCTGACTGAGGTATCAAATAATCCACAAAATCGATCATAACGGAAAAACTCAAAAATAAGATGATACTAAGTGCAAAAGAACCTGTCATCAGGAATAAATTTTTCTTCCCGGAGATTGCATGGCTGACACCAAGAAGGGATTCAATTTTTCCGAAGCCTACATACGGCGAATGGCGCATTGTTTTTCGTGGCCTGCATTTCCAGACACCGCTGTGATAGGAGATACCTTTGCAGCATGTTTTGCCGGAGCATTTGCGGCAATCAGTACAGTAATCAGTCCCACAAAGATACCACAAGCAATGCCAAAAATACTAATGCCAAAGAGAGGAATATCAGAAAATTCTTCTTTGACTACAAAACGCAGTACCGCACATAGCCCCCATGTTGTAACAACCCCTAAAATAAGACCGATAGGGACAGCCGTTTTGCACCAGTTCAATGCCTCCAGACGAACAAACCGAATAATCTGCTGCTTACTCATACCAATGCAGCGCATCATTCCGAAAAATTGGGTTCTTTGTGCAACGCTGCTGTTCATGCTGCTGGAAATCATCAAACGCCTGCAACCAAAATCAGCAGGAACAGAACAACCGCAACAGAAAGAAGGGTTTGCCCCATGGAACTGCCGAGCAAGTCTCCAATAGAGAAACTTCCATGCTTACCAACCAATCGGGCCTGTTCCATCCGAAAACCCATTTCTGCCATACTGAATACTGCTGTTACCATAAACACAGCAAATACAATGCAAAGCAGCGTCATACGATTTTGTCGGCGGTGAACTTTAGCGGAGATGGGAATAAGGCTAAGATAGCTTTTCATTCGCGGCACCTCCCGAAGTCGGTCAGTACACCGTCCGATACCTGCAAAACCCGGTCAGCCGTTTGCGCGATACTGCGATTGTGGGTAATCATAATGATGGTTTGTTCGTATTTTTCGATGTTTCTTTGAGCAATGCTATGACCTCACTGCTATTTTGTGAGTCCAAATTTCCTGTTGGCTCGTCTGCCAGAATCAGAGAAGGACGGGTAATCAATGCGCGGCCAATCGCCACTCTCTGCTGCTGGCCGCCGGATAACTGGCTCGGCAAATGGTTACGGCGTTCTTTCAGATTAAGAACAGTAAGCAGTTCTTCCAGATACTTTTTGTCCGGCTTCTGATAGTCAAGCAGTACAGGAAAAATAATATTTTGCTCTACCGTAAGCTCCGGCACAAGGTTGAACGCCTGAAAGATAAAGCCGATATTCCTACGCCGAAACACGGTCAACTTCTTGTCGTTCATGGAAAAAATGTCCTTGCCGTCGATCAGCACCTTGCCTGACGTAGGCGTGTCCAATGCGCCGATCATGTTCAGCAGTGTACTTTTGCCGGAACCGGATTCTCCGACGATTGCCACATACTCGCCCTTTGGAACAGAAAAGCTGACATCCTTTAATGCCTTGACAGCGGTTTCTCCGTTGCCATAGGTCTTACTGATATTTTTGACCTCTAATAAGTTCATAGTGCAAACACCTCTTTCTCAATGATTTTGCTGTCGTAAACGGGTAAACTTTCGTTCCTGTACGATGGAAAGAATAGCACCCTAATATTACTGTAGCCCTACAACCAGCCTACAATTTTGTAGGAATTGGGAAGTTCATTATAAAACTCGTTCCAATTCCTAATTCACTTTCCACTTCTATTAGGCCCCCATGAGCTTCGATAATCGCTTTTGCCAACGGTAGGCCAAGCCCGATCCCCTGTATATCCTTTGAAAAACGGCTGCGATAAAACCTTTTGAAGATATGGTGTAAATCTTCTGGATGAATTCCGCACCCGTTATCCTTTATTGTGATTTGAACAGCGGAGGGTAGTGCCGTCCATTTGATGTAAATGGTATCGCCCTTTCCCGTATGGTCAAGTGCATTTTTTACAATATTGCCAATCGCTTCGCCCAACCAATCACGGTCACAGAAAAGAGAAATATCATCTGCACCAGATAATACGATCTCTTTCTGTTCCTGCTTGGCACGATATGCAAAGTGTAGCTCCAAATCCTGCATCATATCCGCTACATTTTCTATTTCCTTTTCAAATGCAATAGAACCAGCGTCCAACTTTGTGATTTTGAGAAGGTTTTGCACCAGCACTTCAATACGGTCCAACTCCTGCTCGGACAGATTAGCAAATTCTTTCACAGATGACACTTCTATATCCTCGTCCTGAAGCAGTCCGTTATAAATGTTCAGAGCCGCCAGTGGTGTTTTCAGTTGGTGTGAAATGTCGGAGATTGTATTTTTCAAAAACTCTTTCTCTCGCAACTCGTTATCTGCATGGGCATTTAACACTGCCGCTAAAGAATTGATGGAATGAAACAGTCGGTACAATTCGCCCTCATTGTCACATTCAATACGGGCATTGCAATCACCATCAAGATACGCATTGATTTGTAATATCGCCTGCTCCATGATCTGATTTTGCCGATTAAAATATACAAAGCAGACTGCCCATACAGCACCGCCAGCCAATAGAAAAAGGATTAGCAATAACAGAGAAAGCCGACGATATGACAGCCATAGAAAAACCTCGGCTAAGAGAAATGTAACCCCCAAAACCAGTGAAAGCGAAAGAAATAGATTTTTGATTTCTTTATTTGCCAGTATCTTCATTCTGCACCTCACCCGATAATATTCCATTTATATCCCATACCTCGAACAGTCAGGAGCATTTGTGGTTCGCTTGGATTATCCTCGATCTTCATACGAAGCCGACGCATATAGACCGTAAGGGTACTACTGTCGATATAATTCCCGTCGCAATCCCATAGCTTATCTAAAATTTGTCCCTTTGTCAGCACCATGCTTGGGTTTCTCATAAACAAGCACAGTAGCTTGTATTCCGCGGCAGTCAAATCCAACAGCTCCCCATTTTTGAAAACCTGTCCTTGCAGCAAAAGAACCCTGATGCCATTCGACTGCAATTCTGTGTCTGCTGCTTGAAAAGAATTTGCACGTCGAAGTAAGGCGTTAATCCTTGAAACGAGAACCCCCAGTTTGAACGGTTTTGTGATATAGTCATCACCTCCAATATCCAGCCCCATAATAATACTTGTTTCCTCATCCGAAGCCGTCAGAAAAATAATTGGCACCTTTGATATAAGTCGAACTCTTTTGCAAAATTCAAAGCCAGACCCATCTGGCAGAGATACGTCCAACACCAACAAATCATATTTTCCGTCTGTCCACAATTTCTCCGCTTCTTTGAGCGTTCTGGCGATATTTAATTCAAATCCCTGCTTTTTGAAAGCAAAAGAAAGCCCGTTAATCAGGCTTAGATCATCTTCAAGAAGTAATATATTACTCATACTTTTCTGCCTTTCCTTGTTTTGTTCTTCCGTCAATCGGCTTTTCTGCGTTCTTTGGGATCAGCCAAACACCCGCCATCTTTACAGCACCGGGGATACGCCCAGCAGCGCAATAGTAATTTACTCTACGAGGTGTCACGCCCCATTTTTCGGCGGCCTCTTTTAGTGTCATATAATCCATTATGCACCTCCACAGAGTACATTATAGTTCTTTGTCTCGAACAATACAAGTTTATCACCAATCGCAGCTTTATATAATCGGCATAATCGTACAGCTTGTCCGAGAAATTTGAAACAAATTGAGCCAGTGAGAGAATCGTTAAAATTCACTCACTGGCTCTTTTCATTTTAAGAGAGCTAGTTCGTCTAACACTATATGTATCATCAAATGAAAATTTATCTGTTTTATAATTTCTTCACGAAACATTATTTCCAACTGAATAAGAAATAATTTTTACTTATTTCCATATTACGCTTTGCCTTCGTTCAAATAACCCAGGCTTGTTCAAAAAACCTGATGGATATGCACTGACAAAATCATTATCTTTTTTTCCTAACCACATGAACAATTATAGCAATCACAACAATTGCGGCAACCATGCCAATTAGGGGGAGCCATGTGTCTACGATACTTTGAAACACAGCCTCCCATTTTACATTTTCAGGTAACATGATTTACACCTCCAATTTCTTTTGCTCTGTAACAATGCGTTTACAAGATAGATAGGTTGCAAGGAAATAACTCCCGTAAACAATGAGGAAAAGAATAATGGTCAATCCGATATTTGTTGAAATATGGATATTCATAAATTCCTCAACGACAGTCATTGCTTTGCCGATTAAGAAAGCCGAGTATATTCCGGCAACAGTCAACGGAATTGCAAAAACACAACCGTCTGCGTAAAAAGTGTTCGGTTAATTTGCTTGCGCTTGGCTCCCAACTTTTGCAGCAATCCATATCGGTAAATATTGTCCGTCGTTTCTGTGAGCTGTTTTAGTGCCAAAAGAGCAGCACAGATCAGCAAAAAATTAAGCCGATATAACAACAAAGGAAACTCACCAAAGCATTGAGTCCGTAGAACATTTCATACATCATGTTCTTTTCTGCGTACCGATAACCATGCGCTTCGTCCAATCCAATAGGGATCATCTTTTGCAGGATTTCATTAGAATCCGCATCCGGCTTATATTGTACCAAAAGCACATTAATGTCTTTTTCGAGGCCAGCCACTACATGATCCGGGACAATGATTGTTCCGCGATCATTGTTTCCAACAGAAGTCATAAAATATGTTTCTTGCAAAACTTCATCGGATGCACGCAGTAAGGTTGTTCCGCCTATTGTAATTTCCGAATGTTTTTTTTGTAAGGCCGCAGAAACATATTGATATGTCCCAGTGTAATTACAATTTAACAAGTATTGGTCATCGTTCAGTGTGATTGGCTCTTTGCCCTGCATAGCCAAAGCACGATTGAAGTCCGAAACGGAAATTATGGCAACTTTGCTATTGGAAACTTCCTCATCAATAGGCCACAGCTCGACATTCTGACCTTCAAATAGCTCTGAATAGGTCATATCGGCCTCATAAATGCTGATTTGCTCCATGTTTTCGGCGTAATCACGCATTGCAACATCATGTGTGGCAAGATACTCGGAAATGTTGCAGTCTCCATCAGTGGAAACATTGGAAAGTACATTCAAATCATAGGGGGTTGCAGCTTTTGATAATTCATTCATTGCAAGAGCTGTGCTTGCCCCAATAGATACAGCACAGATGGTAATGGTCAGCAGGCCACAAACAATCGTCACCACAAGATAATTCGTGCGAATTTTACTTCCGATTTGGCGTACAAGGAATGTGTTCAAACCTTTCAGATAAAACCCTTTACCAGCTCTTACCACTTGGATGAAAACAGTGGATAATGAGTTGAACAACAGAAAGGTTCCAACAACCAAAGCTGCTCCCGCAATTTGAAAAGACATATTTTCACGAGATGGCAGTATTCCGTTTTTGTTGAACAGCACAGCGGAAATCCCTATGCAGATCAGGGAAAGCACAAACAGACAAAGCGGCAAAACACGATTTTCTGCTTTTATGCTTTCGTTTTTTCTGCTGGCCGTCAATAAGTCAATCAATTTGACATTGGTTACAGACCACACATTGAAAAGCATTACGATAAAGAAGATGATCGCAAAACAAAGCACTGTCTGTCGAAATGCTCCAGCAGAAAATACGATTTGAAATTTATCCAATTCAATCGCAAAGAGTTTTAATGCAACCAAAGAAAGTCCTTGCGAAAAGAGCAACCCAAGAACCAAACCTGAAACCAAAGCAATGACACCAACACAAAGAGTTTCACCGGCAAACAGCCGGGAAATGCGTCTTTTTTCATGCCGAGCACCATATATACGCCCAATTCTTTTTTTGCGGCGTTTCAAAAGAAACTGGTTGGCATAGATAATCAGAAAAGCCAATACTACCGCAATGACAACAGAAAGCGCCGACAACAGTATGCCGAGTTGGTCGTATAAAAGCGAACCGGTTATTCCCATATCAGAAAAAGCTGGCTGATCGGAAATTGAGTTGAAGGCATAAAACAGACTGACCGAAAGCGTCAGTGTAAGGAAATAAATCAGATAGTCCCGGATGTTCTTATGAACATTTCGGAAGATCAGCTTAAATGAGGTCATTTTGCTCACCTCCCAAGACGGAAACCACTTCCAGAATCTTTGCAAAAAGCCTTTGCGTGTGTCCGTCCCTCGATGCAGCTCATTGAACACCTGCCCGTCTTTGATAAATAAAATGCGATGGCAATAGCTGGCGGAAAAAGCATCATGCGTTACCATTAGGATTGTTGCTGCAAGCTGTTCGTTCAATTCCGTCAGCATCGTCAACAGCATCCGCGAGGAATTAGAATCAAGAGCGCCGGTAGGTTCATCAGCCAGTACGATTGCTGGATTTGTTACCATTGCTCTTGCAGCGGCTACCCGCTGCTGTTGGCCGCCGGACATCTGATAGGGATATTTATTCAATACTTCCTGAATGTTCAGCGCCTTTGCAATCTGCGGGACACATTTTTGAATCTCGCTGGTTTTGGTTCCTGCGATGGATAAGGCCAGAGAGATATTTTCGTAGGCTGTCAGAGTATCCAGTAGATTGAAGTCCTGAAAGATAAAGCCCAGCTTTTTTCCACGAAAGTCTGCAAGCTGTGATCCGTGAAGCGTCGTAATGTCCTTTCCCTCCACATAAATATGGCCGCTGGTAACGGTATCAATCGTAGAAATGCAGTTCAGCAAAGTGGTTTTCCCGGAGCCGGAAGAACCCATAATGCCGAGAAACTCCCCTTTACGCACAGAGAAAGAAATATGATCGACGGCTTTTGTCAGGTTGCCCTTGTTACCGTAAAATTTTTGGATGTCATCCACCCGTAAAATTGTGTCGTCCATTGATTATGAGACTCCTTTCTCAAAAAAGCATTTTGCTTTTGTATTTTTACTCTACCATAGGGGCTTCTCCTGTGCCATTAAGTTAGATTACATTTACCTTACCAGAATGTAAGGTTGAAAAAAGCGAGGTTTTACAGCCCCGCCTCTTTCAAATAGCTCTCCGTAGGAAATACCATAGTTACGGTAGTCCCTTGTCCGGGATCACTGGAAACGGAAAGCACAATATTCATTTTTTACACAGCTTTTGGCTCAAATACAGCCCAATCCCGGTTGACTTGGAATAGCGGCGTCCGTTTTCTCCAGTGAAGCCTTTGTCAAACACGCGTGGTAAATCCGCAGCAGAAATTCCAATTCCATTATCTGAAATAAAAAGGGATATATTATTTTTATCTGTTTTGGTAGAAAACTCAATTTGCAAATTGTCTTTACGATATTTGATCGCGTTGGATATGATTTGTCCGATTACAAATGTGCAACTCTTGCTATCGGCAACAATAGGAATGTCCAGATCATTCAGCACTGGTTTTCCGCCTGCTTGGATCAGAGGTTTGGAATATGTCTTTAACGCAGCATGAACTAAAGATTGCAGTGTGGTTTTTTCCACCTTGAAATCCTTTTCCACATCCGTACTGCGGGCATAGTATAGCACCTGTTCCACATAGGTATCAATTTTGCGGAGTTCATCGTCGATGCGTAGCGTAGTGGGATTTTTTCGTTTTCTATCATCAGGCGTGCAGAGGTAATAGGGGTCTTGATCTCGTGTATCCATGAATCAATGTACTCCCGGTATTCCCGACTTGCTTGTTTTGCATTGGAAATCTGATCGTTCTGGTATTTATTGCAGCGCCGCAAAATATCCACTAAAATCTGACCTTCCAAAAAATGAGGCTGTGTCAATAGTTCACCCAAAAGCGACTTTTCTTCCATCTGTTCCATCATTTTCAGAAGTAGATTATAATAACTTCGTTTGCGGAAAAAATCATATACCAAAGCGGAAATATACGCTGCCATAAGGATCGTTTCGGCAAACAGAATAAAAAGTAGCAGGGGTTTCAATTAGCCAAAGCAGGCCAAACAGTAGGAGTGCCGACACCAGCATACATATCAATGAAAAAATTCGATCTAAAAGATACTCGGATAATCTCATACGCACTACCCCAATCCACGCTTCGTTTCCAAATAGTCAGGCAAACCGATCTCTGCCAGCGTTTTCCGCAAACGAACGATATTCACATTCAAGGTGTTTTCGTCTATAAATTGCTCACTCTGCCAGAGTTCATCAATAATGGCATCACGAGGAATGATATTTCCCTTGTTTACCATGAGCAGACGCAAAATCCCCATTTCATTTTTAGTAAGAGATTTTCTCTGTCCTTGGTAACTGATTTCTGCTTTGAGCAGGTTTAGAGTTAAGCCTTTGTGTGTCAAAACCACATTGTCCTGTATTTCATAAGGTCGTGCCAGAAGTTTTTTGTATGCGTGCCAAAAGAACCTGTGCATTGTAGGGCTTTGAAATATAATCATCGGCACCGATGTTCAAACTCATTAGTTCGTCAAAATCGCTGTTTCTGCTGGTAAGCACAATGATTGGAAGATTGGATTTCTGCCGGATTTCTCTGCACACCTGAAAGCCGTCCTGATACGGCAAATTGATGTCCAAAAGAATCAAGTCAGCCCCAGACGAAAGGGCGGTTTCTGCGATATGCTGAAAATCGCTACTACTGGCACATTGGTATCCGTATTTTTCAAAAAGTTGGGTAAGTTCCTCACGGATTGCTGGTTCATCTTCTATGATAAAAATTTTCATTTTGTTGCCTCCCTTGCGTTGTTCTCATATCCAACGGCTTCTCCGCAATTTTAGGGAGCAGCCAAACCCCGGCCATTTTCACAGCGCCGGGGATACGCCCAGCAGCGCAATAGTAATTAACTCTACGAGGTGTCACGCCCCATTTTTCGGCGGCCTCTTTTAGTGTCATATAGTCCATTTCGCACCTCCACAAAACACATTATAGTTCTTTAATTCGAACAATACAAGCATACTTTATTGCAGCTGTCCACCAGAAATGCGTGACACCCTGCTGCATCACACACAGGAAACAGTGAAGGAACTGACAGAGTTGTCCGAGAAATTTGAAACAAATTGAGCCAGTGAGTGAAATTTAACGATTCTCTCACTGGTTCTTTTCATTTTCGGAGAAAAGAGGCAAGCAATGCCTGTGTTAATACACACAGGCCCGCAGGGAAGAAAATCCATTTGTGATTTTCCTCTCTGCTTGCTTGTTGAGGGCAGCGCCCCCAAGCCCCTTTGAACACAGAATTTCATTCTGTGGCTGCGCGTTCTGCGAACGCTTTTGACCAGGACCAGCTTACCGCTGGCCGTGGTCTTTTTCTTTTTTCGGCATGCTTGTTGATGTCGAATACAGCAACCGCAAAAACAATCGTCTGAAAAGACTGATCCGCCAGGCTGAGTTTGAACAGCCAGATGCCAGCATTGCAGCGATTGATTACCATTCTGGACGAAAGTTGAACAAAGCACTGATCAACCGTCTGGCAACCTGTGAATACATTACAGAATACCGGAACATCTTTATTACTGGAGCAACTGGGAGTGGTAAAACTTATATGGCCTGTGCTTTTGGTATGGAAGCATGCAAGCGCTATTACTCAGTACGGTATGTACGACTTCCCGATCTATTATTGGACTTACAGACTGCCAGGGACAATGGGACTTTCGCAACTGTCCTGAAGAAATATACCAAGCCAATAGTATTGATCATTGATGAGTGGCTGCTTCTTAAACTGACAGAAGCTGAAGCCAGAAATCTTTTTGAACTGATACATAAAAGACGTAAAAAATCTTCAACGATCTTTTGTTCTCAGTTCCGTGAAAGTGAATGGTACCAGCAAATCTGTGATGGTGAAAGTACTCTTGCCGATGCTATCATGGATCGTATATCGTATGATTCCTATAAGATCGATATTGAAAGTGTTGACCCGGCTAAAGATCTCTCTATGAGAGAAATATATGGACTGGATCCAGCAATGGCAAAGTAAACTTAATAAACAAAATGAGGTGGCTCCGTTAGTCCGGACAGGTGGCTCTCGCCACACCGGACTGGCGGCTCTGCCGTACCGTAATATTCAGCCTACGCAAAATCGTCAGTGAAACCGAAAAGCTGCCTGGATATACAGAGGCATATAAGCCTGAATTTTCCTCAACGGCAACCGATTTCAGAGTTATATTAAAAATGTAAATTACCATCATGATTACTCCATCATGGATATAAACCAAGTTAAGACCCAAGTTACCACTTTTGATGAGATTCTTGTTTTTTGTTCAACTCCTCATTCAAAAGCTGAAATTGCAGATTATTGTGGATATAAAAACAACAAAAATTTCACCAAGAAATATCTACGGCCTTTACTAGATTCCGGTACACTTAAAATGACAATTCCAAACAAGCCAAACAGTAGAAATCAAAAATATATTACCGTTCGCATAGAGTGAAATAAGAAGCAGGACATTGGGTTTCATCCCTATCGTCCTGCTTCTTATCTGTTCTTAATAAGCACCAAATGCTTGAAATTGGGTAAAAAAAACCCCTGTAAACCAGTGTTTACAAGGGTTCCGAGTGTTCTGATTATTATCTCTTTGTTAACGTTTTGAGAACAAGAAAAGCCCATAAATAGGAAATCTATAGTGGGCATTGTTGCATATGTGTTATATGCCGGTGGCTTCCCATACATTCCCAGAACTACTCATTGCCCTAATGTATTTATAATATCTTTCAATAACTTTACTGCTATCAACATTATGTCCACCTGCTGCCACACGAGATTCTATTCTGGCAATATTAATTTGTGGGTCAACTGTCAACACAAATACACATTTTATAAAATATCCCTCTTCTTTTGCTTTTCTTAAAATGTTTAACTTATGTTCAGATGACAAGACTGTTTCAAATGTAAAATCTTCTTTCTTGGCAATTGATTCATATCTCATCCTGTCAACCAAAACAGCAGCTTCCATATTATTCATTCCTGTAGTCGCAACAACATCATCAGCATTAGTATACTTACCAACTTTATCAAAAAAAGTGGTTATTGTACTTTTTCCCGAGCCATTTGGTCCTGCTAATACAAGAATCATCGGTTTTCTATTCTGCATACTTTCTTTCCCCATTCGCATACTCTACATAAGCTTGTTTCTTTTTCTCATCATAACCTGCTATAGGTTTTTTACATATCTTAGCTTTATTTATCGCTGCCTTAACAGCTTCAACCGCCCTTTCGTCCATTTCACTGTCTGATTCAGTCAATGTACTCTTCTCTTCTTCTCTGGATACAACTTTTATAATTCTACCACTCTTTGTGCTTACCGTTGTCATATAATTATCTCTCCTTAATACAAAAATATCTTTTCAATTATAATATATTCTATCACATTTTATATAAAAAAAAAACACCCCGGAACCGAAATTCCGAGGTGTAATATACTTTTCTGAAATGCCATAAGACGCTTTGGATTGTAACTCCTATCTCTTTGTTAACGCGGGAGATACCATGACGGATGGCACCGGCCTGTCCTGAGTATCCGCCGCCCTTTACGTTTACTAAAACGTCAAACTTGTCAACTGTCTCAGTTGCTACTAATGGCTGACGAACGATTACCTTTAAAGTCTCAAGACCTAAGTACTCGTCAATATCTCTTTTTATTGATTGTGATCTTTCCTGTTCCAGGTACTAAATAAACTCTGGCAACAGATGATTTTCTTCTTCCTGTTCCGTAATACTTTGTATTAGCCAATGTTGTTTACCTCCTCTGATTAGAATGTTAAAGCTTCTGGCTTCTGAGCTGCATGCTTGTGATCTGGTCCTGCGTATACAAATAACTTTGTGTACATCTGACGTCCTAAAGGTCCCCCTTTGGAAGCATTCCCTTAACAGCGAACTCGATGACACGCTCTGGATGCTTGTTGAGCATTTCCTTAAGAGTTGTCTCCTTGATTCCTCCAACGTATCCTGAATGACGGTAGTATACCTTCTGATCTAACTTCTTACCGGTAACCTTTACCTTCTCAGCGTTCACTACGATTACGTAATCATCTGTATCGATATGTGGTGTAAAGATTGGTTTATTCTTTCCTCTTAATACTTTGGCAACTTCTGATGCTAAACGTCCTAATGTCTTGCCTTCAGCGTCTACTACATACCACTTTCTGTCGATGGTAGCAGGACTTGCCATAAATGTTTTCATGGGTTTTCCTCCTTGATAGATATTCAAATCAATAAAATGCGAACAGTTTCAAGCCTCGTATGTCCGGACGCTGCTCTTTCCTGCTCTGCTTTTCTATATAGTTTAAATGCTCGCCGGGGCTTTTGGCTCACATTTACATACTATCACAGACTTATATATTATATTACCCGGGTCTTTTGTTGTCAAGCAGATTTCTCGTGTAAATCCCCATTTTTCCACCTTTATCCACAGGTTCTGTAAAAAATGCCATCTATATCCACAATCAAAATCTATTTTTTGACATATTCAACAAATCAACACAAAAATGATCCTATTCCGTGGTTTATTCGTACTCCAGCCCGATCATTGTCAGTCCGTGTGCAGGAGCCGTCGGTCCTGCCACACTCCGGTCACAGGCATCTAAAATCGTCTGCATCTCCTGTGGGGCAAACTCTCCCGCTCCCACCTTTATCAGTGTTCCTGCAATGATCCGCACCATATTATACAAGAACCCATTTCCCGTCACCCGGATCGTGATAATATCCTCTTCTTTCGTGACCGTACATGCATAGATCGTCCGTACGCTGGTTTTCGACTGTGCATTGACCGCACAGAAGCTTTTAAAATCATGCTCGCCAACCAGATAATCCGCGGCCTCCTGCATTTTCTCCACATCCAGCGGATAATGATAAAAATATGTATCCAGCCGCCTGGTCGGCATGCGGAACCGCCGGTTTAGTATCCGGTACTCATAGGTCTTTCGGCTTCTGGAAAAACGTGGATGAAAGGTATCCGGCACTTCGCAGGAATCCTGCACCACGATATCTTCCGGCAGCCTCTGGTTTAATGCGTAGCTGATCTTCTCCGCCGGCATACGGGTATCCGTATCAAAAATACAGACGTTTCCCAGAGAATGTACCCCCGCGTCCGTGCGGCTTGCGCCGGTCACGCGGATGTCTTCCCAAGAAGCGCCTGCAATGCTTCATTTAATTTCTGTTCAATGGTCACACCGTTGGGCTGGATCTGCCAGCCGCTATAGTTGGTTCCGTCATATGCGACGACCATTTTTACTCTCATATTTCTTAATCCTGTTCTGTCAAATTTCCTGTTTTCAGATGATTTATATGCTGCTGCCGGCGGTCACCGTCCTGCTACTGTGGCCAGCGCAACAGCACTCGTGCAACAATCACAAGCACAAGAAATGCAATCAATATCACATAGGCTTTGCGGTCTGTTCCCTGATAGCGCAGCGGTTTCATCTTTGTTCGTCCCTCTCCGCCACTGTAGCAGCGGGCTTCCATGGCCATGGCAAGATCGTCCGCGCGACGGAACGCCGATACAAATAACGGAATCAGAAGCGGCACCATGCTTTTGGCTTTCTGGATCAGATTGCCGTCCTCAAAATTTGCCCCACGCGCCATCTGTGCTTTCATGATTTTGTCCGTCTCCTCGATCAGGATCGGGATGAAACGCAGTGCAATAGACATCATCATCGCAATCGCATGCACCGGTATGTGAATCCGGTTCAGCGGAGACAATGCTTTTTCAAGTCCATCGGTCAGCTGGTTTGGCGTCGTGGTCAGTGTCATGAGAGACGTTCCAATGATCAGATAGATCAGCCGGATCGTCATAAGCACCGCATTCATAATACCTGTACTGGTCAGATGAAACGGTTACCCCAGTGCCAGTACTCCGTACCGGTCGGTGTAAAGACCAGATTAAACACTGCCGTAATCAAAAGCAGCACCACAATGGCTTTTAATCCTTTTACGATATACGAAAACGGTACTTTTGAAATTTTGATCATAAAAATAAGCATACCGGTTATGATCGCAAATCCCAAAATGCCCCGGAACGTAAACAGCGCAATAATATATATCATTGTCGCAAATAATTTTACACGCGGGTCAGTTTGTGTACGACAGAATCTGCCGGATAATACTGGCCTAACGTAATATCTCTTAACATAAATTTCTCCTGTGCTCTGCAAACACTAAATGACGTTTTTCTCCCGAAGTGCCGACAGAATTGTCTGTGCTGCTTCTTTTGCCGTGGTTGCCTGTGTATCCACAGGAAGTCCCCGTTCCGCAAGTTCATGTACCAGATACGTCACCTGCGGCGCAGCAAGTCCTACCGCCTCAAGCTCCTTATAATGCGCAAACACCTGCTTCGGCAAAGCATCAAACATCACGGCACCGTGATTCATCACAATGATGCGATCCACATATTCCGCCACATCTTCCATACTGTGCGATACCAGAAGAATCGTGATTCCAAGTTCCCTGTGCATCTTAGAAACCAGTCCAAGGATTTCATCGCGTCCTGCCGGATCAAGTCCTGCTGTCGGCTCGTCCAGAATCAGCACATCCGGTTTCATTGCAAGTACTCCGGCGATTGCCACACGGCGCTTCTGTCCGCCGGACAGATCAAACGGCGGCTGATAAAATAACTCTTCCGGAAACCCGACGTTGCGCAGCGCTTCAAACGCCCGCAGTTCTACATCCCTGCGATCCAGTCCCTGATTCTTCGGTCCAAAACAGACATCCTCAAAACAGGTAGTCTCAAACAGCTGATGATCCGGATACTGGAAAACCAGCCCCACTTTGCTCCGCAGGGCTTTCATATCATACCCTTCATCATAGATGTCCTGCCCATCCACATAGATGCTTCCCGATGATGCCCGCAGCAGTCCGTTCAGCAACTGAGTCAGAGTCGATTTTCCCGATCCCGTATGACCGATAATTCCGATAAATTCGCCCTGATGAATCTGCAGATTGACATCCTTTAATGCCTGAATCTCATAAGCAGTACCGTCCTGTATGTGTAATTGATCTTGTCTAAAATGATTTCTGCCATCTTTTTATCTCCTGCCTGTGCGCATATCTTTGTCTAGGCATTTGCCACGGACATAATCGCATCCACCAGTTCTTTCCTCGTAAGGATTCCCTGTGGAATCGGTACGCCCGCGCTGCGCAGTTCATCTGCCACAAGCGTTGCCTGCGGTACATCCAGACGATGTTCTTTCAGCTCGTCCACACGCGAAAAAATATCGCGCGGTGTACCGTCCATCACGATCTTTCCTTTCTCCATGACGTACACATAATCTGCGTCAACCACTTCTTCCATATAATGTGTAATAAGAATGATGGTAACGCCCTTTTTCTTATTCAGATTATGTGCGGTAGCAATAACCTCTTTTCGTCCATTCGGATCGAGCATGGCGGTCGGTTCATCAAAGACAATACATTTGGGTTCCATTGCCATAACACCCGCGATCGCCACACGCTGTTTCTGTCCACCGGAGAGTTTGTTTGGAGAATGTTTGCGGTATTTTACCATATCCACAGCTTCTAAACTCTGATTGACACGCGTCCAGATTTCCTCTGTCGGCACCCCGATATTTTCGGGACCAAATCCCACATCTTCTTCTACCACGCTGGCAATGATCTGGTTGTCCGGATTCTGAAATACCATGCCGGCAGTTTTCCGGATCGGAATGGTATTGTCCTCATCGAGTACATCCATTCCATCCACCCAGATCACGCCTTCTGTCGGTGTCAGCAACGCATTGATATGTTTGGCAAGTGTCGACTTGCCCGATCCGTTGTGTCCGAGAATGGCAATGAACTGTCCCGCTTTTACATCCAGATTTACATGATCGAGTGCCGTCGTAATAGACTCAACATTGCCTTCCTCATCTCTGCGGAAAAATTCGTGTACAACATTTTTTGCTTTGATAATTCCCATTTTAATCGTCCCAGCTCAGTCTGTGAAGCTGTCCTTCCAGCTTCATATGGTCAAAATCGTTCTGGCGCAGTGCCTCATAAAGCACAATGGCAACTGAATTCGATAAGTTCAAAGAACGGGTTTCCCCGATCATCGGAATCCGTACACAGGTATCCGGGTTCGCTTTTAAAATTTCTTCCGGGATTCCGGCACTCTCTTTTCCGAACATAATGAAACAGTCCGGTTCATAGGACACGTCCGAATACACATGACGTCCTTTTGTTGTCGCATAATAAATTTTTGCACCCGGATTTCTTTTACAGAAATCCTCCCAGTTTTCATATACGGTGACATCAAGATCTTTCCAGTAGTCCATGCCGGCACGCTTTAAATGTTTCTCCGATAAAGAAAAACCAAGCGGCTCAATCAGATGCAGCTTTGTACCGGTTGCGACACAGGTCCTGCCGATATTTCCTGTATTTGCCGGTATTTCCGGTTCATATAATACAATATTTAACTCTGCCATTTTTAATTCTTAATCTCCCGAATCTCCGTTACAAACTCAGCCACGCGATCCAGTGCAATCCGCAGATCATCCAGGGAATATGCATAGGATATACGAAGGAATCCCTCTCCGCAGGCACCGAACGCCGTACCCGGAACAACCGCAACTTTCTTCGTCTGCAGAAGTTTTGTTGCAAACTCATCACTGGTCATACCCAGATCCTTAATACAAGGGAACGCATAAAATGCTCCAAATGGTTCAAAACAGGAAAGTCCCATCTCTTTGAACCGCTCCAGTACATAACGGCGTCTGCCGTTGTACTCTTCCCGCATCATGGCAACATCTTCATCCCCGTTGCGGAGTGCCTCTACCGCCGCATACTGGCTCGTCGTCGGTGCGCACATAATTGCAAACTGATGAATCTTTAACATCTGCTTAATGATCACTTCCGGTCCACATGCATAACCTAATCTCCATCCGGTCATCGCATAGGATTTGGAAAATCCGTTGATCACGATTGTTCGCTCCCTCATTCCCGGAATGGAGGCAATGGATACATGATTGTCCAGATAGGTCAGTTCCGCATAGATCTCGTCACTCAGGACAAACAGATCATGTTTCTTTACCACTTCTGCAACTGCTTCCAGATCCTTCTTTTCCATAACCGCCCCGGTCGGGTTATTTGGGAAAGGCATAACAAGAATTTGTCTTCGGCGTGATTGCAGCCTCAAGTTCTTCTGCCGTCAGGCGGAATTCGTTCTCTGCCTTCAGTTCAATCGGAACCGGTGTTCCGTTTGCCAGTACACAACAAGGCACATAGGATACATAACTTGGCTGCGGAATAAGTACCTCATCTTGCGGATCTAACATGGCACGCATGGCAATATCAATTGCCTCACTGCCTCCGACTGTCACAAGCATCTCCTTGTTATAGTCATAGGAAAGCCCGAATCTCCGGTCAAGATATTTGGAAATCTCAATTTTTAATTCCTTTAAACCTGCATTTGAAGTATAAAAAGTTCTTCCTTTTTCAAGGGAATAAATTCCCTCATCACGAATATGCCACGGTGTATCAAAATCCGGCTCTCCGACGCCGAGAGAGATTGCATCATCCATCTCACTGACAATGTCAAAAAATTTCCGGATACCCGATGGCTCAATGGTTGTAATTGTTTTTGATAATGGATTTCTCATTATGCCATCATAATCCTTTCATCTTTTGCTTTCGGAGCCATAACAGTTCCGTGGTCTTTATATTTCTTTAAAATAAAGTTTGTCTTTGTGCTGAGTACCTGATCCAAGGCAGAAAGCTTATCGGATACAAACTGGGAAATCTCACGAAGTGTCTTCCCCTCCAATGTAACCATCAGGTCAAATCCGCCGGAGATCAGATACACGGAATTTACTTCCGGATAATTGTAAATGCGCTCTGCCACCTTGTCAAATCCCATTCCGCGCTGTGGTGTGACACGCACTTCAATCAGTGCAGTTACTTTTTCCACCCCGGCTTTGTCCCAGTTAATCAGCGTATGATATCCGCAGATAATTCCCTCCTGCTCCATAGCTTCCAGCTCATTCATGACTGGTCTCATCTACACCGAGAATTACGGCCAGCTCCTGTGTATCGATGCGGCTGTTTTTTTCTATAAAAGTTAAAATCTTCTCTCTCATATTTTATTGTTCTCCTAATTACATTTTACCATATTCCATAATTCGTCTGTCTGTGTTGTTTCTAAGAATCTGCGTTACTCCCCATTGACAAGTACACGGTCATTGCTGTCGATTGTCCTTCCGCTAGTAACAGCTTCCCCGCCAGCCTGACGGATCGCATGCACCAGTGCATTGCCATCTGCCGCTGCCAGAAGAAGACTGCCTCCCGACAGAAGCTTGTAAGGATTTAAATCAAAAAATTCACAGATTTCTATGGTTTCCTGACGAATTGGTATTTTCTTCAGATCAATTTCCAGTCCGACGCCGGAACACTGCCCCAATTCCCAGAGAGCTCCGAAAACGCCTCCCTCTGAGAGGTCGTGCATTGCAGCAACGCCAGACTTTGCGGCGACTGCGGCCTCCGCACGGATAGAAAGATAATCTATATATTTTGCCGCTTTGTCAAGAAACGGCTTTGCGTATCTGGCCGATAACTCTTCCCGGTGTTCCGTTGCAAGAATCGCTGTTCCTTCCAGCCCGACCCATTTGGTCACAATCACATCCATATCCGGCTGCGCCCCTGCTGCTGTGACAAATAATTCCCTGTCAGCTTCTCCCACTGCCTGAACAATCAGTTGCGGAGAGGTCACTGTCCGAAGAACTTCCGTGTGTCCTCCGAGAACCGCAATCTGCTCTTTCTCACTTACACGGGATACTGCCGAAATCCATGCACGCAGATCATTTTCGCTTGCGGATGTCGGGGAGCAGAAGCGTCATCGTAATTCCCAATGGTTTTGCCCCACGGCATACAAGATTATTCAATGCCGCATAAACACCGGCTTCCGGAAACGTGTCAAATGCACGGCAGGCTTCCGCAGTAACGATCTGCTTTCCCGCAGAAGCATCCACTGCACCGAAATCTATTCCCACTCCCGGTGCCCGAACCGCAGAATTATGAAGTTGTCGGAGAACCGAGCGCTTTAATATCGACTCGGATAATTTTCCTGCTTTCATACTGTTATTTTCTATTCGCTTTCTTTGGACGATTGTGTTTTTTCGTGGATGTATTTGTTGAAGATGTTGTTTCTTTCTTGGTATCCTGTTTTTGGAATCTTCCTTCTTTGTATCTTCCTTTTTATTATTTTCATCCTTTTTGGAGGAATCCTCTTTCTTGTTCGTATCGCTCTTGTCTGCGTCCTCCTTTTTATCGGTATCGTCCTTCTTTTCTTCTTCTTTCTGCTCTTCTTCTTTCTTTTGCGCGTTTGTCTTTAAACCGGCTGCCGCACTTTTACTTTTGCTTCATCCCCGATTGTAATTGCTGCCTTTAAAGCAGAAAGCGTCTCGCTTGTCGCATCTTTGGTTCCAATGGTAATAAGCTTTGGAGTTGCCTGATAATTACTCTTGTTGAACAGATCCCTGCTCTGCTGTTTTCCGTCCACCTTCACAATCTTCCACAACTGCGCAATGCATCCGGACTGTCCGGACTGGGTAACAGAAACCGAACCGGCGGTAAGGGAAGCATCCATTGTAAACTGCACCTTTGGATCTGTCTTTGAAACGGTTTCACTTTCAAACGAAATCTCCCGGTTGGATGGTCTCGTTTCTTTTCCATATACATTAAAATAAATGATACCGCCACTGCAATATCCTTCGATATATACCGGCGCATCCAGATTATTTTTAAACTTCAGATCTTTATAATTTCCGGCAATTGCCGCATCCATGGACGGTTCCACATAATGAACCAGCATGGAATGATTAAACCGCATCGTAATTTCCAGTTCTGCCCGGATAACTGCATTATATAAAGTCGTTGCAACCTGACAGATTCCACCGCCAAACGATTCCACTACCGTTCCGTTCTGATAGGCACCGGCCAGTTCATATCCGTTCTCCTGTGTAAACGGGCTGACCGTTTTTGCCAGATCAAACTCCTCCCGGATAAAGGATTGTACCATCTACTTTGCTCACTCCGGTTATGACATTTTTGCACGTCCTGCACTCGAACTTGCAAAGTTTGTCGTATAAGAACCGATCAGATCCGTAATTTCTGCGAGTTCTTTCTCATCCCCGCGCGGTTCTACCGTCTTTGTTACCAGATCAATCTCATTATTGGAGCCGTCCCAGCCCTGTGCAAGAAAATCATTGATTGCATACACGGAATTTACGACATCCACCTCGACGCCTTCTTTTCCCTTTACAAATTCAAATTTTCCATTGACACGCTTTAATCCATTATCAACAGCCCCGACGGCAAGATCATCTGCGCTCTCATATATCTTTTCGGCCGTCGCCTGTTTGTTTACACTCAGATGCATATCGAGAACCAGTTTTTTCTTTTGAGATCCTGCAGGGTTTTATACCGGTTGATCAGACTTCCGGCGTGTCCCACAGCCAAAGCTTCCTGCACGGCAGTATCCGCATCCGCGGTCACTCCCATATCTTCCGCAGTCATCTGAATGGAACCGGTTTCTCCTTTCAGCGTAAAAGTTGTATCCATCAGCCCATCCACGTATTCTTCTACCGCAGATATCGCCTGATTTTCTGTCATTCCTCCGACGTTTACATTTCCGATGGAAATTCCATTTTCAATGGTAGTCTCCTCTGCTGCCATCGCTGCCTGTGTATGAGAACCGAGTCCCACCACACAAAAAAGTACTGCTGCAGCCATTCCTAACTTTGTTATCTTCTTCATATTCTTCCTTTAAAATAATTTTAGCGTTATCTTGTATTTTAACATAAACAATCACTTTTTCAAGTGCCGCTACCCATAAATCAGCGCTGAAACCAGTGTTGTAACAACCATTGCAGCGATAACAACCAACGATATGAGTGCAATCAGCTGTCTTTTTCGTTTTGAACCATTAAAATTATACATACTATTCACCTCTTTCGCAAAATCAGTTATAATGAATACACAACAATATCAGAAAGGATTTCCATTATGTTTGTATTTCTTGCTATTTTTATCGTTTTTCTGCTGTATATTAACTTTTTGATGCATAAAAATAAACGCGCCCAGGAAAATCTCGAAAAACAGTTCTGGGACCGGGAGCGCAGTGCGAATTTCACACGCAAAAAGATATCAGCAATCTTAATTATCTTATCATAACAGAAGATAAAATACCACAAAACCTTACGACCGATGCCAAAAAATCACTGGAAACACTATGCGGTCAGAAAATGCTGAATCTTTCTTCCATGAGTAACACCGACCTGAAACTTGAATATGGTGTTGCAAACCTGGATGAACTCAGCGCATGTGACGACCGTTTTTCCACATTTGAACGAAATGCTGCCATCTATGCCCAGGAACTGAGTGATGCCGGATATACCGATCAGGCACGCCAGCTGCTGGAATTTGCAGTTTCCTGTCATGTCGACAACAGCAGCATCTACACACAGCTGGCAGCCATCTATCAGACCGGGGGCAATCTCTCCGGAATCTTGCAGCTGCAGGAAGCAGCTGCGCAGCTTGCACCGTTTCCGCAAAAATCATTCTGGAAAAACTTAAAAGTTTCCAGCCCTGATCTTATCCTGCAGCCGGGAGGCTTCACTGCGTGTAAGAGTCTCCCAGCTGATACTGTCTTTCCTTCCATATTGTTCCATCAGTTCCCTGAGCCGTTCTTTTTGATGCTCCGTTGCCGGCGTCTGTCTCTTTGCCTTATACACCAGAGGTTTCGGGACAAACAGTTCCATGGAAGCACCTTCTATGGATTTTAAATTTTCAAATACCTTATAGGTTTCTACTGCATCATCCAGTGCCCGGTGTGCATGTTCCCGTTCAATCTGAAAATATTCGCACAGGCTTTCCAGTTTTTCGACTGTGCCCCGGAAGGAGTGCCCGCGCAATCCGCAGGGTATCACAGGCCGACAATTCCAGTGGAATTTTCTGATTGACGGCCACTGCTTCAGAAAACTGTAATCAAAAATCAGATTATGTCCCACAAGAATATCATCCCCGATAAATTGCAGAAGTTCCTGCATTGCCACATTCTCTTCTTTCCCCAAAGCCGCCATTTCATCTGTAATCCCGGTCAGCTGTACTACCGTTTCCGGAATTGACATTCCCGGACGCACGAGCGTTCCATATGTATCTGCAATCTCTCCGTTCCGTACACGAACCGCCCCGATTTCTATTACTTTGTCCCTTTTCGGAGCCAGTCCCGTCATCTCCAGATCAAGAACCGTATAATCCATTTTATGCACCTGCCTTACGCTTTCATACATGTTTATTATACACATATAAGAAAAGAAAACCAGCCAGAATATGGCCGGTTTTCTTCCACAATAACGCTCTTTATAAAATTCTTCCAAATAATACATCCAATCCTGCCACCCACAGCAACAGTGCGACAACGATATATACTTTGGTTTTTGCTTCATATCCGACACGATATCCGGTATAGATGCCGCCGATCACAAATGCAACGGTACATACAACAATCATGATCAGAATCATAAGCACATTCGTTTCCAGAAATCCAAATGCAATTCCGTAAGCAGCGTGTAAATTCCACTGATACATGCCATGCGGACAAATCTCCGGATTCCAAGATGATGTTCCAGATGTTCTTCCACATATTCGTTGCGGATTGCTTTTACCATCAGCCGGATGCCAAGAATTACAAAAATCACCATGGATATAATCTGTCCCAGCAGCTTTTCGTCCGGCACCGACCGGTAATGGCAGAACAGGGAGGACAAAAAATGCCCCAGATATAACGTAATCAGCTGTGCCAGCGCAACGATTCCACAGATCACTGTCAGATTTTTTTTATTTATTTTTGCAACCAGTGATCCCTGACATTCCATTGCTGCGAAAATATCCAGAGATACCCCTGCTATTATCAGCAGGTTTTCCATCCAGTTCATCCTTTTTCCTCCGACCATCAAAATTATTTGTTATTTTCACTGTCTGCCTTGATCGCATCCTGTTTATAAATAAATTTTACGCTTCCGTTTACACCGTCTGCAACCTTTGTAAATGTCTGGTAATCCTCACCCGCATCAAGCATTGCCTGCAGTTTGTCGGTCAGCGGTTTGATATCTCCGTTATAGCTGTTCGCAATCTTGGAAATCCCTTCTCGTCGAATTCTACCATGCCATCTGCCAGCGTATGGGACCCGTCATCCAGTTTATCTACACCGGACACAATCTTTACCGTGGCATCGTTGAGTGCCTTGATTCCCTTCGTCAGTGTTGGAACTGCGTCTGCCAGAGACTGTGTTCCCTTACTGAGTGCTGCGGAACCGGTAACCAGACTGTAACCGTTTTCCTGTACTGCTTCAATCTGCTGTGCAATTGTAGCCTTTGCACTCTCTGCTCCTGTAACAGCGGCTGCACTTGCTGCCTGTACGGCCACATTCTGACATGCTCCTGCCAGCTGTGTAGCCAGTGTCTTTAAGCTGCTCTCCACACCGTCTGTCACCTGCTCATTGTTTCTTCCTGCTGCAAGCTGTGCCTTGATTGTGCTCTGTGTCTTGTGAAAGAGTGTGTCCTTTGCCCCACTCTTTGCATACAGCAGTTCCGCAAGCTGTGCACTTGTCATACCATCCGATACGGCATACATAACCGTTGACGTCTGATCGTTTGCCTGTGCGCCCTTTGCCCACGCTGCTTTAATGCCGGCAGCCGCCTGATCTGCAGTAAGTTTGCTGTCTGCCGCCTGTCCTGCAGCTTTCAGTAATACCTGTCTTACCACTTCATTATACACGGTTTCTGCTGCATTTGCACTATAAGCGCCATCATAAAGAGAAGTAAATAATGCGCCATCCGTTGTGCTGCCATCTTTTCCTGTGCTGTAACGGAGTGCGGCATAGATCTGGTTTGCGACTTCCTGCGTTTTTCCGTTTGCAAACTCTTTTGCCACCGTCTCGGAAGCGGTCTTTGACGCTGCCTGTTTCTCTGTATCACTCATCTTTGTATTTAACGCTTTATCAAGTGTCTGATTCCCTTGCTGATGGATTCTGCGCTGGTGTTTAATGTCTCCACACCTTTGCCCAGATCTCCGCTCTTTGAATTCAGCTCATTCATGCCGCTTGCATAATCCGCAAGATTTTTCTGTAACGTGTCCAGTCCATCGGATAATTCTTTTGATCCGTCTTTTAACTTGCTGCTTGCATCCAGCATGTCATCAATCATATCATCCAGAGAAGAAGAATCCCCGCTCTTCATGGAAATCATGCTTCCGGCATTTGCCACGATCGTCATTGCCGTATCCAGCTTGAAATCTTTTACATCGGCAGTCACTTCGAAATCTTCCGGAAGTTCCAGATCATCGATGAAATCAGAATCTTTCACATTCAGACTTTCTTTGATTCCCGGCAATGCATAGCCGATAACCACATTGCTGTCCCCGTTCTGGGAAACTTTTCCGTTCTTTACTTCCACATTGCTGAAACTGTCATCCAATACCAGTGCCGTTACGGCTGCAAACGGAACCTTTACCGTCTGCTTGTTTCCGTTTACGGTTTCTTCATAAGAAGAATTATTTGTGTAATCATAATGTATGGTAACTTTTCCGGATTTTCCAGCCAGATCCTTCGGTGCAATCTCATTTCCATCCAGATAATAAGTAACTTTCAGAGAAACCGGAGCTTCACTGTCTGTTTTTCCCTGATAGTAAATATCGGCTCCATCTGCCTGCCAGGTCAGCTTCTCTCCGTTCTGTGAGAACTCCTCGCTTCCCTTCACATTTTTGATATCTGTCAGATTGGACTGATCCTCCAGTGTAGCGGACTGGTTTTTATTGATCAGATGATCGGTGACAATGGTATCATACACACTTCCCGTTGCATCGGAAATAAGGTAAACATTTTCATCTTTTCCGATTTCTTTATCACTGACAGATACCTGAAGCAGATCCTCAATCTCATCCTTCTTATCGGAAGAATCCTCTTTCTGCTCTGTCTGAACTGCAGCATCTTTCTTCTGATCCGCCTGCACGGCAACTGCTGTCATACTGCTTCCAAGAAGTGCAATGGTCAGCACACCTGCCACAATACGGACTACATATTTATTTTTCAGTCTGGTTTTTAACTCTGATAATTTCATAATTCCATCCTCCTATTTGATTTTGTTGCGAAATCCTGCACTTGATGCACAGATCACACGGTCAAATACCATGAACATGCTTGGCAGAATAAAGATTACGACAATCATACTGATGATCGCACCACGTGCCATCAGCATACATAATGAACCGATCATATCGATGTTGGAATATAATCCTACACCAAACGTTGCTGCAAAGAAACTGAGCGCACTGACAATGATCGACTGAATGGACTTGCTCAATGCATCGGTAATTGCTTCTTTCTTATCCATACCGCGGAAACGGTTCTTCTTATACTTGTTCGTCATAAGAATTGCATAATCGACCGTAGCTCCCAGCTGTATGGTTCCAATTACAATGGATGCAATAAACGGCAACACCGTTCCTGTATATGCCGGAATACCCATATTGATGAAAATTGCAAATTCAATAACACATACCAGAATGATTGGAAGTGAAATGGACTTAAATGTCAGTAAAATAATAATAAAAATGGCTGCAATAGAAATAATACTTACATTTTTGAAATCCACATCGGTAATCTCAATCAGATCCTTGGTACATGGCGCCTCACCGATCAGCATTGCGGTATTATCGTATTTTTTAATAATCGCATTGATCTCATCACACTGTTTATTTACTTCATCCGTTGCAGATGCATATTCCGAAACAATGACCATCATCTGGTAATCTCCACTCTTGAAGATATCCTTCACATCGTCCGAATGACATCCTGCGGAACCATCGGTCCGGTCAGGGAATCCATCGAAACCGCAAGTTTTACACCGTCTACTTTTTTGATCTCATCGATCATATTCATACTGTCTTTTTTCAGACAGACTGCTTTTTGCCAGAACCATGTGGGTTGCACCCATATGATACTGTTCGGACAGCTTATCATTTCCGACTTTACTGCTGAAAGTCTCCGGCAGCGTACCAGTCAGATCATAATATACATTGGTATGTGTATATCCGTAGATTGCCGGAATCAGCACAACCAGAAACGCAATGACAAATACCACATGATGTTTTGTGATAAACCCTGCAATTCTACTAAGATCCGGAAGAATTACTTTATGTCTGGTCTTTTCGATTGCCTTATCGCAGACAAGAATCAGGGACGGAAGAATCGTTACACATCCGATAACACCAAAGACAACACCCTTTGCCATAACGATACCAAGGTCTTTTCCAAGGGTAAAGCTCATAAAACACAGTGCGATAAATCCGGCTACTGTTGTAATGGAGCTGCTGACCACGGAAGTAATTGTATTGGAAATCGCATGTGCCATGGCACGGTTTTTATCTCCGTCAAACCGCTCCTTCTGCTCCTGATAACTGTGCCACAGGAAAATGGAATAATCCATTGTAACACCGAGCTGCAGTACCGCCGCCAGTGCCTGGGTAATATAAGAAATCTCCCCGAAAAATACGTTGGAACCCAGATTGTAAATAATTGCCATGCCGATACTGATCAAAAACAGGAACGGAACAACTACGGAATCCATCGTAAGTGATAATACGATCAGAGAAAGCACAACGGCAATCAGAACATAGATCACACTCTCATTCTCTGCCAGTTTTCGGATATCATTGTTCACCGATGCCATACCACTGACAAAACACTGCTTTCCAACCAGATCATTGATCGTCTGGATCGCATCCATGGTGCCGTCCGACGACATGGACTCATCAAACAGGACTGCCATCAGCTGGCTGTCTGCGTCTTTGTTATTGAAAAAGTTGTAGATATCATCCGGAAGTGCTTCTCTTGGAATACTAAAATCCATAACGGAACCATACCAGATAACATTTTTTTACATGAGGTACATCCTCAATCTTATCTGCTATTTTCTGCAGATCCTTATCCTGCATTCCCTCAACAACTACAAAAGAGAACGCGCCTGTTCCAAATTCATCCAGAAGGATATCCTGCCCTTTCATCGTTTCAATCTGTCCCGGCAGATAGGACAAAATGTCATAATTAATTCTGGTTTTCATATAGCCGATCGCGGATGGAATCAGCAGTAAAAAAGCCAGGATCAAAATCAGAAACCGACATTTAACGACTCCTTTTCCAAATTTAATCATTTTTTTCACCATCCTCTATTTTTCTCTCAGCCTATCATAAAAAAAAAGACCGAATATGAAAATATTCAATCTTTTCGTCATGTACTGCATGATTATACATTTTGAGTGATTTGTATGAATTCGTATACAAATCATTCAAAATGTCATCGCATATTCTTTTTATAATTCTTTGATGATGTCGGTCAGAGACCGGGTCAGCATATACTGATATGCTTCGGCCATTTCGCGCGGCGAGATGGTCATTCCCATACTGATCCATTCCTCTGTTGCAAAACACATGGACTGTGCATAATAGGAAGATATCACCTCCGGCGTCAGCCATTTGTGTTTTGAAACCCTTCCGCTGCTTTCGTTTTGAATCAGTTCAAGCAATACTTCCCGCACACATTTTTTTGCGATATCGTGAAATTTGACCGATCCCTCCATTTTTACCAGCTGTGAATAAAATGCCTTGTCCTTTTCAATGTTGGTAAACAGCAGAACCATTGCTTCTATAATCATATCATTCCAGATCAGAGGTTCTACCGGCTCTAACAGTTCTGTCCGGATGATCCATTCAATAAGCTCAAATTTATCCTGAAAATGATTGTAAAACGTTGGCCGGATGACCCCTGCTTTATCAGTTATCTCTTTAATTGTAATTTTTTCTACCGGCCGCCTGACAGCAATCTCTTTCAAACTTTTTGCAAGCAGCTGGTCAATATCGGTTTTGCCCTGTATTGCCATTTCGTCTGTTATCCTTATTCGTCAAATTCCATGGTCACAAAGTACCCTTTTTCTGTCTCCTTCACATCAATCACATCGCCTTCCCGGCTTTTTAAACGTTCGCCTACCGCATAATTTCCCGACATTGCTATTGCATGCTCAATGGTATAATAATAGGAAGTGGGAAGTTTTCCCTCTGTCACCTTCAGATGATCCCCTACTTTGGTCAGTCCCGGACGTTCCATTTTAAATTCCATCTGTCTCATCACGGTCACCTTCATTTTCCACAAACTCTGTATCAACAGTCTCTGTGCGCCGTCTGTAATCCCTCGCTGCACGCGTTGCTGTGACAGCAATCCACAGATTCAGCGCTCCGTTGATAATCAGCACGATTCCTACCAGCATAATAAACTGTTTCAATACTCCAAGCGGACAGAAAACACAGACCAGACCGCAGACCAGACAGATGATAGCAAATACAAGATCCATGCCCCACTTTTCATATCCGTATTTTTTGGCATTCACAGCCTCCGTCACCGCACGAATTCCATGAAATACAAGTCCTACACCCAATATAACCGGAACCAGACTGACAATCAGCGACGGCTGGATGAGAAACCAGATTCCAACTGCAAGTACCAGAATTCCGACAATCGTTGATGCTCCAAATGTTGCAAGGCTCAAAATAAAGCTTCCCAGATAAATAATTCCAACGATGATCATTGCAACCGAAAGAATTGTTCCGATCACATCAATGACTCCGCCTTTCCACACAACAAAAATAATTCCAAGCACAATACACAAAACAGAAGAAAGCAGATAATCCGCCTTTGCCCGCTTCAAAAATTCTCTCATGAAATGATGCCCCCTTTTGAAATATCTTTTGCAACATTATAACATTTCCTTTTTTATTGTTCAACTTTTCCTCTAAAAATGATATACTGTGCGCGGAGGTGAATATCATGGGAAAAGAAGTAAAACCAATGCCGTGCGTATTCTGGAACGAAATAAGGTTCCCTATGAACTGCTGACTTATGAATGTGACGAATTTATAGATGGAATTCATTCTGCCGAAGCCACTGGCACCCCGGTTGCCCAGACTTACAAGACACTTGTCATGCAGGGCAAAAGCAAAAAATACTACGTATTTGTCATTCCGATTGCCGAAGAGGTTGATCTGAAAGCTGCCGCGCGTGCAGTTTCCGAGAAATCCGTAGAAATGATCCATGTCAAAGATTTAACTGCAATCACTGGTTATGTCCGTGGAGGCTGCAGTCCTCTTGGCATGAAAAAAGCATTTCCAACCGTTATCGATGCCTCTGCCAGACAATATTCTGAAATTTATGTAAGCGGTGGCCGTATCGGAACCAGCATCCGGCTTGACCCTCAGGATCTGGCACGGATTGTCCGCGCTACTTTTGCGGATATTCTTGCCAGACCATAAAAAGAAAAGTGTGCCAGGTTTATTTCCCTGACACACTTTTTCTTTTAATTTTCGCCCGGCTGCCGGATAATATCCAGCACACGCTGCAACTCGGCTCCCTCTGCCGGAGCCTCTCCATAGTCAACATGCTTCCAGTCTTTTGAATTCTCCAAGCAGATGTTTTCCCGGATCCTGGGTCCGTTCAATCGTAAAATATCTGCCCTCCTGCGTTTCGTCATTCCATGCAAAATATACACGGAAACAGGATGGAACTCCCATATCGCGTACCGGCAGATCCACACGGATAATCAGTAAACTGTCGGACAAATCCATAACCATAACGGAGAAATCTTCCGGCAGATACGGATACATACGTTTCTGCTGATAACATTCCTCAAAAAACTGATCCATATATTCTTCTTTCTTCTCGCAGAGGTCATCCATCATCTGTTTGCCCTGCGCAAAAAAGCGCTTTGGCATAAAACCAAATTCAAACTGCTTACGTTCAAACAACAGATACTGTTCCTGTGTAAGCTGCATCTTCTTTGGCTGCGCTCCCTCTTTACGCTTCTTTTCCACTTCCTCGATTTTTTCCACCAGTGCACGTTTAAAAATCAGATTCTGTGTGAATGGATTGATCACTATTCCGGATACCTTTTCATCCTGCTGAAAAACCATGTTATTCGTTGCAAGGAACGGCATGTTTATAACTGCTTCACTCCTCGGAGATTCCGGAATCTCCTTTTTACTTGTATAAATTGGAAGAAACATTCCGTTTTTCGGACTGTTGATCAGACACGGAACCGGCTTCTTTTCATCATTTAAATTTGCCGGAACAAGCACACGTCTGGTTCGCATCAGCTCGATCAGGGCATTTAAATTCTCACCGGTTTTTTCTTTCAGATATAGATCTATCTGTGCTTCCACATCTTCATTTTTTACATCAAGTGTCATGCTTGGATCTGTTGGTTTCTCCTGCTTGAGATCCTGCTTCTTCATGACATCTTTTAACTTCTTTTGTCGATCATCTGTGTATATCTCCTAACCCCATGCTGTCGGTATTGTACAGGTTAATCCCTGTGCTCATGATATAAAAGCATTTTAGCACATATTTTCAGGAGATTCCATACCTTTATACGGTTTTTGAATCATCAAGCGTTTCTGGATCAGTTTATCAAGTCTTCTTCCGATCCTGGCATATTTTTCAATGCGGCGTTCCATTTCCGGCGGAACTCCTTTTTTGTAAGAAACCCGGTTATCCATTCCTGCCCACGCATCCATGATCATCGTCCGCAGCTGCAATTCCACACGAACCACAGTTGTCTTTCCTTTGTAAGACATCGGGATATCCAGAACGATATGGTAACTCTCATACCCATTTTTCTTTGGTTTTCGAATGTAATCTTTTGCCTTTACTACGGTATATGTGTCTGTTTTTCCGATCTGCCGCGCAATCCAGTAGATTTCCTTGACACTGTAGCAGATACAGCGAACCCCGGAAATATCGTTCAGTGCAGTAACTGCGGTATCAAAATCCACGTCATAATCCTTGCGCTGCAGCTTCTCTGCAATGCTCTCCGGCGTCTTCATCCGTGTTTCGATAAAACGTACAAATCCCTGTCCTGTTTTTTCTTCATATTCCCGGTTCAGTTCCCGCAGCCGGTTTACCACAATCTCTCTTGCCAGTGCATGTTTTCTCTGAAAATCATCATCTTGCCAGTGCTTCCGGAGTTTTTCTAATTCATCCATAACTTACCTTCCCTGCTTTCTGTTATATCTATCCTATTCTATTCTCCACTTTTCTACAGGATAACAGGGGCATGTAAATACAGACTTCTTCCCTATGTAAATTGTTTGTAAAAACTATGTGGTGAGAATCTTTTTTCCACAAGCATTTTAACAAATTCCCGATCCCGAAACTCCATGGCTGCGTCTCACAAAATGGTTCGTTCCCATCGATAATCTCCTGTGCGGTTGCCCATTCCAGATGAAATCCTTTCTCGATCTCGCTTTCGGTCATGTGCGTCTGTGTCATTTCTTCTTTTGCATCACAGAAAAAAAAAGCAGGAGTGACAGACATAGATCTTGTTTTTTTTCAAACAGATCGCGCCGCCGCTCCACAATTTCTCCAATCGGACGGATGGATTCCGGAATCACAATAAGCCCGGACTCCTCCCCCACTTCACGAATCAGTGCATCTTCCAGCTTCTCGCCCGGTTCCACACCTCCGCCGAGAATTTTATAATCTCCGGCACTGCCATGTTGTGTTGCAATTTTTCCATCACGAATAATCACGCCGCGTGTCGAGTATTTTTCGAACACGGGCATTCCCTCTTCATAATCTTTTTTATCTAATGTTAAAAGTATCTGCACGGCATTTCTCCTTTGCTGTTCCGACATACAATTTTGTATCATTATAGCACTATCATGGGGGTTTGTGCAGATGTTTTAAATATAAGTTTTCTCTATGCGACGGAAGAAGGGGGACATTCTCTTTCTACAGAAAAATTTACAAGTCAGCGCCGATGTTGATTTCAGGTTGGTTTAGCAAAAGTTTTACTTTTATGCTATTAGCTTTATATGATGGAACTACGGCGCAGTTGCAAATTTGTTCTTCCGAAAGAAATGTCCCCCTTCTTCCTGTGGATTGGAGAAAATATAGTTGAGAAATATATTTCCGCAAATCCTGTCTGTGGAACAAATATACAGCCACCTTCAGTAAAAAATTCCACCGTGGTATCTATGCCAATAAAATTCATGTAAAAGATACCATTATGGTACCTACACGCTGAAAATTTAACATTCAGATACCGGAAAGTCTCTATAGATCAAAAATTGCTTTTCCAGATACCGCTTTTTCTAAAAACCGGTATCTGGAAAAGCAATTTTTACTATATAGGTGACATTTTCTAATTTCAAACATTAAAATTTCGGAAAACCGTCACCTAAAACTTTAATTTTTCGTCTATAGATACCCGGCCTTATCATTGAGTGATTTAACAGGGTATTTTTATGTTTATTCCAGTTCATGGGATTCGTAGCTGTTTTTGAGGCGTCCCTTTAACTGCAGGTTCTGGTGCCTTTAGGTTTGTTCCACAGACAGGATTTGCGGACATCATTCTTTTACTTATGGTTTTCCAATTCACAGGAAGAAGGGGTACATTCTTTCGGAAGAACAAATTTACAACTGCGCCGTAGTTCCATCATATAAAGCTAATAGCATAAAAGTAAAACTTTTGCCAAACCAACCTGAAATCAACATCGGCGCTGACTTGTAAATTTTTCTGTAGAAAGAGAATGTCCCCCTCCTTCCGTCACATCGAGAAACCTTATATTTAGAACAGTCTCCTCGCAAATCCGTCCCTCTGAAAACAAAAGGCTCCCAGCCCCGCAGTTAACCAGCAATTTATAAAGTTTTGAGATACTCCACAATACTTGTCACACTGTTGGCACCATCCGCCACTGCGGTCACAATCTGACGCAGCTTCTTGGTGCGGACATCTCCTGCCACAAAAAGCCCCGGCTGCTCCGTCACCCCGTCTTCTCCGGCACGCACATAGCCATGATCTAAATCCAGCACAGAAGCCACCGCATCGGTCTGCGGATTCATACCGACTGCGATAAAGATACCGCTGACCGGAAGTTCTTTTTCTTCTCCTGTTCCGGTGTTTGCGATTACCAGATGATCGACCATCTGCTCCCCACAGATTTCTTTCACCACGGTATCCGGCAGGAAGGTGATCTTCGGCTCATTTGCCACCTGTTCCTGCAGTACCTTCGTACCACGCAGTTCCTGTCTGCGGTGAATCAGATACACTTTTTCACATCCGGCTGCCAGATACAGGGCATCTTCCAGTGCCACATCTCCACCGCCGACAACCGCCACTGTCTTGTTACGGAAAAAGCTCCATCACAGGTTGCACAGTAAGACACCCCGGCTCCTGCCAGTGTTTCTTCTCCCGGCACCCCGAGTTTCCGGTGTCCGGCTCCAGTTGCCAGCAGTACCGTTTTTGTCTCATAGACGGTTCCGGAAGCACCGGTGATTTTCCACGTTCCGTCTGTATTTTTTCTCTACGTTATCCACTTCATCGCTAATGAACGGAACCTCCAGTGCCTTTGCATGCTGCTCAAATTTCTGCGCCAGATCAAACCCATTGGTTTCCGGCAGCCCCAGATAATTGTCTACTTCCTGTGTGTAAATCATCTGTCCGCCGCCCATCGGCTCTTTCTCTAAAAACAACCACATCCAGACAGGCGCGCTTTGCGTAAACAGCTGCCGAAAGACCTGCCGGACCGCTTCCTATAATGACTAAATCGTACATGTTATTCCTCCTGATTTTCAAAAAAATCTATTTCATAAATAATGGCATTTTTATTCTTTCCTATTTTACCATACCCCTATACAATGCGCTATTTTCTTTTCTCCAATAATAACAAAATATGCTCCTTTTACAAAAATTTTACGTGATTCAGGGTTGAAAAATCCATTTACAAATGCTACCATAACCAAGGATTTAAATCCACAATCATAAAAATCTGAGTAATGGAGGTGAAATTCATGGACAGTAGCGATAGTTTTGGGCGAAGTAGACATTTGAATGCCGATGCTTTTTTCACTGGTAAAATTATCGTTTTCACTGGAAAATGAATTTTGCCGATTCATGATGTTTAAAGCACCGGTAGGTGCTTTTTTGTGCCTGAATATATAAAACTGTATACCTGAGCCCTTTTCTATTGTGCATATCCGCAGCATGATGTAGCTTTTGTTGCACATGATGACTGCACACACAAGGAAAGGAGAATTCATATGAACAAGAAATATTTAGAGCTTACAAAGCTGATCCGAAGCAAACAGAATGACCATGAAATCTTAAAATGCTTATCTAATTATCACGAAAACGACATTGCCGATATGCTTACGGTTATGACTCCAAAAGAAAGGAAACGTATTTATACGCTTCTGGAGCCACAGAAGATTGCGGAAATCTTCGCATATCTGGATGAACCGCAAATCTACTTTTCCGAACTCTCCGTCAAAGATGCCGCCAAAGTAGTTTCCCTGATGGATTCCGATGATGCCGTTGACGTCCTCGAAACGCTCGACGATAAAAAGAAATATGAAATCGTGGAAAACCTGGACAAAGCAGCCATAAAAGATGTAAAATGCTGCTTTCCTATGACGATGATGAAATAGGCAGCTATATGACAACCAACTACATCTGTATTCCAAAGGGACTTTCCGTCCGTCAGGCAATGAGCGAACTGGTCCGTCAAGCCGGAACCAATGACAATATTTCAACCATTTATGTACTGGATGAATCTTTGAAATTTGCCGGTGCTATTGATCTGAAAGATCTTATTATTGCAAGAAAACATGATGTGCTTGACGATATTATCGTCCGCTCCTATCCATCGGTAACCGATCACGAAAAAATTGATGACTGCATGGAAAAAATCATGGATTATTCGGAAGATTCCATTCCTGTCCTGTGGCAGGACGGTCATATGCTCGGTGTTATTACATCCGAAGATATCGTAGAGATGGTTGACAATGAGATGGGGGAAGATTACGCAAAACTGGCCGGTCTCACCGCCGAAGAAGATCTCAAAGAAACCACGGCACAAAGCATGAAAAAACGTCTTCCATGGCTTATCATCCTGCTGTTCCTCGGGATGCTCGTTTCCTCTGTTGTAGGTGTCTTTGAACATGTTGTGGCTGTTCTTCCAATCGTAATCTGTTTCCAGTCTCTTGTGCTTGACATGGCCGGGAACGTCGGTACCCAGTCTCTGGCAGTTACCATCCGCGTCCTGATGGATGAAACACTCACCGGAAAACAAAAAACTTTTCTTACTGGTAAAAGAAATGAAAATCGGTCTTTTAAATGGTGGAATCCTTGGTATTATGGCACTTGCACTGCTTGGCATCTACATCCACCTGTTTAAGGGATACACCTGGATCGGAGCATTTGGCATCTCTGGCTGCGTCGGCATCTCGCTTCTCGTGGCAATGGTGATCTCAAGCCTCGTAGGTACTGTGATTCCCATGTTTTTTCATAAGATAAAAATTGATCCTGCGGTTGCATCCGGTCCACTCATTACAACCGTCAATGACCTTGTGGCTGTTGTGACTTATTACGGTCTGGCATTTTTGTTACTGATCATGTAAAAAGATAATCTTTGCACCATACTACCGAAAAAAATGCTGCCTGACAACAATATGGTACAGGCAGCATTTCTATTGGACAATTTCTAAGCTGCATAGAAGATATCGCTTACGCGAGATACCCCAGATAGAAAATCTATCCGCAGACGGATACCCTTTACTGAATAACCAGTTCTTCGATCGTCACATTTTTCTCTTTGTCAATATCAAAAGCTTTAATCACCGGCTGATCCCTATCCATCAGGGAAAGAATCAGGTAATTGACTGTTGGATCATACGCCAGGCGCTTATCTTCCTCGGACGGACGTGACGGTGATTCCGGATGGGAATGCCAGTTGCCAAGCGGTACCAGATGGTTTGTGCGCATATCTTTGACAGCAGCAAGCTGATCCTTCGGATTCATAGAAAAATGCTCGTTGGTGTGATCAACATTTTCTAACAGATACACCTTCTCAATGATTTTTTATCACCATCTTTGGTACCTGCAATTAAACCACATGCTTCTTCTGGAAGATTTTCCTTTGCATGGGCTAAGATTTTTTCATAGTCTGCTTTTTTCATGGTAAGCATAACATTTTCCTCCTTTTCAAGGAGCAAATCGCATATAAAGTCTGCTTCGCAGAAGCGATTTGCGTAGGAGATATCGCTTACGCGATACCTCATGTGGAGCAGTTCGCATATAAAAAAGTCCGCTTCGCGGAGACGAACTGCGTAGGAAATGCATCTTACGATGCATTTCAATGATCTGGGCACTCTACCTGCTCGTAATCAATCAGTTCTGTGATGGTCGGATGATCGCCACAGATGGCACACTTATGATCTGCCTTTGGCAGTTTGATCGTGTGGAATTCCATCTTTAACGCATCAAAAGTCAGAAGCTTTCCGGTTAAGAGATCGCCCACACCGATCAGGTACTTGATGGCTTCCATCGCCTGTAAGGATCCGATGACACCGCCCATTGCGCCGATGACACCTGCCTGCTTACATGTAGGAACTGCGTCCTTTGGTGGTTGGTTCTTGAATACACATCTGTAGCATGGTCCTTCTCCTGGTACATAAGTCATAAGCTGACCCTTGAAACGGATGATTCCTGCATGGGAAAATGGCTTTTTGCCATTACACAGGCATCGTTGATTAAGAATTTTGCCGGGAAGTTATCGGTTCCATCAATGATGAAATCATAATCTTTAATGAGATCCATAATATTTTCAGAAGTAACGAACTCACGGTATGTATTTACAGTTACATCCGGGTTCATTGCGTTCATGGTCTCTTTTGCAGATTTTACTTTTGCTTTTCCTACATCTGCGGTGCCGTGAATGATCTGACGCTGTAAGTTGGACAGATCAACTTCATCTGCATCGACAATACCGATGGTTCCCACACCGGCTGCGGCAAGATACATTGCTGCCGGTGCACCGAGTCCGCCTGCACCGATAATCAAAACTTTTCCGTTAAGGAGCTTTTTCTGTCCCTTCACACCAACCTCCTGCAGGATGATGTGACGGCTGTAACGCTCCATCTGTTCATTGGTAAATGCCATTAGAAGCTTCCTCCTCCCATGAAGTATAAGAATTCAACTACATCGTTTTCCTTTAATGTTACGTTTGCAAGATCGTGATTTTCTACAAAATCATCGTTTACGGTAACGGTCACATATTCCGGATTTTCAACCTTCTCGTCAACAACGAGCTGTGCCAGCGTGGTTCCCTCTTTGATGTCTTTTACGTTTCCTGCGATTGTTACTTTCATCGGTAACTCCTCCTAAATATATTTTTTCACAATTTCTTCCAGTTCCGGCTTCTTAATCAGACCGCGCACACGCTCTGCTTCCTTTCCATCTTTGAAAAACAGGATGGTCGGAGAAACCATAACGGAATACTGTACTCCCAGTTCCCCGTCAAAATTTGCATTGACTTTGACCACTTTTAAGCGATCCTCATAATCATCTTCGATATCGCCAAGAATCGGTGACATCTGTTTGCACGGAATGCAGGAATCGGAATAAAACTCCACCAGTACCGGTATAGAAGCCTGCAAAACCTCCGCTTCAAAATTATCTTTACTTACTCTTGCTGCCATGCGCTTAACCTCTCTTGTCTACTCTTCGAGTTTCTTTACAATAAGGTCATAAGTTCCATCTTCATTGTCGATCAGCTTTAATACCTGCTGTCCCTCTTCCTTGAAACTTCTCGGTACGTTCTGCACCGGCTCTCCATCATTCATATGTACGGAAAGCACCTGTCCGATCTCTAACTCTTCCATGGCCACCTTTGCCTTGACAAACGTCATCGGGCAGACCACATCCGTAATATCTACAGTTTCATCAATTGTAAAATCAGCCATTGTATGCCTCCTTTATCTTCTCTTCAAATTTATCAAGTCCCACTCTCTCGAGTGTCATGCGGAAACGCTCTCCTGGATTGGCATTGTCATCAAAGAACTGGATTGCCGCATCGGTAATGCGGAATAACTGTTCCTCGGATGTCACAAGCGGAAGATACTTCTCGCCCTTGTATACGCGGTTTCCAAACAGTCCACCGAAAGATACCTCAAATGCAGGTGTCGCTTTCCATGCATCGGTCGGACAGGCCTTTACACAGCGTCCGCAGTTGTTACATTTTTCCTCATCGAGAACGATTTTTCCGTCCACAGTGCTGATTGCATCCACGCGGCAGGTCTTCTCACAGATCCCACAGTTGATGCAGGCTGCTTCCTCCCATTCCACAATGGATGCACCCTTGATTCCGACATCATTTTCTTCTGCCTTTAAGCAGTTGTTCTGGCATCCGGTTACACCAAATTTAAACTTATGCGGAAGTTCTCTTGCAAAATAACGCTCATCCAGTTTTTTGCAATATCATAACTGTCAATATTTCCACTAGGGCATACCGCCGATCCCTGACAGGCTGTAATCGTACGGACACGCGGTCCACACACACCCGGCTTACATCCCCCGGTTGCCAGCACTTCCTTAACTTCTTCTACATCGTCAAGTTTGATAAATGGGATTTCCACACTCTGACGGGAAGTCAGATGTACGTGTCCGTCTCCGTATTTTTCTGCAACCTTTGCGATAATCTGTAAATTCTCTGCTGTAAGATTTCCACCTACCACAGCCAGCCGCAGGGAAAAATTATTTTTTGTTTCTGGCGCATAAATCCGCCTTTTTTCAATGTAGCATAATCAACAGCCATTACTCTCTCCTTTAAACCTTGTGTATTTTTCTTTGTTTATCCGGCGGTATTTTGGATTGCTGCTGTAAAATCCTGCTTCAGATCTTCGATATCCTCAATACCGACACTTATTCTTATCATATCATCAAATACGGCGGCGTCAATCTTTTCCTGCTCGGTTGAGTGTGCCGCCAGTGTGGATTCCGGATGTACGATCAGTGTCTTGGTATCTCCGATATTGGATACGATCTGCGGAATGGTCAGCGCATTCATGATTGCAAAAGCGCGTTCCTTGCTTCCCACGCGAATGGTTAAAATTGCTCCAAATCTTCCATCCAGCAACTGCTTTGCCACACCGTTCCACGGACTTGATGCAAGTCCCGGATAGTTTACGCTGATTCCCGGAATGGTTTCCAGATAAGCCGCAAGCTGCATTGCGTTGTCACACGCCCGCTCCATACGAAGCCCCAGTGTCTCCATACCAAGCAGATTATAGTATGCAGTCTGCGGCGCCATACAGGCTCCCATGTTGCGGAACAATCCGTTTCTCAGTTTTGCAGTAAAGGCAAATTTTGCAAACTTTTTATAGTCTTTCATGCCCGGATACCGCTCCAGATCCCATTTGAATCTTCCCGCATCGGTGATCACACCACTGATGGCACTGCTGTTGCCGTTGATGTATTTGGATGTGGAATTGATCACGATGTCTGCGCCAAGTTCGAGCGGACGAACGAGAAACGCGGTAGCTACCGTATTATCGATCATGAGCGGAAGATTGTGCCGCTTTGCGATCCCTGCAAGTGCCGGGATGTCGGTCACATCCAGCTTTGGATTGCCAATCGTCTCCGCGAAGATGACTCTCGTCTTATCCGTGATCTTGGATTCGAGATCTGCCAGATCATTCGTATCTGCAAAAATTGTTGTAATCCCAAACGCTTCCAGATCGTGGTAAAGATCAATCGTTCCTCCATACAGGCTGGTGCTTGTGATGATCTCATCACCACTTCCTACGATATTCAGAAGGGCATTGGTAATTGCCGCCATGCCGGATGCACAGGCAACGGATGCCACACCTTTTTCCAGAACCGTCATGCGTTCTTCAAATGCTGCGATGGTCGGGTTATTGATTCTCGTGTAAGAATATCCAGCAGCTTTGTTGTGAAACAGCTTCTCATGCTGCTCTGCCGATGGCTGAAAGAAAGCACTGGACTGGTACACCGGGGTAAGTGTGGCTCCGGTCACCGGATCTCCGGTTTTTGTACCATGTAGTAGTTCTGTGTTGAATCCCATTTCATTTCCCCTAATTCATACTTATCTAATAGGTTTAATATGTTATAGTTAATATACCGCAATCATACCCTATTGTCAACCTTTTATTTCCACTTATTTTTCCAGCAAAAAATCCCCGCTGGTTAAAACCAGCAGGGATTCCATTCTCATAATAAAATGATTATTCTGTCCAGTGCTCATCCTTAAATACGATGCGGCGGTAAGTCTCAAAATCAACCCACTTATTAAAGAAGTTCTCAGAGATCTCACTGCCCTCTGCGGAAAGCTCCTTCTTGAACGCATCCACATCTGCGGCACTTGTTACATGAACTGCAAATCCACGGCCGTTGATGACAGGCACATCGTTGTATGCAAAGTCAGCAAGCGGAATAATTGCAGTAACCTTCTGGTCACGGATGGATACCGCTACCTGCTCACGCAGAACAACCACATCAAAGCTGTCCGGATACTGATACGTCTCACCCTTGACCGGAATCACATCACCGATCGTGTAAGTTTTATCGGAAGGCTGTACCTTAAAGACGTTCATCGCCTCAAGGTCATAGTAATATTCCTCGAAGATATCTCCGTTTGCCTTGAGATTTCCGTGGGCAAATGCGCATTTTAAGTCTTTCGTCTCATCGAGCGTTGGATTTTCCACAACACCACATGCGGAGGTCATGTTGGAAATACGGTCGATCAGGATCAGTTCTCCCAATGTCTTATGCTTTGCAAAAGCATCAATGACGATCTCTTCCTGCAATACCAGATCGCAGACCGCAATCTCGTTCTTGCGCAGGCGGCCAACCGGAATAAATTCACCGGTGTTGACATCAATCTTGTACTGGATATTCTTTAAGATACCCGGAATCGTACGTGTACCGAGTTTTACGAGATAATCTTTGCCGACGGTCAGTTCCTCATCGTCCATCCAGAGGATTGTTGCGGTAAATTTCTTGCTGACCGGAAGCTTCGTATCTTTTGCGAGAACACATCCGCGGGATACATCCACTTCCTTGTCAAGCTGGATGGTAACTGGACGGCCTGCATCTGCAGTCTGTGCATCTTTATCTCCGACTAAAATGCTCTTTACTTTTGCATGCTCATTGCTTGGCAGAGTCACGATTGTATCACCGACCGATACAGCGCCACTCTAGATCTGTCCCTGGAAACCACGGAACGTGTGATCCGGACGGCATACACGCTGTACCGGCATATAGAAGCCTTCCTCCTGCTTCTTTTCGCTCACATCGATATTCTCTAAGTAAGCAAGCAGTGGCTCCTGCGTGTACCATGGCATATTGTCGGAATGGGTGGTGACATTGTCACCCTCGGTTGCAGAAACCGGAATGATCTTGACACTTGCTAAATGCAGTTCCTCGGAAAGTTCCTGAATCTGTGCAACGATCTCCTTGAAACACTCCTCACTGTAATCGACAAGATCCATCTTATTTACAGCAAATACAAAGTAACGGATTCCCATCAGTGCACAGATTCTGGCATGTCTTCTGGTCTGTACGAGCACGCCCTGCTTTGCATCCACAAGGATAACGGCAAGATCTGCAAAGGAAGCACCGACTGCCATGTTTCTTGTGTACTCCTCATGTCCCGGAGTATCTGCCACGATAAAGCTTCGCTTTTCGGTTGTAAAGTAACGGTATGCCACATCAATGGTGATACCCTGTTCACGCTCTGCCATCAGTCCGTCCAGAAGGAGGGAGTAATCGATTGCGCCTCCGCGGCTTCCTACTTTGGAATCCAGCTCCAACGCTTTCTCCTGATCTGCATAAAGCAGTTTTGAATCGTATAAAATATGTCCGATCAGTGTGGACTTTCCATCGTCCACACTACCGCAGGTAATAAATTTCAATAATCCGCTCATTTTAGAAATAACCCTCCCTCTTTCTTCGTTCCATGCTGCCGGCTGCCTCGTTGTCAATGACACGGGTGTCCGCTCAGACTCTACAGCACTCAAGGTCTCGTCAATAATCTCATCTAATGTGGTCGCGTTGGATTCGATTCCACCGGTCAGTGGATAGCATCCCAAGGTACGGAAACGCACATTCTTGTATTCAATTTTCTCACCCGGACGAAGTTTCAGACGATCATCATCCACCATGATAATCTGTCCGTCACGCTCAATCACCGGACGCTTTGCTGCAAAATACAGCGGCACGATATCGATGTTTTCTCTCTTTATGTACTCCCAGATATCCGTCTCCGTCCAGTTGGAAATCGGGAACACACGAAATACTCTCACCCTTGTTGATCTTGGTGTTATACAGTTTCCACATTTCTGGTCTCTGGTTTTTAGGGTCCCATGCCTGCGCTTCGTTACGGAAGGAGAAGATTCTTTCTTTCGCACGGGATTTTTCCTCGTCACGGCGGCCGCCGCCAAATGCTGCAGTAAATCCGTATTTATTCAACGCCTGCTTTAATGCCTGTGTCTTCATGATGTCGGTGTACTGGCTGCCGTAATCAAACGGATTGATGCCACGCTTTACACCGTCCTCGTTGATATACTCGATCATGTTAATCCCAAGTTTCTTTGCCGTCTCATCACGGAACTGAATCATTTCCTTGAATTTCCATGTCGTGTTCACATGTAAAAATGGGAATGGCGGCTTCTCCGGATAAAATGCTTTCATGGCAAGATGAAGCATTACCGAACTGTCCTTTCCTATGGAATAAAGCATTACTGGTTTTTCACACTCTGCCGCTACCTCACGGATAATGTAGATTGCTTCCGCTTCGAGTGCATCAAGATGAGATAATTGACTCATGATCTTCCTCCTTAATATTTATTCGAATCCTTTTTATTCACAACAATTGTTTCTATTGTACCATCTGTTTTTTAATTCGCCAGTGTAACAGATCTCCTTCCGTATGAACGGTCATCTGGCTTCCCATGCCGCCGATGTCGGCACCCAGGTAATAGGAAATTGCCTCAAACGGACACTCCTTGATACCGGAGGCGCATCCCCAGCAGTCCTTCGGATACCGGATCACGGCTTTTTGTCTTCGCCGCGCACGATCAGGCTTCCCGGACAGACATCCAGACATTTCCACATGCCCTGCATTTCATGGAATCAATCGCGATGCTCATAGGTTTCTCCTCCTTTCACCAGATCTCTACGGATCATTTCGATCTGGTCTCCATTTTTGCGGGAGTTTACATAACAGAGCCATGCATCACTCTTGTCCGGATAATCCAGATTTTCCGCGAAGCTGTGCCAACGTGTTTCCTTGCGGGCACGCAGATGCGCAATCACCGTCAGACATACCGTCAGGCGCTCCTTCAATTCATAGATAAACATCAGTTCATGCATATCGGATGCCGCAAGGCCTTTGGCAAGAATCTGGATCTGCTTGATTTTTTCTTCTGCCATGGCAAGCTGCTTTTCGTTGAACTGATAATGGGTTCCAATTCCTCCGGCATACTGATCCATGACTTTTTGCATCGCTTCTTCCAATTCCTCCACCGTAAAGGCAGGAGACTGTTTTGTGAGAAATGCATCATACTCTGCAATTTTATTATCAAGAACGTTTTCCTCATCCGAAGCTGCCGGATCTGTTTCGTTTTTCTTCGTCTAATTTCTGTACAATGGAATGAGCTGCGATCTCTCCCTCCACCAACGCACCGGTTACATATTTCTGTGGACAGCCACCGGCCACATCACCTGCAGCATACAGTCCGTGGATCGTTGTCTCTCGTTCGGTGTCTACCCAGTAACCGCTGGCGGTATGACCACCTACGATGTACGGCTCGGTTCCCTCAATTTCCACGTTCTGCTCGCTTGGGTTTTTTCCCGGATTCCACCCACTTGAGTGTCTGTCCCGGTGCCATGTTTAAGTATGCTTTTAAGAGCGATTCATCCTGTTCTGCGGAGATGCCTTCGGTGCGAAGATAACATGGTCCCGTCCTTTTACGTTTTCTTCAACAGTTCCGTACACACGCTGGGAAGTAGTCAGACCGTATTTTGTCTCATACACTTCTCCGTGTGCGTTGATCTGCTTTGCTCCGACACCCTGTGCAATCGTTCCGGTCGGAGCGATCGTATCTTTACAGCGCAGGGCGATAAAGCGCATCTCAAATGTGGTCATCTCGGCTCCGGCTTCCATTCCCATGGCATATCCGGCACCGGTGTTAAACGGCGGATACCACATTTTATGACGGGAAAAACCCGGATTGTTCGGGCGGTAAAGTCCTGCGGCTCCTCCGGTTGCGATCAGCACTTTTTTTGCGCGGGATCTCGTAGGCCGTACCGTCTGCAATGGAAAAACCGACGGCTCCTTCGATCTTATTATTGTTTACCAGATAATCGGTAATGTTTAACTGGTTGATGACGGTCACATCGTCTAATTTGCTGACAGCATCTGCAAGAAGCGGCTTGAAGTTTTCGCCGTTGATCTTGATATTGCGGTTTCCTCTTGCCACATACTCGCCGTTTTCGTCTTTTAAGATGACCAGACCAAGCTGTTCCATTTTGGCGGTCACACGGTTGAGTCCTTCGGACATGGTCAAAAGCAGATCCGGCCGGACGATGCCGTCGGCATCTTTTGTGGCGTAGTCCACGTAATCCTGCGGAACATGACCTTTGGTGATATAGGCATTGAGCGCGTTGACGCCGGCTGCCAGACAACCGCTGCGCCTGATGTTGGCTTTTTCTGCTATGATTATGGAATAATCGGATTGTTCACGGATGGTCATTGCCGCGTAGCAGCCTGCCGTTCCTCCGCCGATGATGAGGACATCCGTATGGAGTATTTTTTTCCCTCGATTTTCATAAGTAATCCTTCCTTGTGATTAAATGTAGAAGACCTCGCCTTCCTGCATCTCTCTATTTTCTACGAGATAGGTCTGGTTTTCATCAAATATGTAAAGCCGGTAGATTAAGACATACACTTTTTCACCGATCTCTACCGGATCTTTTTTCAAGTGAGCGCTCGGTGACGATCGGGATACCTCCCACATCAACGACAACATCCAGATGATTTCCTCGGAATATCACATCTTTTACGATTCCACGCTCGGCGGCACTCATGTGCTGCGGTGGCTCGCTTCTGGACATGCGGACAAATTCCGGACGGATAACTGCGTGGGTTGCGCCCTCGACCGGATCAAATCCAAGCAGGCGCTCATAATGCTCTACGATCGAGGAACGGCCGATAAACTGTGCCACGAACGGGGTGTCCGGTGATTTATAAATTTCCATCGGCGTTCCCATCTGCTCGATATGACCATGGTTTGTGATGATAATCTCATCGGCCACCTCGACGGCTTCATCCTGATCATGGGTGACAAAAATGCTTGTAATGCCAAGCTTTACAACCATCTCGCGAAGCCAGTTGCGAAGTTCGGTGCGGACTTTTTGCATCGATTGCCGCAAACGGCTCATCGAGAAGAAGTACCTGCGGATTCGGTGCAAGTGCGCGGGCAAATGCCACCCGCTGACGCTGCCCGCCCGACAACTGGTTCGGATAACGCTTTTCCATTCCGCTTAATCCGGTCAGTTCCAACAGTTCGGTCACGCGCTTTTTGATTTCTTTTTTCGGCACCTTGGCAGTTCGAGACCAAAAGCTACGTTGTCGTAGACGGTCATATAACGGAACAATGCATAGTTCTGAAATACAAAACCGATGCCTCGTTTTGCCGCCGGCACATCGTTGACACGCTGCCCGTCAATATAGATATCGCCGCTGTTTGGTGTCTCAAGCCCCGCGATCATGCGAAGCAGTGTGGTCTTTCCGCTTCCGGAAGGTCCCAAGCAGTGCGACTAATTTTCCTTTTTCAATGCCAAAGCTGACATGGTCGGAAGCCCGGAAGTTTCCGTAATTTTTACAAATATCTCTCATTTCCACGTACATAGCCTGACTCCTTACTGTATGCCTTTACTGTTTTTGCTTCTGTATTCAAAAATGTTTCTAAGTATCAGCACGATCACCGCAATAATGACCAGAATGGAAGATACCGCAAACGCGGAGGTGATGGAAGTATCTGTCCCCGACATATATAAGGCATCAATCTCCAGCGGCAGGGTAAATGTCTGCCCTCTGGTCTTTGAGAGTGCATTGACTGCTCCAAACTCGCCTAACGCACGCGCCGTACATAAAATGATACCATAGATCAGTCCCCATTTCATCTGGGGAAGGGTAATTTTCCGGAAAATCGTAAATCCCCCGGCTCCCATCAATGCTGCAGCCTCTTCTTCGTCTTTGCCCTGTGCATTTAAGATCGGGATGATCTCACGCGATACAAACGGGAAAGTGACAAAAATTGTGGCAAGCACCACACCCGGTAACGCAAACGTAATGCGGATGTTTGTTCCGAAAAACTGGTTAATCGCCCGGATTGCCGGATACGTCCAGCCGAGTCGTCCGAAGGTCATCAAAAAGGCAAGACCTACAATGACGGGAGAGATCGAAAACGGGATATCGATCAGCGTGGCAAGCACCTGTTTCCCACGGAAAGAAAAAACTTTGTCAGAAGCCATGCCGCCATGATTCCGAAAAACGTATTGACAACTACCGCGATCACAGTTGCAAGCAATGTAACCAAAAGAGCCGAACGCACATATTCGGTTGTGACCGCCGGTATGTAAAAAGCAAATCCTTCTTTCAATGCACTGAAGAGAATCGAAAACAGGGGAAGAATCAGCATAACAAATATGAAAAGAACGCTGATGGCTATTAAGATGTATTTCGTACTTTTCTTTTGTTCCATAAAAACAAACTCCCTTTCTTAAAACGAATTGGCTGGTTTCCCGTTGTACTTACACATTGTTAGTTCTGGCTGCCTGTTTCATCTGTACGATATTCACAGCAAGCAGTAAAACAAACGATAAAATCAACATTACCAGCGCGATTGCCGTGGCACTCGCATAATCAATATACCCAAGCTTCTGCATGATCACATAGGAGATCACCTGCGTATGTTCCCTTGCACTGTTTCCGGATATGTAAATGACACTTCCGTACTCACCAATCCCTCTGGCAAAGGCAAGCCCAAATCCGGTTAAAACCGGGGCATCATCTCCGGCAGAAGCACTCTGCGGAAGGTCTGAAACCGGTTGGCTCCAAGCATAAATGCCGCTTCCTCATACTGTCCGTCGAGTTTTTCAAGCACCGGCTGCACGGCACGGATGACAAACGGAATTCCGACAAACACCAGTGCAATGACCAGTCCCAGATGTGTGTAGGATACTTTGATGCCAAGTTTTGCAAGCGGAGCCCCAAGGATTCCGTTTTCGGAATACATTTTGGAAAGTGTGATACCTGCTACCGAAGTCGGCAGTGCAAACGGAAGCTCAATACAGCCATCGAGGATACGTTTTCCCGGAAACTCATATCTTACAAGCACCCAGGCAATGATCACACCGAACACACTGTTTATAAGTGCCGCAATAAACGAACATCCGATGCTGGTCGCAAATGCATGCCACACGGTCGGCTTCGTGATCAGGGACCAGAACTCTGCTGGACGCAGTTTTAATGCGGAAACCATCACGGATGCCAGCGGGATCAGCACAATCAGGGAAAGCATTGTCACTGTAATTCCCAATGTGAGGTGATACCCCGGTATCACACGTACTTTTTTTGTCTTATTCGTTGCCGTAGATTTCATCAAACATTGCTCCATCGTCAAAATAGTTCTTATATGCTTCGTTCCAGCCGCCGTAATCCTTGATCGTATATAATTTCACATTCAGGTCAAAACGGTCGGAAAATTCCTTCAGAATTGATTCATTGCTCGGACGGTAACCATACTCTGCCGCCAGCCGCTGGGCATCATCCGTGTACAGATAATTCAGATATTCCCTGCTGACTTCCTGCGTGCCGTTGGCATCCGCATTGTCATCCACAATCGCCACACTCGGCTGTGCCAGAATACTGACACTCGGCGTAATCATCTCATATTCATCCGGATAACTTTTCATCGTGGTAATTGCCTCATTTTCCCACGCGATCAGCACATCCCTTTCTGGTTTTCCACAAATGTGGTAGTGGAACCGCGTGCTCCGGAATCCATGACGGAAACCTGCGAGTAAAGTTTCTGCAGAAATGCTTTCTGCTTATTCTCATCACTGGTCTGCTCCTTTATATAGGAAAGTGCTGCTAAAAAAAGTTCCAGCAGGCACCACCACTGCTCTTCGGGTCCGGGGGTGATGATCTCGACCTTTTATTTACCAGATCGTCCCAGTCTCTGATCTGTTTCGGATTGCCTTTCCGGACGAGGAAAACAATCGTCGAAGTGTATGGGGAACTGTCATCGGCAAATTCCTGTTCCCAGCCGTTTTCAATCAGTCCGGTCTGCTCGATCAGTGTGATATCATGCTCAAGTGCCAGTGTCACGACATCGGCGTTACATCCCTCTACAACGGAACGCGCCTGTGCACCGGAACCTCCGTGGGATTGAATAATATTCACTTCTTTTCCCGTTTTTTCCTTATAATATTTCTCAAACAGAGGATTATATGCTTCATAAAATTCTCTTGTCGGATCGTAGGAGACGTTGGTGATTGTCCGTACATGACTCTTTTTGCTTCCGCATCCGGTACATCCAATCAACAAAATTGCCGCCATGGACAGTACCGCTATTTTCTTTACCATTGAAAATGATTTTCGCTTCATGTTTCCGCCTCCCTCGACTTTCGTTTATCATACCCCTTAATTCCTATCATGTCAATAGGTATTGTAGGAATAATTTTGCTTTCTTTTTATAGTACAATGGAAAGATTGAATTTTACTTGAATCTCAATGCGGAATTTTTTATGGACAATGAAATGGCTGGTTAACTGCGTGGTCTGGGAGTCTTTGGGATTTGGCAGAAGGGACGGATTTGCGGGGACTGTTCTAAATATAAGTTTTTTCGATGCGACGGAAGAAGGGGGACATTCTCTTTCTACAGAAAAATTTATAAGTTAGCTCTGGCGTTGGTTTCAGGTACGTGGAGTAAAGTTTTTCAGTTTGCGCAATTCACTATGGGTTGTGAGTGCCAGAGCAAGTTGCAAATTTGTTCTTCCGAAAGAAATGTCCCCCTTCTTCCTGTTGGCTGGAGAAAATATAATTGAGAAACATATTTCCGCAAATCCTGTCTGTTGAATAAATATAAAGGCACCAGAACCTGCAGTTAAAGGTGCTCCCGGAAGGTAATGCGTGCAATGAATGTTTACGGTAAAGTGATAAATACTTTGGAATCCTGACATGCTAATAGGTGGAAATTTCATTGCCGGTATTTTGTGAAACAATCGTTCTATTGAAGCTTTTATATGATCAGGCATTATGAACTTATAAATGAAAGATGGGGGCTGTATAATCAAAATTCATAGGAAAAATGCCATCGTGGTATCTATGCAAATAAAATTCAGTAAAAAATTCCACCGTGGTATCTATGCAAATAAAATTCATGTAAAAGATACCATTGCGGTACCTATATATTGAAAATTTAACATTCAGATACCGGAAAGTCTCTATAGATCAAAAATTGCTTCTTCCAGGTACCGCTTTTTCTAAAAAACTGGTATCTGGAGAAGCAATTTTTACTATATAGGTGACATTTCCTGATTTCAAGCCTTAAAATTTCGGAAAACCGTCACCTAAACCTTTAATTTTTCATCTATAGATACCCGGCCTTATCATCAAGTGATTTAACAGGGTATTTTTATGCTTATTCCAGTTCATGGCATTCGTAGCTGTTTTTGAGGCGTCCCTTTAACTGCAGGTTCTGGTGCCTTTATGTTTGTTCCACAGACAGGATTTGCGGACATCATTCTTTTACTTATAGTTTTCCTATCTACAGGAAGAAGGGGGACATTTCTTTCGGAAGAACAAATTTACAACTGCGCCGTAGTTCCATCATGTAACGTTAATAGCATAAAAGTAAAACTTTTGCAAAACCAGCCTGAAATCACCATCGGCGCTAACTTATAAATTTTTCTGTAGAAAGAGAATGTCCCCCCTTCTTCCGTCGCATCGAAAAAACTTATATTTAAAACAATCCCCGCAAATCCGTCCCTCTGAAAAACAAAAGGCCGACCACGCAGTTAACCAGCAATTTATCAAAAGAAGTTTCCATCACTCTTCCCTGGTCAATTCATATGTCACCTCCCGGTTTTTTGTTCGCATAACAATTTTACTGGCATTTTCCGGAGTAATTTTATTTGCCCGCTGCAACCCCAGATACGGTGTCACATTGTAAAAAGTTCCCCACTGTATCACAGCGTTACAGTCTGCATATTTCTTAGCTGCATTTGCATCGTTGATTTCCCTAAAACTTTCGCTTTCCGTAATATCCCAGTTACGCGTTCCATCCTGATAAATCAAAGAAGTATTTTCAAGGTTTTCCCCGATGCTTTCCTGATCCTTTCCCCATTCTGCCACTCCAAACGGATAATCCGTTTCCTTTTGTGTTTTTCTAAAATACCCGGTAGTTGTGCCATAAATTACAACACTCAATTGTGTCAGCCTCATCCGCTTTGGTTCATAAAATTTCGGGCTGATCTGCTCTTGATCTTTTGCCTTCAACGTATACTCATAAACCGGAACATTGCAACTGGTATCCAGCTCTGTGGTTTTTCCTGCTTTTGTAGGAAGATCGTAACATAGCGTTGCTTTTTTTAAACGGCTGGACCATTCCCCATCGGTTTGATCCAGAACAAAATACTGTACTTTTTGTCACTCTGTCCCCGAATCAATTGCGCATTGCTGGTCAGCGTACGGTAATCATTTTTCTTTCCCCACATCAGATATAACTGATTTTCTGAAAAAAGATTTCCATTCTCATCATAGCTTTCCGATCCCGCCGGTCCTTTGGTTGCCAGCCATTTTTCGCCGGTTTCATCCTTTGCCTCATAGCGCACAACTGCACTTACAACAACTTCATCCGAAAGGATTTCCTCTACCGAAAAAATCATATGTTCATCCTGGTCACTGAATACTCCTCTTGTAACGTAATCGGACAATTCACTTCGCTGTCCCCAATACCCTGAAACATCTTTTTTAGCTGCTCCGCAAAAGATGTCTGTGGAACAATGCAGGCAAGTGCCAGTGCAGCCGCCACGGTACCTGCAATACCGGCCATTTTCATTCGTTTTTTCTCATCATTTTTCCTCCTTTCGTCTCTTTTTGAGTACAATTTCCTCCTCTTTGATCTCCCGCTGCGGTGTAAGCTTTTTTAAAATCTTATCTAATTGCTCATCGTTCATATCCGATAACCTCCAGTTTTTCCTTTAAAAGTGATTTTGCTTTGCGCAGACGGGTTTTAACAGTATTGACGGAAAGATGCAGACACTCCGCAATTTCTGTCAGTTTCATATCCGCCGAATAATACAGATACACCACCAGCCGGTATTTTTCGGGAAGCTGCTGCACCAGTTTCTGCACTTCATGTATTGTTTCCTCCTGCAATACCTGTACTTCCGGATCTGCATTCCGGGTTTCCGATGCTTCCCCGCCGTTTTGTATATGTACTTCGTAGCTCTCCTGTGGTGCAATCCGCATCCGCCATGCAAATTTTCGTCTGCGATTTTTCCAGAGCCGGATTGCCACAGAAAGTGCATAACTTTTACTGTTATTTTTCTCATCCAGCCGGTCTAAATGTTCCAGCAGCGTAAGCATGGTATCCTGATACAGTTCATCACCCTCATGGGCATTTCCTGCAGTCATCCTACAAAACCACAGGATATCTCTCCCGTGCGCAAGCACAAACTCATCAAACTTTTGTTTTGTCACGTGTAATTCCTTTCTATTCCCCAAAGACGTCCATGAGATTTCTCTCTTACATAATGATATTGTAATAAATTTTCAAAAAGTTTTCCGGATTTATTGGCACTTGAACAAATACGTTGAATACTCTATAATAAGTAGAAAACCTGTGCCCTGCGGTACATTTTTGATGTATCCCAATCGCATCTGGCTTTTTATTACACATTACGAGGAAATTTTATGAAAAAAAAATACCCTGCGGCATTCCCTTCTGCTGCTTCTGACTGCAGCTATCTGGGGATTTGCCTTTGTTGCACAGAGTGTGGGGAATGGACTATGTGCAGCCTTTTACCTTTACTGCTGCCCGCTCACTGATCGGGGGATCGTACTGCTTCCGTTTATTTTTATCCAGGCGCAGAAAACCGGCCGGACTTCTGAGGAAAAATCCGCTTCCTGGAAACAGGCACTGCCCGGAGGCATCATCTGCGGTGTTCTGCTGTGTATCGCATCGAATCTGCAGCAGATCGGCATACAATATACGACCGTTGGAAAAAGCGGGTTTATCACAGCAATGTACATCGTGCTTGTGCCGGTACTCGGTATACTTTTTCACAAGAAAACCGGTATCCGTGTGTGGATCTCTGTGGCACTTGCTGTATGCGGACTGTATCTTTTATGTATGACCGGAGGTTCCTTTCGTCTGCAGCGCGGAGATCTGTATACACTCTGCTGTGCGCTCATATTTTCCCTGCAGATTCTTGCCGTGGATCACTATGCACCGATCGCGGATAATGCCATACTGGCATGCATCGAATTTTTCACCTGTGGCATCTGTTCCCTGATCCCGATGTTTTTACTGGAACAGCCACGGATGCACCTGATTCTTGCCGCATGGCTGCCGATCCTGTATGCAGGCATACTCTCCAACGGTGTGGCCTACACTCTGCAGTTTTTTGCACAGCGGGGACTTCCTGCCTCTACAGCCTCTCTGCTAATGAGCACGGAATCCGTGTTCTCGCTTCTGGCAGGTTTTCTCATCCTGCACCAGATGCTGAACGGCCGCGAGCTTACCGGATGTGTACTGATGTTTGCCGCCATTATTCTTGTACAAATAAAAGGAAAAGAAAAGGAGTCGATTAATTCATGAAAAATATCATTGAAAACGAAGTCGGGGCCATCCTGACAGATATCCTTGACGATTATAAAAAGGACGCGCAGTTGATAAGATGGATATCTACAACCAGCCGGATAAAACCGAAATTATGGACATTCTTGACCGTCTGTTTTCCATTGTTTATCCGGGATTTTTCCGCGATAAAACCCACAAAATCTACAATATTGAACACAGTGTGTCTACCATGATTGAAGATGTAATGTTCCACCTGAACAAACAGATCTGTGTTGTCTTAAAATATACGAAAGAATTCGGTGACAATGAGGAAGAAAAACTGGAACAGTTTGCACAGAAAGCAACCGTTTCTTTCATGCGGCGGATTCCAAAGGTCCGTGAATACTTAGAGACCGATCTGCAGGCCGCTTACGATGGCGATCCTGCTGCACGCAGCAAAGACGAGATCGTATTTTCTTATCCGGGACTTTATGCCATCACGGTATACCGTCTGGCGCATGAGCTGTTTCTGCTTGGTGTTCCGCTTATCCCGCGTATGATGACGGAACAGGCACACAGCAAAACCGGTATCGACATCCATCCGGGTGCAACCATCGGCAAATATTTCTTTATTGACCACGGAACCGGCATCGTAATCGGTGAAACAACCATCATCGGCTGCCATGTCAAACTGTATCAGGGTGTTACACTTGGTGCCCTTTCCACCAAAGGCGGTCAGAAACTGCGCGATGTGCGTCGTCATCCGACCATCGGTGACAATGTAACGATTTACTCTGGTGCTTCCATCCTCGGTGGGGAAACTGTCATTGAGGAGGGGTTGTAATAGGTGGTAACTCATTTATTACCCAGTCCATTAAAAAAGGCACCAAGGTCAGTGTCCGCAACCAGGAACTGATCTACCACAGTGATGATGAATCACTTCACCACAAAGAACAGGATGAATCCTGGTTTTACATTATCTGATAGTTACAAAAGGGGATTTTATGGATACAAAAGCTTTCCGGGAAGGATTCCGCGATGGCATTCCCATCGGACTTGGATACCTCGCTGTTTCTTTCTCTTTAGGTATTTCTGCAAAACAGGCTGGTCTGACTCCGCTTCAGGGGTTCGTGACCAGCTTTCTGGAAAAATGCATCGGCCGGCGAATACATCGCATTTACTCTGATCGGTGCCGGTGCCACATATATTGAACTGTGTCTGATGACAATCATCGCCAATGCACGCTATCTTCTGATGAGCTGTGCCATGAGCCAGCGGTTTTCACCGGATACCCCTATGATCCACCGGTTTTTGTCGCATTTGACCTGACGGACGAGCTGTTCGGCATTGCCATCGGACGTCCCGGATATCTCAATCCCTACTACAGTTACGGTGCGTTTCTTGTCGCACTTCCGGGCTGGTCTATCGGAACCGCCGCCGGTGTCATCGCCGGCAATCTGCTGCCGGGCGATATGGTAAAAGCACTCAGCGTTTCTTTGTTTGGTATGTTTCTGGCAATCATCATCCCGCCTGCCAGAAAAGACAAAGTCGTGCTGGTGTTGATCATCATCAGTTTTGCAGCAAGTTACCTGTGCAGCCGTCTCCCGGTCATCCGTGACATTTCCAGCGGAACGCGCACGATCATCCTGACACTGATCATCGCTGGAATCGCCGCATGGCGTTTCCCTCCGCAGACGGAGATCACTCCGGAAAATGCTGACGCACAAAAAAGAACAGGGGGCAGATGTATGAGTGGAAATATTTATATCTACATTGCAATCGTAGCGATCACCAGTTATCTGATCCGCGTGCTTCCGCTGACGCTGATCCGCAAGCCGATCAAAAACCGGTTTATCCGTTCCTTCCTGTATTATGTACCCTATGTCACACTTGCGGTTATGACCTTTCCGGCAATCATTGATGCCACAGCCACACCTCTTGCAGGAGCACTTGCTCTAATTGCCGGCATCTTTATGGCATGGAAAGGACTCGGACTTTTCCCGGTTGCGATCGCCTGCTGCATCATTGCTTACCTTGGTGGACTGATTTTTTAATAAAAAAATGCCTGCATCATTTTTTGATCCAGGCATTTCTTCTATCCCCAAAGTGAAAATAAAAATACTACGATTCCAAGAATAACAAGAATCACACCCGTCACACGGTTCAGCGTTTTCGGTGTGGCTTTATTTGCAAATACCGCAGCAATTCTCGCCCAGATCAGGGTAAATACCACACATAAAATAAATACCATCCAGTCCGGCTGTCCACCTATGGCAAAATGAGAAACAGCTCCTGTAAATGCAGTAAATGCCATAATAAATACACTCGTTCCCACAGCCATTTTTAGTTCATATCCAAGCACTGTGGTAAGTATAAGAAGCATCATCATGCCGCCGCCAGCACCGACAAATCCACAGATAAATCCGATACAGATACCGCTTATGACCGACTGGATGGCACGCTTTTGTGCGGATACCCTCTGCATGGTCTCTTTGGTTGTCATAACCGGGCGAACAATAAATTTGATACCAAGCAAAAATGTCATAAAGACAGAAAAATTTCCCATTGTGGCAGATGGTACAAGGCTTGAAACATAGCTTCCCACCACGGTAAATGCAAGGACACTAACCATCATGATGATACCATTTTTTATATCAAGATTCTTATTTTTTCCATAGGTATACGCAGACACTGCACTGGCAAGTACATCAGAAGACAGCGCAATCCCGACCGCCATATAAGGATCCATCCCAAGAAATGTGATGAGCATGGGACTGATCACAGCTGCAGCACTCATACCTGCAAAGCCCGTTCCAAGCCCTGCTCCCATTCCTGCAAAAAATGTTACTAGAATCGTAAATAATACTTTCATTCTCCTGTATCTCTCCTTTGTTCCAGATAACAAGTAATTTTAGCACATTTTTCAAAACAAATCCAGCATGTTATCCAGATAAATTTCTTCCCGGACATGCAGCTGATATTGTGGCTTTGTCATGTAATATAGCAGAAACTCTAAAATCAGTGCACTTCCAAGTCCCCGTCCCTCGATCTTAAAATTAGAAAATCCCATTGGAAAGTAAACATTTTGGATTGCCTCTATTCCAATAAATCCCGGATTTTGCATGGCTTTGGAAAAGCAATATCCCTGCTCAGATTCCGGTGCCGTACAGTGATGTTCCCTATTTTCTCCAAGATTCTTGCGGCTGACCGCTTCATAACAGGCTTTCCTGTCCTTACAGCCAAACCAGCAGCATTCATTGCACAAAACCTCCACCTTGTCTTTTTCTTGCCAAGACAGTGTCTTCCATCGGTCATAGGCTTTATTTAAGCGAAAATCAGGAACAACATACCGGAAATCTTCACGTCGTATTTCCTCTACCAGCTGCTTAAAATCCGTGATTACTTTTGTGGTGGACGAAACAAAATAAAGGTGCGGATAATGTTTTTCAGATATTCCAACAGCAGATCCGAATGGACAATCACACCGTTTTGCACATCTTTATTTTCTTCCAGTAAAGCACAGAGCGCATTGCATTTCCGGTCAGAAAGATGCTTCTCTTTTAAAAAGAGAGTTGCTGAAGGTCAGCCGCGCGGATATTCCATACTCCTGCATCAGTGCCAGAACTTCTTTCGGATCATTCTCTCCAAAACCGGCACGTCCGCCGCCCCAGATACAATCTGCCGGAGCTCCATAGATCGAACCGATTTCACACCAGTCATAAAACCAGTCCCTGTGCTCCCGATATAACGGAAGAAACACGCGGTATAGTTCATAAAATTCAAACAAGCCCGGAAGGTGATAATACGCTTTTACCATTCTGTACATTCCTCTCATTTTTTATCATAACGGTTCAGACCACCTCAGAATAGTTACTTTATTAAATACAAAATCAACCCGGACATCACCCCGATTCCAATAATACAGATAATCATACCTCCAATGACCGTCACAGTTCTTCCTTCATCCGATAATTCCGCATTCTGAAACTGCCATCTGCGCAGAAAAAAGTATACCTTATCCGGATAATAAATCTGTACGATTCCAAGCACATAAATAAGGACTCCCAATACCGTAAATCCCCAAAATGAAATCGACTCCAGATTGCCGTAAAGGATGTGTCCCAATGCATTGCTGTATGTTTCATCACTGATGACAGGCTTTTCATTCCCTGCTATAATCTGCATTTCATCCCAGCCCACAGGGCTTCCATCTGCCGCGAGCAACTGATCCCCCGTCCATGTGCCGTTTATCGTATCATCCGCAAATGAAAACGTGACCTGATCCCCTTTCATGGTATAGGAAACATTCTGTTTTTTTCCATCTGCCACAAGTAAAAAGTATCATCTTTTGTTCGTTCAACATAGTTGACTGTGTTGTGCACAAACTTATCTGCACGGACTTTGTAATAAAAATCATCCCCAATAAAAACGCCTTTTCGCAGCGTAAAATATCCACCGATTGCAACTGCAAAATGGCAATTATAATCAAAAAACAAGTCCCAAATGCTCTTGGATTTTCTTCATTTCCGTCCTCCTTCTCTTTAAAAAAAAGCCATTCTCTCCTGCGAAAATGGCTTCTGAAATACTACTACTTATTTTCAAAATTAACACTGCGGATCATGTTACGGTTGATAAACTGTGTTCCCTTTTTCGGTGTCTCGATCTTCACCCACTGCGCATCCACGTCCATCAGTTTTCCTTTGATACCACCCATATCATTAAATAAACTTACCGCACAATCTTTTCCTATATAAGTATCTAAAATTGAACCACTCATCATTTCGTCTTCCTTCCCATTTTCTGTCACTGTAAACAGCTGAGTATCCTGCATTGCCAGCATATTCCATGTATTTACCATATTGAAATAATTGACTGCTGCCATTGTTGTTGCGATATCCATACCTTCATCACCTCATAGATATCAGTGTAGCATTCTTTGTGCACACTTGCAATTACTTTCTCCCTCTTTCCCTCTCCGACATCGGAACTTCATTTTTCATGTAAGTATCCCACACCTGCATCCGATCCTGCTCATCCAGTTTGCGCAAAACTTTTGCCGGAACACCTGCCACAATACAGTTATCCGGAACATCGCGGGTTACGACTGCCCCTGCCGCCACAATACAGTTCTTTCCGATGGTCACTCCGCCACAGATCGTTGCACTCGAACAAATCCAGCTTCCGCTTCCGATATGGATGGGCTTTGCATACTCCAGGTCATGAAGACCATCCGGATACTGCTGCGGCAGCCGCTCATCGGAAAGAAACGGATGACACGGGGTTGCAATCGTCACGTTTGCGCCTACCCACACACCATCCTCCAGCGTAATCGGCGCACAGTCCAGAAATGTACATTTATAGTTGACAAAACAGCCTTTTCCAAAATGGATATTGACACCATATTCACAGTAAAATGGGGCAAAATGGCTGCTCCTCCATCCTTTGCAGATGGAATCAGTTTTTCTAACAAACGCTGTTTTCTTTTTTTCCTCCACAGCGGAGTGCGGTTGAATTTATCACAGGTTTCCATGCCAAATTTATGATATTGTTCCAGATCTTTGCTGTCGGCATTGTAAAGTCTGCCGGCTTTCATTCGTTCCCAGTTATTCATGTTTATCTCCCTCTTTTTTATTTCCTTTAGTATAACAAACTTTTGCAATACAGGAAACTGAAGAACAGCTGCACCGGCATACTTCCCGTTTAAAGCATTTGCAGAACAACCAGACCAAATTTACTGCGATACCGGACAGTTCCTCCGATGAATTTGGTGACTATCTGGTTCTCTTAGGTGCTATTATGCGCGAGGAAATGATGATTGACTGGCTAAAAAATGTATCAAACTGCTCGGTTAACATGCTCCCTCTCCCTTCAAATAGGCGATCACTTCGAATAGATCCGGTAACACCACCTCTGCTTTTTCCTGCATTTCTTCATTTGCAGGCAGCAGATCCGGAACCATGATCGGAAGCAAATGTCCTGCATGTGCCGCACGAATCCCATTGTAGGAATCCTCAATCGCATACGCGCGCTCCGGTGCAACCCCAAGTTCTGCACAGGCCTTTAAGAAAATGTCCGGTGCCGGTTTGCTGTGCTCCACCATATCCCCGCAGATCACATTGTCAAAAAATTCAAAATTCCAGCATCCTTTAATTGGTTTGTCACGGTCTGTCTGCGTGTCGAAGATGCCAGCGCAATTTTCTTTCCATCTTCTTTTAAAAAGGTGAGCAGTTCCACAACCCCCGGCTTCATCGGGAGCCTGCCGCCATCGTATCTGCTGTGATAGATAGCAGAGGACTCTTTCGCATAAATATCATACGGAAAATCCTCCCCATAAATTTCCAGCATAATCTCCCGCGTCCGTTTCATCGTCGTCCCCGTACAGGAAAGCACCGCTTTCTCAATATCTGGAATCTGGTATTTATCTGCAAGCTCCTTCCAGCACTGCATCACAGCCCGCTCAGAATCAAAAATCACACCGTCCATATCAAATACAACTGCATCGTAACCGGTTTTCTTTTCCATAGAATAATTTCCTTTCTGTCTTACGTGACAATTTTATTCTAACACGATTTATCCAATTAGTGCATGATAGATTCTCAGATCATCGTCCTTGAATACGTTAAATATGACTTTTTTATTCTGCTGTCCTCATTGATATAATTCTTTACCGTCTCGGTAGCGATTTCTGCCGCCCTTTGCTGTGGAAAACGAAACACCCCCGTTGACAGACAACAAAAAAAGCTACGGACTCTGCTCCCGTGTCCGCCGCCAGTTTGAGACATTCTCTGTAGCAGCTTGCCAGCAATTCTTCCTCTTTTCCTGTAACCTCCCACTGTATGATCGGTCCTACGGTGTGAAGAATATATGTTGCCGGAAGATTATAACCGGACGTAATCTTTGTCTTTCCGGTTTCTTCTTCATGTCCCTGCTTTTTCATAATTTCATACATTTTCAGGCGAAGTTCCATCCCTGCATATGTGTGGATAACCCCCCTCGATAAAACTTTCTAATATTGCTCCTCGTTCTATCAGTCTGTGGGTTCGCTTTTTTCTTTCTTCAAGGCTTGCCATTTTCTTTAATTTCTTCTCTTGATTTTTAAGCTGAGATAATTGCTTTTCATATTTTTCTTCTTTCTTGCTTTCAATCTCTGCTTTTACCTTTTCTAATTCTGTTTTATTGTTCATAAAAATCATCTCCTTTCATATTTTTGGCAAAAGAAAAAGGCTAAATACCTTTTCAGATAAATAGCCTTTTCATTTCAATTTTCAGTTATATATTCTATTTATTAGTTAATTTAGAGAGTAATTCTGAAACCATTTCTGTAAATTCAAAAGGCTCAATATTGATGCCATCCATTACATAAGTATGTTTGTTAAGCTTAAAAACAGCTCTTGTTATTATCTTGTCATCAACATTTAAATTTTCAGACTTAGATAATTTCACATTAACACCACATAATGTCGACATTTTTGAATCCTTTAACCCATAATCAATGCCGGTTTCGTTCTTGTCAGCGATAATAACATCAAGAATCTTATCGTTATTATCTTCATTTACTAAATGGACTTTTATATATGCACGCTCTGTATAATCGTCTTTATTATTTGGTTTTACTAAAATTTCATACACAGAAACTGGATTATATTTTTCAAATATTGACAAGGATGCTAAAATTTCTTTCCCTTCATCTCCATCTAATGCTACTTCTTTAGCATCTATTTTAGGCATCGACATTTGATTATCATTAAATACTAAACAATCTTTTATACTTATCATATAGCTTTAAGTATTCAATTTTCGATTCCTTTCTCTTTTCCTTGACCCATAACCCAAATGCATAATCTTTTATCTCTTTGTTCATCCGTTTCATTAGCTCAGAGTCTGAATATTTGTCTAATTCTCCATGAAGCTCTTTCTGGCTTTTAAAAGATTCGATAAGATTGGCGTCTATTTTCACTTCTTGTTCTAACACTTTGTTTTTTGTACTTACAAACAACAATCTATCTTTTAATTTTTGTTTCAGAGTCGTTTCCCCATAGATTTTAAGAGCTTTATCATAGGCTTCTTTGTTAATGGCTTCATACTCGCAAATAGCATTATCAATTTCGGATTCAGAAACAAAAACTCCTAATTTTTCTGCATATGATGTTGCCACTATTTCATCTATGCTATTTTCAACAATATCCGAATATGATACACCTACTTTTCCAAACTGTTGCAGAAAAATTTCATTAATTTCATCGTGATAAATGTATTTATCATTTACTTTCACAATGGCACCGTTAATGTTCTCATTCTTTACACTTAAATTATTATCTGCATAAGCACTTTTATAAGAAACATTTTCATTCAAAGTGCATCCATGTAGCAAAGCAGAAAATATAATTAGTAGTAAGGGCATCACGAATCTATTAAATTTCATTAGATTTCTCATAGCTGGTCTCCAATTCAATTTTCTCACTATTTATTTTAGCACGCACAATTCTTATATTCCACTTATGTTTTTCTAAAGATTTTATGGGTGGACTGCCATACATAGCAATCCACCCATAAAATTACCATACTTCTAGATTATCTTCCGCATTCACCCAATCTTGCATCTCACCCGTCAAAGCCAACCTGGCATACTCAATAGGGTTGTCAATGGCAAGAGCATTTAATGCACACTGAGAATTAGGTGTGGTCATCAATCCCTGCCTGCGCAATACTCTGTACGCGCATTGCAAGATCCATCCACGAATTCATGATCTACTTCTCCCACTTTCCCGCTCCGACAACGGCACTTCGTTTTTCATGTAAGTATCCCACACCTGCATCCGATCCTGCTCATCCAGCTTTCGCAATACCTTCGCCGGAACACCTGCCACGATGCAGTTATCCGGAACATCACGGTTTACGACTGCCCCTGCCGCTACAATACAGTTTTTTCCGATGGTCACCCCACCACAGATCGTCGCGCTCGAACAGATCCAACTTCCGCTTCCGATGTGGATCGGCTTTGCATACTCAAGGTCATGGAAACCATCCGGATACTGCTGCGGCAGGCGCTCATCCGGGAGGAACGGATGGAATCATTTTTTCCAGCAGACGCTGCTTTCTTTTTTCATCCACAGCGGTGTGCGGTTGAATTTATCTCAGGTTTCCATCCCAAACGAATGGTATTTTTCCAGATCTTTGCTGTCGGCATTGTAGAGTCTGCCGGCTTTCATCCTTTCCCAGTTATTCATGTCTGTTTCTCCTTTTTTCTGATCGCATCCCTTATTCTTCTTTCTCCAGAAATGTCTGCACATTTTCTTTTGTAACCTTCTGATATGCGCGATATATATATTTATAATTTTTAAACGGATTTGGATTATTTTCATCCTCTGTGGCAATCGAAAATGCAAGATTTGCCATTGCTGCTGCCTGCCCTTCTTTATCATTATATACGGTTGCTGCAAGTGTTCCGTCTTTTACCGCTTCAAGCCCTTCTTTTGTTCCATCTATTCCAAAAAATACCGGCCGGTTTGTTTCCGTATACCCGAGCTTTTCATAAGCATCCATAGCACCGAGTGCCATTGCATCATTATTGGCAAGAACAACTTCCATCCGGTTGTTATATTGTCCGATCAGCTGCATCATACGGTTCTGTGCCTGTGCACGGTTCCAGTTTGCAATCTGATAGCTCAGCTTTTCCAGCTCAATTCCCTGTTCTTTCAGACTCTCCACAACACTTTCGGTTCTTATAATGGCATCCTGATGCCCCATTTCCCCTCAAGAATCACATACTGGATCTTTCCATCATGATTACGGTCCACATCCGGATGTTCTTTGATATAATCTGCTGCAAGCTGTCCCTTGCATCTGTCCGGATTGTTTTGCTTCTGCTCCGACATAATATAACTGATCCCACTGCATCAGGTCTTCTTCCACAGGTTCCCTGTTAAAAAATATAATGGGAATATCGTGTTCCTGCGCGGCTGTAATGATCTGCGACGGATCCGTCCGGTCTGCCAGATTGACGCACAGAATATCACAGCCATTGCCGATCATTTCCTGCACCTGATCGTCCTGCGTTCTCTGCGAATTTGCAGCATCCATAATGGTCAGACTGATATCATATCCCCTTTTTTCCAGTGTCCTGCATTCCCTTTTAAAATTTTCCAGAAGTTCCCCAGAAAGGTATCTCTCTGGTCATAACATGCGACACCAATATAAATCTGTTTCGGTATTTCCTTTTTTCGCTTCCACATGCACCATACAAAAGAATTCCCATCAGACCAATTAATGCCATAGCGTTTTTTATTTTTCTTTTATCCATGATAACCTCTGATTTTACCGGCTGATTGTAAACAGCAGATTCCGGTTCTCCTCCGAAAAAGATTCTCCCGCGTGAGAACGGTATATGTAATCTGCCGGTCTTTCATTTTATAGAAAAAATTATGTCGTTTTTAATAAGCTCTGCAACGCTTTCATAGCCTGCGTCAAACTCATCCGGAGCAACCAGACATTGTGCCCATCCTGCATCCAGATAATAAACTGCCTCCGTTGAATTTCCAATTCCATAGAGTACCGCCCCATACAGGTCATTATCCTTTGCCGCCTCCCCGGCTTCCACAAAGCTTGCATTATCCAAAGCCATCACGATATCCACCCTTCTTTGTGTCTGTAAATTGATTTTCTCTTTCGAATCATTTTCTTTTGATACAGACCATAAAATTTCTGCGCCACTCCCCTTTAATGTATCGCAAATCCCTTCATTCTTTTTATCACTGCTTCTGAAGTGGCATGCTGCGAATAGATCCCAATCTTCTTCCCGATCAGATTTCCACGGTAATTTTCCAGAAGCTTTTGGGCAAGATCCGCACCCATATGGTAATGATCAGGTTCTATTGTATGCAATCTGGACAGTTCTTCGGTAAATGTATCTCCCACGGCCATTATAGGAACACTTTTTTCCAGCTGTTTTAGCTTTTGCTGCCCATCCCGGTTTGCAATCGGTTTTACGATCACCGCATCTGCTCCTTTTACAATTTCCTGATTCATAATCTCAATCTCATCATTGACGGTTTCCATATTGTCCTTACTGATGATCACAACATCTGCATCATATTCCCGTGCTGCCATTTTCAGTCCGTATTTAAACGCTGACCACTCACTCTCATCCACATCCGGTATGATCACCGCGATTGTTGCCGGTTCATGGCCGTTTTGCTTATATATGATAAAGCCGAGAACCAGAATCACGAGAATTCCCAGAACTGCCTCTATTATCACAAATGTTTTTTTCCCATGTTTCATTTTAAGAATCCTCCGGCATATGGTGTTCCTCAAATTTCCTGCAGTTTTCCTCACTGTAAACAATCTCAGGGATGATAACTGTCACTGTCGTTCCCTCATCCAGTTCACTTTCTATCTGAAGTCCATATGGTTCTCCAAACAATAACCGAAGCCGGTTATTTACATTCACAAGCCCGACTCCGGAGCCCTTTTTATGTACACGGTTTGTATCCTTCAATAACAGGTCAATCTCCTCTTCCGGAATCCCCATTCCGTTATCCGATACCTGCATAAAGATATTTTCTTGTTCTTTCCATCCGCGAATGAGGATTTTTCCGCAGTCATCCATCTCCCTTACGCCGTAATTGATCGCATTTTCAAGGATCGGCTGCAGCACAAGTTTCACGATACAATCATCCAGAATATCCGGACGGATATCAAATACAACTTCAAACTTGTTTTTATACCGCACTTTTTGTATATTAACATAACTTTGCGCGTGCTGCAGTTCATCCCTTATGCGGATAACCGTATGTCCTTTTGAAAGGCTGATCCGGAAAAGCTTTGCCAGCTGCGTGATCATAAAGGCAGCTTCCTCATTTTTACCGCTCTCTATCATCCAGGTGATGGAGTCTAATGTATTGTATAAAAAATGCGGATTGATCTGGCTTTGCAGCACATCAAATTCGCTTTTTCTTCTTTCATTCTGTTCCCATATGACTTTTTTCATCAGTTCGGAATTCTGCCGGTAGGATTCCTGAATGGATTGTCCCAGATGCCGGATCTCTGTTGAGCCTCCGATTGCAATCTTTTCTTCTTTTCCTTCCTGGTATTCACGCACCGAGTGATCCAGTTTCATAATCGGCCGCGATATCCGCACGGAAATGATGCGGTTTACAAATACAAGCATCATTGCCATAAGCAGTAAAATAAGCAGGACAAACTGCTTTACATCGGCCATCTCATTTGTGAATATTTCATACGGCATAACACAGACCAGGCGCCATCCTGTGTAACTGATTGCACCCACCATAACTTTTCTGTGGTTTTTTCCAAATATTCATCGTAAATTTTTTTCTTTGGACGAAGCTGCCTTTACGCTGCTTTCTGTATCCATGCCATTGTCAATTCTTGCCTGATGCGGATGATAAATAATATTTCCTTCACCATCACACAGATAAAAATACTGTCCTTTTCCTGACGTATTGATCCGTTCCATCATACGTGAAATCCCGGAATAGTCCATATCCACAAGCAGCACCCCCAACTGTGTATCTGTCCCATTCGTAAGTTCCACGACACGGCTGGAAGAAATCACCCAGTAATACCGACAGGTACCGTCATCAAATAAATTCTGGACATGGGGTGTGGAAAAATGGATATTCTCCATACGTTTTGTTGCCTGTATAAACCATCCCTGTCTGGTCACATCCGGTTCTTCTTTCTGGGCAACAACCGGCTCTGCTGCCATAAGGCTTCCGTATCCATTATATATTGCAATGCTCCTTAAGTTCTCTTTATTTGCCTCATATAAAAGATTTAACCCTTTGTGGATGGAATCGTTCTGTTCCCGGATATCGTTTTCCTTTATAACATCATAATATGCGGCATCCGATACCTGTCTCATATTCACAAGATAATTTTCTATGGAATCCACCGTCTGATCCATAATCTTTCGGTTATTATCCACAATATTCTGCTGCGTAATCCCCGAAAATCTCCAATATACCATCATGCCCATACAGACCATAATTAAGGTTGATATTACAGAAAATGCAACCATGATGGTTGACTGGATATCTCCCGGTTTATTTTTCATTTTTTTCATATGCTGTCCTGTATTTTGAAGGGGATACCCCAAACTGTCTTTTAAACACATAACTGAAGTAATTTGGATCGGAATATCCCACACTCTTTGCAATCATATAACTTTTTTCCGCGGTTTCCACAAGCATGCGTGCCGCCTTATCCATACGGTATTCCGTCAGGTATCCGACAAAAGAATTCCCTGTTTCTTTTTTGAACATGCTTGAAAAATAAGAATTTGACATGCCCAGTTCTTTACAGATATCGTCAAGCCCTAAATCTTCCTGCTGATAATTGTCGTGCACATATTCTTTTGCCCTCCCGATCAGGGATTTCTTGGAATGATACCGGGCATCTGCCATGTCATCATGCAGCATACAGCAGAATTTTAAAAGCCATTTCTGCAAAACCTGCGGTTCTACATTGCACAGTTCATTATACAAAGAACTGATGCCTCCCGGTATTTTTGTGGTATCCATTTCATTGTTGACCATAAAATGATACAGTTCGCCAATGAGTTCCATAACTGCCACATGATATTTTTCCAATGATTTCAGGTCAAGGAAATTATGCTGCATGTAAACTTCTATGGCATTTGCAATATCTTCATTTTCTCCAAGGCAGATCTTTTTGAACACATTGGACAGTTCTGTTTTCTCTCCGGCATCCCTTTGGATTTTTCTCTGTGGAACAATCTCTTTTAAATTTATCGCCCGGTTGCTTCCATATAAAACACGATAGGAAACCGCTTCCCTGGCGCTTTGATACGATGCTGCAATCTTTGCAATGTGCCCACATACCTGACCGATCCCTATGGTTACTTTTGCCCCCATAATATGATGGATATATTTACAGAAACGGTCACAGGCATCCGTTAGTTCTGAAATTTCTTCCTCACTTTTTAACTGCATAATCATAATGGTATCCCCAAGATAGCGAAAACGCTTCGCGTTCCATTTTTCCCCAAGGTTCTCCCCTGCCTGCCGGTCTACCGATACCGAAAGCAGCCGTATATCCATGCCCTCCGGAATCTGGCTTGCCGATGTGTGTATGATCAGGCAGCAATACCACGGGCCTGTAAAAGCAATCTGGTAATCCTTAAAATAATGCGGCATCTCCTCTTCCGGAATACGTCCTTCAATAAGCGTTGTATACAAATTCGCCTGCAGCATTGGAAGGGAATCCGCATAATATTTTTTCAAAAGATCCGTATTTCTTTTTTCACTGATCTCATAGTCCAGTTTCTCTTTCAGACGCTCAAACACTTCTGTTATTTCCACAGCATTGAGCGGCTTTAAAATATATTCCTCAATTTCAAGATGCACGGCTTCTTTTGCATATTCAAAATCATCAAATCCGGTAAAAAGCAGAATTTTTGTTGCCGGATACTTTGCTTTTATATGCGCACACAATTCCAGCCCGTCCATATACGGCATCCGGATGTCCGTCATAACAACATCCGGCTGCATTTCTTCAAGCATGTCCATTGCTTTAAATCCGTTGTTTGCATGCCCGGTAACCTGAAAACCGAGTTCCTCCCATTTGACTTTTTTAACGATGGCTTCAATGACTTCTTCTTCATCATCCACCAGCAATAATGTATACATACCTCTTCCCCATGTTATTTTATTTATTATAGCAATTTGTCCAGATAAAGTAAAACCTTTCCAACATAAAACAGAGATGCCCTGCATGTTTCATGCATCACCGGCATCCCTGCTTTTTTCATTATAGAGGAGAGTATATTTTTTATTTTTTCTGAACGTATTTCAGACAATCCAGTGTTACTGCAACAAGGATGATAATACCCGAGAATACGAACTGGAGGTTGGTATCAATACCCAGGATTGTGAGGGAGTATGTTAATGCTGTAAAGATACATACACCGGTAACAACACCGGAAATCTTACCAATACCACCAGTAAAGGATACACCACCAACTACGCAGGCTGCAATGGCATCCATATCCCAGCCCTGTCCATAAGCGGCAGAACCAGATCCTACCATTCGGGTACATTCAAGCCAGGAACCAAATCCGTAAAGGATACCTGCCATAATAAATGCACCAAGTGTTACTGCAAAGACAGAAATTCCTGAAACAGCTGCTGCCTCCGGATTTCCTCCGACTGCATAAAGATTTTTGCCAAACGTTGTTTTGTTCCAGATAAACCATACAATGGCAATTGCTGCAACTGCCCACAGAATGATGGTCGGGAATCCATTGACTTTTGGAATTACCATATTCGGAATGGTCGGCTCGATCGCTCCGAAGGAAACACCTTTTGTCGCATAGGTTACCAGTCCAAAAATGACAAGCATGTTTGCCATGGTCGATATAAACGGATGCATCTTGAATTTCGCTGTAAAAAAATCCGGCTATACTTGTAAAGAACGTACATAATACAATACATGCTACCAGTGCAAGAATGACTCTTGCCGGTGTCGGTACTTTCGTAAAATCAAAGATGTGTCCGAACACACCACCTGTATTTACACCCTGATGCATGATAATGGTTGCGGTTGTCATTCCCATACCAACCATTCGTCCAACGGAAAGATCCGTTCCTGTAAGAAGGATCAGACCTGCAACTCCAAGTGCTAAAAACATTCTAGGCGATGCCTGCTGGAGAATATTTAAAATATTATTATACGTAAGAAGCGGCGTTCCTTTTTTGATTGGAGTTATGATACATAACGCAACAAAAATAAGAATGATCGCGATGTAGAGTCCATTCTGTAAAAGGAATGTTCTCCGGTTAAATGTATACTTATAATTTTCCCATTTCTGTGCCTGATTTTCTGCAAATGTAAATTTGGACAACCGGAGCAGATCAATCAGATGATACTTGTAACTGTACGCATCATGCTTCCGGTCTTTAATCCTCTGATACTCTTTTTCCAGTTCAATCTTTTCATTGGAAACACGGTTCTTATATACATAATTTTCTTCTTTGACCTCGGCCTGGGCGGAAGTCTTTGCCAGAGTTTCTTTGTGTTCCTTTTCAATCTTTGCAAGTTTCTGCTGATGCTCCTGCAGTGCCTGTTCCTTTTCCGCTATACAACTTGCCTTAACTGCATTATAATACTTGTCAAAATTATTTTTGAGATAATTTTCTGCTTTCCCGATCAGTTTTGCGATCTGGTCTTTGTTCTGTGCCTCTACCGCTTTTGCCTGTTCAAGCTCCTTCTGGCAGGATGCAATCTCAGAATCTTTTTCCCCTTTGGAAAGTGTTTTATCTCTTTTTACGTTTTCGATCCTGCCCTGGTACATAATGACTTTTGCCGTACCATCTTTTCTGAGTTCATCAATCTCTTTTTGTATTTTTCCGACATATTCCTCAATCGGCTGACGCAGTGTTTTTCCTGCTCCGCTGTAAGAATCTTGCTATTTGCCATATCTGTCCCCCCTGCCTATAAATATTTCGCGCTGAGGCGAAGTAATTCTTCCTGATTCGTTTCCTTTGTATTGACAATGCCCGCAAGCCGTCCGTTCGACATGACACCGATCCGGTTTGTAATACCAAGGATTTCCGGCATCTCAGAAGAAACCACGATAATGGTCTTTCCCTGTTTTGCCATCTGTATGATCAGGTCATAAATTTCATATTTTGCGCCGACATCAATTCCTCTTGTCGGTTCATCCATCATAAACACCTTCGGTTCACGCTCGAGCCACTTTCCAAAAATAACCTTCTGCTGGTTTCCTCCGGAAAGACTTGAAATCATATCGTTTGGTCCCCAGACATTTGGTATGCATGACTTTAATTTCATTTGCGGTAGCCTTTGTCATTTTCGGTTCTGAAAGTGCCGCGCCTTTTTTATATGCATTAAGATTTGCAATGGTTGTATTAAATGTAAGATTCCCTTTCAGGAATAATCCATTTGCCTTCCGTTCTTCCGTAATAAGCGCGAATCCATAATCCATTGCCTCTTTTGCACAGCTGAAATTCATAAGCTTATGGTTCAGATAAACACGGCCTGCGGCTCTTGTGCGGATACCGAATATGGTTTCCAGCAATTCTGTCCGTCCGGCTCCCACAAGGCCATATAAGCCAAAAATCTCCCCTTCACGGACATCAAATGTAACATCCTGTAAATACGGCTCATATTTTGTGGACAAATGCTGGATTGATAAAATAACATCTTTCGGCTGATTATCCACCGGTGGAAAACGGTTTTCCAGCACACGGCCTACCATTGCAGTAATCAGTTCATTCATATTTGTTTCTTTTGCACTTTTTGTCATGACCAGATTTCCATCCCGGAGTACGGAAATATCATCACAGATCTCAAATATTTCATCCATTTTATGGGAAATATAAATAAGGGAGATGCCCTGGTCACGAAGCATCCGCATCATATCAAAAAGTTTATCCACTTCCTGTACGGTAAGTGATGATGTTGGCTCATCCAATACGATTACTTTCGAATTATATGAGATTGCCTTTGCAATTTCACACATCTGCCGCTGGGAAACGGACATATTTCTCATCGGCTGATCCAGATTCACCGTCATTCCCAGTTTCCGGAATAATTCCGAGGCTTCATTTTTCATTCTTCCCTCATCGATCATCCCAAGGGAATTTACCGGGTATCTGCCAAGAAAGAGATTATCCACAACATTTCTCTCCAGACACTGGTTTAACTCCTGATGCACCATTGCAATCCCATTTTCAAGTGCATCCTTCAGACCGAAAAATTCACTTCTTTTCCGTCAAGGTATATAGTTCCTTCGTCTTTCTGATAAGTTCCAAAAAGACATTTCATCATTGTTGACTTACCGGCACCATTTTCTCCCATAAGTCCCATAACTGTTCCTTTTCTCACATCAAGGTTGATATGATCAAGTACTCTGTTGCGGCCAAATGATTTACTCATGCCACGTATCGATAAGATAATATCTTTGCTCTGATCCCCCATACTATCCGCTCCTATCCTTTTGTTTTCGGGGAGAGAACCGCATTTCTCCCCCCGAAGTTAAGTTGTTTTACTGATTTAAAAGAGCTGTGTAAGAAGCTGCATTATCTGTTTTCACCATGTTGATGGCAAAAGCATCGTACTGTCCCGGATTGCCCAGACGGTTTGTGATATTAGACTCTGTCTGTCCGTCACCACCAATGTACTCAACATCCAGATTTAAAAGGTCATCATACTTCTGTAACAGCGGCTGATATGTTGAGCTTAAGAAGTTATCAGAAGCATTGTAGATATTAAGCCATACCTTCTTTGTCGGATGGGCAGATGCATCTAACTGCTTGGATACCGGTTCCCATACAACGGTAGAATCTGTAAAATCTTTGTAATTATCAGCGGTTACTGCCACGTTCAGGGAATAGTAAGATCTCTCGTCTTCTTTGTATACATAAACGTCACTGCTTAATACATTTCCTGCATCGTCTGCAGTTCCGATACCCGTGTCAACATCTACACCATCCAGTGCATTTCTAAGAACACGCAGTGTCAGGTATGCCTGTACGTCTGCATGCTGGCTGATCGTTCCACCGTAGCCTTCTGCAATTGCTGCAACTGCATCGCTGTTTGCATCATATCCGAATGTCGGTACACCGTTATCCTTTGACCATGCATTAAACATTGACATTCCCATTCCATCATTGTTGGATACAACGACATCAATGGAATCCCCGAAAGAAGATGACCATGTACCAATCGCATTGCCGGCTGTTGCTGCATCCCATGTAGCACCTGCTGAGTTTTTCATTTCCTGAGAAGCAAGTTCACGGATCACATAGGTTTTTCCACCTACTTCAATGCTTCCGTCCTGAACCTGTGATGCTTTTCCATCGGTATTGGTTCCTGCCGGTGCACTGTCTGCCTCGCCGTTTTTATCCACTGCTGTTCCAAGTGCTTTTCTGACACCTCTTGTACGGGCAATCGAGTCATTATGGCCGATATCGCCGATTGCCAGAACATAGCCGATAACGCCATCTCCGTTACGGTCAATCTTGTCAATATTTTTCTCGATGTAATCTTTTACCATGGTACCCTGAAGTTCTGCACCCTGATTTGCATCAAACCCTACATAATAAGTATCTTTGTTAAAATTGAGTGCTGTCATGTCAAGCTCTCCTGTAGAACTGTTTGACGGCTGACGGTTAAACCATACCAAAGGTTTATCCTTGTTTGCGACAGTTGAGGTAGAAGTGCCTCCCCTGTATTGCCTGCCTGTGTGCCACCGCCGTTGTTTCCCCATCGGCTCCGCATGCTGCGGTTGAAAGTGCAAGTACCGCCATCATCATAATTGCAACAATTTTCTTTTTCATAAGAATTTCCCCCTTCTTGTTTTGTTTGTAATGCTAGTATACGGGATTTTTATCTCATAAACTATAGAATATTTTTTGGTTCACATTAAAAATTTTCATATTTTTCCGTTATTTGTTCAATTTTTTCATATTTTTTCTTTGTCATTTCGTCACTTTGCCGTTGATTTATACTAAAAAAAGCCATCTTTCTTTACAAAGATGGCTTTTTAAATCTTTTATAAAAGGCTCTGTTATCATTGTTCCAGAATCACATGCCACGCCTCACACAGCCGTTCCAGCGACCACGCGGCATTTGCCGGACTTGTGGATGGAAGCACCATCGCTTCGATCCCCGTGACCGAAAACTGGTATCTTTTATAAAGCTGTCCTGCCTTGTTTCCGTTTGCATAAATCTGTGTTACGTTCGTTTTTTCCAGAATCATGCCAATATCCGTTGGCTGTACATTTTAATACTGCTGTCACTTGAGCCTTTGATGTCACAGCTTTGGATCACATCCCACAGGGCAATCCGGTGGGCAAGCAGCATGGCTTTTTTCTCCTCAATTGTATCCGGAACCGGCTCCTTTAAAAGTGTTGCAAGCACTTTCCAGAAACGGTTCTGTTTGTGCCCGTAATAAAAATTGTTTTCCCTTGATTTGACGGACGGCAGAGTTCCTAATATGAGGATTTCGGAATCTTTGTCGTATACCGGTTCAAACGAGTGGACAATGTGTTCATACTCCATGGCAGTCTCCTTCTAAATATGAAATCACTTCGAAAAGACTCGGTAACACCACTTCCGCTTTTTCCTGCATCTCCGCTGTTTCCGGCAGCAGATCCGGCCCCATGATCGGGTGCAGTTTTCCCGCATGAGCCGCACGGATTCCGTTGTAGGAGTCCTCGATGGCATACGCATGCTCCGGATTCACCCCCGAGTGTTTCGCAGGCTTTTAAGAAAATATCCGGTGCCGGTTTGCTGCGCTCCACCATATCTCCGCAGATCACCTGATCAAAAAATCCAAAATCCCGGCATCTCTCAGCTGGTTGGTCACGGTCTGTCTCCGTGTCGAGGACGCCAGTGCAATTTTTTTTCCCTTCTTCTTTTAAAAAAAAAGTAAGCAGTTCCACAACGCCCGGTTTCATCGGAAGCCTGCCTCCATCGTATCTGCTGTGGTAGATGGCAGAGGACTCTTTGCGTAAGTATCATACGGAAAATCTGCCCCATAGGTTTCCAGCATGATCTCCCGTGTCCGTTTCATCGTCGTTCCCGTACAGGAAAGCACCGCCTGCTCGATATCCGGGATCTGGTACTTCTCTGCAAGCTCCTTCCAGCACTGCATGACAGCCCGCTCCGAATCAAAAATCACGCCGTCCATATCAAAGACAACGGCATCGTAATCCATTCTGTTTCTCATAGGAATTCCTTTTCTGTCTCACTTGACGTTTCTATTTTAGCATGACATAATACAACTAACAACAGGAAGCATTATAGGAGCAGTTCCATACTATGAAAAAATTTTTGAACCGACACTCTCATGTCAAAAGTTACGGGTTCATTTTACTGATAGCCATTGACAGGCAACCTTTCTCGGTCTTTTGTTCGGACTGGCATTTTACTTTGTCGGACGGCATTTTAAAACAAACGGCTTGGCATCGGAATTGTCTCTTTTCTGGCTCCGACGGTACATGCTGCCATGGTGTTTGCCGCCATGGGATTTTTCTTTCCTCAGCAGGATTTTGGATTCAAACCAACTTTTATGCTGGATTTAAGCAATGTCCTTGCCACGTTACTGTGTATTGTACTGCTGCAGGTATTATGGAGCGTGTACAAACTCCCTGTCGTGCGCAATTTCTGCTCCTATGTCAATCATCCGACGGAAAATCTGCGTGGAAGAAGCCCTCTGTACATTGCATGGGGCATTTTCATCCTGTTCACGCTCTGCGCTGCGATCGCTTCTTCTTATTATTTTGCCAACCGCATGTCTTACATGCTGACCGCACATGAAGTCGTGCTGACTTCAGAGATCAACCACGACCTGCTGCATTTGCAGTACCAGTTTATGATTGCCGCTTTTTCGCTTAATTTTATCATGGCAATCTCGCTTATGATCATCTACCAGTATCTTTCCTACAAGGAATTTTTAAGCGAACTCGACGGACTGACGCGTGTCATGGGGCGGAAGATGTTTCTTGATATCTGTGAGTCGGTTTCCACGCAGACCACACCGATACACTGCTGCTTTATCTTTATCGATGTGGATTATTTTAAAAACATCAATGATACATTCGGACATGTAACGGGAGATGCCGTATTAAAAGACATTGCACAAAAACTATTGCACCAGTTTAAAAAGTACGGAAAAATCGGCCGGCTGGGCGGAGATGAATTTGCCATTATTTTGAAACAGCCGCCGAAAAAAAGAAGAACTGATTCAAAAATTTGATGCATTTGAAAAAGAAATTTCCGGTCTGCTCTCAGATTCCCACAAGGTAAGCTGCGGCATCGGTGCCTGTTATTTCGATACGCCTCAGGAGTTCCAGACGATCTATTCTCATGCAGACAAAATGCTCTACGAGGCAAAAGAGCGCGGCCGCGCCTGCTGGGTGATCAACGAATAACACACAAGGAGTTCTTATGAAACAAATTCTCATCGTCGATGATGATATCCACATCGGAAATATGCTGCAGGAAGTGCTGACCAAAGAAGGCTATGGCGTGTCCCGCGCCTACTCCGGCACGGAAGCTGTGCTTTTTCTTTCCCGGAACCGGCCGAATCTGATCCTTTTGGATTTGATGCTTCCGGGTCTTTCCGGAGAAGATGTGCTCGCACACACTTCTGGAATTCCAGTCATTGTTGTAAGCGCCAAAGCTGAGATACAGGACAAGGTTTCCCTGCTTTTGGACGGCGCTGTGGATTACGTGACCAAGCCGTTTCACGTGCAGGAACTGCTGGCGCGGATTCAGGTACATCTGCGCACACCGTTGATTTCAGAAAACCATCAGCTTATCTTTGAGGATTTAACACTCGACACCGATACCCGGTGTGTCACAGCCGCAGACCGGCAGGTACATCTTACACCTACCGAATACGTCATTTTAAAAACACTTATGGAAAACGCCTCACAGGTTGTCACAAAATCCATCCTGCTTGACCATCTGTCCAAACAGACACCCGACGGAACGGAAAATTCCCTCAAAATGCACATCAGCAATCTGCGCAAAAAACTGCGCATCGCAGGCGGCAGGGATTACATCGAATCCGTATGGGGAATTGGCTTTACCTTAAAAACTTCCTGATCTTTACGATATCTTTACGCTTTTCTTTACCAGATTCTTTACTTTTCTGTGCGAAACTACCGGTATCAGCAAAGGAGGATTACAACAATGGAATATGTTTTACAAACCAATGTCCTGTGCAAAAAATACCAGAAATTTACTGCACTCGACAACCTTACCATGCACATTCCAAAAGGTGCCATCTATGGTTTTATCGGGAAAAACGGAGCCGGAAAAACTACGCTTATCCGACTGCTTTGCGGATTGCAGCAGCCCACATCCGGGGAACTTTCCCTCTACGGAACATTACATTCACAGCCACAAATCCAAAACGCGCGGAAACGCATCGGTGCTGTGGTGGAAACCCCTTCCATCTATCTGGACATGACAGCGGAAGAAAATCTCCGCCAGCAGTTTCAGATTCTCGGACTGCCCTCTTACCGGGAAATTTCCGGTCTGCTTCAGCTTGTCGGACTGCAGGATACCGGAAAAAAGAAGGCAAAACATTTTTCCCTCGGTATGCGACAGCGCCTCGGCATTGCCATTGCACTGTGCGGAAACCCGGATTTTCTCATTTTGGATGAACCGGTCAACGGACTTGATCCGCAGGGCATTATTGAGATCCGGGAACTGATCTTAAAACTAAACCGCGAGCGGCAGATCACCTTTTTAATCTCAAGCCATATCTTAGATGAACTGGCAAAACTTGCCACCCATTACGGTTTTATCGACCACGGGCATATGCTAAAGGAACTGACGGCTGATGAACTGAATGCCATCTGCCGGAAATGTATAACCGTCACGGTCACAGATACGAAAGCGCTTTCCCGTGTACTGACGGAAATGGGCGTGGAATACAAAATTCTTTCCGATACCACCGCCGATATTTATGCCGATGTGCATATTTCACGGCTGGCACTTACCCCTGGACCGGGAGCACTGTGAGCTGATTTCCGTGCATGAGCACGATGAAAGTCTTGAAAGTTATTATGTCAATCTGGTAGGAGGTGACCATCATGAATAATCTAATATGTGCAGAGTTTTCACGGCTTTTTAAAAGTTTTATTTTCCGGCTGGCGGCATTGTTCTCGTTCGGATTTGCAGTGTTTGCCATTTTCATGCGCTACATGGATGTGATAAACTACCCTTCCGAATATGCGCAGCTTCCGGTCTCCTACAGCAACGCGGATGGATTAATTTTTGCGGGCGGATTTTATCTTGTATTTGCATTTACCGTATTTGTCAGCCTCTTTGTGGGAACGGAATACAGTGACGGAACGATGCGCAATAAACTGATTGCCGGACATTCGCGCTTTCACATCTATCTTTCAAAGCTCATCGTTTGTGCGGCTGCAAATGTGCTGTTTCATCTTCTTTATATCATCACTGCACTTTTGCTTGGTTTCCTGCTCATCCATGGAGTTACCTATAGTTTTGGCATTTTACTCCAATACACACTTTTGGGTGTTTGTGTCACCCTTGCCTTTTCCGCTGTGTTTGTGTGCCTTTCCATGTGTATCACGAATAAAGCTGCCGGTGCAGTGATCGGGCTTCTGCTGACCATCATCCTGCTGATGGCTACAATGACGATCTCCACGCGCCTGTCCGCGCCCGAATATACGGAGGCCTACTCTTATACCGATGAGGTTTCTGGAAAACTCATTACGGTTGACCGGGAACGAAACCGCCAGTATCTGACCGGCACAAAACGCAAAATCTATACTTTTTTGTATGATTTTCTTCCGACCTGCCAGTCGTATCAGATTGTTCAGATGTCCGATACACCGATTGAAAACTGTGGTATACTCTTTGCATATGACGGACTGCTGCTGTTACTAAGCACGAGGGGCCGGCATCCATATTTTCAGGAAAAAAGATTTAAAATAGGAGAATTTTATGGAATTGTGGCTGGAAAGTTGTATCGCGGTACTGGCGGTTTTTGTTCTTTTATTATGCATTCGACTACATCTGGTAAAGAAGGCGGCACGGGAAATCCATGCCGCCTTTCCGGAGAAATTAAATACCGACACCAACACGCCGATTACGCTTTCCTGCCGGGATAAAGATTTGTGTCTTCTGGCGGATACGCTCAACCAGTCCCTGGAACAGCTCCGTGCCATGCAGCATTGTTTTGAACAGGAAACGCCCAGTTGCAGACTGCCATCACCAGCATTTCCCACGATCTGCGCACGCCGCTGACCGCCATCTGCGGCTATCTGGAACTTCTGGAAAAAGAATCGTTATCTGCTGCCTCCCGCCAGTATCTTGCCATCATCCGGGAGCGCGCGGAAGTGATGACACAACTGACGGAAGAACTGTTCCGGTATTCGGTTGTCCTGTCTGTGCCTTTGGCACAATCCTTGCAGGAAGTGTCGGTAAACCGCATTTTAGAGGGAAGCATTGCCGCAATGTATGCGGTGCTTAAAAGACACCGGATCACGCCGGACATTACCATGACCGACCATACCGTGCTGCGCACGCTTGATCCGTCCTCCTTGTCACGCGTCTTTTCCAACCTGTTAAACAATGCCGTAAAATACAGCGACGGGGATCTTTCCATCACGCTTTCCGAAGACGGCACCATCACCTTTTCCAATACAGCGGCAGCGCTCAGTGAAGTGGAAGTCGGCAGGCTTTTTGACCGCTTCTATACCGTGGAAAATGCCAAAAATGCGACCGGGCTTGGACTTTCCATTGCGCGGGCGCTGGTGGAACAGATGCACGGGCAGATGGATGCCGCTTATGAAGCGGGGAGGCTTGTCATCCGGATGCATATTTAGTTTATTTTATAGTTCTATTTTCCTATTGTGTCGCAAGGTCTGACATGCTATATTCGTAATACACATTTTTAATTTGCAGCCAAAGTTATATCCCGGCAGCATTTCATCGGATCAATCATCCGTTTTCCCATGTGTACGAACAAATAAATACCCGGAGAAGAATTCTTATATTGAAAAGCACCGTTTTTTTTATGCTACAATCAAAGTAGTTACAGGTCACAAATATTATATTATCTTCTCCACCCACAAAGGAGAAGAAGAATGTATTTAAGCAAAAATTTGAAGACCTTACGTTCAGTGACGATTTTTTATTTGGCATTATCATGCGCAATCCAAAGTATTGCAAACCATTTTTAGAGACCATACTGAATGTTCGTATCTCGCGCATTGAATATCCGGAAGGTCAAAAAACCATCAACTTATCTCTCGATGCCAAAAGTATCCGTCTGGATATCTATGTTGCAGATCATGCCGACACCGTTTATAACATCGAAATGCAAAAAGGATTACACCGGAATCTTCCAAAGCGCACACGCTACTATCAGGGTATGCTTGACTTAGATCAGATGGATAAAGGCATGGACTACACACAATTAGAACGAAGTTTCATTATTTTTGTCTGCACCTTTGATCCCTTTCATATGGGCAGACACCTGTACACTTTTGAAAATCGCTGTGTTGAGGATACTTCTTTATCACTTGGCGATGCCACACAAAAGATTTTTCTGAATACCAAAGGCATCTTTGATGATGTCCGCCCGGAATTAAAACGACTGCTCAATTTCATTGACGGCAAACAGCCGGAAGATGCGTTCACACAGGAACTTTCAGAAGCTGTTGAATCCGCCAAACGCAATGAGAAATGGAGGCTTGATTACATGACCTTACAAATGGCTTATGACGAAAAATATCAGGAAGGCTTAGAAGCCGGTATGACAGAGTCTGCAAAACGTATGCTTTCCGCAGGTAAATATGCAGATACTGAAATCACTGAAATTACGGGACTTTCTTTGGAACAGATTCAGCAATTGAAAGAATCTTCCATCAAAGCACCATCGTCTGTCTCATAAGATAAAATGTCACATCCGCCTCCGGATCGGTAAGCTCTATATTGATCCTGTGCGGATGCCCCGTCATGTTCAATGGTGTAGATACATGAAATTGATCTGCCACTTTCGATAATGCTCCAAGTTCTGCAAAGGCAACAAGCTGACGCAGCTCATATAAATCCAGCATTGCGCTCCTCCTTTTACGTTTCATTTTTTTGAAATGCAGTTTACGATATCTATCGTGTACTTCTGCACAAATCTGTTGTAAAGTCATAATCAGAAAGCAATCTTACATTTCAAAAAATATCACACTTCGTAAAATAAGAAAAACAAGGAGGAACGAAACATGGAATATGTTACCTTAAACAACGGAATCAAAATGCCAAAACTCGGATATGGTGTTTACCAGATTTATCCCGCAACCGTCCGGATCTGATCCTGCTGGATTTGATGCTTCCGGGACTCAGCGGGGAAAAAGTGCTCGCGCACGCTGTCAAAATTCCCGTAATTGTCGTAAGCGCAAAGGAGGATTACAACAATTTATTATTACAGCACTTCTGCTGGGCTTTGTATTCATCCATGGGGTTTCCTATGATCCCGGATTTTTGCTGACACACACACTTTTGGAGGTTTGTATCACCCTTGCCTTTTCCGCTGTGCTTGTATGTCTTTCCATGTGCATCCCAAACAAAGCCGTCAGTGCCGTTACCGGACTCCTGCTGACCATAATCCTGCTGGGTTCTGCGCTGACCATATCCATGCGTCTATCCGCGCCCGAATATACAGAAGCCTTCGCATATACTGATGAAGCCTCAGGCAAACTCATTAAGGTTGACCGGAAACGAAATGACCAATATCTGACCGGCACAAAACGCAAAATCTATACTTTTTTTGTATGATTTTCTCCCAACCTGCCAGTTTTATCAGATTGTTCAGGTATCCGATACACCGATTGAAAACTATGGTATACTCATTGCATATGACGGACTGCTGCTGTTTCTGAGCACCGGGGCCGGCATCCTTATTTTCGGGAAAAAAAAGATTTAAAATAGGAGCATTTTATGGAATTGTGGCTAGAAAGTTGTATCGTGGTACTGGCGGTTCTTGTCCTTTTATTATGTATCCGATTACATCTGGCAAAGAAGGTGGCACTGGAAATCCATGCCGCCCTTCCGGAGAAATTAAATACCGACACCAATACACCGATTACACTTTCCTGCCGGGATAAAGATTTGTGTTTTCTGGCGGATACGCTCAACCAGTCCCTGAAACAGCTCCGTGCCATGCAGCATTGTTTTTAACAGGGAAATGCCCAGTTACAGACTTCCATCACCAGCATTTTCCACGATCTGCGCACACCACTGACTGCCATCTGCGGCAACCTGGAACTTTTGGAAAAGAAACCGTTATCTACTGTCTCTCGCCAGTATGTTGCCATCATCCGGGAACGCACAAAGGTGATGACACAACTGACGGAAGAACTGTTCCGGTATTCGGTTGTCCTGTCTGTGCCTTTGGCACAGCCCCTGCAGGAAGTGTCGGTAAAGCGCATTTTAGAGGGAAGCATTGCCGCAATGTATGCGGTGCTCAAAAGACACCGGATCACGCCGGACATTACCATGACCGACCGGACTTGGGCTTTCCATAGCGCGGGCGCTGGTGGAGCAGATGCACGGGCAGATGAATGCGGCTTATGAAGCGGGGAGGCTTGTCATCCAGAGGCAGATTTAGTTTATTTTTTATAAAACAGACCAAAAATAAAGCAACTACAACAACTCCTATGCCTATGATTATACACCTCTTTGCTGTGGTGACTTCTTTTGATATAAGCGAAATAATTCTCCGGAATGATTCTTTCTATTATGGAGACCAATCATTGCATAGATCAAAAAGAATGCAACTCCGAATATTAAAATTACACTCAGTCGTCCCCAGGCAGAAGGAATGGTGTATTGACCGATTATGATACATAGCAGGATCATAAAATACACGATTTTATTTTGCCCATATCCTAAAGGAAGTTCTTTTTGATAATTTCTATACATCATTTTTCCATAATAAACGATCATGCATATTAAAAATAATAGATAGATTATCATAACCATCATCCTCATTGTATATCTCCTTAATTTTGTCTCATACGAGAAAATGTCACATCCGCCTCCGGATCGGTAAGCTCTATATTGATCCGACTGTTGCGCCGCTCATGAAGCAATAATTGTTTTGCTGTCTCTGTGCTGATTCCCTTTTCTTTCTTCTCATTGGTCTGAACATACTGTTTCCCCGATAGTATCACTATCCTTTTCGAATCGTATTGCATATAGTTACGAAAAATATGAAAATTTTCAGTCCGGCATAATAATCCGGATCAGATGTTTATCCAACATGATTGTCCGGTTCCAGGGATTGATAATAATCCCTGCGATCTCCGGCACAGTAAGTGCTGCTTCAAACATCCTGCCGATCTCTGATAAAAATGTCGACTTCACCTGATCTGCACCTTTTAATTCTTCCTCAAAGCTGGTAAATGCCGACCACCAGATTTTACCGTCCGGAGTCCTCACTGTCTGTAACTTCATTTGTGCCTGTGCCGGATCCGGTTCCACAGCAACGATCAGTTGTCCTCCCTCTTTCATCCGCCGCCGGATCACCGTCAACGTATGTGCAAGCTGCTCAGACGGCTTCCTTAAACGGCAAGCCCCTGACCCTATCCCCGATGGAGTACAAAATGCTGAATCTGTTTCGCAAAAATCCCCGGCAAGTGCTGACCCGTGGGCAGCTTTTGGAAAAGCTGTGGGATATAGACGAGCGGTTTGTGGACGAACACACCCTGACAACCTCCATCAGCCGTATTCGCAGCAAGATTGAAGCCGACGGCGGCGCACCCTACATCAAGACCGTTTACGGCATGGGGTATCAATGGACGGGAGGCGAGGTAAAATGAAGTTTCAAAACCTCTCGAACGGCAGGAGTTACAGACCCTTGTATCGGATATTTCCCATCAGGTGAAAACGCCGGTAAGCAATCTGAAAATGGCGACGGACACCCTGCTGGAAAAGCCTATGGCCGAGGCAGAGCGCACCGACTTTATCCGGGGAATCCGCAGCCAGACGGATAAGCTGGACTTTCTGGAGAAAAAGGAAATCGCCGTGTCCGTGGACTGCCCGGAGGATTTGACCGTTTCCCATGACAGCAAGTGGACATCGGAAGCCCTCTTTAACCTGCTGGACAATGCGGTGAAGTACACCCCGGCAGGCGGGAAAATCGCTGTGTCTGTGGTGCTGTGGGAAATGTATGTGGAAATCAAAGTGACCGACACTGGCAAGGGCATTTCCGAAAGCAATCAGGCCGCTAT